>Ga0209181_10000006_pt1 | contig 383844 bp, 343 predicted proteins | sample MAT05_FD_187208 | JGI IMG/M metagenome (GOLD analysis project Ga0209181, IMG submission 187208) | Freshwater microbial communities from Lake Fryxell liftoff mats and glacier meltwater in Antarctica - MAT-05 (SPAdes) (version 2) | ecosystem: Environmental > Aquatic > Freshwater > Ice > Liftoff...
AAGACCAGAAGGCGGCGGTGGCGGCGGATTTAACCGCGGACCAAGACCTGAAGGAAGATCTGAAGGCGGTGGTGGTGGTGGATTTAACCGCGGACCAAGACCTGAAGGAAGATCTGAAGGCGGCGGTGGCGGCGGATTTAACCGCGGGCCGAGACCAGAAGGTAGATCTGAAGGCGGCGGCGGCGGCGGATATAATCGCGGACCGAGACCAGAAGGCGGCGGCGGCGGATATAATCGCGGACCGAGACCAGAAGGCGGCGGCGGATATAACCGCGGACCGAGACCAGAAGGCGGCGGATATGATCGTCGACCAAGAGAAGCTGCTGAAATGTCGCCTGAGCGCAAAGCGGCCGGCATCGCTCGCAAAGTAAATGAATACTTTGACGATGCTCCAGTTGAACGCACTCAGACAGTCAGATATGGCGGTCACGAAGAGTCAGGCCCTGCCGAAGTTGACCAGGAAGCCGTCGACGAAGAGTTTGTTTATGGACGCAACGCAGTTCTAGCCTTCCTTATAGAAGGAAAGGTTGCGGTCAATAAAATCTACATGGCCAGCGGTCTTGAATCAGATAAACGCATCGACAAGATTAAAGAGTTAGCCAAAGACAACTCCATTCCTTTATCGACTGTTGAAAAACGCAAGCTATCCGATTTGATCGGCGACCGTGATAAGCATCAAGGTGTGGTGGCGCAAATCGCCGCCAGTGAATATCTTGATATGTCTGAATTTCTCGATCAGTTCGATGCTGAGAAAGCCGCTCTAGAAGCCGAAGGCAAGAGCTTGGACGGATACACAGTAGCCATTCTTGATGGCGTGGAAGATCCGCACAATATTGGTGCTATCGTCAGATCAGCAGAAGCAGCCGGCGTCAAAGCGGTAATTTTGCCACAAAGAAGATCGGCCGGATTGACTCGTACTGTCGCTAGAGTGAGTGCTGGGGCCCTTGCCAGCATGCGCATGGTGCGCATCACCAATCTGGTTTCAACTCTTGAGAAACTGAAAGATCGCGGATTCTGGATTGCCGGTTTAGCGATGGAAGGTGCTCAAGAAATTTACGAGAGTGATCTCAAGCGGCCGGTAGCTCTAGTTATTGGTGGCGAAGGTGACGGTATAAGTCGCCTGGTGTCTGAACATTGCGACTTCTTGATCAAAATTCCTATGCATGGATCGGTGCAGTCTTTAAATGCATCTGTTGCTGCCGGAATTGTCTTCTATGAAGTAGTCAGGCAGAACAAACCAGCTAAAGCAACGGCAAAAGGCGCATCGGAAGCCAATACTGTGGCTTCAGGTTCGGCCGAATAAGCAGCGATTTTAAATATCTACAGAGCTATTATTAAGTTCGTGTAGCTCAATTGCCATCAGATCAGGCAATAGTTTGACACGACTAAAAAATACTCTGTAGAATTTAAATTCCCTATCTTTGATAGGCGTTACAGACTCATGCTGGTGTAGCTCAACGGTAGAGCAACGGTTTTGTAAACCGTAGGTTGCGGGTTCGAATCCCATCACCAGCTAGAGGGTGGATGTCCGAGTGGTTAAAGGAGACAGGCTGTAAACTTGTTAGCGAAAGCTTACGCTGGTTCGAATCCAGCTCCACCCAAACTTTGACCTCGAGCGAGCAATTGTTCGGAGCCAACAGGAAACCAAGAAGGTCAAAATTTTCCAAGAGTAAAGAAAATTTTGAGGAATCCGGCGAATAGAGAATCACCGTAGATAATAGAAACTCGTAGATCATACGTGCCCACGTAGCTTAGCGGTAGAGCACCCCCTTGGTAAGGGGGAGGTCACGAGTTCGATTCTCGTCGTGGGCTCCATTTATAAAAAGAACTAGTTGCAAATAGGCATGGTTCCTTGTAATCCGTAAGATCGCATGATGAAGTAGATACTCGATTTAAGTATCAAACGTAGAAGCAGTAAATTGTAAGGAGAGTAGATAGGATGGCCCGTCAAAAGTTTGAACGAAACAAACCAAACGTGAACGTTGGAACGATCGGGCACGTTGATCATGGCAAAACATCGTTAACCGCCGCTATCACAATGACTTTGGCCAAAACCGGCCAAGCCAAAGCGAAAAAATATGATGAGATCGATGCTGCTCCCGAAGAGAAAGCTCGTGGTATTACCATTAATACTGCTCACGTTGAATACGAAACTAATGCACGTCACTACAGTCACGTAGACTGCCCAGGACACGCTGACTACATCAAGAACATGATTACCGGTGCTGCTCAAATGGACGGCGCTATCCTCGTAATCTCAGCAAACGATGGCCCTATGCCACAAACTCGCGAGCACATCCTGCTTGCCCGTCAAGTTGGCGTTCCACACATCGTTGTTTTCTTGAACAAGTGCGACATGGTCGACGATCCGGAACTTATCGAACTAGTTGAAATGGAAGCACGGGAATTGCTTTCTAAATACAACTTCGACGGTGACAACATTCCGATTATTCGTGGTTCTGCTCTCAAGACTCTTGAAGGCGACATGAAGTACGAACAAGCCATTCACGATTTGATGAAAGCTGTTGACGAACATATTCCTACTCCAGAAAGAGATTTGGACAAACCATTCTTGCTCGCTGTAGAAGACGTGTTCTCAATCACCGGCCGCGGTACCGTTGCCACAGGTCGTATTGAACGCGGACAAGTTAAAGTCGGTGAAGAAGTAGAAATCGTTGGTCTGCAAGATACACGCAAAACAACCGTAACCGGCGTGGAAATGTATCAGAAGACTCTTGATTCCGGTATGGCCGGCGACAACGTTGGTATCCTCCTCAGAGGTATCGACAAGACCATGATCGAACGTGGTCAAGTTATCGCTAAACCAGGCAGCATCAAGCCACACACCAAGTTCAAAGCAGAGGTTTATATCCTCTCGAAAGAAGAAGGCGGACGTCACACTCCATTCTTCAAAGGCTACAGACCACAGTTCTACATCCGTACAACTGACGTGACCGGCTCCATCGAATTGCCAGAAGGCGTTGAAATGGTTATGCCTGGTGACAACGTTGCCATGGACGTTGAGTTGATTCAACCAGTAGCCGTTGAGCAAGGTATGAGATTCGCTATTCGCGAAGGCGGACGTACCGTCGGCGCTGGAGTAGTTGCTTCCATCATCGCTTAGTTAGCTAAGCACAAAAATTGAAAGAGGGTCGCTGATTCAGTAGCCCTCTTTTTTTTTGCTACTACCTGTGGTGCTCAGTTATTGATCTGCCTGAGCACATATTTTTCCACGCGGTTTTCTGCGGCAGTTGTGGCGGCAATCACTCTGTCGAAGAGTTGTGCTGCCGACGCTCGATGACCCGTGCGCAATTCCACCCAGGCCAGTTCGCGTAAGGTATCGGCATAGTCGCTGTCTTTGACTTTCATTCTTTCAAAAATGCCAACGGCTGTTTGTAGATCATTTAAAGCGAGTTGATCTTGTCCGCTTCGAGCAGCAATGCGGCCTTTCAGGTCGTGATATCTGGCTAAAGTTGCCGGGCTGCCCAAAGCCACCTGCAGTTTGTGTTTTTCATTCAAAACTTGAGCTTTATCTAAGCGGTCAGTTTGAAGATAGAAATGGGCCAGGTGACTGGAATATTCCAGATTGCTCGGATCGGCAGCAATCGCTTTAGCAAAAAGTTCGTCAGCTTCAGCTGTCCTACCGCGGGCACCAACTGCCCTCGCCAATTTATCGTAGCCCGCTGCCAGCGCTGCCGGTGAAGTTTTCGGGTCAGCCAGTGCCATGGCCAGGGTCTGGTGAGATCCGGGCTCGTCAGCTAGAGTGGCAAAAATGGCGGCGGCCGCCTTGTAGTTTCCTAAGCCCTCCGCTTTTTTAGCTGCAGCCAACAAATGTTTGCGGGCGTCTGCTTTTGACCAGTGCGAAAGTTTCGAGTGATTGATTTGTGTCACTGCTACTTGCTCAGCAGCCTTATTTTGATGCGACTCGCTGAATGTGGTGACGAAGCTAGCAGTCATGGCAATGGTGATGACGACGCCGAAGGCGATAGCAATATGACGCAAGGGCTTATGTAAATCGGCATCGGGAGCCTTTTTCGCCAGTGGCTTACTCGATTTGCCCGCATTAGCCGCTTTGATTCTTTCTGAAGTTAAACGTTGTAGAGCAGTTCGCTCGCCACTGACATCATCAGCTTGGTCTGGGGTTTGCACCAGGTGAGAAGGAGACCTTTTCTTCTTCTCGGTATCTAAAATGCGCTTTCCCTTTTTATCGAATCTATACGTAGACATCTTTTTTGTTGTTTTCGTCGGGGAAGGACTTGAAAGGCTACCTGATTTTCCTTCTTGTTGTGAAGTGGATATATAGGTTCTTCCCTTGAGCCAAAGCGTCAAACGGTCGAATTCTTAAGACTTTGTGGAGTTTGCCTGATTGTTGAAATTGAGTGGTGAGCTGATGTTGCGGTTGTTTACGGCGGAAGAGATGAAATTATCTGGCCGTCCTCAGCCGCTCAACTGCTCGAAAGGCCCATCAGTTCAAGATCGTGTAATGCCTCGTTGGTGAAAGCGGCAAAAACACGTCAATTGATTGCGAAGCTGAGATAAATTTACTCTAGCTCCCCGGGGCGTTATCTGTACAATATGTGGTTCGTTCGCTGGAACGGTCATCCCGTGCCGTCCGCAATTATAAGAGGCAGTTAATGCTTCTTGTGGCCCGGGCCGGGAGGATTAGACTGGTGCCGGTTGTAAATCTATTTGATATCAAATCAATATAGATTTCCCTGGTGAGGTCTCACGCGGCGTGATCGCATTTTGCGATTACTTATTTGTTGATTCTAGTTTTTAAGCTAGGGAGAAATTAGGCAATATGGCAAGCGCCAAAAAACAAAAAGCTGATACCGCATCCACTTCGAAAGTGCAGAGAATCAGAATTCGTCTCAAGTCTTACGATCACAGGTTGCTCGATAAGTCTTCAGAACAAATTGTAGATACTGCCAAACGCACTGGAGCGACAGTTTGCGGCCCAGTGCCGTTGCCAACCAAGAAGCGCGTTTACTGCGTCTTGCGCTCACCTCACGTTGATAAAAAATCACGCGAGCATTTTGAAATAAGAGTGCACAAAAGACTGATCGATATCAAAGATCCAACTCCAACTACAGCTGACGCGCTTATGCGCCTCGACTTGCCGGCTGGTGTTGATATCGAAGTCAAACTCTAAGTTTTCTGTCTGTATATCTGTATGAAGGATTTAAGGCCATGACATTAGGCGTAATGGGAAAAAAAGTTGGAATGACTCAGGTATTCGATGAAAATGGCCTGGCAATTCCTGTCACCGTAGTTAAGCTGGGCGAGAATATCGTCACTGAAACTAAGACTAAAGAAAAGCACGGTTATGTGGCTGTTCAAATTGGTGGTTTTGCCATCAAAGACAAAAAGCTCAATAAGCCAGACCTGGGCAATTTCAAAAAGAAATCGATTGCTCCACTTAAACCTATTAAGGAATACCGCGTCGATGACGTCTCTTCCTTCACTGTAGGCGAAGCGCTCAAAGTTGACGACCTGCTTAAAGCCGGCATGAAAGTTGATGTACGCGGACGTTCAATTGGTAAAGGTTTTCAGGGTTGTATCAAACGCTACAACCACGGCCGCGGTCCAATGAGCCACGGTTCTAAGTTCCACCGTTCGATGGGTTCCATCGGTGCTGGTACCACTCCTGGTCGCGTCGTCAGAGGCCTGCACATGCCTGGTCACATGGGCGACGACAATGTTTGCGCTCGTCGTCTGACAGTAGTCAGAGTCGATACTGAAAAAGGTTTGGTCCTTGTCAGAGGCTCTGTGCCTGGTGCTGACGGTGGTCTTGTTGTTATTTCAGCATCAATCACCAAATGGAATCAGCCCAAGTAATTCGCCAAGTTTATTAAGAGAGAGAAAGTAAAATGACATCCGCGCAAGTAGTTGATCTCAAAGGCAAGAAGCTGAGTGAAGTGCCACTCAGTGACGCAGTCTTTGGTATTAAGCCGAACATGGGCGTAATTCACAGCGCTCTGGTTAGACAGCTCGCTAATGCCAGACAAGGCAGTGCCAACACCAAAACCAGAGCGGAAGTTCGTGGTGGCGGTCGTAAGCCGTGGCGTCAAAAAGGTACTGGCCGCGCCAGAGCCGGTTCCATCCGTTCACCTTTGTGGGCTGGTGGTGGCGTTCCATTTGGTCCTAAGCCGCGCGACTATTCCATCACTATGAACAAGAAGATGAGAGTGCTGGCACTTAAATCCGCTCTTGCCGCCAGTGTTGATAAATTGGTTGTGGTTCAAGACTTCGACAATTTCAAAGAAGCCAAAACAAAATTGTTCAGCCAGGTCATCAAAGACCTTGGTCATGAAGGCAAAAAAGTACTGGTTGTGCTCGACTATGCTTGCGACGCATGTGCCCGCGTAGAGCGCGCCGCCCGCAACCTGGCCGGTTTGAAAGTTATTGCCATGAGCAATTTGAACGTCAAAGATTTGCTCAACTACGAAATCGTCCTCACTAATTCCAGAACTCTCGAAGCTATCAACAAGCGTTTCGAAGCGAAAGAAAAAGTTGAAGGCGAAACTAAAGGCGCCACTAAAACTGGTGCTCCTAAAGTCGAAGCCAAAGACAAAGCAAAAGCTCCTGCTAAAGCTGCCGCTGAAAAAGCTGCTCCTAAGGCTGAAGAGAAAAAAGCTGCTGCTCCTAAAGCTGCCGCTAAAGAAGCTCCTGAAGCTGCCGCTAAAGAAGCTCCTGAAGCTGCCGCTCCTAAGAAAGAAGCAGCTCCTAAAGCGAAAAAAGAGAAGAGCGAAGAATAATCCGTACTTATAGATAAGTCTAAGGACCAACGAGATGAACAAACGTCATTCGCAAATCATCATCAGACCAATGATTACTGAGAAGTCTGCCCAACAGATGGAACTCGGTCAATACACTTTCGAAGTGATGAAAGACGCCAACAAAGTAGAAATTGCTCAAGCGATTGAGCAAATGCTCAAGGAGCTTTATCCAAAGAGCAAGAGCGAAGTTCTCGCTGTTAATACCAGTGCTATCCGCGGTCGCTTCAGAAGAAGCAAACGCCATGGTCGCGCTCCAAAAGACAGCAAGAAAGCTATTGTCACCATCGGTGGTGATCCGCTCGAGTTGTTCACTGCCTAATCTAGTCAGCTGAACTCACAGTTATGGGAATAATTTAGGAATAGAAAATGCCTCCCCGCAAAGTGAATCCAACCTCCGCAGGCCGCAGGAATATGTCGTTAGCCGATTATTCGGATGTAACGACTCATACTCCTTTGAAGAGCTTGCTGCGCCCCCTTAAAAAACATGGTGGCCGCAATAACCAGGGTCGTTTAACCGTCAGACACAAAGGTGGTGGCCACAAGCAGGCTTACCGCGTGATTGACTTCAAGCGCAATAAATTTGATATTCCCGGTGTGATCGCGACCATTGAGTACGATCCAAACCGCAACTGCCGTATCTGCCTGGTGCACTATGCCGACGGCGATAAGCGCTACATCTTGGGGCCACTGGGAATCAAGGTCGGCGAAAAAATCATGGCCGGACCTGCTGCTGAAATTAAGAACGGCAACGCTCTTCCTCTTCGCTCAATTCCTCTAGGTACCATGGTGCACAACGTTGAGTTGACTCTCGGACGAGGCGGCCAAATGGGTCGTGCTGCCGGCGCTCAAATTCAAGTCCTGGCCAAAGAAGGCAAATATGCCACCTTGCGTTTGCCATCTGGTGAAATGCGTATGGTGCATCTGGAATGCATGGCTACTATTGGTCAACTGGGCAATACCGACGACAAAAACTTGCGTCTAGGGAAAGCCGGCCGCACTCGCTGGTTGGGTATCAAACCCACCAACCGTGGTGTCACCATGAACGCCATTGACCACCCACACGGTGGTGGTGAAGGTAAATCGCCAATCGGCGGCAAACCGCAAACGCCTTGGGGCAAACCTGCAATGGGTTACAAAACTCGTCGCGGTAAGTCTTATACATCCGACAAATTCATCGTCAAGCGCAGAACAAAGTAATTTTGGAGGTTTAAGTGTCTCGATCGCTTAAAAAGGGACCATTCGTTCACCCCGCCCTTGTAAAAAAGGTCGATGAGATGAATAAGAAGGGCGACAAACGCGTTATCAAATCTTGGTCGCGTGCTTCGATGATTGTGCCCGAAATGATTGGCCACACAATCGCTATTTATAACGGCCGCAAGCATGTGCCAGTCTACGTGACTGAACAAATGATCGGTCACCGTCTCGGGGAGTTCGCTCCTACCAGACTCTTCAAAGGTCACGCCGGCGGAGACAAAACTGCCAAAAGAAACTAATTGAAATTGAATTTGAAGTTAGATTCTCGGGCAGTCAGTAAAAGTAGAAATACTAAGTAAGGATTCGGAACAGTGGAAAGCAAAGTTTGCGCAAAATGGGTCAGGATGTCACCACGAAAGGTGCGTCGCGTAGTCAATGAGATTCGCGGTAAAGAAGTTGGCGAAGCTAGAGTTATGCTCAAGTTCATGCCTTACACCGCTGCTCGTGTAATTGAGAAACTGCTTTATTCAGCCGTTTCCAACCTCACTCATGCTGATAAGCATGCCGTCTCCGATAACGAAGCGGACAAATTCAAAGTTGTCGAAGCATTCTGCGACGGTGGACCAACTCTGGAACGTTTCCAGCCAAGAGCGAGAGGCCGGGCCTATCCCATTCTTAAGCGCTCCAGCCATATCACCCTGAAACTATCAGATATTTAAGAGAGGACTAAGAAGTTGGGTCAGAAAGTAAATCCTGTTGGTTTTCGCGTCGGTATTCACCGGGGCTGGTCTTCTAACTGGTTTGTGCAAAAGAAAGACGTTGCTCCTCTAATTGAAGAGGACGCTCGCATTCGTACTTATTTGAAGAAAGAACTCTCTGGCGCTGGTTGCTCCAAAGTAGACATTTCAAGAAAGGCCGATCAAGTCACTATCGATATCTTCACAGCCAGACCTGGTGTTGTTGTTGGTAAAGGCGGCCAGGGCATCGAAAACCTGAGCTTGAAACTACGTGCTCTTCTTAACCGCACCGGTCTTGATATCAAAATCAATATTCTCGAAGTTAATCGCGTTGACCTCGAAGCTAAATTAGTAGCTGAGTCAATCGCTCAACAGTTGGAAAAACGGGTGGCTTTCCGCCGCGCCATGAAACAAGCTATGCAACGCTGCATGAGAGCTGGTGCCATCGGCGTCAAAATCATGGTTGCCGGTCGTTTAGGCGGCGCTGAAATTGCTCGTACCGAATGGGCTAAAGAAGGTCGTATTCCACTGCAGACTCTGCGTGCCGATATTGACTACGCCACAGCCGAAGGCAACACCATGATGGGCATCATCGGCATCAAGGTGTGGGTATTCCGCGGCGAATTGGAGCCAGGGCAATGGTCACCTCCAAATATCAAGACTCAACAAGAACGCTCACAAGAAGGCGGAGCTCGCAAAAATAACCAAGATGCGAGAGATCCGGTCAAGTCTGGTCGCAGACCCAGGAAGGCAGGTCAATAACCCATGTTAATGCCCAAACGTACAAAGTATAGAAAGCAGCAGCGCGGTCGCATGTGCGGTCACGAAACTCGCGGCGTAGAAGTGCAATTCGGCGACTACGGTTTGCAAGTACTCGAGCCGGCCTGGATCACTTCCCGTCAGATTGAAGCTGCCCGTAAAGCCATGGTTCGTTCCGTGCGCCGCGGCGGAAAAATGTGGATTCGAGTTTTCCCGGACAAGCCAGTCACCAAAAAAGCGGCTGAAACCAGGATGGGATCCGGTAAAGGCAACCCTGAATTTTGGGTAGCCGTGGTAAAAACCGGACGCGTAATGTTTGAAATGTCTGGCGTGACCCAGAAAGATGCGCACCACGCGCTCGAACTGGCCGCCCAGAAGTTACCTGTTAAATGCCGCGTAATTGAAAGGCATGCCGGAGGAGCAGCAAAATGAGAGTGCGAGAAATGAGAGAGCTTTCCGCTGAGGAGCTGAATGCACGTATTGATGAGACCCGTAAGACAATCGTCGATTTGCGTTTTCAACTAGCTCTAAGAAAGTTAGAGAGTCCGGCAAAATTGCGCCTGGAAAGAAAAAAACTAGCGCAACTGCTGACAGTGGCTACTGAAAAAGTCATTTTCGTCACTGCTTAAAAAGCGCTTTTGATCTGGATTCGAGTAAAGAGAGAGACTAAGGGGTCGAACATGCCAAAGAAGGTATTAGTCGGGAAGGTTGTATCCAATAAAATGGATAAGACGGTTGTTGTAGCCGTTGAAAGCCGTTCACCGCACCACAAGTATGAAAAGCAGATTGCCGAGACACGCAAGTTCAAAGCTCATGATGCTGAAAACAAATGTCAAATGGGCGACGTTGTACGCATTGAAGAATGCCGTCCGTTGTCTAAAGACAAGAAATTCACCGTTATCGAAGTGACTGGTCATGCCATCTCGAATAAAGCCAGCGAGGTGTCGGCCACATGATTCAGCAAGAAACCAGATTGACTTGTGCAGATAACACCGGAGCTCGCGAGCTCTTGTGCATTCGAGTCCTGGGCGGATCGAACAAAACATTTGCCACCGTTGGTGATGTCATCGTTGCTACAGTCAAAGATGCTCTTCCCAACATGCCCGTGAAGAAGTCGGAAGTTGTCCGTGCAGTAATTGTACGCGTCAAGCAAAACGTCAGCCGTCCCGATGGTTCCACCATCCGCTTTGACGACAACGCTGCTGTGATTGTGCAAAAAGACGGCAACCCAAAAGGTACTCGTGTTTTCGGACCGATTGCCCGTGAATTGCGCGACAAGAACTTCACCAAGATCATTTCATTGGCTCCGGAGGTTCTCTAACCATGACTTACACCAAAGTAAAAACTCTTTCGGTGCGTTACACCAATGCTCCTATTAAGACGAAAGTCAAAATGGGCAACAAGCAGGTTATCTCCCGCGCCCTGGTAAAACCCAGTGCCACCAACCTGGCACCAAACTGCCACGTTAAACGCGGTGACCTGGTGATGGTAATTTCGGGTTGCAGAACTCGCACTAAAAAGAACGGCCAGAAGCTCGAAGGCGACAGAGGCAAAATCGGCAAAGTGCTTAAGGTTTTCCCTAAGCTCGGCAAAGTTATTGTTGAAGGCGTCAACGTGGTTACTCGTCACGTCAAAGCAAAAAATGCTTTCACCAAGAGCGGCATCATCAAACAAGAAGCTCCACTTTTCGCTTCTAAAGTAATGCTCTACTCCAACGAGAAGAAGAAACCTGTAAGAGCTGAGTTCCGCAAAGAAATCGGCGTTTAATCCAAAATTCAATTTGATTCAACCATCAACATAGACGACAAAGACCGTCTTAAACAGCAGTAAAAGTAAGGTAGAAGGCAATGTTCGATATCAAAGAAAATTACCAAACCCAGGTAAGAGAAAGTCTGAAGAAACAGTTTGGTTACGAGAATGACTTGCAGGTTCCCCGCATTGTCAAAGTTGTAATCAACATGGGTCTTGGAGAAGCCACCAGCAATGCCAAGGCAATTGAAAACGGCGTTAAAGAATTGGGCATTATCGCTGGCCAAAAGCCAGTGACCAATCGCGCCAAGAAATCAATCGCAACTTTTAAATTGAGAAAAGGCATGCCGGTTGGTGCTTCAGTTACTCTGCGCGGCGAGCGCATGTGGAACTTCCTGGCCAAGCTGATTCACATTGCCCTTCCTAGAATTCGCGACTTCCGCGGACTTTCAGGAAAATCTTTTGACGGTCGTGGCAATTTCTCAGTTGGTATTAAAGAGCAATTGATTTTCCCCGAAATCAATTACGAATCAATCGACGCAGTTCGCGGCATGGATATTTCCATCGTCACCACTGCGCCCACAGATCAAGAAGCGTATGCACTGCTAGCCGCCATGGGCATGCCGTTCAAGAAACAACAAGTAAGTAATCAGTAGTTATTTTTCAGATGATAAAGAAGAGTCGTAAGGAGAGGAAAGCACAACGTGGCTAAAACATCCATGGTTGATAAGGAGCATAAGCGCCAGGTATTGGTCGCCAAAGGCAAATACCCCAAGGTGCGCTTGCACAATCGCTGCCGCATTTGCGGGCGGCCCAGAGCGGTTTATCGCGACTTTGGCTTGTGCCGCTGTTGCCTGAGAAAAATGGCTCACGAAGGTTTGATTCCTGGACTCACCAAGTCTAGCTGGTAGGAGATAGCAAATGCCGGTCACAGATCCAATTTCGGACATGTTCACACGTATTAGAAACGCCATCCGCGTTCAGGCTCCAGCAGTTGAAATGCCGGCCTCGAAAGCGAAGGTAGCGATTGCAGAATTGTTGCGCAATGAAGGATTCATCTCCTCATTCGAAACAAGAGCTCTCGGTTCGCCCGAGCAGCGCATGCGCATCGTTCTCAAATACGGCAGTAAGGGCGAGCACGTCATTCAAGGGTTGAAACGTATTTCAAAACCTGGATTGCGCGTCTATCGTTCTTCTAAAAAGGTAGCCCGCGTCTACAACGGCATGGGTTGCTCAATAGTCAGCACCAGCCGCGGGCTGATGACTGATCGTCAAGCTCGTAAGAGCAATCTTGGCGGCGAAGTCGTTGCCGAAGTCTGGTAGAAATTTTTCAAGAGTTTCTCAAGCAAGCAATTCTAGTAATTGATTTCAGGAGTTAAGACCAATGTCTCGTATCGGTAAAGCACCAATCCCAGTGCCATCTGGCGTGACGGTTCAAATTGACAGCCACAATGTGACCGTCAAAGGACCTAAAGGACAACTGGCCCGTCAGTTCGTCCCTGAGATGACCTTCAAGCATGAAGACGGAAAAATCACAGTAACGCGTAATTCTGAAAACAGAACCACACGCAGCTTGCATGGTTTGAGCCGCACTCTTCTGGCCAACATGGTCAAAGGTGTCACTGAAGGATTTGATCGCAACCTGGAAATCGTCGGCGTTGGTTATCGCGCCGCTATGGACGGAAGAAAATTGGTGATGCAACTGGGTTATTCACACCCTGTAGAAATCACTCCGCCTGAAGGCATCACTATCGTAGTCGGCAAAGGCAACGTCATCACCGTCAGCGGTATCGACAAGCAAGCCGTAGGCGATGTGGCCTCCTTCATCCGCGAGAAGCGTCCACCTGAAGTTTATAAAGGTAAAGGCGTTAAATATGCCGGTGAAATTATCCGCCGTAAAGCTGGTAAGGCTGCTGGTAAGAAGAAGTAATTTAAGAGACTGAGGACCAGATTAATGATTAAGAAGCTCGACAGAAAGCTCAATCGCATCAAAGTGCACTACCGCATCCGTCGCCGTTTGTCCGGTAGCACTGAGCGTCCGAGACTTTGTGTATATCGCTCCAACAAGCATATTTATGCTCAAATCGTCGATGACACCACAGCAAAGACTCTGGTGATGGCGAGCACTCTTGATCCTGAGATCAAAGACAAGACAGCTAAAAGCTGGAACGTCGAATCGGCTAAAACCGTGGGCGAACTGGTGGCTAAACGTGCCAAAGAAAAAGGCATCGAGTCTGTAGTCTTCGATCGTGGTGGCTATATTTATCACGGCCGTGTTGCCGCTGTAGCCCAGGCTGCACGCGACGCCGGTTTAGAGTTCTAATTAAACAAAACTGTTTTAAGTGAGAGAGAAGAGGTTACTTCTAGATGGAAAGAGACGATAAGGTTGCCGGCGCTGCTGGTGTTGGTGGTGGTGGACTTGATGACGTAGCAGCTCCTGCAGCAGCTCCGGATAACGCCCGCCGCGGTCGCAGAGGACCTGGCGGTGGTAATCGTGATCCGCAACGTCGCCCAGATGACAACAAACGTGAACGTGCTGAATCTGAATGGGAAGAAAAAATCATTCAAGTACGCCGCGTCACCAAAGTAGTTAAGGGTGGTAAGAAACTTTCCTTCCGCGCAGTAGTGGCTGTAGGCAATGGTAAGGGTCAAGTCGGCATCGGGGTCGGTAAAGCTTCTGAAGTTGTATCGGCAATTCAAAAAGGTGTGGTTGACGCCAGAAAATCGTTGGTGACCGTGCCTCTAGTTGGAACTTCAATTCCTCACACAATTACCGGTAAAACCGGAGCCAGCCGTATTCTTTTAAAACCAGCCGCTAAAGGTACAGGCGTCATCGCCGGTGGTGCCGCCAGAGCAATTCTGGAACTGGCTGGTGTTGGCGATGTGCTTTCCAAATCATTGGGATCGCGCTCACCACTGAACGTGGCTCGTGCCACCATTAACGGATTGAAAGGACTGAGAACCTTTGAAGATGCAGCTCGCTTGAGAGGCATCAGCGTTCGTCAGTTGTTCACATAATTCGTTTTAGACCATTCATTTCAATTTCAAAATTCGAGAGAGGCAGATCATGTTACGCATCACTTTAACTAAAGGACTCGTCGGCAAAAGAGACGACCAGAAGAAAGTCGTTCGCGCGCTTGGCCTGGGCAAATTCAACAGCAGCGTTGTACACGCAGATAGCCCAACTATTCGCGGTATGTGCAACAAAGTGCACCACTTAGTCACCGTGGCTGTGGTGGACGACAAAGATACTGAGAAAAAGGCTTCGGCCCCTAAAGCCACCAAGGCTAAAGCAGCCAAATAAGCTAGCCTGACAGGCTAAAGAGTAAATAGACAGCCGAGTCGCTTCAAAAGTTTGAGCGGCGTGAGGCAAAGGAGAACGAGCAAAATGGATTTAGAGCAAGTAAGACCTGATGTAGGTTCACGTAAAAAGAGAAAAAGAGTAGGTCGCGGTCGCGCATCCGGACACGGTAAGACATCTACTCGCGGTCACAACGGTCAAGGTCAAAGATCCGGTGAAGCCAGACGCTTTGGTTTTGAAGGTGGACAAACTCCCCTGTTCCGTCGTTTGCCTAAAATTCACAACTTCGATTCAGTGCCAGGACGCGACTGGGTTGTCATTAATGTTGACGCTCTAAATGTCTTGCCAGCGAATGCCGAAGTTAATCCTGAAACTTTAATCGGTCACGGTGTCATTCGCAGACACAATGACAGCCTGCGCGTGCTTGGTAACGGCGAGTTGAAAGTTGCTTTGAAAATTAGTGCTCATCACTTTTCTCAAGGTGCAATCGACAAGATTCAAGCTGCCGGTGGTTCTTATGAAGTGATTCAACCGGCTCCTCCCACAAGGAATCCGAAAAATCGCTAGGGTTCTCTAGCCTAAAATTCACAGTCGCTCCAGATGCATTTTGCTTCTGGAGCGTTCTAATATTTTGCTTAGTGCGGCCTTTATTGCCGATTTTGAACCAGGCACAGATACAATATGTAAGTGCTTTTATAAAGGGAACGGTTAGATGTCAGAGAGTGTAAGTAAGCGTGGTGCCAAAATTGGCGGTCCTGAAGATTGGCTGGCACTGCTGAACGCGCCTGGTTTAAGAGAGCGCATTATTTTTACTTTGGTGATGATTCTGCTTTATCGCACCGGAGTGCACATTCCGATTCCTGGTGTTGACCCGGCTGCTTTTGTGAAGCACCCTGAACTGGCGCAAAATTTGCTCGGCATGATCGATTTGTTCACCGGCGGTGCGCTCAATAAACTTTCTGTCTTTTCCATGGGTATTGGCCCTTATATCACCTCATCTATTGTCATGCAGCTCATGACCGTAGTTATTCCAAAACTGGAAAATCTACAAAAAGAACAAGGTGAACAGGGCCGCAGGCAGTTAGCCCAAATTTCCCGTGTGGCTACCGTGGTGCTGGCAATTTTCCAATCTTTCATGCTCGCTCAATTGCTTTCGCGTATTCCTGGCGTCGTCATTGTGCCCGGCCCGCTCTTTCTCATTAACACCACTATTATTCTTACTTCTTGCGCTGTTTTCATTATGTGGATGGGTGAGCTTATTACCGAGCGTGGTGTCGGCAATGGTGCCTCACTTTTGATTTTCCTCGGTATTGCCGCCAGACTTCCGGTTATGTGCACCAATACCTATCAAGCAGTGCAAACCGGTCAGTCGCCTATGTGGGGTGTACTTGCCCTGGGATTATTTTTCCTTCTGGTTGTCGCCTTTATCGTACGCCTGCAGCAAGGGGTGCGTAAAGTAATGGTGATGGGATCACGCCGCAATGTCGGCCGGCAAATCTTTGCCGCACCGGAAGACTATATGTATCTGCCCGTCAACCCTTCAGGAGTTATGGCGATCATCTTTGCCTCATCGCTAATGATGTTTCCATCTACGATAATGCAGTTCCTGGCTCAACAGAAGACTGATCCGGGTATGGTTGTTTACCGGGTAATCAAAGACATTCCAGGCATTGGACCGGCCTTTGCCAGCCTGTGTGAGCAGCACTGGGCCAAAGAAGTCTGGGGTTTCATTGCTCAGGAGTGCGGCAACGCTTTTTCTTATTACCGCTGGGAGCATTCGCTGGTTTACTTCCTGTTGATTTTGTTCTTCGCTTTCTTCTATTCTTCAATCATTTTGCCGGTGCGCGATATGTCTGAGAATCTAAGGCGCAGTGGTCGAGCCATCCAAGGCATCAGGCCAGGCCGCCCCACCGCCGATTTTCTCGAGAAGACTTTGAATCGTCTGACATTCATTGGGGCCGCATCAGTGGCGGTGATTGCCATTGCTCCCATTCACATTGAGCAGGCGACAATGGTCACTACCTTGCAGGGTCTGGGCAGCACATCGCTAATCATTCTTGTGGGTGTGGCTATCGATACTCAACGCCAGATTCTCACTCACGCTTTATCGTCCAAATATCAGGCCCGCGGTTTGTTCAAATCACAAGAAAATAAGGAAATTTAGATGCGCATTTTGTTCCTCGGTGCACCTGGCGCAGGTAAAGGCACCCAATGCAAAAAACTCTCCACCAAGTATGCCCTGCCTCATTTGTCGTCTGGTGATTTGCTTAGAGATGCCGTCAAAAACAACACTCCGGCAGGCGTAGCGGCAAAGGAGTTTATGGATAAAGGTCAGCTGGTACCAGATAAGGTATTAATCGATCTTTTTCGTGAAAAGCTCAGCCAGCCTGAATGCGCCTCCAAAGGCTTCATTCTTGATGGTTTCCCTCGCAACCGCGCTCAAGCCGAAAGTCTTGATCAATTGCTTTCTGAACTGAATCAATCGCTTGATACTGTTATTGATTTGAAAACTTCAGATTCGCTTTTAGAAGAACGCATCACCGGTCGCCGGGTTTGCCCCAACAAAGCTTGCAATGCCGTTTATCACGTCAATTTTTCGCCGGCGAAAAAAGACGGAGTCTGTGATCTTTGCGGCGCTGAACTGTCGCACCGATCAGATGACAAACCGGAGCTGGTGAAGCAACGCCTCAGTGTTTATCATGAGCTTACCGCACCGCTTATTGACTTCTATGGTGGCGCTAACAAAAATTTGGTGGTCACCGTCAATGGTGAAGGCGAGCAAGATGCGATTTTTGCTGACATTCTCAAAGCACTGAAAGTGCAAGTTTAAAAAGGTTTCCTGCTTATGATGATTCTAACTAAAACTGAAGATATAGAACTTATACGTGAAGCCGGGCGACTGGCCGGACAAGTACTGGAGATGATATCAACTGCTGCTGTTCCCGGAATGAGCACTTATGAGCTCGATCAAATGGCTGAAGCCGCTATCGTGGCTGCTGGCCATATTCCGACATTTAAGGGTTATCGTGGCTTTCCTGCTACGGTCTGCGCTTCTATCAATGAAGAAGTGGTGCACGGTATTCCCAACAAAAAGAAACTGCTCAAAGACGGCGATATTTTGAGCCTTGATATCGGTGTGTCGGTAAGGCGCATGGTTGACGGCAAGCCTTTCAATTACATCGGCGACACCGCCGTCACGGTGCCTATCGGTACTGTAACGAAAGCGGTGCAGAAACTTCTCGATGATACTCAAAAATCGCTTTATGCCGCCATCAAGGTAGCGAAAGGCGGTGCTACCCTTGATGAAATTGGTGGTGCCATAGAAGACATTGGTAAAGCCGGTGCATATGGCATCGTGCGCGAATACGGCGGACACGGCATTGGGCCTGATTATCATGAAGAACCGTTCATATGTAACTATCGCACCGGTAGTAAGACGAAGCTTAAACCTGGTATGGTTATAGCGATTGAACCGATGTTCAATCAGGGCGGCGACAAGGTTCGCACTAAAACTGATGGCTGGACTGTTGTAACCAAAGATTACAGACCATCGGCCCATTTTGAGCATTCATTGCTCATCACTGATGGTGACGCTGAAATACTTACTAAGCGTCCCAACGAGGTAGTTGGATGACTAAACAGGGCGTAATAGAATTCGAGGGTACCATCCGGGAATCCTTGCCCAATGCCATGTTTCGCGTAGAGCTGGATAACGGACACAAGGTTTTGGCTCACATATCGGGCAAAATTCGCAAGAACTTTATTAAGATACTGCCGGGCGATCGCGTACGTGTAGAGCTCACCCCATATGACCTCACGCGCGGAAGAATTACATACCGAATCAAAGATTGATGGATCGCTAGTTGATTGGGTAGTGATTTGCGGTACAATGAGACGTTTGTCTGAAGGCTCCTTGTTTTGCATGCAAATGCGGGCAGGATCTGTCTTCGGAGAGATAAGCTTAGCGTCCTATCATCTAAGCTGAGTGAATAGTAGACCCGGCGAAAGCCGCACAGAGAGCTGGATAATGAAAGTTAGAGCATCAGTAAAGAAGATTTGTGAGAAGTGCAAAGTGATACGCCGTAAAGGTCGTGTTGCTGTGATTTGTGAAAATCCGAAGCACAAACAACGTCAAGGTTAAGAAGTGATGAGTTAACTCTAGTTAGGATATTAGACGCATATCTTGCGCTAATTTGACAGAGTTAAAGACCATTGGAGGATAAATGGCCCGTATTGCCGGAGTAGATCTGCCGAGAAACAAAAGAGCGCCGATTGCGCTTACTTATATTCACGGCATTGGCAGAACAACTGCCGCCAAAATCTGTAAGAAAGTAGGCATTCCTGATTCTAAGCGCGTCCAAGACATGACTGAAGAAGAAGTCGGTCGCGTACGTGAAGAAATCGAGAAGAGCGGTAATTACCAGGTCGAGGGTGATCTCAGACGGGTAGAAGGCCTTAACGTCAAGCGCTTGATTGAAATCAATTGCTTCCGCGGTCAGCGCCACAGAAGAGGCTTGCCTACTCGTGGTCAGCGCACCAAGACCAATGCTAGAACCCGCCGCGGTCGCAAACGCGTTACCGTCGCCGGCAAAAAGCAAGCTCCAGGTAAATAAATAAGTGACGCCGTAATGGTGTCGTATTTTTTGACCAGGACCTAGATAAATCAGCATATAAGCACCACAGTACAGAAGTACAGATAGTTAGACGCATAACTAAAGGATAGAAGCAGAAGCTATGGCTAAGTCACCGAAGGCTAGAACGAAGAAAAAAGAACGTCGCTATGTTTTGCAGGGCGTAGTTCACATTTCGAGCACCTTCAATAACACCATCGTCACTTCTACTGACCCACAAGGTCAGGTAATCGCCTGGGGTTCCGCTGGTACAGCGGGCTTCAAAGGTGCTAAGAAGGGCACTCCCTTTGCGGCTCAACAAGCAGCTGAGTCTGTGGCCAAGCGCTCAATGGACCAGGGCATGAGACAAGTGGAAGTGTTGGTAAAAGGACCTGGCGCCGGTCGCGAAACCGCTATTCGCGCTTTGCAGAGTTCCGGTTTGGAAATCACGTTGATTAAAGACGTTACGCCGATTCCACACAACGGCTGCCGTCCACCAAAACGCAGAAGAGTCTAAGCAGCTGTTTTTAATCCCCTTCCAGAAGCCCGCCATAGTTGAGAACTAATCCTGAATGAATACATCTATTGATACTAGAAGCTTCGCCGACAGCCACTTTCGTCACGGAGATAATATGGAACCATTAAGAATAAAGTGCCTTGAGAACAAGACCGGAGCCGATGGCTCTATCTACGGTAAGTTCGTCATTGAGCCTTTGGAAAAGGGCTATGGCACCACTCTTGGTAATGCCATTAGAAGAGTACTGCTTTCTTCACTCGATGGTTCTGCCGTTACCGCCGTAAGAATCGAAGGCATCACTCACGAATTCACCACCGTTCCCGGTGTAGTGGAAGACGTGATTGATATCATGCTCAACCTCAAAGGTCTGGTCGTGAAGACTTTCAGCAACGATCCACAATATTTGCATCTCGATATCGATAGATCCGGTGCTGTCACCGGCCGCGATATCATGTGCCCAGCTGATGCCACCATCATCAATCCAGATTGGCAGCTTTGCACTCTGGCCGAAGGCGGACGCATTCGCGCTGAAATTACTGTTGAACGCGGCAGAGGATACGTTCCTGCTGATTCACACAGCCACTACAAACAAGCTATCGATGTGCTTCCTATCGATGCTGTGTTCATGCCTATTCGCAAAGTCAGCTACAACGTTGAACCAACTCGCGTTGGCGAATCAACTGACTTTGACAAACTGACTATCGATCTCTGGTCCAATGGTTCTATGGACGCTACTGAAGCGATTTCACAAGCTGCCCGTCAAATCATCGAACATTTGCTGCCCATTGCCGAACTTTCAGGCAAGCCAATGGTGCCGGCTGCTACTCAGCCTCAACAACAAGATGGAAAACATAGTTCCATCTCTATTGAAGAGCTCGAACTTTCAGTCAGAGCTTACAACTGCTTGAAGAGAGCCAATATCAACTCTCTTGGTGAACTGCTCAAACTCTCCTACGACGATCTGATGAATATCAAAAACTTTGGTAAGAAATCAGCTGACGAAGTAATAGAGCGTTTGCGTCAATTCGGATTGACCCTGGCCGATACACCAAAAGATAAGTAAAAACAGACAGACACTGAAATTGTATTAGAAGGAATTTGTTATGCGTCACAGAGTACCCGGCCACCAGCTAGGCCGCCCAGCCGACCAGAGAAAAGCGGTTTTGCGCTCACTGGCTACTGAGCTTCTACGTCATGACGAGATCGAAACTACTCTTGCCAAAGCAAAAGCAGTTCGCGCTCATGCCGAAAAGATCATCACCAAAGGTAAGCATGGTCAAATTGGCGATTACAAAGCAATGCACGAAAAAGCCAAAGGCGGCGATAAAGCAGCTGCTAAAGAAGTAGCTCGTGTGGTGCACTTGCGCCGTCAAGTAAGCGGTTTCATTTACGATAAAGAAGTAGTGAGAAAAGTATTCGACACTATCGCTCCTAAGTACAAAGATCGCCAGGGCGGCTACACTCGCATCATCAAGATTGGACCTCGTCGTGGGGACAATTCCGAAATGGCGATTATCCAACTCGTTTAACCGATAAATAAGTGTCACGCATCGCCCTCCTGCTTGAGTATTGTGGAAAGAATTTCCACGGCTCTCAATTCCAGGGGGGCGTTCGCACTGTGCAGCACGAATTGGAAAAGGCAGTTGCTGTTTTAGCTCAAGGCGAAGTGCGGGTGCACATGAGCGGACGCACCGACACTGGTGTCAATGCCAGCGGGCAGGTGGCTCACTTTAATTTCCCGGCAGAAGAGCTTTCGCAGGCAGATTTGCACCAGATGGCCTGGAGTTTGAACGGCATCATGCCCCGCGATTTAAGCGTGACCAATCTGGCGGTGGTGCCTGAAACTTTTCACGCGCGCCATAGCGCCACTAAAAGGCAGTATGTTTATCGAATCTTGAACCGTTCGCAAAGATCTGCCCTGTTAAAAGATACTCATTTGCACGTGCGCCAGCCATTGTCGCTAGAACCCATGCTGGATGCGGCTTCGCGCATTTTAGGCAGTCACGATTTTAGCGCTTTTCGATCGTCAACTACATCCAATGCCAACCCTTCTTGCCAGATTTACCGCTCTGAATTGTTGAATTTACGTGAAGGGGAGCTGGAATACTGGATAGCGGCTGATCACTTCGTGTACAATATGGTCCGCATTATTGTCGGAACCCTAATCGAAATAGGGCTCGGCAAAAGGGACGCGGAGAGTGTTTCTCATGCTCTTGAGAAAAGAGAAAGAGAGCTCGCCGGTCCTAACGCTCCCCCCTGGGGTTTGACGTTGGAATCAGTACAGTACCCCAACGCTTTCAGGCTGTGGGAGCAATAGTTCCAGGAGTTATAAAGATAGTGAAAACTTATTGCCCGAAACCAGATGATGTCGTAAGAGAATGGCTCGTTATCGATGCCGAAGGTAAAACTTTGGGTCGTGTGGCTAGTGAAGTAGCCAGTATTCTTAGAGGCAAACACAAAGCCGAGTTCACCCCTCACGTAGATTGCGGAGACTTTGTCGTCGTCGTCAATGCTGAGAAGATTGCCGTATCTGGTAAGAAAGAAACTCAAAAAATGTACAGACACCACTCTGGTTTTCCAGGTGGATTCAAGGAAGAAAGCCTGGCTCACTTAAGAGCAAGAAGACCGATTGTTATTCTTGAAAAAGCAATTCGCGGCATGATGCCACACAATCGTCTGGGAGATCAGCAATTCACCAAACTCAAAGTTTATGTCGGTCCAGAACATCCGCATGCTGCTCAAAAGCCTGCTGAGTTGAAGCTTCCTGAGCACGTTCTCGCCAACTAAACAGACCAGCCAATTTATCGCAATATAGGAAAAAAAGTTCCAAATGACTAGCGTAATTCAGTACATCGGCACCGGAAGAAGAAAGTGCGCCACAGCCAGAGTGAGACTCATTCCTGGTACTGGTGCAGTAACAATCAATGGCCGCACCATGGACGACTACATCGGCGGCAGACCCGGTCTGGCAAAAGAAATCTACGCTGGTTTTGAGGCCGCTGACGCCATGGGCAGATTTGATGTGATGGTACTCGTGCGTGGCGGTGGAATCGCCGGGCAAGTTGGCGCTATTCGCCACGGTATCGCCCGCGCTCTTTCTGAAGCAGCTCCACAGAATCGTCCTACCCTTAGAGGCGAAGGTCTGCTCACTCGCGACCCCCGCATCAAAGAGCGTAAGAAAGCCGGCCGTAAGAGAGCTCGTAAACGGTTCCAGTTCTCCAAGCGTTAATCTGCTGGTTCGACAATATATCCAAGAAAGCGGCCGCTTATCGGCCGCTTTTTTCTTAGCCCTTGTAGAATTGCTACATCCAGATAGCAAGGCAAAATGGGGTGTTATGTTGAAGCGTGCAAGCGATTACCCCGGTCTTCTCTTTTTGCTGATCAGCGCGCTCTGCTTCAATGCGGCACGGGCACAGAATCTGCAGGCCGGCGCAGGGGCTGACCCTAAATCTTCGATATCGCCGGCAGTGCGCGAAAGATTAGACAAACTGATGACTTAGTCTAACAATCACCTGGTGGCTGAGCATAATGTGCACGGCGCTAGCGACCAATCAAAAAGTCAGTCTGAGCAGTTGTATCGCAAAGGCATTGAACAACTGCGAAATAAACAAGTTGAGCAGGGTCTCATAGCTTTTACTAAAGCGATCAAGTTGGCGGAAACACCGGCTGAAAAGGCTCTATACAACGCAATTGATGGCTAACTTCAAACAGTCAAGAAACTACTGTGGTCGTGCCGTTTGCTATTCCGAATTCAAAGATTATTCGGCCGCTCTTAAAGATTTGACCGAGGCCATCCGTCTTTGTCCTGATTATGCGATGCCCTACTATTTCTACAAAGCCAAAGCCTATGAATCTATGCAAAACAGGGCGGCTGCCGCTGCCGAGCGTAAGAAAGCCGCGAATCTACCGCCGCTGCCGAAATTTATGACCCAATATTTCAGTCGAGATAAAGGCTTTAAAGACGCAGTTGCTGCTATGCAAGCATAGTCTGACAAACGTTTGTATGTAGCCGGTAAGACGCACGCCTCGAGCAAAATGGACACACTTTATTGGCAGGGGCGAAAACTGATGGATGCGCAAAAGTATCAGCCGGCAATAGAGCGTTTTACAGCCGCGATTAAAGCTTTTGATGATCCCAAAGAGAAAGCCCTATTTAAAAACAAAGAAATTGCAAACTACAAGTATTCCTGGAATGCTGAGAACCGTTCCTACTGCTATTTGATGCTTAAAGACTACAAAAGTGCCGTCAAAGACCTTGATGTAGCAATCAAACTGCGGCCCGACTATAAGGAAAATTATGTCAATCGCGGCAAAGCTCTAATGCTGCTTGGGCGCAGACGTGAAGCGCAAGCAGATTTTGAAAAAGCGAGCCATCTTAAGCCGGGTCAAGTGCCCAATTTTTAAATTTGTCCTGATTGGCCAGCATCTCCCGGCTCATCAGCATTTGCCGTGGCTTGAGGTCCGATCATTTCTGTATCTTTGCCGCCGATGATGCCCTGCGCTCGATATTTATTTTGAAAGCGGAAAAGAGCGACGAATGCTGAAAGAGCAATGACCACGGTGGCTGTGATAAAAGCCCAGCCCCAGGCTGGTTCATTATAGTAAACAAGGAAAACGCCCCCTGAAAAAATGACGCAGGCGATAAAAAGTGACAGAGGTATATACAAGGCACTGATTGATTGCCATACCTCGGCCTTTTCAGCGGCCAGGGCAGCAGCTTTTTTGTCTTTTTCAGCCTGGCTGTTATTGCTAAGGCTATTGGCAGTCATACATGCTCCTCAGGTCCGTGATTGCAGAACCTGACTTTATATTAGCACCAGGCTGCCTTAAGGCCGCTTTTCGTTGGTTCACTTAACTATTAAAAGAATCGGCAGATGATACACTGAAGGCGATGTCAAAGTTTCAAGCGCCCAAAACCGACACCGCATTGCACTGCCCGAATTGCCTGAGGCCGGTCAAGAAGAATCTTGATTTCTGCCTGGAATGCGGTGATTTTGTGCAACCATTTGAAGGCGACGATGCAGCGAGAACAGGGCGGACAGGGCATACTAACCTGGCGCCCAGGCCGCCAAAGCGCCCCAGACGACTTGAGAGCAACAAAATCAAAGGGCCGGTGCTGCTCACCGCCGCTGTACTGGGCATTGCCTTAATTTGTTTATTTGCAGTGACCGTATATGAATGCTGCACCAGCTATGATGCCGCCCACAAAGACTTAGTCAGGCTGGCGCAAAAATATATTGCCAGTGGCGATGAAGAAAATGCGGTGAACGTGCTTGAACGCAGTTTGCTGGAAGAGAAGCATCCCAAGCAAGAAGAGCGGCGAATTTTGCTTGATCAGGCTCTGTATGCCCTGGCCGCAAAAATGGTCAGTCAGGGTAAATATCGCGATGCCGTCACATGTTATAGCCGTATTTCACCCATCTTTGATCGCCATGACGAAGTAGAAAAACTCATAGCCGATTATTCCGATAAAGCTCTGCCTCAATTTTTTGTGCAATCAGGCCCCGCCCCCGAAACTATTGAAGTAGAGTCGGGACAGGCTGGCGCAGCCCGCAAAGAAAAGAGCCGCAGCATGACCAGGCTTGAAAAAGCGGTAATGACAGCGGTGCCTTCTCCGGCGAGCAGTAGCACCACTGCTGATACCACTACTGATGCCACTAATATTACTCACCCGACGACTTCTGGCCGGGCACAACTGCCTGAGAGAATAATAGAAAGTGCCGTAGCGAAACCCAAAGCTGCCTCTGCCGCCGATGATCCACAGGTCTCTTCTATGGCCCGCTACAACGAGCTTCTAGCAGGTTACTTTGCCCACAAAAACGGCAGCTCTGCTCGAGATTCAGAAAGCGTTCAAAGCGAGCCGCCTTCATATGAAGAATGGGTCAAAGCCGGTACGAAAGATTTTTAAGAATGAAAAAGCAGAATGCCAGTTCATCCGCTCCCGTTGACTCAAGTATGCGCAGCAAGCTATGGACTGGTGGCAGTGGCTTAGCGCTGCTATCCGCCGTTTTGCTTGCTCTTTGCTTAACTGCTCACGGAGCTTCTTTGTGGAATGGTCTTGTGCTGGGCGACTATTTTCAAATTCAACCTTTTTACGGAATTGAAGCTAAAAAGTGGCCTCAATTCTGGATGGAAATTTTTACCGAGGGTTTTCTGCACCCATTCGCCGCGCCTCTGACTAAAGTTTCGCTTGCTTTAGATTATCAATCTGCCGGCGGCCAGCCGGCAATTTATCATGCAGTCAACGTGCTTTTGCATAGCACATGCGTCGTCAGTGCATTTCTCTTGCTGGCGCGCTTGAGCAGTCATTTTAGCTCGTCGCGAAAGGTCAATGAAGATGGTAAATATTCGCTGCTGATTCCCTTTGCCGCCTCAGCAGTATTTGCCGTTCATCCGCTCACCAGCGACGCAGTGGCCAATATCGGCGGCCGATCAGCGCTTTTGACCTTTGTCTGCTACATGGTGGCACTGCATGCATTTCTTACAGGTTTTTCCGCCGTCTCGGTGGGCATGGGGTTGCTCGGTTACTTGTTTGCTTATCTCTTTATCGTCCTTTCTACTTTCTCAGGTTGCCAGGCCATTACGCTGCCTTACACAATGATTTTTGTTGGTTTGCTCATCAAGCCGGGCAGTGATTTGTGGAAGGATTGGATTTACGAACGCGTCTGGGAGTTTGGTGCCTTGCTTCTGGTTGCTATCGGATTGCCTTTTATTTTCCTGCTCAAAAGCACGATGCCGGCTGGTACAGGGTTGGGTTTGCCGGTGTTGCCAAGTGAAAGCTATTACGCCACTCAGTTCAAAGTGCTGCTGGTGTACTATTTGCGCATTTTTGTCCTTCCCGTTGCCCTGACCATCGCCCCGGTCTACGCCATCGCCAGTGGTTTCAGCGACCCTCTCGCCCTGGCCGGAGTGGTGGTGCTGCTAGGGGCAATTACCTTAATGTACAAAATGAGAAAACAGGCCTTTGTAGTACTTGGCCTGTATTTGTTCATTGTCGGCATGGTACCGCAGTCTGCTGTTGTACAAGCAGAATATGCTTCTGCCGTGCGTTTCTATCTTTCCGGATTCGGCTTGACCCTGGCATTGGTGGCACTTTTGGTGCCGCTTTTATCAGTAGATCTCAATCAGCGCAATTTGCGCTTGCCCATTAAAATCAGCGCAGCCTTTGCCGTCACTATTTTGCTTCTAGTCTCCCTATCAATCTGGCGCGATCGCGCTTACTCAACCAACAGCGCGCTATTGCGTGGTGCCCTGAGGCTTGACCCAACCAACGCTAGACTGCGGGGCCTGCTTGCTTTTCTACTAACTACCGATAAGGGCCCGAATATAGAGCGCGGGGCACTTGAAGCGGAACGTGCTCTGGCAAAAGATGATAAATTGCCGACGGCCTATATGGCTCTTGGTGTCTACGACCGCTGGCGCAAGCACCACAGCGAGGCGTTAACTGAATTCGAAACCGCCCTTAAGCTGGCAAGTGAGCAAAACCTTTCAACTGAAATTGTCTTGTCGGCAAAATCTGGTCTGGCTCAGGCCCTGGCCGACAGCAGCAGCAACAGCAAGCCAATTAAAGATCCGCTACGCGTGAAAGAGCTGGCTAAAGCCGCTCTGGCTCTATATCCTAACGACCCTCGTCTTTATCTGGCTATGGGTAAGGCTTTACTGGCGGAAAATCGGCCCGAATCAGCCGAACTGGCTTGCCGGCAATTCGACCAGGGCAGGCGCTTCGATAGGCTTGATATTGATTTTACAGAACCGTATGTGCGCGCGGCTTTAAACACCGGTTATCCATTTAGATTTGATATCGCCTACGGTGCCGCTCGCACCGCTGATAAAATTATTCAATCTGATGATACTAATTTGCTTCTGGCCCGAGCTGCCCTTGAGACAGGCCGAATTCGCAAGGGCATTGACATGATGAAGCTCTATTTCTCCCACGCTCCATTTCCTAGCGCTGAAGCCTATAAGGTCACTGGCGGCCTGGCCAAGCAACTGGGAGACACTAAGGCGGCGGCCCAGTACATGGCTAAAGCAAGGGAAATTGATCCTGATGTGGATAAGAATGTCAGACTATTTTTGACAGTGCCACCGAAGCCCATCAAAGAAGACGATCTGGACACGCCGGGATCAGCCGGCCGTGCTCTGCCTGATCCTATGCGGAGCATCAAAAAGTAATTACCAGCCGGCCATGCTTTCTTTCAACGCATCAATGTGGTTGACGGGTTTCTGGCAGGTAAAATTCTGACAGATATAAACTGTGGTTTTTTCGTCCACGGCCGGTCTATCTTGCAGCAGAGCCAGCGCTGGAGCACTGTTTTGTTCGTCGCTCCGGCCCACTGCCACCACTTTGTTGGGGAAGAATTTGCCGTGCACGGCAAACAATAATTCTTTATCGCCGGCCGCAGGAATACTCACTGCTATTTCTGGGCCGTCAAATAAATACATGTCCATGGCATTGAGCAAATTGGCAAACTGGTCAGGCATGCGAGATAGGTGAGGTCCGTACAAACCAAATATTTCCTCCACTAGATCGAGGTATTTTTTGTTGCCGGTCAATTTGTTCAGTTTAAGCAGAACGTTTGTGGCGACAGATGTGCCCGAAGGTACAGAGCCGTCGTAGTGACTGCGCGGTTTAACAACCAGCTCTTCATGATCGCCTGCGGTAAAGAAGAAGCCGCCTTCTTGCTTGTCCTGGAAATTTTCAATCATGGAATGGCTCAGTTCATCAGCTGCCAGAAGCCAGACGGCATTGTCGTCTACACTAGCAAGATTAATCAGAGCCTCGATAAAATAGGCGTAGTCATCAAGGCAACCTTGCAGTTTGACTATACCGTCATGGTCGTCTTTAGCGGCGCCTACGGGCTGGCCCCAGACTCGCATCAAGCGATTTCCTACTTTCATTTTGGCAAGCAAAAAGTTCGCTGCCTTGATGGCACAATCAAGATAATCTTGTTTACCGGTGGCTTTGTAGCCCTCCACATAAGCGGTAATCATCAAGCTGTTCCAGCTGGTCAGAACCTTTTCGTCTCGTGTGGGATGAATGCGCTTAGACCTTGTGGCCATAAGCTTTGCGGCGCAAGAGTCTATTTTGCTCCAGAGCTCGTCTAGCGGGGTAGTAAGATGACGGGAGAGTTCTTCTGGCGATTTGCTCAGATGCAAAATAGAAGTACCGTGCTCGAAGTTGCCGCGCTGGCTGACGCCGAAAACTTCATTGAACCAATCGCCATCTTCACCTAAAATTTGATTGATTTCATCTGGCCTCCAGACATAGAATTTGCCTTCTTCACCTTCAGAATCAGCATCAAGACTGGAGTAAAAAGCACCGTCTTTGGTGGTCAGTTCGCGGCTGACAAAATTTAAAATGCCTTCTGCTACTCTCAGCCAATAGGCACGCCCGGTGAGCAAATAACCGTCGATGTAGGTCTTGGCCAAAAGAGCGTTATCGTAGAGCATTTTTTCAAAGTGGGGCACGAGCCATTGACGATCTACCGAGTAGCGAGCAAAACCGCCGCCGATTTGATCATAAATGCCGCCGTAGGCCATCTTGTCGAGCGTAGTTTCCACCAATTCAAGGCATTCTTCTTTGCGAGTGGCATTCACCGGTGAAGAATTGGCGCAAGCGCGCATGGCTAATTCGAGGCTCATTGTATGAGGGAATTTAGGCGCACCGCCAAAGCCGCCATAAGTGCTGTCAAAATTACGCAGCAATTTTTCCAGGGCGATGTCGATGGTTTCTCTTTTGACCACGGCAGACAACGGGCCGGGCTCGGCAGCGTCATCAGTTTTGATTTTTTCCATCATTTTAAGATGGTTGGAGAGTTCAGAAGCGCTTTCGAGAATTTGATCGCGATTATTTTGCCAGGCAGAGGAAACATTTTTCAATACTTTTTTAAAGCCGGGGAGGCCGTGACGATCGTCAACAGGAAAATAAGTACCACCAAAAAATGGTTTGCTCTCGGGGGTGAGAAAAACCGTCATGGGCCAGCCGCCGTGGCCGGTCATCAATTGAATTGCCTTCATATAAATTTCGTCTAAATCGGTGCGTTCTTCTCTATCAACTTTGACATTAATATAGAATTTGTTCATCAAGTCGGCGGTTTCTTGATCTTCAAAAGATTCGTGGGCCATGACATGGCACCAGTGACAGGCGGCATAACCAATCGAGAGAAGAATTGGCTTGTCTTCTTTCTTTGAGAGGCTGAGCGCCTCTTCACCCCACGGATACCAGTCAACCGGGTTGTGGCAATGCTGCTGCAAATAGGTGCTGGTTTCTTGCGCCAGACGATTTGTTTTTGCACTAGAGCTATGCGTGAGCGCACCAGATTGTTTTTTATTTTCCTTACTCAACACGAGCTCCTTCTTTATTGCGTTCTTTGTCAATGCGTTCATAAGCTTGAACATTGGCTTCTACAGTTTTGTCCCAGGTTATTTTCGCCGCCGAAATTTTTGCCTGGGCCGATAATTTTTTGAATAATTCGCTACTGCCCGCTAACTTTTCCATCAGGTCCGCCAGCTCGATCGCGTTTAAATGGTCCTGCAATAACAAAGAATCGTGGCCGTTTTTCAAGACTTCGGCCACTCCGCAGACGGCACTGACAATGGGTACCAGTCCGTATTGCATAGCTTGAATGGGAGCCATGCCAAAGGGTTCCATTTTTGAAGGTAAGACAATCACACCAGCTTGCTGGTAGACCGATGCCATGTCTTTTTGATAACCAAGAAAGACTACTTCTTTGCTGATACCCTTTGTTTTTAATTGCAGACGCTGCAGCGGCTTTTCTTTAAGACCGGCAATGAGAAGGCGGAAATTACAACCTCGTGCCTTTAAGGCGGCGCAGGCAGCAAATAAGGTATCGAGTCCTTTTTTGCGAAAACCTTTGCCGACAAACAAAAATGTAAATTGTTCGCTTGCCGCCGCGGCTTCGGTTTTTATCTCACCAGCGGAAGCCAGGCTAGCCCCCGGATGAGCTATAGCATAGGGTGCCTGCGGCGGTAGTTTATAAGTGTTATAAAAATCGTCTTTCATTACTTCTGCCACAAAGATGCGCATAGAAGCTACCTGGCAGAGCTCGCGGTCATATTTATACCGAAGCTTGTAAGCTTGAACCGTAGCCAGTTTGAAATTATTTACCACACGTTCGAAAGGATAGCCGACAAATGAAAGACGACTGGCTGTGTGGTTATGAAAAGTAACGACGTCAGTTTTCTTTAAAGGGAAGTGTTGCGAATGGACAATATCAAATGGCCCGAACGATGCCACCGCATCTGACGCCGCCTTACGATAGTGTTCTATTTTTTGCCATTTACGTGCACCCTTTTTGGGCGGGCTAAATTTATGCACCGTTAAATTTTCATGGGTTAGTTCGCCATGGTCGCTCTCGCAAATAACAGTGATGCGGTGGCCGGCAGCAAGCAAGCCTTCAATTAATTTTAAAGCGTAAAGTTCCAGGCCACCCTGGCTGGAGAACAATCGCATGACAAAAGCTATATGGAAACGCTGGGGCATTTTCTTTCAAAATCGGTTGACAGCTGTCATTATCATATAGATCTGTGTGGTTTGGCGAATTGAGAGCTGTATTGATTTGATTGAACAGCGGTAGGCAATACAAGTGCAAAACCTTGATTATGATGTCATTGTTGTTGGCGTCGGCGCCATGGGTGCTGCTACTGCTTGCCAGCTGGCGCGCCGCGGTGCAGCAGTGGCACTATTTGAACAATTCGAGCTTAACCACAAGCATGGCAGTTCGCACGGTCGTAGTCGTATTTTTCGCCTTGCTTACGAAAACCCCGCTTATATCCCCCTGGCTCAAGCTGCCCTGCCGCTCTGGCAGCAAATAGAAGAGCTAACGAAGACAAAGTTGCTCACCACCACAGGTGGTCTTGATTTTGGTCGTCGGGGACAGAAGGTTTTCAATATCTGTGAAAATCTCGAAAGCGCACAAATTGTTTGCGAGCGCCTGCCCGCCTCGGCAATTATGGAACGCTTCCCTCAATTCTGTTTGACTGAAGAAATTGAAGGAGTATTTCAACCAGACGCAGGCGTGCTCGACGCTGAACTCAGTGTTGCCACCATGACGGGCCTGGCCCAAGCTCGTGGTGCACAGTTTTTTACTGAGACAAAAATTGATCGCTTAAAAACTTTTGCCGGCGGCGTGGAGCTTGTCGCTGGCGAAAAAGTCTATCGCGCCAAGAAAGTGGTGCTGGCTGCTGGAGCCTATATTCAGGATTTGTTTGACAGTTTCACAGCGACCAAATTGCCGCTTAGTATCAGTCAAGAACAATATTTATTTCTGCAAAGCCCTTCGCCGCATTTATTTGACGTCGGTAAATTTCCTGTCTGGATTGACTATGATGCCATGGCCGGTGCCAGATCTTATTTGAGTATGTATGGTTTTCCGCGCATGGCTGAGCCGGCCGCCAATGCCTCTCACATCAAGGTTGCCTGTCACATGAGCGGAGAGTCGGTGACCACAAGAATGAGAGATTACGAGCTTAATCAAAAGGTGGCAAATCGGTCACTGCAATATATCAGTGAGATTTTACCGCAAGCTTATGGACCGATCGCTGACTTTGCCAGCTGCCTTTATACCACCACGGTTAACGAACGTTTTATTCTAGATTTTGCCGATGACGCCGAGAGTATTTTTCTCGCTTCGCCCTGTTCAGGTCACGGTTTCAAATTTGCACCGGTAATTGGTGAGATTGTCTGCCAATTAGTTCTGGACGGCAAGACCAATCACAACATAGAACTTTTCAATTTAAAACAAGCTCTCAGTTTAAAAAACTGAAAGGCTTTTTAGACGATGGTGGCAAGAAGTCCATCATATAAATGCATGTTGGCGTCGAGTACTGAGCTTAAGCCAAATTCGACGGCATCAAAATGGCCCCGTTCAAGGAAATAGAGAGCCAGAGCAATGGAATCATCAGAGTGCTCTTGTTCAACCATAACGTGATCAAACCAGATGTGATCTTGCAAACCAAACTGCTTGAAGGCAATTTGCAGGGCTTTAAATTCTTCCACTGCCATTAGTTCAGTGGCGGTTATGGCACCGGCGGCGATGGCAGCTTTGGAAAGACTGGTGGCTAATTTGAGAGGATAGTAAAAGGGAGTTACTTCTTTGATGAAGCTCTTTACTCCTTTTTCCACAGTGAAAGCGCGGTAGGCGCTTGCGCTGTTTCCGGCTTGCAGGGCCACGCTTTGCAATTGCAACTGATGTCTGTCGCTATTGACGCCATTGCCGTATTCGTTGCGCACATTTTCTAAAATGAAAGCCACAGCTGACTCGGGCATGATCGTGGCCGACTTGAGCAAAAGTCTGCGCAAATGAGAAGCGTGAGCGTCATAATTTTTGAGTAAGTGGCCGGCTGCGGCCGGCGAGAATTGAACACTTTCCAGCGCGCGAAAAAGCGGATGGTCAAAGGCTCGATGAGCGCCAGCAAACTGTCTTAATGTCAGACTCAAATCACTATTCGCATTAGATTTGAGACTGCGCTGAGCGGCGGAGAGCATAGGTGACTTAATCAGGAGGCCTTGGTGCTAGCTAATGTTTTTTTTTCAGACTCGCCTTCTTCTTCTTCTTCAAGCTCTAGCAACCACTGCGCTTCAAGTGCGGCCATGCAACCGGTTCCGGCAGCGGTAATAGCCTGGCGGTAAAGTTCATCTTGAACGTCGCCGGCAGCATACACACCTTTAATTGAAGTTTTGACACCGTCGGTTTTGATATAACCGGTTTCAGTCAGCTCAATTTGTCCCTGAAACAAATCGGTGTTGGGCTTGTGTCCAATAGCGATGAATACGCCGTCGGCAGGCAACACTGTCACTTCATCAGTCTTGATATTGCGCAGTTTAATGGCGCTGACTTCGCCTTCATTAACGTCGAGAATGTCTTCCACAACAGAATCAAGAATGAAGTGTACTTTGTCGTTGTTGCGGGCTCTGTCGGCCATAATTGCCGAAGCGCGGAAGCTGTCTCTTCTGTGCACCACAGTGACCGAGCTGGCAAAACGGGTGAGGAAAGTGGCTTCTTCTAAGGCTGTGTCGCCGCCGCCTACTACAAATACGGTTTTGTCACGGAAGAAGAATCCATCACAAGTGGCACAGGCTGATACGCCATGACCCATAAGTTTGCTTTCTGATTCCAGACCTAACAATTTGGCCGAGGCACCGGTACCGATGATCAAAATATCGGTGACGATTTCTTCTGAGCTGGTTTTGATTTTAAAAGGACGACTGCTCAAATCTACTGATTCGGCATTGTCGTAAATAAATTGCGTACCGAAACGTTCCGCTTGCTTGTGCATTTCTTCCATCAGCTCAGGGCCGAGGATGCCATTAGGAAAACCTGGGAAGTTTTCCACGTCGGAAGTAATGGTGAGCTGGCCACCGGCCTGCAAGCCCTGAATTACCAGCGGTTCCAGATTGGCACGAGCCGCATAGATAGCGGCTGTGAGGCCGGCCGAACCGGAGCCGAGAATAGTTACTTTCTTTCTGATTGCCATAGACTTATCCACTTTGCAGTTATTTAAATTGTATGGTCATGACTTGGATATTAGAGCTAGTTTCAATATTACTTAACTACTGGCAACCGCTATTGTTCAAAAGAGACGGAAGGCCGAAGGCCGTATGGCAAGTTATCCTTGAGGGGCTTAATTTCTTCGTTCAAAGCGCTCAGTTCCAGAAGTAGTCTGCTTTGCGCTTCTTTAAAGCCCTCCAGGCTGCCGCCACCCAGTTTGTTTGCCGTTTTCTCCAGCTCCAATTTTAAAAGCGCCAGGTCATGATGCTTTCCGAGAATTTGCTGAGCTTGCACCAGTTCGAGATTAGTGAGGCCAAAAAATTCGGCCAAAATATAGCGCCAGCGTTTAACTGAAAGCCGGAGCTCATGAAGTTCTTCATCAGCTTCGGCATGCCTGGCCTGTTCGTGAGCCACTCTTTCGGTAGCTTCGAGAAAGCCAACCATATGGTGATAAGCTGAATCATTGATTGATAATTTCAGCTCATCTTCGCTGAAAGCCAGATATTGCTCAAGTTCATAGGCTTTTCTGCCTACGTATGACTTGAGAGCATTGACAGCTTTCACTACTTTTAGCTTAGCAATTTTCTGAGAAACCTTCTCAGCCAGCTTCTTTCGCTTTTTCGTCCAGACCATAATTACAGGCTCGGGTAATGAGTATTGTTTGGCATGAGCAATGTTGACATCAAGGTTGCGCAAGCTTCCCAGAAGCTTATTCACGGCCTTCAGTGTCCTGCCTATGCGCTTCTCATACTCTTCGTCTTGCCAGCGGTCCAGAGTCAAAATGTCCCATATGGAATACCAACGACGCAAAACTACGCGGGTTTCGTGCACCCTTTTAGTATCCAATTTTTTATGCACTTTGCTCAGGCTTTGCTCTAAGTCGCGCATTACTACAATGGCGCGGCCCTCCTCCTGGGAAAGCCAGGAGACGGTGATCAGGTGCTCGGGTGCATGGGTGATTTTTTGCGGCATACTGCTTTAGTATGTCATATCCAAGTTTTGGGCGTTTTGCCCCTGCTTTGGTTTTCAAATTTTGGGTCTGGTACCAAGACAGAGATTTTTGCGCAAAAATCTCTGTCTTGGTACCAGGTAAACCTTGGACCCATCCACCTGTCCGCATCTACCTCACTTGAGCATGTCGTTGAAGAGCTCGGCCGAGCGCTTGATAATTAAGTCTTTACCGCCACGTCGATAAACAGACCGGGCTCGCTCCAGTAAATTGGGCATGGTTACCTGCTCGTGAGCCGGCAGATGAGAGGGGTTGCGCAAAAATTTGCGAATCGGCTCGGCATTATCGTGCCAGTGAAAACGTTCGGCCAGCCTGTAAGCGCCGGCTTTCATGGCTGCCAGCCGTTCTTGGTCCTGCAAAAGCGATTTGATCGCCTCGGCCCAAGCATTTGCATCTTCATAAGGTAAGGCAATGCCGGCGTTTTGCCCTTCAATCAGCTCGGCTAACTGATCGCCGCCCGTGGTCAGGGTCGGCAAACCACACCAGAAATAATCAAGCAGTCTGGTGCGGAATGAAAAACGGGTTTCCGGTAAATCAAAATGACTGGATACGGCAATGGTGGCATCAAGCAAATAATTGACTCGCTCGTTGTAATCGACCCAGCCTTCCAGGAAAAAGACATTTTTGTCGGTAAGGCCCAGCTCTGACGAAAGGGCAATGGCTCTGGTTGTCATGTCCATTACAGGCACTTTTGGATTAGGCGATTTAGTGCCCATAAAAACGAGGCGCAAATTGGGAATTTCGCTCACTAATTGTTTGACGGCTTTGAGAACCGTGAGCGGGTCAAACCAGTCCCAGATGCCGCCTCCCCAGAGCAGCACAGGATCTTCTGCACGAATTTGAGGCAGACGTTCTTTCAATCCGCCGCCGGATTTAACCGGTCTAGCCTCTGGCAGGCCGAAAGGCACGACATCAATAAGCCGCCGCAGGCTGGGATCGAATTGGTACATGGCCGGATTAATTCGACCAAGAGCGCAAAAGCGGCCCAGCCAATAATCTCGCTGACGCTCGGAAGCACAGACTGCAAGGTCTGCTGCGAGCATGTGTTTTTCCAGCACTTTGTGCATCAAACGGTAGCTGGAAGAGGCCTGAACATTGTCGTCTTTATATTGCACCAGCACTGAAAACAAGTAGGGATCGTAGAGATCGACAATCAAATATTTATTCATTTCGGCCAGAAATGGATAAGGCTTGAGCACATTTGCCTGCAAAAATATGGTGCTTGCGCCTTCCGCCAGTTCTTGCAACTTTTTGCGACCGCCACCGGCAACAAACTGAAAATTGGCTAGATCGGTCTGCGGCAAAGGCTCTACGTCAGTAACGTCAACGGGCGAAAAGACAGTGACCGAAAATTCCGAGGCTATAGCTTTGCCCAATTCCATTGCGCGAATGGCCGGACCGGCCATTTTTTTTGAAATCGGTTCAAGGGTGATTATAAGAATCTTCGAATTGTTCAAGGACATGAGGCAAATTATACCTAGTTCTCAACAGAACTAATTAAGCGGGGGCAGAAGGCAGTAAAATAAAAACGCAACATGCCTGTCAGCGAGCGCACCGGGGAGCAAGTTTTGAGCGATAGCGAGTCATTGCCCAGCCAATGTGTCAAGAATCTGGTTACCGTGGTCATTCCTACCTGGAACGGCAAACGCTTTTTGACCGGTGTTTTAGATTCAATTGCCATTCAAACTTATCCGCAAGTTGAAGTAATTGTCGTCGACAACGGTTCGAAAGACGGCTCTGTTGAATTCATGCGTGAAAATTATCCCTTCGTCAAATTGGCTCTCTATGAGAAAAACACCGGATTTGCCGTAGCGGTCAATCGCGGCATTAGAGAGTCTACCGGCGAATTTATTGCCCTCATTAATAACGACACGGTGCTGGAAGCAAACTTTATAGAAGAGCTGGTCAAAGGCATGCATGAGCATCCTGAATGCGGATCGCTCGGTTGCAAAATGCTGGCTTATGACGATCACACTTTACTCGACGGCGTCGGTGACGGCTACAGGCGAGGTGGGCTGCCGGGTCGCATCGGGCACAGAGAAAAAGACACCGGCCTCTTTGATGAAGGGCGTTACATTCTTGGTGCTTGTGGTGGTGCTGCACTTTATCGTCGCTCACTTTTTCTCGATATCGGTTTATTTGATGATGATTATTTTGCTTACCTGGAAGATGTCGATATTGCCCTGCGCGCTCAGAGTGCCGGCTACAAGTGTTTCTATATTCCCACGGCGCGTATTTATCATCTGGGCTGCGGCACTACCGGTAGTGGCTATAGCCCTCTAGTGGTTAAGCTCTCGGCACAAAATAACTGGAATACCATTGTCAAAAATATTCCCATGCCACTTCTGATTAAATGGCTATGGGAAATTTTCTTCTGGCAGGGCTATTACCTGGCCGTGGTCTGCGTTAGAGGTGGTCAGGTGTTGCCCTGGATTCAAGGCAGTTTGAAGGCACTAATGTTCTTACCTCGCATGCTCGGCAAGCGGGCAGCCATAAACAAAAAACGTAAAGTTACCCTCAAATATTTTGAAGAGGTGATTGTTCAATCAGAAAATGATCTTTCCGCCGCCCGTGAGCGGCTTTATAAAAACAAAGAGACAGAGACCAGTAGTGGTCGGAAATAATCAGGTGAAGCAATGAATATCGACGATTTTTCCAAGGCGATGAAAACCAAACCTGACTCGAACGACACAGGCAGAACTCTTGGTTGGAAACAACTTGTGGAAAATGCCAAAACATTGCACAAGGAAGGCAACTTTGATGAGGCCGCCGAGATTTTTGAGCAATCTATTGTCATGGCTCAATTACGACTGGGTGGAGAAAGTCTGGTGCTGGCTCACATTCTTATGCAATATTCTGAACTCTGCAAAGATTCGGGCCACACTGAAAAAGCAAAAAGCCTTACTTCGAAAGCCCGAGAAATGATGAGCAATCTGGCCGCGCAAGTCGATCCCGGCGAACCGGAATAAACCTAACATTTCACTGCTTCCATGTAGTCAGTTCAATCGGCTCGGTCTTAAAGCTTTTAATCATCTCTAAACGTCAGGATAAAGCTGTGCATCGTTTGAATGCAGCAACCAGCAGCGCAATTTTTCTCCATCAATTTCTTTATCTTTCACAGCGCTTTCTCAATTTCGGTGTTGATTTAAAAAATTAGTACAGAGGGAAATAATTTCACTAAAGCTGACATTGTCAAAGGCGTGGTCGCCTCTGGCAAATATATGTTCTTCATACTTTGTGCCGGTGCGCTCAAGCACTGCTTTCAGTGTTTTCTCTCGATTCAAAGGCACCACTTTGTCCAGCTTTCCATGCAATATCAAAACTGGTGGCATTCTTTTAATTTTTGCCGTGGGCAAAACAAAGCATCCGGCCATGTCGATTACCGACGAGATGCGGTGATCGCGGGCAGCAGTATGCAAAGCGAGTTCGGCGCCGAGACTGTGACCGAGCAAGCTAATATTGTTGCTGTCGACAAAAGGCTGGCGAGCGGCATAATCAATTGAAGCGCCGACGGTTTTTAGCCAGGTGTTGAAATGCCGCGCCATGTCTGCGCTACTGGCAGTATCAAGATCGTTTTGATCAAAATAGTGCACCACCATTACATGGCTTCCGCTTTTGCACAAAGGTGAGGCGAGGTCGCGAAAAAATTGGCCGACGCCACCGGAGCCGTGCAGAATAATAATAATGGGCGTTTTTGCCAAGCGGTCGTCAGCGTAGTACCACTCGACGGTAATTGGTTTGCCTTTGCTTACAAAAGACGATTGCTCTATTTGCGGCTTTGCCGACTGAGGCAGTGCCACCGCCGGTGCTTCCGGGCACAGAAAACCAAGAACCAGTGCCAATAGAGCCGATATCGGTAAAACCTTGCCTGCTGCTGTCACTGAGATTTACTCCGATAGCAGGCTTTCGCCACTGAGTGCGCCGGTGGCATAATCAAGGTCTTCGATTGTTTGGGTCAACTGCGAAGCTGCAGATTTGAGCGGAGAATAGGCTTTGGTAAATTTGCGACTGCGCAACTGCTCGAGGGCTAAACGCATCTGGCCCAGAGCTTCTTCTGTTTTTTCAACAGCCGCCGAAACCGCGTCTTGCACCAGATCAATTTTGTGTGTTTCATCTTTAGAGCGACAATTCTGGCAATAGCCAAGAATATCGAAGCGACTTGTAGTGTGCTCGAAACCCTTACGTTGGGCTACTGTTTTGCCGAATCCGCGAATCAATTCATCGTAAAATTCAATAGTCATGCCGCAGCCGAGGCAGATCAAATGGTCATGGGCTGGACCTTCTTCCACCGCTTCATAACGCAGGCCGCGATCACCGCTGACTGTAATGACATTGCCGTGCGCCTTGAGGCGATTGAGCGTGCGGTAAATAGTGGAAAGACTGACTTTCAAACCGCGTTCCAGTGCCAGCTCATACACTTCGGGGGCGGTGAGGTGGTCGCCCCTGGGTATAGCTTTGACTATTTCTTCAATTGCTTCGTGTGTGGAAAGCATTTTGGTTTTCTGATCATCCATAGATATATGTTCGCCGATTTATCTTCGCTCTGATCATCAGAGTTTGAAATTCCTCATTCGCACCTAATTGCTAACAGAACTGATTGTTATTGCGACAAGTTGCAAAAGTTGGGAATGAGCCTTATGGCGGAGAATTTCGGTTGAAAAGAAGCGCCTAAGGATGTTTAGTGATTTTCTATAAACTATTATCCTGGCTCGCTTAATCTGGAATACAAAAATTGATAAAAAGCTGCCGAATGCCACACTCTGGCCTCTGAAGTAGCTGATTGGATTTTGTTTAGATTACTTTCGTTGACAGTAATTATTGAGAGTGATAGCGTGAGTGACTGTTGCTAATGAGAATCACTCGCAAAAAATGTTCAGGTCTTCGAGTTCTTCTAGCGACTAATTGTCATCTTCGGTAGAAGTTGACCGTTCTTTTGGAATATTTTGCCAAAGCAGTCTGTTGCATTGAGCGATTCAGAGTTGTTTATCACTTTCGAGAATATGGAGATCCGATGATTACTAAAAAGACAATTAAACGCAGCAAGCGCGGTCAGAGTATGGTTGAGTATGCCCTGGGCATTGGCTGTGTAGCGGCACTTTGTGTGGTGGCACTTGGCTCACTGGGCCATATTTCCGGCGACATGATCAGAAACGTTGAACAAGCAACCAACTATCAAGGCCAGACTTCATCCGATGTCGGCCGCACCATTAAAGTGACATCTACACCATGGGTTCTGCAGTAAAAATTACTCGTGTTGATGCGAAGAGTGTTTGCATGCAGCAAACACTCTTCGGTTCCAAATAGTGATCTGGTGATTACAAAATATGGCTTGTCGTCCAATACAAAAGCGTAAGGTGAGCAGGCTGCGTGAGCGGCACGGACAATCGATGGTGGAATTCGCGTTTTCCATCCCTTTTTTGCTTTTAATTATAGTCACCATAATGTATTTCGGTCGAGTCTTTTATATTAAGCAAGCAGTGGCCATGGCCTGTCAGGAAGGCGCTCGCTTAGCCAGTCGTACCCCTGATTTAAGTGATGTCCAAATTCGAGAAAGCGTAACCGGATTTACCCTCTCAGGAGATCCAGTTAACTCTAGTTCAGTCGTGGCGCAGCAACTGGGATCGGCCAGGCTTTTATCGCAAGGAGCAACGGGAAGTTTACCCCCTGGGGCCAAAATCAAAGTATTGCCATTTGATTCTGATGGCAGTGTTGAAGATGAAATCGCACCTGGCACGATTGCTATAAGAATTGAATATCCTTTTGTTTTCACCGGCAATGCCTTCACGGGTGGTGCTAAAGATTTCGGCAACTCAATTGGCATTTATACCGGCGTCGGCGGTTCACCAGTGTCGTTTCTCGATTTTCCTATATCCGAAAGAGCGGTGGCTCTGGCCGAGGTTTATCAAAAAAATCAATAGCATTGTTCAAGGCAACCATTTTCGAGGTTCACATGCGTTCTTCCCCCACTATTACCAATTCAGAATCAATGTCTTCACTCTTAGGACGCGAGCGCACGCCGGTGCCGCCGAAGAAAGTCAGTGCCATGGTGCCTGTGCTTTTGTTGCTCGTACTTGCGCTGGTGGGCCTGGCAATCTTTCGCATGATGGCGCCCCAGCAGTCTGTCGCCAAGACCCTGCAAATAGTTGGTGCCGGGCAAGATATTTTTCCCGGAGCGCGCATAACTTTTCATGACTTGCATTACATCACCATTCCGGAGAGCTACTTCGCTGAGGGCATGAATGCCAAAACCAATTTGCTGGTTGGGCGAATTGCTCGTAACTATATTGGCAAGGGTGAGCCGGTTTTAGAGAGTAATCTCTTTAGCGGTCGAGACAATCTGGCTCAAAAAGTAGAGAATCACGAACGGGCCGTTACGCTTAAATTGGATGACTACGCGCTGGTAGATCACAGCATAAGTAGTGGAGACCATGTAGACATTCTTGTAACCACAACTCAAGACGGCAAAAAATACACTAAGACCGTCTGCCAGAGTGTCAGGGTGCTATTCAGTATGCCGCGTGAAGCATTACGGAGCAGCTCTTTAAGAGCACAAGAGGCCAGCCATATTACTCTTGCAGTTAGCCCCGAGCAAGCCGAACTGCTTGCACAAGCTGAAGAAACCGGCAAAATCAAACTTTCTTTGCGCAATCGATTGGCTACCGAACAGCCTTTGCTCAGTGGAGTTTCAGAATCTGATTTACTGCCTGCACGAGCTGGCCAAGTGACTGCGGCAAAACTGACTGGCAATATTTCAGCTTTTCAGGCACCCCGTCAAATTCTGCCGGCATGGCCAAACCTTGCTATACCCCCGATGCCGCCGATTATGGCAAACTCCGGCGCTGGCGCACAAGCTTCAGGTATTGTTGACGCCATGGCTCCGGTTGCCCAAACTGCTAGATGGGTTGTAGAGATATTTTCAGGCAATAAGCGAGAACTGTATGAAGTGCCGCAAGTCAATAATTAGAGTTGTCCGGCGCTCTTCCGGCGCCGTCTTGCCTCTTGTTGCGTTCATCGCCGTCTTAGGAGTTGCTTTCGTTGCCTTGTGTGCCGACGTTATGCGCAGCTCTTATGCTTCGTCGGCCGTGCGCTATGCAGCCGAAGCCGTCGCGGTCGGTGCCTTCTCTTCCAGCCTGAGCGATCCCGCCCAGGCATATAATCGCGCTCAGGCAGAACGTAATATCCGTCAAACTATTGCTCAAGCATCGGGTTCAAACGGAGCTGCCTGGAATAGCGCTCCATATGGTCCAAACTCATCTCTCAGTGGTCAGGCTGCCGCTGAGAGCGCTGTGCGTTTCGATGATGGCGACGTCACTTTTTTAAGCAACCCCAACACTGCCGACAGTGGCGATTATTTTTTGCAAGTGCGTGGTCGTCGCGATGGTGCTGATGCACTGAAGCTATTTTTCCTTCCTTTAGTTTATGCCTTTAGTGGTGGCGGTATTGGTTCGCCGACTTTTGTGCCCGCCGCGGCGCGAGTTGCCAGCCCGCACCGCCTGGTTGAAGTAATTGCTCAGCCGGCTTCGCGCGTTGGTGCCGGTGTGCCACGCCTGAACTCTGGATCTGTGCACGATCAAGATTTGATAGGTTTTGCGGCCTTGCCGATTGCGGTGAGCAATAAGCAATTTGTTAGCCTGGCCAATCAGACCACTGCTTCATTGCCAGCCTACAGTTTGTCATTAAGCCCCACCGGCAGCCTTCCGCCAGGCACTATCCGCGGTGCTCTGGTTAATTTAACTCCTTCCCCTTCGACTCTGATTTATTACAATCAGGCCATAAGCAGCTTGAATGTCAATCAGCTTTTAGCTAACCTTGCTTACTTTGCACCTGTCACAACTAGCTCCGAGATTCCCTCTGCCATGGTGGAGCGTGGCAGTCTGATTTCAAATTTCAATCTCAACTCAAGTCTTTTTTCTAATGCCACCGTGCAACAGCAGCTGGTTAACCAGTTAAAACAGTTACAAGTCGGTCGCTCTTATATCTTTCCGGTTGTGGCCGAAGATCCTATTTTTGCCAGTGGCGAAGTCTGTAAGGTCGTAGGCTTTGCGCGTTTGCGACTCTTAGCCTCGCCGGTTGTTTTTAACGCCGGCGGCTTCAACCTTAGCGTGGCACTGGAGCCAGATTCGGTGGCACTGCGCAATGCCAGTTTTGCCAATGCCCGAGCTGCAATACCTGCTGCTACCGCCAGTATGCTGCCTGAGCCCGTTGCTCCATTTGCCGCTCGCATTCAAGTAGGAAACGGCATAAGCGCAAGACCGCGCTCGACTGTCATGGCACCCTCTTTGTCGCCGCGGATTATGGTGAATTAGATGAATGCTGTTAAATTATTTAAAAAGAACGCCTCCACTACCGAGCTTAAGAGTGCAAGTGCAATTGAAAAGTCAAGCCGGGTTGTTGGGGTGCTTGGTGCCAAAGGCGGCGTTGGCGCCACTACGATTAGTATCAACCTTGCTGCTGCCTTTGCCCTGCATACACATAGCAGAGTTGCCTTATTCGACGCTAATTTACAGCAGCCTGACGCCGCTTGTCTTTTAAATCGGCTACCGCGCTATTCGCTGCTTGATCTGGCCAGGCGTTCCGCTCTTGATGGTGAAATCATTGCTGCTTGCGCAGAGCAGATTTATCTAGACAACAATAAAAGTGCCGGCAAGATGTTCGGCTTATACAGTCCGCCACTGGAAGCCAACCTCGCCCTGCAGTTTCCCTCAGGGGATCTGCTCAGACTGCTTAGTTTGATGAAGAAACAGGACGGTACTGTAGTGGTGGATTTGCCGCGCACCATAAGTCGGGAACTAGTATCAATGCTGGATTTGTGCGACAGCGTTATTCTGGTGGTGGAACCCACAGTCACCGCCCTGGCCGCTGCCAGACGCTGGTTTGAGATTTTCAAAGATCTTGAGTTTGAGTCTGACCAGGTAATCACTGTTTTGAACCGCTCAGGCGGTAAGCTAAAAGAAATTGAAAAACAGCTTTCTATGGATTTGGGCGGCTTTCCGCTGCTGCGTGTGCCCAATGCCTATGAAGTCTGTGAGAGCGCCTCAATCGAAGGCGTTCCGGCATTGGTCAAATATCCCCGCCAGGGCTTTAGTAAAGGCATCACAGAAATATTCCAATTTTGCCAGTCTGTTGTAAGGGAAGTGTAGGTTGTCCAAATTACGCCAATTGCTTTTTAGCGAAAACAACGTTGAAGCAGCGCCGGTGCCGGCCATCACTGCAGCTTCTGATTATACCCCCACTACCGATAGTGCCATAGCTACTGAAGAAGAAGCAAAAGCTAAACAAGAACGAAAAGTGGGATTATCGCTCAGCCGTCGCAATCCTAAGATCTCAGCTGCTCAGGCAAAGAGTGACCGTGAGTCAAGTCTCTACCATGACTTGAAATCAAAGATTCACGAACGATTGATTGAAACCATTGACGTTAGTGTTTTAACTCAACTTGATGGAAACGACGCCTTAGAAGAAGCAATCGAAGGCACCATTCGCCATCTCATTGCTGAAGAACGGCTGCCGCTATCGGTTTCGGAACGCGATAATCTAGCTCAAGAAGTGCTTTATGAAACACTTGGGCTCGGTCCCCTAGAACCTTTGCTGTCTGATGCCTTGGTTAATGATATTCTGGTCAACGGCTCTCAGAGCGTGTGGATCGATAGAGATGGCAAGCTGATGGAGACTGCTATTCGGTTTAAAGACGACCATCATCTGCTGCACATTATCAATCGAATTGTCGCCAGGATCGGCCGTCGTATCGATGAATCTTCGCCCATTGTCGACGCCAGATTGCCTGACGGCTCCAGAGTCAATGCCATTATTCCGCCATTATCGCTTGACGGACCGGTTCTCTCTATCAGAAGATTTAGACCAGTGCCTTTTGCTTTTGAAGATCTGATCGGCCGCAATGCGCTCACTCAAAACATGGCTGATTTCTTGACCCAGGCAGTTAAGGCCAGACTGAACATTTTAATTTCCGGCGGCACCTCCGCCGGCAAAACTACGTTATTGAATGTCTTATCGTCGTCTATCGGCAATCACGAACGCATAGTTACCATCGAAGATACTGCTGAATTGCGTCTGCAACAAAGGCACGTGATTCGCCTTGAATCGCGCCCTGCCAATACCGAAGGTAGTGGCGCCGTGGGGCAACGTGAGTTGGTCAAGAATGCTTTGCGGATGCGACCCGATCGCATTGTCGTGGGCGAAGTGCGTGGCCCCGAAGCCCTAGATATGCTGCAAGCCATGAACACCGGTCACGAGGGTTCTCTTACTACAGTGCACTCCAACAGCAGTCGTGACGCGTTAAGTAGAATCGAAACGCTGGTGCTTCTGTCAGGCGTTGATTTGTCGCAGCGCAGCATTCGCGAACAAATTGGCTCTGCTTTTGACCTGGTTGTGCAGGTGAAGCGATTATCTGATGGTACCAGACGCATCGTCAGCATTACTGAAATTTTGGGTGTGCAGGAAGGCGTGGTCAGCATGCAAGACCTCTTTGAATTTCGTCAGATTGGCACCGGCCATGATGGCAATTCACTTGGTTTTCATACAGCTTGCGGCATCAGGCCACTTAAATCAGAGCGCTTTGTCGAGCATGGTTTGCCTCTGCCTTCCGCCTGGTTCGAAGCCGAAGATGAAGAGCATTTTCATCTGCAATTTGAAGAAGCAAGAGAAGCCGAAAATGGCCGTGTGCCTGTGGCTCAGGGGGGCGAGTAATGTCTGCCGTAAACCTTTTAGCCATAGTGATTTTTTCTGTTCTGGCGGGAATTTTAGCCGTAAGAATAATTAAAATAGCCAGGCGCAAAAAGCTTGTCGCTCTTCGCGTTAGCCAGGCTTTGGGTGCTCAGATGGAAAAGCGAGTAAGCGTTCCTACTCCTGTTGCTATCGCACTCAGTCTAAGGAGCCCTGCTTTCCAATTTGATTTTTCTGCTCTGGCACCACAATGGCCTGTGCGTATTTTAGAGCAATCGGCAGTGGAGCTTTCCCTGACCGATCTACTTTTAATTTCGCTTGGCTGCGCTCTTGTGCCGGCTTTGTGCGCCTATATCGGCGGCTTGCCAGAGCTTGTTTGCCTGGCTTTCGCTTTGCTATTTCTCACTGTGCCGTTTATTTGCCTTATTGTTATTGCCAGAACGCGGCGTGGCCAATTTATCGATCAATTGCCCGATGCTATTGATTTGATGGTCTCTGTTTTACGCAGTGGTCACAGCGTTGCTCAAGCCGTGCGATCGGTGGGAAAAGAATCGGCTCAACCGTTGGGCCAGGAATTTGCTCATGTGCTGCAGCGCATTAATCTAGGGCAGCCTTTTAGCGAAGCACTGAATAATACAGTGATAAAATACAGTTCAGACGAGCTTGATCTTATTCGCCGCGCTATCACCATTCAGGCGGAAGTCGGTGGCAGTTTAGCTGAACTCTTAGACAAGACTAATTTGACGTTGCGCCAGCGGCTGAAGTTGAAGCGGCAGGTGCGAGTATTAACCAGTCAGAGCCGCTTAACCGGCATTATTGTCGGCCTGCTGCCGCTGGTGCTGGCAGCTGCTCTCGAGTTTTTAAGCCCGGGCTACCTTGAACCTCTGGTGACAAGCGATCTGGGGCGCATGCTATTGGCACTGGCGGTGGTGCTGGAAATTGCTGGAGTTGTGCTGATTAATAAAATGGCCGAGGTAAAAGTCTAATGCCGTCTGCTCAATTTATAAGCAGTTATCCAGAGCTCATTGCCGCGGCCTTCCTGTCTCTGGCCCTGGCTTTTAAGCTTTTTATCGGCCGAGGTCACAGCTCCAGTGCGATTGGTTCAAATTCTACTTTCAGTTTGCCTTCGGTAATCGTCGAGCCGGCCACCTATGTAATGAGAATATTTCCCGGCAGCTATTTATTGTGGCTGCAAGATCGTCTAATTTTTGCCGGTTTGCGTAACAATACCTACTACGGCACTGTTTGCGCCGCCAAATTTTATCCTCTTTTGCTCGGCTCGCTTTTATTTCTTTTCATCCATCCTGTAGTGGCATTGGTCGCGTCTGTGGTGCTGTTTTTTGCAGCAGATTTAATTCTGGCCGTGTTAGCCAAACGCAGACAGCAAGCTCTGGCTGACAATCTGCCTCAAGTGCTTGATTTGATGGTGTTATGCGTAGATGCCGGCCTTGGTCTCGATGCCACTATCCAGAGAGTGGCGACGGAACGCGCGGCCATATCGTCTGCTATTAATGACGAATTGCTGACCTTGAGCCGCGACGTGCTCTTGGGCATGAATCGCGAAAAAGCTTATCAGGAACTCTATAACCGCACCGGCGTAGATGAATTAAGGTCACTTGCGGCATCGCTCAATCAAAGTGCACAACTTGGCATCAGTGTTTCTAAGGTTTTACGTAACCAGGCCGACTTTCTACGCAATAAACTCACCCATAAGGCTGAAGAGAAAGCAGCCAAGCTGCCGGTGCTCATGGCATTTCCACTCTGGTTTTGCATCATGCCTACTTTGATGGTACTGGTTCTTGCTCCCTCGCTTATAATCTTCTTTGAACAAGTCCGTCCGCTTACTGGTTTTGGGCTTGGGCCATAAAACTCTTAAGTAGATGGCGGGAAGCATTTGAAAATTAGCATCAACAAAGAAAGCGCCGTTCCCATTCGCGATCAGTTGATTGAACAGCTGGGGCTACAGATTGCTTCTGGTACCCTTGGCGCTCATGAAAAGCTGCCCAGTATTCGTGCTCTGGCTGAGCGCCTGGGAGTGCACTACAGCACAATTACCGCCGCTTATAATCATATGGCTGATGTGGGCCTTCTGGAAGTGCGGCAGGGCAGCGGTGTGCGCGTGGCTTCCAGCGGACGTAAAACAGAGGGTGATGCTGCCCTTGACCTTGATGAGATGTTTAGTGAATTTGTGGCCCGGGCAGCAGAACGCGGTTATTCCACCAAGCAAGTAGAAAGCTGTTTCGAGGAGCTTAAAAAGCGCAAACCGGTGCGGCGAATTTTGGCGGTGGATGCCAACAAAGATTTTCACAAAGTGATTGTTGGCGAGCTTTCACCGCATTTTTCGCTACCAATTGACACGATAACGCCTACAGAATTATCAGGCGATCTTGACCAAATGAAAGAGTCGCTGGTGGTCACCAGCCTCTACCATCTGTTCACTTTTCAGAAATATGTCACCGACCTGACCAGGTTGGTGGCGTGCAATATCGAACCTGCTCGCGTAGAAATGGAAGCAGTGGCTAATTTGCCTAAAAACAGTCTGGTTGTCTTTGTTTCGGTCTCGCCCACACTGATGCACATGGCATCGAATCTGGTGGCAGCCATGCGTGGAGAAGAAATTGCCATTCGCACCATCGATAGAGATGACGACCAGGAGCTTAAATATATAGTTAAGCACGCCAATCTTTTCGTTTGCGACAGCCTCAGCGAAACCAAAATGAAAACGCTTGTGCCGGAAAACAAATTGAAAGTCTTTACTCTTTACTCGCCGTCAACCATTGAGCGTATTCAAGAACGGCTGAGCAAATGGGGTTAGTCTGCTTTTAGTTGTGTTTTAGTGTTTACGCAACTGCACACCGAGGCCCGGTCGCTCAGGTAGACGCAAATAACCGTCATCGTATTCAGCACCTTCGTAGGGGTCATCTTTCAGAAGTAATGCCCCGTCTAAATCGAGGTAATCGCAAAGGCTGGAAAGATGTGCTGCTGCCGTAACGCCTATGGAAGATTCGATCATCATACCGAACATTACTTGCATGCCGTGGGCTCTGGCAGCAGCAATGACGCGAATGGCTTCAGAAAGTCCGCCGCATTTTGCCAGCTTAACCACCACACCGTCTACGGCGCCTGCCAGTCTGGCAACGTCGACACTGCGGCAAACACTTTCGTCGGCAAATATTGGGATAGCGGCATTCTGGCGCACCAGGCGGAAGTCTTCTACCAGGGCGTTTTTAGGCAAGGGCTGTTCAATAAATTCAACGCCATTTTCTGCTAAAAATTTCGACATTTCGATTGCTTGTTTAACGTTCCAGCCACCATTAGCGTCAACTCTGAGCGGCAATTTTGGAGCATGCTTGCGCACGCATTTGATAATTTCACGATCGTAAGATGTGCCTTGTTTGACCTTGAGCATCTTGTAACCGGCTTCTACTGCTTCTTTGGTCTTGCGTTCGATCATTTCAGGCGAATCGATGCCGATCGTAAAATCAGTCATGGGATATTTGTGACCGGAGAGGCCGAGCATTTTATATGTCGGTTGCTGGCAAATTTTTCCGGCCAGATCATGCATGGCCATTTCTACTGCCGACTTGGCGGCATAATTGCCTGAGACCATAAGATCCATGCGCCTGGCCACTTCTGTCGCGGCAAAAGGATCTTCCCCTAAAATTTCGGCTTGTTTTTTGGCAATTTCGCCCAGCACTGCCAGCACCGTATCTGGTGTCTCGTTATGATAGCTGGCGGGAGAGGCTTCGCCCAAACCGACATGACCTTCATAATTGAGTTTTACCAGAATGTTGTGTGATTCGTCGGCGGTGCCATACGAAATTCCGAATGGGTAGGCCAGGGTAAGAGTCAATCGTTCAAAGCTGATGGCAATTGACTTGGTATTAGCGGCGGTTTTCACTGGTGCTCCTTATGTTGAGTAATTTTGAACTTGCTTCGATGGCCTGCCAGAGAACTTTGGCCGAAAATCTTACCGGGTCGCAAGCTGGCAAACCAGTATGTACTTGCACTTGACTGATGGCTGCCTGCGCTTCTTCTTCCGTTAAATCGCTGGTATTGAGCGCCACTGCCAGAACTTTACCGGGGCGTAAATATGTTGTCATCGATTCATAGCTGGCAATCAGTTTATTCAAATCAGAAATTTCAATATCGGTATTTTTAATTTTGGTGCGACTAGGTTTGTGACAGAGAATCATGCTCTGTGGGCAGGCGCCGTGCACAAGAGCCATTGTCACTCCAGAAAATCCCGGATGAGCTAGTGAGCCTTGCCCTTCGACAAATATAAAGTCGGCATGTGCAGCCGCTTCCACCACCATCATCTCTGTGGCGCCGGCCATAAAGTCGCCTATTACTCTATCTATAGCGATGCCCCGGCCGCAAATCATGATACCTGTCTGACCGGTGGCTACAAATGCAGTCTTTGCCCCCTGGGCGTCGGCCACTTTTTGAATTTCCAACGCAGTGGTCATTTTGCCCATAGAGCAGTCGGAGCCGATTGTCAGAATTACATGAGCATTTCTGACATTTCCTTCTAGAACTCGAGCGGCTCCCACAGGCATATTTTCGGGCGGTTTGCGTACATCGAACAAACGCTTGCCATGGGCTTTAGCCGCAGCGACGATATTGGCATCATCCTCGAGGAAGTCATGTAGTCCGTTGATAACGTCCATGCCTCCGGCGATGGCAGCGACGATGTCTGCACGCCAGCGTTCGGGTATGCGACCTCCATTCCAGGCCGTTCCCAGTAAAAGGGCGTCGGCTCCCAGGGCGAGCGCTTCATCGATAGTGGATACAATTGGCGCGTCTATATCGATGCCCACCAGGCTTTTGATCGTGCGACCGGCTTGTTTGTCATCGATAACGCAAACAATGGGGTTTCTGCCGTAACGGAGCACACCCTCTGCGGTTTTTGAGCTTTCCTGACCAAATTCTCCCGGCGCGTAGATGGCCAGTCGCGCCGTTTCTTCGATGTACATGATTTAACTACCGTCTATTTAGCTTTAATACTTGCCAAAAGGCTTTAGAATTATAAAGGTAAATTTCCAGCCACGGTGTTGAGCAAATTTCTACCGAAATCGGCACGAGGTGAGCAAGAGAGCTACTTTATTGGCTCAATTTGCTTATGGCGAAAGCTGAACCTTTGGTTAATTGACCCAGCTTTGGCTCAAACTGTTTAAAATTAGACCTAGGGAAGTACCCCTGGCATTTGTCAGGATTAGTTGGGAGACCTTTACAGTCAACATGGCTATAGACGATAACGACGCCCAGACTCCTCCACCTGCTGAAGAGTCTCCAAAAGAAAAAGAAGATCGCCAGTCAAAGGCGAAAGCCTTCTACCGCGCCATGTATGCCGGTGGCGACGCACCCGACCCTGAAACCTTCGGACTTGATCTGGGCACTAAGCAGCCCGCTGGTCAAAACGACAAAGGCGCCCAATTGGCGATCAATAATCTTGAAAATGCCCTGCGTGATTCTGAAGGCAAAGCCAGCGAGTGGGAAAATTCTTATAAGAGGCTGGCAGCCGATTTCGAAAACTATCGCAAACGCATTGACCGTGAGCGGGAAGAATTTCAGGCCGTTGGCATGCAAAAGGCGCTTGAGGCAATTTTGCCCGCTTTAGATGATCTTGATATGGCCCAGTCGAAATTGAATGAAAAGACCGAACCAAAAGTCATGCTCGATAGCTTGAGAATGGTCTGCACCAGATTTGGTCGCTGCCTTGATTCTGTCGGCATTAAACAAATGCAAGTAGTGGGCGAGACTTTTGACCCCATGTATCACGAGCCTGTACAAGAAGTGCAAACAAACGACGTTCCGGACGGCGCCGTAGCGCATCAACTACGCAATGGCTACATGTTCCGCGAGAAAGTTTTGCGACCTGCTCTGGTTAACGTTGCTGTTGCTTTAACCGGCGAAGCGGCTGAAGCTTACGAGCGCGATCAAGCGGCAAAAGCAGCAGCTATTGCTTCGATAGATGAGAAATCGGACGCCCCCGAAGTACGGTCAGGCACTGAAACATCCGAAAGTCTTGAATCTATTGGCGACGAGAGATCCACTCAAGACATTCCCTTTGAAGATGTCAAAGCCGCAGTGGAGGCGTCTATTTCGGCCAATGACGAAGGTCCAAACGGAAAAGACGATGATGCTGAGAAAGCCGACAAAGAGTCGGAGCCCAAGGTTTACGATTTGACCGACGTTGACTAAAGAAGTCCATGGCAATCTTTTTAAAACCCTAACCCAGGCGCATGCGTGGATTTGGATTCTGGACTGAGATGAGTGAAGACAAAATTATTGGTATTGACCTGGGCACCACGTATTCTTGCGTGGCGATCATGGAAGGCGGAAAACCGGTCATTATCGAAAATTCGGAAGGTGCTCGTACCACACCGTCGGTAGTGGCATTCACGAAAAGCGGCGAGCGTCTCGTTGGGCAGCTGGCCAAGCGTCAGGCTGTCACTAATCCTGCTCGTACGGTTCAATCTATAAAGCGTGAGATGGGCAGTAATTACCGGGTGCAGTTCGAATCTGTTTCGCACAGTCCTGAGCAAATTTCCGCCATGGTTTTGCAGAAAATTAAAGCCGACGCTGAAGCTTATCTGGGTGAAAAAGTTACTCGCGCAGTCATTACCGTGCCGGCTTATTTCAACGACGCGCAGAGGCAAGCCACTCGCGATGCCGGTCAAATTGCCGGGCTTGAAGTGATGCGCATCATCAACGAACCCACAGCCAGTGCGCTTGCTTATGGTTTGAATAAACTTGGTGAACAGGCCGTTGTACTGGTATTCGATCTCGGTGGTGGCACTTTCGATGTCAGCATTCTCGAGATTACCGATGGTGTTTTCGAAGTGCAATCTACTAGCGGTAACAACCGCCTGGGTGGCGATGACTTCGACCAGGCAATTATCAATTTTCTGGTGGAAGAATTTAAAGCGCAGAGCGGGCTTGACATAGCCGGCGATCTGATGGCTGTTCAACGACTAAAAGAAACAGCTGAAAGAACCAAGATAGAACTGTCTTCTGCACTGGTTTCAGAAGTGCACTTGCCCTTCCTTACGGCAGATCAAAGCGGTCCTAAACACTTAGAGACAAAGATATCGCGCTCGCAATTCAACGAAATCACGTCTCATTTAGTTGAAGCCACAATCGGCCCACTGCAACAAGCGCTGGAAGATTCGGGGCTTAATCCCCAAGACATCGAGCACATTATTCTGGTGGGCGGTTCCACTCGCATTCCTGCCGTGCAGGATATGATTCGCCGCTTTTTCCAGAAGGAACCTTCGAAGTCAGTAAATCCTGATGAGGCGGTGGCACTGGGAGCGGCCATTCAAGCGTCTATTTTAGCCGGCGATTTGCAAGATGTGCTTTTGCTCGATGTTATTCCACTGTCGCTCGGCATTGAGACTGCGGGCGGTTTGTTTACCAGAATTATCGAACGCAACACTACAATTCCTACCAGTCGTACCATGACTTTTACCACCACTGAAGATGCTCAGACATCAGTGGAAGTTCATGCTCTACAGGGCGAACGCGAATTAGCTTCAGACAACAAATCGCTGGCCAAATTTCACCTGGCAGGCATTCCGGGTGCACCACGGGGAGTGCCTAAGATTGAGGTCACTTTCGATATTGACGCCGATGGCATTGTGCATTGTTCGGCTCGAGATCACGGCTCTGGTATTAAACACTCAGTCACGATTCAGCGCACAACCGGCTTAAGCCCAGAAGAAGTAGAAGCTCTGCAAAGCGACGCGGAGAAATTTGCCGAGCATGATAAGTTGGTGCGCGATAGAATCACAACCAGGGTGCATGCCGAGTCGATGTGCGCAGAAGCCGAGCGTACTGTGACCAAATATGGCGATCGAGTGGAAAAAGTGCATGTGGACAAAGTGATGAAGGCTGTCGAAGCTGTGAAAGAAGCGCTGACTGAAGAAGATTCAGCAGACTTGAAACAGCTGGTGGCCGGCCTTGATGTCTCATTGCTTGATTTGGGTCGCGTGATTCACTCTGGGAACAGGCAATCGACGCCACGGCGCGAAGAAAAATCTGCCAGCACTAGCAGTGGTAAGAAGAAGCAGACTTATGCCGATGAATTGCCAATTGAGCTTGGCAGAGTGGCCAAAATTTCCGCAGAAAATGAAGAAGAAACTAGAGCTCCAACTCAGTCGCTGGAGATCGGTGAAGGTTTAGATTAGGCGTTACAAAGGTGCACTCTTGGAAACTATGACAAAACGTGATTATTACGAAATTTTAGGCCTGTCTCGCGGTGCTTCTGCCGACGAAATCAAAAAGTCTTTCCGCAACAGAGCCAGACAGCTGCATCCTGACAATAAAGAAAGCGGTGATGAAGCTGCTTTTAAAGAACTGGCTGAAGCATATGAAGTGCTGTCGGACGAACAGAAAAAAGGTTCTTACGATCGCTATGGACACGAAGGCGTTAAAGGTTCGACGCGCGATTTTGATAACGTCGATTTCAGTTCATTCCAGGGCTTCGGCATGGAAGACATTATTGATGCGCTTTTTGGCGGCGGTGGTCGTGGTGGATTCGGCGGTGGACAGGCCAGCCGTTCGGGACCACGGCAGGGTGCACATTTGCGCTACGACCTCGATCTTGAATTTTTGGATGCAGTCTTTGGTCTCGAGAAGAAGATCACCGTTAAGCGTCTAGAAGATTGCGACACCTGCAGTGGTGTAGGTGCTGCACCAGACAGTAAAGTAAGCACTTGCGCCACCTGCCAGGGTCAGGGCCAGGTTAAACAGCTGGTCAACATGCTGTTTATGCAAAGCTATCAAGTAATTGCCTGCCCTGATTGTTCCGGATCAGGTAAGAAAATTGAGAAGCCTTGCCGTGATTGTCGTGGTTCTGGTCAAACAAGAAAATCTCGCGAATTTGAAGTTAAAGTGCCGGCCGGAGTTAAAGATGGTGACCGTCTTAAACTGGCTGAGGGCGGTGACAAGGGTCCACGCGGCGGGGTATTCGGTGACCTCTTTGTTGTTTTGAATGTCAAAGACCACTCCCAGTTTATTCGCGATGGTTTCACTATTCACGTCAAACAACCGATTAGTTTTTCAATGGCTGCACTTGGTGCTGAAATTCTCGTGGCTACAGTTGAAGGCGCTAAAGTACTGAAAATTCCTGCGGGCACACAGTCAAGCAGCCAGCTGGTGATGCGCGATCTGGGTGTTCCATATCTAAACAATCCGTCTAGACGCGGCGATCATGTAGTGCACGTGATTGTGGAGACGCCTACTAAAATCAGCAGCGAAGAACGTAAATTGCTCGAGCAAATCGCTGAGATTCGCAAAGAAAAACTCAAGGTCTCTGCTCCGCCTCAAGCCAAAGGTGAAGATTTTTTTAGTGCCGAAAGCGCTCAAGCTGAAAAGAAAAGCGACGCTAACTCAGACGGTGATTCTAAGTCTGACGCCAATACAAGCAATAGCGACGGCGGCGCAACGAATAAGAAAAAAAAGCATCAGGGAAAAAACGAAAGCGCTGAGGCTGAAGATAAAGGTATCTTCGATAAAATCGTGGACGCATTTAGACCCAAAGAGTAAGTGCTCGCCAGTGAATGACTACTAAGAGTATAAACATCAAGATCTTCTGTGGCGGTTTGCTCTGCTGTGTAGCATTGAGTCTTACTATTATTTGCCCGGCCGCATTTGCAACCAGGCAAGCTCCTGAGCTTGCTGCCGCCGTTAAGTCTATTTTCCCCAATATGCGCTTTCGTTTAGATGGCGCCCTTGAAGCTGGCGGAGAGCTTTATTTGCCCATATTGCCGCATCAAGCCCTGAAGAAAACCAAAGTAGTTTTGCAAGAAAGTTTTCCTGCACCGGGAAAATCGAAACCGGAGTTTTTGCTCTTTGACAATGGTGTTGCTTTTATCAAAGTGATAACAGCAGGTAAGGCCAAAACTTTTCCTGCCATAACTAATTGTAGCGAAAAAATGCGCAAGGCCATTCTTGCCGGCCACCTGGCTGATGATTTGATTGTGCCTGAGAATTTCAGCCTGGCGGCGTCCTGGAAGTCTGTAGTGGGCCAGACCGCTGTGCCCATCGAACGAGCAGAAGCTTCCGCTCACACCTCTACGACCACTCAGACTGCCACCAATTCTACAAATTCATCTACAGCAAATCCTTCTAATCATGTAGCGACTCCGAAGCACGGCGGTATTTTTCTTACATCGCGCAATTCGGGCATTATCACTCTGGTGGATGAAAAAACATGGAAGAAGATATGCGAGTTTCCTACTGAAGGTACGCCGGCCGGCATGGCGTACGTCAATGGTCGCATTTATATCGCCGATCAAAGTCGCAGCCGCATACTGATTCTTGACCCTATCGGAAAACGCTTTGTTGGTCAAATTGACCTGCTACCCAAGGCGGCACCAAAAGCAGTGCTGGCTTTGCCCAATGGCAAACTACTCTATGTCTCTGAAAGCGGCAGCGCTGATGTGGCCATTGTTGAAGTAGATACTGGCAAAGTGCTGTTGCGTACCAAAGTCGGGCCGGGACCAGCTCACATGGCCATTACACCCAATGGTAATACCATTCTGGTGCTCAATTCAGCAACAGGACAAGTGACTTTTATTTCCACTCTCAATCAGCGAGTTTTGGGTGTGGTTGCTGTCGGTGCCAACCCATCTTCGGTAGTTATTTCAGCTGACGGAAAAGTCGGCTATGTTTCTTGCCGAGGCACCGCTAATCGCATCGCTATAATTGATATACCAAAGCGCGGCATCGTGGCCAATCTGAAAACCGGCAACGGCCCCACTGGGTTGGCGCTCTCAGCAGACGGCGCAACGCTTTATAATGCAGTAGCTAAAGACAACATCATTGCTGTTTTCGATACAGCCAGTCGCAGCTCGGTAAAACAAATCAAATTACCGTTAGACATAGATTTTCCTGGCAATATCACCCTTACACCTGATGGTAAAAAACTTCTGGTGTCCAGTGCCACCACAACTGCTTTTGGAGTGCTTGATACAGCCAGCGGTGAATTTGAGTCACAGCCTGTCATTGACCAGACTTCTGATGAGATCATTTGGGCGCCTATAGAGTAGGGCTTTTAAAATGGGTGAGTTTTGCAGACAGGTAAAGGGCAGTCATGTAAAAAATGAAACGATAACGTTTCATTTTTCAAAATAGAGATTTAATCCCGATTCGGATTCGGCGCACCATCAGTATGCACTTTGTTCAAAAATCTGGTGATGCTGCCCTGGTAGAGCAAATCAACGGTACCGGTGGGGCCGTTTCTTTGTTTGGCGATGATAATCTCAGCTTCGCCTCTTTGCTCAGTTTCGGCGTTGTAATATTCATCGCGATAAATGAACATCACAAGGTCGGCATCTTGCTCGATTGAGCCTGATTCTCTCAAATCTGAAAGCATTGGTCTTTTGTTCTGCCTGGCTTCTACCGCCCGTGAAAGCTGCGACAGAGCGATTACCGGCACTGCCAGCTCTCTTGCTAGAGTTTTCAGCGAGCGTGATATTTCAGAAACTTCCTGCACTCTATTATCGGTTTGTTTGCGGCCTTGCAAGAGCTGAATATAGTCAATTATGATCATACCGAGTGCTTTGTTCTCGGCTTTCAGTCGGCGGCATTTTGCGCGAATTTCAAGCACATTTACCATGGCAGAATCGTCAATATATATTGGCGCTTCTCCGAGGCGGCCCATAGCCATGGCCAGTGCCTGCCAGTCGTTGGTGTGCAGGTGGCCGGTGCGCAATCTGTTCGAATCGATGCGCGCTTCAGCGCAGAGCATTCTTTGTACAAGTGATTCTTTCGACATTTCTAGTGAAAAAATTGCGCACGGCACGTTGTGTTCGACGGCGCAAGCTTGAGCAATATTGAGTACGAAAGCGGTTTTACCCATAGAAGGTCTGGCGGCGATAATAATCAGATCGGACGGTTGAAAACCTGACGTCATGGCGTCTAAATCGTAAAAGCCGGACGGAGTGCCCGAAAGTGTGTCTTTGTTTTCGTAGCGTTCTTCGATGCGCTGAAAAGAAGCTTCAACAATATGCTTGATGTGCACCATTTGTTGCATGTTGCGACGCTGAGCCAGATTGAAAATCATATGCTCGGCTTTGTCTAAAGCTGTGTCGGCGTCTGTTTCTTCATAGCAGCTGCCTACGATTTCAGTACCTGCTTTGATCAAGCTGCGCAGCAAGGCTTTTTCTTGCACAAGCTTGGCGTAATATTCGAGGTTGGCGGTAGTGGCCACAGAACGCGAAAGGTCTGTGATGTACAACCTGCCGCCTACTAAATCAAGTTTGCCTTGATCCTGAAGAAAAGCCGAAATGGTAACAATGTCTATCGGTTCATTTTTTTCATAAAGGTCTAAAGCGGCGGCATAGATGACCTGGTGCGCTTTACGATAAAAATATTCTGGCTCGAGCACATCGACTACGCGTGACACACCGTCGCCGCTAACAAGCAGAGCACCAAGGACAGCCTGTTCGGCGTCCAGCGACTGCGGCGGCAGTCTTTCCATAGAAGAGTCGGTCATCGGTGAGAGTTCAGCTGCCATTTTAATCCGCTTATTTGTGTCTTCAAGTTTAGCTTGAAGACGTGACAAAGTCTGGCTTTAAGGGCGAAAGCGAAATAAATATTAGAGGCCTTGCGCCGGGGCAAGACCTCTATATAGTCTAAATTTGCGCAAGTGAGCAAACTAATTTAATCGTCGTCTAAAGAAGACAAATCTCCTGTTGGCAGGCCAAGCTCCCAGGCTTTGAGCAAGCGACGCATAATCTTGCCTGATCGAGTCTTGGGCAGGCTGTCTTTCACTTCTATCTCACGCGGATAAGCGTGGGCGGAAAGTGTCCTTTTGCAATGCTCTTTAATCTCTTCCATGAGAGCGTCTGATGGGGCGGTGTCATTGGCCATGACAATGAAAGCCTTAATGATTTCGCCGCGTTCTTTATCAGGTTTACCAATCACTCCCGCTTCTGCCACAGCAGGGTGTTCGACTAAAGCCGACTCTACTTCGAATGGCCCCACCCGGTGGCCGGATGTATTGATTACATCGTCCGCCCGGCCCACAAACCAGAAGTAACCTTCTTCATCTTTCCAGGCATTGTCGCCTGAGAAATACCAGCCGGGAATTTTGAAATATTCATGGAATTTAGGCTCATTGCGCCACACTGTGCGCAACATGGCCGGCCAGCCTGGCCTGACTACAAGGCGACCCAATTCGCCGGCTTCCAGTTCTTCGCCATCGTCGTCCACAATGGCCGCGTAAACTCCAGGTAGTGGTTTGCCCATAGAACCAGGCTTAATGGCATTGCAGGGGAGATTGGCGATCAGTTGCATGCCGGTTTCTGTTTGCCACCAGTTGTCGTGAATTGGCAAACCATAAACTTTCATTCCCCATCGCACCACTTCAGGGTTGAGCGGTTCACCCACCGAAAGCACATGACGCAAGCTACTCAAGCTATGTTGATAAACTACATCATCACCTGCTTTCATCAACATACGCAATGCTGTTGGTGCGGTGTACCAGACGGTCACTTTCAGTCTGTCGATTAATTGATACCAGCCGGCGGCATCAAAGCGCCCTTCGTAACTGACACAAGAAGCACCCAACGACCAGGGGCCGAAGATACCATATACGGTGCCCGTGACCCAGCCCGGATCAGCGGTGCACCAGTAAATATCGTCATCTTTTAAATCAAGTACCCATTTGCTGGTCATATGATGGCCGACAATATCTTCGTGTACGTGAATAACGCCTTTTGGTTTACCGGTGGTGCCTGAGGTGTAAAGTAGATAAAGCGGATCTTCAGGATCCATAGGCTCACACTTGAGTTCAGTAGACGCTTTGGCCACCAGGCTCGAGTATGAAAGTTCGTTTTTGATCAGGTCTTTTTCGTCAGTATCAACCACGATTATGTGTTCGAGATCAGGCAAATCTTTTTTGATGCCGTGAATTTTGTCTTTTAAAGCTGGGTTGGTGATTACTACTTTTGCTTCAGAATCTTGCAGGCGATCGCGCAGTGCGTCTGGCCCGAATGCCGAGAAGAGCGGCCCGGCAATAGCACCGATTTTGGCGATGGCAATCGTGGCAATATAAAGTTCTGCTACCCGGGGCAGAAAGACAAAGACTCGATCGCCTTTCTTGATGCCGATTGCTTTCAGGGCATTGCCCAGTCGATTAGCGGCTTCGTAGATTTCCAGGAAGGTCAGCTTGTTGAGGGCACCATCTGCACCAACTGTATAAAGTGCCACTTTGTTTTTGCGGCCATCTACCAAATGCCTGTCTACAGCATTGTAGGCCGCATTGACTTTGCCGCCGGCGAAATACGAAATTTCTTTTCTGCCGTCGTCCCAGGTGAATTCGTTGTAAGCAGTTTCGTAATCTTCAAGATTACAGCGCACCGGAAATTTCTTAATCAACTCCCTTTTAGCGCCCTTCGGAGTGTGGTGCGATTCTTTTTCCTTGGCAGGCTTGCTCGAATCTTTAGGATTCTTCTCGACGAGCTTCATAAGTTCCTCCAAAAATTAAGAAAGACGCAGGGCACAGACCTAGGTTGGTCCGTCCGTAAAATTGATTTTGCTAAGTGTAACGCTTGTTAAGCGCCATGAGTGATTATTGGCCCCTCCGGCGGTCTTAAAATTCGTCAACCTCTTTAGAATAAGACTGGAATTGGGCGCTTAGCGGGTACATACTGAGGAACGATTGGTGAACGGCAATAGAGGAATGGCAGCAAATGTCTCAAGTCTGGACGGATCTCAAAGATTCAGCCTATAAAGCCCTGGAAGAGAAAGATCTGGAAACTGCGGTGAAAGACTGGCAGGCCGCTCTGGAAGAAGCTGAGAAGTTTGCCAAAGGCGACGGTCGCCTGGTTACTTCTTTAGAAGGTCTGGCACAGGTGCAGTTTGTCAAAGGCAATTATGCCGAGGCCGAGTCGCTTTACAAGCGCGCCTTGACCCTACGTGAGAACGCTCAGGGTAATGACCATCAAGACATTGCCACGGTGCTCAACAATATGGGCGCGGTCTATTTCAAGCGCGGCTTTTACAAAGATGCCATGAGTCATTTCGAGCGTTCCCTGGCTATGCGACGCAAATCGTTTCCTGCTGAGCATCTGGAAGTGGGCAAGTCGCTCTACCATTTGGCCCTTGTTTGCCATGCCCAGCAAAAATACGATGAAGCTGACGGTCACTACCGCAAAGCTCTCGATATTAAAAACAAGTCTCTTGGAAACAACCACCCCGATTTGATCAATCTGCTGCGCAATTACGCACACCTTTTGCGTAAAACTTCCCGCGATTCTATTGCCGCGCAGATGGAGCAATTTGCTGGTGGTATCGAAGCTAAATTGAGAGCCTGAAGTCTCCAGTGCTCATTATTTGTCCCCATCCTGAATGCAGGGCCGGTTTTGAGGTCGAAGGCGCACAGTTTGAATTGACAGACCGTTTTGGCCGCGCTGATTGTCCGCAGTGTGGCTGTGCCTGTCTGGCAAGGCCGGCTGATTTAATGGCACGACTGAGGGCCAAGGCCACCGGGCAGCCAGAAAGTAATGCACTGCTGGCAGTGGCACCGCATTTAAGTGAGCAGCAAAAATTAGTTGTGGTGCTTGATGATATTCGCAGCTTGCATAATGTCGGAGCTGTTTTTCGTACCGCCGACGCCGCCGGTTTCTCACATGTTTTTCTGGCCGGTATTACCGGTGTGCCGCCTCGCAAACAAATAGCTAAGGTCAGTCTGGGAGCTGAAGATTGGATACCCTTTTCATATCATTCTTTTCTGCCGGATATCATTTTGCCCCTTAAAAAACAGGGATATTCTATTTTGGCATTAGAAAAAAATGCCTCATCAAGACCTTTATATAATGAGTTGATGGAGAAGAAATTATCGTTGCCGCTTTGCCTTGTTTTAGGCAACGAAGTGCAGGGTGTGTCACCAGAAGCTCTGGCCCTGGCCGACCACGTCTGCCACCTCAGTATGCGCGGCCAAAAAGAATCGCTCAACGCTTCGGTTGCCTTTGGAGTAGCAGCATATTTTTTAGCTGAAGCTTTGCTTTAAAGTTTGTGACTGTTCAGACTTCTAGCGGAATAACACAAACTGAATCAATACGGTAATCGCCAGCAATAAGAAGCTGATGCCCGCTACTATGACTGCCGCATTAGAGCCGGTAGATACAGTTTTGCCCTTGATATCAAAACCGACCATTTGTGAGCGAATGAACGCTGCAAATGTAAGCAGTAATAAAAGCAAGGGCAAAAGATGGTGCAAGACAGGTAGGGGAAGAGGCGGATGCATAATCATGTACATTTGCGTTGGTGTTTGCGGCGCTATTGCTTTCGAGTAAAGCGTCTGGTCTGAATATGTCGCTTGCGATTTAGCTTTAGGAATTTCGACTTTTTCTACAACGGCTGCAGGCACCGCTTTTTTTGAGCGCTTGTTGCGAGCGCTGCCGCCTCTGGTGGTGGCCTTCTCGCTTTTGTCCGACCGGGCCGGCTCTTGCGGTGCCTGTTTCAAGAAAGTGTTATCGGCACTGAGCACAAAAATTTTGTCGTGATCGGCCATGAGAAAACGACCATCTTTATTACAACCGCGCACAAAAAAATTCACGCATTTCATTGTGTCGTTGAGATTGTCGCCGTAGGTGATTGCGTAAGAACAAATATATCCAGGCGTAGCTGTCTCTTCGTTACCGAGATAATTGCCGCCTTCCAGGGTAGCTAAAACATCAGAGCCGTCTTTTTGCTGTGCTCTAATGGGCCTGACCTGTATTTTCAAGCCTTTGCCGGTATAGGGGCTGATATAAGAGAAAGCAAAGTCAGCTCCTGGTGGTACCACTTTGGGATACTCACCGGTACGCAAAAAATAACTCTGGGCGAAGCCACCAAGATCGCGCATTTTTTCCAGCACGATATTTTCGGGTCCGTCCACACCATAATAAATTGATCCGTCTTCGCTTTTTAAAACTGCTTTTTCTTCTTCGAACCACAATTGTTTTTCAGTCAAAGAGCTGAAAATAATGGCGAAGTAATCGGCCCAGTTATTGCCGATGCGTCTATAAGGTACTTTAGTGGCGGCGCCTGGATTGACGAGGTAGGCGACTTCCGTTCCCAGAAGTCTTACCTGCTTTTTTCCGTCGGGGCCCTCGAATAGGGTCAATTGACCTCGAGGAACCGCTGCCGCCGCAGGTTTGACGGGAGCCACCGGTTTGGAAATCTTGAAGATATAAAAGACCATGCCCACAAGCACCATCAGTGCCACTAGAGGCAAGCCAAAATCTTTGAGGATGCGTCCCACGCGAATGCGACTTTGTTCATTGTCTGATAGTCGGCGGCCTTTGGCATTAGAGCGTGTGCTCGGTTTGCTGCGATTAGTCAGACTGGCTATTGCTTCGGCTGTGTAAGGCTCTTCTTCATCTTCGCCACCTTCGAATTCATGAGCGGGTCTGGCCAGGGCATTGCCATAACTTGGTTGTTTTTCCACGCCCTGAGTACGCTGCGGTGGTGCCGGCATTGGTGCGATGCGTGGATCTAGAGCGAGAGCCTCTTGCGGATTTACTTCGTCAAAATTGACACCACTGGCATTGCCTAAATTGACCGACTGACTAAAAGGCGATTTGCTACCTGGCGGTCCCGGCATATCTTTGAGCATCTGACGAGCAAAGTCTTGCATGTCCGAATGCCCCATCGAAATTTCCATAGGATGCGGTTGCACCGATATTTTTTGCACCGGTACTTGAGTGGGATGTTGATATCCACCCTGAGGTTGAGCCGCCTGGGCTGGAGGCGCTTCATACTGCAGCATTTGTTGCTGCAAGTGAGACGGTATCTGCACTTGATTCTGCGGAGTATTGGCGACGTTATTTGGTGGCTGCGGCGGTACCTGAGCAACATTGCCCTGATAGAGGCTGGGATCGTCGTGTTGAGATTTTGAGGCCCCTTGATTGCGCAGCAAGTTAACCAGATAAGTGTGCCGTTCGATTAGCTTTACTGCCACCGGATTATCGCTCTGCATGCATTGTTTAGCCGTTGTGATGGCTGATTCCACAATGTGCAATGCATCTTCGGTCTTGCCCATCATTTCATTGGTCTGAGCAATTTTGAGCAGCATGCTCACCATATCGGGATGCACACGGCCCAGTATTTTTTCGCCGATTCTTACCAGTCGCCAGTTTGTGCGCAGCGAATCTTCGTACCTGGCCACCGACTGATAAGCCTCTGCCAGATCTTGTAAGCATTCGGCCAGTTCTGGTGCTTCCATGCCATTGGTGCGCTCGAGGCCGGCCAGGGCGCTTTCATATAATAGAATTGCTTCTTCAAGGCGGCCGCCTTGGGCCAGCAATTCAGCTTGCTGTAAATTATTAGCGGCAGTCTGTGCGGGCATTCGAAAGTTGTCGCTCTGCATGTCCGTTACACGTCACTTCTGGCCTGAATTGCAAATCTTCAAATTCATTGATTGACATTGAAGTTATACACATTGGGTTCATACCCAGTCTGTACAATTTTTCCAAATTATCGAATATTGCAATTTGAGCGGGCGAAATTAGGCTTCGCTTGGCTCATCGAAATGCTTGTCATCAGTGAGGAATCCGAGCACCAGACCGCTGATTGCGCCAACAATAAGCCCCCAGGCTATCCCACCGCGCCAGGCAAACATCGGAACGACGCTGACAGGTAGCGGCCAGACCTTAATTACTTCGAACGAACCGGCAACCACAAGCGCCGAAATGATGCTGATAATAAACATCGCTGCGATTGGGAAAGATGTACCGGCGTTTTTCTTAGTACTCATAAATTTTCTACCTGATAACCCGATCTTCTTGAACTGCCTGAAATTGTAGCACCGTAGCGGCCCGGCAAAGCCAGGTTTAAAGCGACCTTAACAGAGTAAAATTTGCTTCAAAAAATCTCATAATGGCATCGGAGCGCCTTGAACTGCCGTGGCCAGACGACTTAAGAGACCAAGTCCGGCAATGGTCTTAGCATCTTGAATTTTTCCCTCCAGCACCATCTGCCAGGCTTCCTCGAGGCTAAGCTCAAGCACCTCAGTTTCTTCGTCGAAATCGAGATTCTTACCCATAAAGGTGAGGTTTTGAGCGTGATACAGATAAAGAATCTCGTTGCAAAATCCCGGTGCGGTGAACATGCGGGATAGCTCTCGCCAGCTGTCGGCGCTATATCCAGTCTCTTCAGTTAATTCCCGCTGTGCCGCCGGTAGTGGGTCTTCGCCTGCTTCAATGCGCCCGGCCGGCAGCTCAAGCAAATCTTTATCCAGTGAATAGCGATATTGCTTGACCAGTAAAACTTTGCCTTCTTGAGTGCAGCCTGCGATCACCACTCCGCCGTTGTGTTCCACAACTTCTCTAATGGTTTCCTGGCCCTCAGATTGCAAAGTGTCGACGCGCAATTTGATAATGCCGCCTTCCCACAGCCTCTTGCTTGATGTGCAGTGTTCCCTGGTAAATAGCAATTTTGGCCTCGGTTATAAAAATATGTAGGTAAGAGTGAGTTACGGTCTATGGTAAAGCAAAGAATTGAGCGCCACAATCAATTAAAATTCAATTCAGTGTTATCGCAGCCCAAAATTATCTTTTGAAGTATCAAAAAAGTCTTGACTACATAAAATCGCTTGTGCCGACTCTTGAGCGTCCAAGCTTAACGCGCGTTGCCAGCTTTTTTAGCGAGCAGGGTGAGCCGCAAAATCAGCTGCGTTCATTCCATGTCGGTGGCACCAACGGCAAAGGTTCTGTAAGTACACTGATTGCATCAATGTTGAGTGAGCTTGGTTATCACTGCGGCAAATTTACCGGGCCGCATCTGATGGCCTTCAATGAGCGTTTTGTCCTTGATGGCAAAGCCATGGACGATTTGTCTTTTGCCCGATTAGCTACCCTGGTTCATGACCAGTCGCTTTCCTTTTGCAAAGAGCATGAGAATTTGGGTGCACTTACCTGGTTTGAATTTCTCATGGCTATGGCCGTAGCCTATTATACTGAAGAGCAAGTTGATTATTGCGTCTTTGAAGTTGGCCTGGGCGGCCGCTTTGATGCTACAAACGTGCTTGGTAATGTGGCAGCGTCGGTAATCACCAATGTCGATCTCGATCATATGCAATTTCTTGGTGATACCAGAGAAAAAATTGCTTTTGAAAAATCGGGAATTTTAAAAGCAAACGTTCCGGCCCTCACCACCTGTGATGGCGGCGCTCTAGCGGTCGTGCTTGAGCGGGCAAAAGCGGTGGGCTGCCCGCTTTATGCCATAAAGAACGTCGCTTTAGGGGCAAGCAGTAGTGATATTTTTCAGAATTTCGCTATCGAATATTTAACGCCTCAGTTGGATTTTCAGTATGTAGAAGAATATGTAGCACTGCTAAAAAAACATGTTTTGACTGACGATTTCGCCTCAGGTTTAAATGGTGCCTATCAGCGCGTCAATGTTTTAACGGCGCTTATGGCTCTGGGGGTGAGCGGCATTGTTCGCCGGCAAATCGCAGATGATAGTATGCAAACCCTGGCATCTCTCAAGCGTGGTCTCGGTAAAGCTAGTTGGCCTGGCCGCTTTGAAATTCTCGAAGCTGACAAAATTGTTCTCGACGGCGCCCACAACCCTCATGGTGCCGCAGCTCTGCGCACCTCTCTGCTAGATAAATTTGGTGGCCGAAGATTTGTTTTTATCGTCACTTGTTTTGAGAACAAAAATGCAGGGGGGTTGCTCAGGGCGCTGCTTTCACCTCAAGACTTGCTGCTTACTTTTGCCCCCCAGTCCAGCGAGCGAAATATGTACAAACCCGGACATCTGGCAGAAATTGCGCAAAATCTAGGTGCTCAAGCCGTCATTGCCGACAGTTTTGAGCATGCTGTTCAACTCGGCCGTCAAACTATTGCAGGGCAGCCAGATCAGTATGCCCCTTATCTAATTGCCGCCGGCTCTTTTGCCACCGTACGCGAAGCTATCAAGCTTTTCGGAGCATCGCCAGAGCTGAGCGGCGATAGTGCATCAGCGAATTAATCGCAGATTGCGGCGCGTCTGGGTAAAATTAGAACTTGTTAGCCGGGGTGCTCACCATTAACGACCATTTCTTCAATCTTTCCGGTCATGTCAGGCATCAAGGTCTGGCACTGGCCGGGGTCAGTGTTCAGCTTTTCGATTTATTCAGCAATGAAGATCTGGACGGCCAGGTGCCACTCAAAGAAGTTAAAACAGGCGCCAAAGGTGATTTTTCCTTTTCACTAAAAATCGGCGTATATCGAATCGATGTGGTTCCGGATGCCACCACCCGCATCCTCAAGCATTCTTTGCCTGAGGTGAAGGTGATTACTAATACCAATCTCAATATCGGCCTCAGTACAGGCTCCATTGTGTCGGGCACAATTAAGCCTTTCGCTGCAGGGTCAAAACCGGGCAAAAAAGTTACGGCAGAAATGGTGGCGGGTACCGAAGTGGTGGCACTTGGTATTGAACCATCTTCATATAAGCAGGTCAGCTCTGTAGATGAAAGCGGACAATTTAGTTTGTGCGTACCGAGAGGCAAATATCACATTGCTCTGCGCTGCTCTCAAGATCAAAGCGCAGTAGACAATGCCAAAATCATCACCACCCACAGTGATGTTTTGACAGTTGATAGAGATGTCGATCTGGTTCTCGAATGGCCTGATTTGCTCACCTTTAAAGGCGAAATTGTTGACGTATTTGGTCAGCCGGTAGACAACGCCCATATAAAAGTGACACCCGCTGCCTCGCGCCGCAGCTTGCTTTTAAGTGAGCTGAGTTTCGGTGCCCAGACCCACAGCGATAGTGTGGGTCGATTTGAACTGGCGCTCGAGCCCGGCTCATACGATATGAATATTGAATCGCCGCCGGGATCAATATTGTTTGGAGCGCAGTTAACAGATTTGACTGTGGCGGAAAACACCGAACAACGTTTTACTCTGGCCGAAGGCCATCGTTTGCGAGGGCAAGTAGTCTTCGAGAGCGCCTTGCTGTCGCAAAGTTTGATTCGCGTGCAAAGCCTGGAGAGTAAGCAGGAATATATTACCCGCACCGATAACGAAGGCAACTTCTCGCTTTCAGTGCCTGGAGGTAGCTACAAACTGGTCGCTCAAGCTCATCCTAAAGACTCACCGCCCATAGTGATTGATGGTTGTGAATATAGCAGTCTGGCACCATGGTCTCGTAATGTGGTTGTCGGTGCCGACACACATGTGGCCATACGCTTGAGTGAAGGCACGGCCTTGAAAGGGCGTATCTGCGATGACTCCGGTCAGGCGCGGCCCAGTGTGCGGGTTTCAGCCTTTATTGATCAAGGTGCTGCTCCTGATGCTACAAGCAGCGCATTAGTCTATGGTATTACTGATGGTGAAGGAAATTATTGTCTTTTTCTTTCGCCCGGCTCTTACTGGCTAGTGGTGCATAAAGATTTCAACAGTGCAAGACGGCTGGAAATCGGTGCTGAACCGGTTAATGAAGATATCGTCTGGCATGGCTGGTCGCGCATAAAATTTGAAGTGTTCGGCGACGATAATCAAACCGTGCCTCGCTGTCAGGTCTTCTACCATCCCTACGGCAGCGAGGGCGATGGCGAAGAAAGTCTGACAGGTTCCGCACCGGGCAACGCTTTGAATTTGCCATATGGCTATGTGCTCACGGGCGATCAGGGCATTTGTCGATTGACACTGCCGTCTGGTGTTTACACGTTCAAGTTCATCCCTCCTCAGGCAGGATCTTTCCAAGAAAAGGTAATCAGGCAACTTTCAATCAGCTCCGATCTGACGCGCAAAGTTACTCTTGAGCATAAAGCTAGTGGGGTAGCGCCGTAATGGGAAGCAGGCACGTTACTGTTCGTGTAATTGTTGCCCAGGTTCTGCTCTGTTTGGTCTGCAGCGCCTGCACCCAGGGCAAACCTGCCGCGCTCACCAGCGAAGAGATCAAAGCGGAAACTGCCAGAAACGTACGGGTTGACTGTGCACCGCTGGCGATGCATAAAAATTATTTCGGTGTGCGAGATTTACTTCCCAGTGTGGAAAAAGATCCCAATTTCGAAGCCTATACGCTGTGGTTCTTCCATTGCTTTGCTGATATGCGGATGGAAGATCAATCATCAGACGATACAGCTGGTGCCGCTACAGTGCGTGTGAAAGTCAAAAGTGTGCAGTTACGCCTCAGTTGTCCCATTAATATCTGGATGGAAAAAAGAGCGCCACAACTGACCCGTGAGCACGAAGACGGTCATGTATATATTTGTCGTAAAGTATATGAGATGGCACCGGCGGTGGCTCGCCTGGCCGGTGCTGACGTGCTGGGCAAAAGCTATAACGGTATGGGCGCAAATTTAGCACAAGCACGAAAGATGGCATTACAGCAGGCTGAAGCGGACATAGCCTCCGTTTATCAAGCTAAAATTGTGGACCTTTGCGACGAAATTTCGCAGCTTTATGATGATCAATGTCAGAAAGCCATGCGAATTGATTCGAAGACATCACAGCATTCTATTGCTGAAAATTCCTTCCAGCAAATTGTCGGCAGTAAGGTCTATATTTATTAGATTATTTGGTCAGTCTCGACCTGATCGAATTCAACTTGTCGGTGAATTTTTGAGCTTCGCTGGTGCGGTTAGCGGCTGTGAGCACTTCAATAATCCGCTTGTACACTGACTCTATTTTAGAGCTGTAAGGATCACCCAGTTCTGTTTCTTGAGTTTTTAAGACTCGGTCTGGGTCGGTCAGAATATCGGGGTCAGGTATTATAGACCCGCCGGCAAAACGGTTATTACGGCTGCCTTTAGGTGCAGGAGTGCCTTTGTCGACTACTGCTGTAGTGTTTTTTATCGGTTTGATTTCTTTAGCGTTTTTCGCTCTTTCAGCTTGTTCGTCTAAAGCCGTATTCAATTTTAAAATGGCGGCGTGAGCCTGCTCGTCACTGCCAATGGCAATCATTTGTTCAATAGCGAAGAACGACTTGAGGAAAGGACCGACGCCCACTCCTTTGCTGTCGAAGTCTTTCAACCGGGCCAGAGCTTTGTCGCGAAGATCTTTGTCGGCACCTTCAGCAGTGCTCAAGCCCTGCACATCAACTTTTTCGTTGATGGATGCAATTTGCACATTGCTCAACGCCGATTGCAGACTACTGTCTAAGCTGCGCAATTGCGAAGAATCAAATTCGATTTGACGAAGAGTGCCTTTAGCGGCCGGATCAGAAAAGCTGATTCGTACTTTCTTAGCCGCTTGCCCGGCACTTTCCATAGCTTTTTCAGTAATTTTCAGGGCTTCATATTTCATGTCGCGATCGGACATGCCGGCATCAAGATCGGCGGTCACTTCAAGGGTGTCGCCTACCATCATGGCATCAATGCGCTTGCGGCTGCGGGCCGATTCGGTGTTTTGTAAGGAAGCCGAAACGCGGCTGGCGGCATCAGGAACGTCATCGTCTTTGATGGTCAAAGAAGCAAGCAATTGCTCTTTGCCTAATTGTCCGGCACCAAATGCCTTAACGTCACCAACAGTGACCGAAACTACTTTTCTTTTGTTGGTGTTGGCGGAGCTGTAAAAATAAACGGTGACGCGACTAATTTCTGTGGGGGCGAGATCAATGACGGTTTTTGCCACAAGCACCGCTTCAATTTTGCAGTCGTTGTCATTGGCGCGCGAATTGCGGTAGGTAGATACGTAGGCTTCAGCACCGTTCATCAAGGCATTGACGCGGGTACTGTTGGCAAGAATTTTGCCCTGCTCTACGGCGTTTATGATCTGGTTGGCTGTAATGGCCTCAGCGGTGTTAGCCATAGTGGAAAGACCAAGGGCTGCCATGGCAGATAGGGCTAATAAATTTTGTTTATTACCGAACACTTTTGGCGACACAATTCTATCCTCGCTGGTAAAAACCGACACAACGCTGTGCATGAGCACGTATTCTAACAGCGTTTAAACTGATTGCGCCAATCTTGGCGGAATGCTTGGTAACGGGAAGTTGCAATTGGCACTACACTGGACGTATATGAAGAAACTCGCCCCCGTGCTCATGGGCACTTTGATTGTAATTTCCTGGTTTATGCCTCAACCGGTTCTGGCCTCACTGCACCGCGCCGATCTGGTGGTGGCCGGCAGCAGCTGTGCTGCATGTCTGATACGCATTGAAAAGAAGCTAAAAGCCCGCCCTGGTGTTCTCAAGGCAATGGTGTCTATTTATCGCCCGTATGCCGCCATCGTGGTTTACGACAACGCTAAAACATCGATAAAGGATCTGACCAAAGTTTTTGCGGCAGAAAATGCTTCAGCTAACAAAGTAGTCGATCATGAAATTAAAGAGGTGCCGGTTTTGCTGTTGCCTCTATACAAATAGGGAGAGGAAGAATGGTCGAGAACGATGACGCCGACCTGGCTGCCAATTCTGATGTACCAGCAGATCATCAGAGCCGCGACAACCTTGTGGAAGGGCTCTTTTCCTCTGTCAAATATTTGCAGAGCGCTCATGCGGAAACGGGATTTATCAAGTTACGCAAAAGCGACAAAGTTACCCAGGTACTGCTGGTGGTGGCACTGCTGATTGTTGTAGCGGCTCAGTTAATGCCGCAACAAAGAGAGCTTTGCATTGTTCTTGCCGATGGTTTGATGTTGGTTATTTTGCTTTCTTTTATTGCTGTGCGCTTCGGCGTTTTACGTACGCTTAAGCCGAGACAAGCTGTTTTAGCCTGGCAGCTGATTTTAGGATCGTTTTTGCTTGGTACTTATCTGGCATTCAACGGCAAAATGATTGTGCTTTTGTTCACCGGCGTGTCAATTTTGCCAAAATGAACGCGGGCACTTACGATGGCCGCGGTGGTGCAATGCCTACAATTGCTTCTGAAGCCTGAGTTTTTATGTTCATTGTCGGCCCTACATTCAAAAATGGCACAGGCACAGGCATAACAATGGTAACGCTGCACTGTACGCTGGCCAGACCGTCCGGAGTACCGTCATACTTGTCTAATTTGAGCACAAGGCCCTGGTAAGTGGGAGATTTATTAAAGTTGGCTTCGACGTCGGCCACAGCTGCGGTGGCTTCTGCCAGGCTGGATGAATTGGCGGCAGCGCGAGCGGCTTGTTTAGCCAGATCGTTGCAGATGTCTCCACCAATGACCACCACAGCCAGATCAATAATGGCCAGTACAATAGGCACCAGTACAATGGAGCCCACTAAAATTTCTACCAGATTCTGGCCTGTAGGTCTTCGGCCTGAGCGTCTCTTTAAAGAAATACGATCCGTCACTAATGCACCTGGCTATTTTAACTGGGTATGTTCTCGATTACCGATCGCCCACTAAACTTAAAAGTGACGGGTTGATTGATGCCGGGCACCTGAATGAAAAATGGTATCTGCAAGAAAGGTTTGCATTGCACTAATAGATCCAGGTGAATGAATTTGACCTTGGCTGTGCCTTCCGTCAAATCAATATAGCAAGTTTGCTTGGGCATAGCGCCGGTGCTGGCAAATTGGCCTAATCCCATTTTCAGCCAATTTTTGATAACTGTGTTGAGTGCACCATTTGGATCTGTACTACATGTAAGGTCTTCTTTGAGTGATGGCGGATTAGTGCTGTTGTCCAGCACGAGCACATTTTCCAGAGCCGCCTGGCGCAAAAGCAAAGTATCGAGATAAAGACAATCAGCGTAAGAGATTGCCATTCCCACCATGTTTAAGAATGGGAAGAAAACTACCATAACGAAAATGAAAATTGCCGGACCGAATTCGGCAATCACGCTTCCTTTATAGTGTCTCGATCGGGTTTGCCTGAGCGAACGTTTCATGGGTTGATCTAATCCATCAGTTAAGTTACCTACGATAGATTATGCCCCTATCTGGCCGCCATGCAACGTTTTATTGTTCTGCTTCAGCCTTGATGCCCGTCTTACGTGGGGCTTCTACCATGAAAACCGCTAGATGAAACAAATTTTTCTTGTCAATCATTATTAAACTGCTATAATAATCAGGCCAAACGCAACTGAATGTTATTTGTGGCGTTTGAGTGTTGAACAGAACGGTACAGACTCTTGCCTTTACAGGCTTGAGAAAGATTACTAACTTGCATCAATATTAGTGATGCGAATGGTGAAACCAACAGTCGAGGTCCTAAATCATGGAACGGAAGAGAAAGCAGCGCGCAGCATCACTTGTGCTGATAACGGCTTTTATATTGGCACTAGCAGTCATTATTGTGGCGGCGATTGCGCTCATCAATTTGCTTGGCGGTGGCCAGCAGATGCAGCGTGCTACCGATGCCGGTAACCTTTCTCTCGCTCGCTCGGTGCTGGTAAAAGTGGCGGTGCCGCTGGCTAATACCGGTGATCAAGTTCAATTTAACGGTGTAAGCGATCACACTATGGGCGCCCACGGCGTCATTAACCTGCGCAACATCAATAGGGTGATGGCCCAGGCTTTAATCATCAACTTTAATGCCCACAAGATTGCAGCCGACGGTTTAGATCAGGGTGCCAATACTCACGCATCGCAAATCACCACCATTTCGCAGCAACTGGGCAAGTCGCTTAGCGATGAACTGGCAAAGCCATCTTCGGTTCAGGTCTTTTTCAGTTCCATTGCCAAACTCAATCCTACTAAGCAGTTCGGTTCCGAGGACATAGCCCCACTTGGTGCGCCAACGTTCTCTTATATGGACCGCACCATGCCCTCCAACGTTTATATTGCCTCTTCGGCAATGCCTGACTACAATTTCACTACTAAGACTTCAAAAATCTACAACGATAAAGTTAGCGCCTGGGTTTCACCTGTTAATTCAGATCTTGATTCCAATGGTGTGCCGCATAATTATCTGAAGGGCTACCTTGAAGGAATGAGTCCAGCGGCTAACTTCGCTAACACATATTTCGTTCCTCTTAAGCCTGGTGCCAAACCTCACCTTGTGCCGCAAGTGGCCTTCGAAGAAAACAACAAAGCTTCAACAGGAGCCAATGCCTTCAGCTGGTCTAAGCCAGTACCCAACGCACTGTCGTTAAAAGGGCAGGCTAAGTCTACGCAGGGTTATAACGGCGGTTTCAATGCCTTTGCTTTAGTTGAACCAATTGATCCGGTTGGTTTTCCCGCTGCCCTGCCTCACGGTTTCATTCGTATTCAAAATGGTGCTGCATCACCAACCACCGGTGTGGCCGGCAACAATAGCGCCGACGTTTTTGTCTACACTATGAATAATCCACAGTGCTACCCTGCCGACGTTAACGGCAAGCCGCTGCCTTATTTTGTCGGTATGAATGATTCTCCATTACCGGGTGGTGCCGCCAACGGTCAAGATTATCTGGGCAAGATTGTTCAAGATATCAAAGATGGTAAAACGCCGAATTGTTCAGGCTTGAGCGTAGGTTACGCATTATCTGGCGATAGCCTTGGTCTCGGTGGTGTTTCGCAAGCAAATTGCAATAACATCGGTGGTATTGGCGGTAGTGGCGTCGATAATATTGCTCTTGATGCTCCAGGCAACAAGGTCAACACCGACATGAACGCTTATAACTCTTCAGACAACCGCGGCCTCTGGGCTCGTCCTGTACTTGAAGCAGCTTATAACATTCAGCCTCCCACACCGACCGGCAGTAATGGCGGCAGCGTCAACGTAGCCGACATCGTTAATTTGCAGTTGCTCAGCCAACGTGCTGAAGGCAACGATTTCCATCCTGGTACATACCAATCAGGTATAGCTCATGTGCCACCAACTCGTGGCGTCTTGAGTGCTCCTGATTTCCGCATCACTACCGATCAAGGTGTTCACCTCGATAGCAAAAGCTCCGAAGGTATCAGTCTGAACGGGCCGATGTGGAATTATTTGACCCAGCGTATGTATCAAATCGATCCAGAATGGCTCAAGTACGCCAGTACGGGAGTTTATGCCAGTGAAAAGCGGCCCCTCGATTATATTCTCAGCCAGAATATAGTGCCCATGGGCGGCCGCGGTTACATTTATTTCAGTGCTAGCGGCAATGCCGGTAAGGGCGGGCTCGTTCTTAAACCTGAATCAGCAGCTCTTTCTGACGCACCATGGTTGAGCGATTTCATCGGTCAATTGCCTGACGCTAAGAGTCCAAGTTCGCCAACAGAAACCAGACAGTTCGAGCTCATGCCTTTCAGTCAAATAAACGTGGCCGGTGACTGGGGCTATCCTCAACCTTATGACTATCCAGGCAAAATTTGTTTGATGAACTGGTTCTCCTTCACGCCTGCGAGTGGCTGGAATAACCTGCTTGGTCAAATCAACCTGGGAGCGATCAGCACAAGCTGTTGCCCTGAAGGATCTACCGGTTCTGGTGCCTTCGCTATCAATTACAGCAGTGGTGGTGATACTCTAACCATGCCGCCAGGATGTGCTTGCCCTCCCACAACTACTTGCGACTCAACCGGGCCCTGCTAAAATTCAGAAGCACTGTTGAAAGCGAGCTTTGAAGGCCAGCTTTGAAGGCCAGCTTTGAAGGAAGGATGGAAACAATTGATGACTGATATGTATATTTCGGATCAGAGCAGTCTGATTGCGAGATTCAGGATACGGCTGTCATGTTGTCTATTTGCCGGTTTTCTCGCAGCCGTAGTCTCAGCCTTAAGTTTGCCGGCCTCTGCCCAACAGCAGGTGCGCCAGCAATATGGCCAGCCCACAGCTCAACCTGCCGCTCGTTCGCGCAGGCCGGCGCCAGTAGAGAGCGTTCATCGTGCTATGACCACCTGGCCTAACACGGTGCCGATTCCACTGCCGCCTGATGCCAAATTTGTGGCCGGCTATAAGAGCCAATATATCAGCTCGAAAAATATGACAATGCTGCGCTTCACTACAGTCAATCCTGCAGCTACAGTTCTTGATTGGTATAAGCGCAGTTTGCAAAGCGCGGGTTGGACCGTAAAAGAAATGAACAGTGTTTCCGGTCGCACGGTATCGTCAATCTCAGGCACCAAAAATGGTGTCAGTTGCTCAATCAATGTCATACCTCCGATTTCTACTAAAGATCGCACGTCTGTCACTCTTTCCTATACTGACCGTTAGGGCATCATGTTCAAGCAAAAAAGTTTCCGGCGACAAGCGATAGTTTGTTTCGCTGTCTTTTTAACTGCTTCTTTGACGGCAGCTCAGGCCGATCCCGTGCTCACCGCTGAGAAAGGTTCGGATATTCCTACTGAAGTCGAAGTTGCCAATCTTTTAAAAAAGCAGCCGAAAAGTTATGACGCTCACTATGCAGCCGGGCGGCTGTACGAAGCGCGAGGTTTTTACAACGAGGCTCAAGAAGAATATAAAAAGGCCGTTTCCTTTCCCGGCAACAGGCCTGACGGCTACAAAAGACTGGCTCAATTAGCGCTGCGCTCAAGTGAATATCCAAAGGCCGAAAAGGCTGCTACCGACGGTTTGCAACGTTTTCCTAAAGATTACGGCATGCTGCTTACCGCCGGTTTTGTTTTGCATAATCAAAACAAACTGGCTCCAGCGCTCAATATGTATCAGCGTGCCAGAGCGGCAAAACCAAATGATGCTCAAATTTGTCTGGCCATTGCAGACGTATTGGCTGCCATGCACAAACCTGAGCAAGCATTGCTGGAAATTCAGCGCTTTGAAAAATTGAGCAAACCGAATGTACTCAGTATTTATGAAAAAGCAAAAGTCTTGCTAGCTCTCAAAAGAGTTGACGAGGCTTTAACTGAGATGGATAAAAACTTTGCCAGCGATCCGGCAAATTTTGCCAACAATAAATTATATGCCACCACATTGGCCGCAAGGGGCAAGAAAGCAAAAGCACTAGAAGTGTCTCTCTGTCTGCTTGCTAATGGCGTAGGTAAAGAGATGGAGTCAGCGAAAATTCGCAGCACAAATCTGCTCACTCAACTTCCCTCAGATGCGGCACCGATTATTGCCGCTGCCGAAAACCGTCTGCGCGACAACAAAATCAAGGCAAGATTGCACTTTGCTTTGGGTGATGTTTATGACCGCAAAGAAATGCGCGAACTGGCCATCAAGCAATATCAAGACGGTTTGAAATTGAATGAAAAATTCGCTCGCGGACACCTGCGCCTCGGTCAAGATCTGGAGCGCCATCGCAAAGATTTAAAAGGTGCATTGACTGCCTATCAGCGTGCCAGTGCTCTGGACGGGGATAAAAAAGATCGTGAAATTGCAAATAGTCTAAAAGATTTGCAGAAGAAACTGGCGGCTAAAACTAAGTGAGGCCGAATCTAAATGGCTAAGACTTCTTCGAGAACATCGATAATCGCTCTTTCGGTTGTTGTGCTTTTGCTTTTAGCCGTAGGTACAGTCGCTTACTTGAAACGACCACAATATCGCTCAACTAAAACTGAAGCGACAATTAAACCGGTCACCATCACCGGTGAAGTTGTCGATGCCTGGTGTTATGCCTCGCAAACAATGGGTCCTGGCCGCGGACCCGGTCACAGACCATGCGCTCTCAACTGCATTCATGGTGGCGTTAGTGTGGGTATTCTGGAAGACGGCACCAATATTCTATTTATCGCAGCGAAGTACCGGGGTTTTAAAGGCTGTAAGGAATTGCTTTTGCCTTATGTAGGCGAAAAAGTAACCGTAACCGGATGGGTCGGTGATCTTGGCGGTTCAAGAATGCTGCGTATTCAAACCATCAAAGCCCTGACTGGCCCTCTGACAGAAAAAGAAAAACAAGTAGAAGAGCCACCGGTCAATAAGACTGATGGCTCTTCAATGCCCTAGAGGCGAACTCGTTAGTTGTTATACGTCACCTGCTACGGTGCTGGTGGTGTAGGTGGAGTTGGTGGAGTTGGTGGCGGAACATAAGGCACGCCAACCTCTGCGGCATAACCGGGAGGGTACTTCTCACCTACATAGCCTAAGCTGAAACCAAGGCTATCTTTAAATGTACCCGTATCAACCTGTCGGCGAAAGCGAACATCTACTGCCATGCCATTTTTCTGATAGGTGGGCCTCATGTTCTTGGCCCCTGGGCCTTTAGAGTATTGATTGTAATAGGTTGAGTTCAGGGGGAAGCCGGCAGTTTCAGCAAAGTCAGATTGGTTGGTGATCGCTGGAGGCACACCTTTCGGTCTTAGAGCAAATGAAGGCGGCTTTTTAGCACCAAAGCCAGCACCGCCTAAGTCACCACCGGTTGTTGCGTGCGAAACAAGTGGATAATCCATTGGCTCACCGGCATGTATTCCTCTTACTCCCCCAACTTTGCCTGGATGGAACACCTGGTCGCGGATATAAACGTCATAAACTGGTTTCAAATAAACTACGTCGGCGATATAACCGGTGTTGGGAAAGTCGAATGGTCCTACCTTCTGGGTTCCGATCGCACTCTTGGTGATACCGTCAATATTCTCCGAATACAATTGTTCGTCACCGGCCACACTGTATTGAATTGGTGCTAGTTGTTTGTCTTGATAGCTAATCTGACCGCTGGCCGGATCGATGCGATAAATGTGGATAGTACCGTCTGGAATTGGTCCAAGGTTGTAGATTTTGCCATTTTGGTTTATATATTCTGGGGCTTTCCAATCAACCATTAGTGGACTTGGTTGCTTAAATTTGTAAGTAGGATCGGTCATCATGCTTACAGCAGACGCAACGTTGAGCTTGGTGCCGGCTCTCTTCCACCAATCAAATAGGGCCAAGCGGAAAACATTGCCGGTGCTCTCGGGCAGTGACGGATAGGGCCAGGTCAGGTCAGCAATCTGAGCCGGTTTTATCGGATAATCGCCATCTTTTGAAGTTTGAATATTACAGTTATTGCCGCTATTTAATTGCCCATCAGTAAACATGGCGATGGGCTGTTGAATTTCAGGCGGAATACCGTCAGGGAAACTAAATGAGAGGGCTCCGGGTGCGGGTTTGGGATCGGCAACGTTGGCCGGTTGGGCGCAGGCAATAGCATGAATGGTATAAGCCTGGCCATTCTGGCCATTGTTCATTTGCTGGTCGGCTTCGGCTTTAACGATGGTTTGCATTTGATAAGGCAAACTGGCTATAGATGGCGTCCACTGTTTGGCGTCAATTAGTTTAATAGAATCCCCGATGCCGGCAAAGACGAAATCTTCGCCATCAAAAGTTTGGTTGAAGTACGACAGGTAGAAGTCATTTTGTGATCCACCGGAAGGTACGTTAGCTTTTGATTTAGGATTAGGCAAAGGAGTATTGGTGATGCCACCATTGGTGATACTGCCAAGCGAGAGCTTTAACGAATTTTTGACGTAGTTAGATGAACCTGTCATGCGGATTTGATTAGATGTATAAGCATCTTCCGCATCTTTATAAACATTGATGGGATTGTTGTTAATGTCTTTGGCTATGTAGTTGGCAACGATTGCTTTTTGCAATTCAGCTGCCAACGTGGCCTGAGCTGCTTTGGCTTTAACTAAATCAGCTTTGATGATGTATTTGAGATCAGCGTCGCCCAGTTCGTTGGCGATGATCAAGTCGAGGCGGATGGTGCCGAGAATGCTGTTCATGCCTCTGACTGGTACATTGTATGCGTCAACAGCCGTGGTAGCTGAGCCGGTAGGCGCCGAATCAGAAACTGAAACCCAACCATACTCGTCCGTGTCCACAGCGATCATGCTCAAATCTCGAGCGGCGGCGAGTGACGCGGCTTCAATGGCATTGCGCTGTTCACTGTTGCTGCCGAGCAGGCGCACATAACCAAGACTGAAAAAGGCCAAGACGGCCACAAGAAAGACTGTAATGGCAGTGGCAAAGACGAGCATATTGCCCTTTTGCCTGCGTTTGATCAGATTCCTCTGATTCTTAGTCATGCGTTAACCCCCAGCCTGCACAAAACCATAGCTTTGCTTAAATGCTACTAATAATCTAATCCTAGTATTCCCCATCTCAGCTGTCAATAAGCGCTCAAGCCACAAACTCCAGGTGCCAGCTTAAGCACGAAGGCCAGCATCCCCATGCTAGCCTTCGTGCTTAAGCTTTTATTGTTCAGCTTAAATGAGTCCTGTCTAATGTTGGCGCCTTAGATTAAATCTGAGGCCATCCTCTTATAAGCAATTGCTATACCGCAATCGGCTGAGCCATTGTTCCTATATATGCAACTTCCGGTTTGACCGTTGCTGCTCCGGCACCTGATACGGACTGCCAGCGAGTGGCGACAATGCCGTCTTTGTACAATTCCTGGTGAGTAGAGAAGAGAGCGCGTTTGGCCAATTCTCCACCGGCTTGCGCAACTAGCTGTTGCAACGCTTTTTGCGCCAGGTCATCCCGTGAGATCAGCAGCAGAGAATCAATTGCTTCGCTGGCCAGCGATTCAGTCAATTTTGCGATGCTAGCTTGATCGAGTGCAAGATTGTTGACCAGACCGACTTTCGTTGTTGTTGAGCCGTTTTTGAATTCGACTTTAGCATCAAGGCCGGTTTCTGTTTTTTTGTTTTGTTTGCAGGTTGTCCACTGGAATGCACTGATCTGGCCGTCTTTCTGAGCAACCAGATAGAGCATGCGCAGATTGGCTACTTCTAAATGGTGGCGTTGAAATTCGTTATCGAGCGAGTCATCAGATTCAGGAGCACCGGCGATGGTTCTGGTTAACGGAGAGAGCATGTAAACCAATGGCTTGGTGGGAGTTGTCCACCATGGCAATTTGCTGCCGTGACGGTGGCAGAGCAAATAATCGAGATAGAAGAGCTTGCGCAGCCGATCTCGAATCAATACCGGCTTTTCTTCACCGGCGATGAACCAGGAAATATGTTTTTCCAGCAAGACCTCGTGCTCGTCAATTAGTTTGAAAATAAGATGGTCTCTGTCATTTAACTGAATAGCCATTTTGAGAGGTCCTCGGGTGTTTTGGGGTGGTTTGCTGTAGGGGCTCAGAGTTTGAAAACTTAGTTTTTGGGATACTGACCGGTGACATATTTGGTTAGAGAATCGGTCTGTTTGGCGCTATGTACTCGATAGGTGCGGCGTAGATTGCGGTCCATAGCTAAAATTGTGATGTTAGTTTTACCTATACTTTCGGCTTGCTCTTTGACCTGTCGAAGCTGATCCTTTAAGTCTTCGATGGTCTGGGCCGGTTGTCTCGGTTTAATCATTTCTTCGTAAACTAGAGCGGCATCGTTGAACCAGGAAATGCGCAGACTGCGGTAATCGTCAAGGTCGGCCCGTCCTCTTGGGGCATAAACGGTTTGCAATGCTCTGGCAGTCAGACGGTATCGTTTGGCTACGTTAGAGGCTGTCCGCGTCCAGCTTTGCACGCGCTCCGCTTCTTGATTGAAGGGCATATTTAAAACTGCTCTTTCATAATCAGTTGGTCTGCCGCGGAAGCTGATTTCATCGAACTTTTCAAACCAGGCAACTTCTGGCGAATTATCTGAATCCATAGCTCCGGCACCTTTGGCGGTGACACCATTGGCCAACGGTTTTGGAGCCGGTCCTTGAAAGTTGGTGTAGCCTTTCTGGGTGGTGGAATTGGCGCTGGAGTTACCGCCGAAAAATTCATTTTTCGGTTGAGCGCTGGCCACTTGCACGCCTGCTAAGGCGGACACTATCAAAGAGACATTCAGTCTCCGCAACAGTTTAGTGGTATCAACTCTTTTCACTTTTTCGAACTTCCTTCTATAGATTGCTACTGATTAATTGCCTGCATTACCGAATGGTTGTACCGGCACTCCGCCTCGTCCGGCACCGCCATTAGCACCACCGTTAGGTGTGGCCGGCGTAAGCGGCCTGGTGACGAAGGCGTCTTGCACAAGCCCTTGTTGAGTGCGATTTTGGGCTCTGGCAGTGTCGGGTGACATGGCGCCGAATGTATTCATGGTGACGATTTTCCAGATTGTATAGGCGGCCATTAAGAAGAGCAGGCCGGATGCTGCGCCAATCACTCGGGCACCACCGTATGGATTGCCCATCACCACCGAGTAGGCGGCCAGGGCCATAAACACTGTTGCTACAACTACACCGAGGATAACCAGGTAGCGAGAGAAGGTAGCCACTGTAGGCAGCTGATTATCGAAGCGGTAAATGCTATTGCGGCCTGCTTTAGGATAGCCGGCAGCAGGATTGTCGCCGGTAATTCTTTTACGGCCGGCGTTGTCACTGGTCTGTGGATAAGCAGCCAGCGCTTCTTGAATTTGTTCAATTTGAGCGTCGGTAGCGGTAACGTCTATGGCTTGTTCGCCGGAAAGCATGTTGATGCCGAGAATGCCCTCGATTCTTGATCTGGCGTCATCAGACAAAGTATCTGGGCGCAAGGTCTGAACCATGCGGGAGCCGCGGCCGGCTGTTTGTTTGAAGACACGCACTACAGTGCGGTCGCGTCCGGTGCCCACAGCGTTATTGGTGCCGGGGCCGGCATCGGCTGCGTTAGATGGAGCGGCGGCACCACCAGAGGTGTCGCCTGGGTTCACACCGGCCGGTGTGTCGCCTGAACCTACGGGCGGTGGCTGTGCGCCGCCGAACTGAGCTTGAGCGCCAGAGGTGCAGGTCAGGGCCATCACTGCAGAGAGCATTAAGGCGCTTAGAAGGCCGGTCAAACAGAAACTGCTTTTGCTTTTTAGCTGACTTTTGCCTGCGCCTGTCATGGTTATCTTCCTGTTCGATTTAACTTGAGTCGTCTTCTTGATGAATGACCGGAGTTTCGGTTTTCTGGGCAGCTTTTTTAAAATAGCCGCTTAATTCACTGATTTCGCTGATTTCGCTTACGTCGCCGATTTCGGTTTTCGGGCGGCTATCTTGAGAAACAAGCACTAGCTGTTGGGCCAGTGTGGACAGTTCGCTCAGTGATGGGAAAGTTTTGAGTGGTGATTGCGCACCTAATTCCCTGGTGAGAACTTCTGCCAGATAGTTTGCCGGATCGTTTCCGTTTCCGTTTCCGTTTTCCTTTGCTTTCTGCTCTTCCTCTTCTTCTTCTCTTAAAAGCCTGGCGATGAAATCGTCGGTGGCGGAAGAATCACCCGATGGCGCCTGCGCGCTTTCGTCTATGTCATCAAACAACGGTTCCTGGGACATTTCAATACGTGGTTTCCCACCGTGTTTTCCGCTAATCATCGAAGTTATGATCGGAAGAGCCGGTGGCTTGGACACTGGAACGAAGTCCCCAGCGGGAATTTCCAGCACTTTCTGCCCGTCATTATTTTCCATTTGCTGCACTGAAGAGACCTGATATTTCTCTTCCAGAGTTTTCGTAGGAGTCCCATTCGGCACTACACAGGAGCGGTCTTCTATCGGTTCAAAGGAGTCAATTACCTTACCGAGGGTCATCTCCATGCCAAGTCCGCGTATCTCGCAGCAGAGGCCGTCAAAAGCGGCTGTTCGACCGCCTGCCGTAATCGGGTTGCCCTGCACCATATCAGCGTAAGACTGGTGCCGACCCTGAATGTCATCTGATTTAATCGTCATCATTTCGTGCAAAATATTGGCGGCGCCAAAGGCCTGAATGGCCCACACTTCCATTTCACCCATGCGCTGTCCGCCGTGATTGGCTTTACCGCCAACAGGCTGTTGCGTTACTGCGGCATAAGGGCCACCCAGGCCTGACCTGGCATTGATTTTGTGCAGCACCAACTGATTTAATTTGAGCATATACTGCCGACCGACAAGCACCGGTCGATCAAATCGTTCGCCCGTGCGGCCGTCAGTCAGAACCACTTTGCCGTCTTCGCCCATCCACTCGTAACCGGGCATTTTGCGCACTTCCTTAAGAGCGTCGGTGACTAATCTAAATGAAGCGTCCGGGGCAATTGACTCGTCAAACTGGTGAATACGGTAATAGCGATTGAGAATGCTGGCGTAATAACCAAGCTGGGTGTCGAACACCTGGCCTACATTCATACGACTGGGAACACCTAAAGCATTGAGGCAGATATCCACTGGGGTGCCGTCCGGCATGAAGGGCATGTCGCAGTCGGGCACGATAATCGAAACAATACCTTTATTGCCGTGGCGTCCCGCTAATTTGTCACCCACTTCAACCGGGCACATGCGGGCGATTAAGACTTCGATATCGCAGATGATACCGGCCTTCAGTTCTGGTGTTGTCTCAGGTGTGAAGATGCGCACGTCAATTACTCGGCCGCCTGACCCGTGGGGCACGCGCAAACTGGTATCACCCATTTCTTCTGCCACTTTACCGAAAATCGCCTGCAACAATTCTTCTTCGGCTGAAAGTGCTTTAGCTTCTTTGGGCGACAATTTCGATACCAGAATATCGCCGGGATTGACGTAGCAACCAATTTTAGCGATGCCGCGATCGTCTAAGTGCTCAAGGTCTTTGGCAGTGACGTTAGGCAATTCAGGTGTAAGAATTTCCGGACCACGCAGAGTCTGGTGCACGCCGCAGGAGTGCTTTTCAATTTCAATGTGGCTGAGCTTCTGGTCTTTAATCAGACCTTCGCGCACCACGATGGCATCTTCAAAGTTGTAGCCGTACCAGGGCATGAAGGCAATCAGCAAATTGCGACCAAGAGCCAGCTCACCGGCATCGATGGCCGGTCCATCAGCAATGATCTGACCCGTCTCTACTTGCTGACCAACTTGTACTGATGGCCTCTGGTCTAAAATCGTATTCTGGTTGGTGCGGTCAAACCTGGTCAAGTTATAAGTACGCGACTCGCCTGAAGCTTGTGCCACCACAATTTCCCGGCCGGTTACTTTGGTCACTGTGCCAGCACGCCTGGCAATGACCGAATGTCCGCTGGAGCGGGCCACGATGCGCTCCATGCCTGTGCCGACTCTTGGTCTTTCAGGACGGATCAGCGGCAGGGTCTGACGCATCATGCCACCACCCATGAGGGCGCGGTTGGCGTCGTCGTGCTCTAAAAATGGAATCAGGCCGGACCCAACTGAAATGAAACCCTGGGGGGCGATGCCTATCATGTCTACTTCTTCGGGCATGACCTCGATGAAGTTTTCGCCGCGGCGGGCTGCCACCATCGGTCCTGAGATTTTGTTCTCGATTACTTTGGTGTCAGGAGGCGCCAGAGTATAGCGTTTGTCATCGGCAGGTGTGAGGAATTGCACCTCATCCGATACCATGCCATTGAATACTTTTCGATAGGGCACGGTCATAAAACCGTCGTCGTCAATGCGGCAGTAGGTGGCCATGTAAGACACCATGCCGCAGTTTTTACCTTCGGGAGATTCCACCAGACAGACCCGGCCGATTTGCGAAGGGTGAACGTCACGCATTTCTACAGGAGCGGCATTAGGGTCGATTCCACCTGGGCCGAATGATGTGATTCTGCGCCTGTGAGAGAGCTCTGAAAGGGGATTTTGCTGGTCAAGATACTGCACTAAAGGATTGCCGACAAAATATTTATTGAGAGCATTGGAAAAAGGACGAATATCAAGTAACTCATTCGGAGAGCCTATTTCTTCGTCTTCATTCATCTCCAGGCGCGTGCGAATAGAACGGGTCATCTGCCCTAAGGCCGGTCTTACTGCCTTTGTCAGCGTTTCACCGACGCCGCGCAAGTGACGGTTTTCCAGACTGTCGATGTTGTCGGTGCGACCCATATCGAGCGGTAGACCAAGTAAATATTCCACCGCCGCTAGAATATCATCGCCACTTAGCTGTTGCGATAATTCTTCAATGCCGAGCTTAGCGTTTACCCGTCTGCGTCCCAGTTTGCCGAGAGAATAGCGACGTCTGTCTGTCAGTTCTTTCAGTGCTGTAGCGCCACCGGATGCGCCACCGCCGCCGTCAGGTTTCCACGAGCGACCTACCACTGCTAAAGCTTCCGTTTGGGTCAGCGGCTTAAAATCGATGCGGTTGCGCTCCAGTAAACTGCCGATGCGCTTGTGCATATCCTGGCCATCGATGCCCAAAGCTGCCAATACTGTAGTCGCGGCCACCCAACTGCGTTTCGGTAATTTGATGCGGCATTTTGCCCGGCTGGTTTTACCGCCGCTGGCATCCAACTCTAATTCAAAGGCTATGGGTGCGCCCATTTCGGCCAGCAACAGTGCCTTATAGCTGGTTTGACCGCCCTGGCTGAAGTAAACGCCGGGGGCACGAACAAGCTGGCCCAGCACTACGCGCTCAGAACCGTTAATGACGAATGTACCGCGGTCGGTAATCACCGGCACGTCAGTAACATAGGCCGTAGACTTGCGCAACTCGCCAGTTAAGGTATCGCGCAACCACACTTCCATCATCATCCGTTTGGAGTGAGTCATATTAGATTTGCGCGCTTGTTCAGGCGAAGTCGGATAACCCGAATCGGACGCATAATCTTCGAAGCGCCAGTGCACTTTGCCGTCGGGACCGACAAAAGTCAGTTCAAAACGGGCCGAATATTCGCTCGCAACTGGTGAGATTTCGGTAAAAAGATTACCAATGGTCTCTTCCAGAAAACGCCTGTAAGATCGTCTGGGGAATTCAGCTAAGTCTGGTGCCTGAAAATAAAAACTCATTGAGCGGGATTGGCTCCTTGCACTTGATCTGAGTCAGATGAAAGAGTGCGTTTGTGAATATTCAGTGCCCGAGCCAGGTCGGCTACAAATACTTTATTGGTAGGCGAAAGTGCGCTGGCAATGCGCAACTCTGAAACCGATTCGGAAAGTTGTCCGGAATTGAGTAAATTGAGGCCCAATCGGTGGTGGATGTCGGCATTTTGCAAATTGTTGGCCAGCGCTTCACGCAGTAAGTTGGTTGCCCCTTGAAAGTCTCGGCGCATTTCCATTTCGTCGCAGGCCTTTAGAGTGGCTTGCGTTTGACTGTCGCGATTTTGTTTTTCGTTGGCGGGCTTTTCGCTCGTTCTTTCTGGGCGAGCTTCCGGGCGAGCATCTGTGCGGTTTTCCATTCTTGCCGGAGCGGCCGCGCTGACCGGATTTCCTGATTCATCATGAGTACGAAAACTTCCGGTAAAGGGCGTATCTTGACGGGCAGTGCCACCAGTGCTGCCACCGCCGTTGCCACCAGGAAATTGAGCCGGTACTCCTTCATATAGAGTGCGGGAGCTGCTTTGATTTTGATTTTGGTTTTTGCCGCCAGAATTAGTTGCCGGATTATTGGCTGGGTTATTTGTTTGACTGTTACCGGAACCGGCTCCTGCATTTGCTCTTGATTGTAAATCACGCATTCTCGCCGCGGCTTCTTGATTGTTTTCAGGATCAATTAAAACTGAAGTGTGATAGGCGCGCAGCGCACCTTGAATATCTCCACCGCTCTCTAAAGCTTCACCCATCAAAAATTGATAGCGGGCATTGCGCGGCTCTACTGTAACGGCCTGGCTTATTTCAGAAAGGGCATCGCGAGCCAGTCCCTGACTAATAAACACTTCAGCGGCGGCCCGGTGCTTTTCGGCTGTGGTGTGTTTCATTGCCCTTTGCAAACTTTCGCGACCTGGTGCCAGTCTGGCATTACCCGGATCAAGTTGTTCCACTTGCAAATATTCGCCCGCTGCTGATTGGAAGTCACCGGTTAATTGGAAGGCACCAGCCAGGCCCAGGTGATTTTCAGCCAGCTCAGGATTTATAGATACTTGTTTGCGCCAGATATCAATTAAAGCTTGTCCGGCGGCCGCGTCTTTAGAGTCAAGAATGACTGCTTTGCGCAAGGACGCTGCTGCCGAAGCGTAATCTTTCTGCATCATATACATCATACCAAGCTGCCTGTGCGCCGGGCCGTAATTGGTGTCTTTAACCACGGCATTGCGATACCAGCTCAAAGCGTTGGGGGCCTGGCCGTAACGCAACATCATGTCGCCCATTTTGACGTAGGTACGAGCGCTGGGATCAAGCTGCATTGCCTGTTGATACTCGATCATGGCACCATCGAGATCGCCTGAGGCCGCCAGTTGATCGCCTATACCGACACGATTATCGGAAAGAGTAGGGTCGAGACCTGTTTTTTGAATAGACTCATTCAAGAGTTTTGCCGCCAGCGAATTATCTTGCGCTGCTGTGAGGGCTTTGCGGAATAAATGGGCTGCCCCGGTGTAATCCTTTTGCGCCATGCGCTGCTGACCATAAAGGGTGCGCGCACTGGTTAGATTGGTGCGAAACATTTTGTTGCCGGGATCATATTTGCAAGCCAGCTCATGCTGGGCAATGGCTTCATTCATGCGACCCTGACGACCTAGGGCGACGCCGCGATTATTGGCATCGATGGCTGTTTGTTGATATTGCTTGCCGGCATTGATACGGTCAAGTTCGGCCCGGCGCACTGCATCCTGCGCTTTTTTAGCTTCTGCCGCCGCTTTCACGGCACTGGCAGCATCTTCCAATTTTTTGCGCTTTTCTTCTTCGCGATAATCCGGGCGTCGCCCTTCCCACATAGATGGCGGCAAAGCAGGACGTTCTGGAGCCTGTGAAAAGTTTTTGGTCGGCCTGCCCCAGTTGTTCTGGTTGTCAGAATTAGCTTCCCCACGGTGCGGAAGCGGTGCGGCCGTGAGTTTGGTGGCCTGGGCGGCAGTGGGCAGCGCCAGGAAAAGAGCAGGGGCGATGGCAAATACAAGGCCAGTTGTAATTACCAGGTCGAGAAAGTTTTTTTCGATTTTGAATCCTGTAGTTGTCATCACTTCTTTAAAATTCAAGAAAATGCCGGTCTGTGGCCATTTATCCGTTGGCTCGATTCGATATTATGAGGTCAGCTTAACCATTTACAGAGTAGCCTGCTACTGGGATTTTTCCCATGCTTCTCGTAAGATTCCCCTAAACACAGGTGCTTTAGCTAGCGCGAAGCTAAAAGATACTACTAGTTTATCTCTTGAGCGCCCAGATAGATTATTTTGTCTCACGAGGCAAAATCTTGCTCGCTCAGCGGAAGTATCATGCAGATGATATATGCTGGATATGCGCAGTGTTTGCGGGCGGCGTCCGATGATGTCTGATAAAGCCGCTTTTCATCAATCAAGGTTGTGAAGTGAAATTATCTGCTCAGCTGCAAATGGCCGGGGACTGACCCTTGGGGCAGATGAGTAAAGGATTAGATCGCAGAGAATATAGGGTATATAAAGAAGTTACTACCCCGATGGTGACAGGACTGCCGACGCTGTTACAATAATTCCGAGCTGCAATAGGCGAAGCTATGGAGTTCCCCAAAGGGCAGATGGATAGACGGGAGACACTCTTGGATTCAACGCAAAGACCCTCAATTTTTCGGCCTCGAACAGTGCTCTGTGAGAGACACGAATTAATTCGCTTTGGTCTCAAACGAGTAGTTTCTGAAGTCGTAGAGATTGTTGGTGAAGCCGCCGATGGCATGGCCGCCACCGAAATGATTCGCAGATTGCGACCAGATTTTGTCATTCTTGATGTCGACCTCGATGTCCTTAACGGTGTCGAAGTTTGCCGCAGAGTCAGTATGGAATTGCCGAACGCCAATGTATTGGTACTGACCGATTCTTACCATGCCACTAAATATCACAATCAACTGATGCGCGCCGGTGCTCGCGGATTTTGCCTGAAAAGCTCCGGACCTCGCACGCTCTTTGAAGCGATCGAACAAATTACTCGCGGTTTGCCTTATTGCGACCCGAAAATTACGCAACTGGTCAAGCAGGCACCGACCACAAATATGCCCAACTGCAATCTCACCGACAGAGAGATTGAAGTTTTGATTCGCCTTGACCTGCGCAACAAAGAAATTGCCGAAGAGCTAGATATGAAGTTGCGTACGGTGGAAAAACATATCGAATGCATTCTCGCTAAACTCAAGGTTCCTACTCGTACTGCAGCTGCTTTGAAAGCAGTGCAATTAGGTTATGTGCTTTTGCCCAAAATGCCGGGCCGCGACCCGGTTACCGGTGTATCGCATGAGCAAACAGTGGCCGAACTGCAAGCTGAGCTGGCCATTGCCAACGAGCATTTGAAGGCGCTTTTACGTCAGAACGAAATGCTCAAAGATGCTTTGCAGAACAAAATGAATCCGCCGCAGCCGCCTCAACAGCCGCAACAGCCACACCCGCCGCATAATTTCCCTTAAAATCTTCCTCTTGGTAATCTATTTACCGTTTTGCTATAGTGCTGGCGGCAACTTAGATTAGCTGTGCTTATTTTCCGCTTGAGAAATACTATTTTGACCAGTTCCATCACTCCCAAAATGCTGCTCGGTCTGTCTGCGCTGTTATTTGCCGCGAGCGCATCTTGTTCCGCTGGCCAAGCTGAAGCCGCCGAAACAGAGGTGAGGCCAGAACATGTGGTGAGGCCCGAGATCAAGACCGCCACTCCACCGCCCACTTTTAAGATTGGCTCGAAGTTTTCTCGCACTCTGCAGACCGTTACCGGTATCAATCTGGTCACCGAAGTAGTGGCCACTCAAATCGCTAAAGCGACGGTGCATAAAAAATTTGGTGGCAAAGTTAAAGTAAAAGTCAAAACCTACAGCCTGACTGACTTAATTGCCGGTAAGGTAAAGTCGGTGGCGGTTCAAGTAGATGATCCTGAGATGAAGGGAGTCAAGCTCGGTCAAGTAAAAATGGCTTCGCAGAACCCTATTTGGGTCAACTATCGCAACAGAAAAAATGGTGAGCGTCCAGGTTTTAAGGCACCAACCGTGATGCTTGTCAGCGCCGCTGTCACTCAAGAACAACTGGCTCAGTCTCTAAAAAGTCCAAAGCTCACCGCGTCGCTCAGCGGGCTCAAATTAGACCTGCCTGGTTTAGGCGGAGAACAGCTGGAGCCGCTCAATCCTAAAGTGCAAATTGTTGGCGATAAAATTACTCTCGATACAGTGCTTGTCACCAGGGGTGGCACTATCGAAACCGGCGTGCCCATTAAAATTACGGCTCGGCCTGAGCTTGTGGGCGACAGCAAAATTGTCTTGCAAGACTTGAAAGTGGAAGGGCCCGATATTGTCGAGCCGGAAAAATTTGCTCAATTCGCTCAAGAATTACTCAATCCGCTAATAGATTTCAGCCGCCTGGACAGGCGCGATCACGCCTTTCGGCTGGCCGGCTTTAATGTCACCGGCGGTGGTATCGCTGGTGATGGTAAACTGCTTCTTGTACCGAAAGCAGCGATACCCATAGTGGTAAATCCACCGGTTGCTAATTCAGGAGAAGCGCAAGTTGCTCAAACCGACGAACAAGGCAAAGACAGCAAATAAATTTTGCCTGCTAATTATTGTTTGCTTGCTCGTGCCTGCCTTGAATAGTTGTGCCGGTCAGCGCACGGTTTTAGAAGAAAAGAAAAAAGTGAGCGGCACCCTTGTCAGCGGTAAGCCATCAGAGTCGCACTATGGTCAGTCTGATGTCTGGTTTATCAAAAGCGCAGACGATAAATTTGAAATCGTCCCGGTGAAGCGCCAATATCGTCTGGCGGAGAGTGAAGACGATGGTCGCACACCGCTGATGCGAGGGCTTGAGAGCGCCGTGGCCGAGCTGGTGCGCGGACCAAGTGAAGAAGAAGAAGCGCAGGGACTGGGCAGCGAAATTCCAAAAGGCACAGTTCTAATATCAGTGACGGCCGCCAGGGGTGAGGGTATTGCCCTCAACCTCTCCAAGCGTTTTCTTGCCGGTAGCGGGGCTGACTCGTTCGATATGCGCCTCGACCAGCTTAAACGTACGGTTGATGCTGTGGTTCCAGCGAGTATGGCGAAAGTCTTTCTCGATGTTGAGGGTGAGCGGGTGGCGCAGGCCACCGGTGATGGCATCGACGTGGCCCAGCCAATAAACCAATAATTGGCAAAACCAGCTAAGATAGAAATGAAGTCTTTACAGTTTTCTGTTAAGGGACCTTACGATAATGTTGAGAGGAGCGGCATGGCCTTTCAATGCGTGGTATCTTTTGCCTTATTCTAAAAATTCAGGGTGTCATCATGAAGGAAGGAATTCATCCCAAGTATTCAGAGGTTATCGCGACTTGTGTCTGCGGTGCCGCTGTAAAGCTGGGTTCCACAAAACAAGCGATTCGCGTTGAAATTTGCAGCGCCTGCCACCCCTTCTATACCGGTCAACAGAAAATTGTTGACACAGAAGGCCGTGTAGACCGCTTTATGAAACGCTACAAGCGCGACAGCGCAGCTACTACAGCTGCACCTTAGGCTTGAAGCAAAGCGGATAGCTAATTGTGATCGATTTTTAAGACGACTTGGCAATTGATTAGTTGCCAGGTCGTTTTGCATGGTCAAGCATGAAATGAGCATGAAGGGCGTTTAAAAGTGGTTTGCGCCAGGAGCGACTGGCTGGATCGTAGGCGCCAAATCCGGAACAAAACTCCCAGTAAGCGAGAGAAAAGCCGCGGTCAATGGCGGCTTTGCGCACTGACTCGGTCCATCTGGCGCGTGAATCCATATCGCCTTTGCTATAGGCGCCGAATTCACCCAGGTAAATGAGGCGCTCATGCGTCTGGGCCCATTTTTGGGCCTTATCAAAATCGCTCTTAAGAGCGGCAATCTGTTCGGCACTTGCCGACCAGGTTGTACCAAGCCAATTTTTACTCTCTTCGCCCACCCATTCGGCTCCTTGATGGGTGAAATGGAAGGGTTCATAATAATGCACGCTGACGAGAAGGTTTTTGTCAGAAGGTAATTTCAATGTATCCAGCGCTGAGATGCTGTTCCATTGCACCGGTCCGACCACGACAATACGCTTCGGATTTTTTTTGCGCACCACGGCTAGTGCCTCGGCAAATAAATCATTCCAAAAAACGGCGCTGATTTTCTTGGCCGGTTCGTTGTAAATTTCAAAAGCGACTTGATCTCGCGGCTCGTTTTTAAATTCTTCGCTAATCTGCCGCCACATGGCCAGAAGACGTTCTCTGTGAGCATCGGGATCAGACTCGAACTCTTCGTAATGGTGCATATTGAGTACGACTTTAAGGTTGTTTTTGAGCGCCTCGTGCACCGCCCAGCGTACTCGCTCAGTAAAGACCGGATCTAATTTGTAAGGGGCCGGTTGGCCGGCGTGGCTCGACCAGCGCACCGGCAGACGCAAGTGAGTAAAACCGGCCTGGTGAATCTGGCGAAAATAATTCGCTTCTAAAGTCACTCCCCACTCGCCTTCTCTGGGCGCATCGAGGGCGTTGCCTAAATTGATGCCCGTGCCGAGACCATGATTAAACTGGGCCGCTGTGAGAGCCAGGGCGCTTTCAAGCTCGCCCATTACCAAACCGAGCAGAAGGGCCGCGCTCAGGCAGGCTTTAGTAAGATAATTGGTTGGTGTCACTGGCTTATTTTCCAAAGTACTAATAGTACAATGCCATGCAGGAAATTAAGGATGAGCACGTGAAAAGGCAATTGACCCCAAAAGACAGACTGATTGTGGCCCTCGACGTTTCTTCCGAAGCCGAAGCCCGGGCCCTTTTTGAAGAGCTGAAAGATGACGTGGGCGTCTTTAAATGCGGTCTTGAACTTTTCACCGCTTGCGGCACTACTCTGTTTGCCCTGGCCAAAGAGTATGGTGTAAAACTCTTTTTTGACGGTAAATTTCACGACATTCCCAACACTGTCGCTCAAGCCTGTAAGGCCGCAGTAAGGCAGTCAGTGGATATTTTCAATTTGCATGCGTTAGGTGGGGCCGCCATGATGGAAGCGGCAGCAAAAGCCAGTGCTGAAGCCTACGCTGAACAAAAGGCTGCGGGTTTGCTGACCCCTGCGGCACTGGCCAATGCGCCTGCATTGATTGCCGTGACGATTTTAACCAGCATGGACGCCAGGGCTTTGCAGGACGAACTGAAAGTGCAATTGCCACTAGAGCAAATGGTGCCTTATCTGGCTCAAATGGCGCAAAAATGCGGTTTAAATGGAGTGGTGGCATCGGCTCAAGAAGCAGCTGCCATAAGAGAAGCTTGTGGCGATGACTTTTTAATTGTTACTCCCGGAATAAGACCGAAATGGGCCGAAGCTAACGATCAATCGCGCATCGTTACGCCCGGTGATGCCATTGCCCGTGGTGCAGATTATATAGTGGTGGGGCGGCCTATCGTCAAAGCCAAAGATAGAAAGGCTGCCGCTCGCCTAATTGTAGAAGAACTGGCGGCTGTTTAAATTAGCTCTGTGAAACCTAGTTTGCCCGATTTAAGGCGGACGGCTCTGGTATGGGAGTCTCTTGGTCTTCGCTCACCGCCGACGACGCCAATGCGCCGGCCTCCACTTCGTTCTTTCCTCGACCAAACAGCGACAAGAACGAGTTAAACGGGCTGGTTTGAGGAGATTCAATACCTTGCTGATAGAGATAAGCAATTGGATCTGTCAGGTCTTCTGCACTGGCATAGCTGGCCAGCATGCCGCGACTGGCCGCCGAAATTGCTCCTGTTTCTTCTGACACCACAATACAAAGACCGTCGTAAGTTTCAGATAAGCCGATGGCTGCTCTATGTCTGGTGCCATATTTGTAAGACAATTTGGCATTCTCGGTCATTGGCAAGATCACACCGGCAGCCACAATCTTTTGTTTGCGTATGACCACAGCGCCGTCATGCAGCGGTGATTTGGGAAAGAATAAGGCCAGCAAAAGAGTTGCTGAAATGTCTGCGTTCACCGGAGTGCCGGGGCTCAAATAATCTCTTTCACCGGCAGGCGGTTCAATCACCATTAAGGCACCAGTTCTGGTGCGCGATAATTCTTTCACCGCTTGAATAATTTGGGCGATGTCACGACTTGTGCGGGCGACATCGGTATCTGTTAATGAAAGATCAAATTTAAAAGTTTGCACTCTGCCCAAATAACCCAGGCCACGCCTGATTTCTGGCTGGAAGACCATGACGAATGCCAGAGCCGCGGCAGGAATTAAGTGATGCAATATTGAAGTAATCAGGGTGAGCTGTAGCCACCATGAGGCCAGGCTGATGCCGGCCAACACGAACATGCCCTTGACCAGGCGCTCGGCGTGAGTACCGGCGATGCGGCGCCAGACCCAGAGCACGGCGTAAAAGATAATCAACACCTGCATCAGGGTTTTGCCCCAGGCATGTAAATCTATTTGACTAATGAAATCGCTCAGGTCTGGCATCAAACCTCAAGTTGAACTGACAATTTCAAGCAAGCCAACTGGGAATACGGTCGTGGCTGATTAAGTCTTTAGCGGTTTCACGTTCAAGAATTATTTCCGCCTTTCCGTTTTGTACAAGCACACAAGCCGGTCTGGCTGTGCGGTTGTAATTGGAGGACATGCTGTAGTTATAAGCACCGGTGGCAAATACAGCAATCAAATCGCCTTTGCGGGCGTCCAGCTCAGCTTCTTCTGCGATTATATCTCCTGATTCGCAATATCTGCCCACAATCGACCAGAGCTTGCTTTTGCCTTCGTCGCCGACCATGCGATTGGCCACTGCAGCCGTATATTTGGCCTGATATGTAATCGGCCGAGGGTTGTCGGCCATTCCGCCATCTACTGCCAGATAGTTCACACCCGGCATTTCTTTTAAATGACCGCTCTGATAAATAGTTACGCCGGCAGTGCCTACGATTGCTCGACCAGGTTCTACTGAAAGTTCAGGGACGGTGAGGCCTCGTTCGCCGAAGGCGGCTTTGACTTTCTCGCTTACTGCCCGAGCCCAGGTTTCTAGAGCTAAGGGGCGGTCGCTAGATACGTAAGCGATGCCCAGGCCGCCGCCCACATCTAAGTGCGGCAAAGTAAGACCATATTTGTTTTTTAGGTCGGCGTAAAGATCGGCAAACACCTCTACGTTTTGCAGGAATGGCTCGAGGTCCATGCCCTGGCTTCCGATGTGGGCGTGCAGGCCCAGGAGCTCGACATTTTTCTGGCTCTTAATTAGTTCGATAGCGGCGCCTAATTGATCTAGTGGAATGCCGAACTTGCTCTTGTCGTGGCCTGTTTTAATATGATCGTGAGTATCGAGTTCAATACCGGGGATGATGCGCAGCAGAATTTCTACTTTGCGGCGCAGTGGTTTTGCCAGGGCAATGAGCGTCTGCAACTCGCTTTCATTATCCACCACGATTTTAATGGAAGCCTTGAGTGCCATCTTAAGTTCGAGATCGCTTTTGTTGTTGCCGTGAAAGAAAATTTTCTCCACAGGAAAACCGGCTCGCAGTGCCGTAAATAATTCCCCTTCTGAAACAACATCAAGGCCGAAACCGAGCTCTTCAATTAGTTTGACCAGAGCCAGGCACAAAAATGCTTTACCTGCATAACAAGGCAGGGCCTGGCCATAATCGCTCAGGCCCACGGTGACCGCCTGTGCCGACTGGCGAATAGTTTCTTCGCAAACGATCCAGAGTGGGCTACCGAACTCTTGCACCAGATCGACAACGTCGGCACCACCAATAGTAAGGTGGTTATGTTCATTGACCGCAGCCGTTACCGGCATGATGTTTTGATTTGGACTTTCGGTTCTTATTTTTGATGCCGTCATTATTGCCGTTAGCTTCCGCCGATTTTATTGCCGCGGGCGCTTTTCCATGGATTGCCACTGATTTTCGGCGCATTCTCGGGATGGGCCGCTTTGAATTGTTCTTCCCTGTCTGCATGCAATGCAGTGCCCAGGCCATCCTTGCGCTTTTGCTCAACTTTTCGCAGTTCGCTATAATCCAGGCTCAAAGAGGCGTATTGTTTTCCGGAAGAGAGCTGCTCTTCTAGACCGGTCAGTGAAAAAGTAAAGGGTTTGAGTTCCCAGATATTGCACAAACGCAACTTAGATGCCGAAATATTGGCGTTGTAGACTTCATGCATCAGGCCTTGAGCATTTTCTATCGACGGTTCAATCCAGCCGTCCTTAAAGGAAAAGATGCCGTGCACTTTGCCTTTGAAGGTGTAGATTACCGCTTTGGCTCCGTCGCCTTCGTTGATCACAATGGTTCCGGGAGCATTGCTCTCAAGCAAATGTTCAAGTGAATAATGCATGACGTCTTGTGGTGTCATCATGCACTGAGGGTCGTAAAGTTCACCGTGAAACATTGATGAAGCGGCGATAGCGGTTTTGTCATCGATTTTATAAGTGTCGATAATGGCGTCGCTGGAAAGCATTTGCAGTTTCGCTTCTTTAAACGCTTCCTCGCCAAGCAATTGATTTTCGTTATCGTCGCGACCATAGACGCAGGCGAGTACTCGGCCGCGAAACACCAGGGCAGCGGCCCGACATTTTTTTGCGGGAGAAATCATGCGGATGACGCAGGTGTCTTCTCTGCCTTCAATAGCCACCAGAAGATCGTAAAATTTGACCTGGTTGGAGAGGTTAATTTCGCTGGGAAGATCATCTTTTGGTTGTGGAAAAAGCCCAACGGCGCGCTTATTCAAACCTCTGTGGTTGCTATAGGTGTCCTTGAGCATCTGGGCTTGTTCTGATTGTGAGCGCTTGTCTTTCCACGGCATCATGATTTAAATCCTCAAAAACACTACAGTCAAAATGTCTGCTTCCTGTGCCTCGCTTCATATTGACATACCAGGACCCTGCCTGTAATTAGCCAGGGCCTTTGGCAATAAACTTTGAAATTAACATAATCCAACATTTGCATTATTGAAAGCGGCCGAATGCCTCAGCTATGTGGACCACCGAGGCGTGTTTACGCAGTGTGGCCAGGTCTCCGGCAAATAAAAGGGCGAGAATCTGGTTGCGACTGAGCTGGTAGTTAATCAAGAGCACGTCGAACTGCAAAATTCGCTGACCAGCTACTTGCGGCAGATAGACTTTTGAGCCGGCCACTTTGGCCTGGGCAAGAAAATGCAGGGCTGTGGTGATGATTTTCTTTTGTTTGCGCAAGTCAATGGCCATCTGGCCGGTCTGGAAAAGACCATGGGCCGGCCCCTCTTCCAGTCTGGTTTTGACCTCGGCGAAGATAATCAATTTTTTGCGCTCGAACTGGTCGCTTTTTAAGGCAATCAAGTCAATTTCGCCTGTCCGACCGGCGCGATAGTTCTGGGCCAGCATTTGAAAACCCTGCTCGGCCAGATAGTCTGAGGCAATTTGCTCGCCTAAAATGCCAAGGGTTTGTCTCCACTTCTTAGTATTAGCTGTCTGTTCCATGGCATTGCCCCTCCTCAAAAGCTATAATCTGGAACCGGATAAAAATTCGGTCCTAGTTCTATAACGTCAGCGATCGCAAAGAAGTTCAAAATGTTAGACCTAAAATTGATTAGAGAAAATCCAGATGCCGTGGAAGCTGCGCTTGCTCGCCGCCATGGTGGTTTTTCAATTAAGGAATTAGTGGAAATAGACGCTAAGTTGCGCAAAGTTCAATCTGAGTGGGAAGCACTTAATTGCCGCAGCAATGAAATTTCTGAACTGTTCAAATCAGGAAAATTGTCCGGCCCTGAAAAAGAGAGTTTCAAAAGCGAGACTAAAGAAATCAAAAGCCGCCAAGGTGAAGTAGAAGATGAAAAACGGGTTTTAGAAGGGCAGCGTACACAACTTGCTCTTTCAATTCCGAACATGCCTGGCGCCGATGTTCCTGAAGGCAAGAGCGAAGAAGATAACCAGGTAATTTCTACCTGGGGCACTATACCTGGTATCAAAAATCCACGTCATCATTACGATATTGGTGCCGAACTGGGAGTTTTTGATTTTGAACGCGGCGTCAAAATTGCCGAGTCGCGTTTCACTGTGCTCATGAACTGGGGCGCAAAAATGGAGCGAGCATTGATGAATTTCATGCTCGATAGTCACTCTAAGCGTGGTTACAGCGAAGTTTTCCCGCCCATTCTGGTGAACAAAAATTGTCTTATTGGCACCGGTCAACTGCCCAAATTTGCCGATGATTTCTACAAGTGCTCTGACGATGAACTTTACCTAGTGCCCACAGCCGAAGTACCCATAACCAATCTTTATCGCGAAGAAGTAATCGATGAGGCAGATTTGCCCATCTATCATTGTGCTTATACGCCTAACTTCAGAAGAGAAGCAGGCAGCGCTGGTAAAGACACTCGTGGTTATATTCGCCAGCATCAGTTCAACAAAGTTGAGCTGGTGAAATTCTGCACCCCTGAAAGCAGTGCTGAAGAACACGAAAAATTGACGCGCGACGCTGAGTTGATTTTAGAAGCTCTAGAATTACCTTATCGCCGGGTCTTGCTTTGCAGCGGCGACATGGGTTTCTGTGCCGCTAAATGCTATGACCTGGAAGTCTGGTTCCCGGCTCAAGATAAGTATCGCGAAATCAGCTCATGCTCAGTCTTTGGTGATTTCCAAGCTCGACGCGCCAACTTGCGCTATAAACCGACAGATGGTGGCAAAGCGCGATATTTGCATACAATCAATGGCTCTGGTTTGGCTATAGGCAGAGCGATGGCGGCTATTCTGGAAAATAATCAACAACCGGACGGCTCGGTTAAAGTGCCGACGGTTTTGCAACCTTATATGGGTGTGAGTGTTATTGCCGCCAAATTAGCAGCAGTCACTTAAGTCGATGGCTGATTTTAAGCCAGATACAACGGCTCTAGTTTCTGCACCTTCGCCCATGCGGCGCCACCGCTTTGTGCAAATAACCTGCCTATTTGCCGCCATTGCGCATACTGCGGCTACATTGCTCTGTGTCTATGCCTTTCGCGAGGGCAACTTCGTTGATTTCACGCCGGCGCGCCTGATGGAATTTGTGCCACGGCATCTGGTGCTGTGGAGAGTTTGTTGTCTTTCAGTTATTTGCTCAAGCGTTTCCACTCTTGTTTTCATTCTCGCTATGCGTGAAATATTGGAGGAGAAATTTCGCTTTATCATCGGCGTGGCTGTCTGTCTATCTGTTCTCGCCTGTTCGCAAGATCTTGCCGCCGTCAGCCGCATGATGGTTTTATTCAGCGATATCGCTCTGCAAGGCACAGCGATTTGTACTTACACAGGCAATGAGCTGGTGCAAATCGGCTGGACTTTAATCAACCAGTCGATTACCGAAACGTTTATGATCGCGTCTGCTTTGTATGGGCTGGCTGGTTTATCCATCACTCATTGTCTGAGCAAAACCCGCGTATTGCCTCGGTCTTTAGCATGGGCCCATTTGCCCGTGTGGCTTTGCATGCTGGCAATTTCAGTCACCACATTCAATGGCATGGTACCAATTGCCATGTCTCTTATGTTCGCCGGCAATCTCGGCCTTTCTTTTCTCGCTGCATTTTCCGGCGTCAATATCGATTCTGTACTGAATCGCAAAAGAGAGATTAATAGTCTGGCTCTGGATGCAACTACTGGCGTCACTTTGCCGGGTGAGTTTGACCCTGAACTGTCCGACTCCGCCGATCACGCAGCCATTTAAGAACGATTTAAAGCCAATTTGTGAATTGGCTGGTAAATTTAGTGATTGGCTGGATTGTCCGGCCGCAATGGCTGGTATATATTGGGGCCATTGCAGCTCCATCGGTAACTTTACGGTAGATTTCATGGATTGGCAGGGTACATTGACCCGGGAATTGGCTGGAGCGACTAAAAGCGCCCCGGGCAAGAACATGTCTGCCAAAAGCGGTTCCGCTCATTTATATGTGCGGGTGGTGGAAAGCCTCAAAGCCGCAATCAAGTCTGGAGAAATGGCTGCCGGTGAGCGTCTGCCCACTAATCGCGAGCTGGCCCAAGAACTTAAAATCGATCGTTCCACAGTGGCCAGGGCTTACCTTGAGCTTTCGCAGCTCGGTTTAATTGAGTCGCATGTGGGTCGCGGCACTTTCGTCAGTTCGGCGGCGCTGCGCACGGCCGACGACAAAATTCACTGGCCCGCCAGTTTTTCTCGCTATGCCGATGGTCTTTCCAGTTCTATTAATAAGTTACCTCAACTGAGCTCAGGAGATAACTTTATTTCTTTTGCCGGTGGCATTCCTGCGCAAGACTCTTATCCCAGTCATGATTTTGAAAAGATCGTTTTAGATCTTCTGGCCGGCGGTCGCGGCGCTACTATGTTTGATTACAGCCCATTTGCCGGCGAACCTGATTTGCGCCAGGCGGTGACCAGTCATCTTGCTTTGCGAGGTATGAGTTTTGCCGACCAAGAATTGCTCATTCTAAGCGGTTCACAACAGGGCATTGATCTGGTGGCTAACTTACTAATTGATCCAGGCGAAGCCGTGCTGGTAGAAGAGCCCACTTATTTCTGGGCCATTTCTAATTTTAAAGCCAGACAGGCTCAGCTTATTGGTTGCCCTCTAGATGAAGAAGGCATTTCGCTGGCTGCGGTGGAAGAGCACCTGATTCGGTACCAGCCCAAGTTCATTTATGTGATGCCCAATAATCAAAATCCTACCGGCATCACCATGTCTCTAACCAGACGCCATGGCCTTTTAGCATTGGCACGAAAATATCAAACCCCGATTCTGGAAGACGATTATTCAGGTGATCTGGCTTATGACGGTGACCCGCTGCCGTCTTTGCGATCTCTGCCCGGCGGCGAAGATATAGTTATTTATCAAGGCACGTTTTCAAAAGCACTCTGTCCTGGAATTCGCCTGGGCTGGCTTGTGGGGCCGCAAGAAGTAATTGACAAATTGAGCTTTGCCAAACGCACGAGCGATCTGGCCACTAATTCTATGGCCCAGGTTATACTCACCGAGTTTTTGCAACGCGGCCTTTATCAGGAGCATTTAAGTAAAGTCAATAAAGTCTATGCCCAACGTCGCAATACCATAATTGCGGCTCTAGGGCGCGAGCTCAGTGACTTTGCCGATATTTCCTGGTCTATTCCGTCCGGTGGGTTATTCATCTGGCTGACTTTACCCCGGGGTGTTTCCAACCGAGATCTGCTTGAATTTGCCGTGGCCGAAAAAGTTGTATTTTCACCCGGTGACCTTTGTTTTCTCGATAGCAATTCGCTCAATTATTTACGCCTGTGCTTTATTCAAAACTCTGAAGAACGCATTATTGAAGGTGTCAAACGCTTAGCCCGGGCCATTTCTAAATATCTTGATCATCACCATCAGGAGCGCGCTGCCAACACAATCAGGCAGAGACGCAACGAACATGTACTAATTTAAAAAGCAAACTTACTTAGAGCGAACATTACACTTAATCAGGAGCATCTCATGTCTACAGTGATTACACCAAGAACCGGTACTAGACTCGTCAAAGAAGCATTAGCACAAATGCTCAAAGGCGGAGTAATTATGGATGTGGTTAATGCTGAGCAAGCAAAGATCGCAGAAGAAGCAGGAGCTGTAGCGGTCATGGCCCTTGAGCGTGTACCGGCTGATATTCGTGCCGATGGCGGTGTTGCTCGCATGAGCGATCCTGAGCTAATCATTCAAATCATCGAATCAGTTTCTATTCCCGTTATGGCTAAAGCCAGAATCGGCCACTTCGTCGAAGCGCAAATTCTTGAATCACTGGGCGTCGATTGCGTTGACGAGAGTGAAGTTTTAACTCCTGCCGATGAAGAATTTCACATCGACAAAAACGCTTTCACCATTCCTTTTGTCTGCGGCGCGAAAAATCTCGGTGAAGCATTGCGACGTATTGGCGAAGGTGCAGCAATGATGCGCACCAAGGGCGAAGCAGGCACAGGCGACGTTGTTGAAGCTGTGCGTCACGCCCGGGCTATTCTTGGTGAAATCAGAAAGCTCACCGCCATGCCCAAAGAAGAACTTATGAGCTATGCTAAAAACATCGGCGCTCCTTATGAGTTAATCGTCAAAGTGGCTGCCGAAGGCAAATTGCCAGTGGTCAATTTTGCCGCCGGTGGTATCGCCACTCCTGCTGATGCAGCACTGATGATGCAACTGGGTGTGGACGGCGTCTTTGTTGGATCCGGCATTTTTAAATCAGGCAATCCGATGCAACGGGCTCAGGCGATTGTTAAAGCCACCACCTTCTACAAAGACCCTGAAGTTCTGGCAAAAGTAAGCCGCAATTTGGGCGAAGCAATGGTTGGTCGCAACTGTCGTGATCTCGCTCCAGCTGAAACTCTGGCCAGCCGCGGCTGGTAGATTTTATGATTGTGGGAGTGCTGGCATTGCAAGGCGATTTCGCCGAGCATATCAATATGCTTACGGCATGTGGTGTCAAAGCTGTTGCCGTGCGCTATGCCGCTGAACTTGACGGTCTTGATGGTCTGATTATTCCCGGTGGCGAATCAACCGCCGTGGATAAACTGACTGACGATGGCAGCGCTCCAATCTTTTCGGCTATCAAAGAAAAGATTACGCAACAGCAACTACCGGTATATGGCACCTGCATGGGCTCTATTTTTCTTGCCAAAGATATTGAGGGCTCGAGGCAGGGCCGATTAGCTGTGATGGACGTCAAGGTCAAACGCAATGCTTTTGGTCCACAGCGTCGAAGCTTTGAGACCGATCTTGCCATTGCTGCTCTTGGTGAAGAGCCCTTTCCCGCTGTCTTTATTCGTGCGCCCCTGATTACTGAATGTGGTTTGGGCGTAGAAATATTGGCGCGCTTAAACGAAGGTATCGTTATGGCCAGGCAGAGTAATTTGCTGGTGACCGCATTTCATCCTGAGATAACAGGCGACTTGCGGGTGCACCGCTATTTCTTGGATATGGTGGAAGGGCATAAGCGCCTGTGCTGACTGGTGGGCTTTTTCTTCGCCTAAGGAATTTTACAACTTAAAGGTTGTGAAACTGTACAACTTATAAGTTGTAAAAAAACCTAGACGGCCATTAGCGATACCCCACCGAAGGCGGTCGATCTCGACTACAATAGGCTGATGCTCGGCTTTTATATATTTCAGTTTGTCCCAATTGTCATTGTCGAAGGCATCGTTCTCTGGCGCATGAAATGGGCTTCTCTGCCGCGCTCCATGTTTGATTCGTTGATGATGAATTTTGCTTCGTTCTTGGGTTTAGTGCTCGGTCTGGGGCCCTATATAACCGGTTCGATGCCCATGGGATTGACGCTTTTCGGCACCTATTCCTTCATGGTGGAAGGCACAGTGTTGATGCTGCTTGAAAGCAAAGATCCCAAGCTGGTGTGGGCCTGCGCTCTGACGGCCAATTTGCTTGGATGCGTCCTTCTGGCAGTAGAAGCGCTGGTGGGAGCCATCCCTGGAATATTTTCGCAACCCTGAAGATTTTTATTTGCTTCTATTGATATTGTAAAGTGCCTTACGGCGCTAAAATTTGAGCGAATAAAAGTAGCGCTTCAGCGAGCGAGTTATATCCACATGAGCAAAACCAATCTGGCCAAAGATACCAAAGCTTCAGTCAATGCCGCCACTGAAATAATCTGGCAACCCAGCGGAGATTATCTTAAAAGCCGCGTAGTTGATTTCATGCAAAAGCATGACATTGCCGATTGGCAGACTTTGATTGAAAGGTCTAACCAGGATACAGACTGGTTCTGGCAAGCCGCTCTTGAATACATGGGTTTTCAGTGGAATAAACCTTACACCAAGTTGATGGATAGCTCCAAAGGTTTTCCCTGGACCGAATGGTTTGTGGGCGGCGAGCTCAATATCATGTCCAATACCCTCGACTGGCATTTGGACAAAGGCAAAGTCGCAGGTGATCGCATTAGCGTGGGCGCGGACCATCCGGCCTTAATTTGGGAAGGCGAAGATGGCCGCAAGCGTCAATATAGTTATGGCGAACTCAGTGCCCTGACCGGAAAAATTGCCGGCGCTATGCTTAAGCTCGATGTTAAGGCCGGCGACGCCATCGGCATTTATATGCCAATGGTACCGGAAGTGGTGGCAGTGCTCTTCGCCTGCTTTAAAATTGGTGCCGTGGCAGTGCCGGTCTTCAGCGGTTTTGGCCCTGAATCTCTGGCTACCAGGCTCAATGATGCCGGGGCAAAAATTTTATTTACCGCCGATGCCGGAAAGCGTCGCGGCAAGTTGATACCGATTAAAGCCGAAGCAGATCAAGCAGCAGCCCTGGTGCCTTCTCTTGTGCATATGGTGGTGCTCAAGCATTGCGATAGCGGAGCAGCAATGCAGGAAGGCCGCGACTTTTGGTTCGGCGATCTGGTCAATGAGGCCACAGAAGCGGTCACCGTGGCTAACCTTTCTGCTGAGCATCCTTCGATGTATCTTTATACATCAGGCACCACCGGCAAACCCAAAGGCACTGTCCACACTCATGCCGGTGCTCTGGCGCAAATTGCCAAAGAGCTTGGTTTTGCTTTCGACCTGCAGCCCGATGATGTATTTTTCTGGGTCTCTGATATCGGCTGGATGATGGGACCGTGGGAAATGATTGGCACCACTTTCTGGGGTGCCACCATGCTCATCTACGAGGGGCATCCCGCCTATCCTGAGCCTGATGCCGTGTGGAAAATTTGCCAGCGTTATAAGGTTAAAAGCCTTGGTATTAGCCCCACTTTAATTCGCAGTTTGAAAGCTCAGGGCAATAGTTGGGTAGAGAAAAACGACCTTTCTAGTCTGCGCCTGCTTGGATCTACCGGTGAAGCCTGGGACGAAGACAGCTATATGTGGTTCTTCGAAGAAGTAGGGAAGAAGCGCTGTCCGATTATCAATATTTCGGGCGGCACCGAAATTGTCGGTTGTCTGCTCTCGCCACTGCCGGTGATGCCCCTGAAAGCATGTTCACTGGGTGCGCCTGGCCTGGGCATGGACATTGATGTCTTTAACGAAGAAGGCCAAAGTATACACGGCGAAATTGGTCACCTGGTTTGCCGCAAGCCGGCACCGTCCATGACCAGAGGATTTCTTAAAGATCCAGACCGTTATATCGAGACCTATTTCACTAAGTTTCCTGGAGTGTGGTACCACGGCGACTGGGCTAAAGTAGATAAGGACGGCTCATGGTTCTTGTTTGGTCGCTCCGACGATACCATCAAAGTGTCTGGTAAAAGAGTGGGCCCGGGCGAAGTAGAATCGGTACTGGTAGAACATTCTTCAGTGTCGGAGGCGGCGGTGATAGGCGTTCCGCACGAACTCAAAGGTGAATGTCTGGTTTGTTTTCTCGTGATGATGCCGAGCGAAAATTTGACTGACGATAAAATCGCTGAATTGCGCAGTATGGTTGGTGTGAAATTAGGATCCACTCTTAAACCCGATACCATCATTGCTGTAGTTGCACTGCCCAAGACTCGTTCAGGAAAAATCGTCAGAGGAACTATCAGGCGCAAATACCTTGATCAGGCGCTCGGTGATTTATCTTCCATCGAAAATCCTGAAGCATTAGACTTCATTCGTGCCAAATAAGGCTATTCGAGCTTTAACATGTGTCCCTGTTCTGACGCTTCTGGTTTTGCTGCTTGTGGAGCTCTGGCTGCGTCAAGGTAATCCGATGGATGCCATAGGCATTCGCAACGTCGATTCTTGGGATATTGTCAGCCGCATCAACGTATCGCGCAAAGTCTGCCCACAGCTGGCTTTGATTGGCTCGTCGCTGATGTTGGTTTTAAATCAAGATGAACACGGCAGCCATTTTTATACCGGCGATAATCCCAGTTATCTGGGCTCGCTTTTGCGGCAAGTCACAGGTAAAGAAATTAAATGCATTAATCTCAGCACTGGTTTGCAAATGGTTTCTGAAGCTTATATGGTCACTGAGGCGGCTTGCAACAATCCTTGCTATCCCAAAGTAATTATTTACGGCGTCTCAATGCGTGATTTTATTCAAGACGCCCTGGCGGCCGAATGGCATACAGACAGCTTTAACAGTGTGGCACCGCTGGTGCCGGTTCTGGCACGTGAGAATGTTTTTTCCAGACAGGGTGCCGACGAATTTCTGGCCAGTCACTTCTTCTATATTTATCGCAATCGCACTGATTTCAAAAATTTTTTCAGTGTGCTGGCAAAAAATCTAATTGAGATCATGCCTGTTGATTTTTATTTCCCCCGTCTGGGACCTGATCACAAATGGCATCAACTCAAAGAGGGGTTTTTGTTTGAGCAATGGATTCCGCGTAAGCAAGAAAAATTTGCCGAACAGATGTATCACGCTCATCCGGAAGTCTTGAGAGATTACTACAAGACTTTTCAAACAATGATTTACCACAAACAATATAAACAAGCTCCAGAGGTCTCCAATCATTATTTATTAAAACTGGTGCAGCTGTGCCGGCGTAAGGGTATTGTGCTGGTGCTGGTTAATATGCCGCTCTCGCCGGATACATCAAAAGTGGTGCCCGCCACTCAAATGAACGGTTTTCGCCAATTTCTCAGTGCCAGCGAAAAGGCCGGCAATTTTTATTTGATAGATCTCTGGGGAGACGCTGCCTTTCAAGATAGCGATTACAAAGACGGTGTGCATCTAAATTTTAGCGGCGCTAAAAAACTGGCAGATAAGATCGTCAACCATCTGCAAGTGCGCTATCCGGCGGTGCTGGATGTTTTGAAGTCTGGGGAGCAGAAAGATGCTCTTTAATAGCTTCAGCTATTTAGTCTTCTTGCCCATTGTGGTGTTGCTCTACTGGCTGGTGGCCAATAAATATCGACCACTGCTCTTGCTTATTGCCAGCTATATTTTTTACAGCGCATGGAACCCGATTTATCTCATCTTGATTGTCGGCATGACTCTCGTTAACTGGATCTTTGGCTTGCTTATGGCACCGGCGGTGCGCTTGAGGAAACCAGTTCTGGTGGCAGCGATAATCTTCAACCTAGCCATTCTTTGTTATTACAAGTATGTCAATTTCATCCTCAACTCTATTGCTGACTGCTTGAATTTGCTTCAATTTTCCGGCCCTGGGGCTGCCTCTCATTTACCTGATGACTGGCGAGTGAATGTAATTTTGCCCCTCGGTATATCGTTTTTTACTTTTGAATTTCTGCATTATCTAATTGAAGTTTTTAAAGGTGGGCAGGCAGTCAAAAATCCTGTTAAGTTCGCTGTCTTTGCTGCTTTCTTTCCCACACAGATTGCCGGCCCGATTAAACGCTATCAAGATTTTATTCACCAGCTCGAGCAGCCGTCGGTTTTTCAGATTGCTTTGCTTGAGAAAGGTTTCGTTATGGTTTTGCATGGGCTGGCAAAGAAAGTTCTATTGGCCGACAACCTGGCCATTTACGTCAATCATATTTATGGTGCTCCAGGTGCTGCTACCAATCTTGATTTATGGCTGGCCACTTATGCCTTTGCCTTTCAAGTCTATTGTGATTTTTCAGGTTACACCGATGTGGCAATTGGCTCGGCGCTGATGCTCGGTCTTAATGTGCCGCCCAATTTCAATGTGCCTTATATGGCCTCGAACATCCGCGAGCTCTGGCACCGTCAGCATATTTCGCTTTCCAATTGGTTTCGCGACTATGTTTACTTCAGCCTCGGCGGCTCTCGCTGTAGTCGAGGGCGAATCTATTTAAATCTGTTGATAACTACTGCACTGGCTGGTCTGTGGCATGGAGCCGCCTGGCACCATGTGATGTGGGGACTCTTTCAAGGCCTGTCATTAATCGTCAACCGCGAGTGGATGCGCTTTTACGAAAAAATCCGCTGGTTGAAAAAATTTGTGCAGACCAAGCTGTGGACAGTGGTAGCCATCTTCATCACTTTCCACGCGTTTTGCCTCAGCTATGTATTTTTCAGGGCGGACAACAATGCCATAGCCTTGCATATTCTTGGACGAATGCTTCGTCTCTGGTATGCTGCACCTCACGGACGGCCGTTATTTTTGTCAACTCAGGGGCCACTGGTTGCTCCCCTGGTGCCCTTGATAATTGCCGCCCTTGTAATTGCCCAGATCTTGTCTGAATATTTGCGCCGCAACTCATTTTGGGCCAAAACACCGAGGCTGCTACAGGCCATTTATTGTGCCTTCTTGATTTTTATGATGCTTACTCTCATGCCAGATGAGGCCCATCGGTTTATTTATTTCCAGTTTTAACTCTTGAGGACTTATGAAAGATTCAGAAAAAGAAAAAGTAAGAAAGCGCTTCCTGGTCAAACCGCATACAAAAGTCGATCTGGCCAACGATTTTAAATCAGGCCTGGATATTTCTACTTTAGACAAGGAGAGCGCTAAAGAATTTTTGGACAGCGATATCGAGCGCATTGCCGAGTATCAAGACATTTTGTATGCTCAGAATCAATACTCGCTGTTGGTTATTTTTCAGGCTATGGACGCCGCCGGCAAAGACAGCACGATTAAACATGTGATGTCCGGAATTAATCCTCAAGGATGCCAGGTATTTAGTTTTAAGGCGCCGTCGGAAGAAGAGCTTGATCATGATTTTCTCTGGCGTTGCTCAAAAGCATTGCCCGAAAACGGACGCATTGGTGTTTTTAACCGCTCTTATTACGAAGAAGTGCTGGTAACGCGCGTTCATCCGGAAGTATTGGCCAGGCAGGCTCTGCCTAAGGAACTTACAGGCAAAGGGTTATGGAAGCGGCGCTTTGAACAGATTAACAATTATGAAAAACACCTGGTGGAAAATGGCACCGTAATTTTGAAATTTTTCCTCAATGTCTCTAAAGCCGAACAGAAAAACCGGTTTATTGCCAGACTGGATAAACCAGAGAAAAACTGGAAATTTTCATCTGCCGATGTGCGGGAGCGCGGCCACTGGGAAGAATATATGAATGCTTACGAAGATTGCCTCGGCAACACCAGTACGGAAGCTGCCCCCTGGTACGTGATACCGGCTGACCATAAACCATTTTGTCGCCTGGCGGTCAGCTATATAATTGCTGAGACTTTAAAAGGCATGGATTTGCATTATCCGAAAGTAGACGAGGCCCACCGAAGTGAGCTACTTAAAGCCCGTCGCATGCTTGAGTCTGAAGACGGTGCTGTACCGGAAGAAGCTCCAGCTGAGGTCACCACCGGAGGCACCGGCGAAGCTACTAATGGTGCTGGAAGCGGCCACTCTACAGAAGTGAACGCGCAGGCCAAAAAAGCTGATTTGACTAACCTGGCGCAAGACCTGGAACAAAAAGCCAAAAAGAACAAAGCCAAGAAACAAAAGCCGAGGAAAAAGTCTAGGTAGCTAAAATCTAAGTCGTTAAAATCTAAGTAGTACGAAACAAATACCATTTGTCAGCTACTTTCTCCACCCAGATATATTCTGATGGACCAAGCAAAGGCGGCTTGTTGTCGGGTGCATAGAGAAAACCGACTGTATTGTCTGTAACACCACCGATAATAATTTCAATTTGCTTTTCATCAATTTTGTTAAGACTGGAAAGATGAAGACTTTTGAGTTTCTCTTTCACTATCAGATTTTCGCTGATTGCATGAGGCTGACGGTGATCGTTGACTATTATGCTTGTGCCTGGTGATAACTGAGAACCAGACTGGGCCAGCTGCTCTAATGCGCTTTCATTTTGTTTAAACCAGATTTTTAAATCTTTATCGGTGGCCAATGTAATATGCAGATTTTGTAGAGTAGAACTTTCTTCGCTGCTGAGACTGCCGGCGCTTTTTTTCTTTTGCAGCTGATCGGCAATGGCACCAAGAGGTCCAGTGCAAGCCAGTGCTCGTAAAGCTGTAATTTTCCAGCTGTTGTCACGGCGCAGGTAAAAATAAACATCAAGTGGTTTTGGATCGTTCAGTCTGGTACGTGCTACAGCGTAGTTATTTCCTACTACCAGAATGTTTGGCTCAGTTTCACTCTGTTCAAACAACAATTTGCCCATCGGTGGAAGACCGAATGAAACAGCCTCAGGCGCGAGCATGGCCTTCATGGCCGCAAAATGATCGCTGCCACTGTTGTGCAACTTGATGTATTGCTTCAATGTCTGGGCAGCTGCATCTCGTTTTGCTTTGTATTCGGGGCTGTTGCTCAAGCTATCGACACCGGCGCTTGGTTGCCACGACTGTTTACGCAAAGACTCATATTGCTCGATCATCGTTTTGTGCAGGCTATCCTGACCGGGCAACCAGTTGATTTGCTGGAGATTAGCCGCAAGAATTTCAGCGCTCAATGGTCGCTTCTCCATCACTCCCTGGGCGGTCAAAATGCCGGCAAAATAATAAAGCGGTGGCGATTTGGCGTTGAGACCTAAGGCATTGAGCAGCCTGGCCGATTTGCTGTCGTCGAGGTCAACGTGCTTAACACTGAGGCCTTCTTTCTCTTTGGCGGCTAGAAGCTTATTGCGCGCACCGCTACTGAACTCCACCACAGAAGGTCCCGGTTCACAAAAATGGCAGAGCAAGAGTGGTGCGTCCGCTTCTGGGCTTTGCCTCGAACGGTAGTGCTCAATAATATTGCGCAAACGTTGTTCTTTAATATCTGAGCTGGGCATGCGCTCAATAGTTTGTTCAAAAACTTTGTCGCTGCGCTTTAATTTGATGGTCACCTGTGCGCCTGGTTTACCGGTGAGCAGCGAGCGCGAGCGGCTGATACTCATAAGTGCGGTGTCTTGTCCATCAATGGCCAGCAATTGATCGCCTGTTTTGATGTCGAGTTTTGCCGCCGGTCCTTCCGGTAACAGGTTGCCTACGTGAGGATATTCTTCGCCTACATACTTGAATGAAAAACCGACAATGCCTAGTGGTTCTACTTTACTTTCAGTATCGTCTAATTTGCTTGAATCAAGTGCCAGAGCGGCGCTATTAAAGCACATAGCGAAGGAGACTGATACCAATTTCAGTGCTTTAAATCTAGACTTTAGTGGCATCTTCCTCATGGTTCTAAATGAAGCAGACTTTGAGCAGTGCATTTTCCGGTTGATAGTGTTCCAATTCAACCTGCACTGGTTCGACATCCCAGATTTCATCGCAATATTCACGAATAGAACGATCAGACGAGAATTTGCCCATGCGAGCCACATTCAAGACCGACATTCTGGTCCAGTTGCTTTGCTCAGAATAAGCCTGGGCAGCCCGTTCCTGACAGGCGACATAAGAGTCGAAATCAGCAAAGAGCAAATAGTCATCGTGATAGAGCAATTGATCGGTAATTGAGCGGAAGCGGCCTGGTTCATCAGGAGAGAAGTGGCCGTTTTTAATCAGTTCGATTACTTCGCGCAAAGCTGGATTTTTATCGTAATAGTCTTGCGGACGATAGCCTTTAGCTTTGAGCTCATGTACTTGAGCGGCTGTGAGCCCAAAGAGGAAGAAATTGTCTTCACCGATATCTTCAAGCATTTCGATATTGGCACCATCGAGAGTGCCTATGGTCAGTGCTCCGTTCAAGGCAAACTTCATGTTGCCGGTGCCTGATGCTTCTTTACCGGCTGTTGAAATTTGTTCGCTCAAGTCAGCTGCCGGATAAAGAATCTGGCCTAAAGTGACGTTGAAGTCTGGGATGAAAGCCACTTTAATACGCCCGGCCACATCTTTGTCGTTGTTAACGACGTCGGCCACAGAATTTATTAGTTTGATCACTAATTTGGCGCTGAAGTAGCCCGGCGCTGCCTTGCCGGCAAACAAGAATGTGCGTGGAGTGATTTTGATGTTCGGATTTTTCTTGATTTGGTTATAGAGATAGACAATGTGTAAGACATTTAAATGCTGTCTCTTATACTCGTGCATCCGTTTTGCCTGTACATCAAATAGTGAGTCAGGGTCTACTTCAATATGGCAATTTTTGAATATGTATTTGGTCAGACGCACTTTTTGATCGCGCTTCACTTGTGCCCATTCTCTGAGGAAATCAGGGTCGTCGGCAAATGGTTCAAGCTTCTTCAAGAGAGTCAAATCAAGCAACCAGCCATCGCCGATTTTGCTTGTGATTAGTTTAGTCAGATCTGGATTAGCCAGAGCAATAAAACGTCTTGGTGTAATTCCGTTGGTTTTATTGCTGAATTTCTCCGGCCATAATTTAAAGAAATCGGCCAACACATCTTGTTTAAGCAGTTCAGTGTGCAGTGCGGCCACACCGTTAATGGCGTGGCTGCCCACACAGGCTAAATTAGCCATGCGCACATATTGAGTGCCTGAGTCATCAATTAGCGAGAGTCTTTGCACAATCGCTTCATCGTTTGGATAGAGCTTGCGAATTTGATCGAGGAAGCGACGATTGATTTCGTAAATGATATTGATGTGACGCGGCAGCACTGCGGCGAATAATGGCACTGACCATTTTTCTAGAGCTTCCGGTAAAAGGGTGTGGTTGGTGTAAGCAAAAGTATTAGTGGTGATGGTCCAGGCCTGGTTCCACTCCATGCCGTGTTCATCCATGAGAATGCGCATCAGCTCAGGCACTGCAATTGACGGATGAGTATCATTCAGTTGAAAAGCAAATTTTTCATGGAACTGTTCGATGCCGCTGCCTGATGCTTTGAGAATGCGCACGCAATCTTGCAGGGAACAAGCGACGAAGAAATACTGTTGTTCCAGGCGCAGGCGTTTTCCTTGAGCCACATTATCATTGGGATAAAGTACTTTGGAAACGTTTTCGGAAAATACTTTGTCGTTGACTGCGCCTAGATAATCGCCGGCGTTAAAGGCCTGGAAGTCAAAGGATTCTTTCGCTTCAGCTTTCCACAATCTCAATGTATTAGCAGTGTTGGTCTTGTAACCCGGTACTGGAGTGTCGTAAGGCACGCCGCTAATAATGTGCTCGGGTATCCAATCGACGATGTTTTTGCCCAGTGCATCAGTACGAATATCGATGCGCCCGCCGATTTTTACTTCTACAGCAGCTTCCGGTCTGGCGATTTCCCACGGATTACCCAGGCGCAGCCATTTGTCTGTCACTTCCACCTGCCAGCCGTCATGAATTTCTTGGTCGAAAATGCCGAATTCGTAGCGGATGCCGTAACCGATGGCAGGAATGCTGAGGGTTGCCAGCGAGTCGAGATAACAGGCGGCCAGACGGCCCAGACCACCGTTTCCTAAGCCTGGCTCTTCTTCCTCATCGATCATGTCTTGCAACAGAATGCCAGATAATTCGGCCGCTTCTTCAAATTGTTTTTCCAGACCCATACTGAGCAAATTGTTGCCCAGTTGCGGGCCCATGAGAAATTCAGCGGAGAGGTAACAAACGATGCGCACTTTTTCTTTGAAATAAGTTTCTACAGTGTTGATCCAGCGGTGCAGCAGCCGGTCTCTCACTGTATAAGAAATGGCCATGTATAAATCATGCTTGGTGGCAAGCTCTGGAAATCGGCCGATGGTGTAAAAAAGATGGTCGGCCATGGCTCTTCTCAGAGTTTCAATGGAAGTACCGGTGCGGTCGTCTTCTACCCGAACAATTGTTTCGGTGTCAGTTGAATTGGTTGGTACCATTGATGAGCTCCTGGCTGTTGTGTAATTTGTAATTGTAGATAATATTTTAAGAAGGCCATTGCCACTGGTTGACCATGGGCATGTCTTCGCCATGTTGTTCTACATAATTTTTGTGGTCAATCAAATAGCCTTGCAGCTTTTGTTTGGTGCGCGCGGCAGAGTTTTGCAGACGCGGTACTCTGTCGATAACGTCTTCGGCCAGATGGAACCTGTCGATGTGATTCATCACCACCATATCGAAAGGTGTGCTGGTGGTGCCTTCTTCTATGTAGCCGCGTACATGTAGATTTTCATGGTTGGTGCGACGGTAGGTTAACCGGTGAATCAGCCATGGATAGCCGTGATAGGCGAAAATAATTGGTTTATCTCTAGTGAAGATCGAATCAAAATTATGATCGCTCAGACCGTGTGGATGTTCACTGCTTGGTTGCAATGTCATCAAATCAACAACGTTGACAAAACGAATTTTCAAATCTGGCTGCTCTTGGCGCAAAAGATCTACGGCGGCAAGTGCTTCCAGAGTAGGCACGTCTCCGGCGCAAGCAATCACCACATCCGGTTCGCAGTTTTGATCATTGCTGGCGAAGTCCCAGATGCCTATTCCGGCGGCGCAGTGTTTAGCTGCTTGGTCCATATCGAGCCACTGAGGGGCCGGTTGTTTGCCGGCTACGATGATGTTGATAAAGTCGCGGCTGCGCAGGCAGTGATCGGCCACACTTAGAAGAGTGTTAGCGTCCGGTGGCAAATAGACACGAATGATGTCTGCCTTTTTATTGACGGCGTGATCGATAAAGCCGGGATCTTGATGGCTGAAGCCATTATGATCTTGACGCCATACATGCGAAGTAAGCAAATAGTTGAGAGAAGCAATCGGTCTGCGCCAGCCGATTTCTCTTGTCACCTTGAGCCATTTGGCATGCTGGTTGAACATCGAGTCGACGATGTGAATAAAAGCTTCGTAGCAAGAAAATAGACCATGTCGGCCAGTGAGGAGATAGCCTTCCAGCCAGCCCTGGCACATATGTTCACTGAGCACTTCCATTACCCGGCCGTCATGGCTGATATTATCATCGGTGCTCAAAATTTCATCAGTGAAGACTTTATTTGTGACCTTAAAAACATCACCGAGCCTGTTTGAAGCAGTTTCATCAGGACCGAAAAGGCGGAAATTCTTGCGGTCTTCATTTTCACTGAAGACATCTTTCAAGTATTGTCCCAAAACTCTTGTAGCTTCGCCGGTGACACTGCCTGGTTTATCTACGGCCAGAGCATATTTTTTGTAATCAGGCAGCCTTAACTCTTTCAGCAAAAGACCACCATTTGTGTGAGGATTAGCGCCCATGCGGCGATTACCCAGTGGTGCCAGTTCTTTTAATTCAGGACGAAGAGCACCGTTTTGATCGAATAATTCGTCCGGTTTATAACTCTTGAGCCATTGTTCTAAAAGTTCTAAGTGCTCAGGATTGGTGAAAATTCCTGTTAACGGCACCTGGTGCGCTCTGTGTGTGCCTTCAATAGCGACACCATCTACAGTTTTTGGGCCGGTCCAACCTTTGGGCGAGCGTAGAATGATCATGGGATAGACGGGGCGACCAGTAAAACCGTCTTCAGTGCAATCTGCTTTGATTTTTGCAATGTCGGCCAGGGCTGCATCCATAGTGGCTGCCATAAGTTGGTGCATGGCTTCCGGTTCATGACCTTCAACAAAGTAAGGCTTATAGCCATAACCGTTGAAAAGATTTTGCAGCTCTTCATCACTCATGCGAGCAAGAATAGTTGGGTTGGCGATTTTGTAACCGTTCAGATGCAAAATTGGCAAAACAATGCCATCGCGAGCCGGATTGACAAATTTATTAGAGTGCCAGCTGGCGGCCAGTGGCCCTGTTTCTGCTTCGCCGTCGCCCACCACGCAGCAGACAATAAGTTCCGGATTGTCGAGCACTGCGCCATAAGCGTGAACCAGTGCATATCCCAGTTCGCCACCTTCGTGGATTGATCCTGGAGTTTCTGGTGCGACGTGAGAAGGAATTCCGCCGGGGAAAGAAAATTGTTTGAAGAGCTTTTGCATGCCTTCCACATTTTCTTCAATTAAAGGATAGGTTTCGCTGTAAGTTCCTTCCAGATAAGTATTGGCAACGATGCCTGGCCCACCGTGGCCGGGACCGGCCACATAAAGCATGTCGAGATCGTGGGCTTTAATGACGCGGTTGCAATGCACATAAATGAAATTCAGCCCTGGTGTTGTGCCCCAGTGACCCAGAAGTCTTAGTTTGCAATGACTCAAGTCGAGCTTTTGACGCAAGAGAGGATTATCAAGAAGATAAATCTGACCAATGGACAGGTAATTAGCTGCGTTCCAATAGGCGACGGTCTTATGCAACTGGTCCGCTGATAATGGCCGCGCATCTTTCAATGCCGGCGTGACAAGGGCTCCACTGGCTGAAACCATGATTTAACCTACCTCTGTTAGTGGCTCTAATTATATAAGGCCTGGCCCCAGGTTGGAAGCTAGTCAGACTGCGTGTGAATTAATTCGCTGAATTAAAAAAGCGCCTGCACAAACATGGCCGCATCAAAGTCACGTAAGTCTTCCATTTTTTCGCCCAGGCCAATCAGCTTGACTGGAATTTTTAGTTCTTTCGCGATAGCAAAGACCACGCCACCTTTGGCGGTGCCGTCAAGTTTAGTCAGCACTACGCCTGTGAGGCCGCAGATTTCTGAAAATACTTTTGCTTGTTGCAGCCCGTTCTGCCCTGTTGAAGCATCTAAAACCAGCAGCGACTCAACATTCATGCCGCTGGAATTTTTCTCCACCACAGTGCGAATTTTTTTCAGTTCAGCCATGAGGTTAGTTTTGTTATGCAAACGTCCGGCTGTGTCGATTACCACTACGTCGTAATTTTCTTCTCTGGCTTTTTGCAATGCTTGATAAACTACTGCACCAGGATCAGCGCCGTCAGCCAGTCTGACAATATCTACGTTCGCTCTTTGTGACCAAATTTCCAGCTGTGATTCTGCCGCTGCTCTAAAAGTATCGCCAGCTGCCACCAGTACTTTTTTGCCTTCGCTTTTAAAACGAAATGCCAGTTTGCCGATGCTGGTGGTTTTGCCCACACCATTGACGCCCACGATCAGATAAACATTTACCTTGCCGCTTTTATAATTTAATTCGGCACCGGAAGTGTCTTCTAATAGCTTGCTGAATTCTCTTTGTAAAAATTGATCGACATTTTCAGAAGTCCAATTTTTGCCTCGTGATTCTTTGCGCAAGTTTTGCATCAGCGGATCAACAGTGGCCAGGCCGAGATCAGCTTTAATCAGGCGATCTTCAAGAGCTTCTATATAATCGGCGTCGACTATTTTGACCGTTCTACTTACTGGTGCAGCTTCGGCCACGGCAGCTGTAGTTGTGGTGTTAGTCGCTACGGCGGGTTGAGCCGCAGTTTGTTGAACCACGTTTGGTTGAGTTGTCGCTTCTGAGGCATCTACCGTTTCTTCAGCATCAGGATCGCTTACTTGATCTTTGGTTTTGGCGAGCACCGTTTTGAGTTTATTCAGGGTAGTGCCCCAGAAACCTTTTCTCTGGTTGTCTTCACTCATGGTCAATCCTCACTAATTTCCTTGATCTATTCGGCAGCGTCTGCAGTTTCTACCGGCTCGGCTTGACCGGCGGCGTAAGCTTTGCGTCTGGCCGAGCGTCTCACTGCTTCTGCTTCTTCAGCCAGGTCAGCGAGCACGCCATTGATGAATTTTGCCGCTTTTTCGTCGGCAAAGCGGTGCGATAATTCCACTGCTTCTGATATGGCAACGTTGACTGGAATGTCTGCGAGATAAAAAGCTTCAGCACAGGCTAATCTGAGAATGTCTCTATCGATTGATACCATACGCTCCATGCGCCATTGAGTTCTGGCGCGTTTGATATATTCGTCAATCAGTTCGCGATTTTCTAAATAGGTTTCAATCAGGCGGAAGAGAAAATCTCTGATTTCGCCTTTGTGAGGCCGGTCAACAGCAATCTCATCGTTATGTCCGCATTTTTTGCATTTGGTTCTGAGCAAAGTGCTATTGGCCGTGAGAGCCATTTCTGGAATATCGAGAGCTTCTGAGATCATATTGATCGAAACTTCCAGAGTGCTCAATTGATCGCGCACTTGAGCGGTTGTAAGCGGCACTGCTGCCAGCTCCCCAGACGATTGACTGTTGTCGTTATGCTCGACTTCGATGCTGACCAGCTCATTGCCGGCCTTGGTGAGCATGGCATTGACGTCTTTTAAATTTTGTTTGGCATAGTCGACAAGTAAATGGATTGCCCTATCGACGATCTCAGAGATTTCAACCTTGGCCAGCTTTTCCGAGTCTTTGGGAAGCTGTGGCATAACGATAATTGCCAGTTCACGCGCTATTCGCCGTGCGCTCATGTAGGTTGCCTCATTTTAAGGGTACGTCGCAAGAAAGCAGGGTTAGCTTCTTGCTCAAGACCACATGTTATCATGTGTTCAAAGAGGCATTGTTTTGAGAATTACCGGCGGTCAGTTAAGAGGCAGGTCCGTGCCGTGTCCTGACGGCATGACCGTGCGTCCGACATCATCAAAAGCCAGACAGGCTTTTTTTAACATTTTAGGTTCACGCATTAGCGGTGCCAACTTTCTCGATCTCTTTGCCGGGTCTGGCTTGATGGGCTTTGAAGCCCTCAGCCGTGGCGCCAAAGGTGTAACTTTTGTTGAGGAAAACAAAGCACAGGCCACAAGCATCAAAAAATCCAGCGTGCTTTTCAATGTGCCCGGCGACGCCGACGTTGTCATCTGCGATGTCAGGCGGGTTTGGCCCCACATCAATGGCGCTGTTTTCGATATTATTTACGCTGATCCGCCTTATAAAAAAAACTACGGCAACCTGATTCTGGCCTCTTTAGCAGAGTTTCACTTGGTGGCAAAAGATGGCCTAGTGATTATTGAACACAGTCGAGACGATCTCATGGAAGTTGACGGTGGTAGCCTAGTAAAAGTGGACTATCGTGAATATGGCAAGACAGCGCTAAGCTTTTTCAGCCAACCGGATTGATTTCAAACTAATGGCAATGCAGGTTCAGGGGTGACTAGTGGACGGTTCTCAAGAAGATAGCGGTAACGCGCCTAAAGCTGAGCTGCCCGAAAGCACTCTTATTGACGTTAGTGCTGCCCGTCCAGCTAAAAGCCCAGGCCAGTCAAAATTGCCCAGCGCCACAGCTTTGCGTCTGGCAGCGGTGGCTGTTGAGCGTGCCGATGCCAGCAATACTAAAAACGCCTTGTTGCATGCCACCGGTCACGTGCGCATCGGTGATTTATTGATGTACGCCGGTTTGGTTTCGTTTGATTTTATTCAAACCGCGTTGAGCAGCTTCGAAGATAAGGGCCTGCCGCTTGGTAAAGTCTTAACCAAATCTGGCTATGTCACTGAATTGCAATTGCGTTCAGCTCTCGATATTCAAACTCTTATCAACGAAAGACAATTACCATTAGAAGTCGGTGTGAAAGTATTGACCGAAGCTTTCAAAAATTCGGTGCCTTTGTCTGATGCTTTTGAACGTTCTGGAGTGGTGCAACCGGAAGATCACTTGAGCAATAAACTGGGGCAACTTTTAATTGATGCCCAAGTGGTAGATATTGTTTTGCTCGACCAGGCACTTGATGTTAATCAACGCACGGGCTTGCCTCTAGGACACATTCTTTGTTATCGCGGCATTATTTCCCAGCAGTTGCTCGAAACCGCTTTGCTTGGTCAGCAGCTGGTGCGTCGTGGTTCCATTAAAAGAGAACAGTGCATCAAAGCCATTGGCGAATCGAACAAACGAGAATTGTCGCTGGAAAAATTACCTAACAACATCGGCTTCAAACGTTCAATGTTGCGCAGCTCGCCGCGCATTGGCGAACTTCTTTTTGAAGCCGAATTGATTAGTGACGGTGAGCTTTTAGAGTCGCTGCAGAGTTCGCTTGCTGGTGCGAAGGCATCGGGCAAGGCAATGGCAGAAGTGTGCGGCATGAAGCGTGAATATATTGATGCCAGTGTAGAATTGCAAGAGATGATCGACAACAACATGCTAAGTAGCGCTCTGGCCGGAGATACTTATGTGCGCATGAAAGAATTCGGTCAGAATTTTCATCGTGCCGTGGCAGAAGCTTCCGTCAGTCGCATTCTGCTCAATCCCAGTCGGAAAATGCTCAATCTTTTGCGTGAAACAGGTGACCTCACAGTTAGCGATGATAATTTGCCGGCGGAAGTGAAAGAGCGTCTGGAAGTAAATTACAACCAGGCCATTGAACTTTGTAAAGCGCTGGTATCAGCCAAAATTCTTAATGAGCATGTGGTTTATTGCGCCCTGCGCGCCGTGTATCTTGTGGACTGTGAATATCTAACCGAAGAGCGCGCCTTACTGGCCCTAGACATGGCCTGCCGCAACAATTTACTCTTTGACGAAGCGGTTTTTCGCCTTGGTTGGAAACAACGCACACGTCTGCGCGACAGCTAATACCTAGGACAACAATTTAAGAACAACAATCAGTATTGCTCACCACATCTGCTGGTTCAGCGCCTGCCACAGGGCCGGCTATCGTCACTGCCGGCGCCACTTCTTCAGGGGCGATAGGCATTTTGCCCGTAGTTGTAGAAGGATATTTAAGCCGCTCATGATGCAGTGTGCGCCAGACACGACAAAAACCAGCTTTGACTTTATGCAGCTCTTCCACAGTGAGACTGGAATCAGTAAACTGCCCGTCATCCCAGCGGTTCTGGAAAACTTTTTCCAGGGCAATTTCTACTTCTTCATTAGTAGGATTTTGCATGCTGTGAGTAACAGCTTCGGATACGTCCGCCAACATCACGACCGCTGTTTCTTTAGTATTGGGTTTGGGGCCAGGATAACGATAGAAGCTGGCATCAACTTTGTCTACGCCGTCACGTAAACAAGCTTTGTGATAGAAATACGCCATCAACGTGGTGCCTTGATGCATCGGAATAAAATCTTGAATTGCTTTTGGTAGGGCATATTTTTGACCCAGCTCGATACCATCGGTAACGTGGGCAAGCACTCGACCGCGGCTTTCTTCCGGAGTCATCGAATCATGTGGATTGGTGGCACCCAATTGATTTTCAATAAAGTATTTGGGCCGCACCATTTTGCCGATGTCGTGATAAAGCGCCCCGGCTCGCACCATATTGGGATCTGCTGAAATGGCTTTAGCACCGGCTTCAGCCAAATTCGCTACTGCCAGGCTGTGTTGATAAGTGCCTGGAGCGGTTTCTTCCAACCGGCGCAAAAGCGGCTGATTGGCGTCGGTCAATTCAGTCAAACGGAAGGGAGTGATCAAACCAAATATATTTTCGAGAAAAGGCAAGCTGCCGATCGCTAGAATGGCCGAGAACATGCCACCAAAGAAATCGATGCCGGCCTGGCGGCCAAGCATTGTCCATGAGTTAATCGATTGAGTGGCGGCGCATGCGGCTAAATCACCAATCACCTGACCGGCAGCCACACAGAGGCTGGTGCTGATTAAAGCGTTGCGCCTTTTGGAATAAGTCCAGATGGCGGCGGCCGATGCCAGGCAGTGAGCGAAAATATTGTGTAAATCAATCAGGTGGTCCACCGCCACAAGCATAATCATGGGCACAGTCCAGACTATAGCCACCCGGTGACCGAAGAAAATAGTGAAAATCAGTGCCGCGGCTGGTATCGGTACAAACTGAGGGTAAGTTTTACCGATGATTGATGCCACCGTGCACGCCACTACGGCTACGGTGAACATCAAGCCAATTGAGCTGCTGGAAAAGAAATGTTTGGGTTCGTAGGTATAGAGAAATAGTGCCACCAGTGTTAGTGCTGCTATCAGCGACACAGCCATGCTGAATATGAAAGGCCAGCGGTTTATGTGGGTAATTCCCAGGGCCTGCAGCAAATCGAGTTTGTGCTCAGTAATGAGCGCGCCTCGGGGTACGATAGTTTCGCCTTTTGTAATTTTGAGCATTACCGGGGCGATAGTTTTAACCACCTCTTCGGTTTTACTCTGTGTGGCTTTGCTGTCTATCACCATATTGGGTTCAAGATTTTCGGCCAGCAGTGATGATGACGCCAGCTTTAAATTAAACGGCATACTGTCAGGCAAAAATTCAGAGGCGATTTCTTCCCACACATGTTTTTCAGAAACGGGAAAGCGATTGAATTTGCTGCATAAACGCGCACCGCTGGCCAGCATAACCTTTCTATATTGAGGCAAATCAGCAGGCTCAACTGTCAAAGCAGTCAATAATTCGTTATCTCTTATAGCTCCCGATTTTCGGGCACTCAAGAGCGCCTGCCGCCTTTTATTTAACTCCGCGGCCAGCGCCGGTGTGGTGCTTGACTGTTGAGCAAAACTTTCATCTGAACCGAGCAAAATACGAGCAACCTGTGCCGGGCTGACATTGTTTGGGCCGGCAGCGGCAGCAGGTTTAAGCGGAACCAGGCCCATGGCCTGATATTGTTCAATTTTCGCAAGAGCGGCTTTCACGGCCTTTTGTGAGGCCTGATCGCGGCTTCTGTCCACCTGAAAGACTGGAATAATCGATTGTTTGGCTATAGCAATAGCTTTATCGGTTTCCGCCCGGTCGATTACCGAAATATCTTCGGGAGCGACAAGATCTCTATCAGCAATATCTTTAACTTGCAGACCGGGGCTGAAAATATGCACCGATGCCAGAGCGAGAAAAAGACAGATAAAACCAGCCAGACCAACTCCCAGCCAGCCGGCGAAGGCCTGACCGGAGGGGAAAATTTCATGTTGACCAGCGTCTAATCTGGCAGATTCTGTAAGGCCTGCCGTCTGATTATCGTTCACGGACTTGCTAATACCCAATTGGGGAAGGTTTTGAGCCTAACAAGACAATATTACTCTCTTTTGGCGGAGCTGATAGAATTTTGACAGCTTTTCATATTGAGGTCCGACCAATGTTGCTAGTGACCGGTGCGGCTGGATATATCGGCTCCCATTTCGTCAGGTATTATCTCAAGCAAAATCTTACTGCCGAACTGGTGGTCGTCGATAACCTCAGCCTAGGCAATCTGCTCTCGCTCGATGGCTCGTGCAATTCACGCATTCATTTATATAAGACCGCCCTCGGCAACAGTGATGCTATGGCGGGTATTTTTGCCGCCCACGAAATCGACGCCGTAGTGCACTTTGCTGCCAACGCTTATGTCGGTGAATCGCAGATCCAACCGTTTAAATATTTTGAAAACAATGTCATAGAGACTTTGAAATTTCTTCAAGTGATGTTAGCCGCTGAAGTCAAACAAATGGTTTTCTCGTCTACTTGTGCCACTTACGGCAATCCTAAATATTCACCGCTCAATGAAGACCACCCGCAAAGGCCAATCAATACTTATGGCAGTACCAAACTCATGATTGAAGAAGCTTTGCGCGCCCTGGCGCTATCATCGCAATTGAAGTATGCCTCGCTGCGCTATTTCAATGCCGCCGGCGCCGATGCCACCAGTGAAAAAGATTGTGCCATAGGCGAGAGCCACGAGCCTGAATCACATTTGATTCCACTGGCTCTGGCTGCGGCTATGGGCAAGAGTGATACGCCACTGAAAATTTTTGGTAGCGATTATCCCACCAGAGACGGCACCTGCGTGCGCGATTATATTCATGTCAACGATCTCGCAGAAGCACATTGCCTCGCTCTGAAACTTATTGCCGGCGCTGATTTTAAAGGTGATATGGCAGAGTCGGCCGAAAATGGTATCGCTCTTAATTTAGGCACGGCCAATGGTGCCACGGTCAAAGATGTGGTTGCGGCGGTTGAAAAAGTAACAGGCAAAGCCGTGCCTTGCCAGCAAGTCGACCGCAGACCAGGTGACCCACCAGCTCTAGTCGCTGACTTCAGCAAAGCCAAAGCAGTACTTGGCTGGGAGCCCCAGTTCAATCTTGAGCAGGTAGTGGAAAGCGCTTATCAGTGGGAACTGAACAGACGGTTTTAATCGCTTAAATTAAAACTCTAGCTCAGTTCGCCGTCGACATTGAGAGTGCTTTTTACTTTATAGATGCGCTTGCCTTGCGATTCATGGTACGTGCGCATCATGATTTCGGCTTGCAGACCCATTAAGAGAAGTTGCATTCCCATTAAGAAGAAGACAGCCACAAGCACCGGTAGTGGTGTCTCAATAAATGAAGTCTGATAGTAGTATTTTAAAACTACCATCCAGCCGAAAATCAAGAATGACAAAATCCATGAAGCGAGGCCGGCAGTGCCGAAGACATAAATTGGTTTGGTGAAATATTTGGCCATGAATTTGACTGTGATCAAATCGAGCACAACTTTGAATGTGCGTGAGATGCCGTATTTTGATTGGCCAAATTGACGAGCGTAGTGATTAACTGGAATTTCAGCCACTCGGGCACCAAGCCATGTGGCATAAATTGGTACGAAGCGGTGCATCTCGCCGTACAGTCTGACGTCTTTGATTACTTCTTTGCGATAGGCCTTAAGAGAGCAACCATAGTCGTGCAGGCGTACTCCTGAGATGGAAGAGATGATTTTGTTGGCTGTCCAGGAGGGTATCAGGCGTAAGAAAAGCTCATCTTTGCGCTCTTTGCGCCAACCGCTCACGACATCGTAGCCTTCGTCCAGTTTCTCCAGCAGCTTTTTCACATCGGCCGGATCATTTTGCAGGTCGGCGTCCATGGGGATAATGACGTCACCCAGGGCATGGTCAATGCCGGCAGCCAGAGCTGCTGTCTGACCAAAGTTGCGCACGAAACGCAATACTTTGATGCGGGTGTCGCCGGCGGCTATTTCCTTGAGCTTGTTATAAGATTGATCGCTCGAGCCGTCATCTACTAAAATGGCTTCCCAGGCTCGGCCCAGCTGGTCTAAAGCGCTGACCAGTTTGCTGTAGAGCAAGTCGACATTTTCTTCTTCGTTATAGACCGGTATCACTACTGAGATTTCAGGCGAAGGACGAGTCAGACCTGTCGGTATTACTCTGGTATAAATTGACTTCTCATAAGTGAGCCGGTCGGCCACAATTTTGTTGCTAGCGACAAGCGATGGATTATGACTTAGACTGGAGCTTGAGCTCGATGTGCTGGCACCGGACATTGCTGTTGGCGAAGGGCTTTGGACTGTATTCATCGCAAGTATATCCTTGGCATATTCATGAGGCTGAGGCGGCAACAATTATGATAAACGCCCTGCTTCGCCAGCACCTTGATTACTTCTCATCATCTCCTGATTACCTGCCCAAGTAACCGCACAATAACGAGACGGCTCTATTAATGACGATTATCAAAACCAGTGGTGATTCATCATCTGATTCCACTGCGGAACAGCTAAAGAGCAAAGTGTCGGCCTCTCCTTCGTCGGGCAAAACGAAAGTGGCGGCAAAACCCACGGATAGCGGAAAAAATTCTCCAAGTATAGAAGAAGTTAACGTTAACCAAAATCGTCGTTCTTCTTTACTTTCCGGCCAGGAAAACTCTGCCGATCAAAGATCAGACCAGGCAGTTCGTCCTGATAGCCTGCAGGAATATATCGGTCAATCCCGCCTGAAAAATATGATGCACATGTCGATTTCAGCGGCCAAATCGCGCGGTGAAGCGCTTGATCATGTACTTTTTTATGGTCCTCCCGGCCTGGGCAAAACTACTCTTGCACGAGTGCTCGCCAATGAAATGCAAGCGCGCATTCATATGACTTCAGGTCCGTCCCTGGAGCGGCCGCGCGATATCATCGGCCTGGTGCATCAGTTAGAAGAAGGCGATGTACTTTTTATCGACGAAATTCACAGACTGAGCCGCGTGGCGGAAGAGTTGCTTTACCCGGCCATTGAAGATTTCGTTATCGATTTGACCACAGGCAAAGGTCAGGCCACACGCACCATGCGTTTGCCCCTGCCGCGTTTTACTTTGATTGGTGCCACCACTAAAGCCGGAATGCTTTCCAATGCATTGCGAGATCGCTTTGGTTTTGTCTGTCGGCTTGAATTTTACGATGAAGATGAGTTGGCAAAAATTGTGGCGCGCACGGCCAAGATTTTAAATGTTTCTATGGACGACCAGGCCGTGGCGGCAATCGCTTCGCGTGCGCGGGGCACACCTCGTATTGCCAACCGGCTAGTGCGACTGGTGCGTGACTTCGGACAATACCAGGGTGCGGCCTTAATAGATGGTGCCATTGCCGAAGCGGCGCTGGAATCGTATCAAGTAGATAAGCACGGCCTCGATATGACCGACAGAAAGTTGCTGCAGATTTTGATTGATCATTATGATGGCGGCCCGGTAGGTTTAGAAACACTCGCTGCCACCATCGGCGAAGACTCTGAAACCGTAGAAGATGTCTACGAACCTTTCTTGATTCAGAAAGGTTTTATTCAGCGTACTGCTCGCGGGCGCATGGCTACACCTTTTGCTTATCAGCATTTGAACAAGCCTGTGAGCAAACGCATACTGGCGGAGCTGGCCACTGCCGAAATTAAACAGCTGGATATTTTTAACAAAAATAGTCTAGAAAATGGTAGTGACGTTTAAATGCCTCCCACTTCCGGATCTTCAGCGCTCAATACTGCCGGCGGTGCCACGCTGAAAGATCCCGGTTCGCATTTTACCGACGAAGAATTTGCCGTTGCTCGTGTGATTTCAGTGGGCAAGCCCACGCTCAATCGAGAGCTGCTCACGTCTACAGGCATGGTTTCAAACCGTGAAGTCGTCGATGTGGAAATTTTGGAAGGCAAATTGAAAGGGCAAAAGGTTTCGGTTGCCAACGAAATTACCGATAATCCGGCCTTCAATATTAATGCCAGACCAGGTGGAGAAGTAATTCTTTCTATCGTTACCGGTACTACGGACAGTGGCAAAGTCAAAAGCGAATACAACATTGCCGATTATCATCGCGCCCCTACTTTAGGTTGGCTCTTGCTGGCCTTTCTTGTGGCATTTATCGTCTTTGGCGGCAAGAAGGGTCTCAAGTCTTTAGTGGCGCTTTTAATCAGCGTTTGCTTGATTGCTTTTGTCTTACTTCCTCTCTCACTGAATGGCTTTGATCCTTTAATAGTGGCTATTGCCATTTGTCTTGTTTCTGCAGTGGCCACCATGTATTTCGTTGCCGGACGTTCTAAAAAGGCTCTAGCGGCTATGCTTGGTACAGTGGGCGGTGTGATTGTGGCGGGTATTGCTGCGCAACTGGTAATTTTGAGTGCACCGCTGACCGGCTTGTCGTCTGAAGAAGCGCAGATTTTGCGTGGTTCTGTTCTGGTTGCTCGGCCCAGTTTCTATAGCGGTCTTCTGGCGGCCGGAATGCTCATTGGTGCCCTGGGAGTAATTATGGACGTGGGCATTTCCATTGCTTCGGCCGTGTCTGAAGTGGCCAAAACCGGGCACCAGAATTTTTCCCAGCTTTATCAATCAGGCATGAACGTCGGTCGCGACATCATGGGCACCATGACCAATACTTTGATACTTGCTTACACCGGCTCTGCTCTGCCTCTGCTTCTGCTCATTAGTCAAATACCTTCGACAAAACTTATAAATCTCGATCTGGTTGCAACAGAAGTGGCTTCTGCAATTAGTGGTAGTCTAGGATTGGTTCTGACCATTCCCCTGACTGCATATTTTTCAGCGCGGTTAATGGCTTCAAGCCCTGCAACAAGAGAGCACTAGAACAGCAAAATGAGACTTCTTTTTGGCTGGCTTTTATTTGCCGGTGCTGTATTCAGCATCATGGCCGGCGGCATATTTTTGTCGTTGGCTTTGGGCTATGCCTGTTACATGGGTGGGCGCGAGTTCATTGCCATGGCGCGCAAGAAAGGCATCAATCCATCCAGCCGTATCGTTCTGGGAATGATTGTGGCCTTTTTTGTGGTGGCGGCCCTGCCTGATATTCCTCAATGGATGCTTGGCGGCGTCAGACTGCCGGATAGTTTCTCCATTCAGCATTTTCCCCTGCTGCTCACTATAGGCATATATATATCGTTCTTTCGTTTGCTTTTTCGCAACGACAATCCGCCGGCCACAATCGCCGATATTGCCTCTACCATTCTTGGTTTTATATATGTAGGCTGGTTGCCAAGTCACCTGGTGTTATTGCGCAACCTCACCCCGGTAGGCATGCCTCTCACGGATAATCCGCTGCAGCAGCCGGGGCTGGCTTACGTCTGGGCCACTCTATTCATTATCTGGAGCACTGATGTCTTTGCTTATTACATCGGCAAGAAAATCGGCAAACACTTGCTCTATCCGCAAATCAGTCCGAAAAAAACCATTGAGGGGGCTATTGGCGGATTTGCCGTAGCCATCATTTTCGGCATGACTATTACTTATTTGTCTGACCATGTGCTCTTTGCATGTCATCCTTTTAAATTCAATCTCTGGCAGGCGCCGCTTATGGCCGCCACAATCTCCGTTGCTGCACAATTAGGTGATCTCTGTGAATCGCTGCTTAAAAGAGACGCCGGCATCAAAGACTCCGGCGACATTTTTCCCGGCCACGGCGGCTTTCTCGATCGGGGCGACAGCATCATCATCAGCAGCGCAATTGCCTACTATTGGGTCAACCTGGTGGTTCTGGGCAATATTTGAGCGGTTTAGCGATCTCCTTGCAACCTAAAACGGCCAGATCGAGATAAAATCCGCAATCATTGCCGCCGGTTTTTGTAATGCGCCCCTTTGTGAGATATCATAAGAGAGCCGAGTATTGGCAGCACCTGGAGAGGTGGCTGAGTGGTCGAAAGCACCTTCCTGCTAAGAAGACGTACGGAGTTAATCTGTACCGAGGGTTCGAATCCCTCCCTCTCCGAATTTAACTAAAAAAGCGCTTCAATTCACTGAAGCGCTTTTTTCTTTTGCAGGCTGCGGATGCCGCTATTCGATTGATTTTTGCCAGTCTTTAGAAAGTTGCACGATACCGTCTCTGAGTACTTTCAAAGTCTTGGATTGCTTCATAACGTTGCTGACTGCCTGAATATCGTCGGCATTCATGGCTTCCACCCCTAAGGCGTTAAGGGCGCTAATGGAGGCATCGACTGAATCGAAGAGGCCCTTCAGTGCGTGAGCCACTTTGCGATTATTTTCTGCTGTTTCTTTTTCAATGCTGACTTTGCCGGCAGCTCCGTTCGGGCCTTCCGCCCCAGCCTGAAAATGATAAGCCACTGCCGGCATTGTTGTGGGTGGAGTGAGCGCTGCGTTTACTGGTGCTTGCATTGAAGCTTGTACTGATGGTTGTATTGGCGCGGCTTGAGGAATTTGAGTAGTTTCGGCTTGAGCCTGTGCCTGTGCTTGCATATCCACCTGAGACCGTTGAGAAGATGGAAAAGTTGGAACAGTTGGAACAGTCTGAGGAGCTTGAGTGGGAGTAATCGACTGACTTCCGGCCAGGCGTTGGAAAAGATCTTGTTGTTCTACTTTCGGATTTTCTTGCTCAATTCGCGGTGCTGCGGCGGGGTTGGCGAACTGTTGTACAGACTGAGGTTCAGGATGGTAGGGAGCTTCGCTTTTATTGAAAGAATTCTGATTTAGCGAAACCGGATTAGCTTGATCTTGAGTGTCGGTTTCAACTTCAGCAACAGACTGGGAAAATTGAGGCACTTGCGGCATGGGCAGCTGCTGTGGCACAAAATTTTGCCTGGCAGGTTCTTGCGGTTGCATATGATGTTGAATTTGTTGCTGACTTAAATAGGGGCTGGGATTTTGCCCGACATTGGCCAGGGCAGCCAATGTATGAGTGGTCTTCTCTTTTGTTAATGCTGAAGTTTGCGGCTCAAGTTGCGCCGATTTTTCTTGCGCTTCTCTGAAGAACATATTCTTATTATCAGGCTCGTAAGAGCGCTCTACAGGGATATCTGCCGTATTCTCTTTGTATTCGTGTGGGTCAAATACGAATTTCTCGTTATTGGTGGCCTCGCCGCGTGTGACCTTGACCAGCTGTCCGAACAGTCTGCGAGAGAGCGCCGGAATACTTTCGAAAGCCAGTGCCTGTTCATCGATTGACCAGACCATTTGTCGCACGGAGCCGACTTTGTCTTTGATCAATTTGATGTCAACATAAGGTTCGAAATCTCGCTGGTCAGGTTGAAAACCCACCAGGTACTTAATTGGAGCAATGAACGCACGCACTCGGTTTTCTTCCGCCTGCACGACCAGCGCCCAATCACGCGATGAGATATGGCCGATGCAAAACCGGATCGGATCGCCCATTTCTGTATAGTCGGCCTGGCTTCGCATGCTGGCTGGCCTTTCACAGTTAACCACCAGCTCTCGATGTTCAAGGCTGCGATTAAATTCAAAAGCGTAGCGCTTAAAGTTGTCGAAAAAGCGGTCTACCAGGGCGGCCATATTTTCATTTAGCTTATTGTCGCTCGAGCCTGTAGCCACAGACTCATCAGCTTGACTGACTGATTCCGCCTGCATGGCAACAATCCACCGGCTGGTTTCTTCGCCGGTAAATGCTTCTCTGACTGACGATAAAATCTTGTCTTTTAGCTCATCTTCCGTTTTTATCTGGCGGAATTCGTCACTCATTTATCGGCTCCTCGATCAATCTCACAGATATTATGCCCAGACTTTGAGGCTCACTGACTTTGTGTGTTTTGCACCAGCAAACCGCCCAGCACCACCAGAATTACCCCTGCCAGTCGCATTTTGCTGAGCTTCTCTTTGAGAAAAATAACGGCACCCATATACATTAAAAGCGGATAGCAGCCCGTTATCACAATTACGTAAGAAGCCGTAGCCATGGTCATAGCAAACATATAGGTAAGCGTGCCAAGAGCCAGGCAGAAGGCTGAAAGGGTGGAATATTTCCAGGCAACGGCGCTGCCCCAGGCGATTTTATATTTGATGCGGCGATAAACCAGCAACATGACGGCAAGCAGCACGGCGTCCCAGATTGCGCGCGCATAATAGACTCGCAACGGTTCGTCGAAATCAAGTGCTTTTTTGTCGAAAAGTCCCGTGGCGCCCCAGAGTATGGTTGCCAACAAACACATGAGCAAAACCAGTTTGTGATTGCCTTTGTTTTTAGCGGCGTCAGCTTCGGCATCTTCATCACTAGTGGGGAGTACGTTATTGGTTGTAGCTACCGCTGATGAGCCAACCAGCGCCACGCCCAATCCCACCAGCACCGAGCCAAAAAGCCTTTCAGGCACTAGGGCCTCATGCAGATAAAAGAAAGCTAGAATCTGCACTACAAGCGGATAGCCGGCGGTTATGCCCAGCACAAAGCTGGCCTCCGCCCGGGACATGGCTATCAAGTAGAAAAGGGTGGCGCTGGAAGAAGAGAGCGTGCCCAAAGCGGCCCACATCCAGGTCTCTGGTCTGATATGCCACGAATTATGATTGAGATAGCTGAGCAGAAGCCAGCCCGCCGGTACTTCCAGCAGATAAAAACAGTGTTGGAATAAAAGAACATCAAGGTGCCCGGCGCCCTGCAGCGCTTTTTTGTCAAAAAGGCCCCAGGTGCTCCAGCAGAGTAAACTGATAGCAATTAGTAAGTTTAGGTGCATAGCCGATTTAGAATGCTTTTTGAGCTATCATTTTCATTTCCCGGGCCAAGTCTAGCAGCTGAGCGAGATCAGCATTTTTATTAGGAATAAAGATCGCTGATGAATGCAAAAGACGAGCCGCAAAAAAAGCCGCAAGCATCGGGTAAAGACGCTGCCAAAAAGCAGTTCAAGGATGCGCCGCCAGATTTGAAAGTGACTGAAACTGTGCAAGAACGCCTGGCCAGGCTCGAAGCAGAGATGGATGCGGAGATGGATGCCAAAGCCGACCCGGTCAGCAAAGTAAAAATTACAGATCAACCAAAATCTGATTTGCCTGCGCCGCTGAAAAAAGAAAAGCCGGCGCCGAGCGAAAAAAAGAGCAAGACAAAAGAAAAAGAAATCGCCCTTGTTACAGGCAGTGATGCGGCTTCACAACTTAGCTTCATGCATAATCCAAAGTGGAACATGGGCGCATTCTGGTCAATAGTTGTCTTGAGCGTTCTGCTTGCCAATGTACCTATTGCCAATTTATTGCTGACCCCAATCAATCAATTCGTCACCATGGTACACGAGCTGGGACACGCCCTGATTACCGTTCTTACCGGCGGTCACGTTACCGGATTGACTATTGCGGCCGATGGGCAGGGTCACGGTGGACTGACATTTTCTAAGGGCGGCTGGTCGTTCTTAATCGTGCAAGCGGGCTACATAGGCACCACATTATTTGGTTGCTTGCTCATTTATTTGGGACAGTATCCCCGTCTTGCCAAAATGATTTTGTCCGCTCTAGGAGTGTGCATGATTTTGAGCACCCTGGTTTTTATATTGCCGGGATTGCTTAATCCGATGCACTTTTTAGAGTCGGTGATTAGCCTTTTCTGGGGCTTTGGTATGGGGGCTGCATGTTTTTGGCTCGGGCGCAAGCTGAAGCCCGCTATGGCCAATTTGATGGTGCTATTTCTGGCGGTGCAAACAACGCTTAGCTCCCTGTCGCTTCTCTGGATTCTGGTGCCGCATTCACTTGGTTTAGCCGGACACGGTTATACCGATGCCAGCTTAATGGCGGAAATAGTGCCACTGACGCTGCCGATTTTTTGGGTTTTCTGGTGGGTATCTATCTCAATCATCGCGCTTTTATTTACTCTCAAACACACTTATGGTTCGGCCATTATGAAAAAGCGCATTCAAAAGAAACTATAACCTGGCAATTATTATCAACAACCTGGAGGATCAATGCAGCTAGTAGAGTGCGTTCCAAACTTTTCGGAAGGCCGCAACGAAAAAGTTATCGATGCGATCACCGACGCCATTCGCGCCGTCAGCGGTGTCAATTTACTAGATGTGGATCCTGGATACAGTACCAACCGCACGGTAGTTACCTTCGTCGGTCAGCCCGATCAAGTGGTGGAAGCGGCTTATCAGGGCATCATGCGAGCGGCGCAATTAATCGATATGCGCAAGCATCGGGGTGAGCATCCGCGTATGGGTGCTACCGATGTTTGTCCCTTTGTGCCGGTAAGCGGCGTAACCATGGCGCAGTGCGTCGAACTGGCGCAAAAATTAGGTGAGCGTGTGGGCCGCGACCTGGGCATTCCCATTTACCTTTATGGCGAAGCGGCACAGAAAGCGGAAAGACGCAGCCTGGCTGATATTCGTCAAGGCGAATACGAAGCGCTCAATGAGAAAATGAAAGATAGTGGCTTTGCTCCTGATTTTGGTCCAAGCACATTTAACGCTTCCAGTGGCGCCACCGTCATTGGTGCACGGCAATTTCTCATTGCTTACAACGTCAACTTGAATACGCGCTCTAAAAAACTAGCCAACGAAATTGCATTCAACATTCGCGAGGCAGGCAGGGCTAAGCGCAACGCCCAGGGCGAAATTGAAAAAGATCAGGCGGGCAACACCGTTAAAGTGGCCGGCACATTGAAAGAAGTGCGGGCGGTAGGCTGGTATGTAGACGAGTATCAAAGAGCGCAGGTATCAATCAATCTGACCAATTTCGAAGTGACATCTTTGCACCAGGCCTTTGACGAAGTTTGTCGTCAGGCTGAAAGTATGGGCGTGCGCGTTACCGGTTCTGAAATTGTTGGTCTGGTGCCGCTTGAGCCCATGCTGGCAGCAGGCAAACATTACTTGCGCAAGCAGGGGCGCTCAGCCGGTGTCAGTGAAAAAGAAATTGTGGAATGCGCCATTCAGTCTTTAGGGCTGGCCGAACTATCGCCATTTTCTGCCAGAGACAAAATCATTGAGTATCGCGTCGCACCGGAAGGAAAATTCTTGCGCGATCTTACTCTTGGCCAATTCGCCGATGAGCTGGCAAGCGAGTCGCCTGCACCGGGTGGAGGTAGCGCCGCAGCACTGGCCGGTTCTCTTTCAGCGGCATTAGGGGCGATGGTAGCTAATCTTACATATGAGAAGAAAGGCTTTGAAAAACAAAAAGCGCTGATGGAGAAGCTCGCTGAAGACGCCCAGCATTTGAAAAAGTTTTTGCTGGAAACTGTCGATGCCGATATGCTCGCTTTCAACAAGATTATAGAAGCCAGGCGTCTGCCAAAAAGTAGCGACGGCGAAAAATCCTGGCGCGACGCTGCTATTGTCGACGCCAATGTTGCCGCCACCGCTACCCCGCTTTCGGTCTTAAAAGCGGCCCCGGCACTTTTAAAGATAGCTGGACAGGTGGTGGAGCATGGCAATCCAAGCTCACTATCTGATGGTGCTGTAGCAGCTTTAATGGCGATAGCTGCGGCAGAAGGAGCCTATTACAACGTGCTTATCAACTTGAAAGACTTTGGTGTTTCAGCCAAAGAACAAGAATTTGCCAAGGTCTCGCGCGCTCAAGCCGAGTCGCTAATTGATCAGACGCGAAAGGAAGGAGAAAGAATCAAAGCGCTGGCAATGGCGAGTCTAATTTAATTCCCAAATTCCAATTGATGTGCCGGTATTGAGAAGTAATAGGGCTACAATTACCGCTTAACCTGTATAAACCTGAAAATAAGAGGGCAAAATGGGAATCGCTACGGAAAGCAAAGGATTTGGCAGCGCCGTGACCAACGAATGGGAAACCCCGGATTTCTTGAATGCACAAAAGCGGCTTGACAAGGTTGCCGTGCATCTCAAGCTAGACAACAATGTGATTGAGCCCATGCGTCACCCTAAGCGCTCACTCTCAGTAGTGGTACCGGCCCGCATGGATGATGGCTCAGTGCGAACCTTCATGGGTTATCGCGTGCATCATGATTTAGCTCTTGGACCTGGTAAAGGCGGTTTGCGCTATCACTCCGAAGTTACTCTTGGTGAAGTCGCTTCAATGGCGATGCTGATGACCTGGAAGTGCTCACTAATGAATTTGCCTTTCGGCGGAGCTCATGGTGGCATTCGCATGGATCCCAACACTCTTTCTAAAGGTGAACTGGAACGAATCACCCGGCGCTACACCTCAGAAATTTTAGAGCTGATTGGGCCGACCCAAGATATAGCCGGCCCCGATCTCAATACGGATGAACAGACCATGGCCTGGATCATGGATACCTATTCGGTCAATAAAGGTTTTACAGTTCCATCTGTAGTCACCGGCAAGCCCCAGTATCTGGGCGGCTCTCTTGGTGTGTTGCAGTCAACCGGTTATGGCGTGGCTCTAGCAGCTCGTCGGGCCGCAGAATTCGCTGAACTGAAAGGTGACTCGCCATCAGTGATTATTCAAGGTCTTGGCCAGGTGGGCTCATCGGTTGCTCGCAATTTGAGCAAAGCCGGATTCAAAATTGTCGGCGTCTCTGATGCCTTCGGTGGTCTCTACAACGCCAAAGGTCTTGATGTAGAAGGGCTGATGGCTTTCATCGATAAGAACGGCTCTATGTATGAGTATCCTCATGCCGACAAAGTGAGCAATGAAGAACTGCTTGAGCTTGAGTGCGATATTTTGGCACCATGCGCAGTATCAAACCAACTGCATGCCGGTAATGCCGATCGATTGAAATGCAAAATCGTTGTGGAGGGTGCAAATTCGCCAACAACTCCAAATGCAGATGACGTATTAGATAGTAAAGGTGTGATTGTCATGCCCGATATCCTCTCCAATGCTGCCGGCGTCACCGTGGGATATTTTGAATGGGTACAAGGCCTGATGCGCCTGCTCTGGACTGAGGAAGAGGTCTATCAGCGCCTGGAAGGACTCGTCAATAATGTCTGCACCAGAGTCTTTGACGTCGCTCACGAGAAGAAACTGACAATGCGCATGTCTGCCATGAGCATTGCAGTGGAGCGTATTGTGGAAGCGAGACGATTGCGCGGATTGTATCCGTAAATAGATTGGTTGACGTGCTTGCCCGGATTCGGTTCGGGGGCGGTTATCTGATTTTTGGACATAATTTATAGGGAGAGAAAAATGCGCATTTTTCTCTCCCTATTCTCTGATCTACTTTGTCGACCTCGCCCACTGTCAAAAAAACATCAATCCCACCAGCTATGAAATTGAACTTTTAAAAGGCATTTAGCGTAATACATAAATATGGTGCTAATGGCTGGAGGGATTCAATGAGTTGCATGTCATTCATTCGCAAGCACATAAGCTTGCTCAAGGCCGGTGAAATCGGCAGTCAAGGCTAAATCGTTTTGAAGAAAGACATTCGACCACGGTGGCAAATTGGCCACTGCGCGTAAGTTGCCGGTTGATAACCCGTTCCGCGATTTCTTTGCGCTGAACCGTTCGTCAACGTCATTTGCCTATTCCCACGGTCGCATTCATATGCGCATGGCAAGCGCACGAAAAGAGAATCTTGCTGACCAAACACCTGGTGATATTGTTCGAGCCCTGTGGCATTTAGGTGAGAATAATTGCTCGCTAACACTAGTACAACAAGTCGTCACTCTTTGGAAGAAAGACGAAATCTTTAGAATATTAAAGAATGCTGCTTGGATGCCTTACTGGTTGCTGACGCTCTTCAGAGAAGTTTCTGGTGCTGTTTGGGTGCGGGTTGCAGCAGAAGTAATAGCCGAGCGTGCCAGAGATGCGCGTGACGACGGGCCACCTCATCAATTGTGATTAATCGGCTCTAGTTGGACGAAGATTAGTTGAGGCCGGCAAAGAAAACGTAACCTTGGTGCAAATCTGCGTTCCATACCAACTCCGCGAGAGAGAATTAAAGTGGTGCCGGTTTGCGTTTCAATCGGCTGCATTTCTTTTGTGCCCTGGGCCCAGTGGCGCGGCACTTTAGAAAGTGTAATTGGTGGACCAAACAGAGGCAGCTGCACTTGCCCACCATGTGTATGTCCGGCCACCAGCAAATCTGCCTTAGGACTGGACAGGGCAAAGTCAGGACCGTGACCAAAGACAATGTGGTAGCGACCGCTCCGGCTGGGCGTTATCGACACATGAGTATTGAAAGAGTCGTCAAAACTTAAACCGGTAATGGAAAGTTCACCGCTTTCAATGGTTGTGGTTTGATCCATCGTAGTGATTGGCAGATCCGCAAAAATTGTCGGCCAAATGAGGTCTACGTCAACATTACCCTGCACGGCGTACACTCCAAGCGGCGCGCTGAAGTTAGTATCTTTGAGCAGTTTGTTTAAATCCGCGTGACCTTTGCCCTGCTCTTCTTCGGTTAAGCATTGAATATAATCGCCCGGCAATAAAATCAGATCCGGCTTTTCGTCCATGACGGTTTTCACAGCTGCCGCTTCATAGTCGCCAATGTGGTCAGTCTGTAAGTCAGATAGTACGGCAATCTTGACGGGTTTAGTAATCTTGTCGCTGTGCAAAACGACGTGTGTTACTTCCAGCCACTGTGGTTCGATTAAAAATGCGTCGATGCCAATTGCCACTACTAGTAGTGCCGTGATACAAAAACAGTTGGCGATGATTTTAAAACTATTGCGGCGAGCGATGGTTTGCATAACCACCAGAAAAACCGGGCTGGCGATAAATACGGCCATGGCCAGTAAATTTATTAACTCAAAGCCTTCCCGGGCTAGCCCAAAACCGCCAACTACAGCGGTTAAAAGTCCGGCTACATAAACAAAAAAAGCAAAGACGTAATTGCTTGCTTTATTGCCGCGTTTCTCCAGGTAGATTTTAACGGCCGCCAGAGTGAGCAGCATAATCAGCCAGAAGGCTGCGATTGCCAAAAAGTGCTCGTGGCGAAATTGCACCGGCGTTTACTTTTAAATTGCGGCTAGCGTCAAAGAGCGATGCACTGAGACATTGGAGACATAAGGCTCGATATCTGACTCTTTGAGAATGCCCTTCTCAGTTACAAGACCGGTAAGCAAGCTGAAAGGCACCAGATCAAATTGCTGGTTCAAGACAGCCACGCCTTTAGGAGTGTTGTCCCATACTTCCACGCCCGGCCGCTCGTGTTTTTCAAATTCGAACAGGCGTTCATCGGTGACGAATTTTTCGGTGCCGGAAAGCGCGTATAAAGGTACGTTCAATTCGCGACAGGCCACAGCCAGCATCCAGGAGCCTACTTTATTTACGACTCCAGGGCGGGCGATACAGTCGCAGCCCATAAAGGCGGCACTACAGTTGCCCAGAACCAGACCCATGGCATTGTCAAAAGTATGAATCACTTCAATACCGCCTGAAGCCAGCCTGGAGGCTAATTTTCGGCCTTCCATACTGGGCCGGGCCTCGGTGCAAACCACACGGAAGAAGCGGCCCCGGGCTCTGGCGTTGAGCAAGGCACTAACCACGGTAGAACTGAAGGAGTAGGCGAAAATAAGCTCACCTGGATCGATTAAATCGTAAGCAATATCAGCTATGGTAGAAGCGCTGGCGCAGAGTGTTTTTTCAAAGTTTGTCAGGGCATCGGTGCAACGATTTTGGATGTCTTCTACGGTGGTCCCGTTTTCAATGGCCATCAAAATATCATTGCCAAGGTGAAAGAGTGGCGCCATGGCCGGTTGCGCGTCTATCAAGCTTTTCGCCGTAAATGTGAGATTGCTCTTGAGCTGCTCCGGTGATTTCTGTTCGCCCGACAGCACGCTTTGATATACGGTGATGGCTCGTAGCGCTATTTCAGCAGCACCACTCATCAGATCATCGCGAATCGGCTGGATTAAGTTAGCCACGTTCTCGGCGACCTTGACGTCAGCGTCTGGCATACTCATGAGAAAATCCTCGCTCAAATGCGCTCAAAACAATCTTTTCAAGAAAGATTTTACCAGTCTATCTGCTTTAGAAGCGTTTGTGTGGCTGCTTCATCTCAGCTTAATGCAGCGAGTTCGGCCGCCTGATCGTGTTTCAGAAGATAGGCGGTTCTAGCGGGATCAACCAGATGTGACCAAGGCAGAATTTCATCTTTAGGAATCTGGCGAAAGGCATAGTAGTCAAGATCCGGGACATCTGCGGGCAAATTGCGCAGGGCTCGTTTCCAGGCGCCGATATTGCCGTCGGTGCCGGCAATATCGATTAGTATCTGGCAGAGTCTGCGGTCGCCACGTGAAATTAGAGCTTGAATGTCGCTCCAGTTATGGCTTTCAGGCCTGACCTCGATGCCTAGCTTCGATAGATTTTTTCGTATCAATTCAAGTTTGCTCTGGCAGGCGCGGTCCCGTCCGTACCATTGATAAGGAGTTTGCGCTTTTGGTACGAAGGAGCTGACGCCAAAAACAAATTTGAGTTTTTTGTGCTTTTTCTTTAAACGGCCCATCAACTCAATGGTCTTTTCCAGGTCGTCTTCCGTTTCATAAGGCAATCCGACAATGCCGTAAAATTTCACGCCTGATAGTCCGCTTCCTTCAATCAAATCTACGGCTTGTAAAATTTCCGCTTCTGAAAGATTCTTTTTCATCACTGCCCTGAGCTTCTCAGAACCAGATTCAATAGCGATTGTGACCGAGCGCTGGCCCAATTTTTTTATGGTTGCTAGAATCGTCCTAGTCAAACTATCGGCGCGCACTGAGGCCACGGTCATCTCCAGATCAGCTTTATCAATTAATTTCTCAGCCAACTGGTGAAACTGCGGATGCTCTGTCACCGACGGACCCAGTAGTCCAATGCGTTTCGTGTATTTCATGGCACCATTTATCTTTTCGACGATGGTGTCGATATTGGTGGCACGAAAAGGCCGCGTTAAAAAGCTTGCCAGACAGAAACGACATTCTTGCGGACAGGAGCGCACCACTTCAATGAGAAAAGTGTCACTCCAGGCGGTGGCACTGCTAAGAATTTGCGTGTGAGCGACATAATCATCAGGTGTAGCGAAAACCTGTTTAACCACTTGATCCGGGACGTTCTCTGCTATTGGTTTTATGAAGGCAATTGCTCCTGCCGGTGCTTGGTATTGAACCTCATATAGAGACGGAACGTAAATGCCTGGAGTTTGTGACAGAGCGATAAGCTTTTCTTTGCGGCCTTCAATGTCTTTGACTTTTTGCCACGCGGCAACAAAAGCTGGCACAATCGCCTCGGCGTCTCCCAGCAAGATAATGTCAAAGAACTCGGCAAAAGGCTCAGGATTAGCGGTAAGTACCGGACCGCCACCAAATATAATAGGTGCTGAATTTTCATGCTGGCGATCTTTGGCGGTAGCGGCGACACCCTTTTTCTTGAGGATGCTCAAAATATTGATGAAGTCTAATTCCCAGGACACAGTGAAGCCAAGAAGTTCGCAATCATCGATATTGTCTTCTTCGACGTCGGTGAATCCGCGGCGTATCAATACATTTGTATGTTGTTCAAAAAGCCACCAGACTAGTTGATATCCCAATCCGGACATACCGATTTCATAAGTATTGGGGAAATACCAGGCCACTTGAATGTCAGGATTTTCTTTCGTAATTATAGGCGCCAGGCGCGTTTCGGTGTCGAAAAATCCCACTGGACTATCGTGCTTGTTGCCTTTCGAAATTTTGCTGGCCTCTGATTTGGCTCTGGAATGAGGCCTGGAATCAGATTTTTTCTTGTGTTCAGTCATTTCATTTTGCCGCTGCTACTTCAGTTATAAAGCAAAAGGCCAGGTGTTTGCCTGGCCTTTTGCTTATTTTTCAACGACGATTAGGAGGAGAAAATCAGTGTTAGCTGGCTTTGCCGGCTTTTGGCAAGAGTTTATGCCAGTCGGTGTCCAGCCCTTTGAAGAACTGGTGAGCGTTCAACACATCGTCGTAGGTGATCGCAGGCATGCCCACGAGCCTATCTCTGTCACGCTTTGTCCAGTCGCGGGGGTGAAGGGAGACAGCTTTTTGCGGTTTAGGCGTTGTGCCCACAATGGCCACGCCCAGCGGATGACCGCAAGTGCTGCAAGTTACGCGAACGACCAATACACCAGGTTCTTCCCTGAGTAATTGAATTCCGTCTGATTTAAAAGCGTTGGAACAGAAACGGCACTCTTTCTGTTGGAAGTATTCCTGGATTGCCTGGAAACTTCCGCCATGCAAGTTGCCCATACGTAGCCGTCAATTCTAGGTTCTCAAAAGAGAACATTCTTGTCAGTAGTTAAACAAAGGCTTGAAAAGATCTAAAACAAATAATCAAGCCGGCGGTAGAAACAAATTGAGAAAGATTTCGTGCTGTTTCAAGAAATGCTCTATCCAAATTTAAATCCAGTGAAAAGGATTATACTTGAACCTTTGTAAATCGCAGCAAAAAACTTCGAAATCAGAAATCTTTTTCTGATAAAAGAGGACGCTTGCGCTCACAGTCTTGAGTTTTAGGAGTATTGATGTAATGACGCATATTGAAGAAATATCGGCAATGGAAATTCTGGACTCGCGCGGAAATCCAACTGTTGAAGTTGTAGTTGTCCTCGCCGGTGGTGCCGTCGGTCGCGCAGCAGTTCCATCTGGTGCCTCCACGGGTAGTTTTGAAGCTGTTGAACTGAGAGATGGTGATAAGGCGCGCTACGGCGGGAAAGGCGTGCTCAAAGCTATCGAGAATATACACGAAATGATCGCAGAGAATCTTGTTGGTATGGATGCTATAGATCAAAAAGCAATCGACCAGCAATTGTTGAAACTTGATGGTACTGATAATAAATCTGTGCTTGGTGCTAATGCCACCCTTGGTGTCAGTCTTGCCGTTGCCAAAGCTGCAGCCGATGCGTTGGGATTATCCCTATACCGATATGTAGGCGGTGTTTCGGCCAATATACTGCCAGTGCCAATGATGAATATCATCAATGGTGGCAAGCACGCTCAAGAAGGTGTTGATTTCCAAGAATTTATGATTTTGCCACTTGGTGCAAAGAACTTTTCTGAGTGCATTCGCTGGGGTGCTGAAATTTATCAGGCACTAAAAGCGGTGCTTCACAAAAAAGGTTTAAGCACCGGGGTTGGTGACGAAGGTGGTTTCGCTCCATCGCTAAAGACAAACGAAGCCGCTCTAGAACTCATTATTGAAGCAATCGAAAAATCTGGATTCAAACCTGGTTCTGATATTGCTATTGCACTCGATCCTGCATCAACAGAATTTTATGAGTCTGGTAAATATGTTCTGGCTACCGAGAATAGATCTCTTAGCAGTAAGGAGATGGTTAAGTATTACGAGAAGCTCGTCAACGCTTATCCAATCATCAGCATTGAAGACGGATTGGCTGAAGAAGACTGGGATGGCTGGAAAGAGCTAACTGACCTTCTCGGAAATCGTGTGCAATTAGTGGGCGATGATCTTTTTGTCACCAATGTCACTCGGTTGCAACGTGGTATCGAACTTGGTGTCGCCAATTCTATTCTGATTAAGCCAAATCAAATCGGTACTTTGACCGAAACAATAGACGCGGTCAACATGGCTCGTGAAAGTGGCTACACAAGCGTGCTTTCGCATCGCTCCGGCGAAACTGAAGATGCCACCATTGCTGATTTAGCGGTGGCACTTTCCACCGGGCAAATCAAAACAGGCGCACCTTGTAGATCTGAACGCACCGCTAAATACAATCAATTGCTTCGCATTGAACATGAATTAGGTGCACAAGCGATATTCCGCGGCGCTCTGTCCTTTGCCCAAAACCGCCCAGGCGCCAAGCACCTCACCGCAGTTGCTAAATAAAAGTCTAATTCTAAGTAGTTCTATATATATAGGAAGAGAGCGTCAGATTTTTTTGGCGCTCTTTTCAGTTCATGCTGTTGGCCATGTTCTGGGCAGCCGCATTTCTCTTGAGAACCGATACTGTGCGGTATCGTCCCAAATATTGACCATCCATGTACTGGTCAACATAGCTCTTGGCTGAAATGGCATCGGCACTGGTTTGAGCAAACTGATCGCGGGCCCTGGCCGCCCATGAACCTTGCATGTTGTCGCCGAAATAGTAAGTGGTGCGATCGGCCTTAGCTTCGCTGCCGTTAAAAGTTACGGCTTGCGATTGGGTCTCCACCCAGCCCGGCTGATTCCATCTCGCATGAATAGTGCCGTCTTTGGCCGGATAGAAAACTACCTCCGAACCGATTACCTGGCCCTGTGCCACGGCCGGCAGGGTTGAATCTACAACTGTAGTCTCGCAATACCAGGCACCCTGGTAAGTGAGCGGGAAAGAGTTCACCGGCGCCGCCTGGGGCGGTCTGGCCTGTGGTCGCGTTGTAATTTGTGAATTAGGCTGCTGTTGCAGGCTGGGAACGGGCGAAAGCGTGGGTGTTTGTGACTGCAGCGCCGGCCCGGTTCCCTGTTGCTGGCGGCCGTTCGGACCATCTGTGCCATCTGTGCCATCTTTGCGTTCTTCCAGGTGGCCGGAAAGCAACATGGCGCTGGCCGATTGCGGGCTGTTGATGGCTACTGCAGCGACGATCAGCAGTGTCCTTTTAACAATTTTGGCCCAGGTTTCCATGGTCAGCTCCGGCTAAGCGTCTCGCTTTCAGCAATATTCCCTTGAAAACGACTGTTTACACGCTTCTTCGAGCCCGCTAATTTATTAATCTGCCATGATCGTTCAAGAAAGGCTATGGTTGGCCGCTTCTTTGCAAACTACTGCTACGATCCTCTGGCGAGCTTTAGGAGGCGTCAGGTGAGTAATAAAACAGTTATGGCTTCGGAGATTAAAGACATCAGTCTTGCCGGTCTTGGCAAGCAGCGCATCGAATGGGCGGAAGGCGATATGCCTGTGCTTAAGTTGATTCGTGAGCGCTTCGAGAAAGAAAAGCCATTTAAAGGCATGAGAGTATCAGTGTGTGCTCACGTCACCAGCGAAACTGCCAATCTGGCAAAAGCGCTTGTTGCCGGTGGCGCAGAGTGCGTAGTAATCGCTTCGAACCCGCTGTCTACACAAGACGACGTTGCCGCTTCTCTCGTTAAAGATTGGAATATGTCTGTATTCGCCATCAAAGGCGAGGACATTCCTACCTATCACAGACACGTCAATATCGCCCTCGACCATAAACCACACTTCATTATCGATGACGGATCGGATCTTGTGGCCACGCTTTTACAAGAACGTCCAGATCAAGTTGCCGAAGTTTTAGGTTCAACAGAAGAGACCACCACTGGTATCACCCGCTTGCGCTCCATGGAACGCGACGGTGCTCTGAAATTCCCTGCCATTGCCGTTAACGATGCTCAAACTAAGCATATGTTCGACAATCGCTACGGTACCGGTCAATCAACTCTCGATGGTATCATCCGCGCTACCAACCGTCTGGTTGCCGGTCGCAATGTGGTGGTGCTTGGATATGGTTGGTGCGGTAAGGGATGCGCCATGCGCGCTCGTGGTTTAGGCGCAAACGTTATCGTCACTGAAGTTGATCCAATTAGAGCTATCGAAGCTGTAATGGACGGTTTCAGAGTTATGCCTGTGGTTGAAGCTGCCGCCATCGGTGATCTCTTCATTACCGTTACGGGCAATCGTCACGTTATCGATGGCCCACATTTTGCCACCATGAAAGATGGTGCCATCGTTTGTAACTCCGGTCACTTCGATTTAGAGCTCAATCTTGAAGCCTTGCGCAAAATGGCTAAGTCAAAACGCGAAGTGCGACCATTGATGGAAGAGTTCGAATTGCCCAGCGGCAATAAAGTCTATGTGCTGGCTGAAGGAAGATTGGTCAATTTGTCTTGTGCAGAAGGCCATCCTGCTTCAGTAATGGATATGAGCTTTGCCAACCAGGCTCTGGCGCTGGAATTTTTGGCGAAGAAAAAGGGTCAATTGAAACCAGGAGTACATACTCTTCCTGTGGAAATTGATCAAGAAATCGCTGCTCTAAAGCTCAAGAGTCTGGGTATGAAAATCGACACCTTGTCTCCTGAGATGACCGAATATATGAATTCGTGGAAATCCGGAACTTAGAAATAAGGCCCAGCCATCGAGGTAAGCAATAAAAAAAGCCCGGAGTAAAATCCGGGCTTTTTTTTATTGTGTTTTGCTTATCAGACGAATGAGCCAAAGGCAGCTTAGTTTATTTTCTGAAACATGTAGCCGATGCCGCGCGCTGTCAAAATCAAGTCGGGATTGGATGAATCTTCTTCCAGTTTTGATCTCAGGCGACTGATGTGCACATCAACAACTCGAGTGTCGATGCGATGATCCGGCGGATAAGCCCAAACTTGTTGCAAAATCTCACCGCGAGAATATGGTTTACCTGAATTTGTCACCAGCAACTCAAGCAAGCTGAATTCCATGCCAGTGAGGCGAATTCGTTCATTCTTGCGAGTCACTTGACGCTTGTTCAAATCTATTTTGAGATTGCCGATAGTGATGACGTTTGAGCTTTTGCTCTGGCCAACTTCCTGGTGGCGTTCAACAGTGCGCCTAAGAACCGCTTTGATGCGCGCTTCTAATTCGCTGGGGCTGAATGGTTTGACCACATAGTCATCAGCTCCGATTTCCAAACCTTGAATACGATTTGAAACATCGGCAACGGCAGTCAACATAATGATTGGCGTATCGGAAGTTTTGCGAATTTCTCGACAAACTTCGTAGCCGTCCATTTTTGGCAACATGACGTCTAAAATGACCAGGTCTGGCTGGAATGCGTTGAACTGCTCGAGTGCTTCTTGGCCGTCGGCTGCTGTTGCAACGTTGTATCCGGCAAGCTTTAGCCGGGTTTCGAGGATGCGCCGGATTGAGGCTTCATCATCGACCACCAGAACTTTTTCTTGTTCGGAAGTGTTATCCACTGCTAAGTTCCTTTTTATTGGGCTGACAAATATGTTTAGTAATTTATTTGAAGAATATACCACTATATAAGGTTATTCACGCCGCTCACTTACGGCCCAGTGTTCTTGACAGGGCTATGCTCAACGCAGGCCTCTCAATCACTTCAATCTCTAATCATTGTAATAAAACCGCGACAACAATTTGCCACCAAAATTCACACTTGACATTGGCCGCGAAAAGATAAGCAGAAAATCATGTCTCCACAGGTGGTGCCCTTCGATATCTTTTTGGTTTGCAGGCTCGCTTGACATACATAGTTACGACGATCTTACTAGACCAATTAGGCACCACCCCTGGTTGTCAAATACTTAGTTCTTCTTTTTCCTCGATCGGCCAGAATCGTAATCCTGTGCCTGATTCCGGGGTTGTAAATATGCAAGTGTTAAGCCAGTGTTGAATGTATGTTGCCTGGCGAAAAAGATTAGTGCAACTGCGCAGTAGTCGTGTTAAGCTTCTGTACTGGTCGGTCTCGTGCCGGCTTTACCATGAATGCTCCCAGTATTCGAATGCAATCGGAAAACACGTCGGGAGTTCATAGAGGGAGAGTTGAATGAATAAGCCCCAGTTGAGCTTAGCTTTGAGCCTATCAATAGTGTTGCTCCAGGCTAATTGGCTGCAGGCACAATCTGAGCCGCAAGGCGCAATCTGGCAAAGAATGGCCAGTTCTGCCAGCTCGGCAGGTACAGGTGTGTCCCGGTCAACTCAAAGAGTTGCCACAAATATCAAATTAGCGAATTCGGCGAAGAAAGCGCCGGTTGCTAAGGCTGATGCGGTAGACGCAAGTCACGCAATGTTGTTCCTGCCTAAAGGTAGAGAGCTCGGCGCTGGCGGTGCGGCACCTGCAGCGGCGTTGACGATTCACCCCGGCTTGCCACTAGACAGCGTTGGCGCTGCTCCAGTCGAAACGGCTGATCTTTCTCCGGCTACCGCTCCGGACATAACCGGTGAAGCAGCTCCGCGTCACGTGGCAGCATTGCCGTCGAGCGCAGCTTCTACAGCTTCTTCGAAAAATATGTTGGCTCAATTAGCACCAGATTATTTGCTGGCGCAATCAGACCACACAAATCTCACACCACAGCCGATACCACCAGTGGTGACCGGTACTCTTGATTTTGAAGAGTACAAAGTTACCAACGTTATCGACTTGAAAGTTTCGCAATCGCGTACTTTCAAATTGAAGAACAAAATCGTAAGAACCTCTATTTCTGATCCAGGCGTTGCCGAACCAGTAGTAGTGGCAGAAAACCAATTGGTTCTTCTTGGTAAAGCACCTGGTACTTCAACTCTGGTTCTCTGGGACGATGCCGGTAACTCGGTATCTATAGACCTTCGCGTCAGCCGTGACTATGCTCAATTGCAATCTACACTACGTGAAATCGATCCTCGTATCGTAGTTAAGGCTTTCTCCGTCGGCGGTTCTGACAGAGTGCTTCTAACAGGTGACGTTGATCACCCTGAGTCAATCATTAAAGCGTTCGCCGCATCGAACGTCTATATGGATGACCGCGGCATGAGCATCCAGGTGGCTAACAACAGAATTGTTGCCGGCCGTATCGGTGAAACCGGTGGTACTTCTGCTGCCGGCGGTAACTCAGGACAACTGGCCAGCCTTGGCACCGTTGACCGTTATACCTTCTTCGGTAACAACGCCAATAACATCGGCAAATCACAAGTAATGGTTTCTGATGGTGGACGCGTCACCAGTCTGGTTAAAGTACGCAAAGTGCCTTTGATCGTGCTGCACGTTACCTTCTTGGAAATGAACACCAGCGCAGCCAGAGAACTAGCAGTGTCGCTAGGTTTCGGCGTATCGAATAAAACTTTCTCCTTTGGTGTCGGTGGAACTGCTAATGCATCATTCAACGCTCCTATTTCTAGCGCACCTGGCCAACGAGCTTATACCGGTTTGGGAACCATAACTTCGGGAGTTAACCAGGCTCCAATTCCAGTTGTCGGTCAGGGTATCAACCCCAGCTTCAACAGTGGCTATGCCCTGCAACCGGTTGCTTTTTTGGCAAACAATGCACAGGTAACAGGTATTGGCCAATCAACTCTACTGAGCCCGAGCGCTCTGCTTGGTCAATCAGTTTTGCTTGGTGCTCCTGGGGGCGTTACCTTCCAGGCTAACAATGCTGCCAACATATTTACTGCTAGCAGCTTGTTCGGCAACGGTGCGACGACGCTCTCGGTCAATCCTACGGTACAGGGCATCATCAGCTCACGCAGAGCGAGAGTTTTGGCTGAACCAACGCTCGTCACTCTATCTGGTGAACGTGCTTCCTTCTTAGCCGGCGGCGAAATTCCAATTTTGCAAGCTGTTGCTGCTGGTGGTACTGCTCAACAATCGATCGTGTTTGAACCTTTCGGTATGAGAATCAATATGATTCCGATACTGCAAGAAAACGGCATCATCAACTTAGAAATTTCACCTGAAGAACGCATTCTGGCCAATAACCTTGCCTTCTCCATATTCGGTCAAGGTAACGGCGTGGTCCCTGGTTTCACTACTCGTAAAACACAGACGGTAGTTGAACTTAAGCCAGGCCAAGAACTCTATATCGCTGGTTTGGTATCAACCAACATCGGTAGAGAAACTTCTAAATTGCCTATTCTGGGTGAAGTGCCTGTGCTTGGTGCTCTTTATCGCTCCAAAGCCTTCAACAAAAACGAAAGTGAACTTGTAATTTCCGTAAGACCTGAAATCATCTTGCCCGGTACTCCAGGACAACTCAAATTGCCTGAAGAAATCGGTCGTACTGAAGGTCCTCGCGACATGAACATGTTCCAGGTCGAGCCAACGGTGATTGATGAACGTCACTTCACCAGCGGCCGTTCAGAACGTCACCAGAAGACTTCACCAACGTTGCCTGATGGTGCTCCAGTTCCAGATAACGAATAAATTCGTTCTTCTGATCAACAGACAATTAATAGAGGGGGTAGCGCAGGCTGCTCCCTCTTTTAACTTGAAATTGAAAATTTACTAATGAGCAAAAATCGTCTAGAAATGCCTGCTTGACATACATGCTGACGATGACCAATCGTGCACCACATATGGTTGTCATTGGACCGGTCCACTCATTTCGTAAATCGGCCAAGCCAGGCTACAGTTCAGCCATATAAGGTCTGTGAATAATGCTGTGTTAAGTCAATGTTGAATGTATGGTGCCTGATAGAAAAAATCAGTGCAATGCTTAGATAGTCGTGTTAAGCTTCTGTACTGGTCGGTCTCGTGCCGGCTTTACCATGAATGCTCCCAGTATTCGAATGCAATCGGAAAACACGTCGGGAGTTCATAGAGGGAGAGTTGAATGAATAAGCCCCAGTTGAGCTTAGCTTTGAGCCTATCAATAGTGTTGCTCCAGGCTAATTGGCTGTCGGCACACTCGGAGTCGCAGGGCGCAATCTGGCAAAGAATGTCCGGATCGTCCACTGCAACCGCTCCTAAAGTGTCGAAGGCAGCTCATAGAGTTACCACAAGCGCTAAAGCGATTAGCTCGGTGAAGAAGGCACCAGCTAGCAAGGTTGACTCCGTTGACGGAAGTCATGCCATGTTGTTCCTTCCTGCGGATAACGGCGCTGCCGGTGCCAGCACTGCAATGGCCATTCACTCAGGTCGTCCTGCTGTTGATGCCTCCAGTGTCGCCGCTCCGATAGTTTCCGGCGCAGCTGCTAAGGCTGCTTCGGTGCCAACCGCAGCTCAATATGCTCCAGATCAAGTAGTCGCTCAGGCTGCTGACCAGAGCACATACGTTACTGCTCAACCGGTACCACCTGTGGTGACCGGTGTTGTAGAACTTGAAGAATTTAAAACTACAAACGCTATCGATTTGAAAGTTTCGCAATCGAGAACTTTCAAGTTCAAAAACAAAATTGTCCGTACATCAATTTCCGATCCAGGAATTGCTGAGCCTGTCGTAGTGTCTGAAAATCAGATGGTGCTCCTTGGTAAAGCTCCAGGCACTTGCACCATGTTGCTCTGGGATGACGCCGGCAATTCCATCAGTGTTGACTTGCGTGTCAGCCGTGATTACACACAACTGCAGACAACATTGCGTGAAATCGATCCACGCATCATCGTTAAGGCCTTCTCTGTCGGTGGCTCAGACCGCGTACTTCTCACCGGAGACGTAGATCACCCTGAATCAATCATCAAAGCTTTTGCAGCTTCGAATGTGTTCATGGATGATCGCGGTATGAACATTCAAGTTGTTAACGGCAGAATTGTGGCCGGTAAAATTGGTGAAACTGGTGGCGGTAGCGCCGGCGGTGGTGGACAATCCGGTCAGTTAGCTCAGCTAAACTCTGTTGACAGATATACCTTCTTCGGCAACTTGCCAAATAACATCAGCAAAGCTCAAGTCATGGCTTCTGATGGTGGCCGCGTAACTAGTTTAGTCAAAGTACGCAAAGTGCCTTTGATTGCTCTGCACTGCACCTTCATGGAAATGAACACATCGGCTTCTCGCGAACTGGCTCTTCAAGTCGGTGTCGGTATGGCCGGTAAGTATTTCTCCTTCGGTGTCGGTGGCACTGGTACTAATTCTCAGGGTACCGTGCTCAACTCTGAAACGGGCGCTCGCTTCCGTCAGGGTATGCAGACAATCCAGCCGCAGGTTCTATTTGGACCTTCTGGTGTAAATGGTCTTCCCGTCTACGGTCAGGGCAGCAGTCTTCAGCCAGTTAGCTTCCTCAACCCAACATTCGTCACTGGTGTTGGTCAAGGTAACGTAGTTGGTCCAGCTGCTTCATTGCTTTCTCAAGCAATCTTGCTTGCTGCTCCTGGTGGTGCCACTTTAGGCTCCTCCAACTTATTTAATTTGTTCACCGGTATTTCCAACTTCGGCAGTATTTCGGTAAATCCAACTATCCAGGGCATCATCTCCCAGAGAAGAGCACGGGTATTGGCTGAGCCTACGCTGGTGACAATTTCTGGAGAACGAGCTGCGTTTCTGGCTGGTGGAGAAATCCCAATCATTCAGCAAATCGCAACCGCTGGTCAGTCATTACAGTCGATTACCTTTGAACCATTCGGTCTTCGTCTCAACATGATTCCTGTTTTGCAAGAAAATGGCACCATTAACTTGCAGATTTCACCTGAAGAACGCATTCTATCTAACGAACTAGCGTTCACTTTCGGTAGCGGTTCTGCTATTCCTGGTTTCACTACCAGAAAGACACAGAGCATTGTCGAACTTAAACCAGGTCAAGAACTCTATCTCTCCGGTTTGGTCACAACCAACGTCGGTAGAGAATTGAACAAGACTCCTTTACTGGGCGAAGTTCCTGTATTGGGTGCTCTTTACCGGTCCAAGGCCTTCAACAAGAACGAAAGCGAACTTGTGGTTGCCGTCAGACCAGAAATCATTCTTCCCGGTACTCCAGGTCAGCTCAAGCTTCCTGAAGAAATCGGCAGAGTGGAAGGGCCTCGCGACATGAACCTCTTCCAGGTTGAACCAACTGTAGTTGATGAACGCCACTATTCATCCGGCCGCGCAGAACGTCACCAAAAGACTTCTCCGACCTTGCCAGATGGCGCTCCGATTCCAGACAACGAATAGCCAGACAACGATTAGTTAACTCAAATCCGATTGCATGTTAGTGAGAGGGGCCGCGTAAGCGGCCCTTCTTTGCTATGCTGTTATTTTGTCTAGCTCAAAATAGGCGTCATGTTTCCCGTGAAAACTTTCCTTATCGCCGTATTGGTGCTGTTCAATCTCTGTCTGGTTCATCCTGTTCTCGCTGCTAAATTTGCAGTAGATCAGATCATTTCAGACCACATGATTTTGCAACGCGACCGGCCGGTCAAGTTGGTGGGTTCGAGCACTCCCGGTGCTGCGGTGCAAGCCACTTTAGGCGAGACTACAGTCGCTACCGTTACCGGTGCCAACGGCCGCTGGGAAATCGCCCTGCCGCCACGACCTCTGGGAGCGCCTTTTTCAATTTCCGTGCAATCTCTCGGGCAAAAAGTTCAGGCGCATGACGTTCTAGCCGGCGATGTCTTCCTTTGTGCCGGTCAAACCAGTATGCAATTGCCGGTTTCTGAATCTAGCGATTGCAAAAATCTTGAAATCGCCATGCCTGAGCAGACACGTTTCTACAGTGTGGACGAACCAGGAAGATGGATTTCTGTGTCTAGTGAAGAGCTCAGTAAAAAGTCGGCTCTGGCCGTGGCATTTGTCAGTGTTTTAAGAAAACTGATGAAAAATGTGCCTGTAGGTGTGGTGCAGTGCACCGTGGGTAATGCCAATTTGCACAGCTGGATCGCCAGCAAAGACTTGCCTGAAAAGTCCGGCAAGAAAAATACTACAGAGCCTGGTGCAGTTTTCGATAAATATCTATTCCCCATGTCAGGGCTGCCTTTTAAGGCCGTTATCTGGTATCAGGGTGAAAACGATTTGCCCAGTTTCAACTCTTACCCTTTGCAATTTGCACTTTTGACGAAGAGCTGGAGAAAACGCTTTTCTGCCGATATGCCGTTTTTTGTGGTGCAATTACCGCGCTGGGGCGGAAAGAATATTGTTGGTGACAACAGTCCTCTGGCTTATTTCCGTGAAGCCCAGCAAAAAGCTTGCCTTGCTCCTCACTGTTATCTAGTGCCTACAATCAATGCGCCGGCTAATGCCGATTGGGCCAATTTGCGTAATCCCGACAAATTTTTGATTGGTCATAACTGTGCACAAATTGTGGCAGGCCGCGTATATCGTAGTGCTAATGCTTTGATTCCGCGCTTTGCATCAGCTGAGCGTGTCGGTCCTCAACTCAAAGTCACTTTCTCAATTGCTGATAGCGGCCTTGAGCTGAAGGACAAAAAGACAAGAGCATTTGCCATCGCCGGTGAAGATGGAGAATTTAAAACCGCCAAAGTTATGCTCGAGAATAACGTCGTTTTTTTAACAAGCGCAGCGGTGCACCTTCCTGTTTATTGCCGCTACGGCTGGGCCGACAATATGCCGCCGGCTCTATTCAGCAAAAATGGTATGCCTGTTGCACCGTTTAGAACCGACACTATTCCCCTGACAGGCGATCTTGGCGCTAAGGTTTTGCCATTGTTTGTGCAACACTAGCCGTCAAAATATGTTGCACTGCCGGTAGTGGCAATGCTTGCTCGTAATTTGAAAAGAGAATTTGTCTTAGCGCTTGCGTTGGGCTTTTTTAGCCAGTTTCGCTTGATAGACTTCCATAAACTCAGACGATTCGCGCGGAAACTGGCTGGTGAAAATATCCAGCACAAGTTTTACAGCAGTCGATAAAAATTCTTCGCGATCATATTCAGGCATGTAGCAATTGGCCAGGCCGATTTTGTCTACAATTTTTAGCAGCCCTTTTTCCGACAGGCGCACCATGGTGGTCATCACAGTGGTGTAAGCAATCTCACGATCATGCCTCAGAGCGTCAAAGACGTCTCTAACAGTGACTGTAGGGTTGGCTAACTTCCAGACCAGCTCCATTATTTCGCATTCCAGATCGCCTAAGAACTTGCGCAGGCCTTTCTGGTTAAATCGAAAAGAAGCGTTTTCGTCGTTTAATCGCATATGATTTCAATGGTAAAGAAACTACTCGCCATCGTAACATATACAACTAGCTCGGTCCAGCGACTTAAAATAGTAATATTTCTTTCCCGCCTGTGAGTGCTTTTGCCATATGTCTAGTAGTTTTCAGCCAGTGGTATTTCTTGACCGCGACGGCACACTCAATGTAGAAGCTGGTTATATTCGTGAGTTGGATAATCTCAATCTAATCGATGGTGCCGGAGAGGCAATAGCTAAACTCAATGGCGCCGGGGTGGCCTGCGTGCTTATTACTAATCAAACCGGGGCGGCGCGCGGTTACTATCCTGAGAGTCATATAAACGCTCTGCATGAGCGCCTGACAAAGCTCTTAGCGGGTCACGGCGCTCATTTAGACGCCATTTACTATTGCCCGCACTTGTCTGCCGAAGAAGGTGGTTTGGTAGAGCCTTACAACATTGCCTGCGATTGCCGCAAGCCTGGCCCAGCTCTGGTAGACCTCGCATACGCAGACATGCCCGGCTTAAGCCGCGAATTAGCTTATATGGTAGGCGACAAGGCCACCGACGTAGAGCTGGCTGCTAATTGCAAAATCAAAGGTGTACTGGTTGAAACAGGATATGGCAAAGACGTTCAGTCTGGTGTCTATCAATGGCCGGTTAAACCTGATTATCAGGCGACATCCATCGTGGAGGCCGCCGAATGGATCTTGCAGTCTATACGCGCGAGCGCAGCAGCAAACTGACTTCGCTAAGTAAATTGGGAATGTCAAAGGGTTTGGGCAAGTAGAGGTCGGCGCCTGCTTCCAGAGCAAGCAATTGGTCAGGATGGGAAGTAGCCATGACAATCCAGATTTTTGATAAGACCATATCGGCTTTAAGGGCGCGGCAGAGGTTCCAGCCGTCCATTTTTCTGTCAATTAAATTCGACTCTAAAAGAATCAAGTCAGGCGGCTCAAAGCGCGCCAGTTCAAGAGCATCATCAGCCGAGCTGGTTACCTGTACGCAATAGCCTTCTAGCGCCAGTGTCTCTTGCAATAAACAAGCCATGGCACCGTCCGGTTCTACAACGAGAATGCGCGAAGTGCGGTCAATCACAGTGGGCAAAGAATGTTGACCGTTATTGACGTTGGTCTCTTGCAACTCTTCTTCTAGATTATTGTCTGAGACCCAGAATGAACCTTGCTTTTGCTTGGCGACATTGCGATGGTCACGGGCATTGGTCAATACGTCGATATAAGACTGGAATTTTCTTACGGTATTACTGACGATACCAACAGCAATAGAAATGAGGGGCACGCGCCGGCGAATGCCTCCGCGGCCGGTAGAGATAAGGTAACCACGAGCAATGTCGCCTTTGGGGTAAAAGCGCGAGCTGACACTGTCAAATTGCTGGCAAATTAATTCCGCTTTGCGCTCAGCGATTTCTGGTCTGGTTACCATAATAAAATCATCGGCTTCCAGGTGGCCGACAAATTCGGTCTCGTCGGCCACGTCAAGAAGAATGGCTGCCAGAGCCTTAATTAGTTGGTCGCCAGCCAGGTCGCCATAAGTTTCGTTATAGACACGAATTTTATTCAAATCGATAGACATCACTGACCAGGTTTTATCTGAATAGAGACATTGCTCCAGCATGCGTCTGATCAAATTCGGCCCAGGAAGTTGTGTCAGGGGATTGGAAAATTCTTCCTGTCGTCGTCTCAGGTGAGCCAGAACCCTTATGGCCAGCTCGTTTTTGTCTATCGGATCGCCCAGCACGTCATCGGCGCCGTAACGAAAAGCGTTAATGCGTTCAGTTACATCAGTGGAGGGATGCAGTAGAACCAGCACCGGGCGTGGTGGCGCCAGTGTCGCTCTGATTTGCTGGCAATATAGTCTGCCATCGCCTGTGCTCACGCCTTCAAGTTGGTTCGGCAAGATAATGATATCTGGATGGAGAAAGGAAAGCAGCTCGTTTGCTTCTTCGAACGAAGTGACAGCGTGCACTTTGCTGCCGGTTTTCTCCAGCACTGAAGAAAATTCAGCGGCCTGCCTGGCCTGATTGATAATGAGAATTACAGGAGTGGGTAGGAGCATTAACCCCTCCCTCTAGCCGCTTGCATCTCTAATGTGGCGGCCGGTAATTTTACGGTAAAAGTGGTGTTGCCTGGCTGGCTCGATACAGAAATTTGCCCGCCCAGTGCCAGGCAAAGTGAGCGCGTGATATACAAACCGAGGCCGGTGCCTTCGGTTTGTCTGACAAGAGGATTGTCCAGTCTGCCGAATTTAGAAAACACCTGGGGCAGGTGTTCTTCGGGAATACCGACCCCTTCATCACTAATGGCGAATTCCACCATTTCGGCATCGTTGGCGGTGGCACGCTCGAGACCTCGGGCTGTAATGGTTACAGTGGTTCCTGCTGGTGAATATTTGATGGCATTGTCAATGAGATTGGTGAGAATCTGCTCCAGCCTGTCAGCGTCGGCCCAAACCGGTGTCAAGCTGTTGGCCGAATTGACTATGACTTTGTGATTCTTAGCTTTATCAGTTAAATTTTGCTGCACTCTTTCAATGGCTTCTCTGGGATCGATAGCGCGAATAGTCAGTTGCAGTTTCTTTGATTCCAGCCTGGAGACTGCCAAAATATCTTCCACCAGGCGAGTGAGGCGATCGGCCTGGTCTTTGATAATGCCAACATAACGGCGCTGTTGAGCCACATCTAAGCGATCGCCGGCGCGCAATATGGTGTCTGCGAAACCTTTGATACTGGTCAGTGGTGTGCGCAATTCATGGCTGACCGTACTGACAAACTCAGTTTGCGCTTGCTGCAATGAATTGGCTTGAATAACGTAGATGATCGTCAAAAAGCCCCAGGCGGTGCCGGTTTTTTCATCTTTTAAAGGAAAACGAGAGGCCGGCATAATGAATTCGGCGCCGGAGCGAGTCAGCACTGTTACCGGTTTTGGTTCATCGTTGCCGTGTTCATCATCGCTTTTGTCCGATGTGTGACCAAGTCTGACGTCGGCGTCGTCGTGACTGTGCCAGTCTACAAAAGATGTTATCTGGCTGCCGACAATGTTGGTGGTATCGTCGCCCACCAGTTTGGCGAATGACGGATTGGTGCTGGTGACTAAACCGTCCACGTCTGTGACAACAACTGCGTCAGCTGAATTTTGTAAAAGTGTGCGGTAAATTTCTTCAGTCTGGAGTGACACGGCAAATATTTCGCTGTCTTAGATCGGTAGCTATTAAAGAGTTCTTCCTGAAATCTAACTTAGCATCAGATATAGACGCAATTTGGCATTACAACCTATCCTTAAGGTTTAGCGCATTAATTGCTCACTTTAGAGCCTTTTTAACTTCGCCTTTAGCTTTCAGAAATATCCGTCAATGCCAGTAGTTCTTGCAGCCTCTCTTCGTCAGTGAGAAAGCGATAGCCTATTAGCGCTTCAAAGGCTGTGGCCTGCCGCAATACAGCTTGCTCGACATTGCGCCTGAAGCCGCCCGGCTTGAGATTACGGGCGCGCCTGACAATGTCCAGTTCGTCTTCGCTGAGATTGGGTTTGAGCAACTCTAGAAGTCGTGCTTGTTCTTTGGAATTGACGCGGGAGACTACCTGATTGTGTAATTTGCGTACGGTGGCGGCAGCAATCACTTCTCTTTCCCGTTCAAATAACTCAAAAACCGCATCCCCGAGGTGGGCGAGATTGCGCAGGGGAATTTCTTTCGTCAGGCGAAGGCGCTCTTGTGGTTCTGCCGACTGGTGAAAGGTCTTGCCAAAAAGCATGTTATTTTTTCTGACCTGCGCGCTTAGCGACGATTTCGGCAAAGGCCTGCAGGGCAAAATTTGGCAGTGACTGGGCCATGCGGCTAAAACGCCATGGTTCTTTAAGCAGCCTGTAGAGCCATTCACAGTGAAATTTTTGAAATGATTGAGGGGCGCGTTTAACAAAACCGGTCCAGACATCAAAGCTTCCACCCACGCCAATAATCACAGTCTGCGGAAAATAGCTGCTGTAATGATCGATGAAATATTCTTGCCGGGGCACACCGAGGGCCACCAAAATTAGTTTGGGTTGCGCCTCGGCGATTTGCAGCACCATTTCGCTCTCTTTGTCTTTGTCATAAAAACCGTTGGCAAAAGCGACGATTCTGATACCGGGGTGAATCTTCGGTAATTCTTCGACTAATTTGTCCATCACTTCTTTACGCCCGCCAATTAATGCCACAGGTTGGCCCTGCCTGGCAGCGGCGGCAAGAGCTGCGGCCGCCAGTTCGATACCCGGCAAGCGTTTGACCGACGAGTTCTTTGCTTTGGCCAGTTTTATCGCCCATACAACGCCGGCACCATCAGGAACCACCAGTTGAGCGCGGCGAATAATGCGGTCTAGTTCTGAGTCTTTTTGCGATGCCACCACCATCTCGGCATTGAGTGTGACCACATGCAGAGGCTGGTTGTGCTTCCAGGCGTTTTCAATTTTTGCCACTGCTTCGCTTTCAGTAAAAAGGTCTACTGGATAGCTGAGCACTTGTTCTCGTTGTTCGGTAGTGGGCATAGTCGATGTCATATTAAAATCACATATTAAACTTTAGTATCGCTGGCAGTGGCGTGAGCCGTCTTTACATTTTCATTAGTTCAATCAATTGGCTAAAATTTTAGCGATAAGTGCACCGTTCTGGCAAGCAAATTCACGGCTTTGCGCAGCTTTCTCTGCGGCGGTGGCAGCTAATTTTTGCTGACTGCTTACCACCCTGGCCACTATTTCCGCCCACTGCCTGCACTCCTGGCCGTCGCCGTCTCTTTTAAAGGGCAGGTTGGCCTGCTCGAACTGATTTAAGACAGTCTCTACTTTAGGATCGTAAGCGATGCCTATCACTGCTTTACCACTGGCAAGCGCCATAATGAGCGAATGTAAGCGCATGCCCACCAATAAATCAAGGCAGCTCATCAGAGTCAGCCACTGGCTCGGTAATGTCATCGCCTCCAGAGGCAGCTCCATGTAAGAGCGGCCGCGTCTTTGCCAGAGCTGGGCAAAATCGTCTAATATCGGCTTGTCTTGCTGATTTTGCAAAGGCAGAAGCACAATGTTGGTTGTGGCACTGAGTGATTGATCAAGTGCTTTGACCAGCTCGTGCAGGTGGCCTTGACTGAAACCTCCACCGGTCCTCAGCGATAGACCCACCAGCTTTTGTTCGGCAGAGCTTGCATCTTTGAGCGCTCTGGCAATAGTTTGCGGCAGAGGTGACGCTTTGAGGGCCCAGACAGGGTCGGCCGTGCGCTGAGCAGGAAGATTCCACGATTTGAGCAAAGCGAGGGAGGCGTCATCTCGCACAGAGATGGTCTGAGCAAAGCGCAGAAATTGTCTGGTCAAATTCTGGCTCAATTGTGATTTAAGTGGGCCGAGCCCCTGAGCGTAGATCAAAGTCTTGGAGCCGAGAAGGCGTGCTTGCGCAATCAGACTGCCGTAGTAAAGCACTGATTTGACTGATTGAGTATCTTGAAAGAGGCCGCCGCCACCACTGATAAAAAGCCTGGCTTGGGCCATCAGCGGCAGCAGTGCGAGCAATTTCCAGCGGTTAACTGCGCGCACGCCATAAGTTTTGCTTGTAGCCTGAGGATTATTGGAAAGAACAACGATTTCTTCGTCGGTGGCGCTGCGCACGTCGCTTATAAGCTGTTCGAGAATGGCTTCATCACCCAGGTTGTCGAAACCATAGTAGCCTGAGATCAAAATTAGGTTGCGGGCCATAAAATTTTCGAAGTGACTCTAAACGATGAATGAATTTTAGCAGTTTCCGGGCATATGCTCTGGCTATATTGTGCTAATTGCCCTTTGTGCACTAATATCTTCTAGATGCCTACAGATACATTTGCATTGAGCAGAGTTTGCTCCGTTGAAAAAAACGGCGTGCATAATGTCGACTCAAAAGAAATGATCTGGTACGAAGTCAGGCCCACCTCTGAAGAACACCTGCAAAAGCTTTTTCAGTCACAGCAGGGGCTGAACTGTGCTTTCTATCCGGGAGTGTTCGATGCCGCTTGCTTGGAGAAAGAGTGCGATCATGTTTTTGTCGACCTATCTGCATTGACGGCCATTCGTGAGCATGTTGCCAGCGACCTTGTAATTGCCTGTCAGACTGGTTTGACCGTTAAGCATTTAAACAATCAACTGTCATCTTTCGGTCAATATTTTCCTGTAGACACATACGCATCTGAATCTCTCACGCTTTGCGATTTGATTTTGCGTGGTGACGGCGGCTATCTTGAAACCGGTTATGGTTTTCTGCGCAGTCAAGTTCTTGGTCTTGAATCGGTTTGCGGTAATGGTGAAATTATAAAGACAGGGGGCCGCGTGCTCAAAAATGTCACCGGTTTTGATGTGGGCAAGTTGATTATCGGCTCGCAAGGTTGGCTGGCCATCCCCTATTTAGCTTATTTGCGTTTGTACGCCATACCAGAAAAAAGTGCTAACTTTTGCATTACTTCTATTGATTCAGCCGAACTTCTCGCCCTTTGCGCCCGGCTTTTAGCGACGGGTTTGCCTCTGGCCGCTTTAGAGATTATTGAAGTCAATGCAGACAATGGACACACTGGTCGCAGCTACCAACTTTATATTCAAATAAGCGGTCCGGCTGAGTTGGTGGCGGCAGTGTCAAAGCAAGTGCAAATATTGCTGGCGACTCTGAAATGGGAAGAGGTGGAAGAGCAGGCTGCCCGTCGGGCTCTCACTGCTAATTTTGACAGCACCAGATTTGGTGTTGAAGTGGCCGCATCGCTTTCACTCATAAGGGGAATTCTCGATAGTTTGATTTCTGTCAAAGAGCGGGGTCTGTTGCGCGTCAGGCCGGCGTCAGGCCGTCTTTATTTGCAGTCTAATAATGATAGCGAAGTGGACCGCGATCAAGAGCTTATCTCTGTCATATTGAAGCAGTGTCGCGAGCGCAATGACGGTAGCGCCCTGTCTGATTGGGAATCACTGGTGGTGGCTGCACAGCGCGGCCCTTACAGATTTTCGTCTAGCCGACTGGGACTAAAACAACCGGCATTAGAATTATTGCTTGGCCGATTGAAAGAAAAATTCGACCCTGCTGCGGTGCTAAGCCCGCAGGTGAGCTTTGCTTAAAAGGGGCGTGCGTAGGGTAGATAGTTATGATAGATAACAACAGTGTAATTAAAATCGGCGCCGGCCAGGCCAGGCTCAGTCAAGATTTGCTCGACAGTTGTATTCACTGTGGGCTCTGCTTACCCGCGTGTCCGACTTATCTGGCGACGGGCAGAGAGATGGAATCACCGCGTGGGCGCATTTATTTACTGGCCAAGTGGCAAGAAGAAGGTGGAGAGCTGGCACCACGGGCGGCAGAACATCTTGAATCTTGTCTTGGTTGTCTTGGCTGTCAAACAGCTTGCCCTTCAGGAGTGCATTACGAAGCCATTCTCGATCAGGCCAGGCCTCATCTGGCCGCGCGTCGCAACTGGCTGCTGCGTTCTATTATGCGTTTTTCATTCGCTGAAATATTGCCTCATTACGGGCGACTGAAAATTTTTGGCTCAATGCTGCGCACAGTGCAGCTGCTCAAGCTCGATTTGCTGGCGGCTAAATTCAGTGGTGGTCCTGCATTTTTGCAAAAGCTGGCAGACTTTCAAATGTTTACGCCCATGGTGCCCGAGCACATTGCTCTGCCGAAAAAATCATGGCGGGGCGGCACCAAAAGTGGTGCGGCAAAATTGTTCAGTGGTTGCGTCATGGACGTTTTTTACAATCATGTCAACCACGCTGCCTTGCGCCTTCTGGTGCGCCAGGGCAATATCGTAGAAGTTCCTGAACAAACTTGTTGCGGCGCTCTGGCCTATCATGCCGGAGAAGATGATATTGCCAGTAGCCTGGCGCGGCGCAATATCGAATTATTCGAGAGCGCTGGTGACAATGACAAAATTGTGGTTACTTCGGCCGGCTGTGGTGCCATGCTCAAGCATTATCCAGCTCTTCTGGCTCAAGAGCCTCAGTGGGCAGAACGCGCTACTAAGTTTGCCCAGCGGGTGCAAGACCTTTCTCAAACTCTGGCGGCAGGTAAATTTCCTGACAATGCTATTTGTGAGTCTAAGTCGGCCGTGGGTGTGGAAAACCAGTCTAAAGCCCACATTGTCTACCATGCGGCCTGTCACCTGGCTCATGCTCAGGGCGTGCGGGCTGAACCTCAGGCTCTGCTAAGTGCCCTGGCAGCAGGAACTGGCGCCCATCTATATGATCTGCCTGAAGCTGAGCATTGCTGCGGCAGCGCTGGTATCTACAATTTGCTCAACACTGCTTTGAGTTTAAAAGTGCTCGATCGTAAGATGAAGTTTATAGAAGAATCCGGTGCCGACCTCGTTGTTACCTGCAATCCGGGTTGCATGTTGCAGCTTGAAGCTGGGGTCAAGGCGCGCGGGCTTAATGTCAAGGTCAAGCATCTGGCCGAAGCACTGGATGACGCCTGCCAATGATTAGAAGCGCAATATCTTAGAAATTGACCGTGTCTTGAGTCTATAATTTATGGCATCGTCAATTGGTGGTTTCTGTGAATTCTGAACTGGTCAAGCATCGTAAAGCCGAACTGTTTGAAAACGACATTCCTGACGAGCGCTTGCAGCATTATTTGAAGAAGTCGGTGGTGGCCATCGATACTGAAACCCGCGGTTTGATTGTGCGACGCGATCGCCTCTGTCTGATTCAAATTTGCGACGACGAAGGTGTGGTCAGCTTCGTTCGCTATAAAAGTCTCGATGATCTGAAAACTGACACTTTGTCGAATGTGAAAAAATTGTGTGAAGCACCGAATGTGCTCAAGCTCTTCCATTTTGCTCGGTTCGATGTGGCCGTGCTCAAATATTATCTTGGTATCAATGTCGCCCCGATTTTTTGTACTAAAATCGGCTCGAAGTTGGTGCGCACTTATACCGATCGTCATGGTCTTAAAGATCTTGTATACGAGCTCCTTGGTGTGCAACTCGACAAATCAAATCAAACCAGTGATTGGGCGCAGCTTGATCTCACCGATGAACAAATCGAGTATGCCGCCAACGATGTGCGTATGCTCTTGCCTCTTTATACAAAAGTACTGGCGCTTTTAAAAAGAGAAGACCGCCTGGTTCTAGCTGAAAAACTGTACCAGGCCCTGCCGGCCATTTGTGAGCTTGATTTATTGGGTTGGACAGGTATTTTCGAACACTAATTTGCAAAATAAAACAGGAATTGAAATGGAAAAGCTAATTTACGAAAAATCGCAAGCCGGTAGAAGAACTGAAATTTTACCGAAAGTCGGTGTGCCTGCTCAGGATATAAACTCGCTCATTCCTAAAGGCTACGTGCGCGAAATCGCCGCCGCTTTGCCTGAAGTAAGCGAGCTTGAAGCGGTACGACATTTCGTCAAGCTCTCCCATTTAAATCATTGCATCGACACCGGCTTCTATCCGCTCGGATCGTGCACAATGAAATACAATCCCAAAATCAATGACGCCATGGCCGCCCTGGAAGGCTTCAGAGAGTTGCATCCTAATCAACCTGAAGACCAGGTGCAGGGCGCGCTGGAATTGCTTTATTTATTGCAGCAGTCTATTTCAAATATCGTCGGTCTTCCCGCCGTCACGCTGCAGCCGGCTGCTGGAGCCCATGGTGAGCTGACCGGGCTGCTTTTAATTCGCGCTTACTTTGAATCTAAAGGTGATACCAAACGTCGCACCGTAATTGTGCCTGACACTGCCCATGGTACCAACCCTGCTACAGCCGCCCTGGCTGGTTTCGACGTAGTAGAAATCAAAAGTAATGACAAGGGTCTGGTTGATACCGAAGCACTCAAGGCAGCTTTAGGCCCAGACACTGCCGCTATCATGCTTACTAACCCAAATACTCTCGGTCTATTTGAAGAAGAAATTATGACCGTGCAAAAACTTGTGCACGAAGCCGGCGGCTTGCTCTATTACGATGGCGCCAATCTCAATGCCATTATGGGTCTGGTTAGACCAGGCGATATGGGCTTTGATGTTTGCCATTTAAATTTACACAAAACTTTTTCCACCCCTCATGGTGGCGGCGGGCCCGGTGCCTGTGCTGTGGCCTGCCGAGACATTCTCGAGCCATTTTTGCCTAAACCGGTAGTGACGAAAGCCTCTAAAAATGCTCAAGATACAAAAGACGGCAAGGGCAATCAATACACCCTTGATTGGGACAGATCACAATCAATCGGCAAAGTTAAAGGGTTCTACGGTAACTTCGGTATTCTCGTACGGGCTTACGCTTACATTCTTGCCCACGGTAAAGGCGGGCTCTGTCAGGTTTCGCGCGATGCTATTTTGAATGCCAATTATCTCAAAGTAAAACTGAGCCGCAATTTTGTTGTGGCCCACGAACAGGCTTGTATGCACGAATTTGTTCTATCAGGCGTCAGGCAAAAAGAACGGGGCGTCTCCACCGCGCAAATGGCCAAAAGGCTGCTTGATTTTGGTGTGCATGCTCCCACCGTCTACTTCCCGCTTGTTGTGCCTGAAGCGATGATGATCGAGCCCACTGAAACAGAAGCCAAAGAAATGCTCGATCGCTTTGCTGAGATCATGCTGCAAATCGATAAAGAAACAATAGAATCGCCTGATATCGTCAGACATGCACCCACTAATACACCAGTGGGCAAGCTTGACGAAGCCACTGCCGCCCGCAAACCTAACTTGCGCTGGAGCCCGGTAGCAGCCGGTTAGAGCTCTAAACAACTAAATTATGTGATCAAGTTCCATCGCGAGCTTGAGGTAAGTCATGCGCTCATTGATGCGAGCAATCTCGCGCTTTGTGCCTTTAATGGGCACCAGAGCGGTGAGAGCCGTGAGGTTAATGAACATCAAAGGTGTGCTGGCCATCATGAGTTTGCTCAGTTCGTCGCCGTTAAACTCGACGAAGCATTTGACGGCAATCCAGAGACCAATCAAATTGGTGACCAGGAAGATTAGATAGTGACCGACCAAAAAAATGTTCTCTCTCATCAGGCTGGCAATCAGCCCGGCCATTTCGGCGCGCATTTCCGGCGGCACGGCCCGGCTGTGTTTTTCGTTGCGGGCAAAACTGGGAATGCCGGTTTTAACGGCCGCTGCCGCACCTTCTGTACCTTTTAGATACTGGGCAGCTTTAGCGTTTAAGGCATTAGAAGCTTGCACAGCGCTGGCGCTGCTTTTGCTCGATAGAGACTGTTCTTTATTTGTGCCGTGACTAGGGCCAAATCTGGTGGGCAATGCTGTCGGTGCGCCACAGTTACCGCAAAATTTAGAGCCCTGGTCAATGGTCGTCGAACAGTGCAGACAACCAGCTAAACTTGGAGCAATGGGAAGCGCAGTTGAGAGCAATGGCAAACCTCACGGACTAAAGTCGTTTAACCTGACCATCTGACTGAAAGCGGACCCTTCAGTTCCCATTGGCCATCTCTTGTCTTCGTTATTTTGAGGCCAGAGTGGCTATTTGTGCATCTGACTAGAAATTTCTTAAGATTGTGTGGCCCAAAAGCCTGCAAAACCGTATTTTTTTGCCGGCCACTTGCAGAGTTTGTTACGCAACTGCCTTCATATGACTAGAATAGCGGGCAGCAATGGTTTTGTTTTTTACCAAGTGAACGATGAAGTTTCTCTCAAGTTTCCCTTTCCACACCTTTTTACTGGCAGCCACAACAGTGCTGTCTTCAATTGTGCAAGTCACTCACGAAGTTCTGCCCGAAGAGATGGTGCCGCCGCTGATTCTCATGGAGCTTTACGCGCTGGTTGTTTACCTGCTGGCGTATTTTTGCTTTAAGAACAGCAAAAAGGCAGGAATTGCCGCCTCGTTTATAGTTGTGCTCACTCTCTGCTTTGAGCAATTTCGCAATATTCTCACTCAAGCCTGTCAGATGGCCTTGCATTTTGACCTGCCTGATATCGTCGCTTTTATTTTGTTCTGGGCCCTGGTTTTCGGTGCTCTGGCTTTGATTTTCGCAAAACCGAAAGTCACTGCCGAACTTGACCAGCAAGGGGTAGACGAGAAAGTAAAGGCTCAATTCGATCGTATGCATATTGCTTTTAACATCATGTGCGCTATTGTCCTGGCACTAAATGTGGTGCCGCTGGCGATTAGCGAATATGAGCAAGCCCAGACACAAAATCAGCAGGTTGCCGCATTCAATCAACCATTTGCTGATCTCAAGCTCGATAACAAGGTGGCCAAACCTGATGTTTACTACTTCATTCTTGATGCTTTTGCCGCTCACGATACCTTAAAAGAGCTGGGCAAGTTCGATAATAGCGAGTTTATTGCCGATTTAGAAAAAAAAGGCTTTTATGTGGTGAAGCGCGCTCGCTCTAATTATGATCGCACCCCTTTTTCCATTTCCTCCAGCCTCAATATGCAATACATTGATGCCGTGCCCAGAGAATTGGGCAAAAATTATGTGGCCGACAATGTCTTTTATCGATTGATTCAAAACAGCCCGGTCTTTCGCATCTTCAAAAAACTGGGTTATCAGCTCGTCAACGTGTCGTCAGGTTCTTTTGCCACCGACAACATTCCCATGGCCGATAGAAATCTGCATGTCAATTTCGGCAACCATTTCACCACTTGCATGATGATGCTCACACCTATGCTTGGCCTGGAAAAATATTTTCCCATTATGGGAGAAGCCTACTGCCAGCGGCGTCTGGCCCCCAAATTTCTTCTACCTGAAATCGTTAAAATGCCCGGTCCTAAATTTGTCATGGTGCACACCGATTTGCCCCATCCTCCTTCTTTGTTCGATGAAAATGGCAAGAGGCTGCCTCTACCAAGAGAACTTTTGAACGACAACAGCATCGACATGGCATCCTATGTAGCCCAGCTCAAATACTGCCAGAAAGAAGTAAAGGCCTGGGTGGAGCTTCTGCAGGCCCAACCGGTTCAACCGATTATTATTGTGCAATCAGATCACGGCCTTTATTATCCACGGCCCAATAGCAAAGAATATTTCAATGAAGTGATGCGCATCATTAACGCTTACTATTTGCCTCCAGTGATTTCGGTTAATGATAAGGCCAGAAAAGACTCGGAGCCTTATCCTACTATCACCCCGGTCAATACCTTTAGAGTGATACTGAACAAATATTTTGCGGCCGGCTTGCCGCTTTTGCCTGATCAGTCATTCTGTTCGTCCGTGCGCACAAGCCCTTACGATTGGTCGGAAGTCAGTGGTGAACTGACTTTTTCCGCGCCTCTGGCAGACGACAAAGCAGGCGATAAAGACGCTGCCAGTAAAAGTACCAGCACCACATCAAGTACCAGATAAAGGTAAAAACTGAGCAGAGCGCAAGGAATGTCGTTGACGCTCAACTTCGCTTGTACAGCGGCCGGCAGCAGGCCTCCCAGAGCCGGGGCGGCTATCATTATCAACCAGGAAAGTAAAAAGTAAGAACCGACTAAAAGAGTGTAGATTTTAAAAGGTGCGGCGGTTTTGGCTGTGAGCAACTGTGACGGTCTGATAGAAGGCAGTAGCAACACCGCTGGTATTGCCAGTAGTGCACAGTCATAGACATGCATATGCGGGCTCAAAGTCAAAAGTAGTGGAATAGCCAGGCCGTAAGCCATTTCTAAGCTTATACTTGCGCCAGCTCTCGATAAGGCTTTTTTAAAAATATGGAAGAAGGCCGCCAGGCCAATGACGAAACCGCCAAAAGCCAGGCGCATATACCAGTCGTGAGTGAGAAAAATACTGGCGGGGCCTCGTAAGCAGACCATGCGCTCAGGAAAAGTCATGGGACAGAGTTCGACGTTTTCTCCGGCGAGTACAATTTTTGGATAGTTGATTACATTTTCAAAACCGAGGGTAACAGTGGCGAGAAGTAGAAGCATAGCCATTGCAAGGGCACAGACTAAAATGGCCTTTTTGCGCTTTGATACTATGAGCGGTATCACCATAAAAAGGAAAAAATGCGGTTTGAGAGCCAGCATTGCTGTAGCCGCTCCGGCCAGATAATCGTTATTGCCTTTGACACCGAGATAAGCTAGGGCGATAAAAGCCATGAACCACCAGGTCATCTGCCCGTCCATGAGCGCGTCGCAACCAGGAAATGAAAGGGCAAAACAAGCAACCAGCCCTACCAGGGAAAGCAAATTGAGCTTTCCTACTGCACGGCCGGCCAAAATCAAAGCGCCAACACCTGCCAGCAAAGAAAGTGCGTCCCAGAGCAGATAAGCGCTGCGCAGCGGCATCAATGAAAAGGGCACCATCAGGCTGAAAGCGTAAGGTGGGTAGTTGAAGAAAATAGGCCGGTCGATTTTAGCCGGTGCGATTACGGCATTGTATTGGGCTAATTGTACTGCCGGATCATAAGCCTGACTGCGGGTCTTGCTATCTGCGCGGGCCAGGGTGCCGGCCATGTAATAGCTGATGAAATCGATGTGTTGAAAGCTGCCGTTGGCAGCAGTGGTATAGACATTGGCATTTTTAGCCAGAGTCTGACCAAGATTTGTCACCACGGCAAAACCTGCAGTAAGCACCACCACGAGCGACAGCAGATCTAGCAGAAGGGCCAGCAGCTTTCTTGCGTCTTTCAATGGGCAATTTAAAGCAGTGAGCTAGTAAGCTGTGCGGCAGACTTGATTAGCTTAATGGCAGCGCGGCGGTTGAATTTGCCGTCGGTAAATACTTCTTTAAAGATCGCCTGACCAAGGAACTGATTGTTTTTCATCACCAATCGGTGGGCAAAAGGCATGGCGGCATCAACAAAATTGAATTTAGGATTGATGGTCAGAGCGATGCCTTCCAGCGTCAGCAGGGCGCGCATCACATAAGTAAATTCAGAAGGCAGACGGAAGGGATAGGCAAAGCACACTTCAGAGAAGTCAAAAAGCATTTTGCGAAAACGCACTTTGCTCATGCCGTCGGCAAAACGAGCGTCGATAATCGGTGCTAGATCGCGGCATAGAGCGTCTCTATCAGCTTCTGGCTTCAAGAAACCCATACCGACAAAGTCGTCGATGAGTTCGCGGTAGTCTCTTTGAATGGTATGCATAAATGCATTGACCATGTGTTGCTTCAGCTCAGGGGTAATGCGCCCCACCATGCCAAAGTCAAAGATGCCCACGCGGCCATCTTCCATGACCCGCATGTTGCCCGGGTGGGGATCGGCGTGGAAAAATCCTTCTTCAAGCAGTTGGCGCAAGTAAAAATTAGCGCCGATTTTTGTGATTTCTTCAGCGTCCAGGCCCATGGCGGCAATGCCGGCAGCGTCATTGATAGGAATGCCCGAGACATACTCAATTGTGAGCACTCTTCGGCCTGTCAGTTTCCAGACAATGCGGGGAATATAAATGCGATCGAAATTGCGATATGAACTTCTGAAGATATCGGCATTTCGGCCTTCGCGAATGTAGTCGATTTCTTCAAAAATTGTCTTGGCAAATTCTTCCACTACCCCGGGCCATTCCGTATGACGGCTCAGGCTTGGATATTTCATTACTTCGTCGGCAACGGCGCCAAGAATTTGTACATCCATGACAATGATGCGGCTGAGATCTGGTCTTTGTACTTTCACCACTACGTCGCGGCCGTCTTGTAGAACGGCGCGGTAAGCCTGCGACAAACTGGCAGCAGCGATTGGTACGTTGTTGAATTCTTTGTAGAGCTCTTCAGGTTCGGCCCCGAGCTCGCGCACGATTGTGGCACGTGCGATGTCGGTAGGAAACTGATCGACGTTTTCTTGCAGCCGGGTCAGCTCTAACATGGCCGGTAAAGGCAATAGGTCGGCCCGAGTAGAAAGGGTCTGACCGATTTTGACGAAAGTCGGACCCAGGGCATTAAGGCGTTTGCAGAGCCATCGGCCCAGTTCCCTGTATTGCTCGTAATCTTGATTGGTGAGCGCCGCTTCTTCAACGTCTTCTACGGCGTCGCCACGGCTGGCCCGCTCGAACTCCTCAGCATGAAAGCGGGAGAAGCCTCTCACAGACCAGATAATCGTCCAGACAATAGGAATGACTCTCAGTGCGCCTTTCCAGCCTTGAAGTTTGCGAATGCGCTCAAAGACCACCACGGTAGACATGAAGAGGCGCCAGGCGCTCACGTCTCTGAAGCTCTCCCGAATTGGGTTGAACTCCGCCGGTTTGAAATCAATAATTTCTTGAATCGTCACTTGCCACTTATGTCAGAGCTTCAGAGCTTTTTCACACGCACTTGTCGCGTCGTTATAAGTGTATAGCTTTATCGCATGTTGTCAGCAGGAAAGAGCAGAAATTTAAGATTCATGTGACATTGCTTAAATGTCTGCTCTCAAACGCGGCAAAGACCGTCTTTTTCTAATTGCGTTTGTTAATGATTTGCTGCTGCATGCTGATGATTTCTTTCACCCCTTTATTGGCTAACAGCATCAAATCGCCTAGCTTGGCGGCATCATAAGGTTTGGTCTCAGAGGTCATCTGCAATTCAAGAATTTTTCCCGATTCGGTCAGGACAATATTGCTGTCCATTTCGGCTTGCGAATCTTCACTATAGTTAGGATCAAGCAAGAGCTGACCATTGATTTGCACCACCGATACGGCAGCCATGTGCTCGGTTATTGGTAATTCATCAAAAACACCTGCTTTGCGCAATTTGCTCAAGGCATCGTAAAGAGCAAGAAAACCGCCGCAGATGGAAGAAACCCGGGTGCCGGCGTCTGCCTGCAAAACATCACAGTCAATGGTAATGGTGCGTTCACCAAGGGCCCGGCGGTCAACCACCGCTCGCAAGCAGCGTCCGATCAGCCGTTGAATTTCGTTGGTGCGGCCTGAAGCCTGACCGCGAGTGACTTCTCTTTGAGAGCGCTGCAAGGTTGAACCGGGCAGCATGGAATATTCGGCTGTGATCCAGCCTTCGCCTTTACCAATAAGGAAGGCCGGCACGCGCTCTTCAATTTTTGCGGTGCAAAATACTTTGGTATCACCAATTTCGACCAGCACAGAGCCGTCGGCATTCTTGGTGAAATTTCTCGTAAATTTGACCGGTCTTAGCTGATCCCATTGCCGGCTGTCGCGCCGCTTATACATGCAAAATCTCGCTTTCTAGCAGCGCAAATGACTGAAAAGCTAAGTATATAACGTTGTTTGCTTTGAGTCAGGGATTTTCGATTATTGATTCTTGTTTATTGATTCTGAGTGCGGCCAAAGCGCAGGCGGTTTACCTGAGCCGTTCCGGTGGCCACTAATTGCTTGCCTGGCGAAACTTTGAGATCGGTAAAGCTAAAGTGAATGTCATCTGATTTGGTGCCAAGGTTGGAAAGGCCGTTGATTTTTTTCACCAGCAACTCTGAGAGTTGCGGCGAAATTTCCTGACCGGCGGTCATGAGTTTGGTATCAGATAGTTGCACCCAACCATCTTGAATCAATAATTGACTCTCCAGTTGTGCTGCTATAGGCAGTGCCAGTTGACCGATGCCCGCTTTGCCTTCAGCGGTCATGCTGACTTTGTTGTTGCGCCCCAAAACAATATTGGCACCAGTGATAGTCAATCCGAAATTGCCACCGACGCTACCAAGCAAATTGGCGAGCATGCCACCTTTTTTGGTGGCAGTATAGGAAAGGCGATCAAGTGTGCTCGGCGCTTTTAAATAGCGATTCAAGCTGTCCTGGCTGATGGTGGCGGTTACCTGCGCGGTGGCAGGGCTGGTGAACTGCAGCGTTTTTTGATTGAGCAAGAGGCCGCTATCAAATTTGAGCGCACCTTGAGTTGTGAGACTGAGTTTATCTACGAGAAAATCGTCGATGTTGGCGCCCTTCACTTCGATGTCGAGGCTTTTCAGTTCGCCGGCAGCAAAATCCATGTTGCGCGCAGTCAAATGCAAATTGTCACAGGCACCGTTCATAAATTGACCATCGAGCAAATCAATTTCGAGCTTGCCGAAGCGACCCGAATTGATATCAACAAATGACACGGTTGGTGCAGTCAGTGCCTGCATCTGAGGCTGCGTCAGCGGCTGCACCGGCGCAGGCAACTGCGGTTGCGCCCAGGCCAAAGCCGTGAAGACCAGGGGGGTCAGCAGACTCAAAGCAGCAGCCTGCTGCAAGCTCTTGATTGGCCGGCAGTTTTTCTGCATAAACATCTATTCCTCTGTTTTGGCCTCTAAAGTAGGCCCTAAAGTAGGCCCTAAAGTAGGCCCTAATTGGGCGTCTGACTTGCCACTGTAATAAAATGCCAGGCCATAAAGCGCCAGCGCCAGAAGATTCATGGCGGCAATGCCGAATATCATCGATAGATATTCCATCACGCTGCCGATTAAAGTGCCAAGCAAATTCATGCCAAATAATTTGGCCGGCTCTTTCGCTCGACTAAATGTGATGGCAAAAATCCAGGCGGCAAAAGGGATCGGCAGTGCCAAAAAGAGACTGGAGGCAATCATGCGCGGCACCAGGCTCAGCCCGCTGAAAACAGATATCGGGACGAAATAAGAGAGCAGCAGAGTGGCAAAAAGACAGACATAAGGAATGACTAGATTCTGCGGCTTGAATTTGAGCACAAGCAAGTTGGCAATCAAGATCATCAGCAATACAGCACTGATGACAAACGAGTTGGTGATCCAGGTGGCACCAATAACGAGGCCCATTTGCGAAATGCTTTTTACTTCCAGAAGCATGAAACCCGCACCCAGACAAAACATGGCGCGGCTGGAATTTTCAGTAGTGAAAGTGCCAAAGCTGCGTCGAACAAAGCTCCAGCCAATCAGCATGGTGAACAAGAGGCCAGCGCAATAGCTGATGCTCATTTCACGGCCGCGTAAAAATAGAAATGGCCAATCATCTCTGGTGATTTGCACTTTATCCCAGTCTGCTACGGCTTTTGCCACCTTGCCGTCTACATCGGCCCTTGTAAATGGCCTGAAGCCGGCAGTCAATGCTTTCTGTTTATCCAAACCAGGACCAATCAAGATTGTTATGGCTTGCCCGTTTGGCGACCAGAAGGCTAGAGGGGTTTGACCAAAAACTTCTTCAACGGTTTTGTAAATTCGTATTTCTTGCCACCAGGTCATGGCATAGAAAGTGACAGCCAGTATTCCTTTTTCGTTGAGCAGCTGTTTAGCGTTTCTAAAACTTTCGGCTGTATAAATATAATTGTCCAGTCTTATGGACGACATTGAAGACAAGGCGGTGTGCGAATCTAGATAAGCAAAATCAACCAAGTCGTAGGTTTTTTTGCATTGATTCATAAAGGCGCGGGCATCGTCGATGTGCACAGTGACTGCCGGGTTGGCGTAGGGTTTTTCCGGATGAAGTAATTTGCCTTTTTCCACAAAGGTCTTATCGATTTCCACAGCGTCAATGCTGGTTAGTCCGTGTCTTAAGCCGGCGGCAACGTCATTGCCGGCTCCGGCCGCTATGATCAAAGCTTTGCGCGGTGCTTCGCCAATTAGCTGATAAAGCATGTCGTAGTGATGCAGCACGGACTCGTTTTGCTTGGCTGTGAGATGAGCCAACGATGCCGGTCGATTGTCATAGGCGCCCATGATGCTGTCATGATTGACATCAATATTGTGGCCGTACAAAAATGCGGGGCTTGCGCCATCAGCCGGGATGATACCGTCGCTGATGCTGATACGGTAGTACGGAGACCAGGTTACTCCAGGTGTGGCGGTGGCGAAACCGAGAATCGCCGCTAGAGCAATTGCCGCTATTTGACCGGGTTTGCGAAAATAAAAAAGACTTACAACTGCAACACAAAGCATCCACCAGCCAGGTGGAAGAGAAAAATAAGACATGATCGAAAAAGCGAGAACACCCACAAGGCTGGCGCTGATGTCGATGGTATATGCCACCGGGGGATCCATTTGATCGAAAGCTCGACCCAATCTCTGGCCGATACCTACGAAAGCCAGAACAATCAGATAGTAAACGCCGGTTAACACGGCGTAACCTTTGAGTGTCTGTAAAACATAAGATAATGGCTTGGTGTTATCCATAATTCCCCAACCGATTGGTCCAACGATGTAAAACTCGGTGGGATCAACCATGGTTATATGGACTAGCTGCAGAGGAGAAGCAAAGCAAATTAAAGAAACTATGCCCAAAAGCGCATATGGAAACCATTTTTGCCAGTCGCGGCTGGATTTGCTGAGGGCTAATCCAACGCCCAGTCCAAACAAACAAGCCATTAAGGGAATGTTTTTAAAGTAGGCGAAAATTCTGATTTCAGAAGAGAGCCAGCGAATGATCATCAGTTCTAAAAATAGCGATAGAAAGCAGATGCCAGCTAACTCCAGCACTATTTTGCTATTGACTGATAAAGGCTTGCTCAAATTTTCAACGTCATAAATGATGGCGGCCACTGGCCAACCGGCGAATCGCCATTTAATTCTATCCCATTATGGAATGGGGAAGCCAAAGCAGAAAAGAGAAAGCCCTTTCAGCGAACTGAAAGGGCTTCAATTTTTTACTAACGAATTTCTAGTGAGATTCGGCAGTTGTTGTAGCAGTAGTTGTTGAGGTCTCAACTGCTGGTGTTGTTGTTGTGCTTGTAGTTGCAGCATCAGTACCGGTTGTAACGGTAGTGGAAGTTGCATCAACGCCAGTTCCAGTTGTGCTGGAAGTGGTGCTAGTGCTAGTGTCGGTGCTGCCGCTGCAAGCTGCGAGGGAAGCTACGAGGGCCAAGCTTGCGCCAGCCAGGGCTAGGTTTCTCAAAGTAATCATGCGGTCGATTCGTCTCCTTCTAATCCTGTATGAGTTATTGTCAACGAGTTCTCTCAGACTGACAATGGTGGCAAAGCTAGTAAATTTCGCCCACCTGAAATCGGTTGAATTATATCCTTTCTTTCTTGCATTTGAACCTCTTGAAAAGAAGTATTGTAAATATCAATGCCGATTTTGCCTGCTTTTTTCTAGCCTGGTTCTTACAAAGGCAAGTCTGTATAGCGTTCTGGTGCCGAACGGTGATCAGTTGGATATCAGTGACCGGCCGGTCATTTCCGCCGGTTTAGGGATGTTCATTATGGAGAGAATGGTCGGAGCCACGTCCGCCAACCCTCCAGGTGTGAGTTTTTTCATTGAACCGGTTCTGGTGGCACCGGTGAGCTTAAGCGGATCACATGAAGGGGTCTGGAAGCTTGCCACCACAAGCGGTACTGGGTTAGTGGTGTGAGCGGTATGTGGTTCGCCCGTCTTGTAATCGAGCAATTGTTCAATATTTCCGTGATCGGCTGTTACAACCAGTGTACCGTTTGCTTCCTGTACAGCTTCCAGCAAGCGACCAAAAGCGAGGTCCACTGACTCTACGGCGGGCACCGCGGCATCCATGATGCCTGTGTGGCCCACCATGTCGGGGTTGGCAAAGTTGAGCACGATAAAAGGATACTTTCCGCTCTTGATAGCTTGACAGGCTAGGTCGCAAACTTGCGGTGTGCGCATAGTTGGAGCGAGGTCATAAGTGGCCACCTTTAAAGAAGGAATCAATTCTCTGATTTCGCCTTCCACAGGTTGTTCCTTGCCACCATTGAAGAAATAAGTGACGTGAGCATACTTTTCGGTTTCAGCGGTGTGGAACTGGCCGATATGGTGGCAGGAGATTACTTCCGGCAAAGTATTGAAGAGGTCTTGAGAGGGCAATACCTCAGGGCTGAAAGCCACGGGCAGATGTAGATGCTCGTCATACTCAGTCATGCAGACGTAATAAACACTCGGCACGATGGGCCTGTTGAACTCGGCAAAATCGGCCTGGGTCAAGACTCTTGAAATTTCGCGCACCCGATCCGGGCGAAAATTGAAACAAATGACACTGTCGCCATCCTTTATAGGTACGGCGTTGATTATTTGAGGAGTGACAAATTCGTCACCTAAATTGGCTGCATATGATGCTTCTATGGCTCCTTGCGGCGAGTTGCCCGTTGCCCCCTCTGACAACACCAGGGCGCGCCAGTAAGTGTTCACCCGCTCCCAGCGCTGGTCTCTGTCCATTGCATAATAGCGACCGCAGATCACACCAATTTCAGCCGCACCGTTGAAGGGCAGCATTTTTTCTTCAAGCTCGCGTACAAAACGCTTGGCCGACCGCGGGGGAGTATCCCTACCGTCGAGTATGGGATGAACCACAATTTTTTTCACCTGATGGCGGCGGGCAAATTCCAACAAGCCATCTAAATGGTCTGGGCTCGAGTGCACGCAACCGTCGGAAAGCAAACCGATGATATGGAGAACCCCGCCACTGTGCTTTACATTTTCAGCGGCAGCTACCAGAGAGGGATTTTCAAAAAAAGTACCATCGGCGATGGTGTTGGAGATCAATGTGAGCTTCTGAGTGACGGTACGACCGGAACCAATAGTCAGATGACCTACTTCCGAATTGCCCATCAGGCCCGGCGGCAGGCCAACGTACTCGCCTGAAGCTTGCAGATGAGTGAATAGATACTGCGTTTTCAACAGGTCGTAGTTGGGAGTGCGGGCCGCTAAAATCGCGTTACCTTTCTTTTCATCGATGATGCCCCAACCGTCCAAAATTGCGAGTACTACTGGTCCCATAATTTTAAAAAACCCTATTACTGCTCTGAATTGAGTAAGATTCTAGTGCATTTTGCCTGGTCGAATACAATTCAATGCAAATCACATTTGATACTATGAGCGGCAACTTTGGCACCACATCTGGTGCTGGTGAGTAAAATAATGGAAAGCCGCCCTCTGACCGAAGAAGAGCACAATAACTGGATAGCCGAAGTGTCTCACGAATTGAGATTACCGCTGGCCAATATCAAGCTTCTGGTCGAGACCTTAATCGATGGCGCCGTGGAAGACCCTGTTACAGCCATGCGCATGCTCAACCGCACAAAAGAAGAAGTGACCCGTTTGCAAAATCTTGTTTCAGATTTACTCTCTCACGAAAAATTGCAGGGCGGTCGGGATGAGATGCGATTTGCGCCGGTAGATATTGTCAGACGGGCACAAAATGTTCTTGAGACCACTGCCGAAATGGCCGAAGAAAAAGGTGTTGTCTTAAAACTGGCCATTGAAAACGGTTTCGAGCTGTCGGCCAATGAAGAGCAAATAGACCAGGTTTTAATTAACCTGGTGGAAAACGCCATCAAATTTACGCCGGCGGGCGGTAGCGTCACCGTCCGGGCCGGTGGACCGCCCCCTTATCTGGAAGTGGAAGACTCAGGAATCGGCATGGCCGAAGCCGAAATTCCTAAAATATTTCAGCGTTTCTACCGCGTCGATAGAGGCCGCACCAGAGGAAGCACCGGTCTTGGTTTGTCCATCGTTAAACACATCGTTGATCTGCACGGTGCTAAGATTGCCGTAACCTCTAAAGAGGGGCTGGGCTCCAAATTTAGAATAGACTTTCCATAATGCAGCCGGTCACTGAATAAATGTCGAGCAAAATCAAAATTCAAATTGTAGATGACGATGAAACCATCGTCGAAACTCTGACGTACAATCTCACTCGCCATGGTTTCGAAGTCACCTCTTTCAATAATGGTGCCACCGGTCTGGCGAGGTTCACTGAAGTATTACCGGATCTGGTCATTCTCGACTGGATGTTGCCCGATATGAAAGGGCCTGACATTTGTGCTTTAATTCGTGCTCAAGCCCCTGATATTCCGATTTTGATGTTGACCGGCAGATCGGCCCCGGCTGACATTGCCCACGGTTTATCGCAGGGAGCTGATGACTATTTGGTCAAACCGTTCAGTATGGTTGAGTTGTTGGCCAGGCTCGACGCTTTGATTCGGCGTACTCTTAAAGAGAAAGCACGTTCAGCAAAAGGGCGCATTGAACTAGGTTCGCTTATGCTTGATGAAGACGCACGACGAGTGACTTTTCGCGGCAAAAATATCGAGCTTGCTCCCCGCGAATTTAAATTGCTTAAAGTGTTGATGCAAAATGTAGGCAAAGCTCTGACCACTGAAGCGCTTTTAGACCGGGTCTGGGGCACCGATTTTGACGGTGACGTCAAGACAGTGGCGGTGCATGTGCGCTGGCTGAGACAAAAACTTGAGCACGACGCTAAAAACCCGACGTTGCTTGAAACCGTTCACCGCTCAGGCTATCGGCTCAATATGCCCAGTGACTGAGGTTTAAAAATGTTTGTCGACGCAGACGGAGAAGATTAGTGAAAACAGAATCAATCACACTAATAAAGGAAGAAGTGCTCACCCTAGGCCGCATGGTCGAGACCACCGTCTACGAAGTGACACGGCTGTTGAAAGGCGACAAGCGCGCTGACTTGGCCATGATTGAAAGGCAAGAAGAAGAGATTAACAAGCTCTGCCAAGATATCGAAGAAAAATGCGTTGATATGCTCATGGAAAGAGAAACTTTCGGCCCTAAAGAAATTCGCGCTTTAGTGAGCATTCCTTTGATTGCAGCAAAGTTTGAAAGGCTAGCTGATCACGCCAACCGTGTGGCGCGGTTTGCCAATTGGGCTATTGAAGACGAAATTGAAATTCCTGAAGAACTGCCGAAAATGGCCGCTGCTGTTTATCACATGGTGCAGGAATTATTGCTTTGCTTTCTTACCGACTCGGCTTCTAAAGCCAAAGAAATTTTAGCCAGCGACAATACTGTTGACTATTTGCACGATGTATTATCAAAAAGACTGCTTTCCAATTTAGGTGAGCAGGAAGCGGGACAAGCCCAGATGCGCGCGCAGTTTCTTTTTTGTTCGCGCTTTCTGGAACGTATGGGTGATGCCTGTACTTCCATTGCCAAAAGAGTATATTTTCTTTCCACCGGTGAAAGAATTTTTGACTAGCCGATCGATTAATTTGATTGAGTGAGAAGTAATAATGCCCGTAATTGTTCTGGCCGGTGAAGAAGATTTTCAGCTCTACAGGCGGCTTGACGAGCTCAAAGAAGAATTGCTTGACCCGGCTTGGGCCAGCTTCAATTATTCTCGGCTTGACAATCCACCGGCCCAAACCGTAGCGGAAATGGCTGCTTCTTTGCCCTTTGGTCCCGGCAATAAAGTGATCATAATCGACCGTTGCGACTGGTTTGCTAAAAAGCGCTCCGGCGCTAAAGATGATAGTGCTAAAAAAGCGGCTAAAGCCTCTGCCAAAGCCAGTAAAGATGCCGTGGATGAAGATAGCCTGGAAGCGGCAATCTCATCGGTGCATCCAAACACTTATTTGATTTTTGCCAGCACCCATAATTTTGATACCACACTGCGTCTTTCAAAACTTGTTTCAAAACATGCGAAGTTAGAATCGTTTCCTCGTGAAAAAATCTGGGCGGGCAGCACCAGCCCCAAGCTGCAGCACTGGTGTCAGCAAGAAGCCAAACGCCATCAGGCTACAATCGAAACTGAAGCCGCCGATTATTTGATTGAAGGTCTGGAAGCTAATTTGCGCCAGATTTCTTCTGAAATCGAAAAAGCGGCAGTATATGTATTGCCTAAAAGTTTCATTACCCTTGATCTTTTGCGCCAGCTCAGCCCGCACCACTCGAGCATCTTTGTCGTGGCCGATAACTGGTTAGCCGACAATCACAAACAGACTTTACTGACTCTGCGCGAACTTCTGGCCCATCAAAATTCGATGCAGATTATTGCCACCATGCAAACTATGGTGAGTAAGTGGGTGCAAATCAAACTCTTGTGTGAGATGTACAACAAAGAATCTAATTTCGGCCCCGGCATCAAAAGAAGAGAATTATCACCCCAAGATCTTGCCAAGCATTTGGCGGCTGATATCAAGGGTGGTAATCCATTTATTCTAGAAAAGGAAGTGAGGAAGCTAACTCATGTTTCAACCGATCTTTTAGTCAAGAGCCGCCTTGAATTGACCAGGCTGGAGCAACTGGTTAAAACCGGTCAAATGCCTGATCAACACGCCCTTGAAGTATTTTTTCTGCGTGATTTAAAAGAGAAGAAAAAGGTGAACAGTGGCTGATTCGGAATACGTTTTAGATGACATGGGTGCCAAAGATACCTGGCGCGTCTTTCGCATGATGGCTGAGCTGGTGGAAGGTTTTGACGACCTTTCGCAAATCGGTCCGGCTGTGTCGATTTTCGGCACGGCACGCTGCAAGCCTCATGATCCTGTTTATATTCTTGGCGAAACCATTGGCCGCAAGCTTGCCGAAAAAGGATTTGCCGTGATTACCGGCGGCGGACCGGGTGCTATGGAAGCGGGCAACAAGGGTGCCCTTGCTGCTGGTGGCACGTCGGTGGGCTTGAATATTACGCTCTCGCGCGAAATGGGTCCCAACCCATATCAGACCAAATCGTTAGATTTCCGCTATTTCTTTTTGCGCAAACTGATGTTTGTCAAGTATGCCGTGGCTTTTGTGATCTTGCCCGGCGGCTTCGGCAGTTTAGATGAACTTTTTGAAACGGTCACTCTCATACAAACAAAAAAAATCAAACGTTTTCCTATCATTCTGGTTGATTCGAAGTTCTGGAATCCGATGCTTGACTGGCTCAGGGCAGAGGTGATAACGAGAGGCTTTCTCAGCGAAGACGAGCTAGATTTACTGACTGTCATTGACGACCCTGATGAGCTCGTTGATCAAATTGTCTGGTGCAATAACGAAAAGTGCTACCTCACTGCCGAAGGCTTGCGCGGTCGTGGTCGCGAAGCGCCGACGGCTGTAAATAGCGCCGGAACTGTAGATAACTTGATTGATCCGCCCGGCGGTGGCCCATCTGTGGACCCGCAAAAAGAATCGTGACATCTAGCTTGTTCAGCTGATTAAGAAACCTGGTAAGAATCTGAGTTATGAGAGCGGCCGCTCTTATAATCTTGCCTGACAAGTTTTTAGCACTGAGGAGATATGGCCTTGAAGATTGCTGTTTGCGTTAAAGCCGTGCCTGATACAGAAACCAAAATTGCCATTTCTGCAGACAAGAAAAATATCGACTATACCGGCGTTCGTTTTATTACCAGCCCGTATGACGAGTTTGCTATTGAAGAAGCGCTCAAATTAAAGGAAAAGCATACTGGTGATACCACAGTAATTTCTTTAGGCGGAGCGGAATGCACAGATGTGCTGCGTGACAGTTTGGCCCGCGGCATCGACGCTGCCGTACATTTAAGCGACCCTGATTTTGCTTCACTCGACACTCTATCTACCGCCAAAGTACTGGCAGCTGCTATTAAAGATGGTGGCTATGACCTCGTTCTTTGCGGTCACCAGGCAGCTGGCGGTGATAACAGCCAGGTACCGGCTATGCTGGCCGAACTGCTTGATTGGGCACAGACAACTATGGTGCTCAAGCTTGAAGTGGAAGGTACGACCTTTAAAGCCGAGCGCGAAATCGAAGGCGCTCACGAATCGGTGGAAGGTTCGCTTCCGGCCGTAATCAGCACACAGAAAGGTTTGAACGAGCCGAGATATCCTGGAATCAAAGGGGTGATGGCGGCACGTCGTAAAGAAATAGCGGTTAAAGATGCCACTGCTCTCGGTGTCAAAGGTTCAGTCGGTGGCGAGCAGCTGAAAGTGCGCATCAAAGAAATGATGTTGCCCCCAGATCGTCCTCAAGGCCGCAAAATCGAAGGCGACATGGATGCTCAAGTGAAAGAGCTGGTCAGCCTTTTACATAGCGAAGCACACGTGCTTTAAGCTTCTATTAATTAAGGAAATAAAGAAATGTCGCAATCAGGTTTTTTAGTTTTCGTTGAACAACGCAATGGTCAATTGCGAAAAGCATCTGTTGAAGCATTGAGCGAAGCGAAACGCAGAGCTCAAGGGCAGAAAGTCACGGCTCTTCTTGTTGGTAGCGGTGTCAAAGCGCTGGCAGCTGAAGTGGCTAAGTATGGCCCTGACAGCGTACTTGTTGTCGATAGCGCTGCCATGGCCGACTATTCTACTGAAGCTTTTGCTCTGGCCACCGCTGAAGCGGTGAAAAAAGCAGATCCTAAATATGTCTTTGCTGCACACACGGCCATGGCTAAAGATTTCATTCCCCGAGTTGCGGCCCGTCTTGATGCACCTTGTGTATCTGACGTCATGGCTTTGCGGCAAGAAGGCGATAATATTTCACCAGTGCGGCCTATGTATTCAGGCAAGTGCTGGGGCGTATATGAAATCACTGCACCACTTTCGTTCATTACCCTAAGACCCAATGTTTTTGCTGTAGGCGAAGCCAATGGCGGCGGCGCAGCAATCGAAGATTTGGCTGTTAATGCCGACAAAGTGCGCGCTAAAGTAGTGGCCGTGCATGCCTCTGAAGGGGCCAAAATTGAACTGTCTGAGGCAGCCATTATCGTGGCCGGCGGACGCGGTATCAAGGGGCCTGAAAACTGGCCTGTACTGCAATCACTTTGCGACGCTCTAGGTGCCGCTCTTGGTGCATCACGCGCAGTGGTAGACGCTGGCTGGATTGATCACCAGTTTCAAGTTGGTCAGACCGGCAAAACCGTCAGCCCGCAGCTCTATTTTGCGTGCGGCATATCGGGCGCCATTCAGCACCTGGCCGGCATGTCGTCTTCTAAAGTAATCGTCGCCATCAATAAAGATCCTGATGCTCCGATTTTCAAATTTGCCAATTACGGTATCGTGGGCGATGTTCTGGAAGTGGTGCCTAAACTCACCAGCGAAGTGCGTAAGCTGCACGAACATAACTAGGGATCGCAGTCAAATTAGATTAGAAAAGCGCTACACCTTAACGGCGTAGCGCTTTTCTACATAATCGTTGACCAGCTTGATAAAATCTTGAGCTAGATTAGCGCCATCAAGAGTGGTGACATGTTTGCCGTCAATGTAGACAGGGGCGCGCGGCTCTTCACCGGTGCCCGGCAATGAAATGCCGATATCAGAGTGCTTTGATTCACCCGGTCCGTTAACGATGCAGCCCATCACGGCCACCTTCAAATCTTCCACACCAGGATATTTTTCTTGCCAGCGGGCCCGCTCCGTGATTAAATGCTCTTGTATTTGCTGCGCCAACTGTTGAAAGACAGTGCTTGTGGTACGACCACAACCGGGACAGGCCGTCACTTGCGGATTGAACGAGCGAATACCCAGTGATTGCAGAATTTGTTGGCAGACTCGCACTTCTTCATCGCGAGCGGCACCGGGAGCGGGCGTCAGGCTCACTCTAATGGTATCGCCGATACCTTCAGCCAGCAGCACTGATAGTGCTGCTGTAGAGGCGACAATGCCCTTCATGCCCATGCCGGCTTCGGTCAGACCCAGATGCAGTGCATAAGTGCAATTGGCTGCTAAGCGGCGATAGACGTTGACGAGGTCTACCACTTCTGAAACTTTGGCAGACAAAACAATTTGTCCGCGGCTTAAGCCGTACCGTTCTGCCACCGCCGCTGATGACAATGCACTTTCTACGATGGCGTCAATTAAGACTTCATGGGCATCTTTAGGTTGCCCTGAAAGGGCATTCTCGTCCATCATTTTTGCCAGTAGTTCTTGATCCAGCGATCCCCAGTTAACGCCGATGCGCACTGGTTTTTCCCACTTCACTGCCGCTTCAACCATGGCTCGAAAATTGTTGTCGTGCTTTTCGCCACGGCCCACATTTCCGGGATTAATGCGATATTTTGCCAGGAGCCTAGCACAGTCTTGATATTCAGAAAGCAGCAGGTGACCGTTGTAATGGAAGTCGCCCACTAAAGGTGTGTTGTAACCTTTTTTCTCCAGCAAACTGACGATGGTGGGCACAGCTTTGGCTGCTTCTTTTGTATTGACCGTAATGCGCACAATTTCAGAACCGGCATCGGCCAGCTCAATTACCTGATTAGCTGTAGCTTGAGGATCTTCAGTTGGCGTATTGGTCATTGACTGCACAAGGACCGGGCAGGCCCCGCCCAGTTCTTTGTCGCCTATTTTTACAACAGCCGTATTTTTTTTTGTGCAAAAAGCCATAAAATCGCATTATTCCAGGCAGGGATCACTGTGGTTGATCATACTGGAAATCAGCTATCAGTCCCACAATTGCGGGTGATTTTCTCTGAAACTATATATTTCAGATCTCTCCGCCAGTGCCTGATTGTGATCGGCAATGTTGGCCTTGAGGCCAAGAATCAAGTGATCGAGCACTGCTACCCCCAGCACTTTACCGGCGGCTAACAGTTGTTTAGTGGTTTCAAAATCTTCTTTCGAGGGCACCAGCCGGGCTCCTGATGGATGGTTATGACAAACCAGGATGGCGTAACTGTTGGCAACCAGGGCGGCCTTGAATACTTCGCGCGGATGCACCAGCGAGGCCGACAGGGTGCCGTGTGAAACTTCGTGCAGGCCAATAACTTCAAATTTGGTATTGAGGTGCAAACTGACAAAGTGTTCTTCAGAGGCAAAGTGCAGCGGCCTTAAAAGCTGGGCGGCATCTTCGGCCGATTTGATTTTAGGATAGGGCCGCTTCAGGCTTACCCCTTCTTCGACCACATAGAGTTTGAGTTTGGGAATTTGATAATTGAGCAAGCCGGCCACATCAAAATTATTTGTGCCGGCGCTCTTTTTTTTACTTTGCCGTGCTGCGCTTTTGTTTCCGGCTACATATTTTTCTTTGATTTGTAATCTGACACCGCTCATATTTTCACCCCGCTATAGGCCACGTTTTTGTATACGTCGCCGCCATGTGAAAAGTTCAAATTTTTAACGGTTTTAGACTTGCTGATTTTTCCAGACGCCGCTCTTAAAACGCCAGACCGCCAGCACTCCAATTACCCCGGCTGAAACCGCCAGGCTTATCCAGATACCTGACGGTCCCATATTGAGGCCGTGTTTGGTAGCCAGGTAAAAGGCCAGGGGTAAGCGCACTACAGTGAGGCAAATAATGCCTACCCACATGGGCCATTTTGTATAACCGGCACCGGCCATCGCACCAAAAAGAATAATCCAGCAGGCCACAAGGGGCTCACAGCAGCCGATGATACGAAAATAGTCGGCAGTGCAGACAATGACGCTGGCATCATTGCTCATGGTAGAAGCCAGAGGCACGGCAAACAGAAACATAACAAGTGCCATGGGAATACAGATCGCCAGGCCGATTTTCATGGCCTGCCATCCGGTTTGTTGAGCGCGTTCAGGTTTTCCCGCACCCAGATTCTGGCCGACAATGGTACCAATAGAAGTGGCAAGCGCATGGAGCGGCAGTGTGCAAATCATCTCTTCTACTCGAAATCCGATCGTCCATGAGGCCTGACAGGCAGTGGGATTGCTAGTCATGGCGAAAATCAGGAAGAGGGCGAAATTGCCGAGTACCCAGGCCAGATCTTGAATGCATGTAGGTATGCCGATTTTAAGAATGCGCCAAACCCACTCTTTTGTCTCGGCTGTGAGCCCCGCTTTGATGGATGGCCACAAATTGAGAGAAGCGCCAAGCTCAGAGCGAGACAATAAATAAATATTGAGACTCATGCCAATCAGACCGCCGCACAGCCAGGCCCAACCTATGCCGGCTACACCTAATTGGGGTGGTCCTAAGCAGAGAAAATAATCAAGGCCGATAATCACCACAGTCATAAATAACCAGTTAACCAGCGGCACTCGTGAATTGCCGATGGCACGAAACATCGAGTGCGCTGTCCAAACGATTGTAAAAGGCAGCTGCGAGAGTAGATCGATTGAAAGATACTGCCAGCCAAGTGCCTGCACATTGGCGTTTGCTCCCGCCATAGCCAGTAGCGGTTTGGCAGCGGCAAAGCCGGCTAGAGTTGAACCGATTCCGAATAGAATGCCGAAAATCAGTGATTGTCGGCCGGCTTCAACGGCTTGTTTATAGTCGCGCGCCCCCCAGAACCGGCTGATTAAAGCCATGGTTCCTGAAGATAGTGCCACTGTAAGAAGCAGCATCAAAAACCAGATTTGATTGCAGATGCCTAGAGCGGCTTGCGTCTCAGAGCCAAGTTGACCGGCCACTTTAATGTCGACAAAACTTGCCAGTGCAATCACCAGCATTTGAATCATCATCGGCCAGCTCATATGCCATATGGCAGCCCAGGTAGAGCCGCTGACGAGACGCTTGTCTGAGCTTTGAGCGTCGTTGAGCTCATGCTCATTGGCGGTGGAAGACATGGGAATTGACCTTGATTTGACTCAATGACAATCTATTGCTTGCTTGCATTGAGCGAACTTACTAGACTATATGCTCAGTATGTTTTAGCCAAGGGGTAATTACGAAGTTTGTCGCGCTTGCCGCAATTAGTTTTTCGCAAACCGGATGTTAGTGAATTGTTCGTTGCCGCCTTGCGTCAGCTTGCCTTCGAAGAACCTACCAGTCGCTTTGCCCGCATGCGCAAAACCGTGATCAAATTTCTCGGTAAAAATCTTGATGCTAAGCCGCTCTTGCGCATTATAGAAAATAACTATTTTATTCTGGCGCAAACATTCGGTCAGATATTCGGCCCTAATATTGCCGAACAACCGAGTCTTTCGCAGGTTCTCAGTCTGGCTATCGGCCTCGATGACTTGCGGGTTTTTAGCGATGCGGCCTTAAATAGCTGGTACCAGCCGTGGCATCAGCGTAAAGTCGCTCAGGCCGAAAAAATAGAGCCTGATTTGAGCCCTAAAATGCTCGCTCTAATAGATCATCTGACTGCCACTAACTCTGTGGCTGCTAGAGCCTGGCTCACTACATGTCTCCTTTCTTCTGTCGATTGGCAATTCAATCAGCTATCGACATTGCGGTCTCGCGAAAAAGCAGAGGATCTGGAACGTGTACTGGTGGTGCAAGATATTTTTGTTGAGCTTAAAGCGCAAATTGGCAAAAGCGGACCTATTGAAAATTTGGGTGTTGAGGCGCTGGCAGACCTGGTCTGGCAGTGTGCCAATACGTTAGCCGGCAAATTGAGACCAAATCTCCTCCTTCTGGTAGAGGGCCAGACAGAGGCGATTGTGCTGCCGCATTTTGCTCGTTTGCAGGGCCTTTCTTTTAGTCTAAGCGGCGTGGAAGTGATTGCCAGCGGAGGGGCCAAACAGGTGGCAAGGCGCTATTTGACCATTAAAGACACGGTGCGCTTGCCAGTTATTTGCGTGCTTGACGGTGACGCTGTGGACGCTGCGGAGTTAATTGACGACTCTCTTCGCGAGCGCGATCAGCTGGTATCGCTGGCGGTGATTGAACTGGAAGATAGTTATCCGGCCGACCAGCTTTATTTTCTTCTGGACGAGCATCTAGTCACGTTTGGCCAGCGCCTCACTCGCGCTGAATTTGACATACCTGAAAGCGGCAGGCGCAAGAATGCTTTGAACAAAATTTTTCGAAAAAAAGGGCTTGGTGATTTTGATAAGATAGCTTTCGCCCATCAAGTAGTGCAATCCTGTTCAAGTACTGACGATGTGCCGCAAGAGATGACTGCGGTGATCGATGCTGTGCGGCTCTCGCTTTTGGGAGACTTTATTGCTGCTGCCTCAACTGCTGGCGGCGGCGGTAGCTTGCAATGAAAATGGCGGAGCGCTCTAAAGCCGCTTGGGTCGCCACCATATTGTCGACCTTGCTATGGCTCTTAAGCATTGTGCTTGCCTTTCAAATACCAGGCGGAAGCAGAGATATCTGGCTGCCCGACACATTACTGTTGCTTGGTTTTTTGCCTTTGCTCCTACTGTGGAAACAATCATGGTTGATTTTACTTTTCGGTATTTTCAACGGCCTGATCGGTTTCTTTTTGTTGATGCTGGTCTTTATTGAGAGCGAAAAATTTGTCGGCCCGGTGCTGGCCATGAAGCAGCATCTAATTAGCATGCATTCCCCCTGGGCCTGGCTTTCAGTCAGTCTGGTGGCCGTTGTTTGGGGGCTTATTGCTTGCGTAATCGATTTGATCAGGCTAATGAAAAAAACTAAAGAGCGGTAACGTTGCGGCGACCAAGTTGTACTGGTGCCGAGCCATCTTCAGGAATAAGAACACGAGAGAGGAATTTCTTGTCTTTTTCCCATTTCTTGGGCAACGTGCCGCAAACCTTCAGCAGATGGTTAGAGCCCTGCATGCCTTGATCGGCAAATTCGGCCATTTTGGCCACGAACAACCATTGTTTGACCACATAGTTGTAGAGCGCCGGATCGCGCGGTTTCGAGCGAATCAATTTTTTCTCTAAGGCTTCGGCATAAAGAATGCGTCCGTCCATGTCCATTGGTGCCAGTTCGATAGAGCGCTGTAAAACCATAATGGCGCGGTCTAATTTGCCCAGCCGCATGGCTTGCTCGCCTTCAATGCGCAGTCCGTTCGCCGAAGGCACGCCCAGTTCGAGAAATTGGTCGGAGTTGACCACACCGTTGTGCGATCGGCCGATTTCAGAGGTGTCTACGACGATATCGTCGTAGCTGGCCAGAGCTGGCGGGGCTAAAAATAACTGAACTGTTATCAAAGACGATATCAGGGCAAACGTTAACCCTCTGCACGATAGCTTGGTCATTTTCAACGACTCGGTCATTGGTCTCTCCTTACTACTTAAAAATTGCTTTTTCTTTAGCCGGGACATTTTTTCCCGCCGCTTTCAAATCTTTAATTGCCTGGCCCAGATCAGGGGCACCATAAACAAATTTGCCCGCAACTACCGCATTTGCCCCTTGAGAGACAACTTGCTGAGCGGTATCGGCATTAATACCACCGTCAACGGATATAACTACTTCAGGTCTGCCGGCCTGATCAAACATTTTTCTCAAATTAGCGATTTTCGGCAATACTTCGGCAATAAATTTCTGTCCGCCAAAACCGGGATTAACCGACATAACTAGCACTAGATCAAGGTCTTGCAGCACATATTTGAGGCTATCTTCGCTTGTAGCCGGGTTCAATGCTACTCCTGCTTTTTTCCCGAGACTGCGAATCTGAGCCAGGGTTCTTTGCAAATGATTGCAGGCTTCTTCATGCACGGTGATGTAATCGGCACCGGCTTCAACAAAATCAGAAAGATAGCGATCAGGGTCAGTGATCATCAAATGCACATCGAGAGGCAGTTTGGTCACGCCTTTGAGACATTTGACCACCGGTGCTCCGATAGTCAAATTGGGCACGAAGTGGCCGTCCATAACGTCGACGTGAATCCAGTCAGCGCCGCCTTTTTCGGCACGCTGAACTTCTTCTCCCAGGCGGGAGAAATCGGCTGAAAGAATCGATGGGGCGACGAGGACGTTCATTTGCATCAGGGCTTAACTTCTTGACAGTGTAATGATGCCCTGCCTGAGGCCTCGGGTCAAGCACCAGAGTCACCCTTTATTGCTCTGAGGATGAAGAATATTTTAGGCCCAGTGCTTAACCCTCAGCCAGTCAATGTTTTTACAGAACGTGCGATTGTCAAGAATAATTGTTTTTACTCCATAATAAGACGCTAATTGGCCAGGCCCTACAATATCTACAACGGCGTCAGATACCAGGAAGAATCATGCTCACTCACAAGCTCAGCGAAGACCAGTTGGAATACCAAAAGTTGGCACGCGAATTTGCCACTCGAGAAATTGCCGGCAGCGCTCAGAAATACGATCAAACTTGTGAATTCCCTCAAGCAATTTTCGAAAAGCTTTTTGAAACCGGACTTGTCAATGTCGCGGTACCGGAAAAATTGAGCGGTCTAGGTCTTGGTTGTCTTGATAGCTGTGTAATCGCCGAAGAACTGGCAGCCGGATGCAGCGGTATTGCAGGCGGTGTCGAAGCTTCTGCCGTAGCCCAGCAATTTGTCATTGATTATGGTAGCGACGAGCAAAAAGATAGATTTCTCACTCCTCTAGTCAATGCTCCACTACTTGCAGGTTTCACAATGTGCGGCGGCCTGAAAAGCGGTCGTATTTTCTATCGGAAGGAAGGCAATCGCTATATTCTCAGCGGAAAGCATGCGGCTATCGTCAATGGTGGCATTGCTAACTGGTATCTGGTGGCAGCCACTGAAGACAGACGCGAGACTGACAGCGGCGAAAATGAGCCTCCAGCAACCAAAATAGACAATTCCACCTTCAGTTATTTTCTAGTCAGCGAAGACGACGATATCGATTTCGGCGTACGGGTGCACGGCCTCGGCCGCAAGGCGCAAGTGATATCATCTGCCAGACTGGACGAAATTTATCTCAACGAATCTGCCTTACTTGGTCGCGAAGGAGAAGGTGAAAGCCTCTACAGGTGTGCTATGGTGCGCACCTACCCTATTATTGCCGCAGGCATGGTTGGTGTTGCCCGCAGTGCTCTAGCCCATGCTCTTAAATATGCTAAGGAGCGAACTACCTTTGGCGTCACGATCTCTCAGCATCAAGCGATCTCGTTTATGCTGGCCGATATGGCAAAAGACATTGAGGCCGCCAGACTCTTAGTATGGCAGGCAGCCCAGCTGGCCGATCAAAATATCATGGCGGTGAACGAAGCGGTTTGCGCCAAATCCTTCGCTCAAGAGATGGTAATGAGAGTGACTACTGAGGCCGTGCAGATTTTTGGCGGATACGGTTATTCTCGCGAATACCCTGTGGAAAAATTGATGCGTGACGCCAAAGTTTATCAACTCTTTGAACACAGCGGTGATGCTCTCAAGGTAGACCTGGGGCGGCACCTGGTGACATCGGTCTAAATTGCATGGACGCCCCTGAGATACATATGGTGAAGGGCCAGCTGATTGCAGTTAAAGCACCACCACTATTTGAAAAAGAATATATTTACGAAGTCACCGGGGCTGGTGACAAAGTCATTCGCGCCACATTGCAACATTCGCCCAAAGTTAAAAAACACTGGACACAGGAGCAGTTCGCCCTACTGCTTGAGCACGGGATCGTCAGATTATTAGATTGATAAGCTAATGCTGCTCTGCGTTTTTTGCTTTTTTCACTTTGACTTTTATTTTTTTCTTCCCGTCAGGTTTTGCTGAATTTTTAGTGGGAGTTTTAGCGGCTGGTTTGGCTGGCTTAAACCACTGATCGAGTGGGTTTTTCTTACCCAGATCGTCCATGCCCATCTTGGTCAGAATAGCGGCCAGAGGCGAGATGCGCGCATCGGTGCGTTTAACGAGGCCGCCGTCTAAACTTATTTTGACGGCACAGAAAAATAGCACAATGCCCAGTGCCACCGAAACGCCGTTCAATCCGAGCCAGCGCACATTAGTGTCGAGATCGGTGGTGCGCTTCGAGCGTCTGAAGCGGGCCACCGTCATTAAATCATCAAGTCTGCGGGTGACGTCTGCTGGTCTTATGCCTGAGCGCATGCCGCCGCCCATCTTGCTGCCGCTGCTTGTTTCCTGCCCTGAAATAGGACGTCCACAAACAACGCAGAATTTAATTCCGTAATTTAGTTTGGCACCGCAATAGGGACAGGAACCTGACATTGTGAAGAATATTTCCTAGGTTCGTCCAGTCAATGCTGGATTTACAGGAGGGGAGCCAGTTAACCAGCACCGCCCTCAGTGTCACAATATCGATTAACCATTTCTGAAATCGATGCTCGGTCGTGAGCCAACGTTTCTTGTTTGCCCACAAGTTCAATAGTTCGTGCCTTTAACTCCTCTATTTGCTGCTCAATAATCTTGACCTCTTCGGAAATTTCCGATTCAGTCATATCGAGAGCTTCGGTAAGAGTGCCGAATGCTTTTTCAAGCTCGCTAACCGCCATGCGAGATTCCTTTCTCCAACAAAAACAGGGGACCCAGATTATTCTACCCGCAATCTTAACGCCTCATTCGGTCGTTTCGGTGCTCCTACTCAATTATTCAAGTTATCGGCCGCTAAGGGTTCAAATATTAAATTCCCGCACCCTGGAGAAAGACGTCTACCGGATCCTGGCAAGCGTTAGATTTGTCTGTGGACTGCAGGTCTAGAGCGTTTAAGGCTGTATGACTGGCGCTTGAAGCGCCATCAACGCTCAGTTCTGGGCAAGGCACTTGCTCTTTCAACTGTTCCAGCTGGCGGTTCTGCTGTTTGACTCTGTTTTTTAGCTCTTTGACAGTGAATTCCAGGTCGGACAATTTGTCGTGGAGCGATTTAATTGCCTGAGCTTCGATGTCGGGCACGTCTTCTTGAGGTTTTTCAGGCTGAACTTTTTGGCCGTCGCGATAAATCACCCGACCGGGCACACCCACCACCACAGAATTGGCCGGTACATCTTTGAGCACAATTGAGCGCGAAGCAACCCGCACATTATCGCCCACGATAATTGCGCCTTGAATTTCCGCTCCACTGCCGACAATTACGCCCTGCCCCAGGGTGGGATGCCTTTTGGTGTCTCGGCTGAGGGCGCCCTGCCGTGCTGCTGCCCCGGCCCCGAGAGTTACACCCTGGTAAATAACGCAATCATTGCCCACCGTGGCGGTTTCGCCGATAACTACACCCATGCCGTGGTCGATAAAGACCCTGCGGCCGATGGTGGCGCCAGGGTGAATTTCGATGCCGGTAAAAACTCGACCGAGGTGCGAGACGAAACGACCGGGTGTACGCAGTCCTGCCTGCCAGAGGGAATGGGCGATTTTGTGAAAAAAGAGGGCGTGGAAGCCTGGATAACACAGGACAACTTCAAGCCAGCTGCGCGCTGCCGGGTCTTTTTCGAGAATGTTATTGAGGCTTTCGCGCAGATACATCAGTGGACAAATCCTCAAGGGCCTCTTGGCAACCGGTTCTCTGGCCCTAAGCCTGTTTAGAACCCTCACGCTGAGGGGATATATAAGTTGTAATTAGTGCGTGGCCGAATCCAGGCCCTGGTTACAAGTCAGAGATACCACAAGGTACCATCCCGAGGTCCCTAGTTTCTAAAAACGTCATTTTTCCCCCTATCGTGGTTCCCCCATCGATTAATAGAGATAAAAATGAGAAATTTGTCTAGATTCTTGGCAACCCGTGTAGAAGCATAGACGCAGCAGCTGGCAGCACCCAAAGAAAATAGCTTCCCAACCAAAGATGCCCAAAAACCCACAAGCAGCAAGTGAGAAACCAGAGGAGCCAGCCAAGGCTTCTATTACTCCTTCGGCTAATCTGGCGGGCGACCTTCTTGCTTCTAAGCCAAAATCGGCTGAGCCAAAATTCGTTAAGAAGGAAGAATCCAGCTGGACTTCCAACCTAGGTCACTTGACCACCGGTATCACTGACGCCGCTCTCGGAACACTGGCAATTGTCACACGCCATCAAAGCACTGCTGATATCGTCGCCGGTAAAAAGAGCAACAGTCAGGGCGTGGTGGGTAATATCGCCTCAAATGCCAAAGATATTCTCAGCAACCCGGCTGCTACCGTCAAAGCTTTAAAAGATGAAACGGTTAAAGCTGCTGGGGTAATCGACCACGGTTCCACAAAAGACCGCTTCCACCTTGCTGGTACTGCCATCTTCACAGTATTCACTGCTGGATTCGGCGGCGCCAACACTGCCGGTAAAGTCGGTGCCCGCACCGAAGCCATCATTGGTGCTGAAACGGCTATGACACGTACAGTGGCCGCTCGCAGCTTGGTGTCTGATGTTCGCAGCGTTTTAACTCACAGCACCACCGAACTCAAAGACGTGGCAGTACTTTCTGGTCGTCGAGTGCCGGAAGGTCTGGTGGTGAAAGCCGCTGAATCTACCGCCATCAAACCTACTTTCTCTGTCACCAGCTCCATTGCCAACAAAATTGAATGGTTGAGTACGAAGAATCCTCTACAAGGATTGTCTACCAAATTCGAAATGCCAACTCTGGCATCGCCTGCCCGCCAATTTGCCGGCACCGAAGCCAGAACCGGCGCCGGTTTGACCAAAGCCGTTGAAGAAGCTTTTGCTCCTGTGGTGGAACGCAAATTGGGTGCGCAGGTCAAGCCCGTTGAAGTTAATCCAATTGCAGTTAAACCAGTTGCAGTTAAACCAGTTGAAGTTAAACCAGTTGAAGTTAAGGCTACAGTTCATCCTGCGGAAGTTAAAATCGAGACTAAAGTTGGGTCAGGCGAACCGGTTGTTGTCAAACCTGTTCATATAGATGGCAAAACTACTCCAGTCGAACCGGTCATTACCAGGCCTGTAGGTGAAACCAAAATTGTCGATCCCGCTGTCGGCACAAAAATCAAAACTGGCGAACCGCTAGGCGAATCAACTGTGGGCGTCAAAGCGACAAACCCTGGTAAAGAAGTAATTGTTCCTGCGAGAGAACTGCCAACAGCTCCTGCGAAAGAACTGCCTGGAGTTTCTGCGAAAGAACTGCCAACAATTCCTGCCAGAGAAGTACCAGTAGTTGCAACCAGAGAAGTACCAGTAGTTGCAACCAAAGACGTACCTTTAACTTCGGCCAAAGAATTGCCGCCGGTCAAAGGTCCAGACCTGGCTGCACCAGCTATTAAAGACATCAAATTGGTTGAGGCTCAATCAGCTAACCTCGGCACGCAAACCACCAAACTGGTTGATGCCATTGCCGACAGCCGTGTAGCTAATGCCGGTGAGTTGACCAGCACTGTTCGCAAAATCGACGAAATTTTAGAAAGAGGAGTTTCTACTCCGTCGGCAGTGAAAGAACTTGATCTGGCTGTAAAACAATTAGAGCGGCCACATTTTGCTTCTTACTTTGCTGAAAATCCTAAGGCCGCGGCTGCGTTGCAAGAAATTAAAACAACTACCGGCACTATCAAAAATGCCGCCGGCGGCGCAGAAGTACTGGAAGCTGTGGCACCAAAGCTTACTGCCGGCAAATCCCCCTTCCAGTTGCAAGAACCTCTTACGCCGAAAATGCCTGCAACTCATGTTGTGGCCGAGCAGGGCCTGGCTAAGGTAGAGAGCTTCAGCACCAAATTGACTGAGAGCGGATTGAAGATTGAAGGTGATGCCGCTGTTTCTCTGAAAGCGGTTCAAAGCAATCTCAAACTGATTGCCGAAAAAGGTGCCACACCGCAACTTGTTGAAGATCTGGGCAAAGCCATGCGTTCAGTGGAGCAGAATGTTGGTAAAGATGTACTCGAATCGGCAGCTGGTAAAGAGCTGGCCGAAATTCGCCGCAACGTTAATAGTGTCACTACTTCTGCTGTTGAGCGTTCCAGCTTAGGTCAAATCGAAAGCAATCTCAAAATTCTAGATAAAGAAGCAGGCACCTTAAGCGGCCGCACTCGTGATTTGACTAAAGTGCTTGATGAATCTGTCGCTGCCCGTAGCGGCAATAACAGCGCTGTCGTTGATCGCTTGAACAACAATTTGAAGAAAATTGATGATCTTCTCGAAAACGGCTCATCAAAGGCGGCCTCAAATTCCGGCGCCACTTCCGCCAGCAGCCAGGCCCGTGAAATTCAACAGCTAGTCAAAGAATTCGACCGTCCCGAATTTTCTCGCTTTTTCGCTGAAAATCCTAAAGCCGCTGCCCTCGTTGAAGAAATCAAAGTCTCCAGCGCCACTATTGGCAGTGCTGCCAGCAAAATTGAGACTTCCGCTCTGGCAATTGAACGCATTGAAACCATTGGCCGCTTTGGTCAACAGACTAATGCTGCAGTAAGCAAGATTGAAAAAATTGCTCAATCCGGCCATGCCGAGTTGCAATTGCCTAAAGTGACTGAAGAATTAAATGTCATTTCAAAAGAATTGTCGACATTAACTGAAGGGGTCAACACCAATCAAGTGCTGGCATCGGTGCGTAACCGCATTGAAGTACTGGAAGCCGGTGGTGCTAAGAGTATCGCTCAAGATCTCAGAGCCAGTGTGGTGGAACTTGAGAATGGATCTTCCGCCCTCGGTCGTGTACAAAAAATGGAAACCACAGTGGGCACCATTGAACGCGAGACTTCAAGAATCGGCACCCAGACTGAAAAATTGTCAGCGAATCTAGTGGACAATACCGCTGCTCACGCACCTAAGTCTTCCGTTCAAGTTCAGGTTGCTGAAAATCTCGACTTTATTTCTCGCCAATCTAAGACACTGACAAACGCTGTCGATGATGTCCACACCGTTGCCCGCATCAAAGATTCGTTGGTGAAAATCGACGAGCTGGGCGGACAGGCATTATTCAACGGCGAAAAAGCAGCTCTCTATCAAGAGCTCAAGCAATCGGTGGCCAAATTAGATAGAGCTGCTGTTGAAGCTCAGGGACTGCGTAGTTTTGAAGCCAATAGCGCCGCCATCACAAAAGAAGCCAACCATGTGGCCGGTTTGAGCACACGCACCGGCGAAAATGCTGCATTGCGCGCTGATGTCAATGTCTCTCAACGTCTCGCCAATATTGAAAAAGCCGCCGCTGATGTAAGAACCGCCTCTACGTTTGAGCAGCAATCTAGTGCTGTGAAGAAGCTGACTGCTGAAATAGAACAACCTGGTTTCCAAACTGCCATGAACCGTTCGCTGGAAGGCAAACAGATTCTCGATGATCTTAAAACCGGTGTATCTAATCTCAAGCAAAATCTGGAAGTGCGCGCTTTAGAACAAAGCACCATAAAAATAGAAGCGCAGGCTCAATCGCTGGTTAAGAGCGGGCAGGTACTTGAGAATACTGTGGCTCGTGATGCCACCCTATCTAGCAATGTAACATTGCGCCAGGCAGTGTCAGATTACACTCGTGCCGCTGAAAATGTGATGTTGCGCGGAGAACGCAACGTCGCCATCAAGCAAATGGATCAACAACTGGCGATCATCGAGCGCGAAATTGCCGCTTCCAAAGTTGCTACCGCGCAATCGCAAGTAGCGCGTGAAGTCGGTCAGCTCAAGCAAGCTCATAACGCCATGGGCGAAGCGGTAAGCGATGCTCGTGTGCTGGCTCAAAGTGTGTTCGAGAAGCGTTTGCCCAATGTTGAAAATCTCTTCAGTCAAGTGAGCCACTCCAGCAGTTCAGTAGTACAAAGAGAACTGATACGTCAGACATCGACTGAGTTGCAAACACTGCGTTATCTTGAAAGTCACACTAATATGCAAGTTGCCGGAAAGCTCGAACAGGCACAGGCCAAGCTGGTTGTAGCGGCTAATGACCTAGAAGTAGCTGCTTATCGAAGCAATCTGGTTAAGCTCGCCGCTGATGGAAATAAAGTTGCTGCAGACAAACTTTTGCTGGCCGGATTGACTTCGGACGGTTTCAAAACTGTTAGCCTGGCGAGCAATTCAGCCGCTTCGAAATTCGTTGACTTCCTCGCTGTGCGCAGTCAGATGTTACCGCTAATCGGCGGCAACGGTCAGGCCGGCGCAATGATGAGAAATCTGTCGGCAAACGATATTATTTTCGCCAACAATCGCTCTATGTTCTTCAACCCTAACTTCATTAGAACAGTTAGCGGAACCGGCATGGCTGCCGGATTAGCCACTGTATTCGTCAGCGATCGCATGGAAGGCGATCGCTCGATTCAAAACTTTGCTCCCGACGCAGGCAAACTTTCTGTTAATGCCATTGACGCGTCAGCTGCAAGAACAACTCAGTCAGATGCTGCTGTTAAAGTGAATGCAGTGCCTGAATCTCAGAACGAAATTAAGGCTGAAGGCAAAGCCGAAATTAAGTCTGAGCAAACAGAAGTAAAAGGCGATCCAGCGAAAGTGCAGCCCATCAGCGCGCAAGCTGTGCCTAATCGCGAAAACGTCACCTTCAGTGCTACCGGTCAGGCGGTGGTGCGCAATGCATTCGCCGCTGGCAGACAGAACAGAGTGGTTCCGCAAGACAACTCTGTCAATACTAATGCACGCGACAACGCGCAAGACAATTTCTACAAAAAGACTGATGTCGGAGCTTTCGGTCTCGATGTTAACGATCCTGACTACAATCAAAAACGTGCCTTAATCAGCATGTACGGCACCGAGCATTTCCGCGGCAAAGGTGCCGAGACTGTGGCTGACACAACGGCAATCTCCTTTATGGCCGCACAAAATTCAATAAAATCAGCTCGCAGAACCGATGTTGATATGGGATTTGAAAAACCTGCTACCGATAAATTCAACATGCCTTCGGCATTTTCACTTAAGCTCAATACTCCGATTTCGCTGATGAACTCTAATGCTGGTGCCCGCAGTGATCAGGCTTCTGTAGCCAACTCTCTGGTTACCGGCGTCACTGGTAGCGCTATCGCCGGCAGAACCACATCTGATACCAAGCAAATGTTCTCCTCTCTAGTTGCTACCTCGAACGAAGGCGGAGTAGGCCGCGGTAAAGTAGGCGAAGGCGAAGAAAAAACTGAAGCCGACATTCTTGAGCAAAGTGGATCTACAGTTGTGGCTAATCAAGTCAATAACGATGACGACGATGATAATAACGATAGTGACACCCAGTCACCAGCAGCAGTATCACCAGTTGCCTCAGCAAATGCCGGCAATAATGCCGTAAGCTCTGCCGACCCTGACCAGCTGTCGCTCACCGTTCTGCCGGGCCCACCTAGAAAAAGAAATCAAAAACTCAATCAGGCCGTATAGCGTTTGAGAATGAGCACAGTGTTGTGGCCGCCGAAGCCTAGTGCTTCAACCATGGCGTATTCCATTTTGACATCGCGGGCAACATTGGGCACATAATCAAGATCGCAAAGCGGGTCTGGATTATTGAGGTTAATAGTGGGGTGCACTTTTTGATCGTGGAGGCTTAGTGCCGCTACTGCCGTGCCTATGGCACCAGCGCCACCGAGCAGATGGCCGACCATTGACTTTGTACTGGAAATTGGAATTTTGTAAGCGTGCTCGCCCAGCACTGTCTTGATGGCGATGGTTTCACGCTCGTCATTGAGAGGTGTGGAAGTGCCGTGAGCATTGATATAGTCTAGATCTTCGGGCTTAATTTTGGCGTCGCGCAAAGCTTCGCGCATGGCTGTTACAGCTCCTTCACCGGTCTCATGAGGGGCAACAATGTGATATGCATCGCAGCTGGCGCCACCACCGGCAATCTCGGCATAAATATGTGCTCCGCGTTTGACGGCGTGCTCCAGTTCTTCAAGAATTAGCACTACTGCGCCTTCTCCAATAACGAATCCGTCACGGTCTTTAGAAAACGGACGGCTGGCTCCTTTTGGATCATCGTTGCGTTTAGATAAAGCCATCATATTGCCGAACGATGCCATGCTGAAAGCGTTGATGGCTGCCTCGCAGCCACCTGAAATCATAGCGTCGGCGCGGTTGTCCTTGATGTACATGAAAGCGTCAAAAAGTGAATCGAGACCGCTGGCGCAAGCAGTAGAATCGGCTTTTGCTCGGCCTTTGGCACCATATTCGATGGCGACTTGACCGGCAGGTGCGTTGGGCATCAGTCGAATAACTGAGCGCAGGCCAAGTTTACGCGGCCCACCTTCCAGAAGTTTGATGTGGTCGGCTGTGGTGGTAATCAGACCGCCCACGCCTGTACCTAAAAAGGTACCGACACGCTCCGCTTTTTCTTTTGACATGTCGAAATCGGCATCTTCAAGGGCCAATTTTGCCGCCGCCATGGCAAGCAGAGTGACGCGGTCCATTTCTTTGAGCATGCCGCCGACTTTACGTTTGTCGGGGAAAAAATCTTGAATATTGAAGTCTTTTACTTCAGCGGCAATTTTGGTGTCAAGACCGATGGCAACGGGGTCGAACTGAGTGATTGGCGCCACACCAGACTCGCCCGCCAGTAGAGCTTGCCAGCAGACATCTTTGCCGATGCCCACGGGAGTTATCATCCCTAAACCAGTAATTACGACCCTGCGTTCAGCCATTGCTGTCCAATTCCCAGATTTCCTGTGCAGGTACATTCTAGCGTGCTTGCCGCCGTCGCTGGTTTTACAGCCTCTAGCTAATAATTAATTATTCTCTTTGAAACATTAAAAATCAGGCGTCTGCCCTCAAATAACGGCTTCGCCACCGCTCATGGTGCCGAAATAGTTATCTGTGTAGTTTTCGTCATCATCGCTGTAGAGGTGGTCGTCAGACTGTTGAGTATTGAAGCTGCATTTTTCGTTGCAGTCGTCTTCATTGCCGTCAGGCAGCTGCTCTTCCGTTAATTGGCAATCCGGGTCTATCTCTTCACGCCGCAGGTCGATATAAGCTCTGAAGGCCTCATCTTCCAGGCGGTTGTCCAGGCCCAGATTGGCAAAATTTTCTACCTGATCTTTATGAAGACCAAGTCGTCTGTTGCCATGTTCTATATAGCCATGGTCGGGGGTCCAGAGCAATTTGTTTTGTCGGAACAACTCTAAGTGCTGTTGTCCCCGGCCTGGCTCATGCATATGATAGTCGCCGGTTTTTGGCGGGCGTTTGCTGCCACGCTCGTGTGATCTGACATTCTTTTTAAATGCCATATCGAGATCGCTGCCGATATCTTTGTAATCGGGCTCAAAGCGGCCTACCAATTGCCAGAAATAATTGTTGTGACTGGCTTCAAGCACATGGGCCAGTTCATGGAGAACCAGATATCGTCGGCCTCTCTCCGGAACATTTTCAATGGCAAAGCGTGAGAAGGTGATCACTTTGCTCTTAAGGTTAATTTGCGCCAGTCGAGTGTATTTGGCCGAGCCGATTCTGATACCTCCGATGGTGACATTGAAGGTAGCATCGTTTATGCGCTTGACGTATGAATGCATAAACGATTTATATAAATCGAGGGTATGTTTCGACATGCCATCTTCTGCATTTTGCGAATCATGGGCGTGCTGCTTTAATTTATCCAGATTGGCTGTGGGTGGACGAAAATCGTAGAGCTTATCTTCTGCTGGCACTTTTATACAGGTATTGCAAGTAGTGGCATAATTTCTTCAACCGATTGTGATAGCTTAAGTGTTTTAGCGGCTTTAGGCAACTGCAAATTTTCGGGTGTTGAAATGCAAAGTTTGGAAGAATTAGTCAAGTTGACAGTGATCACCGGTGGTGCCCGCTCAGGTAAATCTGCACTGGCGGAGAAAATGGCTAAAGCGGCCGCACTACCCGTAGTCTACTTTGCAACTATGGGCAAAGTAGATCATGATCTGGAAGCCGGTGATCGCATCGCCTTGCATGCCCAGAGGAGGCCTGCCGAGTGGCTCACCATCGAAGAACCGCTGATGTTGAGCAAAGCAATTGCAGACCTTCCGGCCAGCGGTAATTCGTCGACGCTTTGTTTAATCGACTGCCTGTCTCTGTTTGTCTCTAATTTATTGTTGTCTCTGCCTTACACCATTGAAGACAATAACGTGCGCAAAGAACTGGAAGCGAATCTTTTGAAAGACGTCGACGACCTCTTATCAGCCGTAAGCGCTCGCAATGATCTGAGTTTTATTGTAGTCACAAACGAAGTCGGCTCTGGAATTGTGCCCGACAATAATCTCGCCCGCAGCTATCGAGATTTGCTTGGTCTGGCCAATCAAAAGTTTGCTGCTCAGGCTGACCAGGTCTACCTTTCGGTCTCCGGTCTGGCCCTTAAACTTAAATAGCTTAAAAGCCTGCTGCTCAAGGCATAATGATTTTATGAATTCAGGGCCGCCCATAGATGTTAATGCTGACGCTGTTGGAGATGCCGCTGCTGCCCCTCGGCCTTCCGTGTCGGCGAAAACTTATGTCAGACTTTTGCGGCCGAGACAATGGTCCAAAAATCTCATCGCCTTTGCACCGGCGCTGTTTGCCGGACGCCTCTTCGACGGCTATGTAGTCACACATGTGTCTATGTGCGTAGTAGCTTTGTGTTTAATTTCAGCAGCTGTTTACGTCTTCAACGATATTCTTGATGCCGACGCCGATCGCCTCCACCCGGTCAAATGCAAACGCCCGGTGGCTGCCGGTTTAATCGGCAAGCAAACCGCTTTTGTAGTAGGCCTGCTTTGTTTGATATTAAGTCTAGCGGTCGGCTACTTGACAAGACCAGCTCTGAGCCTGGTTCTTCTGGCCTATCTGCTTTTGCAGGTTGCTTATGTGGCCAAGCTCAAACACCATATTATTCTCGACGTTTTTTGTATCGCCACCGGTTTTGTTTTGCGAGCGTTGGCCGGCGGTGCTGCCGCGCATGTGCCCCTGTCAGCCTGGTTTTTACTCTGCACTTCTCTTGGTGCCCTATTTCTTGCCCTGGAGAAAAGGCGCCAGGAAATTAAAAGCCTGGGCAGTGATGCCGCAGGTCATAGAAAAGTATTGGGCAGGTATTCCATCGATCTGCTTGATCGAATGGAAGCGGCCATAGTACCGAGTTTAATCACCGCTTATGCTTTTTATAGTTTTCAGTCGCAATATGGCCAGTGGATGATGGTGACAGTACCCATGGTGCTCTATGGTGTTCTGCGCTATCAGGTCTTATCGGTAAGAGAAACGAATACAGGCACCCCTGAAGAGGTGCTGCTCAAAGATCGACCGATTCAGTGCACCATTGTCTTGTGGGTGCTGGCCTGCATGTCTGTGGTTTATGGCTGGTTGCCGCGGTTTGTTTCAGCAGTAGTGCAGGCTACTGATTCTGTGCGCTTGCACTTTTAATTGATTTTTCGCCCCAGGGGCCCATGGCAAACAACTTGGTCATTTCAGGGGTGATCAGCTCTTGCTTCAGTATGGCGCTGCTTTTACTGTCACCAGAAGCCATGAGCGCGCTGAGCTTTTCTTTCTGCTCGCCTTCAGCGTCTAGAAAACGGCAACGAAAACAAGCCCAGGTCAAATCAAAGTTAGTCATTGCTGCTTTAGCAGCCGGGTTAGGGGCACGCACAAAACGGTCTTTAATCACGTCGGCGAATACTTTGCGATTTTCATCACCGTCAACAGAGCGGTCTGGCTTGCGCTTACTGAAAAGAAAAACGGTCATATCGGCATAGGCATTGACCGCGTCTTCAGTGAGGGGCGGTGGCCCCGGCTCGGCAATGCGCGAAGCGCCGAGCAATTCTTGTAAAAGTTCGGCCTCGCTTTGATTTTTCACCAGAGCTGAATTTTTCCCACTCAAAGCATGCCTGATGAGGGCGCGAAACAGCAGTCGATAACTCTCTTTGCTGTCGATTTCACGCATTACTTTCACTCGCGTGCGGCGCCAGAAAGGCGCAATACCGGCATAGGGGGAGCCGGTAACTACTAATTTCTGGTCAATCATTTTGCCCAGGCTGTTTTTCTGATCGCCTGAAAGGGTTGCCAGGCCCAGGGTCTCCCTGCGATCGTCGTCAATATTGCTGGAAGCGCAAAGGGCGAATATTTCCAGCCAGGAACGTTTGTCGTCCACTTGTTCCTGCACGGGAGCGGCCACTTCAACTGTGTCGTCGGAGACGGCCGGCATGGATTTGGGCAATATTTTGGTAATCGGTTTGGCCGTTGTATTATTGCTTTTCGCCGGCCCTGGTTTGACTGGCCGGCTGGGCTGTGCGGGCACTGGCGTGACGGGCGAGGTTGTCGCTGGAGCTTCATAACCCCAATCTTGCGCCGATGATGCAGTCGCCGTGGAAACCATGACCAGAGCGGTTAATGCAGTGATTGACAGGCTACGACTGGCGGCGAATTTAGAAAGATATGTGTAGAGTAGACAAAGAGGCATCAAAATAGTCTATAAAATCTTGGCTTTGGTGTGATAATATCGGCTAAGAACCCCGTGGAATCGGGTGTGAGAAACTTTAGAGCTTAAAAATTTCTAGAGCGTTCGAACGAAGTTGATGGATACAAGTTAAGAACACGGCACGGAGGCCGGTTTTTAGAAGAGGCGGCAATCATGTCATTACTCAAGGTTAGATACTACCCTGATTCGGTTCTAAAGGCTAAAGCCAAAAAAATTAGCATTTTTGACTCTTCAGTGAGAAAACTTGCACAAGACATGCTTGACACTATGTATGAAAACGACGGTGTTGGTTTAGCAGCGCCACAAGTTGGAGTTTCCAAACGGTTGATGGTCATAGACGTCAGCGGTGAAGACGAAACACCGCGGCCAATCGTTTTCATCAATCCAGAAATTGTTGAACGTGATGGTGAAATGACCGGCCAGGAAGGCTGTCTCAGTTTCCCTGATGTTTTCTTCGAAGTGAAAAGAGCCTCGAAAGTTGTAGTGAAGTTTCAAAATTTGAAAGGTCTAACTCTTAAGCTCACTGCCGACGGTAATCTTCTGTCACGGGCAATTCAGCACGAAATTGATCACCTTGACGGCGAGCTCTTCATTGACAAAGCGGTTTCTACCATCAAAGCTGATTTAGAGATGACAAAGCATGGCTTCCGCGAAGGCAATGTCGAAGAACTCGAAGCCGAGTGGAAAGAAGAGCAGACAGAAAAAGAAGAGCAACTGAAAACTACCGCCGTGCCGCAACCAGCCACGGAGCCTGTTGCATTCTAGAAAATACTGACTTGAGACTATGAGCAGCAATCATAATAAAATGCCGGACAATCGAGTTAGTGTAGTTTCATTTGGCTTCAAAAATGGCAATCCACCCGAGGCAAACGTAGTCCTGGATGTGCGTTTCTTGAAAAACCCCTTTTGGGTTGATGAGTTGCGGCCCTTGACCGGGCGTGACGCACCGGTGCATAAATATGTGATGGAACAGAGTTCTGCTCAAGAATTTATGGGCAACCTTTTTGCATTGGTATCACAGGTGATGCCGGCGATGTTCGCTGCCAAAACTGATAATTTTACTATTGCTCTCGGGTGCACAGGTGGCCAACACCGATCTGTTGCCGTAGCTGAAGAGCTGGCCCAGAAATTGCAATCAACTTATCCTCATTACGAAGTGTCACTTTCGCATCGCGAATTAGATCGAGAGCTAGAACAAGATCAAGATCAAAAGCCTTCGCTTGCCACGCCGGATCAAGAGAAATTAGCCCTGCAAGAAGGGGCCTGATATTGTCAAAACCAAAAAAATCGTTAGATTATCGCTTTCAAAGCTGGATGCTACCAGGTTTAAAACGTTATCTGGTTATTGCCTTTCTCGCTTTGTTCGGCATAATTTTCGGTGTTTTGCTTTTGCTTGACGTTCACCCCGTCGATAAAATGTTCAAATACTCAGCCAGAATTTCGAAGAATGTCCGAGTAATTTTTTCTGATATAGCTGAGGCTTTACCGAGCCAGTTGAACGGCATTGTTGTAGTCACCCTCTGCTCTGGCGCACTTCTGGTGGCCAGTGTACGGATGATGCAACAAGTGCTCGGTACTTATTTGCCCGAGCGTGAATCAATTCCCGATATGCTCTACCGAGCCCGCAAATTTGGTCGCGGCCCCAGAGTAGTGGTGATTGGTGGTGGCACCGGTTTGTCCAATTTATTGCGGGGCCTGAAAAAACATACTTACAACATCACTGCCATTGTCACCGTAGGCGATGATGGCGGCAGTTCAGGGCGTCTGCGTCAGGAACTCGGTGTCCTTCCTCCTGGTGATATTCGTAACTGTATTACGGCTCTGGCTGATGAAGATAAACTGGTTACAGATCTCTTTAAATATCGCTTCAAATCTGGTGACGGCCTTGAAGGTCACAGCTTTGGCAATTTATTTTTAACCGCGGTCTATGCCATCACAGACGGTGACATGATTGCCGCAGTGCGCACAGCCAGCCGCGTGCTCAATAGCTGTGGTCAAGTGCTACCGGCAACTTTAGACGGCCTCAATCTAATGGCTGAATTTGAAGATGGTTCAATAGTATGCGGTGAGTCACACATTGCTGCTGAAGGCGAGGGCAAGCGCATCAAGCGTTTGTTTACCGAGCCGGCAGAGCCCGAGGCTACCGCCGAGGCCGTGGCAGCAATTCTTGATGCCGAACTTATTGTTCTGGGGCCAGGCAGCTTATATACTTCGGTCATTCCCAATTTTATTGTGCCGGGAATCGCTGATGCTGTGCGCCAGTCTTTTGCTAAAAAAATCTATGTCTGCAATGTCATGACACAACCGGGTGAGACTACAGATTATTCAGTTGGTGATCATGTGGAGGCGATTCTCAGCCACTCTAAGACACCCTCTATTGCTGCTAACCGCTTGATGCACGGCGTGCTTGTCAATGAATATGGCCGCGTGGTTCCTGACCTGCCGTCTGGTTCTAAACCGGTTCGTTTTGATCCCGAGCGATTGAAAGAACTGGGCGTCACGCCTTTCCGTAAAGTTCTGGTCAGTGAGGAAGCGCCTACTCACCACGATCCCGCCAAGCTGGCCGAAGTAATTATGCAATTTTTTGCTTACAAATCAAAACGCAAACCACCGACAAAGTTAAAAGGAGATACTGCGGTAATACCGGAGCAGCCTTTGGCAAAAATTGGACGCAAACTTTAAACTCACGAGGTTCTTATGAATTCTGCAGCTCCATTAAAAGAAAGAGTAGGCCCAGCCATCGGTCGCCTGGCCAGTGGTGTTTATATCATCACTGTTCACGGCGAAGACGGCAGCAAAGACGGCATGATGGCCACCTGGATTACACAAGCCGGTTTCGAGCCACCATCACTGGTGGTATCGGTGAATAGAAAGCGCGATATTTTGCAGGCACTGGCAGTAGGCAGCAAATTTTCAGTCAACGTGCTGAGCAAACGCAATGTGGATATCTTCAAAGCTTTTGCCAAGCCACACAATGCTGAAAAGTTTGATGGTCTGACATTGAAAGATGATGTCAGCTCCGGCCCGGTTTTTGCTGATGCCGTTTCGTATATGAGCCTGGTGGTAAAGTCGCAGACAGAGGCCGGTGATCATATAGTTGTTGTCGGTGAAATTACCGATGGCGAATTGCTCAACGCCGCCGATGAGCCCATGACTCACCTGCGTAAAGATGGATTTCAATATTAGTTTGTTTTTGCTTCAGCAGTATGCTGCCCGGTATAGCTGAAAATTTGCCTAAGGAATTTTACAACCCAAAGGTTGTATATCTATACAACTTATAAGTTGTAAAATTTCGTAAGGGCGCAATTAGGGACCTCACACGTCAGACAACCCAAAATTTCGACGCCAATTTTTTTAAACGTTAGCCGAAATCTCGGCGTCTTCTCTAAAAATCTGCACCAGTTGTTCGTTGGCATCATCATAGCCCTGACGAATCAGCCTCTTCGAGCGCTCCGGGTCTATCTCCAGCAAGGTGACATTGACGCCGTGCTTGGGCTGAAACACTCTAATTTTTACTTTTTTACGCCCACGCGATTCAACAGAGCCGGCATCGATTAGGCGGTTATATAATTCAGCCGATTGCACTTCTTTGCGAGCCGAAGCATCGAGCACAATATCAAGGCAGCGCACTAAAACTTCGAACATGTTGACCGGGCAAATGTTGATGCGCTCAGGGTGCAACAACACCATATAAACCTCATCCGCACCCAGGTGAATGGCTGTTTCCATGGGGGTATTGCGCACCAGACCGCCGTCAATCCATAAACCCTGACCATGTATATGACGGGGAGGGAAGGCCATGGGAATTGCGGAAGTGGCCATAAGCACATCAATAAGTTCATTGGTGGACATAATGTCATCAATGGTTATCAGTCGCGTTTCCAGGCTGCAAAGGTCGGTTGTACACCAGCCAACTTTGGTGGCGCTGGCCTTGAGCTTTTGCAAATTGATTTCGCGCCGCAAGAGTTCTTCCAGTGGGTTGGTATCTAGTAAGCCTAACTTGTGACCGAGCACCAGTCGACCGATTTGATGGGCGGAAGGCAGGCCGAAAATGTCACGACTGCGAATAGAACACCACAGCTCTTCCAATCTGGTCTGATTACCTTGAGCATAAAGGCTGGCGTTGATGCCACCGATACTTGTGCCGAATGCAATGTCGAACTCGATGCCTGCTTCTTTAAAAGCTTTAGTGACACCGACCTGATAAGCACCCCGACCGCCGCCGCCCGGTAATACCAGGGCACGCATGGGGCGAACTTTCTCGGTTAAATTGTCGGCTGCCATTATTAAATTGATTCCTGTTGTATCTCTATCCTATGCTAAGGGCACAAAGCTGACAAGCGAGCAGTCCTATCAGGCGAGACAATTTTTGGTCTATTGTAAAATAAGCGGCAAAAGAGGTGATTATGGCTACCAACCAGGCTAACTTTTCACAAGACGATCAAGCTGTTGATGTTTTGATTGTCGGTGCCGGACCCACAGGGCTGACTTTAGCCAGCGATCTGCTGCGCCGCAAAGTTTCCTTTCGGATGATTGAAAAAGCGTCTGCTGCCACCACAATTTCCAAGGCCATTGTGGTGCATGCACGCAATCTTGAAATGTTCGAAAATTTGAAAGTGGTTGAGCCTTTTCTCAAAGCCGGCCTGGCCCTGCGCGGCAGCAATATTTTTGCAGATGGCAAGCGCATTGTGCATTTAAACCTCGATGAAATCGACTCGCATTTTAAATTCGCCCTGACTATTCCCCAAGATCAAACTGAAAAGATTTTGGCTGATCATCTAGTTGAAAACGGCGTGGCTATCGAACGTAATAAAGAATTGCTCTCTTTTGTAGATGATGCAGACGGAGTGTCGGCGTCAGTCGCCTGCACTGCGGGTGATGGCAGCATTGAGACCGAAATTATTAAAGCAAAATATCTGATCGGCTGCGATGGCGCTCATAGTGCTGTTCGTCATACGCTTGATTTGAGATTTACAGGAGTGGTCTATGATGAAAGTTTCGGAGTCGCCGATGTCAAATTAGAAGCCCTGGGCGCTTCAAAATTAGCTCACGATGAGGGTTATGTTTATCTATCGGAAGACGGTCTGTTAGCTTGTTTCCCTTTTGGCAACGGTCGCTATCGTCTGATCTTCGATATGCCGCCCCTCGGTAAAGACGAAGAGAAACGGCCGTTGATTTTCGAAGAAGTGCTGGCGCTAGTGAAGAAGCGAGGTCCGCAGGGCAGTTACAGCTTCTCCATTTCTGACCCTCACTGGATGGCCTGGTTCAAGATCAATCGACGTTGCGTCACTTCTTATCGCAAAGGTCGCGTTTTTCTCGCTGGTGATTCTGCGCATATTCACAGCCCGGTAGGCGGAGTGGGGATGAATACCGGTATGCAGGACGCGGCCAACCTGGGCTGGAAACTGGCTCTCGCTGTGAAAGAGCAAGCCGGCGATTTTCTTCTCGATAGCTATCACCTGGAACGCCACGCTGTTGGTCAGGCTGTGCTGGAAGGCACTGATTTTGCCACCAGGGCAGTGACCTTACGTAGTCCGGTGGCTAAAGACCTGCGCAATAGCTTGATGGGATTTCTTGCCTCTCAAGAAATTGTGCAGCAGCGCATCCTCAAGGCCGGAAGCCTGACTGGAGTAAGCTACCGCAAGAGCCCTCTTTCAAAAGAGTCGCATGCCAGCTTGAAAGAACTGTTGGAGCGCAACCTTCCGTTTGCTATGTCAGGTCAAACCCAGAATGATACTTCCGGCGAAAATCCGACTATGCTTTCCTGGCTTGACTTTGCCCGGGCACCTCTTGCCGGTGATCGCATGGTAGATAGAGAGTGTCAGACCCGTCATGGCGACACAAGGTTGGCGCTGCAAACGGCTTCTCCTAATTTTCAATTGTTGCTCTTCGATGGTTTCGAGGCCAGCACTAAAGGTTACGAGCAGTTTTTAAAAATTGAAAAAATGATGCAGGTTCAGTTTTTTGGTTTAGTAGATGTGCATGTCATTCTGCCTTATACGCAAAATTCTCCTGAGTATCACGCTAATTACGCCACTTTCAACACTTATACCTCAGTTTTGTTTGATTCGACTAAAGAGCTACACCGCGCTTACGGCGCCAGTTCCGAGTGCCTCTATCTGATTCGTCCTGACGGTTATATCGGCTTTCGCTCACAGCCTGTGGTGGCAGCAGATCTGGAAAACTACCTTAAGTCGATTCTCAAGTTGATCTAATAAAAAGCTGCCTACGCAAAAAAATGAAAAAAGCCGGTCGTTTTGACCGGCTTTTTTATTTGTCCATGCTGCTTAGAGTTATGCCTTAGCAGGCTGCTTCAGGGCCTCAGCTACTTGTTTGGCTACTTCCGACGGGGTCATGGCCACTCTTACGCCATTGGCTTTAAATGCCTCAAGCTTCGATTCGGCTGTACCTTTTCCACCAGAAATAATTGCGCCGGCGTGGCCCATGCGTTTTCCGGGAGGAGCGGTTTGTCCGGCGATGAAACCAATCACTGGTTTTTTGATATTTTTCTTGATGTAGGCTGCAGCTTCTTCTTCAGCGCTGCCGCCAATTTCACCAATCATCACGATTACTTCGGTGGCTGGATCATTTTCAAATAGTGATAGCAGCTCCTGATAGTCGAGCCCTTTAACAGGGTCGCCGCCGGTGCCGATGCATGTTGATTGACCAAGGCCGCTTTCAGTAAGCGCCAGAGCGATTTCATAAGTGAGAGTGCCGCTTTTGCTTACCATACCTACTGGTCCAGATTTGAAAATCGAACCGGGCAGAATACCAATCAGCGATTGTCCTGGGGTAATGATACCTGGGCAATTTGGTCCGATTAGTTTGGCACCTTTAGCTTTTACCTGGGCAACGAGCTTAGCTGTATCGAGTGGCGGAATGCCTTCTGTAATGAGCACCAGCAGTGTAATGCCGGCATCTAAAGCTTCGCATCCGGCATCAAGCGCCAGGTAAGGTGGCACGAAAATTACCGAGCAAGTAGCGCCGGTTTTATCAACGGCTTGCTTGACTGTATCGAATACAGCCACGTCATGCATTTTCTCGCCACCCTTACCGGGTGTGACACCACCGACGATATTGGTGCCATATTCAATCATGCGTTTGGTGTGGGCTGCGCCCATCTTTCCAGTTATGCCCTGGACAATTACTTTTGTATGTTTATCGACAAGTATCACGTCAATCTCCTTTTAGGCTTTGCCGACGGCAACTGGTTTTTTGGCAGAATTTTTAGAGCGACTAACCGCTTCTTTTACAGCTTCTTCCAAATCGGGATAAAGTTTGAGACCGGAGGCGGCCAACATTTTTTCAGCGATATCTTGATTGTTGCCGCGCAGTCTGACGACCATGGCGCGCTCAGGATATTTTTTCATGAACTCAACCAGGGCTCCTGCCACTTCATCGCAAGCGGTAATGCCGCCCAAGATGTTGAGCAGAATAACGTCGACATTGGGATTGTCGTTAACGAGTTCGAGAGCAGCCAGAGTTTTCTTCTGGTCCGATCCGCCGCCAGCGTCGAGGAAGTTGCCTGGTTGACCGCCAAAGGCTTTGACCATATCCATAGTAGCCATGGTCAAACCGGCACCGTTACAGAGAATACCGATGTTTCCGTCCAACTCTACCAAATTGAGGCCGGTCATTTTGGCTTCCCGTTCACGTGGCGAAAGATCGCACAAGTGCGCTTCTTCCCAACCGCGGAACTGCGATTGGCGATTAACCGAATCGTCATTGATGATGATCTTGCCGTCGAGAGCGACAACGTCTCCCCCTTCAGTAATGACCAGAGGATTGATTTCAGCTAAATCGAGGTCTTTTGATTCAAAAATTTGGTAGAGCTTGTTGGCGATATCGGCTACTTTATTTAAGTCGCTGCCTTTAAGACCAAGTTTGGCTGCCAGATTGCGTCCGATGTATGGCTGATAGATGTGAGGAATCGGTTCGGTCAGAACATTGTCTGACGACTCGATTTCAATGCCGCCCTCAGCAGAAGCGATAAATATCGGGCAGCCGCGGTCACGATCAAGAGTAACGGCCAGATAGAGTTCGCGGGCAATGTTCATGCGCGGCTCAACCAGAAGACTTTCTGTTTTTGAATCTTTGATGGCAAGTTTGAGCATGTCCTTGGCAAGGGCCATGCCCTCTTTCAAATCTTTAGGGAATTTGATGCCGCCTGCCTTACCACGTCCGCCTGCCAAGACCTGGCATTTTAAGGTGAGCGGGTAACCGAAATGGATTTTGGCCAGCTCTTCCGGTTTGGTGATGCGCTGTGCTGGCGGAACCGGGATACCGCCTTCGGCAAAGATTCGCTTGGCTTCGTATTCGTAGAGATTCAAGGTTTAATCCTCTTTGGACTTCTGGTGAGTTAGCACTTATTAAAAAGGTATGGCTATAAATGTAAGCGACTGCGGCGAAAAAGCTCTGGAACTTTATGATTCTTAAGTGTTCGGCAGCCCGCACGAAAAGATTTTGCGCGTTCTGGTAAGTATACTGATGGCCCGGCGCACACGGTGGCTGCTTGGCATGTGACGGCGGTTTAGTTGGCTGCGAAAAAGGTGGCGAAATGCGTATAGGAATCCTCACAGGCGGCGGTGATTGTCCCGGTCTTAACGCTGTAATTCGAGCGGTAGTACGCACCAGCGTCAAAGAATATAGCTCCGAGGTCATTGGATTTCTCGAGGGCTGGCGCGGTCCCCTTGAGAATATGGTCATGCCCTTGACCATGCAATCCACCGGCGGTTTGATTCATCGTGGCGGCACAATTTTGCGCACATCGCGCACCAATCCTTTCAAAGTCGATCGCGGCCCCGAAAGAATTTTGGACAACATGCAAAAAAACAGGCTCGACGCTCTAATTGCTGTGGGTGGGGAAGACACATGCGGCGTGGCCAACCGTTTATACAAAGAACACAACCTCAATGTGGTTTGCATTCCAAAAACCATCGACAATGATTTGAGCGCCACTGATTTTACCTTTGGCTTCGACACTGCGGTCAATATTGTTACCGAGGCACTGGATCGCTTGCATACTACCGCTGAAGCGCATAACCGCGTGCATGTCTGCGAAGTAATGGGTCGCGATGCCGGTTGGCTGGCTTGCTATGGCGGTATTGCCGGTGGTGCAGACTTTATTCTTGTACCCGAAAAACCAATCGAAGCCCAAAAAGTGGTGCAGGCAATTAAGACTCGCCATTCACGGGGCCGCGATTATTCTATTGTTGTCGTAGCTGAAGGGGCGAAGTTTGCCGAAGGCGAGGCCGGGGTTGAAGCCGGCGAAACTCCTGAGCAAGTAGATTCTTTTGGTCACAAGCGCCTCGGTGGTATTGGTGATCGCCTGGCTAAGTTGATTGAAAGCCAGACCGGTTTTGAAACCCGGGCTACAATTCTTGGACACATTCAGAGGGGCGGCTCTCCCACCGCCTTTGATAGAGTGCTGGCCACACGCTTTGGTGTCAAAGCGGCACAGTTGGTAAACGAAAAAAAGTTTGGACGGATGGTCTCATTGCAAGGCAGCACACTAACCGACGTTGCCATTGAGGAAGCGACAGGCACTTTAAAGACTCTTGATATGGAGCTTTACGGCGTTGCTGAAGTATTTTTTGGATAAGCGTTATATGCGCCGCTGCCTGGATTTGGCTCGCCAGGCCGAAGGGCGTACTGCGCCAAACCCCATGGTCGGTGCTGTTGTTTTGAATAAAGCTGGCGAGGTGGTGGGCGAGGGCTATCATCACCGGGCCGGCGAGCCTCACGCTGAAGTTCATGCTCTCAATCAAGCCGGTGACGAGAGCCGCGGCGGCACCCTTTATGTCAACTTAGAACCATGCTGCCATGTTGGTCGCACTCCAGCCTGCTCCAAAAGAGTGATTGAAAGTGGCGTCTCACGCGTGGTTGTCGGAATAATCGATCCTAATGTGAAAGTGGCCGGCGGTGGTATAGCCGATCTTTCGGCGGCCGGTATTGAAGTGGTAAGTGAGGTTTTGCCTGCTGATTGTTATTATCTTAATCGTGGATTTATCAAAGCCCAGACCGAAAAATTGCCCTGGCTGGCACTGAAAATGGCTATGACTCTTGATGGCAGTATTGCCGATCGCGATTGCGGCAGCCGCTATGTCAGCGGTGAGGCAGCAAGATCTTTTGTCATGGATTTGCGCAACCGCTTCGACTGTGTGCTTATCGGTGCCAACACTGCCCGGCTCGACGACCCGCAATTGACGGTGCGCAATAACTCAGGAAGCGAAGGAGAGCAGCGCGATCCACTCAAAGCGGTGCTCGACTCAAAATGTTCAGTAAAGCCTGATGCCAGAATTTTTGAGAGCGGAGAAACCGTTTTATTTTGCCTCGAGCAGCATTTGACCAAGCCTAGTCGCTTTCCGTCAAATTGCCGCGTGGTGCCTGTTGCGGCATCCGAGAACGGTCAGCTAAATTTGCAAGATTGCCTTCAATATTTACTCGCCCAGGGCGTGCAGAAGATACTCTGCGAAGGCGGAGGCGAGCTGGCCGGTGCTTTAATCGACGGCGAATATGTCGATGAGCTTTACTGGTTTATCGCGCCTAAGATGCTCGTAGACAAGTCGTCGTTGCGTGCCGTGGCATCGCCGAAGAAAAGGCTCATTGGCGACGCTGTGTCCTGGGAAATTTGCAGTTCCAGTTTTTTAGCAGATGACATATTGCTACACGGCCTCAACAGCCGACACGAGAAATTTGTAATTTAAAATTTGGGGAAAAGTGATTTTTTAGCTGCCATGCTGTTTTAATGGTGGAAAATCAAACTATTACTTTCAAAAAGCAAACCCTATCTGGCTGGCACTGGCTTGATTCTGACTATTATGCTGAAGGCAGCGAACAGGTCAGGCTTTTACCTAAGGTCTCTCGCCCCAGTCGCTGGTTGCCTTTTGTATTCCTGCATCTGGGCGCCCTTCTTGCCTTGGCCTATACTGCGTCTCCTTTTACTTTGTCAATGGTTGCCGCGCTCTACTTTATTAGAATGTTTGCAGTCACTGCTTTCTATCATCGTTATTTTTCTCATAGAACTTTCAAAACCAGCCGTCTGGTTCAGTTTTTATTTGCCGTTCTGGCCATGTCTTCTGCTCAACGCGGTCCGTTGTGGTGGGCGGCTCACCACCGCAGTCATCACAAATTATCCGACCGCGAAGGCGATTTGCATTCTCCTCATGTCAGTGGCCTGCTCTGGTCGCACATAGGCTGGATCACCGCCGACGCCAACATGCCGACAGATTATGGTGCGGTTCAAGATCTGGCAAAATATCCAGAACTTGTCTGGCTCAATCGCTTCGATTGGCTTCCACCTACGGCCCTGGCATTGAGTTTAATCGGCCTTGGCTTTGTATTAGAAAAAGTCTCTCCGGGTCTGGGCTCAGGCCCCATGCAGCTTCTCTTGTGGGGTTTTTTTGTGAGCACCGTTCTGCTCTTTCACGGCACTGCCACCATAAACTCCCTCACACATCTATTTGGCAGTGTGCGCTATGAGACAAATGACCAGAGTAGGAATAATTTTTTGCTGGCCTTAATTACTCTGGGAGAAGGCTGGCACAACAATCATCACCGTTATCCGGGCAGCACCAGGCAGGGGTTTTACTGGTGGGAAATTGATTGCACCTATTATTTTTTAGTGGTGCTTTCCTGGCTGGGTATTGTCTGGGATTTGCATCCGGTACCGGCGCAAGTCTACTTGCCCACTGAGGGCGAGAGGTGAAAAAGTTAGCGATTATCGGCGCTGGAATTGCAGGCCTGGCCTGCGCGTACAAACTCAAAGAGCAGTTTGAACTAACGATATTTGAGAGTAATGAATATCTTGGTGGGCACACAAACACCATAGGTTTTTGCGATCAGGAAGCGAAGCAAATCGCTTTCGACACTGGCTTTATGGTTTACAACCAGATTACTTATCCTAATTTGACTGCCTTATTTACCGAACTACAGGTGCCTGTCAAAAAGACAGACATGTCATTTTCGGTGCAATATCTGCCTGCCGCCCTTGAGTGGAATGGCGCCGGTTTAAAGCGTATTTTTGCTCAGCGCAAGAATCTTTTAAGCCCACGCTTCTGGCGCATGCTAACTAAGCTCGATTGGTTCAATAAACACGCGGTCTCGCACCTCAATGACGACCGAGTGTCGACGTTTTCAGTGCGGCAATATGTTGACCATTTTAAAATGGGCGAAGAATTTCTGCACTGGTATTTGATACCTATGGGTTCGGCGGTGTGGTCTACTCCACCTTCTAAAATGCTTGATTTTCCTATGGCTAATCTGATTCGATTTTTTCATAATCACGGTTTTCTCGGCCTTGACACGCATTTTCAGTGGTACACAGTGGATGGTGGCGCCAGACAATATGTCAAACTGCTTGCAGCATCATTGCCCGAACGAACAAGATTTAAAGGCGCTGCTCTTTCGGTGGAAAGGCACGAACATACACATTCTGGCAATGCAAACGTGTTTTTTGCCGGGGGCTCGGAAATATTCGATCAGGTGATAATGGCTTGCCACGCCGATCAAGCTCTGGCTTTGCTGGTGTATCCCACACCCCTCGAGAGTGAATTGCTTACGGCTTTTAAATATGAACGCAATCAAGTCACCGTTCACAGCGACCAGTCGGTTATGCCAAAAGAAAAAAGAGCTTGGGCTTCTTGGAATTATCGGGTGGAAAAATCTGACTTGCAGATGCGCTCAAGCACTCATTATTGGATGAATAATCTTCAGGGCCTCCATTGCGGTGACGATTATTTCGTTTCGCTCAATAGCGCTGGTTTGATTGACGCAGGTAAGGTGATTAAAGAAATTGTCTATCATCACCCACTTTTTGATCTCGCCACAGCTGAAGCTCAGCCGCGTTTACCGGCCTTAAACAATGTCCGTGCTGACCAGACGGTTTATTTCTGCGGTAGTTATTTTCGTTATGGTTTCCACGAAGACGCACTTACTTCGGCTCTTGATCTTGTTTCGATCTTACAGAATCAGAATTGTCTGGAGACGGTTGTCGTATGACTGATATAAATAATTTGAGCAGCGAATTTATTTCGAAAATTTATCGTTGCAAAATTGTGCACCATCGCTTTTTGCCCAAGGTCCATCACTTTAAATACGGCATTTTTATGCTTTATCTCTACCTGGACGAACTGGATAGTCTATCAGAGGTTATACCGCTCCTCAGTCGCAACCGGTTCAATCTTTTTAGCTTTTACGACAACGACCATTTGAAATTTTCACAAGAGAATGATCTGGCGTTAAAAGAGCGCATGGTGAGATATCTGTTCGAACAGGGTGTCATTGCAAACGTGTCGCACTTTAGCGGCAGAATTGCTCTGCTAACCTTGCCACGAATTTTGGGTTATGTCTTCAACCCGGTTTCATTCTATTTTGTCTTTGACAAAGACGGCACGCCTCTGGCCTCCGTTGCCGAGGTTGGTAACACATTTGGCGAGATGAAGATCTATTTGCTCACTGACAAAAAGTCGAATACCGATGCAACCACGTTTGACCTCGTGACGGCCAAACATTTTTATGTCTCACCATTTTCTTCAGTGGCCGACTTCTTTCATTTTAATTTGCCCCTGCCAGGTGAGAGTCTCAACCTCTCGATTAAGTCTCTCAGCCCTTCAGGGGAGGCACTTTTAACCACTAATCTAAGCGGGCAGAGTAGATCAATCACAGAATTAAATCTCACGCTTTTCTTGCAATATCCACTACTGACCTTGAAGGTAATAGGGTCCATTCATTTTCACGCTCTCTTGCTCTGGCTGAAGAAAATTCCATTTTATGCCAAGCAAGATAATGCCGAATTACAGACCGACGTGCTTGGCCAGCCAAAGGAACAAAATGTTAAAGTCGAAGCTTGATTTAATTGACAAAAATAGTGATTTCGGCGCCGCCGGACACAGTGGTGCCAGGCTGTCATTACTTGAACAGGTCTGCCGCAAACTGGTACTGGGAGCGCTTTCAGCTATGACCTGCGGTCGGCTCAAGCTGACTCTGCCTGAAGGTCAAACACTTTATATCGGCGCGCAACCAGGCTCTGACGAGCTAATCAGTGCTGAGATCAATGTGCTTGACGAAAGGTTCTTTAAACGCCTGGTAGTTTTTGGCCATGTTGGTCTTTCAGAATCGTATATGGATGGCCACTGGTCCACTCCTGATGTGGCCGGTGTGATTGCCTGGGCTCTTCTGAACGTCAATAGTTGCCAGATTCTCGAAGGCAACGGCGGCTTTCGCTGCTTCAATTTTCTTGGTCTGGTCAATCAACTTTTACATTATGGCCGTCGCAATCATGAAAATAATAGCCGTCGCAACATTTCCTATCACTATGACTTGAGCAATGATCTGTTCAAGCTTTTTCTTGATCAATCAATGACATATTCCAGCGCCTATTTTAAAAATTGGAATATCAGTTTGAAAGAAGCGCAGCAGGAAAAATATGAAAATCTCTGCCGCAAGTTGCAGCTCAAGGCCTCAGACAGCGTGCTCGAGATTGGCTGTGGTTGGGGCGGTTTTGCTGAATATGCAGCTAAGAATTTTGGCTGTCGCATTACTGCAGTGACAATATCGCAAGAACAATTCGACTATGCAAAAGATAGATTAGCTGCCTGCGGTTTAACAGATCGGGTGGTGCTACGTTTACAAGACTACCGAAAGATACGCGGACAATTCGACAAAATTGTCTCAATCGAGATGATTGAAGCGGTTGGCCACGAATACCTGGATGTGTTTTTCAAGCAATGTAACCTCTTATTGAAAAAAGATGGTTTGCTTGCTCTGCAAATGATTACTTGCCCTGACTCGCGCTACGATCTATTGCGTCAGAATACTGACTTTATTCAGAAACATATTTTTCCCGGTTCGCAATTACTCAGTCACAGGCGAGTCAATCAAGCGCTTGAGCACTGCGGCAGCGACCTTTTTCTGCATGACCTAGAAGATATCGGCAATTATTATGCCAAGACCCTGGAAATCTGGCAAAACGAGTTCGAATCGCGGCTGGAGGCGGTGCACAAGCTTGGTTTCGACCAGGTTTTCGTGCGCAAGTGGCAATATTATCTATCCTATTGTTTTTCGGCCTTTGCCATGCGCAATATCACTGCCGTTCAGGCAGTTTATACTAGACCCAACAATCTCAATTTGAGCCACAGTGAGCTGCTCAAAAGATTGGTCTAAAGTCTCATGGTAAATTCAAATGACTGCTTCTGATCTTGAAATTGAACGAGCTGCTGCCTATCTCAAAGCGGGCAAGTTGGTGGCATTTCCCACTGAGACTGTCTATGGCCTCGGGGCCGATGCCACAAACGAGAATGCCCTCGCCGCACTCTATGCCCTCAAAGGGCGGCCGGTATCGCATCCGGTTATTGTGCACATTGCTTCTGTTCAAGAACTGCAGTCGTGGGCGAAGAATATTCCCGACGACGCCTACAAACTGGCTGAGAAATTTTGGCCCGGTCCTATGACCTTAATTTTGCCCAAAGCCGACCATGTGCTGGGTCAAGTCACCGGCGGGCAAGATTCAGTCGGCCTACGTGTACCGGCTCACCCTCTGGCCTTGAAATTGCTTGCCCTTACCGGAGGCCTGGCGGCACCGTCGGCAAACAGATTCGGGCGTCTGTCGCCCACAACGGCTCAAGCTGTAATTTTAGAATTTAAAGATGATGCTGGCCTGGCAATGGTACTTGATGGCGGCGCTTGTGATGTCGGAATTGAATCGACTATTGTCGCCTTAAATTCTGGTGCCGGCAGCGCCAAGATTTTACGTCCGGGCATGATTGATGCAGGCGCTGTTGAAGATCTGCTTGGTTATAAGGTAACTTACTCTGAAACTCGCGACTCTGGAACTCGTGTTCCGGGCTCTTTGCCTAGTCACTACGCTCCTGAAACCAAGCTCACTGTAGCTGATGCCGCTGATTTAATTGTGCTTGTAATGGAACTCAATGCACTGGACAAAGGAGTTGGCGTTATTGCTTCGGCGGCCACTGTGGCTATTCTTAAAGATAATCTCACTGGTCGTGGTTATGACCGCATTATTACCGCTCCAGATTCAGCTGACGAATATGCCCGCCTGCTTTACGAACAAATGCGCCGTTTTGATCAATTGAAACTCGACCGCATATTTGTGGAGGCTGTCCCTGCCGGCAACCAGTGGGACGGCGTGCGCGATCGTTTGCAACGCGCTAGTGCCGAATCAGAATTAGCTGCCGATACAGATTAGAGGATCAATCAATTTGCCAGTGCCAGAACTTACCCCACTCGTCACTTTAATGCTTTTAAGTTTTGGCACCATGATTGCTCTCATGTTTTTAGTCTGGTTGCTCAGCCGGAAATTGAACAATGCTGGTATTGTTGATGTAGCCTGGGGCTTCGGCTTCGTCATTATCGCTCTCATTGATTTTATCTGGGCATATTTTCATGGTTGGGGATGGCTGCCACGAAACCTAGTGGTACTGGCTATGGTGGCTTTGTGGAGTCTCCGTTTGGGCATTTTTCTTGCAATGCGTTTTAAAAGAATGTGGCCAGCCGAAGATGCACGGTATACAACCTATCGTCAGGCCTGGAAAAATCCTCAATTAGGCCTGTTGCTTGCTTTTGAAATGCAAGCGGTGCTGTTGGCCGCATTGACTTTGCCTTATGCACTGGCAATGGTCAGCGCTGTGGCGCAATTTTCTATTTTTGAACTTTCAGGAATAGCTCTGTTTTTAATTGCCTTGATTGGTGAAAGTGTGGCCGATCATCAGCTTGAGACTTTTAAAAAAAATTCGGCTAATCACGGCCAGGTCTGTCAAAGCGGTCTCTGGTATTACTCAAGACATCCTAACTATTTTTTTGAATGGATGGTCTGGCTGGCCTTTTTTGTTTTCTCCCTGGCATTTCCCTATGGTTGGTCAACTTTTTATTGCCCGATACTGATGCTCTGGTTCTTGTTAAAGGTGACCGGTGTCAAGGCCACTGAAGAACAGGCTTTGCGCAGTAAAGGTGAGGCTTATGCCGCTTATCAACGAACTACCAGTGCGTTTGTGCCCTGGTTCAAAAAAGGAGTTACCTAAAATATGTCGCCAACTGAAATCAACCATAGAAAAGCTCCCGACGAAATTAAGATTGATTTTTCTAAGTTGAGCAAACCAGGTTCAGAAGCCTTTATCTATGAAATTCTGGCCACCAATCTGGTGCCTGATTTTATTATTCGCGCCGGCATTCGCACCATGCTGTCAAAGAAATTAGAAGAAGAAACTTTCGCCACCCATGAGCAGCAGCAAGAACATTTGCTTAGCATGGTGAAAGAGCTGTCGCTGTTGCCTATTGCTGTCAAGACCGACTCGGCCAATGAACAACATTATTTGGTGCCGCCTGAGTTTTTTAAACTCTGTCTTGGTAAGCGCATGAAATATAGTTCTTGTTATTACGTCAATAGTAGCGACACGCTAGATCAAGCAGAAGAATCGATGCTGACTTTAACGGCAGCTCGCGCCGATTTGCGCAATGGTCAGCGCATTCTTGAGCTTGGTTGCGGTTGGGGATCTCTGACACTTTTTATGGCCGAACGCTTTCCTCAGAGTGAAATCATTGCGGTTTCTAATTCCAGCGCTCAGCGTCTTTATATTGAAGAACGTTGTCGGCAGCTGAGTCTGAGCAATGTCACTGTGACTACATGTGATATGAATGATTTTGATTTTAAGTTTCCCACTGCGATCGACAGGGTTGTATCAGTAGAAATGTTCGAGCATATGAAAAATTATGATCTTCTGCTTTCTCGCATTGCAGGCTGTCTTAGCCCTGATGGAAAATTATTTGTTCATATATTTACTCATAAAGAACTTTGCTATCACTACGAAGATAAAGACGGCAAAGATTGGATGACGCGCAATTTTTTTGCCGGCGGCATTATGCCTGCCAACGACCTGCTGCTTTACTTCCAAAAAGATCTCAAAATTGAAAAGCACTGGACCATGAGCGGTGAGCATTATGGACAAACTGCTAATCACTGGCTGGCCAACATGGACAGCAATAAAAAGGCAATAATGCCCATTCTGGCAGACACTTATGGCAATGAGCAAGCACTGCGCTGGTGGGCTTTCTGGCGATTGTTCTTCATAGCCTGCGCCGAACTCTGGTCGTTTCGTCAGGGGCAAGAGTGGATGGTTTCGCATTATTTATTCAGCAAATAGCCGCTCTTGAGATCTCTAAACGCAAAAAATCACAATCTTTTGCTCCATAACTGAGCCCTTGTAATAGACTTATGTCTTCGTTTGAGCGCTGGAGATTTTATGGCCGATCACAATACACCCGCATCTGATGTCGTTGGCGTCATGGACGCTTTGCGCGAATCAACCAAAGATATGCACAATGAGACTGAAGGGCACGATTTCCAGAAGCAACTGGGAAGTGGCACCGTCAGGCAAGATCGCTACGTTGCCTATTTGGGCCAGCTCTATTTGATGCATAAGCAGCTGGGCGAATTGTTGAAGCGGGCCGCTTCCACAGACGGCCGCGTGGCCGCGGTGCTTGCTCCCTATCACAGCGATCTCTCTGCCGTTAGCAGCGATCTTGAATACTTTTCCGTTGCTCCCGAGGGCGTTGTGCCAATCGCATCGACTGCGGGCCTACTGAGCTATATGGATGAGCTGGCCAGGCGTTCACCGCTGGCCTTGCTCGGTTTCCTTTACGTGCTTGAAGGTTCAACTAACGGCGCCAAGTTCATGGCCAAAACTTTGCGGGCCGGAATGAATTTGCCCGATGACCGAGGTGCGAGCTACTTTGATCGTTATGGCGACCAACAGCGTGAGCGCTGGAGCCATTTCAAAGAAACCATGAATGCACAAGGTTTCAACCAGAGTGAAATCGATGCCATTGTCGCCGAGGCAAAAAGACTGTTTCAAACATTCTTTGATATCGGCAATGAATTGATTGCCACAAGCAGCGCTGTACTCTAGGCATTAATGTCAGCAGGTTTGGATTTGTCCAATTTGCGGTACTTTGTCATGGAGTGCAGGAGTATCTATGAGCGCAAGTGAACCTCAACCCGGCCCCGCGGCCGACGCCCCTGTGGAGCGCGCGAACCAGCGAATTGGCGTAATAGCGGCTTTCTGGGAGTCTCTTGCTCACGTAAGGCAGGCCACGAACGATAAGGCCGTCACTATTCGAGAGACCGATAAACAGAGTGCGCGAATTTTGCGCGGTTCTGTTGTGGCAGCACTGATCTTTCTCTTCTTGCCCCTGGCCGGCCTTGGGCGTTATGCGATCATTTGTTTAATTGCCGCCGATTTGTTTTTCCTGTTTGCGCTGACCATATTTATTGTCGGACGCTTTGGTATTTTGCGGGTTATGTCGCCACGTCACGCTCTGGTCTGCTGGCAATTGATGGTAGGTACCAGCCTGTTTTCCATGGCACTGGCCATTAATGGCGCTTTCATTTTAGTGATGGTGCTGGCGGGACAATATTTGATGCAGCGTTGAATAACGCAAAATCTCGAGCTTTGAGCACTACCGGTAGTATTAATCCACCGGTAGTATTTTTTTATAAGACTCTAAGTAACTGACTGACGGCCTTGATTGGGTTAGTTTTGAATTAGCTGGGCATATTGTGAATCGTAAGGCGTTAACTGTGTCGAGTTAGGTTGAGAAACCTATTGCTGTAGACACAGGCTGAAAAAGGATGGTGTCCAATGCTACGGAGATCGGGTCCGCTCCCTAAAACTTTGCAGAAATTACCGGCGGCGCCGGGATTGTCTGAAATCCACCACTATTTATCGGTGGCCATGGAGCATCGGGGAAGGCAAGTTGAAATTACCTGGTCTACACCGGACAGGGCAATAGATTTCACTCTTAATATTCATTGTCCCTGGCGTGGCGGAGACACCGAATGGAAGTTATTTGTCGGCAAAAACATGCGCCTGGTTTGGGATTACACCAGTTGCGACGTTTTGCTTGTCTACAATTTGATTATTTCGTCCTGCGGTGAGGTGCACCAGAGCGTGCAAGCCGATGGCGTGTTATCTGTGAGCGAGGCTTTTAGAGATTCGTCGAAACGACGTGACACTCTCTTTATGCAGACTTCGAAGCAAAATGACGAAACTGATCCGAAGAGCAATAAATCGGTTACTCAGCCGCAAGACAATGCCTGGACCCGCTCTACATTGCCGCCTACTGGTGATCTGTCACTGGTTGAGATTTCCCGATTGCTGCAATCTATATTGCTGGCAAAAATGACTGGTCGTCTTGATGTTGACCAGGGTAGTTTGCACGCCAAAATATTCTTTGTCGATGGTGAACCTCAACATGCTGACGTGGGCGGCATTCTCGGTGATGAAGGCATTTTAGACCTGCTCACCTGGCGGGAAGGCAAATATAAATTTGAACCAAGAGTAAGAGTGGCTCAGAGAAACGTCGCGCAGCCCATTGAAAGTCTTGTTATTTTGGGCGTGCATCTCGTTGATAAAGTCACATTCTTACGCAACGTCGGCTTGCAGACTGATTCTGTGCTGATTCGTAAGCACGAGAGCGTGGTTGGCTATGATTTTGAAAATCTCGCCGCTCACGATACCACTGTGGCCAGCCATATACTGAAAGCTTTTTATTCGGTGATTGACGATAAGACCACAATTAAGGCTCTGGTGGATAAAACCCGTCTGTCACGCAGTCAGTGGGTGCCTCTAATCACCCTTCTACTCAATGCCGATTTGATCACTTTCACCAACGACTTTATTGGTATGAAAGAAGAAAAGGCAGTAATTGCTGCCAAGATTATTGATAAATCAAAAATTCACAGCGTCATGATGAACTTGCGGCGGCCTGAAACCGGCATGTTCACTTACGAAGCGTTCTTGTATTTTCTTGAGCAAGAATATTTCCGCGGTTACAGATCAGGCAGTCCGCTTTCTGTAATGGTGATGGAAATGCGCGTAATTAGCGGCCCGCCCCATTTTGAAAGACAACCGCTCGACACTCCTGCGCTGGCGGAAGTAGTGCGTCGCATCAGCCGTTTGAAGCGTCACATCGATTTGCTCGCCCACTATGATCAATATGATTATGCAATGCTCTTGCCTAATACAAAAACTACCGGTGCCAATACATTCGCTCAGCGAGTGGCTAAAGCAATCTGGAGTTCGCCTCTGAGCGCAAATATCGATAGCTCAAATCTTTCGCTTGCCTTTGGTGTCAGCTGCATACCTGAAGATTGTCTTGATCTAGGTGTCTTGCTGGCTGCCGGTGAAGCAGCTAAAGCGGCGGCCCTGCGTGCGGCCATGCCTATCGCGCTTTATCGCGATATCAAAGGTAGCTAATTAGATAATGGCGTATCAGGGATGAATAGCTGAAGTAACCTGATCTAGCAAGTTGACCACCGCTAAAATTGCTACCACAAGCAAAATGGAACCACTGATGGCGCAAGCCACCACCACTTTAGTGGCTCTGCCGAGATATTTTCCCACGCGTGGGTCACTTGCCATTGACGATAACTTCTCTGTCATTTCGGCCGATACAAGCGGCTGTGGTGTCGAGTTGGGCGGCGGAATGGGCGGTGTAGATTCACCTGACGCATTGGCTTCTATTTTTTCAGGATCCATTTAAAAACCTCAGGGCGACTATTCTATTATATGACTAATTGCAGCCAGGTCTAATTGTAGGTTCACGGGGCAAACACCCCGCGCCTTGCTCTTACCGGCGATAATCTCGGCAATGCCCGCCATGGCCTGGTCGCTTGGATCAAAAGCGGCCAGCGATGCAGTGATGGAAGCGGGCATTTTGAGCAGATCGTATGGTGTGTCGGCGGCAACGTGAATAAACTGATGCTCTTTGTCCATGTTGTTTCCAATTTGCTCAGCCAGACGTGCCTGGGCGCTGTTGATAAAAGAGCGAAAAGTTACCAGAACGACATTGCGGCTAGCACATTGGCCGGCCAGATTTTCAATTTCGGTTTCGTCGAGATTCATGCTGTAGCGCAGGCCTTGGACGCCTGGTAAGTGATCTGAAAGGTAATTTGCCAGCGGCAGTTTATATCGCGCATGTTCAGGGGCGAGCACTAGCCAGTTATCTGCTTGAGACAAATTGCCCTGCAATAAAGCCGGCGCAGTAGCACTGAATCTGGTGCTTATCAGGGTGTCAGTTTCTATTTGCTTTTGCAGCAGTTCAAGGCCTTGCGGCTCGGTTGCCGGGTTTAAACTCTCTGGTTTGCCTTGAAAAAGTTTGTTCAGTCGGGCCATTGCCTGGCTGACTCTCTTATCGCTCAAGCGGCCGCTTTCCATGGCGGCTGCGATTGCTTGCACTGCTTGCAATGATTCGGCAAAGGTGCCGCAGACTAAAATTAAGTCAACACCAGCTTCTACAGCCATAACACAGGCTTCACCTAGGCCGTAAGCGCGGGTTATAGCCTTCATAGTCATATCATCTGATATCGCCAGGCCGTCAAAATTGAGTTCATTGCGTAAAATCTCTGTCACTACCAGCGGTGACAGGGTAGCCGGTTTCTTTTCTTCGAGTTGGGGCAACCAGATGTGACCAATTAAGATTGTCCGCATCGAGGCAATGTTTTTAGCAAATGGAGCGAGGTCATACTCAACTAATTGTGGTCGACTCTTGTTGACAATAGCCAGCTCCAGATGCGAGTCTTGGCTGGTTGAGCCGTGGCCGGGAAAGTGTTTTGGACAGGCGATCAGCCCTGAATTTTCAATGACGCTAATTACTTGAGCGCCCATACGAGCGCTCAATTCCAGATCACTACTGAAGGCTCTGGTGCCTATAACAGGGTTAAGAGGATTGGTGAGCAAGTCAAGAGTCGGAGCGAGGAGTAAATTGAAACCCAGCGCTTTGAGCTGGCGGCAGCTGATCTCAGTTATTGCTCTGGTTTGCTCTTTGTCATTACCGGCCGCCAGGGCCATAGGCGAGGGCAAGGGCGAAAGCACATGGTCAAAGCGTTGTACTGCTCCGCCTTCCTGGTCTACGGTGAGAACCGGTGCGTGAAAAGAAGCATTTAAAATATCGTTCGTCAGGTTGGCCAGCTGTTTTAAATCGCGGGCATTTTCTTTAAAAAGCGTGATACCACCCAGAGTGCCGGCTTGCAGCGCTTGCTTGTGCTCAGCGTCTAAGACAAGGCCAGGCAATCTACCTATTACCAGGCGTCCGGCCATTTGTGCGTATTTGTTCATGGATTTTCCAGAACTAAATTGGTGAGATCAGGCGATAAACATCGACTGGCTTCTGGCGACCTTTGACATTGAATTGCCCAAGAAAATCAAATTTAAAATTGTCTTTGGCCAGTTCGTAAGTGACGCCTTCAACAATAATGTCTCCGGGTCGATCGTCGCCAATTAGTTTTTCCAAGCGAAACACCAGATTGGCAGTATCGCCCAGAAGAGCCGGGTTGGAAGCATTAGAACCAAGATTTCCTGAAGCCACAGGCCCTGTGGCCAGTGCCATATCGAGCATTAGCGGATGGTGTTCAAATGGCCAGACCTTCTTGTCGGCAGCCAGTTTAACTGTGATAATTTTCAATTTCAGTGCAGTAATGCAAGCCTGACAGGCAGAAAGACCACCACCGGTTTTTGCGTCATTGCCTTGCCAGTAAGCCATGATGGCATCACCCGCGATTTTTTCCAGCTGACCGTAATTTTTGTTGATTTCGTCGTTGAGAGTATCAAAAACTTTTTGTGCTGCTTCCATGACCATCATCGGCCTGGTGGCATGCTCTTCCATTAGAGAAGTAAAGCCTTTGATGTCACCGACGAGAATGGTGGCATTCATCATTTGAATGCGGAACTGCGTGCGGTCCTGAGAATCGTCAGAATCTTCATCTTGATTAGGATTATCGAACTCTGGCGGGTCAACCATAATTTCGTATTGCGCTATTTTGACCCGGTCGCCTGAATGCAGATGATATTCTTTGCCGGGCGTCAGTCTCCCGCCGTTGAGCATGGTGCCATTGGTGCTGCCGGCATCGATAATTGTCCAGCCTTCAGATTTGCAACGAATTTCTGAGTGTTGACCCGATACTTCAGGGTAAGGCAATACAAGTTTTTTCATGCCGCCTGAGGCGGGTTTACGCCCGATCTGAAGCACTTCGCCTTCAGTCAGTTCAACAATGTATGACTCCGCAGTGTCAGGATTGACTGTGAGAGTGCCGGATTTCATAGACTTGCTTTGGCGATCACAAAAAGTTTCCTTGCTAAAGATCGTTAATCAAAATCACAGCGTCAGATTATGTCAGGCACTGGCTGCTTTAGCCAGAGACTTTTTTAGATCTTCCACCCGATCAAGCTGTTCCCACGGAAGATTCAAATCAGGGCGGCCAAAGTGACCATAGGCGGCCACGTTGCGATAGAATTTGCCGCCGTTCAATTTTGGCAGTTCATTCAACTTGAAAGTTTTGATAATTGCCGCTGGGCGCAAATCAAAAGTGGAATGAATCAGTTCGGTAATTTTGTGGTCAGGCATTTTGCCTGTGCCGAATGTGGTTACGTTAACTGAAACTGGCCTGGCCACTCCGATTGCATATGCAATTTGTACTTCGCAACGCTCAGCCAGACCGGCAGCAACAATATTTTTTGCCACGTAACGAGCAGCATAAGCGGCTGAACGGTCAACTTTTGTTGGATCTTTACCAGAGAAGGCACCACCGCCGTGGCGTGAATAGCCGCCGTATGTATCCACGATAATTTTGCGGCCGGTCAGTCCGGCATCGCCGTGTGGGCCACCGACAACAAATCTTCCCGACGGATTGATCAAATATCTGGTCTGGTCATCTGGTTTGATGGAAAGATCCTGGAAGACAGGCATAATCACATAAGCTTTCAAATCTTGAGCAATGCGCTCTTGCAGCTTGGTATTTTCTTCGATGCCGTCCACGATTGGATCGTGCTGAGTAGAGACAACAATGGAGTCAACGCGCACAGGTGTGGTGCCGTTATATTCAATACTGACTTGCGTCTTGCCGTCCGGTCTCAAATAATTGAGGGTGCCGTTTTTTCTTACTTCAGATAAGCGCCGAGCAATGCGGTGGGCCACTGAAATCGGCATAGGCATCATTTCAGGTGTTTCGTTGCAAGCAAAGCCGAACATCATGCCCTGGTCACCGGCGCCGGTTTCATCGGCTGCATCGGTTGAAGTAGCCTGCCCTTCGGCGGTGGCTGGACGGCTTTCTAAGGCCTGATCGACGCCAGAAGCTATATCGGGTGACTGTTTGTTAATAGCTGTGAGGATGGCGCAGGACATGGCATCGAAGCCTCCGCCCTTTTCACCGGTGTAGCCGATTTCGGTAATGACGGAGCGAATCAGCTCTTGAAAATCTACAGTGGCGGTGCTGGTTATTTCGCCAGTCACAAGTACCAGACCGGTTGATACTGCACATTCGGCCGCTACTCGCGCTTTGACGTCCTGGGAAAGCATGGCGTCGAGAATGGCGTCTGAAATCTGGTCGCAAACTTTATCGGGGTGGCCTTCAGTTACAGACTCCGAAGTGAACAAATAGTTTGTGGTCAAAGCAGTAACTCCCTAGAGCAGATCAAAATTTGGCACGGCTTAAAAGCTGTAGCTAAGCCGCTTTCAGCTGGCTTAACCTGCTATGCTACCATTTTTTGCCGAACCTGAAATAAATCTATCGTCAGAACCGGGCCCCCGGAATCGAACTCAGCTGTCCTGGTTGCCGAAAATTGATGCTTCTGCCATCAGCTTTGGCGATTTCCAGCCTAGTTTCAAGTGTTACCATATTAAGGAACGTGTATAGGGACCTTCGATGCCAACCGCCTATTCTCAGAAAAGTGACCGTGATTTAGTTTTAGCTTGCCAGAAACGCGAGCCCCAGGCCTTTGAAGAGCTGGTTAAACGGCACCAACGCACTGTCTATTCGTTAATCTATCAATTGGCTCCTGACTGGGAAGACACTTCTGACTTGGCCCAGGAAGTTTTCATACGTGTCTGGCGTTCCATTAACAATTTGAGAAACCCGGCGTCGTTCCGCGGCTGGCTCACTCAAATCGTCACTAACCTTTTCTATGATGAATTGCGCAAGCGCCCACGCCGCTTGCCCACAGTGTCTATGGACGATTCTCACGGCGGAGAAGACGGTGAATCCGACGGTGGAACCCGCGATATACCTGATAATTCCATCCTTCCCGACGAGAAAATCCTTAACAAAGAAGTCTCCGAAGTCATCCGTCAAGCAATGTTGCGGCTGCCGGAACAGTTTCGTACAGCCATCGTCTTGAGAGAAGTGGAGGGTTTAAGCTACGACGAAATTGCAGTAATCACACAGACGGAAATGGGAACGGTAAAGTCGCGAATCGCGAGAGCCCGTACCAAATTGCAAGAATTGCTTAAGCCTTACATCGAACAATCTCAGTCTGTACCAGAGGTTCCTAGCGATGGTTGAAGCTTTAGCTTGCGATAAATATAAGGATGAACTTTCGGCATTGCTTGACAATCAAGTGACTTCCGAACTCGCCATTGAAGTGAATGAACATTTGCTCGGTTGTACTGGATGCACCAAAAGCTATGAATCACTGAAAGCATTGAGCACTATGCTTGGCAAAGCTTTTCTCTCTGATCCTGAGATGCCCGACCTCTGGTCGAAAATGTCTCTTGAAATACCTTCTATATGTGATGTCATTCTCGATGACCTTTCCGCTTATCTAGATGGTGAGTTAACATCACCTGCCCAAGAGGGTGTTAATCAGCACTTAAAAGATTGCGCCGATTGTCTGGCCAAATTTACTGCTCTCAATCAGACCAACCGTTTGTTGTCTAAAGGGCTTGAATTGCCGGCCACAGTCAGTGTCGATCTCTGGTCATCTATTAAAGAGCGTCTCAATGCCGATTGTGCCTTGATTGATAATGAGCTTTCCGCTTACCTCGATCAAGAAGTGGTGTCGCAAAGACACAGAGAAATAACCAAGCATTTGACCGATTGCGCTAACTGTCAAGTTGAGTTCAACAAGATTTCAACTGTGGGCGATATTATGCGCGACTCTTATAAGCCTGAGATTCCAGAAGACTTCGATCTCTGGCCTGGTATCAAGAGCAAATTGCAAGTGGTGCCTTTTACACCAAAAACGCAATCGGCTCAGACTTCTACAAATAAAGTTAAAGGGCTTGATAGACGTCTATATGCACTTGCTGCTGTAGCGGCTGTCTTTGTACTGGTTTTCGGTCTGGGAGCTTTCTGGCTCAATAGCCCGGAACAATCGAACGTGCGTCAGGTTTCAGCGGAAGGATATTTAATTGATTCATCGTTGTTGCAACCAGCAGATAAGGCCGAGGCGGTGGTGTATGAAGAATAGTGCTTACTCGGCAAAATCTGCCGGCGCTATTATTTCTGCCGCTGTGGTGGCAACAATCTGCACTCTTCACTTTGCACCGGCCGGTTATGCCCAGGAAAGCCAGGCAGCACCAGCTTCGTGCAATGTTGACTGGACCAAACTCAATCTTTCACCAGTGCAAAATAGTCAGATTCAAACGCTTGAACAGCAGTGGTACAAAGATTTCAATGAACTGAGCCCGCAAATTCGCGACGAGCAGTCAAAGCTACATAAGCTATTGTCTGATCACAACGCCGATCCGGTGCAAGTAATGTCGATGCAGCAGTCGATTGCTGCTCGCAGAGCACAGCTCAGCAACGCCGCTATGCAAAACTACCTTAATAAGCGTAAAGTGCTCGATGAGAAGCAGCAGAAGCAGTTGGAAGACATGATGCGCATTATGATTCAAAATCGCAAAGCGCAAATGAATCCCGGTTCGCAAACTGAAGTAATGCCGGACAAGATTCAAAATTTGATGCGAAGAGTGCGCGAAATTTTGCCCATCGATCAAAATCAAACTAAGTAGATAAGCTAGTCAGTTCAAAAGTAAAAAGCACTATCCATTTAGATAGTGCTTTTTTTTGCTGGTGCTCTGTCGCGGCAAAAAGTGGTTGCAACTCTCTAGTCTAATTGTTCATTCCTTCATTAACGAAATGCAGGTTTTGGTAGAAATGCGGAGGGCTGCAAAGCCTTACTATGAGCCGTTGTTCATCAATTCTGCTTGCAAACGTTGCAAAGTTTTCGATCGTATATCTATTTGGTGATCAATAGTTTCTTTTATGAAGATCTTTTGGACATGGATAATTTTTTCAATTGAACAAATATATTTCTTCAGTGTATGCTCAATGCCTACTCGAGTTGTTATTAACGATAACGACAAGCTGCATGATCAGCGATGCAACACCATCAGTGGTGGCTAGCATTAAAACTGATCGGTGCTGCTGATCAGCCAGCAACTAATCTCGTATAATGATTCACTGTTAATAGGACGCACTGACTGAAGCAACTTTTTAGTTACGCCGCTCCTCTACAAATATATCCGCTCCTTCTAACCTTTAATTAGTAAGTAAGGAAGCGTGTCTTTGCCCTGGAAATTTTCCAGATAAGGAAAAACTGAATGACCACTGGAATTGCCTCCGCACCTCTCTCAACCGTTATTAACGAATACGTCAGTACAAATGTTGTGCCCTTTGTCGATCGTGAACGTACATCGGCCTTTAGCGCCCGCACTCTTGTGTTGGCCAGCGCACCTGCTGTTGACGAATTGAAATATCGCAAGCTCATTGACCTTGCTGTGCAGTATGGTGCTCGCCTGCTTGCTTTAAAAAGACGCGACATTGTTTCTGTTAACCAGAAGTGGTGCCAGGTCAGTGAAGCTCTTGCCGGTTCCATCAACCGCGGCAATGAGACCGAGTCTTACTGGAGAAATAAAAATCTCTATGTTCGTCGTATATCGAAACGCTCTAGCGGCTCATCAACTTTTCTGCCGTCTTTAACTGAAATTGCCTGTCAATTTTCCGGAGGCTCCAGTCTGCTTATCACCATCAACGAAATGGAGCACATGGCGCGCTTCGATGTAGTGGAAGCAAAAGGCAAAACCGGCTATTGCCTGGACGGCCTTGATTATGATCTTGCTCTCAGCCAGGTTTTCAGTCTGCTTAAAGAAATTGAAGGCGTTTAAAAGTTTGACCTTAGTTCAATAAAGTGTGACCGCCGGTCTTAGAGCCGGCGGTCTTAATTTGTGGCCCTGAATTATCCAGACTATTTTCCTGGATCTTTTAAGCTGTTTTGCAGCTCTCTCACTGTCTTGTCGAGATCGGTGAGATCTTTCAGGCACTCTTTTAGTTCACTATCGCTCAAGACTTTTTTTGCATTCTTATCGGTCAATCTTTGTGCTTGAATGCGTTTGAGAGTGGCTTTGACATTATCGATATCTTTCAAACTCTTGGCCAACGACTGGCTGACTTTCTTCTCAACCGTTTCACTACGAGCGAGGGTGGCGTTGAACCGATTGCCTAGAACGGCAAACTGTTTGCGATTAATGTCCTTGGCCGGTTTGCCCTCAAACTTATCCAGTTCAAGATTGACCTTCTCCAGTTCGGCGGCAATGGCCGACAATTCCATGCGGCTGGCTTTAACAGCGGCTGAAATCAATTGCAGCTGCCTTACAGGGTCAATAACTGAGGGGTCTATGGCGTTGCTTTGAGCCATGGTCCCTTTGCTTTTAGGGAGCGAGCCCTGTGCCTGGGCACAAGTGCAAGAGGTCACAGTCAACTGTAGAACCGACAGTAAAACCGGCATCAGTACATAGTCAAGATTGAGTTTTTTGATATTTGCAGGCATTTTCATTTTTATATGATACCGAACTTGCTTCAAGCTCCTACACGGAAGCTGGAAGCGGCCCATGAATGTAATATCATGAGCCTGGAAACGCAGGAAGAAAATAAGCGATGATCAAGGAGAAACTGGCCGAGATTTTGCAAAAGGCCTTAGTCGAGGCCTGCGAAAGCGGCAAAATGGGCCCGCTGACAAAAGCTGAGGCAGAAAGTGGCACGGTAGCCATTGTCATCGAAAAGCCCAAGTCGGCAGAGCATGGTGATTTCGCTTGCGGCATGGCCCTTAAAATGGCAGGCCAGGTCAAAACCTCGCCCTTGCGCATAGCTGAGACTCTGGCGGAATATATCGGCAAAAGTAAGGCTGTCGAAAGCGGAGCTATTGCCAAAGTATCAGTGGCAGCCCCCGGTTTTATCAATTTCACACTGGGCACCGCCTGGCTCACCGACGTGATTAACGACGTCCATCGTCAAACCGGCGATTACGGCCGCTCACAAACTGGTGCCGGCAAAAAAGTTTTAGTGGAATATGTCTCGGCCAATCCTACAGGCGAATTGCATATCGGCCATGGCAGAAATGCTGTGTTCGGCAGCTGCCTGTCTAATTTGATGAAATTTGGCGGCTATCACGTTGATCAAGAATTTTATATCAACGATTACGGCGAGCAAATTTTGCATCTGGGAAGATGCGCATGGGCACTGTATCAACGCCTTCAAGGCCAAGATGTTGAGTATCCCGCCGAGGGTTATCCAGAAGAATTTTTGCGCGATTTCGTGCAAAAAGTAGTTGATGTGCACGGCGATAAGTATTTGCAGTCTGCTGATCAGGGGCCCTTTGTAGTCGGTGACCTGGTCAAAGATTTGATTATCGAAAATCAAAAAACGCTTTTGCAAAACCTTGGTATCGAATTTGATGACTGGTATTCAGAACGCAGCTTACATGCCAGCGGCAAAGTGGCCGACGTTTTAAAAGAGTTCGATAAGCACGGTTTTACCTATGAAAAAGATGGAGCCTACTGGTTGAAGGCTCAAGAACTGGGCGACGAGCGCGATCGAGTCTTGCGTAAGTCAACCGGTGCCACTACTTATTTAGCCAATGACGCTGCCTATCACCTGGAGAAATACCGCCGCGGATACGATTTCATCATTAATATCTGGGGTGCTGATCACCATGGCCAGGTGCCGGGACTGAAAGGCGCCGTGCGCGCCCTTGGTCAGGATCCTTCAAAGTTAGAAGTGGTTTTGACGCAGATGGTCAATTTGAGTCGTGACGGTCAAATCGTCAAAATGTCTAAACGGGCCGGCACAGTGATTATGCTCAGCGAAGTTGTGGACGAAGTCGGCGTCGATGCCACCAGATATTATCTAGCTGAATCAAGTCCGCAAAACACTATCAATTTTGACCTTGATCTGGCCAAGAAAACCAGCCGTGAGAACCCGGCCTTTTATATTCAATATGCTCATGCTCGTTGCTGCGCCATTTTGCGCCGCGCTCTTGAGCCTGCAGTTAATGCCGAAACCGGTAAGACTGATGAGCCACCATTTACGCAAGCCCAGTGGCAGGAATTTTTGCGTGATTATCAGTCTGGCGGTGATGTTTTTACTGCTCTGTTTGACCTTGACACAACGATAGTCGGTCACCAGAAAGCCTTGATTGCTCGACTGGAACTATTCCCGGATGAGGTTGAAGAAGCCCTCAAAACACGTCTGCCGGGGCGTATAGCTCGTTATGCCTACGACCTGGCCAATGATTTGCAGAAATTTTATGAAGTTTCCAGAGTGATCACTGATCAATTATCAGTCTCGAAAGCAAGACTGGGACTAATTTTTGCCACAAAGCAGGTTTTAAGTAATGCACTGGGCATAATAGGCGTGTCAGCTCCAGAGCGGATGTAATTTATAGGTCGCCAGACCAGATTTATTGACCAATTTAGGTTGAGGTCTTCCCGCCCTTGACAAGCGATGCTAGGCTAGAGCTATGGCTCAAATTTATCTGTTTTAAATTCAATGATTTACTTTGATTTTGACAATGCAGGGCAATTAAATGCACAACAGGGCAGAAAGTAACAACGGTCGCGACAAATTTAGAGACAATGAACTGAACGAAAAGTTCACTCTCGAGTTTACCAAAGAAGAAGGCCTGCTTCTTCTCACCAGCGCCAGATTGCTGGACAAGCTTGTGGCCGGTGTCACCATCCATGCTCAAGAGCGCGATGAGTTGATCAAAGAAATTATCGGCAAGTTAGCCGGCGCCGTATCGGCTGAAATCGGTCATTTATCGAATGAATTAGCCGATGCCATTGTTGATTCGGTGCTCGGTGAAGGCGAGATGGAAGACGATTATTCGTATGTCTCGGACGCACTAGCCCTCAATATGCAAGATGCCGATTCCTTCCTTGATTCTTATAACGAAGAAGATTTGCAGGCATTGCGGCGCTCAATTGCCGAAGACGATCACAATATTATGGACGACATCGGTATTGATTATGACAAGCTCCCATTAGAGTTTCCTGGCATGGACAGCCAGAGCACTCAGAAAGATCATTTTGCCAGAAGTCTGGAATTAGATGCGGCGCATTATGCCCAGATTGAATTTCCTATGTATGCCACCGATAAAACTTTGCCGGTGCTGGAAAAAGCGATGATCAATCATTTAAGTGTACAGGTGCAGTACTACAGCTTCTTGCGTGAATCGGTAGACACTGTTACCCTTAATCCGTTGATTATGATTAAAGAGCAGGGTAACTGGCGTATGGTGGCATTCTGTCACGAACGCAGCGAGTTGCTTTTATTTAGAGTTGATCGCATCAAAGAAATGGTGGAGACGGCGGAAACTTTTGAAGCGCCCAATAATGTGGGTCAGATTAGTTATAAACGCCTGCCGGTTTATTCCTGATGAATAGAAGCTGGCACCACAACCGGTGCATTCAGCCATAGTAAAGGACACAATTTTGCATTCAGAAAGTAATTCAACAGCAATTGCTATTGGTAGCGATCATGCCGGCTTTGAGTTGAAAGAAGCGATTAAAAGCATACTCACAGCTCAAGGTATAACCGTTGAAGATTTCGGGACATTTTCGCTTGAATCTTGCGATTATCCGGATTATGCGCGCAAAGTGGCAGACGCCGTATCAAACGGGTCTTTCGAAAAAGGAATTCTGGTCTGCGGCTCTGGAGTCGGCGTCTCTATAGTCGCCAACAAAGTGCGTAGAGTTAGAGCAGCGCTTATTGGCGATGTGGAAACTGCCAAACTTTCCAGACAGCACAATAATGCCAACGTACTGTGCCTGGCCGGTCGTAGCACCAGTAGCGAACAAGCCCAAGCAATTATTGCTGCCTGGTTGACCACCGACTTTGAAGGCGGGCGTCATGCTCGCCGCGTGGACAAAATCGAACAACCACGGGCCGGTGAGCAGGGTATGCATTAAAAGTATGCATTAAATGGGCGGGCAATTCGGAATTTGGCCGGGTATCGGGACAGAGATTTTTGCGCAAAAATCTCTGTCCCGATACCCATAGTTTTTCTCAACACCCTGCCAGGCCCAGAAACGCTCAAAAATATGGTGCCATGTTAGCTGGGCAAAGCTGCCAGCACAAGAGTTTTATTCGAGTCTGTGGGCTTGCTCACATGCAGTCTGCGCCACACAGCAAAGCTTTGCGGCAGAACATCACCGTGTTCATCGTAAGCCGGCCCAATCAAGGTAGAAGCATGCTCTCGCTTGAGCCAGTCATATTCAAAGCGACTGAGGGCGTTGGCAAAGTCGTCGTCACGCAGTGCGTCTGCGATTTTGACGCAATTGCGAGCACCGGCTTGAGCCAATAGTGCGCTGATGGCGGCGGTTCGTTTTTTAGCCCTGCCGCGCACTGCTTTTTCAGCGTTATACGAATTGCCGATAAGTAGGTATGGTTTGCCCGGCCAGGCACGGGCAACTTTATATGGAGCCAGGTCTAATCTGCGATGCAGCGAATCTGGTCCGATTGCCGATTGCATATTAGTCAAAAGATTTTTCACTTCTTCGCGTCTTGGCATTTTACAACTCCATATTGTGCTAAAAAACTTTCGCTATCTATAACTTGCCACCGGCTAGTGTCGGATAAACTATCAAAAGCCAAGTTTAAGGATGCTATGAAAATTTTGGTAGCTCCCTGCGCCTATAAGGGCACCATTACCGCCTCCGCACTGGCGACAGCTATTTCGGCTGGTATTAAATCTCAAGACCCGGCAGGGCTGATTCAAATTGAACTGGCTCCTGTGGCCGATGGTGGAGATGACACCCTCGCTTGTCTCAAGCTCGCCGCCGGTGGCGACCTTATATATGAAACGGTGCTTGGCCCGACATCTAAACCTGTGAGCGCCGCCTATTTAGTATCGGGTGAGACAGCTTGCATTGAGCTAGCTCAGGCTAGCGGAATTGCCCACCTTCAGGCTCATGAGCTCGCTCCCCTGACTGCTCACACTTATGGCACAGGCGAGTTAATTGCCCACGCCATTGGTGGCGGCGCCAGAAATATTGTAATTACTCTGGGCGGTAGTGCCTCCACCGATGGTGGCACGGCAATACTGGCGGCCCTTGGTGCCAAATTGCTCGATAAGCATGGTAATAGCACTATATTCGGTGGCGGTAGCTTGATTGACATTGAGTATATAGATTTGGCGCTTCTGCAAGAGAAAACCAGAGGTGTGACCTTTACCATCGCCACTGACGTAGTCAGCCCGCTGCTTAGTACAGAGGGCGCAGCCGCTGTTTTTGCCCCGCAAAAGGGAGCAACTGCCACTGAGGTTATATTGCTCGAGCAAGGCCTGGCTCATTTTGCCAATTTGCTTGAAGCCAAAATGCAATCACTGCCATCACTTTCACCTCAGACATCGCTGCGCTACACGCCAGGTGCAGGCGCTGCCGGCGGCGCTGGTTTTGGTCTAGCTACAGCTCTTTCTGCCGGTTTCGTTTCAGGCTTTCACTGGCTGGCTGAAAGAATAGACTTGATGGTTAAATTGCACTGGTGCGATCTGGTTGTTGTGGCCGAAGGCTGCCTCGATGGTCAATCTCTAAGCGGCAAAGCCGTGGGCGAGCTGGTGCAATTGGCCGCTCAAGCTGGCAAAGACGTAATAGCACTGCCGGCTGTAACCACGCTTTCTGCCGGCGAGCAGTCAAAGTTATTCAACGCTGTTTATTGCACAGCCGGCCAGCCTTTTTGCGCAGGCGGTGAGGCCAGCATTGAGAGCGTCATTGAAGCAGCCAAACTAATTAGCGGCGTTTCTTCAAGAAGCTGAGCATGTCGTTGGCCAGGTTTGTATTCACTACAGGCTTGGTGGCAAACATATTTTGAGTAGCAGCCTGAGCCGGCTGAATAATTACATCAGGCTGAGCCCTGGCTGGAATTACTTTTTCGCCCAGGCTGGCAGGTTCAGGCAATTGATGGTTAGGGCGCATGGCGTCGTAATTGCTGAATGAAGTAGATGATGTGGTTGCTGCATTTGTCTGTGCTGCCTGCATTGGTTGCTGCGCTTGCATGGTTTCACCGGTCATACCCTGGTCTGGCATACCGGCCTCGGCACCATAAGAGTCGGTGGGTGATTGGGCAATTTGAGCCTGAGCATCAGCAGCACCTGGCGCACTGACATTGGCACCGGCAGCAGCGCCTGGGTCAGCTGAAGCCAGAGTTGGAGCTGGTTGAGCAGCGTTGGAAAGTTGCATTGAAGGATCGGCCGGGCCACCCAGAGTGAGCTCCTGGCCAGGGTGAATCATTGACGGATTAGAACCGATGATTTCACTGTTAGCTTTATAGATGTCGCCCCATTTGGTGGCGTCACCGAGCTGGTCGTGAGCGATATCCCAGAGATTGTCGCCTGGTTGCACTGTGTAATGGGCCACATTAGTAGAAGCGGCAACGTCTGCGCCAGGCAATTGAATAGTGGTGCCCGGTCTGATTAAGTCTGGGTTGGCGCCAATCACATCAGTATTCATTTTATAAATATCTGACCACTTGGTGGCACTGCCAAGATTGTCTTTGGCGATATTCCACAAATTGTCGCCTGAGCGAATGGTGTAGCTGCGTGGCTCTGCCGGCGCAGTTTGAGCGTCGCCGCCTTCTGGTTGAGCCTGATTGACGTCGGTGTTTTGAGCAACTTGTTGCTGTTGCATCTGTTGTTGTTCGAACTGCTGTTGCTCATTTAAAGGCTGTTCCACCTGGGCATTGGCCTGAGCTTGTTGACCCGTCTCAATTTGAGCTGCTGGTTTAGCAGTGCTTGCTGGGGCCGGTTTAGCGGCAGCAGTGTTGTTAGCGGTTTGATGACTTGGTTTAACAGAATGTGAAACGCGATCAAAAGTTTTGTGAGTGCGCACTGCTTCAGGTTTAGCATCAACTTTATGATCGGCTTTGGCAATTTCGGTTTTTGCTTCTACTTTATGGCTGACTGCGTCATGCTTGGGCAGCGCATGCTTATCGCCCAGGCTGTCAGCTTTAAGGTCGCCGTTGTGCCCATCTAAGCTGAGCGATTTTGCTTTGAGGCCGCCAAGATTTTCAGCGCCGCCTTTGATCTGGCTGGCTCCTACTTCGGGTTTCATGCTGCCGACAGTAGACTGGAATGAATCATTAGTATTGCCCATAGCGAGCAAATCATTATTGATGGGCTCACCAAATGTCGAGCCGCTCACATTGAGCGAGGAGGCGGTTGGCGCTTGCATTGGCACCGACTGAGCCATTGTTTGCGAATTCAAACTGTGACCGCCGCCGATGCTGTCGCTGAATAAGCGGTTGTTGCCGGCGATGTGGCCGTCAGCTATACCCTGAGACATGCCGGGGCCGGAAAGGTGACCGCTGCCTTCAAAAGCTGATTTGGCCAGATTGCCCGAACCGCTGACATTGAGTGAGCTGCGGCTAAAGGCATCCTGGCTGAAAAGTTGGTTGGATTGCCCGAGAGAGGCATTTAATTTGCTGGAAAGTAAATCTGAATTAAAACTTCCGTGTAAACCACTGCCTAGATGGCCAAGTATTGGTGCATTGCCGGGAAGCAGACCGAGGTTAAGAGCAAAGTGCTCTGTGGTCATGCCGGTGATCTTCGTTATGGCGTCGCCGCCCAGGTCCTGCAACAAAGACCCATCAAGGCCAAGTGACATGCCGAATTGACCGAGGGCTTCCAGTTGCGGGCCGAAGAAGGCACCAAGCATTTCAAAGAAGCTGCTCATCAAGCCAATGTGGCCGGGCATCTTTGTAATCATATTTATGAGAGGAGAAACGGCCTGCTCTCCGGCAGCACCTATGGCTCCAAGCCCAGATTCAGCGCCACCGGGCAAAGCTGCCATGGCAGCGTCTTTACCTGCCGAAGCCAACCCTGAAAATTGATTTTGTACTTCACGAGCAATAGAATCGCCGCCGCCGCCCACGTTGCTGTTGGCTGCCTGGTCTAAAGGTTCTGAGGATCTGAAATCGAGGGGTGACATGCGCTGGGTCCTTGAGAGGCGTTCTTTCAATCTACAACCGGCCGGAGCGCTTGTCCATGGCAATCATGGGAATATCCCCACGATTTCCACCCTGATTTTGCCGATTATGCAAAAGATTTATCTTTCTTCCGCGGCTGCTCTTGGACCAAGCGTTAGAGCATACTTACGCGCGGCTCGAGGTCAAGCGGTTAAAATTTGCAGTATTGGCGCATCTTACTCACCCGGCAAACACATGAGAAATTCGAAAAAACTTTCAACATCACTTTTGTCGTTCACTCTAGCAGCGTATTTTATGCCCTTCATGCCTGCCGGACTGGCTGTTGAACGCTCTCAAGCTAAACCGGCAATCAAGCCTGTTGCCAAAGCGGTAGCCAAACCAGCCGAGGCTGCAGCCAACGAGACGCCAGCTGCGCCGGCAGTATCGTTGGTAGCGCCGAATTTAGTGCCTTTAGCCAATGACTATCGCAGCAATCCAGATGAACTGTCGTGGAGCCGCTATGCCACTTACCTGCGCGATCTGCTGGCATTGCCTCAATATGTCGTTGCCGACGCCGCGCATATCCTTGCTGCCAATCCGTCTTTCGGTGAGTTCAAAGTAAAAGTCAGTGAAACCGGAACCAGTCATTTTCGAGTCTGGAGCTTTCCCAGCATTCGAGAAAGCCACTCTGTCATTTTTCAAACCCCAGCGCGCACCACGGCAATTCCTTTGCCTCAGAGCGTATCTTTTCGCGAAGCTCACATAGTCGGCGCCGCTTCCTCCTCACCGGCCAAATTAGTGGTGACTAAAAAAGGTAAAGCTGTCGTCAGCAAAGTCGTTCATCCGGCAGTAAGCGGCAGCGGCCCGAAGTCACTCGTTTTAATTGGCGCTGACCGCGCAACTGCGGCCCTCTGGTTCAAAGGTTTTCAGCTGGTTGAAGGTATGCCGGAAGCGCCCGAATTATTTAGTGCGCTGCCTGCTTTCTTTACTCAAAATGTCACGGGCAAAGCGGCGTTTTCAGGCAACGATATTGTGCTTACCATTCAGCCGCCTGCGCCGGCGAAGGTAGAAAAAAGGGAAGAGGATAAAATTCCAGGAGTGGTCAAAGACACCATTTCTAAACCAGTCGCTGCCGCCACTACTGCCGGTTACAAAGTTGTGCTTAAATTTATCGGCGGTAAATATACTTTAGCCGGTCACGCCACTGATGATGCACCGCAATCAATCGCCCTCAGTTTTTGTCAGGCCGTAGCCAACAGCAGGCCAGATATCGCTAAGTCATGGTTGGTCGACGGCAAACTTATTTCTATACCGAAATATCTTGGTTTGTTCGGCAAAGTCAGCCCACCAATGCGTCTGGTGGCCATGTCTTCTCAAGGTGGTGCAGCACGCTATCGCCTGGTTACTTCGGCTAAAAACGATTTGATTGTAGAAGTCGGTCGCATCACTCAGCCCGGACCACGCCGTGGCCAATTGGCTGTCAAAGCGCTTTTTGTCGCTCCCTCTGATGCCATCGCGAAAAATTTGAGCGGCACCATGGTGCTTCCTGGAAGCGCTGCTACAAGTTCAACTTCTTCCTCTGCCGCTACAAGCGACAAGCCTGCGCCATCTTCTACTGCTGTCCGCAAGAATTGAGGACATGGTTGAATTTTCTCCCAATGATGCTCCACAGGCCTCCGGTGCACCCGGCCAAACAGGCCAAACAGGTCAGGCAGGTCATGACAAAGAAGCGGCTGAAAGCTATCTCAATTCCTCACTGGCATTTTTGACCTTTTCTTATCGTGAAAATTTATACAGTCAGTTAGATAAACTGGTGGAAACCGGCAAAAGTTTAGATGGCTTGATTATCGACTTGATGCAAACAGGATTTTCGCTGCCCCTGGATGCTCTGGTTAAATTTGCCATGTACGCTAAAAAGCTGCTGAATCCGCAAGGAGTGCTGCTTTTCGTTAAAGGTGATGGGGCCATTACACTGACGAAAGATGACCCTGCCGGTGGTTTGACTTTTAATATTTACGACAGTCCTTTTGGTATCTTCACTCGCTATCCGCTTCTGGCCGACTATGCCTGTGCCACTGTCAGTGGTATCGACCGCCGTCGCCTCAAGGGTGGTGGCAGTACACTGGCCAATCACATTCTTTCCACTTCGATTCCGGTTTTGACTAGCGACGGCAAGCAAGTAAAAGGCGATTTTACTTTGCCTGCGCCGCAAAATTGGGTGATGCAGATGGTTGAAGACTACGCTTCGGTAGAGTCAATTGTGCGCAATGTCGAATCGCACCACCAGTTGCCGTCAGACGAAGCCCTGCGAATTTTGCAAGAGTTGGAAGCCGCGCGTTTGATTTTTCCTGTTTTTTCACGCATTCAGTTTTTGTCAAATTGCTATCACAACCGCAAACCGTTTCGATTGGGACGCTACATGGTGGCTTGCGGCATTCTCAATGAAACACAATTGCGTGAACTGCTCGAGCGCCAGCAAGAAGAAGGATGGGGCAAACAACAACGCACCTTCCTCGGTCTATTGGCAGTGCGCGCCGGTTATTTGAACACACGCGAACTCGAAGTTTTGCTTGACGATCAGTATCTATACGGCGGCTATCACCGGCGCACAGAAGACGAATTGCCAGGGGTCTCGCGTACAGTCAATATCGAAACCATGCGCGATTCTATGATTGGCAGCCTGGGCGCAATTGACACCGCCGGCCTGTTGCAGTCACTGGGCACCGCTAAAAAAACAGGTCTGCTCACTGTTGAAGACCGCGAGAAAATTTTGATTGTGGCATTTGTGGACGGCAAGCCCACCAACGCAAAAATGAACAAACTGCTTGGCTATCATGCCATGGTCGAGTTCATTACAATCTGGAGCGAAGGAATTTTCGTTTTCAGAGATAAAGGGCTATCGCAAGAGTTTGATGAGAACTGCAAAATTACCCAAACCCTTGAGCGCCTCTTGCTCGACTCGGCCCTCTGTCAAGATCAGGTCAATCAGATTTTTGCCAGCCTACCTCAAGGTCGTGATTCAATTCTAGAGCGGGTATGGAATTTTGAAATGGTCTGGCAGCAATTTGCCGGTGCACCTTTGCGCTTGATGGACGAAACCACCTTGAGCCGCGAAGACCGACCTATGATCGCCGAGTTAGCAGCTCTGATCGACGGATTGTCTACCATCGACGAAGTAATCAAAGCCTTCCACCATTGGCCTACTCATAAAATCGTCAAATCTCTTTTCATGCTCACAGAGCTTAAGTTAGCTAACATCCAGCAAGCTAGCCTTTTTCGTCCATTGATTGTTTTGCAAAAAATCGGTGCCGAGATGCAAGAGCTAGTTGGTCGCGAAGACAATAAAGCACTGTTGCAGGCATCTCTGCATTATGTGCACGGAGATTCGCCGGCCAAGTCGCGTTTTCACGTTGATCACGAAGGCCGCATCTCTGTTAATCTCGCGCAGATGAAACGCGCCGGTGTTCCTGTTTCAGCCGTGCTTCTGGAGCTGCGTCGCTGGATGGAAGCTTACCTTGCCTACTGTCGCCGGCAAGTGGACAGCAAAATTGTCGATGAAATTGTGGCCCGCGTAATCAATAGCAGTACTTGAGGAATCTTGATATGGAAGTGAAATTACAATCTGGTGCCGCCGGCGCTCTGGCAGCCGATCTGTTGATAGTAGGAATTTTCAATCAGGAAAAAATACTTGATGTGCTTAAGACCATGGATAAGCTCGATCAAGCTTTTGTTGCTCAACTGGCTACCATGGCCGCCGAAGATGGCTTCGCCGGACGGTTGGGGCAGCAGCTGGTATTGCCTACTTACGGCAAGACACCATTTAAAAGACTGATGTTGTTTGGTCTGGGAGCAGAAGCCGACGTCACGCTGTCGACTTACCGTAAGCTGGGCATCCTGATTTCAAAAAAAATAACCGCACTCAATAATGCTCAGGCCACGGCCACTCACAATCAAGATAAAGCAGCGGCCAAGAAAAACGTTAAAGCCTCTGTGGTGAAAAATACCGCAGTGAAAACTATTTCTTTATTGATGCGCAGCGCCGTCGCTAAATCGGTTTCTAAGCCGGTCACTGCCACTGTCAAAAAAGACAAAGGCGAAGCCGTACCGGTGAAAAAGACGCTGGATGGCGCTGATTGTCTTTCTTCTCTGGTAGAAGCATGGATATTATCGTCATTCAATTTCGCCAAGTATAAAACTAAAGAAGATGACAAACGGGCGGCGGCCAACTCGTCGACCAACTGCGTCTTGCATGTAATGAGCCTTGACCTTAATGCGGCACAAATCAAGCGCGCTGTATTCACAGCCACAGCGATGGCGGAAGCCACCAATATGGCCCGTGAGCTGATTGCCGAACCACCGGCGGTGATGACACCGACAAGACTGGCTCAGGCTGCCGTAAAAATAGCAGCCGACAATGGCCTGAGCTGTAAGATTCTCGAGCCTGAGCAAGTGAAAAAGCTCGGCATGGGAGCTTTTCTTGGTGTTGCCAGAGGTGCAAAGGAGCCTCTGCGTCTAATTGTTCTTAAATACAACGCAGCCAAAACTAAAAAGACAATTGGCTTGATTGGCAAAGGCATTACTTTCGATTCGGGCGGTTTGTCACTAAAAACCGCAGTGGGCATGGAACATATGAAGTACGACATGGCCGGAGCGGCAGCAGTGCTAGCCGCCATGCAAATAATTGCTAAACTTAAACCAGATGTGTCGGTACTGGCGGTCATGGCTGCCACTGAAAATATGCCTGGTTCAGCAGCGTTGCATCCCGGTGATGTGCTCACATCAATGAACGGCAAGACCATTGAGGTCAATAACACCGATGCTGAAGGTCGGCTTGTACTGGCCGATGCCATTACTTATGCCTTGCGCGAAGGTGCCGACGAGATTATTGATATTGCCACCCTCACCGGTGCCGTTGTCTCAGCCCTTGGCAGAGTGGCCGCCGGTATCATGGGTTCAAATCAAAAGCTAGTCAATGCCGTGATTGAAAGTGGTGCCAGAAGCGGTGAGCAATTCTGGCAATTGCCGCTCTTTCCGGAATACAAAGATGCGCTTAAAAGCGATATTGCCGATTTGAAAAATGCCGGTTCTCGTGGTGAAGCAGGCTCAAGCGCTGCTGGGATGTTCTTGAAAGAGTTTGCCGAAGGCAAACCCTGGGCCCATCTTGATATAGCCGGCATGGCCTGGCTTGACCGCGAACGCGATGAGTTCTGCAAAGGCGGCACCGGATTTGGTGCACGAACTCTGGTTAATTATGTGCTCTCGCAAGGGCAGAAGTCGAGTTAATCGAATTAATTGACCAGCTGAGTGATTGTACGCATCAATGGAATGAGCGAATCAGTGTCTCTGCCGTCAGTGACGGTGACCAGTAAGCCGCCGCCAAAGTCAGCGATCACCACGTAGCCGCGAGGGGTTCTTGATACCACCTGGTGCACACGGTCGTGACCCATTTTCTTGGTGACGTGCTCGGTGTTCATGTAAACACCAAGGGCCCATACTCCCACAGACTCGGCGTCCATATCGCCGGGCATGGTGTTGGCAATGAGCAATCCGTCATGGCCCACGATTACTGAGCCTACAACGCCCTGTTGCGTACCAATCTGACTCAGTAACGACTGCAAATCTTGCGATGCCTCAATGGTGAGAATGCGCATTTTGCCTTCGTTAAAGTCAGAGCTGGTCAACTTGCCGATTTTGTCCAGATCTTTCTGGTCAAGCAAGAACTTACCGATAGAAGCAATTCGGCCGGAGCCGGCATCTTGATTTTGATCGGCTGAGGCATCGAGACGACCGATACCGGCAATCTTCGGCGGAGAAGACATGCTCATATCAGTTTGCACATCCATAGATGACGAACCTGATGAAGAACTTGAGGATGATGAATTTGGATCTTCGGGAATGCCGAGATTATCGGAGAAAATGCGATTCATCACATTGTCGTCAACTGAGAATAAACCGCCCTTCGGTTCCTCAGCCGGTGCTGCTGGAGCTTGATTCCAGGCTGGTTGTGCCGGTGCTGTGGGTGTGCCCCAACCACCAGGTTGTGCTTCAGCGGCAGGAGCTGCAGGGTTAGGATTTGACCAACCGCCTGGTGCTGCCGCCGCCGGCTGAGTGCCAGGTTCCATGCCCCAACCGCTTGGTGCTTGAGGAGCATTAGACCATCCGGCACCAGAGGTAGTGGCGCCGGCAACCGGTGCAGGAGCAGGTACGCCCCAGCCCGCTGGCTGAGCTGCTGGCGCTTCCGCCGGTGCATTCCAACCGGGACTGGCTGGAGGAGCAAAATTGTTGGCGGCTTGAACAGGTGTAATTGATGGGGGGTTTGAAGCGACCTGAGTAGAAGGCTCGTCGACACCTAAATTAGTACTGAACAGTTTATCCAGATCATTGTCTGTCAGTGAGAAGAGGCCTTTGTTAGCAGCGTCGGCTTCTGCCGCGGGTGCTGGAGCTTGTGCCTGAACTGGGGCTGGTGCAGGTTCTGGTTGTGCCGGTGGAGCAAAGTTATTCACTGCTGTGGATTGTGCAGGCACAGCTAGAGCCGGATCAGTGCCACCAGTGTTAACCAGTGTTCTACCGACGGGTTCGCTCACGCCAAGGTTGTCTCCGAAAATTTTATCGATGTCGCGGTCGGCCAAGTTGAACATGCCGCCGGCATTGTTGCGATCGGTCACTTCTGGTGCCACTGGTGCGATGGGCGCTGCTTGCGGCGTTGGCGCAGGCTGACCCCAGGCCGGTGGTTGTCCCCATGCTTCTGCGCCGGCCGGTGCAGTTTGTGCAGCCGGTTCAACGGCCCAGGCCGATGGTGCAGGTAGTGGAGCTGGTGCAGAAGCAGGTGGTTCAACGCCCCAACCAGATGGAGCTGCGGCTGTTGCCGGAGCATTCCAGGCAGGAGCCGCGGCTGCTGCCTCTGCTCCCGCGGTCCAGGCCGGAACTTGTGGAACTTCATTACCCCAACCGGAAGGTTGAGATGCCACTTCAGCTGGTTGCGCGTCGGCTGTCCATGCCGGTGCAGCTGCTGGAGCGGTTTCAACTGCTCCCCAGGGAGTGGTGGTAGGTTGTTCAGGATGAGTGCCCCAGGTTGTAGGTGCAGGCACTGATGGAGTGTCGCCCCATGCGGATGGTGCCACTGCTGCTGGTGCCCCGCCGAATGGCGCTGGGGCCGCTGCAGGAGCTGGTTCAGTTCCTGCAGCATCTGCTTTAGCACGTTCTTGAATGGGCACATCCCAGCGATTGTCTTGACCACCGCCCAGGACTGCTCCCATTTTTTCTACAATTTGATTGACCGGAATGCCTGAACTCATAACCGGTGCTACCGGTGCCGGTGTCGGCAGATCAGCTCCGGTGGTGCGGGCCTGAATAGGCACATCCCAGCGAGCCGCTTCCGTTGCCGCCGGTTCTGCTTTGCGATCTTGAATCGGTTGATCCCATCTGTCGCCGCCTGGTGCGGCTGCAGGAGCCGGAGTGAAAGGAACAGGGGCGGATGGAGCAGGTGAAGATTGTTCTTTTTTGCCAAAGGCTTGCCATGTGCCGGTTTCCATTTGTTCGGCTTCTGGCGACCAACTGGTGCGTGGCACCGGCTGTGGTACCAGGTCGGGTGTTGCTTCGCCCGAACCCCAGGCCGGTGTAGCTAGTGGTCCAGGTGCTTGAACGCCGCCAGGGACAGATTGACCCCAGGCCATTCCTGTATCGACAGCTGGAGCGGCCGGAGCGGACCAACCAGGAGTTTCATTGGCAGTAGGTGCCAGAGCTTGAGGCGCTGCGGCGGCCTGTGCCCAGGGATCATGAATAGGAGCAGGAGCGGCTTCTTGTGCAAAAGCAGCAGGGGCGGCGCTTTGACTAGTTTGTGCCGATTGTCCCCAGGGATCATTGGCAGCGGGTTCAGCAGAGGTTTGGGCCGCGGGCTGAGCCCAAGGATCATTAATAGGAGCAGCGTTTGGTGCACCCGGTATAGTTGGCGCCGCACCCATAGCAACTGGTTGAGCCCATGGGTCGTTTGTTTGAGCCGGTGGAGCAGCAACTGGTTGAGCCCATGGGTCATTTGTTTGAGCCGGGGCGGCCGCTGGTTGCGCCCACGGATCATTTGTCTGCGCCGGTTCAGCAGCTACTGGAGCGGCCGCGCTTGCCCAGGCATCGTTTGTATTTGCAGCCGGTTGTGCCCAGGGATCATTTGTTTGAGCCGGAGCTGCGGATCGGGCTAGCGGATCTAGAGTAGAAGCATCAGCTTGTGTGCCGGGCGCGCCCCAACTGGCTGCCTGACCCCATGTGCCGCCATCGCCCTCAGCTTGCGCCTGTGCGGGAGGTGGAGCGGCACTGTTACCTAAACTTGACCAGCCACCAGTGCCGGTGCCGGTATCACTTCCTGAATTTGCCACAGCGGCGCTGCCCCATGGATCCACACCCGAGTTGGGCGGTGCCGGTTCTGCCTGAAAAGCTGCGGCAGGTGTATCGCCTGGTTGACCCCAGGCGCCTGCCGCTTCAGAGCCGGGAACGGCCCAGGAGTCGGAAGATTTAAGCGGCACACCGGTGCCTTGAACAGGAGCGCCCGGGGCCGGTGCTTGATTTTCGTTGCCCCAGCCTGAACCCCAACCACCACCATCTGTAGAAGCGGGAGGAACGGGTGCTGCGGGAGCACCAATGCTGATACCGGCACTATTCATGCCACCAGGGGCGGGGGCAAATGTTTGTGGCTGACTTGATGTCGCTTCCATGGCCGGCTGGTTGCTACCCCAACCGCTTTGACCACTTTGGCCGGCTGCAGGAGCGCCGCCCCAATCCAATCCACCACCCGCTACGTTGCCTGCTGCCGCGCCCATATTTTGTTGTGTGGGTGGTTTTTGTCCGGGCGGTGCCAGTCCGATTGCCGAACCAGGATGTTCTTCATAACTGCCGGTGCCGGAGCCGGCTGGAGCGCCGCTCCAATCAAGCCCTTGAGCAGTAACCGGTGCAACCATTTGTTGTTTTATTGGCAAACCGATTGGTGCCGGCGCGCTCCACGACGGAACGTTTTCTTCCGGAGCGGCATATTCTTGTGGACGGCCGAAATTGCCGGCCACCGGCGGTTGACTGCCGGATGTTTCTTGATTGTAATCGTCGCCTTCCATGTCTAAAGGAGAAAGCTTTTGCGATTCTGAAACTTTGCGTTTGATTGACTCGGCCAGAGTAAGTGGTGCTTCATCAAGCGGATTGCTGGTGGCACCGGCCATGCCGAATTTTTCACCAAGTGATCTGGTGGTAGATTGAGCCTCACGATTCTCCATAGCATCGTTAGCTCTGGAATTAATTTTGCCCAGGCGCGAGAAAGTGCCGATCGAATTTTCCAGCTCTTCTGCAGCAGCTTCGGCAGCTTTTTCTTTGCGGCTCAATTTCATGCCGGGCATGCGTCCAGATGGCGCGCTGATTTCTTCGTCATCAAGATCGACTTGAACTTTGCCTTTGGCTTTTTTTCCAGCCTTGCCGCCATCGATTTTCTTGTCGACGGCTCTGCCTTTGACTGAGCCTTTCGATTGGCCGTTCTTGCTTGGTGCCGATTTGGTTTTTCCACCGCCGCCGCCACCAAACATGTTGGTGAACATGGCGAAAATCGAACCTTTTTTCTGCGGTAGTTGTTCCATAATCATTCTCGCAAGGGCTTCCGGATTTTGTGGACGTAGATCATCTGGCAGGGGCGTATCTTGTGCCGCTTGAATCATTTGATCAAGTTGATGGTGAAACTTTTGGCCCGAATCGGACGTTTCCAAATGGTTGACGAACGCCCGATGCTCTTGTTTAGAGAGCTCTTCATCGAATGATCTTTGAATCAGTAATCTGTACTCGGCGTCAGACATTAGATATCAACCTTTAACTGCTTTCAGTAACGTATAAAATTTAACCGCGACCCAAACACTTCACGACTTGCACCCGCGAGCGATAGAGAAGCGCCATGCATCGTTCAACCTTTTGATTTGTAATTATTGAAATCTGTTCGTAATTAAGATCAAGACTGTGCCTGAGCAGGAATATTCTTTTCAACTCTTGAGGCAGGGAGCCGATGCAACGCTTTACTCTTTGCACGCCGAGCAAAACGGTTGTTTCCCAATCCATGCTGGCAGAGCCATCTTGAGCCGGATCCGCTTCTTCTTCGTCAGGGGGGCCGCTATTGGCACTGTGATATTCGCCCATGGCCTCTACAACATATTGGGAAAGCCAGTCCCAGATTGATATGTCAGGGTTTTTAGGCAAACCCTGGTTAAGAGCGCTGAAAGCATTATTGAAGGAAGAGATCGTGACTTCGGCCGCATGCTCATGGTCGCCGGTGCCCAATAGGGCTACGGCGTAGATGCGTTCCTGGTGCACCCAGATAAATTCGTTACGCTTGTCACTACCGCCTTTTTTCAGGTCGGTCAGTACTGACACGGCGGATTGATCAAATTCTTTGGTGTTGTTCTTCGATGGAAGCAGAGGCATTATTTAAATGGTTAACTCACAGAAACTATAGACGTGCGTGCTCAGGACCTATCGGAGCCTGAAGGCTGCCTCTGTGAAATAGTGCGCATTGTGGGGGGATTAAACTAGCCAATAAGATAGAGGTTAACTTCCCTCACTTTGCGCACTTACTTCCCCCAATTCTGAAAGTAAGCTGCAACCGCCAAGATGCCTACTATCAGTTTACCTGATATAAGCTTTACCGAGAGTATCCGAAGACATTGATTTGCTAAATTACCGGATATTCTTGAACTTTATTCACCCCCTCAGTCAAGCTCGAGTAATAGCATGTCGCTGGTTAAACTCGCTAACATAGATGTACCACGTTTAAAAGGCGCTAAGCGCCCCAGACCAACTTAAGGCCACAAAGCACCAAATTCCCCTATTCTTAACACTGGTTAGGACTGATAAATCAAAATGTCTGTTGTAAATAGCTCAACGATTGTCATTAAGAATGCCGAAGCCGAGGCGTTCAATCTGGGGTCGGTTACCCAGGCTCCACGTAGTGCCACCTCCTTAGACCTGCAAGCCGCGAGCGGCAATTTACTTTTTGAACCATCGAATAAAGTGTCAGACCTGGTTCTTGCTGCGGCAAAATTTGTTCTCACCGATTACTTTATTCAGGCTCATCAAAGTGGGCTCTACAATCGCCAGATCAAACTCTGGGAAGCGCTGGCCAAGATTGCCGTTGTGGACGTAAAGCAGTTGTCCCGAGGCATTTTTCAGAAAGTCGCTCTGCCTGTTTACGAACTCAATTTTAAGACCAGCGCCGGTCAAATCTTAGTTTCGGCACTGGTGGTTGAGCCTTTGTTCAGCAAAACCGTGCAGAACGAAAAAAACAGTCACGCTCAACTTGACTTGTTCAAAGAGTTTCTCGGTCGTGTTGCCAAAATGCAAGCGCGTCACGGCGATCAAGTAAGAGGTGTGTTCTTATTTTTCGACTCGCCTTTTCCGCCCGCGGTTTTAACCTATGTAGAGAAAGCGACCGGGGCTTCGGATCCAGTGGCTAAATTCGATTCGATTTTGCCGGCGCCTTACAACACTCATGTCAATTTGGTAGTGAAGTTGCAAGGCAGCCCCAAAGCCGACCGGGAGCCAGAAGTTGATCCAGCAGATCAGACTGATGCAGAAAAGGATCTAAAAGATCAAGCTTCTAAACCGCTTGAGATGGGCGGCCAGATGTTTCTTTTGCATCCGCAGCTGCGCAGGCCCAAACGTGTCGCCGATGCCAGCAGCACCAACAAAGTTCAGATTATCTATAAATATTAAAGCAAGATTTTAGAGTGGAATGTTGCCGTGTTTGCGCCGGGGGCGCTCTACTCGTTTATTGGCCTGCACGGTTAAAGCGGCAATCAATTTCGCTCTGGTTTCGTCAGGCATAATCACATCATCTATATAGCCTTCTTGAGCAGCGATATATGGATTAGCAAAACGTTCTCTAAATTCACTGACGAGCTCGGTAAAACGAGTGCTGCTGCCTTTTTTAGCTTCTTCATTGAGCTCTTTGCGATATAGCAAATTAACGGCAGCTTCTGCGCCGACTACGGCAATTTCGGCTGTGGGCCAGGCAAAGTTAAAGTCAGCGCCGACATTTTTCGAACCCATTACATCAAAGGCACCGCCGTATGCTTTGCGTGTAATCACAGTCAGCATAGGAACTGTCGCTTCGCAGTAGGCGTAGAGTAATTTAGCGCCGTGTCTGATAATGCCGCCGTATTCCTGGGATGTGCCTGGCAAGTAGCCGGGTACGTCCACAAAGGTCAGTACCGGAATATTGAAGGCATCAAGGAAACGCACAAAGCGAGCGGCTTTAACCGAGGCATTGATGTCGAGACAACCGGCCAAAGATTTTGGTTGATTGGCGACGATGCCTACTGATTTGCCACCCAGTCTGGCAAATCCGGTGATGATATTGGTGGCGAAATGGGGAGAAATTTCGAAGAAATCGCCGTTGTCGAAAATGCGTTTAATCACACCGTACATGTCGTAAGGTTTGGTGGCTTCCACAGGAACGATGCTGTTCAGTTCGGCCATGTCAGCTGGTTGCAGATGATCGTTTGCCGGATCAAATAGCTCCTGCGGTGGTGCATCGAGATTGTTGCCGGGCAGATATGAAAGCAGTTTTTTCGTCAACCAGAAAGAATCTTCTTCATCTTCGGCGAGCAGTTGCGCTACGCCAGATCTTGAGTTGTGAGTCATGGCACCACCCAGTTCTTCCAGGGTGACATCTTCACCAGTAACGGTGCGCACAATTTCAGGACCGGTGACAAACATCCAGCTTTTGTCTTTGACCATGATCGTAAAATCGGTAACTGCCGGGCTGTAAACAGCACCGCCGGCGCAGGCACCATAAATAACCGATATTTGTGGTATCACTCCTGAACAATTGACGTTGCGATAAAAAATATCGGCATAACCCGCCAGTGAGCGCACACCTTCTTGTATGCGCGCGCCGCCGCTTTCGTTAAGTCCTACCACAGGGCAACCGGCTTGTTTAGCCAGGTCCATGATTTTGCAAACTTTGCGGGCAAAAACTTCACCCAGGGCTCCACCGACAAATGTGGCATCGTGCGCGAATAGATAAACCGGCCGGCCGTCAATATGAGCCTGGCCGGTAATCACACCGTCACCTGCGGCTACTTTATTTTCCATGCCGAATTCCAGGCACTGGTGCACGGCATAACGATCTATTTCAAGAAAACTGCCTGGATCGACAAGCTGTTCAATCCTTTCCCGCGCCATCAGAACGCCGCGTTCGTGACGTTTGCCTGTGACTGATTGGCTCACTGAGCCGGCTTCCTCGCGTTTATCCGCCAGCTTTTTATTTGGATCTTTGACCATTTCCATCTAAATTTGACCTCTTGGAGAAATAAAGTCGGCTAGAAAGCAATGCCTTTGGCGGCAACGAGAAAGTAGTGGACTATTGTAAGGTAAATCGACATAGTGCAAACATCAAGAATACTGGTAATAAAGGGGCCACTGGCGTGAGCCGGCTCAACACCTAATTTGCGGAAAACTATTGGCATCAATGTGCCGATCACCACTCCAAAAGTCATGGTGATGAAAAGTGAAACACCCACCACCACTCCCAGTTGGTAAGAGGACTGGTGCAGGAAACGCGAAATCAAGTAGGTAGCCAGACCGCAGAATAATCCTAGTAACATGCCGACTTTGAGTTCATGAAAAATGCTGCGCAGGGCGGCCTTGAGACTGAGAGCGGTTTTACCGCTACTTTGAATTTGAATACAAGTACTTTGAGTGGCTACTCCGCCTGTCACTCCAGAAAGTAAAGGCATGAAAGATGCTGCCTGCACCATTTGCTGAATCACCGAGTCAAAGTGGGTGATCACCGAAGCGGATCCGCTTTCAATTAAAAGAGTGATGATAAGCCAGGGCAGCCTTGCTGAAAAAGCGCTGCGCACGTTGTAATTAAGTACGTCCTGGTTTTCGGGGCCGGTGGTAATACCTGAAGACTGGAAAATGTCTTCAATCGCTTCTTCTTTTAAAACGTCGATGACATCATCGGCGGTGATAATACCGAGCAGCTTTTTATGAGCATCAACTACAGGTAAAGTGAGCAAGTCATACCGGCTCAAAATTTCCGCTGCCGCCTCCTGGTCGACTTCGGCTTCGACCATGACCAGGTCTTCGTCCATTACGCCTTTGACCAAAACTTCAGGCGAAGCAGTCAGTAATTCTTTCAAAGTCACTTCGCCCACAAGCACTTCTTGCTCGTCAACTACATAGACGTCGTAAATTTCTTCTTCTAAATCTTCGTATTTTTCGCGCAAATAGACCAGGGCTTCTGCCACAGTCATATCGGCATGGAGAGCCAGATAATCTGTGGACATGATGCCGCCGGCAGTGTCTTCTTTGAAGGTCATGAGCTGGGTCAGATCTTCTTGCGCTTCGACGTCGGAGACCTGTCTAATTAAATCTCGTGCCTTTTCTCGCGGCAACTCACTGAGCAAATCTACCGCGTCATCAGGAGACATATTGCTGATCAAAGCAACAATGCTGATGTCGCCGAGGTCTCGCAATAGTTCGGTCTGACCGTCCGGTTCAAGCTCCGCTAAAAGAGCCGAGGCATTATCGAGATCAAGCAGGCGAAAACATGAGATCCGATAGCTCGGTCCCAGTTCTTCAAAACATTCAGCCAGGTCGGCCGGATGCTGGTCATTTAAAAGCAAACGCAGTTTCTGGCGTTGGCCTAAGTCAACCAGCTCCGTCAAAACATTCGGCGCGAGTAGCTGCTTTTCTGTCATAGACATAACCCTACCAAGCCTGAGAGGTTGACAGAAGGGCTTTCGTCTAATTCGTTAACAGTTAGTAGATTTTAATCGTCCAGGTAACCAGCCAGCCTTGAGGACCAGTTAGGTTGCCGTAATTTGCGAAAAGCTTTGTGCTCAATCTGGCGCACACGTTCTCTTGTAATGTTGAACAAACGCCCCACTTCTTCAAGAGTGCGTTGCCTGCCGTCTTCAAGACCATAACGTAAATGCATGATGTCGCGTTCGCGTGGTGTTAACTGGCTGAGCATGCGGCTCAAGTCTTGACGCATAAGTTCTTCGGCTGTGGTGGCATCTGGCCTGGTGGCTTCATTATCTTCAATCAAATCGCCGATATAGGTCTCATCGTCGCGATTGAGCGGCATTTCCATCGAAACAGGCTCGCGATCGGCGGCCATGATCTCCTGCACTTTACCCACAGGAATTTCCAGGGCCGAAGATAACTCGTGCTCATTGGGCTTGCGGCCTAGTTCTTGGGCCAATTTGGCACTGGTCTTTTTCAACTTATTGATTGATTCGACCATGTGCACCGGTACGCGGATGGTGCGTGATTTATCGGCCAGTCCGCGGCTAATGGCCTGTCGAATCCACCAGGTGGCGTAAGTGGAAAATTTGAACCCTTTAGTATGATCAAATTTTTCCGCAGCGCGAATCAGGCCCAGGTTGCCTTCTTGAATTAAGTCTTGAAAGGGCAGGCCACGGTTTAAATATTTTTTGGCAATGGAAATAACCAGCCGTAAATTGGCTTGAATCAGCTTCTTCTTTGCCTGTCCATCGCCTTTAGCGATGCGTCTGGCCAGCTCGATTTCTTCATCTGGTTTGATCATTTTTACGCGACCGATTTCGCGCAAATAAAGTCGAACAGAGTCTTCGGTGAAGCCACCGGTCTCTACTTCCTTCTCGGGCTCGTCATCGGCCTCCGGCTCGTCTCCAGTGCCAAAGACGTCGGCGTAATCTTCTGAGAGTTCATCAGTAACTTTGGCGGCCAACGCGCTTAAACTCCAATTAGTAGAAGTAAAATTTGCAAAAAAACTCAATCGAGAGCAGCAGAAAATTTGCTTGCGCCTCTTCCTGCTATTTACCCAAATCTCAGTCAACTCTAAGCAGTCAAGATATTGATTAACTTTTGTAAATTTGGTGAGCCGCGGTGCGCACCGCTCGCCTTTATAAGGGACTAATTACTTAGCCTCTTCTAAGTTCGGGAGATCAACTTGAGCGCATTGACGCAATTTTACAAGGTAGGGTAAGGATTCATGATTGAAGGCAATTTGTCCGACGTCAGCCTGCCAGGTCTGCTGCAATTTCTGGCAACCGAATCAAACAAAAGTTTTTCCGTTCAACTTACCAATGGCAGTCAGAAAGGAGAAGTAACCGTCTGTGATGGCGAAATTCTGGCGGCCAACTTTGGCCTGCTGGAAGGCAATGACGCCCTGACTGAATTTCTTTTCTGGACTGAGGGCACATTCAGCGTGGAGCGCCTGGCACAGAGCGCATCGAGCCCTGAAAACTGCAACCTCAAAATCGCGCTTAAACAAGTCAATACCTTTGCCGATCAAATGCTTTTTCTGCAGCAGTCTAATGTCGGCCTCAATACCGAAATCGTGCCCTCTCCCAAATTCGGCACGCAAGAGTGGCAAGAAGCGTTGCAAAAACAACCGCTTTATAAGGAAGATTATGTGGTTCTTGGTTGGGTCACCGATGGCCGCACCATGCGCCAGGCCATGCGCGAATTCAGCTTTGATGTGGTGCAAGCCACCAGTTCGCTTTTTAGATTGCTCAGTACAGGCTCTGTCGACAGTATTCGCCCCAGTCTCGACTCGATTTTAGAGCAGGTGGAGAAGAAAAGTGAGTTGGAGGCTGTTGCAGACAAGGCGGAAACGGAAAAACCCAGTAAGGCCAAAGGCACTGAAAGTGGTGCCAATAAAAACGGTCACCAGTCGGGCGGCAAAGGCCAGCAGCCTGCTGCCGAACTAGTGGCTCAATTGGCTTCTGAGCAGGGTCTTGATCACCCAGATGCTGCTATTGAAGTGAAGAGCGAAGCGAACTCTGATACAAAACTTGAAGGGAAGCCGGAACCGGCACCGGCACTAGTTGAGGAACAAATTGCAGAACCGGAAGATCGGCGGCCGGCAGAAGTAATCACTTCGGATAGTTTGCCGGCTGTGGGGAGTGCCGAATTTAACGAGCTTATGGCGAAAGCGCAGAATGCCTCGATTAAGAACGACGAAGAAAAAGCGGTTACTCAGACGACGGTACTCGAGAAACCTAAAAGTCAGACCTCGTTTGCCCCGCCGGAGCGTCAGCCAGAACCTGAGGCAGAGCCTGAGAAAAAATCCTTTGACATCCGTCGTACAGATCCGCTGCCACTTGTGGCCATTGATATCGAAAGGCTATTTCAGACTTGTTTTCATGTAGCCCCCTTTGGCCAGGTGGCTTTAAGCAACAACGCCCTTGATGACGATTTGAAAAAAATCGTGTCGGCTTTTAAAACAGGTAAAACATTTATCAATGTTGCCACCGATGGCGGCATTGGACGTGACCCGGCTCAGGTTTTACATACTTGTAAGTATGCCTTAGAGCGCGGCTATATCGACCCGCCGGACCAGGTTGTCAGTTTAACCGCCGATTTATTACTGGGGCGGGTGGAGCTAGAACAGTACTTATTGCAGCGCCGGCGCCTCAATGGCGACGAATTGCGCGATGTGGTTGAGCTGGCCAGACAGAAAGGCGTCAAGCTGGTAGAGCTCTTAGTTAAAATGGGCTTCATGACCGATTCTGACTGGGACCGCCTCACTCGAGAAAAAGAAAGGTTTGCACCTCGCTAAATTTCCTGCAATTAGCGCTCGCATTAGGTAAACTCAGTTCTTTACCGTCAAATTAGGACTGGAAGATGACCGACAAGCATAATCGCCGTGAGAAAAAGACTCGCCGCAAAAATAAAGTGAACAGAAAGAAAGCAATTGTCAGAGAGAACATTGCTAAATCTCAAGCTGGTAAATAGAAAGACCGAAGATGACATCAAAGCGAATAATGTCGGGTATGCGCCCCACTGGGCGTTTGCACCTGGGACACTATTTTGGCGCGCTCTCAAACTGGATACAGTTTCAAAGCCGCTATGAATCGTATTTTTCAATTGTCGATTGGCACGCGCTGACGACTAAATTTCAAAATACTAAAGAAGTGCAGGGTCACATCTGGGAAATAGCTCTAGATTGGCTGTGCGTCGGCATTGATCCTGATGTTTCGACCATTTATGTGCAGTCGGCTATTCCTGAGATTGCCGAGCTACACCTGTTGCTTTCGATGATCACCCCCCATAACTGGGTTGAGCGTGAGCCGACTTTGAAAGATATGGTCAAAATGCTCGACTCCGACGAAAGCGCCGCCCACGACAAAATCACTTATGGTTTGCTCGGCTATCCGGTGCTGATGACGGCGGATATTCTGTCTTTTAAAGGTGAGCTTATACCCGTCGGCAAAGATCAAGAGTCGCATCTTGAGTTTGCCCGCGATGTTGCCAGACGTTTTAATAATTTGTTCGGCGTCAGTTATTTTCCCGAACCCAAGCCTGAATTTACTGAAACACCACTTCTGCGCGGCATTGATGGGCAGAAAATGGGCAAATCATTCAACAACGATATAAAAATTGCTGATACTGAGGGCGATACCGAAAAGAAAGTCAAACAGATGATCACCGATCGCACTCGCATTGCTAGAAGCGACCCTGGCCATACGGATCTTTGTGAAGTGCCCTGGCCGCTCTACAATATTTTCGCCAAAGATATTCTCGCCCAGGCCAAAGATGAGTGCGAAACGGCCAAGATTGGCTGCGTCGATTGCAAAAAGCGCCTGGCTGTGTATATCAATGACTATTTCAGGCCATTTCGCGAGAAGCGCGAAATTCTTGCCAGAGACCCTGAGAAAGTGCGCCAAATTATTGAGCACGGTAATCAGAAGGCCAGAAAAGTGGCCAGTCAGACCTTGACTGAAGTGCGAGAAATCATGGGCATGGTCAACTGGAATAAATAGTCTTAAGTCAGGTGGCTAACATTCCCTTTCTTGCATCCATCGAACGCTTTCTTGCTATGGCTCTGGCGGTTTGTTTTTGCTGTAGCGTTTCCGGTTCGTGGATTTGCCTGATTTTGCTTTTAGTAGTGGCACTGGCACAGAGCGACCGTCTAGATCGACTTAAGGTGATGGTCCAGGCGCCATTTCTACCGCCACTATGCCTTTTTGCCGTACCGGTTTTGATTTCTGGTCTGGCCTGCGGCGGCATTGATGAGGGCATTAAGGCTATCTGGAGTATGCGGGGCTTGGTGGTGCCTTACCTTACAGCCTTTCAATTATTTCGCAAGACAGACAACGCTGCCTGGACCCTAACAATTTTGCTTCTAGCCGGAGCCGTTTCGGGCCTCTTCGCCGTGCCTCAGCAAATTTTCCATTTCCATCCTTTTACTACATATCCGTTTTTGCAGGCCACCGGTTTTCTCAGTGAACCCATGTCTTTTGCTGGTGTTATTCAACTTACCAGTTTTCTTGGCCTGGGCTTTTTAATCAAAAAAGGTTACCGCCGCCTTCCCCTTTTAGGCAACGATAAAATCTTTGTGGCTGTGCTTCTGGCAAATTTTCTCGGGCTTCTGTTCTGCGGCGAGCGCAGTGCCTGGGTGGGAATGATTTTTGCTTTTCTCAGTATTTGTCTGTACGTCTCTCCTAAAATGCTCTTACGCGGTGCGATCGTATTGCTGGTGGTGGGCACACTGAGCTACTGCTTTGTTCCTCTGGTTAAAGCAAGAATCGCTCCCATGGCTCACTGGCAATCAGATGTGAGCATCACTGCACGGTTGAAAATCTGGAGTACGGCCTGGAAACTTTTTGAGGATCATCCAATTACCGGCGTGGGACCACGTAATTTTCCTCGCTTGCCTATGCCCGAAGCGGTTGTGGCAGGCCGTTCTACCGATCTTAATCACGCTCACAGTAATTATCTGCAAATTTTATCCACTACAGGAATATTGGGACTGGCTGCCTTCTTATATTTGCTCGGCAGCGCCCTTTACCTCTCCTATCGCCAATCGAAACAAGAAGATAACGAGACAAGCAATTGGCAGGGCATGAACAGTGCCATAGGCTTAGGTCTTCTCGGTGCCTTGATCTCGCTCAGCTTTGCTGGAATTTTTGAATACAATTTCAATAGCGGACATATCAAACTGGTGCAGTGGGTGCTGCTTTCACTGCTAGTAACAACGGCTAAACTCAAGCCTCCATCCAGAGCTTTGACTGATAGCGCCAGGCAATCAGAAGTCCTTGAATAAGTACTGAAAATATCATCGCCCACCAGACGCCTTCCGGCCCGCGATGGAGGGTCAGCGCCAGTACAAAGGCGATGGGCAAACGTATGATCCAGTTGCAAATCAAAGTGACGTACATCGGCGTTTTGGTATCACCGGCTCCTTGCAGGGCGCCGGTCAAAACCATACCGAGGGCAAGGAATGGCTCACCAAGGGCGTTTATTCGCAAGTAGTTGGCAGTGTAAGCAATAGTGCTCGGGTCTTGACTCATTAGCTGTGCAATTGGCGTTGCCGAGAAGTAAAGTACGCAACCAAGCACCGTCATCGACCAGATGCCAATCCATGTCACTCGCCAACCGGCTTTGAAAGCGCGGTCATGTTCTCCGGCACCAAGATTTTGACCGACAATTGATGCCACAGCTAAACTTAAAGCCATGAGCGGCATGAATATGAGTGATTCGACGCGCATACCGATTGTCCATGAAGCCAGGGCGCTGACTGAATCAGGACAGCGAGCCAAAATGAAGAAGACGACAAAGACTGAAAGAGACCAGGCCAATCTTTGCAAGGCCGATGGCACACCAATTTTGGCGATACGCATAATTTCGTTGGAATTTAACGGATATATGCTTTTCAGGCTATCTTTTAAAACCGATCTGCGAATGGCCAGTACCGCTAAAATTGCACCAACCGAACTGCCCACCAGCGCCGCATAGGCCATACCGAGCACACCTAAACCCTTTACCGGCCAGCCGTACATCACTGTAAGAAAGTCACCGGCAATATTGATGGCCGTCACAACTGATACTATATATAGTGGCGTCTTACTGTCACCGATGGCGCGAAAAACCGCATTGGCAATGCAAGTCATACTGAAGGGAATAAGCACGAAACTATAAGCAATCAAGTAGCTGCGCCCTACCTGTAATACTACCGCCGAGCTGGTGAAAAAGGGCAGGGCGTAATGACCAAGCAGAGTGGCAGTGACTGTCATACCCAGGCCGAGCAGTATAGAAAGAGCGAATGATTGGCCGGTGGCCTTAATCATCGAAGCCTTGTCACCGGCGCCGAATGCTCTGGCGACAATAGCTGTAGAACCAACTCCCACCGAAAGTATAAAAAGCAAAAAGAGAAAAAGTACGTGTTCAGCCAGACCTACTGCTGCTTGCGTATCGGAGCCAAGGAAACTGGCCACATAGACATCCACCAGGCCGACAAAAGAATTGGCGATGGTCATGAGCAATAGCGGCCAGCTCATAGTCCAGATTGCTCGCCATAGGTTGCCCGTCACCAGAGGGGTTAAGTCTTTTGGTGCAGTGGCGGTCACAATCTCATGCTCTTTTTTTAACCGGTTTCTTTTGCATGGCTGTGAAAAGTGCACTGCGGGCCAGTAGTCGCGTTGAATCGAGCACTGGTAACACCGAATCTTGCTGTTCAATCAAAAGCGGTATTTCGGTGCAGCCTAAGATTACGCCATCGCAGCCGCGGCGCTTCAAAACCGTAATTACTTCTTGAAAATAATGGCGCGACGAGTCTTTCATTTTGCCGTGCACCAGTTCTTCGAAAATTATGCGATTGATTTCTTTTTTGTCGCTATCGGTGGGCGTTTCCCAGGCGATATCGAGAGCCTCTAATTTGACTTGATAGACAGGCCCTTCCATCAAATAACGGGTGCCCAAGACACCGAGTTTTTGCAAACCCTTAAGTTGAGCTTCGCCTGCCACCACTTCAGCGATGTTTAACCAGGGTACAGGTGATGCCCTGGCGACCAGATCATAGGCTTGGTGCACGGTGTTGTCTGGGCAAATAACAAAGTCAGCGCCCATGCTAGCCAGGCGAATTGATGAGTCAATCATCAGATCAGCCACTCCTTGCCATCCGCCTTTTCCTTCCAGGGTCTCAAGATAACGGCCCATAGGATGATTGTGCAGGCTGACTTCAGGATGCCAGTGGCGGCCCATAATGGTTTGCGCTTCACTGCATATGGTGCGATAACAGAGCGCCGCGCCTTCGGCGCTACAGGCGGCAATGCCAATGTGTTTAGTCATTTTTTAGTAGTCGTCGTTTTCGTTCTCGAAGTCTTTTTCTATTTTAGCCGCCTTAGCAGGCTTTTGCAGGGCACCAAGAGCACGGGCTTTCTTGACTACAGCATCAACTACGTTCTTGCCATAAACCATATCCGCGCCGGTGCCTTTGGCGTTATATTTCCCGTCAACAAAGGCGGCCATTTCTCGAACTTCTTTTAGCGTCAGGTCGCCTGTTTCAACTTGAGTGAGCTGCTTCAAGATGTCTTTTTCGGCTGGTGACAATTTGTTGCCTTCGAGCACATCTTGCCGCTTCGCCATGGTTTCTACGTCAATACTGACTTCACGTACAGCTTCAGCTTCTTCTTTACTTTTGCCGTTTTTTAATGCTTCGTTTTCGAGATCATATTCACGTTCGACGCGATCATAACCACCGCGAATGGCTTCAAGCGTTTCGTTGCCGCCACCTTTTTTAGTTACAGCCGGATAATCGATTACAACCAGATGGCCGTTTACGCGGCTCACGCCCACCTGACCTTCGATGCCCGAACCGACATCGGTAATTTCCAGACCGGCCCGGTCAAGCTGCTTCGATAGAGCATCAACCAGATGAGAGGCGGGCCTGACTACAGGGTCGGCCAGTTCTTGCACATAGAGTGCTGCCGATCCAGAAAATCCACTGCCGTTCAAATCGACTTCATGCACCTTGCCGTAAATTTTAGCGTCACCGGGGCGACTACCATAATTGTTTTCGAAACCACCTTCAGCGATGGTCACCTTAAGTGCACCGCCATTGGGGAATTCTTTGCTGGGAGCCAGTTCCAAGACCACAGGCGAATCATTTCCCTGGCCCAGAGTTTTAATAGCCTTTTGTTTTTTCAATACCCGGTCGTTTTTGACATACTCCGCTATGTCGGGGTGGCCAAGCTGATGGAGCCATTTGGAGGCTGAGATTAAACCCTCAGTCGATTCTATTTTAGAGCCGTCAGTGGCCTCATCTTTAGTCTTTTTAGCGGCGTCTTTGCCTTTTGCTTCTATGCCGGTTACTTCTTTGCCTGCTTTAGAGACGACACTGGAGCCTTCGATATTGGCACTACTGACGGTGGCGCTACGATTTTCAAAAATCGGTGGTTTGCCGAGTTCGTGCAGTGTCGATTCCATCGCTCTGCCACCAAGGCCTCGGCCGCCAACTGTGGCGTGTGCCGGTTGCATCTCCGGGCCTTTGAGCAATGGATTAACTGAAGCCATGAAATTGTCGAAACTTTCGTAACCTGCACTGACTTTCCTTTGCACTCGCTCACTGATTGACGAGAGCAGACTTGATTTAGGCGCACTGCTTTTTGCTTCGATGCCGGTGGTTTCGATTTTTGCTGAGCGACTGAGGCCGCCTAGCGCACCGCCCACAATAAACATTGAGTATGCTGACTCAACTCGTTCCTGATTAGTGGCGGCGCGGCCTTCCACTATGCGTGCATGAGTATCGGCACTGACAATTCCCGTTGGAATGCCTGATATGGCCGCACCAAAGGCGTTGTTGGTGAGAACCGATTTTAAGGTCTGATTTTCTACGGCCATGCCGGCGTGTCTGAGGCCGATCATGCCGCTGGTGAGAGTGGCGAATGTGACAGCGCCAACTGTGCCATTTTTCATGCGAGCCAGGGCAAATTCTGAATTAGTTAGTGGTTTACCGTTGGTATGGTCTACCGGAGAAAAGATCGCTTCGGTGGCAAAGCCGGCCACTGCGGTTTCAGCCACGTGAATTCCGTTCGATTTGCTGAACAAGGCTTTCGCGGCATTTTCGGTGCCGGCGGTTAATCCGGCGCTGGAAAAAGCCTTATGAGTGACGGCATAGGCAGCGATAAAAGGAACCAGTTTGCCTACTGAGCCGATCTGCTGCCCGTACCAGCTGGCTGACTGAAATTCAGCTGCGGCCGGTGCTTTCATGAAAGTGACACTTTTATCGAGCTTTGTACCGGCGGTCTGGTCGACGATCTGGGCTAAACCCTGGATAGGGGCCTGCAGACCTTCGTAAGCAGCCGAATGGAGCAAAGAAGAGACAAAACCCGGATTTTCTTTAGCCGCTTCTGCGTTTGCTTTAGTGCTGTCAGCACCGGGCTGATTCTTGTGACTGTGAAGTGGCACGAGGTTCCCTCAATACAATTCTGAACGCCAAATTAGCCAAACTACGACTTTTACATACCCATAGAAGCGCCGTTTTTATCGCCCGGAAAACCGCACAGTTGCCAAGGGGTCCATATTAGCTGATTTATTTTGGTCTGCCAAATGAAAACTATTGCTCAGGCTTCTGCTCTGAGTCTTTCAAGCTCATTGATTCCTGCGAAAAAGGCTTGCGACTGCCCCATTCCAGCGCCCGCTCAGTTCCTTTGATTGAACCTTTGATGACGCCGCTAAAAAGACCATAGGCTACACCGGTACACGAGCCAATGGTGCGGGCAATAAAGTCGGGCCGCTCTGATCCGGCCATATCGTCGGTAATCTGATCGCTCATACGCTTGCTTTCAAACGAAATGTCGCGGGCAATGCGCATGGGCACGCCAACTGTAATTCCTGAAATAATGCCGCCAACTGCCCGTGGCGCCGCCAGAAGTGCGCTGCCTGACTTTTTTTTGTGCGCTTGATCGGCACCAGATATAGTGCTCGCTATTTTCTTCGCCGGTACTTTTTCTTCAATAGTCGATTGAATCCGATAGTCATTGATGTTTACTATCTCGTCTTGCACTTGCTCTTGCGCTAAAACTTGGGAGCCAAAAAGACTGGCCGCTAGAGCCGACAAAATTACAATAACCCTATTTCTACCCGGCATATTGGCCTCTCTAAGATATTGCCGCTTTTACTTTTTTGCCGAAGTGATCTGTCAGTCGCCTTAAAGTGGGCGAAATGTCATCGTTTTCAATCACGGCATCGATGAGAAACATTTTGTCGCTTTTCTGTGCGGCTGTGAGCGCTTTTTTGAAATCTGCCGCTGAAGTGGCTTGCACACCGCTACCGCCTACAGCCTTAGCCAGCTCAACATAATCCCAGCGCGGTAAATCGAAATAGTCTCGCTCTTGATCGATGAAACGCAGCATGGCATAGCTGGCGTTGTTAAAGACAATGACAATAGGATTGAGTCCCATTTTTACAGCGGTGCTGATTTCCATACCGGTCATTTGAAAAGCACCGTCACCAACCAAAACGATCGGTCTGCGGCTGGGCATTGCCAGTTGAGCGCCAATAGCGGCCGGTACGCCAAATCCCATGCTGACGTAATAACCAGGAGCGAGGAAAATATCCGTTTGCAAACTCATACCGGCATACATGCAGTCACCGGTGTCGGTCACTACTGAAAATTCCTGACTGTTTTCCAGTAATTCATTGAGAGCGCCAATCATGGCTGCCACTGTTAGTTTTTTGCTGCCCTCAGGCGCTTCGATTATTTCTTTTGCAATGGCCGGCACTGTGAATCTTTTAGTCGGCACCAGTTTTGAAGTGACTGAATCGAGCAATTCTTTCAAGACTTGATCGAGTTTTAAGTTGCCATAATTGTGATAGCCGATTTTTACTTCGTGATTGTTGATTTGAGTCAGGCATTCAGCTTTCAATTTAGCCGTATAGCCACCACTTTCCATCTCGGTCATAACCGCTCCTAGAGCGATGATGCAGTCACAACTTTCAACATATTCTTTGACTTTAGGATTGCCGAACTGGCCAAAATAATTGCCGATGAAATTAGGATGAGTTTCAGGGAATGTCGCTTTGCCTAAAATCGAAGTTACTACCGGTATGTTTAAAGCTTCTGAAAAAGCGATTACCGCATCTTTCAAACCAAAGCGACGCACTTCTACGCCAACGATTAAAACTGGTTGGCTGGCCGCTTTCAAACGCATGGCAATTTCGCTGACGGCGGCGGCAAGAGCCGGATGCACCGGCTGCAATTCTGGTAATCTAGCCGCTTCAATGTCGAGTTCTTGGTTGACCATATCGCGCGGCAATTCTATATAGCCTGGTCTTGAGGCCGATAAAGTAGTGTCAAAAACTCGGTCGATTTCGCTTTGAGCGGTTTTGACATTGTCGATTAATGCATCTGATTCGGTAACTTCAGCATAGACGCGGTGCTGAGTGTCAAAATTTTTGACGCAATGGTGCAGGTGTGGTTTGTCCCGACGAAATCGGGTTTCAGGCGCGCCACTTATCACCAGCAGTGGTGATTCTTCAGCGTACGCGAGGCCGACTGGATTAACCATGTTCAGTCCGCCGGCACCGTAAGTGACCAGGGCTACTCCCAGGCCGCGCAAACGACCGTAGGCATCGGCGGCGTAACCTACCGAAGGCTCGTGGGTGAGAACTACAGTCTTTAAGCTGGTGCGGGTTTGAGCTGCGTAGAGCGGCAAGACGAAATCGCCTGGAATGCCAAAAGTATGCTGCACTCCGGTCTTTTCAATGCGCTGGAAAATATAATCGGCTAATTTCATGATTTACTCATATCGGTCCAAACATAACGGTCCAAACCCTACAGATTAGCTCCAATTGTCGGCTTGCCGGTAGACCATTTGCTCAGGTTGGAGAAGTATAATATCGAGCCCATGGTAGACGACAATAAGAAAATAGCTAAATTGAAAAAAGCAGTTTTGAGCGACGAACTGCCTTCATTCAGGCGCAAAGGTCGCAAAAACCTGGTTCGATATTTTTATTTGCTGGTATTGCTGGGTCTCAATATCTCAATGCCCATGAGCATGATTGAGCGTGCCCAACATAAGCTGTCTGTAGACTTCGGGTCTGAAGTTTTCTTGCTGGTCTTTATCTTTTGCCTGGACGCGGTGATGCTGCCTTCTCTGTTTTTCGAGGTCAAAGGCGTGATTGTGGCCGCTGACTCTCTAACCATTGAGACTTTGTTCGGTCGTCATGTCATTGCCAATGAAGATATCGTCAGCTTGAAGCTGCCCAAATTTCTTGTCTGGGCGGTGTTGAGGACGAAAAGAGGTTTTTATTTGATTAACAGGCGAGACATCCCCGATTTTGAAGAACTTCTCTCGCTCATGGCTCCTAAACTAACTCCTGGGCCTTCTTGAATTTTTGAAAAAGTGTTGGATGGCCGAAGGGGCTGTTCTAAACTATGTATCTATATAGATGTGAGGCAGCATGAGCAAGGGCAAAATTCGCGTTCTGATTGGCAAACCGGGCCTGGACGGGCATGATCGTGGGGCCAAAGTGATTGCCAGGGCGCTACGCGATGCTGGTATGGAAGTGGTCTACACGGGCCTGCACCGCTCGCCTGAAGAGATTGTCGAGACTGCCATTCAAGAAGACGTTGATGCCATTGGCCTTTCCATTCTGTCAGGGGCTCATCTGACTTTGTTGCCCAAAGTGGTCAAATTGCTGAAAGAGCAAGGTGTAGACGATATTCTAGTGTTTGGTGGCGGGGTAATGCCTGACGAGGACCGCGATTCTCTTTTAAGTCAGGGAATAGCTGAAGTTTTCGTGCCGGGCGGAGCTACAGTGCGCACCATCGAATTTTTACGGAAGCAGTTTCCTGACCGAGAATAGCAGCCCGTCCACTTTACATCGTAAAACCACCATTGGCAGACCGGTTGTTCAGCGCTATATTAATTTTACCTGAGTAGGGTCTATTTGATCCGACAATCTGGGTAAGTACAACTGTGGACTGATAAAGATCACTGTAATCAAAAGTGGGGTTTGGTAGATTAATTCTGCTGGACTTATCTCTTGAAAGCCTGTTATAATTGCGTCAAGTAACTCATCTCCAAATGGAGAGGAATTTAGTGGATAACGACTTCTTCGGTAATGACAACGATAAATCGGAAAAGAGTGTCTTTGAAGGCGCTCCGAACTTCTGGGAAATAAGACACGGCTTCAAAGATTTAGCTATGTCCTATATGCCGGCAGCTCGTGAGGAGACCGTCAGAGGGATTGCTCAGGCATCATCTGCCATCCTTTGTCGTGAAGATCATGAAACTGATGCCATGTATGGTCATGGTTACGCCTAACTAGAGGCTAATCCCGGTCTGGTTGACCAAGGGCTCGAGAGGGCCCTTTTGTGCTTTGCAGTTTTACTAACTGCCTCAAAAGTTTGCAAACTTGCTACAATTACATGCTGACCAGGTGTACTTGGGCAGCCGTTTCTTTTAACGGACTTTACTATTTAACGGTCTCTTCCGACTAGCCAATGACTTCGAAGCCGACAACGTACAGGAAAGGTGACGTCGTCTTAGTGTCCTTTCCGTACACAACCGACGACGGATCGACTCAGACAAAACGCCGACCTGCCGTACTTATTTCTAACGACTATAACAACGCGCGTCTCGATGACGTACTGCTGGTGCCCTTAACCAGCAATACAACCAGGGCTGCGCGCGAACCCACACAAGTGGAAGTTTTAATGGATACGCCTGAAGGCAAGTCTGCCGGACTGCGTTTAGACAGCGTTATCGACTGCACCGTGATCGCCACCATTCCCAAAACACTGATGGTCAGCAAAATCGGCGCCTTTCCTCAAGAAGTGATGGAAAAAGTCGATCAATGTTTGATGATTGCCATGGCAATCGGACGGCCTGTGGGTCAGCCCGGACCTGAGCCAGGTAAATAAGCTCCCACGGCCAGTACAAAAGCAATGGCGTACTCTTGCTCATGACTCATGGTCAGTTCAAAAGTAGTGAGACCGCGGCTCTCGGCCACGGCTTGAGCGCGACCATGCAATTTTATGGTCGGGGCGCCGGAGGGCAATCGGACCACTTCAATTTCTTTCCAACCAACGCCAATGAAGCCGGTGCCCAGCGCTTTAGAAGTGGCTTCTTTGGCGGCGAACCGTGCTGCCACTCTAGATAAAAAATCTTTGGGCCGCGACATTACATAGGCTTTTTCGCCCTCAGTCAAAATTCGATCAAGAAAACGTTCTCCGAAGCGCTTATAGACGTCTTCCACTCTTTTGATCGAACAGATATCGGAGCCGATTTTAAAATTCACTGTTTTTCGTCTTCAATTTCAAGCTCAGTCATCAATTTCGTTGAGTTCAGCCGCCCGTGTGCCGAAAAGAAATACTTGTTCCGGCTCTACCAGCTCTTCGTGCAACTGGGCCACACTTTTATCGAAACCGGGATGGCGAATATCCGGTGCGATTTCAAGCAGCGGTACCAGAGCAAAAGAGCGCAAGTGAATTTTGGGATGCGGCAACCTTAAACCGCCGGCACTTTCCACCACGCTGTCGCCATAAAAAAGAACGTCGAGATCGATAATGCGCTCGCGAGTTTTTCCGTTGGAATTATGGCGGTGCATTTCAGTCAATCTTTTTTCGATATCACGGCAGACATCGAGCAAATCTTCGGCGGTCAAGCTGGTCTCGATGGCGACCACGGCGTTGACGAACCATTCGGTATAGATATCGCCTACAGGTTCGGTTTCGTAAAGGCTCGAGCATTCGGTTACCCTGATGCCGTTTACGTCTTTCAAAAGCTGCATGGCCTGCTGCACGTAGCCCAAGCGGTCGCCTTCGTTTGAACCAAGGCCGATATAAGCCTTGATTGTTCTTTTATTGCCGCGCGGTCTTCTTTCGCCTGACAAGACCATTCCCCTTATATGATTTTGCACTGAACAATTATAGTTATTTCTATGCGCTATATTGTCTAAAGTCTAAAAAGGATTTCCCTCATGCGCACCAGCAGAGGCAACGTGCCTCTCAATCGTCTTTTACCGTTCATTTTGCTGCTTGTGGTATTTGCCTTCGGTCTGGCATTTCCCCTTTCTAACTTCTTTGTGGTGCGCCCGTCGGTTGCCGATGTGAGCAAGAATCCCGACTTTGCTCCGGTAGCAAAAATATTGCAGAGCAGCTGTGTTGATTGTCACAGTGTCACTCCCCGCCTTATCGCTCATCCTTACTACGCCGCTTTTCCCATCGCACGCGATACCATTGCCCGCGATATGTTGGAAGGGCAAAAGTCATTCAAACTGACTGAAGATCAAGTTTCTGGAAAAGAGCTCATCTCAAGCATTGATCTGGCAAAAATTACTACAGTGGTGGAAGAGGGCAGCATGCCGCCCATTCGTTATAAAGCCCTGCACTGGGACGCTTCCCTCAACGCCAAACAGCGCGCGGCAATATTGAAATATATTGAAAGCCGCAGACAATAATTTAGTTGAAAACAGCCTGGTAAACAGCTTCTGTATCGACCAGGTTTTGAAAAAGATGTTGCGGTTTACAGTCAGCCAACTCTTGCCACGAAGTTTTACCGGTGTTGACAGCAATTACGCTGGCTCCATAACCATGAGCACAGGCAATGTCGTTGACGCTGTCACCGACTATCACCACATGTGGTGGCGCGAATTCTCTTTGAAAATGTGTTAGAGCCCGACCGACGGCAACGTGCGGCAGATCAAGGCGATTAGCCGAGTCTGATCCGTATGCGCCAATGGGAAAATAGCCGTTCAGATTAAAGAAATCCAGTTTCTTGCGCGCACCGATTTCGACATTGCCGGTCAGTAAACCAAGATAGCAATTTTCGTCTGCTGCCAGTCTCTCCAAAATTGCCACAACGCCTTTGTGCAAAATTAGAGTTTGCGAAGCGCGCATCTCTTCTTCCAGATAAGTCAGGTAGCAGGCAATCAGTTCATCGATATGCGAAAGCGCCTTTGCTTTCTCGTATCCGTGAGCGGTAAAAATCTCCATCAAAATTTGCGGATCAGTTTTTCCCGACATGGAAATGCGTGTATGTTCTTCCGGTATATCGTGTTGCTCACGCAAAGCGCGAGCCAGTGCCCTGCGGCCGGCACCGTCTGAAGAGATCATGGTTTCGTCGATGTCGAAAAGCACTAATTTCTGATTCACTGTCACGACTCTTGATTTGACCGTTCTTGTTCGCGCGTGACGTTGGTGAAGGTCGGGGAGGCACCGATTTGCAGATCTTCTTCGAATACTCGCACTTGGTCGCGGCCGCTGTTTTTTGCTGCATAAAGGGCTTTGTCAGCCTTTTCAATCAGTTCAGAAGAATTGCGAGCTTGCTTGGGATAGCAGGCAGTGCCAAGAGAAGCTGTAATTTTACCGAGACCGGGCACATGGGTATTGCGAATCTGACTGCATAATCTGTCGGCAATTAAAGCCGCTTCTAGGAGAGATGTCTCCGGCAAGATAATGCCGAACTCTTCGCCGCCATAACGTGCGGCAGTGTCGCCGCTACGCAAGAGGGTTTTGAGAATAGCGCCAATCTGTCTGATGGCCGAGTCTCCCACCGGGTGACCATGGGTGTCATTGATAACTTTTAGTTTGTCCAGGTCAATCATGATTAGTGAAACCGGCTGGCCTTTTCTTTCAGCGGTGCGCAATTCTTCAGTGAGGCGATTTTTGAAGTAGACGTGATTGTATAAACCGGTTAGACCGTCGGTAATGGCCTGGTGTCTCACCTGGGCGAAGAGTTGGGCGTGGGCGATGGCTACGGCCAGCTGATCGGCGATGGCGGCCACAAGGCGAATCTCGTGTTCGGTCCACTGTCTCAAGCTATTGCATTGATGAACGATTAGTACTCCCATCAGCTGATTTTCATTGAGAAGCGGAGCGGCAATAAGACTTTGCGACCCGACCGTGGCTAAATATTCAGAGAAGGGAAGGCAGCCGTGGTCACCACTTACCTGGTGGACAACTGAAAGCGTAGCTGTAGATTGATTGCCGTCTTCAGCAGTGGTCAGATCAATTCCCAGCACGGTGTTGCCCGTATCGCTAACAAAAGAATTGACTGTGGCATTAGGGTGAAAATCAATGCTATTGCCGTAAAGACTCAAGCCTTTATGGCTTTCCATTTCTACGGTGTGATGCTCGTGAGTGACAACCAGTGGCCCTTCCGCTCGTGGCTGAGCAATTTGTACACGATCGGCACCAAGGGCTTTAGAGAGTTCGCTGGTGACAGTATCAAGGATGGTATCAACATCAAGTGAGGTGCGCACGGAGCGAACAATATGATTAATTAGCTGTTCTTTTTCGGCCAGTGTTTTAGCGTGGCTGTACAGTCTGCCGTGGTCGATTGCCAGCGAAACCTGGTTGGCCACCGCTTCTACCAGCTCAAGCTCTGAGTGCGACCAGGCTCGCGTGTGGTCGCACTGGTGCACTAAAATCAGGCCGATGATACCGGAAGCCGCCTGTATAGGGCAGGCGATCAATGTTTTTATTGAGCGCCAATCAGCGGCGTCGCTGCCGGCACTGTCGTCAATCAGACCGTTAAAATCTTGTTCGGCTAAAACGTCAAGCCAGATTATTGAGCCCTGATCGATGATGCGCCGCAGCATGGTGTTTTCAGAAATCAAAACTTTGCAATTGGTGAGAGCGTTGCCGCTGAACTTTTCATTCCACCAGACATAATCGAAAGAGAGCTCGTCGTCTTCAAGCGCTGTGGTGTTGTGGGTATCAATCAAAGCCAGACAACAGCGGCTGGCATCTAAGGCGATGCCGAGCTCTTTGACTGTGGTGTTTAAAATTTCGTCTATATCTAAAGATTGCCGAACTGATTCTGAAATGCGGTTGACCATGTTTTTTTGATCACGGTCAAGCTCAAGGGTATTCGCCATTTCATTGAAGGCTCGGGCCAATAGGCCAAGTTCATCGCTCGATTTCACTTCAACTCTTTTGGAAAAATCGCCTTTGCCCAGGGCCAGCGCTTCTCGCACCAGTGAGTTAATCGCTCTGGTGAAGTGCGATGTCGCGGAATATGCCAGGACAAAAGAGATACCGATGGCACAGGCGGCCAGAGCCACCATTAAAATCAGCTGATCGTGAGCTGCTCCGTATATAAGTCTTGTGGGCATACCCACAGTAAGCTGCCAGTTTGTGCCGGGCACATGGTCGAAGGCATAAGCGCGCGGAGTGGGATCGGCAATGCCGATGGCCTCAAGTGTGCCTTTCTGTTTGCCCGCAGCAGCCTGAACGGTTTTAGCATGGGAGAAATCTTTGCCCTGCCAGAAATCGTTTTCAATTGTTCTGGCAATCACCCGCTTTTCTGAGTCGATGATGGCGATAACCGCGCTCGACTGGCTGGAGTCACCGGATAGGCCGGTGAATAAGTTAAGCACTGCTTTGGGTTCGATGGCGGCCATCAGCTGCGCTTGCACTTTGTTGTTTTGCACAACAGGGGCGCAAGCGATGATGTAGGGTTTGCCTGACTGATCAAATACGGTGGCTGACGCCATGGCAGGCCGGGAGCTATTTCGAGTGGTCTGCAGCAATTGTTTTAAAACGATGCTGTCGCCTGCGATTAGCCCGGCGGCACTGCTTTTGGTTTCGCGATGCGCTTGGGCCAACACCTTGCTGCCATCGGAAGAAGTCAAAAATAATTTGCTCCACGATGGTTGTGCCACCAGTGCGGTCGAAAGTGTGGTGTCAGTGTTGACCCCGCTGCTATGCGCGTTTGCATTCAAGGCGGCTACAGCCGAGAGCGAATTAAGCTGAGAGTCAATCCAGTTGGTTAAAGTGCGCACGCCGGTGGCTGCTTGCAGAGTGGTGGCATTTTCTGCTTCATGTTTAAGGGTTTGATACTCTTTGAAGAGCGAGAAACTTCCGATAGCCAGCAAAGGAGTTGCCACTGCCAGACACAGAATCACCATTCTGGCACGGATGTTCAATCTGACTTTGGCACTATTCGGCACGCTGTAAACAGGACCTCAAAAAATGGATTCCTGTAAAGACCCTTTTCCCCACAATTCGGCTTCTGACATTATATGTATTATCTAAAAAGAGGAAAGGGATTTTTCGTATAACCCGCATCATTTTTTCAAAAGAACTTGAGAACGCACAGTTTGAGCTTGCTTCGACAGTGCCGCGATCTGCATGTAAGTCTGCTCAATATCTACCGGCACTGTGTCTTTAAGGTCGAAATTGAGGCCCAGATGCATTGCCACCATAATGTCTTGAGCCGCCTGAGCTTTTTTGCCCTGAGCCAGATAGACGTCAACTCTGACCATCCGTGCAGTCAGGCAAGCATCTTCAAATTCCAGTGCCCGGTCGCAAAGGTTGAGGCTGTTTATGGTCTCGCCGTTGGCAAAAGCCGAGCATGCTGCAGCAGCTAGAAGAGTTGCTTTCAGCTCACCGTCAACGCCTTGAAATTCTGATGTTTGCACAAACAGCTCTTTTGCCTGAGCATAGCGCCGCTGACGAAACGAAATAAGTGCCTTGAGAAAAGAGGCATGAATGTTAGTTGTATCGAGATGCTTGAGTAAAGTTCTAGCCTGGCGGTTCATGCCCGCTCTGACGTAGAGCAAGCCAGTGCGCAAAGTCAAATTTGGGTCATGCTTCTGGTCTTTCCACAGGGCAAGTGATTGAGCCAGCTCTTTTGAGATTTGTGGCCGAGTGAGGCCGGAAAACCAGAAACGCACCGGAGAATAGCGCAGACAAAAAAGAAATGTCAGAGTAAGCAGACTGTGCACAATGATGAATGGATTATTTAAGCGCTCAGTGCCTACCCCAGCCAGTGCCATGGCTGGATTTAAAACGAGATTGAGGCCGAGGGTGAAAGCCACGGTGTAACCGAGAAAAGTGGCCAGAAAAGGATGTGGTCGCACCAGCAGAGCCGGAACTAAAACAAAAGCAAAAATTAATTGCACCATTTCGCCACAAAGAGCGATGGTGCCACCGTCTTTGATACCGGAAGAAACGACGATCTCGCTCACTCGAAGATCAATCAAAACTAGAATTGGCAAAACCAGAAATATCACCAGACGCCAGGCGAAGGCCCGGTCATCATCGTTCAGCTCTTCTTTAACCAGCCGGTGGCGCTCTGTATAGAGTCTGACTAGGTTATCTGCTGCCAGAGCAAATGCTAATATCGCCAGGCCCCAGGCGATTGCAGTGGAGTGATGCGTTAGCAGCTCATGGACTAATGCGCTGAGGTTCAAATTAGATGCCTTTATTTAGTAACGCCACGTGTTTTCCGGTAGCGGTAATTATAGGAGGCATTCTCCTGACAAGGGTGAGAGAAATTTATTGCTTGGTTCGACTGCGGCTGCGAATGTTATTTACTTCTTGCTGAACCATTGAGCCGAGCATGGGGTCAAGCCAGGTCAGTACCCGTCCCTGGCTGCCCTGGCAAAGTTGCAATTCGGCTTCGGCGTCGCTTAAAAGACCGGCTTTGATCAGTGTTACACCAAGGTAATAATGGGGGTCGGCCAGCTCAGGGTCCACCACTGAAGCTTGCTTATAGGTTTTTAATATATCGTGCCAGTCAGGGTTTTTGGCATTTTCAAGCTTTTGCGCCAGGCAGTGACCACGGGCCATCCATGCCCGCGCCTGCAAGGTTTTGTCACCTTCTGCGCTGGTAATTTCGGCAAAGCATAAAATGGCGCTCTCAAAACGGCCTTTACTTTGATTGATATATCCACGCAATAACCAAACGTCCATTAGTTTTGCATCAAGTTTTTCCACAATATTTAAACACTTTTCGCAAAGCTTGTCTAAACCGACAAAATAATATTGCCAGGCCACAGCCAGATAGTTAACAGCGTCGTTTTCTTGTTCAGCCCGCGCCAGTGTTTTGGCGAATTCGCGATACCAGGCGGGCCTGGTTTTACGCACAAACCAGAGTCTGGTGGTAGTACTGAAAAAGGAGGCGAGAAACAGGGCAATAAGAATTAAATGGATGATACCGGTGACGGTGCCCAGGACAGGGCCGCCTTGTCCATAAATAATGGCGAAGTCGTCGTTCCATGAAGTGAGAGACAGCAAGGGATAACCCAGTAAGCAAGCCAATCCGTTGAAAAGATAGAAGTAAACACAGAGCGCCACTATGGCCGGTGAACTTTCCATAGCGGCCACAGCAAGGACGAAAAAACAACCAGAAAGTTGAAATAGATTACCGGCCATGGCGATCACATAATGCTGCAAAGGCGAGAGTCGGCCATCGATTGTCACTTCACCCCAGAACATGCTCCAGTGAAAGGCACTGATGGTAGCGCCGTAAAAACGAGCAGCCAGCGCGTGACCCAACTCATGAAACAATACCACCACAGGCAGTAGCACGAAAAAAGCGAACTGTTTTAATAGCACGCGATCTTTGAGTGTCAGATCTTCATCAAATAAGGTAGCCGAGTTTTCGACCACGTTCTTGATTGTCACAACTGCGACAGGTAGTGAAAGTATGGCCAGCAGGTAGTGTGAGATTAATTGCCAATCCATAAACGATTCGACCTTTGTTATTACTTGCCGAATATTTTGAGCAGAATAATGGACAAGAAATAAAGGCCACTCAGTGCCGCTGTCACTATCAGCATTGAAAAGGCTGTGGGATCAGGCGTCAGCACACAGGCCACAATACCACTGCCGAACACCGCATAGCGCCAGATTTTCACAAGCTGTTGGGAATTGACTAGGCCGGCCATGGCCAGGGTAAATATGACAATGGGAATTTGAAAACAAAGACCCATATAAAGCAAAATCGAGCAGACCAGCGAAATGTAGTAATCGAGCCGCTGATTGATGGGTGAGATACCCTGGCTGAAATTGCCGAAGAAGTTCAACATTGGTGGCAACAAACAGTAGTAGGCAAATACAGCGCCGCAACAAAACAATAATGGGCTGCCGAAAACCACCGGCGAAATAATGCGCTTTTCTTGTCTGGTCAGACCGGGAGCGACAAAACGCCCCACTTCCCAGAGAATCAAAGGCGAAGCGATAATCAGTGCCAGATATGAGGCGACCTTAAAAAATACCAGCAGAGGCTCCTCGATAGACAGTGCCTGAAATTCGATGTTGCCGGCCGGTTTTTGCAAGATTCTCAAGACTGATTTTGTTAGAAAAAGCGAACCGATGAAAGCGCCAGTGAGATAACCGACGCTGCGAATAATGCGCCAGCGCAGCTCGTCGAGATGCTCGACTACAGTCATTGTCTGAGAATCTAAAGGCTCGTCGCTTGATTCGTCGGCAGCTGCCGTAATCGGTTGAAAGCCTGTGCTGGGCTCTAAATCTACTTCTGATTTGGCCTTTGCCAGTTTTTTGCTCATGGCCTAATTTTAGCAATTAATGCACTGTTCGTGCAAAGCAGGCTAGCGCAGCGGCGCATTGCTGACATGAAAGAGCACGACACCAGCGGCGATGGCAACATTGAGTGACTCGACGTCGCCGTGCATCGGTATGTTCACCGCTATTGCAGCCAGGGCCTCCGCTTCGGGCGTGAGCCCGCCGGCTTCGTTGCCTAAAAGCAATGCCACTTTCGCACCATATTTGACATCGACAAATGATTGTTCGCCTCTGGCGCTCAGGGCAATTACTTCGATAGACAGCTCCTTGAGCTCCTGTCCGCACTGAGCCAGTTCGACATTGACGGCCACAGGCAGCTGAAAGAGCGCACCCATAGCTGAGCGCACGACTTTAGGATTATAGATATCAACTGATCCGCGGGTCAAAATCAGGCCGCCGGCACCAAAAGCAAGAGCCGTGCGGATGATGGTGCCAAGGTTGCCCGGGTCTTGCAAGTTTTCACAGACCACCAGAGTTACCTGGTCTTGATCAATAGTTTGCAAAAGGTTTTCCAGGGTGTGGTCGGCGGCCCTGGCAATGGCCACTACACCGCTTGGGGTAGACGTTGTTGCGAGGGTTTTGAATAAGGCCGATTCGCATACGTTGAGCTCTAACAAATTGTCGTCGAAAGTTTCAGGAAAACCTCTTTCAAAGTATTCTCTATCGACAACCACGGCTTCAATTTGCACGTCTTTCGCAAAAGCTTCAAGCAATACAGTTTCGCTTTCAATAAGGAAAAGCCCGGCTTTATGCCGGGCTTGGCGCTCATGAAGCGAGCGAATCCTTTTTAAGAGCGGGTTTGATGGCGAGCTGAGAGTGACTATTCTCACTTCGACTCTCCTTGACGCATCTCTATTTGCTAGCGGCGCCTACAGCTTGTTTGGCTGATTCAGCCAGTTTAGTGAAGGCTTCTTTATTGGTGACGGCCAGCTCGGCAAGCATCTTGCGATTGACTTCGATATTGGCTTTCTTCAGACCGTTCATCATCACACTGTAGCTCATGCCATGAATTCTGGCGGCTGCGTTGATTCTGGTGATCCACAAACTTCTGAAATCCCGTTTGCGTTTCTTACGGTCACGGTACGCATTCTTCCAGGCCTGCATCACTGCCTGGTTGGCAGCGATGAATATTTTAGATTTGGAGCCGCGGAAACCTTTAGCGTACTTGAGGATTTTCTTGTGGCGTTTCTGGAGGACGTTGCCTCTTTTTACTCTTGGCATTATTGCTCCTTCTTCAAAGAAGAGAAATGTAGATGTTCAGGTCGAAACCTTGAACAGTGCCGGTCGTCGGAGAGGAGTAATCCCTTGGACCTGGCTTGCGGACTATTGAACGTTGTTAACGCAGGTATTTTCTGTATGGGAACATAGACAGTACGTGTTCCTCAACATCAGGATGCACGGCTGTAGTTCCGCGCAGATTGCGCTTCACTTTGGCTGACTTCCACTCATTTAAGTGGCGACTACCAGCTTGCCTGCGCAAAATCTTACCGGTACCGGTGATTTTGAAGCGGCGAGCGGCAGCCTTATTGGTTTTCATCTTAGGCATTTTGGTTCCACTCTCTGGGTGAATTCGACGACTTATGCTGGTCTCAGACTTCTGAAATCCAGTTAAGCAGGCGATTTGCCCCTTGACGGAAGGGGCGAAAGAATCATGATAACACTCTTGCCCTCGAGTTTCGCCTCTCTGTCAATCAAACATAAATCTTTCAGGGCTTCGGCGTAACGATTCATCAGATCAATAGCCATGTCGGCATGCTGCATCTCGCGTCCACGCAGGAGAATCAAGACTTTAATTTTGTCGCCTTCAATTAAGAACTTTTGAGCGCTGCGTAACTTCACATCAAAATCGTGGTTCTCGATTTTGTAGCGCATCTTGATTTCTTTGACATCTTGGATGTGATGCTTTTTCTTGGTTTCGCGGGCGCGTTTTTCCAATTCAAATTTATGTCGACCGTAGTCAAGAATACGGGCCACAGGCGGATTAGCGTCTGGCTGCACCAGCAAAAGATCAAGACCTTTTTCTTTGGCAGCAGCTAGAGCCTCACGAGTAGGCACAATTCCCAGCTGACTACCATCCTCATCAATAAGTCTGACTTCGCGATCGCGAATGCGTTCGTTGAGAGGGGGAAGGTCTCGTCTTGCGTCCGGACGACGGGGATCGATTGTGCTCAAGCGTACCTCGTGTAACTAATAAGTATTAACAAAAAACTGCCGAAGGGGGGACTTGAACCCCCAAGAGATTGCTCTCACTACGACCTGAACGTAGCGTGTTTGCCATTTCACCACTTCGGCGCGGGCAAATAATCTTACAACAGCCGAAATAGAAATAGAAATAGAAATAGAAATAGAATCTCTATTTCGGCTGTTTATATGACTACTTGCACTAAATCTAAACAAATCGGATCTAGCCTTCTGCCATGTAAGGCATAAGAGCAATATCACGTTTAATCGCTACGGTGAGCGAGCGCTGATGCTTAGCGCAGTTGCCGCTGATGCGACGTGGCAAAATCTTGCCGCGCTCAGTGACAAATTTCTTCAAACGGTTCGGATCTTTGTAATCAATAAATTCAACTTTGTCAGCGCAAAATCCACATGTCTTGCGACGACGCGGTGGTGCTGAGTCATTTGACATTCTGCCCATTTAAAAATTCTCCTGAAAATGCAATTTAGAACGGAATCTCGTCTTCTGAAGAGAAGATAGCGTCGAGATCTTCCGGTTCTTTACCTTCTACTATGTTTTTACCTTGTGGCTTCTTTTGACCAGATACTGCAGCCAGGCGACTTTCGTCTTCCGGACCTTTGCTCTTGGTTTCTCCTTCTCCACTAACTGTGAGAGAAAGGTTTTCCACTGCCACTGCATCTACTTCCACGTCGCGACGTTTGGCGCCTTCAGCCGTGGTGTAGTTGTTTACTTGCAGCCGACCATCAACCGCTACATAATCGCCTTTTTTGATCTCGAGAGCGGAACGCTCAGCCAGATCGCGCCAGGTAATCACTTTAACGAAGTTGGTATCCACTCCACCGTCTTGACGATTAGGTGAATCCACACCAATTGTGAATTCAGTCACCGCCACGTTGTTGTTAGGTGTGAAGCGCTTTTCCGGTGCTTTCACTACCCGCCCTGAAATGACTATTTTGCTCAAACTCATGGCATTACCTGCTTACTCTAAAGTGTGTATTACTGACTAGTAGCCGCTTTCGCTTCTTCTTCCAACACAACAATGAGTGAGCGGATGATGTCTTCAGAAAGAATCATCATTCTCTTCAACGGTGAAATAGACTCGGTCTTAGCTGTGAAAGTAATGACGACATAGTAGCCATCACGCATTTTTTCCACTTCATAGGCCAATCTTTTACGGCCTTTTTTATCTACTGAGTCGACTGAGCCACCCTGGGCCTTGATGAATTCTTCAACGGCGTTGATGGTGCGGTCGACGGCGTCTTCATCGAGATTTGGTCTGACGATGAAAACCGATTCGTACTGTTTTTGTTTTTTAGATTCAGCCAATGCTTTATCCCCTATGGTCTAAACGTCCTGCTCGGCAGGCAAAGGAGTACTTATATGAAGGGAAGATCGTAACACAGTGCGCTCTTTCAGTATTTTCAAAGGTCGCTTGTATTACGCAATAATTTGCTAATTACCTTAAAATCCACATAGAATAGGCTTAAGGAACGAAATAAAATAATGATTTCCTTCTTTTTGACGGAACGTGAGATTGTTGAGCTTGATGACTTGATTGAAAGGAGTAATGAGTATGCAGGTTAAAGCGCAAGCAACAAACCTGACAATGGCAGCAGCAACCTTATTCTGTTGTTTTTGTCTAACTCTAACGCCGGCAAGCGGGCGCGAACAGTGGCAGATGCAACACCCGGAAGGGGGGGCACCCACCGGTCCGATTGGCAAAGGTTATGTACCTCCGGCGGCCGGCTCAGTTCCCGGTCTGGTTGGTTCTGGTTCTAGTTCTAATTCTAATTCCAATTCAAATTCCAGCGGCATGGCCCCGTCTCTTATGGCCGCCCCTGAGGCACCATATGCCGGCCCCGGTTCCTTCAACCGTCCCGGTCAGGTCTCCAATGAAATGATTCAGCAATTTATCAATTCGCGCATTGGTGCTGGCTCTGTCTTAACCGGTGTTCTTGGTGACGATATTTCTTCTAAAAAAAGTCTCTCCGGCGATCTTTTTTCCATTGTGATCGTGGACGGTTATTCGCAAAACGGCGTTGAACTGGTGCCACGCGGCTCCCGGATCATCGGCAAAGTAGTTGTAGCAGCTGCGGCGGCTGTGCAAAGGCAAAGAGGTGCATCCGGCAATGTTGAAGTTGGCCTCACCACTTTAGTTTTTCCTGACGGTCGCTCGACACCGTTTACCGGTTTTATCGATCGCAATCCCGCCCATGATATGAAAAAAGCGCCCATTGTCCGCGGTTCTGGTCTGTCTCTCTCTGATTATAAAAGTTCAGTAGGATCTATGGTCAATTCAATGACATTTGGTCTTACCCGCCGCAGTAGTCGTGCCTATAGAGGCAAAGATTTGTTGCTTGAAGAAGGTGATGTGGTACCAGTGCGTTTGACCAGATCTATTGATTTAACCAAGATGACTCCACCAACGGCGCCACCTAATGCACCTCTGGCTAATCCGTTTGCAGTGGGGCCTATGCCTGGATTGCTTGGCGCACCAGGCGTTTCAGCGAGCAACAATTATGGTCAGTATGGTCAGTCAAAAACGCATCCGGGTTTCTCACAACCGCTTTTACCAAAAGAGCTGCCTGAGCCTTTCTAACGTTAGTCTTCTTGTTGTGGCTTTTGCGTCGGACTGCCTGATTTATACTCAGCCAGATGCCTCCACCCTTGGTGCAAAATTAGCTGATAAGCATAGATTTGCTCTAACCAGCGGCGTTCGCCTTCAGGCAGATCCGGCCGCTCTAAGCGGCGCTTGAGCGAACCTGTAATCAATCTGGTTTCTTCAATGGCTTTACGATATGACCGCACAGGTTTTTGCATTTGAGCCCATGAAGAAGGCTCGACACTGCGTTTCTCTTGCGTCATTGCTTGAGCGGAGGCAGCGGCAATGGCCCTTTCGTGCCCATTAAGACCTGGCTTTTCTCTATCGCGATCACCGCTTGGTGCGCGACCTTCACGATCACGGACTTCTCTTTCCGGTCTGTCAGCACGTTCGAGTCTATCGCCACGCTCTGGTCTATCAGGGCGCTCGGCGCGTTCTGGTCTGTCTGCGCGCTCAGGTCGATCACGACGAGGTTCGCGGTCAGGGCGTTCAGTTCTTTCAGGTCTGTCAGCGCGATCAAGTACATCTTTTTCGCCTGGTGCAGCTAGTGCCGACGCAGCGGGTGGAGATTGGGTTCTGCTCAAAACTTGAGTAGCCAACGGATTTTCGATAACTTTTTTGTGTTTCTCACCGCCGCCCCGTCTTCTTTCTTTGCGCTTGGCGCGGTAGCACTCAAGGCAATCTCTCAAGCGAGGATTATTATGTTCAAAAGTTTTGCTGCAGGTCTGGCAGGTCAATGCGTGCATGAAGCGGTCGCCGTCGGCACCGGCGGCTGCCTGGCCAGACTGCTCCTCATCTTCGCCATCAGTCTCTGATGCGGCTTCTTCTTTTTCTTCTTCTTGCGCAGGCTGCGCTTTGACAATTTTTGTAGCACGCACTTTGCGGGCTGGTTCTTCTTTGACGACTTCTTTTTCTTCTTCGTCTTCTTCATCATCAGCTTCAACTTCAGCTGCGGCTTTCTTACCTTTAGCTGGGGCTTTGACTGGTTTAGCTTTTGCTTTGGTCGCTTTAGCCGGCTTTTCATCCGGTTTTGCTGAACGCATCTCTTCCAGCTGTTCCATCACCTTAGGATTGGTCAGCCCGTCTTCTTTCAATTTGCGAATTTCTTGCAGTTCTTCAAGAGCCTGAGCTGGAAGAACTTTAATGCCGTTTTCGTCAGTGGCTGTTTCAATCTCGAACTCTTGAATGTAGCGTCTGATTGTGACGCTGGTGACATTGAGATCTTTTGCAGCCTGGGCAATCTTGGTGCCCTCTACCTTGCTTCGACTCATCAAATTACCTTATTGATACGATATAAATGTTTGTTTTACTTAGCTTCGAGTGCTTGCACTGTGCGTGGTCAGCTTGTGACATCGATTCTTGTGGCATCGCCAAGACAGGCAATGCTTTCCACAGTCAATTGTTAAACTCTGCAGCCTTTTTGGCGTTGGATGCTCTAGTTGGTCTTTCAGAGGCGCGAGGTTTAACCGGCAGTGACTTCGAAAGACGACAACAAATAGATGACATCAAAAACCTGCTTATAAGGTATCGCATCCTGGGCATTGACATGAGCGGGTGGCTATTAATTGTTACTAATAGAATTATTTCTACCTAGTCAAGCGCTCCAGGCCGATTTTGTAATAGCGATAGAGGTAAGAAGGAGTGCCGCCCATTTCGCGTAATAGCATGGCACTGGGGCGCTTGTGCACCACTGTGGCGCTAAAAGGAGGCAGAGTGGGTTCGCTCAGCATCAGGCCGGCCAAAAGTGGCCAGGCGATGCGATGACCCATATTGATAGTGACTAGGCCGGTGTCGTCAATCAGTTTGGCCCTACTGCTCCAGTCGCGACTGAGTTGTGGATTGGCTGAAAGCCAGGCCTGTACGTCCGGTGATTCTGCCGTACCAGATAAATTGCCGCTGTTTGGCCCGGCCAGTAAGCCACCAGATGCGCCACCACTAGCGGGCTTGTTGAGAAAAGTGGTTAGAGCAAATTGGGCCAAACTATTATTATTGTTACCGCTGTTTACGGCAGGCTGCGAACTGGCCAGTAAATTGCCCACTTGATTTAGCAATTCACCTGATTTAGCACTGGTAGCCATATTGCGCAGATCACTGACATTGCGCGGCAGACGAGCGCCTGATGCCGGCGAGGCGATCTGCCTGATGGCGATGCCACCATCGGCGGGGCGACCTAATCTGGTTTGAGCATGCAACGCTTGCGACGTCAGCAGCGGTCCGTCATTGTCATTGGTAAGAATAAAAATGTTTTTGTAAGCGCACTTTTGCAGCTCTTCTTTGCGCTGCTCAGCGGTGTAATAATCGATGTCGGCACAAGAGAGAAAAATATTGCGAAAAGGTGGTTTGCCTGTTGAGGCTAAAGTTGGAGCAGCAGCCATGGCGTACCAGAAGGCCAGTCGCGAACCCATAGAATGGGCGACTAAATCAATACTGGAACCTTCACTTTTTTCGTTGTTCAAACGATTGACGAAGTCACGAAATGGCACCGCCGACCATTCTAAGCTTGCTTCGTCACCGCTGTAGTCGACTTTACTGCCGGTGGATGGCCAGGAAAACAGAATGGGTAAAATCGGCTGCCCCGCCCGCTTTTCATATTCATCAGCCAGCTCGGCCAGTTCTCTGGCTGATTCGGCAAACGAAATATCGTAGCCGTGCACATAAATGCAGATCAGTCCGTGGAAGTTTTTTACCCGGTTATAGAAGTCGCTGTCAGATAGTTTAGATGGCTGACCCAGTTTGGCGCTTGTCCAGAAAGTGTCTCGCCTGGCCATTTCGCTTCGTAGCTGAGGCCAACTTTTGCTCTCGATAATAGAGTGAAAGTTGCCGCGATTAAATGGTGCCACTCCATAGTCTAAAGAGCCCTGGCCTAAATCAAGGTGTCTGCCGCCGCCGTAAGCAGGCGCTGAGGCTGTGCCCTCGTTATCGCGGGTGGTGGCGTAAAAAATACCCAGTTCGCTGCCGTTGCTGAAAGCTTGCGCTAAAGTCGGCGCACAGGCAAAAGCCAGCGTTATGGACGACATTAAAAGGGCACATGCAATTTTCAGGCCTGGTGCAAAGCTCATTAAGAGATTATAGTGCAATGCCAAAATTAGTTTGCGCTTGAGCATAGGCACTTTTTAAGTGGGCGCGCGATACGTGGGTATAGAGCTGGGTGGTGACCAGATTAGAGTGTCCCAGGAGCTCTTGCACGGCCCGCAGGTCGGCGCCGTTTTCAAGCAGGTGGGTGGCAAAACTATGGCGCAAGGTGTGAGGCGAAATCGACTTTATAATGCCGGCTCTTTGACTGAGCCTTTTGATAATTTGCCAGACCACCAGGCGCGACAGTCGCTCCCCTTGTTCATCTTTAAATAGAGGCTCGGCTTTGACGGCCCGAGACCGGCTTTTAGTGCTGACAGCAGTGCTCACCACTATTTTTCGTGGTCGTCCTCTTTTGGCTCTGGGCTTGACTCCTAATTTGGCCGCCCGGGCAGCCTCTTTCTGTTGGGCTTCAACTAATTTATTTTGCTGTTCGACCTGACGCGACGCTTCATCACTACGATAAAGTGCCAACGCATTAATCGCCTGATTGCCCATTGGCACTATTCGTTCTTTAGAACCTTTGCCGAGACATTTGATTAAGCCATGGCCGACATTTAGATCCGATACATTCAGTCCAACCAATTCTGAGACGCGCAGGCCGCAACCATACATGAGCTCAAGCAGTGCTTTTTCTCTAGCTGTGCTGGTCACTGCAAAAAGCAATGAAATTTCGTCGGTGGTCAGTACTTGAGGTAACTTTTTTATCCTGTGTGGATTTTCAAAATGTTCCAGTGGGTCTCTAACGATAAAATGCATGTCTTTAAGCCAGCTGAACCAGCCGCGCAGGCTAGCGAGCATACGAGTGACACTGGCTGGTTTTTGGCCTTTGGCCTTGAGCGATGACAAATACTGCAAAATTTCTCCCCGGCTGGGCACCGTCGCATTCGCCCCGGAGAAGTTGACGCTATTGAACCAGGTGACAAAGAATGTCAGGTCACGGCGATATGAAATCACGGTATTGAGCGAGAGACTGCGCTCAGCTTGAATGTGCTCCAGATATGGTGGCAGCAGGGCCGCCAGCGATTGCCGCTGCTGGACGCCCTGAGCTTGCGCAACCAGGCTTGACGGCCCGGCCGAAGTGGAGGGCACAGCACTACGAGCGGTGACAAATTTAGGGCTGATGTGGGTCAGCCCTGCCATAGGATTATTCAATTGTGTCATTGCCTATATCATACACATATGCAAAATGTTGGCAAGGGCTTACATCGCCGGTGGTGGCGCACTTTTTTTATCAGCCGTTAAAGACCAGGAACAGGGTGAGCACTGGCTGCTTGTTTATTCGGCAACCACTTGAATGTTTTTTCGATTGATTTGGTTATCTGTTTGGCATCAGACATGTTCGACGCCGTGGTAAAGCTAAATGTGCGCGGCTTGTCTGAAGCGATGTCGCCTAAGAGCGGAAGAGAAGGCAGATTTTCCAGGCGACCGAAAGTGACGGCATTGAGCAATTTAGATATTGTCACCCGTCTTGAGAGGTCACCCATTACTCCTCCCAATCTAGATTTTGTTACCCGCGGAATGGTGCCGGCGATTTCTACATCGATAGTATTGGCTGCCAGATTAGCGTTACCGGCACCCCACATGCGTAAGTCGTCACCGCTGAAGCGAATTTCTTTGATATTGAGCATGCCTTGATAAATCGAATAACGGCCATTCAATTCATTGAATTCACCGGTTCTAACAGGCACAACACTCTGCATCAGATTATTGAAGTTAAAACCGAGAATGCCCTGTTGCAATAAATTTGCTTGAGTCAGTTTCGTTTGCAACTGGCCAAAGCGAGCGACAATGCCGTCTTTGATGGTAAACGCTCCGGTCCCTTCGAGGTTTTTTATGAATTCTTTGGGAGTGCCACCACCTGATGCCGTCAGGTGCAGTTCACCGTCCATAGCACCGGTCAATTCGCCCGGTGTGCCCAGAAGCCTGTCTGAGACTTCTTCCATATGGACCTGGGTCATCTGAGCATTGAAGACCGTCAGCCTTTTTTCCAAATCTAGGTAGCCGTCCATTTTAAGCAAGCCACCTGCTACTCTGGCAGTGCCTTCTTTCATAGCCAGTCGCGGCGCCATCGCTTTACCGTCTTTGCTTTCCTGGCTCTCGATTTGCAAGAGGCCGCCCAGATCGTTGACGCTCAGTTTTTGCAGCCTGAGATGGTTGATATCGATGTGAGCGACAGAGACAGCGTAAGGGTCGTTTTTAGTGCTGTTGGTATTATCAGCGGAAATTGTGCCGCTCATGCCGAACAAATTGAAATCTGGAATGCTGATGCGATCGAGAGATATTTTTCCACTGAGCTTCGGATGGCGCACAGGGCCTTCCAGCGTAATGAAACCGTCAAGAGTGCCGCTCAAACTTTTGGTTTCTAAAGAAGGGTCGATTAAACCAACAAGTATTTTTACCGGCACCGGATTTGGTGAAAGCACGGTTAAGACCACCGGCTGATCAGGAGAACTCCAGTTCCAGTTGCCCTGCGCTTTGATGGCTGCTTCACCAAGCAGCAAATTGGTGCTGTGTAGCTCCATTCCGTCTTTGGTAACGCTAATGGAGCCGTCGAGATTGAGCTCTTCACCGGCGGGTTGATTGACGGTCAAAATCGGAATGCTTAGTTTTAAGTGGTCGTCAGCGTCGGCATGAGCAGAAAAAATAACTTCGTTTGTCTTGGGGTTGCCTTCAATTTGTGCCCTCAGTTGCAGAGGGCCAGCGGACTGTATTTTCAACTGCCCGTTCATCATCGAGGAAGTTAACGCCGGCACCAGATCAAGAAATTCTTGAGTGGCGATGGTTGAACGTAATTCGGTCTTCCAGCTGGGATGATCTGATTTGTAGTTTTTGACATAACCATCGAGGTCGAAATGGGTCGAGCGCGCATAACCACTCATATCTTGAATTAAAAGCTCGTCGCCGGACGCTGCCAGAATGCCGGCAATACGCTCTAACGGCACCTCAAGGCTACTGACTGTGGCGCCGACGCTGTAGCACCCAAGGACCCCTTCTAAATTGAAGTCTTTCTTGCCTTTGGGCATGACCACGACGTCGCCGTAAATTTTGCCGTGCAGATTTTTGATTTTATACGTGTTGAGTAGATTTTTATAGGCTAAACGCAGTGGCGTGGGCAGCACAGGCGAACTTAAGTAATAGTCGATGTCACCAATATCGATACCATCACTTTTGACGTGCACACGCTTGAGGGCGGCCACCGTAGACAGTGCTTCAATGCGCACACTGGTGGTCAGCCGCATGCCCCTGCTAAGGATACCAACGTCTGTGAGAGTGACATTGTCATGTTCATAAAGAATATTGCCTGAAACCGCCCTAATAGGCCTGGTCAGACCCGGCGGACGGTAAGCGACATCCGCCGGCGAAGCGCTCATGTACACCTGCGGACCTTTTGGCTGTCCTGTCAGTTTAATGACCAGTTCTCGCACCTGACCGGTTAAATGTTGATCGGTAATGGCAGGAAACTTGAGTTCGAACAAATTCATGATCGTGCTCAAATTTTCAAAATTGACATTGGTGCCACGCAGGGCCAGGTCAATGGTAGTGCCGGGATTAAAGAGCCTGACGGCGCCACCAGTTAGAGTAAAGCGGCCCAGACTGCCGACTCTTCCTTGCACATCCTTGAACTTCAACGTGGTGCCGTTAATCAAAGCTTCGCCCGAGATGGCGTTTGCATTGAGGGTATGGTCGGCAGTGGCGAAGCCGCCATTGCTTAGATGGGCTACGATATTGGCTTCATTGCTGCGTTTGTTGCCTCTGACATTGCCTGAGGCACGCACCAGGCCGTCAACAAATAGAGTGCTTAAATTAGTACGCCTAATCCGCATGGCAATTTGCTTACGCGCTTTGGGGTCATTAAGTGCGGCTGCCCAGGCTTTTTTTAGTGAAAGTTTATCGGCATCGAAAGTGAGATTGTAAGAGTCTTTGAGCAGGTCGACTTCGCCAGATAGTTTAATTACCGAACCAGGCACCGTAATTTGTCCGTCTTTAATTAAAAGTCTGCGCCCGGGCAAGGCTTCGAAAACCCCAGTGACCACTGAATGTGGACCAATACCGGCAATGGCTAAATATGGAGCGTAGCCGGGTGCCAGTTCGTGCACCAGCTCTTGGACCGGTAGACCTTCCGCTCTTAATTTGGAAAGCAGTTTTGATTGGCTCTCAGTGCCAGTTAGTTTTAGATCAAAAAATGCCTTGCCGCTCAAAGTTGCTGTTTTGATTACGTGAATCAGTTGCTCGGCTGGTTTAGCATTTTGTTTGAAGCCGGTTATATCAATGTGTTTAGTCAGGCTGGCGAGATCTGTCAGCTGGCTTTTGGCCGTGAGATTGTAGCTGGCTTTCTTTTCTTTCCAGTCGCGCAATTCACCGTTCGATTTGATTTTTAGTGGACCCAGGCTCAAATCAAGATCTTTCCAGCCAATCAGGCCATCTGTCAGCTGCACGCTGCCTGCGGTACTTATACCTTTGGTGTGCAGTTTGCCCATGTCTTTTGAGGCTACGACAAAATCGTTGATTTGAGTTTTCATGTCGGCAGCAAAACCATTGGCCAAACTGCCCACAACATCGGCATTAAAATTGAGCATGCCCTGTACCGAAAGATTTTGACCACGGGGATCAAGTGTGTCTTTCAGTCTTTGGTTATCGGCCACAACGGCCAGAAAACGTCGCAGGTCGTTGGCTTGAATATTGGTAGCGTTAATTTTGACCGTGTAATTGGTGTGCTCGAAACTTTTGTCGGTGGCGCGCCCGATTCCGTCTACGCGGACGAATCCGGGAATTTTTTCTTTATTGACCGTGTCGGTATTAAAAGAGAGAAACAGTGGGCTGTTTAAGCCGCGGGAAGGCCAGTTGAGTTTGAGGTCGACATTATTCAGAGTAAGAGATTCGGTGGCAATGGCCAGTTTACTGCGGTCAGTTAAATGCACTGTGCCCGAGTCGATTTCGATAAAATGCACATCAATATTAGGTTGAAGCAAATCTTCGAAATTCCAGGCCCCGGGTTTTAATTTCACCGCCCAGATTTCAGGGTGATCGATTTGCAGAAACTTGACAATCAATTTTCCTGATAAGAGTGGCGTGAAGGCCACACCGATATTGCTCGACTTGGCCAGAATGAAAGGATCGCCGTCAAGCTCATCGACTTTGAGCGAGCGAGTCAGCACGGTGATGCCGTTTAAACCAAAATGCCATCTCAGGTGACCGAGTTTTATCGAGCGGTGCAAATTCTCGCCGATAGCCGCTTCTAATTTTGGTTTCATCCAGTCGATATTGATCATCAAGGCCAGGACAATAAGCACGGCAATGGAGAAAATCCAACCCATAAGAAAGCGCACAATCAACCAACGAGGGCGCATCAGTGCCTCTTTGTTGATTTTTTCTTCTGATTGCCGCGTCTCGATCAACTATGCCTGCTTTTGCTCAAATTTCTTTCGTCATCTCTTGATAGATGCTAACTGCCAGATGTTGCCGTAAGCTGTCTAAGATCACGGTGTTTGGCTTTGGCCAGATTAACTTAGTGGAATGGAAACGACGAGGACCGCTAGTGTCGGGAACGAGAACGAGAACGGGAGCAGAACGCATATATTCCAAACAGTGCAGCTTAAGGCTTGCCTTGCCTATTCTACTGGTCTGCATCACCTATTTTCATGGACTGGCTCCAGTCTCTGCAAGTTCCCCGGATCAGCAGGGTGGTCAAGAGGAGAGGGTGTTGAATCTGGCCTTGAAAAAGCTCAAGGGGCGAGACATCGAAGGGGCGATTAGCGCCCTGGAAACTTTAAACAGACTTTTTCCCGATAATGAAGATTATGCACTGCTCTATCGCATGGCCTTAAAAAGACAAGAAGCGCAACAATGGTACCGCTATCAAGATTGGGCTGAGCAGAAAAATAAAGCAGATGCCGGCGGTAAAGCATTTACTCAGCTTTCACAAACTTTAAAGAAAGAGAGCAGAGAGCCCGGGCGCGTCAATGAATTGAAACGGGCCACCTGGTTAATTTTAGCGACGGGCAAATATCCGGCACCAGAACGCAAAGTACAAGTTGAATTAATTAGAGATGAATGATTAGGTGGAAAGGAAAACCAGTTTAAAAACTCGCTTTATTCTTTTAATTTGTTTACCGCTGGCTATTCAGGCCCTTTCAGTAGCAATCGTGCTCGGCTGCCTGTCTCAAGTGGAAAATTTGGAAGTAATTCAGTTTGCTAAAAGCACAATGCCCCTGGTTGTCTGCGGCGCTCTTTTGCTCAATGCGGCAATGGTGGCAGTTTTAGGCCTGCAGCTATTCAAAACAATTAGCGATCGTTTTATGGTTTTGACTGACAACGTCGCTAGATTTCGCCTTCAGGAAAAATTGCATTATCTGCAAGAAGGTGATGACGAGCTGGCTGCTCTCGATCAATCATTTCATGAAATGGCTGCTGCCCTGGGGGAGTCCATTGCCAGAGAAAGAGACCTGATTGAAAGTGCCGCCACGATTATTTGCGCCATCGATGGTGAGTTTGTTATTCAGACAATTAATCCGGCGGGCGAAAAATTGCTTGGTTTTAAATCTCAACAACTGATGGGTAATTCGGTTTTAAATCTACTGGGCGCGCCAGAGCAAGAGTTGCTTCTGGAAACACTCTATCAAGTGCGTTATTCAGCTTCAGAATCGGTACTCGAGCTGCAGATGAAAACTGCCGGCAGCTCCTTTATCGATAGCTTCTGGATGATCAAATGGTCGAAAGAGAGCACCTGGATCTGTTTGATTCAAGATATATCTGAACGCAAACTGGCGGAAAATATGCGTCAGCAAATCGTCAACATGGTCAGCCACGACATTCGTTCTCCACTTTCCACCATTAATTTGATTTTTGCCTCACTGCAAACCGGCGGCTATGGCCAGCTGAGCGAGAAAGCGATAGAACTTACTCAGAGCGGTGAGCGCGCTTGCGCCAAACTTTTAACTTTGACAGGTGACCTGCTCGCTTTAGACAAAATGGAATCGGGCATGTTATCGCTCGATTATGCCGAAGTCGACCTCGACGAGCTTTTCGCCGGCGTAGTGAGCATGATGAGTGCCGTGGCCGAAAAAGAAAAAGTGGTGCTCAAGCACCAGAAATGCTCATTGATTTTAATCGCTGATCGCGAACGCCTCGGTCAGATTTTTATTAATTTACTGGCCAATGCCATCAAATTTTCCCACCCTGGCGGCTCGGTTTATTTGCACGCCACTCTGGTGCAGGCCAATATTGAAATTGTAGTCAAAGACCATGGAATAGGCATTGAAGCTCACAATCTTCCTTTTATATTTGATCGTTATCGCCAGGTGCGCTCCGAAGAAACGAAGAAAAAAGGTGGCAGTGGTTTGGGTCTGGCCATTGCTAAAGCCCTGACCGAATTGCATGGCGGCACCATTAATTGCACAAGCGAATTTGGCCAGGGCACTTGCTTCTATGTTTCTTTACCGCAAAATCACATTGTCTAAGAGCTCAACTTAACTCAAGTGATTTTCGTAAGCATAACGCACCAGAGCCGCCCGGGTGCTCAGGTTTAACTTCTTGCGCAGACGCGAGACGTGCACTTCTGTAGTGCCTTCGGTAATGTGCAATTCTTCGGCGATCTCTTTATTGGATAGACCCAGCGCCACCTGTTTCAATACTTCAATTTCTCGGGTACTGAGTTTGATGCGCACTTTCTCGCGGCTTTCAGTGCGCTCGGTCAACTCTTTGGTGCTGTGCACCACCTGAGTAAGTTGGCTGCATAAATCGGTCAATTTGCTGATAGAAGTGCTCTGGGCCTCGACGATTTGATAAAGTTTGGCCTGGCTGAGGGCAATAGATAACTGATTGGCAATGCGCGAAAGTAAAGTAATATCGCGCACTGTCCACATGCGCGCATCATGTTTGGTGCCTACATGAGCGTCAAGGTGAAGCAGACCCATGAGCCGGCCGCGGTAAACTAGAGGCACCATCACCATTGATGAAATTTTATAGTTGATGAGCTCCAGGCGCACATCTTTGGCAAAAGCAAAAGTATCGTCTTGCATCACCATCAGCGGACGGCGCTCACCTACATCTAAAAGCAAATCATGATATTTAGAAAAGAGACTGCTCTTGTCTGAAATAGGTGCAAGGCTGTCGCTGGTCATTTGTCTGACGATGCGCATAGTATTATCAGGATCGCCTATCAAACAAATGAGAGCGCGTGAAGCTTCAAACTCGGTCAGCAAGCTTTGAGTTGCCCGCTCAAGAATGTCGGCTTGATCGAGCGAACCGTGAATATTGACCACAAAGCGGTTGAAGAGCGCTTCGTCACGTGACGATTTTTCCACCCGGTCGTACATTTCTTTGAGATTTTCAATAATGATGGCGCGCTGCAAATTGGTGGTGATCATGCGCGGTAAAAACTTTTGATACTCGCCAATCTTCGGCAAATAATCACTGGCCCCGGCAGTCAATAATTTAAGCGCGAGCTCTGGCGAATCTACACTGGTAATGACGATAATCGGTGAATTAGGCGCTTCGACCACCAGCTTAGCCACCAGGTCAACGCCGCTGCTGTCCGGCAGATCGTTATCCACCACAAGCACGTCATAAGGAACGGTTTTGATGCGAGCCAGAGCTTCTTTGGCCGAGCCGGCCGTGTCGACATCATATAAAGGAGATTGAGAGACGATAGCCTTTTTAATCAGCTGCATCTCTTTTTCTACAGTTTCGATTAAGAGCACTCGGCGCTCGCGATGAATATGCTGAGCCAGCTCGACGGCAGCTTCCTCAGTGTCGCCTGAGGGCCTGAGGTCAGAAGTATTGATACTGGGGGCTGAATGCTCGTCCACGATGCTAATCCACTTTTTCGGCGCTGTTTAATCAAGCTAACATAAGAAACCCTATACGCTTTTATTGTCCCACCTATAGGGTGCCCTATACAGCAGACTGGTATAACTGCATTATGAGGTTCGGAACCGATTTGTAAAACGCTCAAATTGAAATTGAAATTGAAAATTAAAATTGATTTGAAGCCCGAACCCTGACCGATCCTTGTGAATGCCTTTTAGATCTATTTGATTGATCCTGACCCTCACTAAGCCCCCCAGCCCAAGCACTGTTAGGTTTCAAGCAAGAGCTATTCACAAGGTACAAAAACTAAAGAGCAGCAGGTTTCCCTCCACCGCTGCTCTTTTGTTTAGATATGCTCAAATTTATTGGCCCTGGCCGCTCATTTTCACTGGCTGCCGGCCGCTTTGAATGTAAACAGCGCGCAACTGGCGGTGGGCGATTTTACTGTCGTTATTGGCCAGATCGCCAAGATCGGCCGTATAAGGCATGGCTTGCGGGTTGAAATCGATGCGCACGGGCTTTTCACCACTGGCATCGAAAAAATCGCCGCTCAATTCATAGTCGCCATCGGCATGTGCTTTTACTTGCGGATTGACGAAATAACCCACATGTTTGCCCGCTGGGGTGTAAACACTGACCTTTACATCAGCCATGAATGAATGCTCCTCTTCTGAACTTACAGAGTGAAGTGTATTTGATCTCTTACATATAGAAGGCGGTGTAACGTTTATTGCATAGATTATTCAAACAGAAGCGGCGGGTGGCAGTCGTGTCAAGTAGCGATTATTGCAAGACTGTACTGAGATCTTCGCCAAATATGAGAAAAAACTCGGCTGATTGTGAAGAAATCAAGCAGGCTAAGACCCGCAGGTGGTAAGCCGCGGGCTTCGTATATGCTAGTATCTACCTTCAACTTAAATGGAAAAAGATGTAAATGCCACTTTTAGCTGATCGTAAGCAAGAGCTGATTCAAGGTAACCAGACGCACGGAAAAGACACCGGCTCGCCGGAAGTGCAGGTAGCCATGCTCACAGACAGAATCACCCAATTAACTGACCACCTGAGAACGCACTCGAAAGATTTTCACAGCAGACGCGGGCTCTTGATGATGGTTGGTAAACGTCGTCGTCTCCTTCAATATTTGATGAAGGAAGACAATGAGCGCTATCGCAAGCTCATTGAAAAGCTCGGACTACGACGCTAGTTAACTTGTTATTTGAAGGCGGGCCTTTGGCTCGCCTTTTTTGTTTTTGGCAAGTTCGGGCAAGCTTTGTGCGCGTTGCATCAAAGCCTGGTTTCCCTTTAAAAGAAGTACAAAGAAGAAGAGGATGAAGAATTGCAAGTAGAAGAACGTTCCAGCACTCAACACAAAGCCGAAATTGTCATTGACGGTAAAACAATCACTGTCAAAGCCGGTCGCATGGCCAAACAAGCCGGTGGTGCCGTAGAAGTTTATTGCGGCGAGACCATGGTGCTGGTCACCTGTACAGAGAGCAAAAAAGTTAGAGACGGAATTGATTACTTCCCTCTGCTTGTTGACTACGAAGAGAAACTTTATTCGGTAGGCCGCATTCCTGGATCTTTTGGTCGTCGCGAAGGAAAAGCGCCTGACAAGTGTATTCTCACCAGCCGTTTGATTGATAGACCAGTACGCCCACTGTTTCAAGAAGGCTATCGCAATGACGTACAAATAGTGGCTACCACTATGAGTGCCGATATGGAAAACCCACCGGAAACTCTAGCCATGTTGGGAGCAAGCTTTGCTCTAGAACTGGCCGGACTGCCATTCAACGGACCGATTGGCGCTGTGCGCGTAGGCCGCGTTGACGGCAAATTTGTGGGTAACCCCACATACGACCAGTTAGATAATTCCGATATGGATTTGATCGTAGCCGGCACTGAATCATCAATCATGATGGTGGAAGCCGGTTGTGATTTCGTCACTGAAAAAGACATCCTGAGCGCCATTGACTATGCGCACCAGATCATCAAGAAACAAGTTGAATCCCAACGTGACTTCGTCAAAGCATTCGGCCGCACAGTAAAAGAATTCGACGCACCACCTTCACTTGATTCATTGAAAGAAATTGTGCAGTCGAAAACTACTGAAGCTTTGAAAGCTTCTATGGATTCGGTTACCGACAAGAAAGTTCGCCAGGGCTTTATCGATCAAGCTATCAAAGCGATCACTGACACCATCGCCGAATTGGCTGATGATCATGAATTGAAAAAAGTATCCGGCAGCAAAATTGCTGAGTATTTAGAAAATTATGAAGCTGAATTGATGCGGGCTAAAGTGCTCGATACAGGCGTTCGCGCCGACGGTCGACGCTGCGACGAAGTTAGACCGATAACGGTTGAGTGTGGAATTCTACCCCGCACACACGGCACCGGCCTATTTACAAGAGGCACTACCCAGGTACTTTCCGTGGCCACATTGGGTATCGGCTCAGACGCTCAAAGATTAGATTCAGTCGATCCGCAAACTGAAAAACGCTACATGCACCATTACAACTTCCCTGGTTTCTCAGTGGGCGAAGTTAAACCAATGCGCGGCCCAGGCCGTCGTGAAATCGGTCACGGTGCGCTGGCTGAGCGCGCGATCATGCCTGCTCTGCCCAGTCAGGACGAATTCCCTTATGTGATTCGTGTAGTTTCTGAAGTGTTGGAATCAAACGGTTCTACTTCTATGGCTTCAACTTGTGGTTCATCGCTCTCGCTGATGGACGCCGGTGTACCTCTCAAAGCCACTATCGGCGGCATTGCCATGGGTCTGATTCTTGAAGGCGAACGCTTCGCCGTTCTCACTGACATTCAAGGACTGGAAGATTTCCTCGGCGACATGGACTTCAAAGTGACCGGTTCCAGAGACGGTATCACCGCTTTGCAAATGGACATCAAGATTGAAGGCATCTCGCTGGAAGTCATGCGTATCGCTCTTGACCAGGCTAAGAAAGGCCGCGTGCATATTATCGAGAAAATGGAAGCGGTATTGCCTGCTCCTCGTGAAGAGATGTCTCCATGGGCTCCTCGCATCATCACAATCCATATCAATCAAGAAGATATCGGTACGGTAATCGGACCTGGCGGAAAAATGATTCGCCGTATTATTGAAGAAACCGGCGCCACTATCGACATCGAAGATGACGGCACCGTGCGCATCGGCTCAGTTGATCAAGAAGGCGGCAAAGCTGCTCGCGACTGGATTCAAAACCTGGTAAAGCGCATTGAAGTAGGCGTTGTCTACAACGGTCGCGTCACCCGCATTATTCCAGTTGGCTGTTTTGTTGAAGTACTGCCGGGCAAAGAAGGCCTGGTTCATATTTCACAACTGGAAAACAGACGAGTGGAAAAAGTCGAAGACGTCGTGGCTGTTGGCCAGAAAGTAGTGGTCAAGGTCAAAGAAATCGACGAGCGCAATCGCGTCAACTTGACCATGAAAGGCGTCAGCGACGAAGAGAAACAACAGCTTGAGCAACAAAGTTCTTAATTTAAGGGCGATTGCGGTGGCCGGCCTGCTTCTTATCAGTCAGGCCGGCTGCATCTGTTTTGAAATAACGAGTACGGCTGCTTTTGCCCGTGGTCACAGTTCAAGCACTCATAAAACTGTTAAGGCGCGCTCGCACAAAAGTCCAAAGACTAAAAAAAGCGCGGGGCGCAGAAGCAGCCGCTCTACGAGAACTTCTCGAGTGACGCACCATCGCGCTGGCCGTGGTCGAGCTACACATAGAGCCGTTCATCACGCGCATACAAGCCAAAGGTGGCAAACAAAATTTGTTGCACCGCCCGACCTAGGCGGGCCGGTAGACTTCGGCATTGCGCCAAGAGCCCGCAACTCTTCTCTACTCACCCAGGCATATTTCCTTTATGACCAGGGCGTTAATGAAAAATTGCGCGGCAATTATGGCGCGGCTACTGACAAGCTTGCCCAATCGGTCAGCTTGATTGATCAAGCCCGCAGCAATCAGCATAACGGCGTGCCCAGCACCCTCGAGGCCATGGTTTTCTATGAGCTCGGTGAGGCGGCCGAGGCCGACGGCGATTTCATCCTTGCTCGCGACTCTTACGCCCATTGTCTGCGGGCAAAGGCTAACTTCGTTGAGGCCTATCTGCACATCGTTAATTTGCTGGCCAGCCAGGGCCAGTTGCCTCTAGCGGCCAACTGGTTGAAAGAAGGCCTGCAAGAGTGTCCACACGATGCCAGAATCAACGAACTGTCCACTCAACTATCGACCTATATTGGCGCTACCGGGACCGATTTGGTTACCCCGGTTAAAAGCCCGCAAGGCCCACTGGAGCCGGAAAAGTCTGAAGATTGAGGGTTTGATTTGGGCTTGATTTAAAAGCTTGAGCGATGTCGCTCGAGCTTTTTTTTACCCGTTTGCCGCCGGTCCATTTTTGCAAAGAAAAAGGGGAAGTTTGACCTTCCCCTTAATACTTTTTTGTAAGCCCTTTGGGGCAAACCACTTCAGAGAGCGGCCGTAGACTATTTTTTGTCGACGGTGTCTTTGAATTCTTTACCAGGTTGGAAAGCAGGAACCTTTTTAGCAGGCACCTTGATTTTCTCACCAGGTTTTTGTGGATTGTTTGTTTCGCGAGCTTGTCTGTCACGGCGCAAGAATGTTCCGAAACCTACCAAGGTGACGCGATCACCTTTGGCTACTACTTCGGTCACGCAATCGGTGAAAGCGGCAAGCATTTCTTCGACGGACTTCTTGGTTGTGTTAGTACGAGCAGCAATTTCGGCAGCCAGTTCTGCTTTGTTCACAGAGATTCCTCCTAGTATCCGGTCCTAAATCAAAAGTACAACATAAAGTGTATTCTCGGCGGTCTAATAACCACTTGAGCGACAAAGATACAGCACCTGTAAGGCTGACACAAGAGACTTGGCATAAATTGTCGCTCTTGATAAGCATTTGCCGTCATAATTGGTAAGAGATGGCTTGCCAGGCGGTTTTTACTAAGTGGCTGAAGCGATCGCTATGTAGTCGGTGTCAAGCCAATTACAACTAAAATATTGGTAGAAAATGGTGAAATCCTAGATGGAAAGGGAACAAAGATAGTGTCATATCCTCCGAGTGGGCCTCCCTTGAGACCAATAACTGTTGACGGCAAAACTATCGATGCCAGGACCGCTGCCTATTTAGCGGCCAATGCCTGCGAGAGTAAATTAGCTCAGTCGACCGTAGTGTTGGATGTGGCGTCGGTAACAGTGCTGGCGGAATATTTTGTTTTTGCCGGAGGTGAATCGGCCGCGCAGGTTAAAGCTATAGCTAACGCAGTCGACCAGGTGCTTGGAAGCCACAATTTCAAGCGCAAGTCAATTGAAGGGATGAGCGAAGCCAGGTGGGTTTTGTTAGATTACGGTTCTGTGATTGTCCACGTGTTGCAGGAGAAGGAGCGAAGCTTTTACAAAATTGAGCAGTTTTGGAATCACGCACTGATTGTTGATCGCCAAGAATGGGTAGAAGAATAAGCGTAGGGTTAGTATTTAGTTTAAGTTTCTGGGAAATATGTTGGTGATTGGTGAGGGGCATTTGCTATGAGCTTTAGGACCAGGCTACAGGGGTTCGTCGATAGCCGGCAGAAAATTCAAATCTGGTACGGTATGGGCTGCCATAACACCGTCACCGGACGAGTTCTTTCTGTTGACCATGACCACATTGATGTTGAGTCTTACTCACATGAGAGTGATGGCCAGATTCACATTCGTCGCATTCTCGTACCGCTTCATTTGATACTGCACATCGACATCACGTCTGCGGAGACGGCTGAAGAAGATGAAGGAGTGCTAGCCACCGAAAAGGAGTCTAAGGGGAGCGGTTCGTCATTATCTGTAATTGACCTTCCTGATGCTCCCCGAGGATACGCTGTACGGATTCTCTCTCAGCTCAATTCACAATATTCCAATCGTTTCTCCCGCATGACTGCAGGGCCCGGCGGCATTTATTTCTCTTGCGACGGTTCTGTCTGGTTTATTGACAGCACAGGCCAATTAAGTGAATACGCCCGCATTCGTGGCAACAGCACTATTTCCGGTCTGCGTTTCGATCGCAAAGGTGTGCTCTACGTGGCCACAATTCAGGGTACTGTTTACAAGATTGATCCCAACAAATCGGGCCGCATCCTGGCTCAGCTTGACGGCAATCTTACAGGCGGCGGCACTTTCCTTTCCGACATCGCCATTGGTGCTCGTGAAGAAGTCTATGTCTCCAATTTTCCATCTAATACCGGCGGCGTTTTCAAAATCGACAAGACCGGTGAATATGAAGTGCTTCTCGGTGGCCCTGGCCATGGTACTCAGGGTCTGTTGCTTGAAAGAGACGGGTTTTTGTGGTGCCTTGAGCATGCTTCTGGTTGTGTAGTGAAGCGTTCGCTTGATGGTCGCGAAGTCGCGCGCATTCAAGTGGCCGAATCTGAGAGTTTCAATTTTGCCGACGGTTATGACGGCAATCTGGCCATGGACAGCCTCGACAGGCTCTACATTACAGCCGGCCGCGCAGGCACTGTGATCCGCGTCAATCGCGAAGGACGTGCTGAAACTTTCTTGACTGGTCTCATTAATCCAACCGGTGTCGCTTTCGGCCACGACGGAGCCCTCTTCGTTCTCGAAGCGGGACGCTCAAGAGTGCTTAAAGTAGCGGCTCTTGATAAAACCGAGAGAAGCGAATCCGCTAAAGCTCTTTCTTAAGCACTGCATGACAAACTTGCTTGAGCTCGAAAGCTACTTGCTTGTGTGTGCCAATTCGCGCTGGCCCTGGCCGTCATGCTCATAGGCCGCAGGATCTGGGCTGGTGTAGAGCTGATCGATCAGTGATTTATAATTGCGGCCAACCACATTGCGCTTGATTTTGAGAGTAGCAGTCAATTCTCCTGCTTCTACCGAAAGTTCGTTGGCAAGAATGGCAAAGCGTTTTACTTGCTCGTATTCGGCCAGTGACGTCGAACGTGATTGTAATTCACGTTTGAGGAAACCAAGCAAGGCGCTGGAGCGGCTCAAGTCGAAGTAAGAATCGAACTCCCAGTTACGCTCGCGGGCAAAGTCGCAGGTGGCTTGCTCATCTAAGGTTAGAAGGGCCACAAGATGCTTCTGCTGATCGCCGAAAACAACCGCTTGCGTAACAAAAGGCACCGTCTTTAATACCGCTTCTACTTTTTGTGGAGCAATATTTTTGCCGGCGGAATTGATGATCAAATCTTTTTTGCGATCGGTAATCTTAAGGAAGCCTTCGTCGTCAATGGCGCCGATGTCTCCTGTTCTGAACCACTCACCGTCAAAAGCCTCTGCATTGGCTTCAGGATTGTTGTAATACCCTTTGAAGATGGTTGGCCCCTTAACGAGAATTTCGCCGTCATCAGCCAATTTTTGATGCACTGAATCAAGTGCTGGCCCTACTGTGCCCATGCGCACTTTGCCCAGGCGATTGACATTAGTGGGTGCGGAAGTCTCGGTCAGTCCGTAGCCTTCCAGGCAGCTGATGCCAATAGCGTTAAAGAATGTCAGAACTTCTTTAGTGGCTGGGGCACCACCGCTGACGATCAGCTTCAAGTTTGGTCCGATTTTTTCGCGTAATTTTTCCAGAACCAATTTGTCGGCAATTTTTTGTTTGGCCCAGAGCAAAGGACCAATCTTTTTACCGTCGGCCAGTTTTTGCACAACTTCTTCGCCGGTGCTGAGAGCCCAATCAATTAAAGCGCGACGACGGCTGGATGTACCATCAATACCGCTTTTGACTTTGGCGTAAATGCGGTCAAGTACTCTTGGCACCACGAGAATGAGAGTCGGTTCCACTTCGGCCATATTGCGGCCCATGGTTTCAATACTTTCGGCAAAGGCACAGACGCCGCCGTGGGTGAGCCAATAAAATTCACCGCAAATGCGTTCGAATATGTGTGAAAGCGGCAAGTAAGAAAGATATACGGCTCTTTCATCAACAGAAAGAATTGGCTTCATGTCTTCAATGACGGCCATGATATTGCCGTGAGTGAGGGGAACGCCTTTAGGTACACCAGTGGTGCCCGAGGTATAAATGATGGTGGCGATACCATCTTTAGGCGTGCTCTTCATTCTGTCTTCGAGAATTTTTAAGTGAGCAGTATCCAGGCTGGCGCCCAGTTTTCGCAAAGATTCAATGTCTACGAGCAGGCCGCTTGGCAAATTGTATTTGTCTGCCAGTTCATCAACCGATTTGACATCGGCTGGCAGGAAGAAGAGTACGATTTTTTGTACTGTAGGCAGGGCATTTCTTACAGCCAGAGCGCGTTTGAGAATGTTTTCGTTTTGCACGAAAAGTACTTTTGCCTGACTATTATTGACAATAAATTCGATGTCGCTGGCAGAAGATGTGGGGTAGACGGGCACAGAAATAGCGCCATTAGATATGGTGGCAAGGTCGGCCGCCACCCAGAAGTGTGTGGTTGAAGAAAATATTGCAGCTTTTTCGCCGGCTTTCAGTCCAATAGTCATCAGACCAAGGGCGATTTGCTGTACCAGTTTGCTGAATTCGCGCCAGTTCATGGAGCGATATGGTTCTTTTTTCTCTTTGTATTCGACGCAATTGAGATGGTCGAGTTCTTTGGCACGAGCAAAAAAGACTGCCGCGATATTGCGATCAGTAATACTATCGGATATCTTCCGATCCACCAGCATGTAAAGCACCTCAGATTCCCACCAGCCCATAGTATAGCCAGTTCTCAATATGTTGAATGAAGCCTAAATTATCTTTGCCATCCTGCTGTGCCGGGAGCCTAGACAGACTGTAATGAGTACTGCTCAGCGCTTGATAAAAAGCTGCTAATTCTACGGCGCTGATTAAGAAACTGAAAGCTGCTCTTTTGAGACTTCGTCAATCCAGGTGAGCAGCAGCTGCACCAGCTCGTCAAGCACCGGATCGAACATCAAGTCGTGCCAGGCTTCAGGGAAAGAATGCTTGCGTTTGCTCGGCGCGCTCAATCTTTCAAAAATAGCTTCGCTGACCAGGTTATTGACGATGGTTTCCTGGCCGGAAGTAAACATATATATGGGACAGGGTAACTTGCGTCTGCTGGAAGATTTGGTGTCTTGAGTGAGTTTGAGCAGCTCCAGCAGCGCTCGGGCGCTCAACTCAAATTTGCGATCGGGGTCGTTGGCCAGCCAGTTGCGCACTTGCGGCTCACGAGTAATTTGATCGGTGGAATAAGGGAGGGTGAGCAGCTTATCGGGGCTAATTAAGGCCGTGCTCATGGCTTTAAGACGGTAGGAGAGCTTGAACATATCCGGATGGCCGTCAAAACCGGGCGAAAACATTACCAGACCTGAAGGATTGATTTCCTGCATGGCCTTAAGAGCAACCACCGCTCCCATGCTATTTCCCATGACAAAAATAGGCCTATCGCCCACAGTTTCACGCAAATATTCATAGGCTTCTTTTAAATCGTTAAGCCATTGCTGCTTCATCATCAGAACTTGGGTGCCGCGCTTGCCATGACCGACGTGGTCGTAGGCAAGAGAGAAAATTCTCTTCACCTTTAAACGCCTGGCAAGAGCCTCAAACCATCCACTATGGGCACCAAGCCCGTGCACGAGCAATACTGCCGCCCGGCAATCTGAGGACGAGCCCCAGGTGCGAGCGGTAATTACATGATTATCTCCTTGAGTCAGAGGCTGAGATCGTGGGACGATGTCAACGAATGAACAAGTGGGCGTGAGCTTAATATCCTGCGTCATACTGAACGTTATTATAGCTTCTGATACCACTGAGCATGTCTAGTTTGTCTTAGACAAATGTGTAATCAAAGGAAAACAACAGAAAGTAAATGTCAGGCAAGGACGGCACTAAGAGCGATTCTTCCCCTGCTAACGAAGTGGACGCCTCAGGGCGCCCTCGTGCTCCTAAAGCAGGCAAGGGTGTTCCGTTTGTTGTTATTGGTTTGATTGTTTGTGCACTACTTGCGATTGGTTACATTGTCTTTACGCCGAAAGAGACTCCGCTTGGTAAGGCCGCTGCCATGGTGCGCACCAACAAAGCCGCTTCAGCTCTGCCTTTACTAGAAGATCTCGTGCGTAAGGATCCAGCCAATGTGGGAGTCTATCCCTGGTTGGCACAGGCCTATTTAGCCACTGACCGTTTTGCCGAAGGTCGCACTGCTCTCGATACTGCTTTTCGCGTGCGCTGTCAGGATGTCAATCTGGCTCCGGTGGTAGATAGCTATTCCACTTATTATCAAAACCATAATCACTACGAAGAAGCTGAGCGCCTTTATAATTCGGCGCTGCAAGTGGTTAAACCGGCTGAGCTTTCCAACAGCCGCGCTCGTATGTATTTGCGCTGGTCTGAAGCGAATCTGGCAGCCGGTGCCATTGATAGCGCCGTCACTCATTTAAGCAAGGCCTGGCAGTATAAAGACAGTCTGGAAGAGCCGCTCAAGTCACAAGTGCCTCATCAACTGGCTGAATCATACCGTCAGCTGGCTGCCCTGGCCGAAACTCGCGACAAAGACGAAGATCAGGCCATAAGCATGCTGGAAAAAAGCTTAACGGTGAGCGATGAACCGAGCACGCGCATTGCGCTGGCCGGCTTGTACAGTCATAAGAAAGACACGACCAAAGCCATTCAAAATTATGAAATTGTCTGCAAGCAAGATGCCAACAACCTGGAAGCCCGTCACCGCCTGATTGAACTTCTGCTGGCCAAAAAAGATTTTGAGCGCGCTCAAGAGGCGCTGACAGAGCTTGTCGATAAAGAAAAAAGTTTCGATAACTATGAATTGCTGGCTACGCTCAATTTGAAATTGCAAAATTATCCAGGAGCTGTCCGCTCGCTGGAAGAGGCGGTGTCGCTAAAACCAGAATCTTCAATATCGCTTTTAAAGCAACTATTGAACACTCTCAATACCTGGAGCGCGCTTTTAGCCAAAGAGAACAAAGCGCAGGAAGCCATGTCAGTAAAAGGACACGCTGAACGTGTTGCCGAGCAACTGGCGATGCTTATGAAGGAACAAAAGAAAGACGAAGTCAAAGCAGAAGTTAAAACCGATGCCTGGAACCCGGGCGCTTCGCCCATTTCAGTGGTCTCTTCACACAACTGGCTGGCTAAAGGCAGTTTGACGCCGGAGGGCGAAATCAAGATTAAGAACATCAGCGGTCAGCCAGTAAGTGATTTGCAATTGACGGCCGTATTTTTTGACCGTACTAAACGCCGCAATAATGGATCTGTGGCATTACCCGTGGCGTCATCGGCGTCTATGCCTTTTGCTGCAGGCGCTGAACGCACTCTTTATTTCTCATGTCCAAACATTGTCAAAGATGACCATCAACTTGCCGTTATCATTTACTGGAAGGGCAAAATGCTGCAAGAGTTTCCTGTCACTAAACAGCATTAAACAAGTAAGAAAAAAGAATACAGGCGAAAATAGAGAGTATGCAAGAAGAACCTGAAAATCCAATTAATAGCTCTACGCAGCCGGCTAATGGTTTGCCGGTAGAATCGGACGTTCCAGTACCAGCCGTCCCTGAAGTAGTAATACCTGCAGTACCGGCCGCACCTGCTTGCCGACATGAGTATGTGAAAATTTACCAACGCAAGCTGAAAGGGCTTGACAGGCGTCTTGTGGCTACCAAAGCCTACCTTCCTATTGGCTTCAAGATTGGTGATTTTGGCCATCTCGGTGAAAACAGTTATTGTTTTTGCAGCAAATGCCGAGCCCGGCTTTATCCTAAGCGTACACAAGCAGACAGACTGCAAGCTCGTCTGGCGGCCGCGGCAGGCAAGCTGAGCGCAGAACAGGCTGCCCAGGCCGATCAAGATTTGATTGATGACGTTGGCGCAGACCTATTGCAAGAGGTCTTGAGCACACTGTCGGCAGACAAAATCGGCGTTGATATACACGTAGAAGAGATGGAGCCGGAGATGGTGGATGTTCAAGACATCACTGCTGAAGGTGGTCTTAAATTGTCGGACGAGGAGGAAAGTTGTGCTTTATCGGAAGAAGAATAAAGGTTTGCTGCACTGGTTGGACAAAATTATGTTCTTCAGTGCTGTAGTACCGCCTGGATATATTATCTATCGCTTCATTCGCTGGTATTTGCGCCAGGATGTCGTTGTGCCTGATGCGGATTTAGAAGAACAGTAAAAAAAATGGGCCGTTATTTACTGCGAGTTTTTCGTGCCATGTTGGTGAGCTCATTAGGGTTCGGCGGCGGCATTGGCTTGCTCATCATGATTTTTGTTTTGACCAATACTGACAAACCTAATGCCTTTCGTTATGGCCTTATGGCCGGGCTCACAATTGGCGCTATCTTTGCGGTTTTTATGGTGGCTGTACTCTTACCATTAGATTTAAGCGCCCACGTCTTTCTCAACAAAGGCCGCTATCGACAAATTTGGGATCTTGAACAAATTCGTGAACTGGAGATTGTCGGCACAGGCAAGCAAGTTTTACACGCCGCTCGTCAGGCACTGCTTGTGGTGCCATACGTAACACGCGTGTCAGACGATGTGGAACATATGATCACCAGAGCTGCCAGTGGCCCTAGCTGGCGATCCAGCGGTGAAGAGATGGAAGTGGAGTTAAACCCGCTGGCTGAAAATCACTGGAAAATCAAAGTGACCAGTCGGCCGCGTTCAAAAAATGTAGTCTTCGATTACGGCAAAAACTTTGAAAATGTTGAGACCTGGGTAGGTCAGTTTACTCAGTTGCTTGCTGAAGCAATCGCTCAAAAAAAGTAGTACGGCGTATTTATTGCAGTAAATTAGCCATGTCGTCGGCATGCTCTTCTTCTACGGCGAGAATTTCTTCCAACATTCTTCTAGTAGTTGGATCTTTGGTGCCGATAAATTCGATCATCGAGCGATAAGATTCGATCGCCACTCTTTCTGCCACCAGATTTTCTTTGATCATGTCTTTCAAATCTTTGCCTGGTACATACTCAGCGTGGCTGCGGGTGGTCAATGTATCAGGATTAAGATCAGGTTCGCCGCCGAGTTGAGTAATTCTCTGAGCTACCTTATCTGCATGGCCAAGCTCTTCATTTGAATGGGCCAAGAATTCTTCAGCGACAGATTCTGAATTCATGCCTTTAGCCATGTAAAAATGTCGACGATAGCGCATCACGCAAACTAGTTCGGTGGCCAGGGCTTCGTTGAGAATCTTGACGATTTCTTCAGGGTCGCATTCATAATCTGCGGTGACGGCGCCTTTTTCAACATTCTGGCGAGCACGTTGTCTCATTTCGCCAATGTTCGCTTTGAAATTTGCGTCGCCTGTTTTTTGCGGTTCCATTGCTCTTTCTCCCGATCTTTTCAAAGCTATTGTCTGGCAATATTGTATAAGAAAACACGCAGCCAGAATCTCACTGTGGTAATTTGAACCTATGTCAGAAGCAGAAACTGCAATTTTAACAATCAAGTTATTTTACGCCGGTCTTTCGGTAGCCGGTTTTGTCACAGGACTGTTGATTCTTTATTTGGGCAAGCCGGGATTGACCATTCGCATGGCCATTGTTGCCAGTAGCGCCCTGGCGCTGGTGACGGCGATTTTAATGGGCGGAGACTTGTTCACTGCCTCTACCGTGCCCGATCGTTTTACCACCCTGCGACAGGCCGGCTGGTTTGCTCTCGGTCTATTATTCGGGGCCGGTCGCGGTGACAAAATCGTCAAGTATTTCCCAGCTATCAAGAGCGACCGCGCAGCTGGAGTTGAGGTCGACTACAGCGTCAAGCCGCAAGCAGACTCAGCAGCAGAGCTTCCGGAAAAACCACAAGAATAATCGGCGGCAATGGGCTAGTTAAAGAAAGTCGCTAATTAGAGACCGAGGAAATCGGGTCCGCTTCCTTGAGCAGTTGGTTTAACGCGCAAATTGACTTCAGGACAAACTATTTCGCAAGTACGGCAATGAACGCAATTTTCAAGCGACATACCGTGTTTGCGCACATCGTCGATGATATCAACTCTGTGCACTTCTGCGGTGCAATCTGCCACGCAGGGTGTGGTTTTGCCCAGGGCTTCGTATGTGCCGATGCAACGCACACAAGTATTGGCATTGAATTCATCAATGTGATTATTGCCTTCGTGATACTTGGTTGAAGCATAGAAAACCGCATCTACTCTTGAGTAAATGGTCGCTTTCTCGTAATTTTGCGGCTCATCATATTTAGGCGGCACCCAGGCCGGAATAATATGCTTGTAGTCTTCTACGTATTTGATTGGGCCAATATCGATTTTGCCTTCAATCAGCGAAAGCGAACGCACACCGTCTTTGGTGGCACCAAGCGGATTTTTAAAGCCGACTTTGAGCATGCCTATCCAGGCATTGGACTTGTCGATACTCTTGGCTATATCAGGCAGATAACGGCCTAACAGCTTGGGATTTTCGATAAATGCCCAGCGGAAATAACGATTTTTGTAAGACTCTTTGATGACAAATCCGTCTTCCAATTCTTTTTGATAAGGTGCCAGGGAAGCTTCTGAAGTATCGCCGGCAACCAGCGCATCGTGCAAAACTTTAGCGCCGACGTAACCGCATTCCATAGAGCGGTCAATACCGGCCAGATATTTGACGTCCAGTACGCCCAAAGCGTCGCCGAGCAAGATTGCTCCCGGCACATAGAATTTTTTGGGCAAGCTGTAATAGCCGCCTTCAGGCAAGACCGCAGCACCATACTTTAATAGTTTGCCGCCATTGATCAGTTTCTGAATGAAAGGATGCTTTTTGTATTCTTGCAACTTCTGTTGCGGATTCATGTTGGGATCCTGGCTATCCAGGCTGATTACCATGCCTACGGTAAGCTTATTGTCTTTCATACCGTAGACAAATCCACCGCCGAATGTGCCTTCTAAAAGCGGCCATCCAAGCGTGTGCCAGACTTTGCCTTGCGCACTCTCATTCATTTGCCAGACTTCTTTTACACCCACAGACCAAATTTGTGGGTTGTCGCGCAGTTTGAAATGATCAATGACGTCGCGAGAAATAAAACCTTTGTCGCCGAAACAAGTGAATTTGCCGTAGACATAATCTTCTTCGGTTTTAGCTTCTTCGGTAACAGAAACACCGACAACCCGTCCATCTTCAAAGACTACAGAGTGCGCGGCAAAACCTGTGAAAAGATCGATAGTGACGTTTGGCACATCTTTTGCTTTTTCTTGCAGTTGATTGGCCATCCAATTAACTACATAGCTCAGAGTTAAAACCAGATAGCCCTTTTTATCGAATGATTTTGGATAAAGGCTTGGTGGAATATCCCATTTTTTTTCTGTACCTAGCACTGAGAAATTAGACTCAGTGCAAGTGGCTTCGATAGGGAAACCCATCTCTTTATAGTTGGGCCAAACTTTTTCGATAATATGAGGATTAGTGACGGCACCACTTAAAATGTGGGCACCGAAATCTTTGCTCTTCTCGAGAATAGCGATGCTAAATTTTTTACCGCTTTCTTTGGCTAATTCAAGAAATCGATAAGCCAGTGTAAGGTTTGACGGGCTACCACCGACCAAAAGTAGGTCATACTCAATGCGTTCCGACAACTGCCTTTACCCCCCGTCCTGACTGGATTTCCGCGAACTGTTTGATCATTTCAGGAATGATCTGATAGATATCACCGACGATACCGTGATGAGCAAATTTGAAAATCGGTGAATCAGGATCTTTATTGATAGCAATGATCAGTCCTGATTTCGACATACCCACCCGGTGCTGAATGGCCCCTGAGATTCCACAAGCGATATAAAGTTTTGGTCGCACTGTTTTGCCAGTTTGACCGACCTGATGCTGATAAGGAATCCAGCCCAGGTCAACGACTTTGCGTGACGCGCCAATAGCGGAGTTTTCAAAGACATCGGCCAGTTGTTTCAAGAGGTCAAAACCATCAGCGCTACCGAGGCCATAGCCACCACCGATGATGACATCAGCTTCCGTCAGTTTGATCCCTTTGGCTACTTCGCGAACAGTGTCGGCCACGATTAAACGATAATCGTCAGGCTGCAGGTTCACAGGAACTGATGTAATTTTGCCTTTGCGGCCTGGTTCATTTTTATTTGGTGTCATCACACCAGGCCGGGTAGTGGCCATTTGTGGGTTTTTCCAGGGTCCAAGAATTCTGGCCTTCAAACTTTCACCGAAACTTGGGCGAATGGCATAAAGACAATTGGGGTAAAGACCAATCTTGCTCGGGTCGACTTTGTTTTTGTGATCGTAAGGTCCGATATCGAGTTCGGTGCAGTCAGCTGTCAAACCGGTTTCGAAATGGGCGGAAATGCGCGGTGCCAGATCGCGACCGGTGGTGGTAGAGCCCAGCAAACAAGTGTGAGGTGGTTCTGGCAGGGACTCTAGAAAGTCTACTACTACTCTTCTGTAAGGCAGAGTGCGGTACAAATAAAGTTCCTGGTCATCAGCGACAAAAACCTCATCAGCACCGGCTTCGATCAATTTCTGAGGTATATCGCCAAGGTTATGACCGAGCACCAGGCACTTCAAGTTGCGTTCCATTTTGTCGGCCAAGATACGGCCGGCGCCGAGCAACTCTAAAGTTACCGGTTGCAAATCTCCCAAGATCTGCTCGGCAATGACGAGCACATCTCCCTTAGGACAAAAAGCTGATACATCAGGCTGTTCACTCATTTCTTTGTTTACGCTTCATTGGATGCCGGCTACTTTCTTACTTACTGCTTACTGTGACTACTATTTAGTGCTGCTACTGGGGACTAAAAACTGATTGAGAGCACTAGCTAAAATTACTTCTTGAATCAGCTCATGGGCTGATTGACCCTCATGCATGACGCAACTTCCGCCCAGTTCACCAACTTTTTCGGTCCAGGCAACGATTGTTGGAGAACCTTTGAGTCCGGTGCGATCCGGATCGGCGCCCACCAGATCAAGATCGATAGTATGAATAAATTTCTTCATCTCTTCCTGGTCCCGTGCCAATCGTCTTACGCGGTAGGCGCCTCTGAAAGATTTGTATTCAAGCGGATGATAGGAATTGGCGACAGTGATCAGGAGTGGTGTTTCAGCTACGACTTTCTGATAACCGCCCTCAATAATCCGCCGGGCGTGCACTTTGCCGTCTTCCATATGGAAGTCTTCACAATAAGTGACCTGGGGTAGACCAAGACGCTCGGCTAACTGCGGGCCAACTTGTGCGGTATCACCGTCGGTAGTCTGCAAACCGCAGAAAATCAAATCGGGCTTGCCGATGAAGTTCAAGACTTTATAAAGAGCGTAAGCAGTAGCCAGTGTGTCGGAAGCAGCCAGCCTTCGATCTGAAAGTAGATAAGCTTCGTCAACACCGTGCTCAAGGGTTTCCAGGAGAATTTCTACCGCCGGTGGCGGCCCCATGGATATGGCTGTGACTTTGCCGCCATATGTGCGCTTGGCATGCAAAGCTGCTTGCAAGGCGAAACGATCGAACGGGTTGAGCATGCGCTTGGCTTTTGCTCTGTCAATGGTTCCGTCAGGGTTGAGACCGGCTTTAGACCCGGTATCTGGTACCTGCTTGACCAATACATAAATGTTTAAACCGGCGGACATAAAACCTTCTGGGTATCCCTAACTCAAAGATTCTACCTACATATGGCAGATGCTTCCCCAATTGTTAATAAGAATCGCTTCTACTTAACGAAAAGCACGTTATATCAGGGTAGTTTGACTCTTAATTTCCTGCCCCTGAGCATTCTCAATTGTTTCTTTATATGGAAATCTGCCATGCTTCAGATTATCCTTAGTTCACTTAAGCCTTTAAGTTCAAATCTACTGATCTGGTGTTTTATGTCTTTGCCTTTGCCGTCTGCTTTTCGTACTGGGATCAAGAGGTCCGTAGCTAGCTTTATGCTGACATTGTCATTTTTGTCGCAGCTTTATCATGACGCCGGTGCACAGGTGCAAGTAATCAAGCTCGACGGTTCTACGGGTGCTGACGTTGTAGACAAGATTCAACTCCAGAGATCTGGTTTCCAGAAGGTTGTGGCTCCTAATCGCGATGCACCCGTTTTTACTGTTGGTGAACAAAGTCACGGACCTTTTCCTGACACTGAGTACGCGCGTTTAGTTGAAGAGTATTTCGCTACTGCTTTTGCCAACAGTCCATCCTGGGGTACTCAATCTGGTTTTCATCAATATGATGCTCAATTAGAAGATTTATCCGCTGCCGCCTTGAGCAAATTTGAAAAAAGTTTAGTCAGTTTCCGAGAAAAATTTGCCAATCCGGATTTTAACCAGCTAGAGCGCGATAAACGTCTCGACCTGGCAATGATTGAGGCCAACATTTCGGCAAATCTGCTGGATTTACAACAACTACATAGCCTTGAACGCGACCCCGACAAATACCCCTCACTGATTGCCGACAGTGTTTTTGCTCTGGCCAAGCGCAATTTTGCCCCAGTCAATGAACGCTTTGCTTCGGCAATTGCGCGCATCGAGAAAGCACCTGCAGTGCTTGAAGCCGGCAAGGCCAATCTGATACCAGATGAGGTGCCGCCAATTTATTGCCAGATTGCTCTGGAGCAATTGCCAGGCACTGTTGATCTGTTCAAGAAAACTATCCCTGATGCATTCAGAGATGCTGATCCGGCCTTAAAAGATCGCTTCAACAGAGCCAACGAAAAGCTCATCGCTGCCCTGGGCGACTATCAGGTATTCATTAAAGAGAAAGTGATGCCGAAAGCAAAAGGCAAATTCCCTATTGGTGCCGATGCCTATGCAAAGAAACTTGCATACGACGAAATGGAAGACGAAAAACTTGATGTCATTCTCGCTAGTGGCTATAAGGAACTGAAGAGACTGCAGGTGCGCTTCAAAGATCTGGCACATGAGATCGATCCCAAAGTCAGTGTCAGAGAATGTTTTGACAACATTGCCAGTGATCATCCCAGCCCTGATAAATTGGTTCCTGCCACTGCCGACGTGCTTGACCGCATCTCCAAATTTGTGGTGGACAAAAAGATTGCCACCATCCCATCGACCGATAGAGTGACAGTGGCTGAAAGCCCGTCATTCATGCGTGCTCTCACTTTTGCTTCGATGGATACGCCCGGGCCTTACGAAGACAAAGCTAAAGAAGCTTTTTACTACGTCACCCCCGTCGAACCTGAATGGGACAAAAAACACATCGAAGAACATATGCGTTTCTTCAGTTATCCCGATTTAATCAATACCAGTGTGCATGAGGCTTACCCCGGTCATTACGTACAGTTCCTATGGGTCAAGCATGCACCATCCAAAGTGCGCAAACTTTTAGGCTGTTCATCGAACGCTGAGGGTTGGGCCCATTACTGCGAAGAGATGATGATTGAAGAGGGGCTGCCGGCCGCCATTTCGCCCGGTGACACCATGGCTCAGAAAAAATTAGCGATGATTCAGGTGCACGATGCACTATTGCGGGCCTGCCGTTATATAGTCGGCATCGAGATGCACACACGCAGCATGACTTACGATCAGGGCATAAAATTCTTTGAAGAAGAAGGTTTTATGGAAAAAGCCAACGCCGAGCGTGAAACCAAGCGCGGCACCAAAGATCCGACTTATCTGGTCTACACCCTGGGTAAACTGAAAATTTTGGCAATTCGTGACCGGTACAAAGCCAAAATGGGCGACAAATTCAGCCTCCTGGACTTTCACGACAAATTCTTAAAATGCGGTTTTCCGCCCCTAAAAGTCGTGGAAGCAGAAGTATTGGATGTACCCTACAGCAGAAACAAAATAGTTCGGCCATCGTCCCCTGGATCACGGACTCAGTAAATTTACTTCAAAGGAAAGACCATGAAACGTTCAAAAAGTTTAGGAGCTCGCACCGTACTTTTAGTTGTTAGTTCAGTGGCACTGGCGGTTGGTGTAGTCAACTCAATGGTCTTCTATCCCGGTACATATAGCGGTGACGGCCATTTTTCAGCAGCGGCCGCCGGTGGCCTGGGCTGGAAAAACAGCTTGAGCGCCGGTCTGTCTGAAGCGAAAGGTAAAGATAAGTATGTGTTGGCCGATGTCTATACCGACTGGTGCGGCTGGTGCAAAAAGCTCGATAAAGATACTTTTGCCGACGCGGGGATGGTCAAATATCTGAAGAGCAAATTTGTCTGCGTCAAAATCAATGCCGAAGGCTCACAAGAATCGCGCGATGCCGCCGCTAAATACAATGTTCACGGTTTTCCGTGCTCGCTTGTCTTTGATACGCACGGTAAGTTCATTGGCCGGCTCAGTGGCTACATGGAACCTTTGCAATATCAGAGTGCCCTTGAACAGTTGATTGCCAATCCGACAGCGCGTTAGTTGTCCCAATTTTGTCCGAATTATCTCCTAAGTTGTTTCGCCGCAACGAGCAATTGCTTTATTTGCCAGCACAGCTGGTTCGTTTGCAAGGTCGCTTAGAAGGACAGCAGCTTGCAGCGCAGAAACGGACTTTTCTCTCAACCAAGACACGGGGTTGAGCCTCCCGGAGAAAATCGACTTTAGGTTTTGCTCTCCTTTTGGTCTATGAACACGGAAGCATTGCTGTCGCCCTCGCACCACGACACACTGTTCAGCAATGAACCGTAGAGATCATCGTTCGTTGCGATTTTGAGTTCGGCGATTTCTTCGCTGGTTGGCTCTCGATCCTGGAAATCAACAAATGGGAGCTTGGAGACGATAGCCAAAGGAGTTTGCTCGTTGGACTCCCCCATGCACAGCACAGCAGCTGCGGCTAATCCATCGGCAACATTCACCTTCGTCACTTTTAACAAGCAGCCGAAAATATCGGGAGTGCCGATTAAATTGCGCACCGCCTTGAATCCGCTATGAACTAGGCAAATTCCCGTTACCCCCGACCTCAGTGGTGCCGTAGTGCTATCGGTGATGATCACACCGGCGCGACGACAGCCAAACCTGCTGATTAGATAATCGCGCAAATCATTTGCCACTCGCTGCGCATCTGCAGGCCAGAGAACATAGTGCCCATTAGAATTTGATTCATCGATACCGGCGCTCGGAATTAGGCGGTTGTCTTTGATAGTCAGGCAAATGCCATATTTATTGCTTTCAACCGGAAGGAAGTAATCTGACTCACTTTTTATAAGGTCCAGTTTGTCGGCGACTGAGTTGTTGATCGTCCTTCCCTGGCAAATTGAGACGATTTTGGATGTTATTGCAAGAACATTTCCTTCACCAAATTCAAATGGAGTTTCATCAAGCAGCTCATGCAGAGTGATACTATCGACAGTGACTTTTCTGGTTCTAACAACTTTTACTTCCATCCTATTCAACGACCGAGGTGCAGTTCAAGGCTGATTCGGAGGAGGAGTTTTGAGTGGACCAGAAGGTCAATGACATCAATTATTCCCCTTGCCCAAGGGAATAGGCGCGCTCTCCATCAAAAGTGCATAAATTCTCTGTTTTGATAAAATCGAAGCCTGCGGCAGAAACCCTGGCTAAAAGAGCGATTATGTCATTGTGGCTGATCGCTTCGAGTGTCGGCGACACAAACCGGCAGCGCCAGTGATCCACACAAAACGTCTCAGGAAAGCCTTCCGGCCACACCTTGACGCCGCGGTTCGTGATCATCTTGAGTTTGAGATTGCTTGCACCTAACTCTGAAATGGCGGAGCCGAGATCGGCAGTTGTTCCCGTATTCCAGTGAAGGAAAACATCAACACCAATCGTTTCTTTGACCGGTTGAACGATGTCAGCTTTGTCAAATTGCTCTACACCCGATCCTACTTCCTTTGTCTCATACTTGGCCGACTTAAGGACCGTTGGGCTTTGACATAGGCGCTCGATAACTGCATTTGCAAATTCTCTCGTGCCAACCTTCTGCTTGCTCACTCCTTCGGCGAAAATATCATAGGTGTGGATTCCATCTTCTATGGTCTTTAGCCAGGCATTGTGAACGCGCTCAGCAACCTCTGGCTGCCCAATATGAACAAGCATCATGACGGCCCCGAGCAATAATCCGGATGGATTCGCCAGGTTTTGTCCGGCTCGGCGCGGAGCAGACCCATGAATGGCTTCAAACATTGCACAGTGTTCGCCGATATTCGCAGAACCAGCCAACCCAACCGAACCAGCTATTTGAGCCGCTACGTCAGACAGAATATCGCCATACAAATTAGGCATCACGATCACATCAAATGTTTCTGGTGAATCGGCGAGCTTAGCCGCTCCTATGTCAACAATCCAGTGTTCGTTTTCAATCTCTGGATAATTTGCTGCAACTTCGTCAAAAACTTTGTGAAACAGCCCGTCGGTCAGCTTCATGATATTGTCCTTGGTGAAGCAAGTGACCTTCTTCCGGTTATTGGCTTTGGCGTATTCAAAAGCGTATCGGACGATCTTTTCTGTGCCTGGACGCGTGATCAGTTTGAGACATTGGTAGACATCAGCTGATTGGCGGTGCTCAATGCCGGCGTAAAGGTCCTCTTCATTTTCCCGAACGATTACTACGTTCATATTCGGATGTTTTGTATCGACAAATGGAGCGAATGAAACGCAGGGTCGGACATTTGCAAACAATCCCAGAGTCTTGCGCGTAGTCACATTTAGGCTCTTGAAACCGCCGCCTTGCGGAGTGGTAATTGGTGCCTTCAGGAACACCTTGGTGCGTCTCAGTGATTCCCACGACTCTGGTTCTATGCCGGAGCTGGTACCCTTCAGATAAACTTGCTCGCCGATTTCTATTTCTTCAATATCAAGCCGCGCGCCTGCCTCCTTGAGAATTCGCAATGTCGCCTCCATAATTTCGGGGCCTATTCCATCGCCTCGCGCTACAGTTATCGGCACCGTTGTGAGACTTGTAAGCGCCAAGGTGCTACTGGGGTATGTCTCGGACATAATAAATTCTCCTCATTGCTGGCTTGTTGATTTAACTGATTCAGGCATCGAAATGTTCAAGATATTCACCAGGAAGATCGACCCCGTTAAGGGCCCGCTGCAGCTCTGCATAATCACTAATTTTTGGCTGTCGGCTGCTTTCGCGTGTGCTGATTAAGAGCAAAACGTCCCCACTAGTAGCGATCGCTAACGCTTCGTGTATGTCTTGTGACCGCGCTTCAGAAACGGCTGACAAAAGTAGCAGCAAGTCAGTTTTAGTTACTTCCACTGTTTGCGAATGAGCGTCTGTTAGAACTATCAATCGGCCGCCGGCACAAACAAATTGCCGAGCCCAGTCTTGCACCTCATTAAGAGCTAATTGCATTGACGCAATATCGCCATAAATGCAGAACGGCTGACTTGGCAGTTCCTTGCGAACCATAATCAAACCGAGTTCACAGGCGCTCTTGCTTGCTAACTCTTCTTTTCTTTGTCGCTGCACTGCGCCACTTCCTCCACGCCTACTCAAAACCTGTCAGGCATATCGCCTAGTCTTCTAGAATTCCATCGCATTATCTCATAAAGTTTTGCATGTGCATATATCTAAGAAATTGCAAATATGCAGCAATTTTTTTTCAATCAGACGGCGCTGAATGTGCTAGGTCTTCGGTCCAGTCATTAGAAAGCTAACGGCTGGAAGACAGATAAGTTCCAGGCGCGGCGGCCTGCTTTATCGGCGAGTGACGAGAGAGTGCTGATGGATCGAAATCGACGTCGATTTTCTCAAGTATTACCTTATTTGTTTTTCTGTCCCATATGAAGGTGGCGACGTGAGGATAGGCGAACATGGAGTTTTCTTTCTTGACAATAGAAACATATTCGTAATGAAGCTGACAAACCTGTCCTTGGTCTCTCAAATTCATAGCACCAATGATCGATCTGGAATATGAAGAGAGTTTTTTCTCAAATAGGCCCCAATTACCATTGAAGTATTTGAGGGTAGTGAAAAGACTTGACAGAGTGATGGACTCACAGACGTGCAGAAAACGAAGTTTTAGAAGAATTGGTCCTTTCTGCCGCAAGTCATAGGTGGACTCATCGAGGACCGTCATCCGCCCGTCGGAAAAAGTAGGTCCTACAGCAAAGATTCGGACGTAGAAATTTACTAAGTCTGCCGTGAAAACTCTCCAAATGATAATTGGCACCCAGTTCATGAAGCGATCAAATAGTTTCTGCAAGCCACCCGGAAGCGACTTCTGCGAAAGGTAATTGTAGTACTGGATCGCCTTAAGCACGGGCAAGGCGAAGATGTAAGCATAGATACTGGAGATGATGCAGGAGGCCATCCACGGAGTTATGCAGAGCGCTGCCTGGGGTTCAACCGCTCCGGCTCTAACACCGGGCCATATCAGGAAAGGTAAAATAGCCATGAGAAAGGCAAGTCTTCCAAGTCTAATGAAACAGGAAACATAAAAAAAACTGAGAGTGATCGCTAGGGCGCCCATAGTCTGGAGAGCGGAATTTGGCGACAGAATAAAAAAACCTGAGATGATCTCGACAATGCAGGCGACGCAATTCATCAGTTTTGGATAAAAGCCAAAAGGATTTTTTTTTGAGAAAAACCGCCAGTGGTGACCCCACATCGGATTGACTCGTCCGTACTCCATGCCTTCGTCGCGGGTGTAACCGGAAAGGACTTTGTAGCAACCGGCACAGACCATAATAAGTCCAAAGTCGACCCGGTAAGCTTCCCAAAGCGCAGCACCGATTCGAGCGGAAGGGTCTATCAGGCGAAAGAGCTCAAAAAGTGCTAGGTAGCGTACTGCCCAGTGAGACATGAAGCCAGGTGCACCACATCCTCTCCGGACACTTTTCCATCTCTGGTCGATAAATAGCCAGCGAAAAAGTCCCCAGAGAAAAATCAAGGCTGCGAGCTTTGGCAGCGCCGGGGTAAAGGCTGATGCAACGATTGCCAAGGCCCAGGCTCCGAACAGCAGACGAGATCGCGACAGCGCCGGAGCATTTTCTTCGTCGATGTCTGAAAAGAGCCATCGTCCTATTGGAACGAAAAAAAACAGGTCAAGGGCAAAGAGCAACACTAGAGCTGAGTAAAAATTGCAATAGTTCAAATCCGTATCTCCGAGCATAGCCCATCTCTTAAAGTTCGCGTCTTTGCTTGACCCGCTAAATGGTTTGGACAATTCCAACGTTTGATAGTATCATGATATACAGAAAAGCAAATTTTCAAATATTCAAATTTTTGCATTAATGAGGTTGCTTGCCAATGTTGACTCACAAGCTCTCCCAGGCTCCAGCAAATATCGTCGCTCCCACCGAAGTATCCGGTCACAAGAAAAAGAACCTATTGAAGAAGTTTAAAAACCTTCTTGTGGATCTCTTTCTGTCATGCGATGACCCGGACGCGATTTACTCTGCCACGGCCTATTAATGAAAAAAGAAAACTTGTGCCCTGGCTGTGGCTGTAACGTTTTTGCAAACGCCCCTCGCAAAGTGGTGCGTGAAAGATCCCACGGACGAGAAGTATTTATTGTTTGTGTGCTCTGTTTTGAAAAATTATTTATCGACGAAGAGCACGAGGGATTTCCGATTATTGATTTCAACGCCGCCGACTTAATTACGGGCGAGCCACAGATATCCTATTTCGACGACCAGCAACTTTTTGCTGGCTTGCATAGTGGCGAAATTCAAAATCCAGTGGTGATAGCTTGTTCTGAAATGGGGCTATGCCTGCCCAGAATTTCCCCCGCGGCTGATGTGCTGATTCTGCAAAACTTCGGAACTCACAAAATTCCTGGTGACGCACAGCTGACTTTCCTGATTGAAAGAACCAGGACGAATCATGTCGTGATGTATGGCCATTCTCGTTGTCGGTTCCTGAGTTGGTTCATGGAAGACGAAGAACGCCCGGATAAACAGGATTCCAAACTATATAATTCTGTTGACGAGCTTGCTCGAAGGGCGGTGCTTAACGATATTCGCATACTCGCGCAATCTGACACAATGAAAGAGCTAGCAGCGAAGTACGATATTCAGCTACACGCCTGGCTTTACGATGATTCTACTGATCAATTGCACGCTTATGACCCGGCAAGTGCCAGATTCGTCGACACTCGCACCACCAGTTGCAAGCAATAACGCGTTTTCACTATGGATTACAACGCTGACAGTAAGTTGCCTCGACAAGCGTAAGCCCGTCTCGGCGAGGCAGTTTTTGACTGTAGCTGCATTTAGAACAAGAATGGATCTCGAAGGCGGGTGCTTCCTGCGATGGATACCCGCAGTCTTCGCAAGGCAAACTGCCCGCCACCCCTGTTATACCCCAGCCAGGGCACTCGCATTGTGCACAAGCCCGTTGCAGTCGACGCGCCAGCTTAATCGCCAACCTGCGAATCACGCGCTGTCTCAGTGGATTCATGTGCGCCCGCATATCTGTTTCTATCCGTGCCAATCCGTCATTGGACTGAGACTTGCAAAATTCTATGGCTTCTTCCAGAGTCGCCCGATCGCGAATGCCTTTGATTAAAGTGAGGGGCTCTTTTCCAGAAAATGCTCCTCCTGCTTTCTCTGGCAGTGACCTCTTTTGATTGTGCGGTAGCACGATTAAACCATGAGAAGGAAAACGGACCTGCTCTAGAAACGCTGCTGCTGCTGCTATTGAGGATACGTTAGTGTGATTGTAATTTGTTTCTGTTGATATGGTCTGCTCCGCTATTTCAATTCCAAGCTCGTCATCAATAAAGACCATGAATTCTTGGTTTCCAGGAATAAAGATTAACTGCGGGTGAGGACCAAAGCTACCTTCATTGGCGAAACCAAATGGCAGTTTTGTTATCGACATCCCCAGCCGGGCTTTTCGTATCGCCGTCTCAAGTGGGGTACCATCGCGCTCTACTTCTCCGCTAAAAGTCCCCAGGGCATCTGTATCAATTCCAGGTGGAGAAATGAGACTCATGCCCAGACCAGTCAGCATAGGCTTTTCGATTGCCCAAAGCTTCTCGTGCTTGGTGGCTAATACGGCTGTCTTGCCCCGATATCGGTTTACACTTAAAGCCCTCATCTTAAGCGAAAACTGAAAACTCATTGTTGTCTAATCTCGCCGCTGAAGTTGCTGACTGGCATCGTTTGATTTGGCGCCACTTGCCGACATCGTCTGCTTCGTAAAATTCCTCCGTTAAAGGATCGAGCGCAATCAGTCTAATCCAGCGGTTTGACACAAGGTTCCTTACTTCGACATACTTATTCAAAACGTCGTCGATTGAGGTGAGTGGTGCCCTAATTATGGCAAGCAAGCGCATCGGCTCATGCCTAAACCCTTCACTAGCCATTACTGATTGCAACGGCAATCCAATTTTTAGGTCGCTTTGCGCTCCCTGCATGACGCCGAAGTCTCCGATGACGTTATGCAAAACCTTACTACCACTGCCGAAGACTTTATTGTCCATAGTTGACAGGTAGTACTGAATGTTGATCCATTGTGCCACCACAAGCGGTGCTGTCATAATCAGCTCGAGCACTTTGCGGTCACTGTCGTTTTCGTACTGATAAGAGTGCAGAAACACGCGTCCCTCAAGGTCTGAATCTTTGCTCAGGCTTCTTGGCGCCGCGAGGAATGCCGCGTTACCAGCTAATCCCCATTCTGGTGCTATTTGTGCCCAATCGTGAGATCGCTTGAGAGGATTGTTTAATACTGTCAGGCAGCTTTGCGGAAGTGTTGCTGCTCGTCTGCTACGAACAGCCGTACCTGCAACACTAAGGTCATCTTTTAATTGATTGATAATTATGTGGTGATCTTCAGATAGATTTTCTGCGTCATAAAACGTGAAAAGATCGGTCGTCGTGTCGTGCTCTGCTGCTATGAAGAGCGTATCGTCGGGAACACGAATGCCTTTGACTGCAAGCTGAGCTCGCACCGTTTGGTCATTAAGAACATCGGCTGCCAGCCGGGCGCTAAAACCGCCTGCATTCCCGCCGCACGCTCCACAATCTAGAGATGAGGCGTAGGGGTTGTTGACTGAAGAGCTTTTGTGGCCGCAAAGTACCATCACTTTGCCAAAATGTGTAAACCCGATTCCATTCAAGGCGCCTTCGGCAAGCGAAGTCTTTTCGTCGAGTGAAAATTCAGATGAGTCAAGCTTCGTCGAGCCTTTCCCCCCCCAAATGTTGTCCAGTTGAAGCGAGACCCGGTGCAAAAGTTCAGGAAAGAATGTCTTTGCCAGAAGCGGTATCGACGACCAGAGCCCAAGCAGCTCCACAAGTCCAAAGGCACCGGCAAGACTGCACTTCAGTCTCTTCTTGAGCTGCAACGCAGATACGTCAAGAGCTTGCCAGCTCATCGTTTTAGCTTTCTCGGCAACGCTAGCCGTCTCGCAGACTTCTTTTTCAGGTTTAAGCAAAACTGGGCAGAGGTCGAAAGACATTGCGCTTCCTAATTCTTTCAAACGCATTGGCATGGCGAAAAAACCGGCAAATCCGTACGTTGAGTATGGTCCTAACTGCTCCAACTCTCGGCGAATCGGCTCAGAGCGCACATCAATGCAGAAGACCATCTGACAGCAAGCTATTTTGTCTGATGCTGCCTTTACATTCAACGATGAAAGTAGTTTGTTGCGGTAGTTAAGCTCATAAGCATCTTGCCAGACCGGACCGTAGTCGTCGCCCTCGCTAGCACTGCTCGGGACTGCATGTTCTGACTTGAGAAGATTGCGGACAAGACCTAAGTCAGCACATTTATACCAGCGCTTAGCGACGACCTGCGACAGCATCTTTTCATAGAACAGCCTTATTGCTAAATAATCGGCAAGAATGCCTGCTTCTCCGTTTTCTATCTCTTTCCATTTGAGATAACTGGCAAAGCCCGGCAATTGAGTTAAGTGTCTTCTAAAGTATGGCGCGGCATCCTGTGGTTGGATTTCAAGCTCTGCTACTAATGCTGCCAAAGTATCTTGCGACGACTCTGATAATTCATTGATCGACTGCGACCAATCTCTGCAACCGTGCCACCACATTGACAAGTCGTGCCTGGCCATGTCTTTCCAGAAGTGAAAGAAGCTCCGCTTATCGCTGCTATCTGACCACTGAGCCTGCGTTCGATCAAGAAACGCGCCGCACCACTTGATCATCTGACGATTTATTATTGAGACCAAGAGCGAGCCTGTTGTGCGGTCAAGCATCTCAGCGAGGTTCAGCACAGTACGCTCTCGTTCGTTTCCAACAGTGGCCTTACGCACCTGGCTCTGGAAAGATTCTTCCAGGTCAGATGGTGTAATCCGTTCGGATTCGTACATCGCTCTGTAATCGGAAAGCGGCAGGAAGCCATTGGCACCGAATAGATCATTGGATCGCCGCATCGCTTTTTCAAATGGAATCTTTTCCAGGCCCTTTAGAGCGTTGCATGCTATGAAGTTAGTTAGCGGATAGAAAGAGTTTATACAACTCATCGCTTCACTTACGGCATCACTCAGGTTCTGAACCTGAACTGCTTTGGTGTCCCTCATTTATTACTCCTCATATTTTTAGAAAGACATCTTTCAGTGAGAATTTCGTCTTACTCGCAACCAATTTGAAAAAGCGGAAGTGATCTCCTCGGTATAGAAACCGTTGAGGCTGTGCACATACAGTGCGCTCGCAAGCCTGCTCTTCCGTGCGATCGATAATGTCATGGCAATCACCGCGAATGATGCCAGACAAAGCGGCAGAAGCCACCCGGTTATGGCATGCTCCGTCTGCAATAACTTCTCCAGTTGCACACTACCCAATGCACTGGCAGAAGCGAGGCCGAGCACAGAAAACCAAAACAGAGCTAGAGAATTAAGGCTGACACGATTGACTGCCGGCACTGCACACAGAATAGCAGTGGCTGCGATGATTGCTGAAATAGCCGTCCATCCTGAATTGGGGCAGGCTATTAACAATGCGCAGCAGAAACCTAGTGCTGTTGCCAAAATAAAAACTAGGTTCCTCAATTTTTTTCCCTTTCCTTCTTTCGCCTCAACGGTATAGGCAAATCGCCTTTTTGCAAGCCCTTCTGCGACAGCGCTACCAGACTGAAGGAACATGTGGCATTTGAACAGTCCATGAGCTAACAAGTGAAAAAGAGCAAAGCCCAACGCACCAGCGGCGCACTGCAAGCTCATAAATCCCATTTGCCCTACGGTTGAATACACCAGCTTGCGCTTCACGTCGGGCTGAGCGGACATGCTGAGCGTGCCTATCACCACAGAAATAGCCGCCAGACCGCCCCACAGCAGCAGCACCACTGGAGATTCATTCAGTACTGGCATCATGCGGTAAGCCACCACCGCAGAGACATTCACTATGCCTGCATGCAATAGACCAGACAGCGGTGTCGGTGCATCGAGCGTAGCCAGGAGCCATCTATGAAACGGAAAGAGGGCTGACTTGATACTGAATGATAGAATCAGGAGCAAACAAATCAAATTGCCTATAGTCAGCGGCAGCTTCAGTCCGAGTAGATGTAATTGACCGTTAAAAGACCCAAGCTGCTGGGGCAGCTCGCTGAAAGTAACACATTCACTGCAGCTCATAACGATTACTAGCGCTGCAAGCAGGAGTGCATCGCTCAGCAAGTGGTGTCTCAAGACAACAGATGCAGCTTCGCGGCTATCTGGCTGCAAGCACATGATCCGCCACAATCCCAGTGACAGAAGGTGCCAACAGATGATGCTCAGGGGTAAGCTGTCGGAGACCGCCAGCACAGCTGCGGTGGATGATAACAAAGACAGAATACAGAGAAAGCTTTGGCGTGTTTTGTCGCCGCCTAAATAGCGTTCGCTGAAAGCTATTACCACAGCAGAGATTAGCGTTATTGCCGCTATCACACAACTGGATGCAGGATCTAATTGCAGCTCCAGCCACCGATCACCAAGCACGACCTGCGTTGAAACTGATTGGCAGAAAACAGAAACCAGCGCAATAATTGCAAAAACAAAGGCCGTGATATGACCGACGATCAGCAGCTTCGATTGCCACTTCTCACTGAAAGCGATTTGACTGCAAACAACTGCCAGCACTGGTGTCAATAGTGCGCCGAGCTGGCTTGCAATAAAGAATTCTGTACTCATTATTCCCTCGCGTGATTTTGTCGAACTAACCGATCAGCCTTACGGAAGGCAACCCGGACTGGTGCCCTAAGTCCTGGCCATCAAGTTCGAAGATCTCTTCTAGCTCTGAAGTGGACATGCCTAGAGCTTTAGCCGCTTCGACAGCACACCATACTTCCGCCCTGGATACGGGCTCACTGATCGCCGATTGCATCGCTTCGCTCAATTGGTGAAGAGCGCTTTCAGAGAGTCTTTCGGCAATACCCTTACCGCTTAAAGAATGTCTTGAGGCAAGCAGGTCTTTGAGAACTTGATCAGCGCGTTTTTGCATTGCTGGATTTTTGTCATAGATGACCGCAGCAAGTTTTTCATTTGGAAATTCTGGCAGTGTCTCCAGCAGCTCGCAGTAGAGTGCGGCGGTTAGCGCTTCTCGCTCAGGCGAAGGCAATGGGTGACGAATTTGCGTTAAGACCACAAGATCCGGATCTAGTGCGCTGCCGATGCGCGCGATATCACCTCTAGCCACAGCGCCTGCTTCGAAAATCAAAACATCCGTGCCTTGCGGCATGGAAAGTACTTCTCTGACACACCCAAACCAGCCAAGATTTTCCATGAAAGCAATATGCGTTTTTGCGTTATTCTGAAGCAGTTGGCTGAGCAGCATCATCGTCACACGGCGTCCATTACTGCCTGTCACACCGACCACTCTCGGCTGCACGCGATGTCGCCAATAACGAACTATATCTAGAAGGGCGGTCCTGGTATCCGGTACGGAAATCAGGACTGCATCTTTTGCGGCTGCTGCGTAACGGCTGCGACGATTGACAATGCAACCGCGCGCGCCTCTTTCGATAGCCAAACTCAAGTCGTCATGCGGGTCATGACGCTCAGAAGGAATAGCAATAAACCAATCGCCTGGAGTCAATTCGTCAAGGTTCCAAACGATCTTGCCTGGTTGTTCATCGATACATCCCGACTTTAAGCGGCTGTTGGTTGCGTAAAGAATTTCTTCTGCTGTTAGTTCTGCGACCATGGTCATAACTTTACCTCAGCGAATGTGTGCAAATATCTAGATATTTCAATCTGGCGATATATGTAAGTATAGCTGACCAACCCCTACTGTCAAACGCTTCTACTGCTTGTGACGAAATGGTAAATCATCCTGGAACCGTCGTATGCAGCCCTTCTTGCGTCAAGCACGCACGCATGATACTATTGATATGTCTTCATGTTCAAATAAATGAATATATATAAATTTAAACAAGCGGAGGCTTTTATGCCGCACAGAGCCATAGTGGCACGACAACTCGCCAAGCTCTTTTCAGTGTTATCACACCCTGTACGGGTGCAAATAATCGTCGAGCTCAGAAGCGGCGAACTTTGCGTCAACTCCTTGCAAGGCATCCTTGAAATAAGGCAATCGGCAGTCTCGCAGCACTTGGCTTTGCTCAAGTCTCATAACTTGATCAAGGAGCGAAGAGACGGTCGGCATGTCCTATATAGCCTATCCATAGCAGCTATTGCACCATGGCTGGTGGAGGGAATACCGCTTATCCTGCCGGATGATTCGGATTCCAAACTACTAAAGTCGGCAGCTCAACTTGCTTTGAATCAATGGTCTGAGCCACTGAATAAACAAGATGATCACAAAACGGCAGTATTTCTAACAAACTAAAGAACTAGAGGTAACTATCAAGCTTTTGGCGTTCGCTTCTTTGGCCCTGGCTGAGGCTTGGCTTCTGGTCCCCAAACTGTTTTTACGCTCTGGATTGCAGACATCATTTTCTCTATCTCTGAGGCATCTGGAGAGATAAAGGAGACGCCATCCATGATCCAGCTTGCCAATTTTGGATTACGAAGATGATAGAAAACATTTCTACCTTGTCGCATTTCAACGACCAGGTGATGACTTCTAAGAACCGCTAGCTGTTGCGACACAGCCGAGTGGGTTATTCCCAATATATCTTTGAGGTTGCCGACAGATAAGTCTTCGCGCTTCAACTCTTCAATTATGCGTATCCGAAGTGGGTGGGAAAGCACGCCAAATAGTTTCGCCATCTCCGCGCTGACAACCGCCCTATAAGGCATACGACCACCTCTTAATAACTTGTGCAAAGTTTAGCATATCTACATAAGTCGGCAAGTCACGGCTCTAAAGGCAGCCACCGACTGCATGTAATCGACATGGACTTCAACGAGCCGCATTTGCGCCTCTGCAGAGGATCGTTCGCGCTGATTGACTAAAAATAAGGTGCTGTCGCCAGCTCCAAAGCGCAAGCGTTCGCCGTCCTCTACTTGCTTTGCCTTTCTTACTTCAAGTAGCGTCGCCTGCCAGCGTTCATAAGATGTATTGATTCCTGAAACAGTATCGTCAACTTCAGCTTGAATGCGCAACTTTTCTGCTCTTTCGTCGAGGTTCAACTTTTGAATCTTTAGCTGTGCTGCTTGCGTTTGTCCTCTGGCGGTCCGCTGTCTAATTGGCAATGACACAGTCATACCACCACGCACAACTGGTCCGATGCCCTGAGAACCGGTGTCCGCACCTTGAAGCAAGTATGCATCCATGGCCGGCAAGATCATATTCTGCGCTAGTCTCAGTTCGACTTTTGCTTGCTCCCGTTCTATTGAAATTCTCTTCAATTCGGGACGTAATTGCAGCGCTGATTTTCTTCCCTCCATCCATTCGGCTTCTTTCAATTCACGAGGCTCTGGTGCAAGTGCAGGTACCTCCTGGAAGCTCGGAATGGCTTTCGGGAAGCCGTTTTCATCCCACAAGAAAACTGACAACATAAGAGAAGACTTTTGAAATTCCCGCTCAGTTTTGACAAGTGCGGCTTGGCGCCTCTGTATTTCTTGCTCAGATTCGGCAATGTCCAACGCTGGTAAATCACCTTTCTCCACCCGAACTTTTATTTGCTCAACTCGTGCCTCTGCAATTTTCACAAGATTGCGAGCAACATCGATACGGCCTTTTGCTCCGGCCCAGTCATAGTAAACAGCCGCCGCCTTTAAAAGCACCTCCAACCTTGCAGTTCCAAAAACTTGTGACGCTAGAGGTTCGCCAAGCTTCGCTTGCTGCTCGGCAGCCGTCTTTTCGTTTATCTTCAAGCCGCGAAGTAATGGCACGGACATTCCCGCATAGTACTCACCGCTTTTGCCGGTAGGCACAAAAGGTGTCTTTGTGTCGTTGGGATTCAACCTCATCCCAACGAACATTTTAATTCCCGACCGGGTTAGCAGGTCAATCTTTGATTCATTATGAATGGCATTTTTTGCTACGCCCGGTGTGAACGTATCCTGTACTCGCAAATATTCATTGAGCGAATTCAAGACAGGGTCAAAGGCACCTGACTTTTCTAATCGTTTGGCGCTTGCTATGCGCCTTTCCGTATCTGCACTTTGTAATTTCGGATAGTTTTTATCAACAATCTGAAGGAAGTAATCGAGGGAGAATGTCTTACCACCATTGTTACCGCTTGCTGTTGGATAGATAGCAGAAAGTTGAGCGGGGCTCCTGCCACTACCTTGCAGGCTCTGCGTACTTGTCGGAGATGGAGGTGCAGATGGAGATGGAGGCTTTGCCAAATCATCGCCCTGAGCAGAACTTGCACAGGCGACCGAAAGGAGAACAATTGCGCTAAGTATTGAAGGCAACTTTTCTTGTTTTGTTCTTTGTAAACGCATTATCGCTGCGTACCTTTCTCTACTACTTTGACTTGCGTTTAACGTCTGTCTTGTTCCCTTCTAAAGTTTTGTGCATACCGAGCTCTTCGGGCCTTACCGTAGGAGGAAAAGCATTGAATTGTCGCCAGAGCTCAAATCCCAAGCTCACAGTATCCAGCATGATCCAGCCACTCACCTCGGCCCCGGGACGCAAAAATTTAGCTTTCGGCCAGGGTTCGTCGCGGCCCTGAGCTATTGCTTCTGTGTCAGGTTTGATTATCACACGGTAACGATTGCGTCCGTCGTCCACCGCATCTATAACAGCTATCCTGCCACCAAAGGTTCCTACGGCTATTGACGGCCAACCCGCAAATTGCAGTGCAGGCCACCCGGCAAATTGCAATCTAACCGGTCTGCCTACCGCTACTAGCGGTGCGTCATTATCACTTATTGTCAACTCTGCTGCCAGGTCATCAGTGTCAGGCGCTATCACAGCCAGTACCATGCCAGCGTCTACGGTCTCGCCGGCGCCCACGCGCATAAGGCGTACGATTCTTCCGGCTGCTGGCGCATATACTTTTCGCTGCTCCATGCGTAAACTGACGTTTTGCAAGTCTATCTCCAGCTTGTAGATTTCGCTTGCAGTCGATTCTATTGTCTCCTGGGCGGCCGCCATGGCAGCACTTATATTGCTCATGGCAGCATCTGTATCAGCCGCCACTTTGTCCTGGTCCAGGACCGCTACTGTTTGATCCCGTTTAGATACCTGCAGTGCAGCATGTGCTCGATCCAGATCGGTCAGTGCACGAGTGCTATCCAGCTCTGCCAATTCTAGATCCCGCCTTGATCGCAAACCCTTTTCATGCAGCTCTCTCATACGCTTTAAATTGAGATCGGTCGTAACAGTATTTTGCTGTACCGCTTCCACAGTTTCTTCCGCTGCCCAAATGCGATCTTTTGCTTGCAGTGCGCGCTCGTCTGCTGAAGGTACAGCCGCTCCCTGAGAGCGCTTCAAGCTCTTTAGCTGATTTTCGAGCGCTTTTTGTCTTGACTGTGCGGCTTGCCTGCGCGCTGTTAGTGCTTGCTTTTGCCCCTTCAGGCGCTTGCTTTGTTCTGGATCTAGAAATTTAGAATCGATATCAGAAAGCTCGGCAATCAACTCGCCTTTCTTCACCACCTGACCATCTCTTACATACCAACTTTTTAGTCGTGCTGGGATTTGAGCTTCGATGTTTTGTGGTCGCTCCATCGGGGAAAGGATGATTATTTTTCCACTGCCGGTGACGCTCTGCTGCCAGGGGACATACACAAGCATCGCACTGAGTGCTACAAGCACAATCGTCAAAAGCACAGCTATCGTGCCATAGCCTCCGGAGGTAGCTACAACCTTCAACGACTGGTACTCATTGGTACTGAAGCTGTTGGCCTGAAAATCTTTGTCGGCGGTCATTTTCATATTATTCGCTCCCGACTCTCTCTGTCTTTCGTCGCTCAACCATGCGGATCTGTGTCGCTAAATCAGGGAAAAGTACTGAAAACTCACTTTCCTTGCGCCATGCCAGATCTTGAGGCGTACCAGACTCCGTAATTGCCCCGGCACTTAGCACATAAACTTTGTCAGAGCGCATCACGACCTCGGCATCATGCGATATGTCGAGTACAGTCCAACCGATTTCTGGTGAAAACAATTGATGGATTATCTTCAGTTTGGTTTTTTCATCTATACCAGTGAATGCTTCGTCCAGGATAAGAAGGCTCGGTCTTTCTGCTATTGCCCTGGCGATTAAAAGACGCTGAACTTGACCGCGAGACAGATTGCGTCCACCACTCACCAACATCGTGTTGATGCCGTCCGGGAGATCGATCAGATCAGTGGAAAACTGCGCTGTATCAAGCGCCCAACGAATATCCTGATGGGAAACTGAGGGTCTACCCAAACCAACGTTGTCTTCTATTGTTCCTTCCAAAATTTCATTAACATCCCCCACAAAACCTACTTGCTTTCTAAGGCTGTGCAAGTCGAGGTCTCTTACGTCATGGCCGCCAACCTCAACCGTGCCATGGCTAGCCTCCTGCAAACCGCAGATGAGAGATGCCAGAGTTGTTTTTCCGGCACCACTTGCTCCGACCAGACTTGCTTTTTGCCCGCTCTCAATCAGTAAATCAAGCCCAGAGAGAATTTCGCTTCTGGTATAGGAGAAACGCAGCTTCATACACTTTATGCTGAGACCTCTTTCACTGTATGAGAGCTCGGTGCCACCCTGCCGCTCGATTGGCAGGTCGCTGACGTGACCGATTTTGTCTAATCCTGTGAGCAGGTCGTAAAAGGTATCGCAATTGCGGATTAGCTTCTCCAGTGCGCTTAGTACGTTCAACATAACCAGTTCTGCCGCCACAAGTTGTCCTAATGTCAATTCCCGGTTTATGACAAGCCATCCGCCAATTGCAAGAATGCCTGCACTGGCTATGGCTTGGAAGAAATAGGTTCCAAATGCCTGCCTGAAGAGCACAGCGAAGTGGGCTCGTCTTGCTTGCAGATAATTGAGCACCAGGCCGTCGCTACGTCTAACGAGATACTGAATGAAGCCGTTTGTTTTCAGACTGGTCTGGCACCGCCCCATATCCTCAAGCCATTCCGCTACCCGGTACTTCAGCACTGACTCGTGAATACTGGTTTTTAGCCCGCCTATGCCGAGCACGCTCACGGCAAAAAATATGAATAGGAGAATGAATACGTCGAAAGCCAGTAGAAACGGACTGTAGAAGGCCATCAATACTAGACCGATAAGAACTTGCAGAAGTGCGGAAGGTCCTTCCAGCAGCAACTTTCCCCAGGACTTCTGCACAGTGATTACATCGAAGAATCTATTGATCAACTCTGGCATGTATTCATTGTTAAGTGCCGACGCTTTGATCGACGGTATACGCTCGCTCAAGAGCAAGGTTATGCGCGCGAAAATCCTCTGCTGCAAATTCTCAACCAGGCATAATTTCATCATTCTCAATACGCTGGCGAATAAAAGTCCGGCTAGAACAAGAAGGGAAAGGACTATCAGGGGCTGGAGGAATATGCCGGCAGCGATAGTGTTGACTAAAGCTTGAGATGCTAGAGGCACTGCCAATGACACCAAGCCAGTAATTAATGTGTAGACGATCAGGACGATTAAGTCTTGCTTGTCAGCCAGAAGCAAGAGCCAAAGCCGCCGCATTGGAGTCAAATGGTCCCGGTGAATCTGATCATGAATACCGGATGTCATAGCTAATTCCTAGAGTATTCCTGGCAAACAATGTCTACACTATCCAAAGTATCATTACTAGTTCAAATGTGCAAGAGTTTGAATATATAGATATGGTGAATTTTTTCTATACCGCTCCCTGGCGGACACCGCTTGCTGGGAGGCCTGAGCTTTATGCGTCTCCCCTGTATAGGTGATGCGGGTCGGCATCTTTTAAGCTATAAGTGAGGGATATCTAAAAATGGACGTCAGATGAAAACAATTGCACCGTTCCAAAATGCTCCTATCGGGATGGTCTGTTTTGACCGCGGGCTGACGCTTCTCGAGTGTAATGAGTCTGCTGCAAACCTTTTTGGAGCAAGATGCGTTGCAGGTGAAAGTCTTTGCTCCATAGGTGATCTCAGTGAAATTTGCAGCGAATTATCTACATGGTTGCTTACCACGGAGAGAACTCTTTCACTTGAGAGCGGCAAAAATGGGCGACGGCTGGAATTTCAATGCTGGTTGAGTGATACGGATCTGGTTTATGCCCTCGTCAAAGACGCGACCGAAAAAGCTCGCGACACGGCCAGGATGAACTTGCTGGCTACCGCTGTAGAACAAGCCTGGGAGTCGGTCTGCATAACCGACGCAGAGCTGGATTCACCCGGGCCTCATTTCGTATATTGTAATCGTGGTTATGAGGCATTAATGGGCTACAGAGAGGCTGAGGTTCTCGGCCTCTCTCCAAGAATCCATCACGGCCCGTTAACAGACAAAGCAGTCTTAGCGCGATTGAAGCAAAATTTGCGCAATGGCACCAATTTTCATGGCGAAGCCATTAACTATAAGAAGGATGGCTCTCCTTTTTGGTTGGAGTGGAAAATATCTCCAATTAAAGATGAAGCCGGGAAAATCATAAATTTTATCGCTTTTCAGCGCGATATAACTCCTTTAAAAGAAGCACAGCAAAGAGCCAGAGACCTTTCTTCAATCATGGCCCACGAACTCAAAGCTCCTCTTACCTCAATAAATGGCGCTTTGGGCCTGTTACAGATCAGTTATGAGCCGGAATCTGCCGATGAGTTGCTGACCATTGGTATGGACAGCATCCAGCGGTTGCTTCGATTGATAAATGATATTTTGGAAGTCGAACAACTTGAAGATCGGAAATTCGAATTAAAGCTCGATGTTTTCTCTGTGCGACGTCTGTTTACTTCTGTTCAACAGACTCTGCAAAATTATATTCCTGAGAATAATTTGCACATTGTTATCGATTTGCCAAAAGACTTAAATCTCTATGCCGATATCGATCGAATTACACAAGTTCTAATTAATCTCACGTCAAATGCTCTCAAGTATTCACCCAAAGGTGGAACAGTCACTCTGCGAGGCCTGGTCGCAGAAGACAATTCAGTACGCCTTTCTGTACATGATCAGGGTCCTGGAATACGCGAAGAAAATCTAACGAAGCTCTTTTTCAGGTTTCAACAATTGGCTGCTGAAGATGGCGTACAGAGAGAAGGAAGTGGAGTAGGTCTTGCTATAGCTAAGTCTTTGGTAGAATCACATGGTGGCAAAATTGGCGCTGAAAGCGTGCTGGGTGAAGGCAGTACTTTTTGGTTCCAGCTGAATGGGAATGGACATTTTCCGCACGAACAAGAAGCATCGATGTCTCCCAGCTCCGTGCTTCTAGTTGATGACAACGAACTTTTTGCTTCATTCATAAAACGACGTATGACCAGCCTCGGCTATCTCGTCAATCGTGTTACATCACTGAATAACATTGGCGCAGCACTTAAAACTTTTACACCTCAGATGTGCATAGTTGGCAGCGAGACTGTAGGAGCGGTAGATGCCGTAGCGTCAATTGGAGATGCAAAGCCTCAGATTCCGATCGTAACTGTTTCAGGCTTCGGCACGGACGGCGAGGGATTGATCAGTTCTATCAGCCCATCAAAGCTATCTGCTGAGCAGTTCATCGAGCAATTGCAGAGAAAGCTTTTACGATGACGAGTCAGCAGCAGTTGTTAGTTTAAGGTTGCATCACTTGATACATTGTTTCTAGAGCCAGAGGGCCATTGCCGCAACGGCGAATATACTCTTGAGCGATTTGGCGGATATGCTGCATATCTTTCAAATTAGGCATGAAACCAAAGCGCATCGATCTTGAATTGACGAGCAAGTGGCGAACGAAACGCAAGCCGGCATCGGTGGTTTCGTTGTTCTCTGGTCCGCCGCTGCCGGCGACAATATTTTCTACGACGGTGTTTTCGATGGCAGATTCAATGGAAGTGATTTGAGCGCTGACATGTCGGCAGAGGTCAAAGTCGATATGCTCGAATGAGGCGGGATCAAAGTTCATTGCTGTTTCCTTAAAGGGGGCGTTTAGTTCGTTTCTGAATAATGAAGAAATTGTTGAGGTGATGCAATTCACTTTAGGTGCATCAGTCTGCCTTGGCAACTAAAGAAACGCTAAGGGACTATATCTTCAGTACATACACAGCCAAAATGCGCTTAAAAGCTGCGTCTTGGTACGGCTTGAGCTTTATAGGTAATGTGAAGTAAATTTGTTTTCGTTGCTTTTCTGTAACTTTCCAAGCGAGGACCACAGAGCAAATGGCCACCACCAGTTCCAAAATAAGCACAGAAACCAATGGCAACCAATTCAAAGAAGGTAACAAAGGAATGAAATGTCTCATCAAAGAAGACTTAGACCGCGACGGGTTGACTTTGATGACCAATCATCCGGAGCCCCAACTAAAGTTAGATGAAGTCAAAATCAAAGTTCTCGCTACAGCTGTATGCGGCACTGACAAGAGCATTTTCACTAGTTCTCAGAATGAAGGTATTCGCAATGAGATGAAACGCTATATAGGAGAAGGCGTTAAATATTCTCCTATCGTAGTGGGCCATGAATTTTGCGGCATCGTCGAAGAAGTCGGCGATGGTGCTCGCGACGGTAGTTTGGCTGCACCGGATCATCTGCGTGTAGAAGTGGGCGATTATGTCACTGCCGAAATGCACCTGGCCTGCGGCCACTGTCTTCTCTGCCGCACAGGCAGCGAACACATCTGCACATCAGTCAAAGTAAAGGGCGTACATTTAGACGGTTGCTTCGCCCGGGCCGTCACTGTTCCTTACAAGAATGTCATTCTTCTTGGTAAAGGCGGCGACACATCCATCATTCCTCCACGCATCGGTGCCATGCTCGATGCTTTTGGTAATGCCGTGCATACGGTCTCAGAAGCTGACGTGAGAGGCAAATCAGTGGCTATTCTCGGGGCCGGACCACTAGGTTTGATGGCTGCAGCGCTGTGCAAAGACTTTGGCGCTTCGCGCATTTATCTTACTGAAGCTGCTGACGTGGACAGGCGTTTTAAGCTTGCTACCGACTTTGGTGTTCGTCATTGTTTTGATGTAGGCCAGGGTTCAAGCAAACTTTACGCCGCCGTGGATAAATATGAAACTGGTGCCAATGGTGTAGATGTTGTGCTGGAAATGTCCGGCTCACCACCCGCTTACACAGACGCTTTCCGCATTGTCCGTAACGGCGGTCTGGTCATTTTACTCGGCATCGCAAGAAAACCACTGGCCAGTTTTGATATCGCCAATGGTGTTATCTGGAAAGGCGTCACTGTAAAAGGAATTTTTGGTCGACGCATGTTTGATACCTGGGAGACCATGCTCAACTTGTTGAAAGAAGATCACAATGGGCTGCAAGAGAGACTTTCACAAGTAATTGCCCCTGGCCTTTATGCACTGGACAATTATCAAAGTGCATTCGAGTCGCTGGTTAGCGGCAAAGAAATGAAACTCGTATTCAGCCCTGAAGACGCAACAAAATAGAGAGGTTATGAAAATGAGTCAGAGCGTAGCCAAAAAAATGGGAGTGAAATCACTTTACCAGGCTCTCGACCGTGAACTTGAGCAAGCTAAAGAAGCTAAAACCTATAAGTACGAAGTGCCTGTAGATAGCGTACAGGGCGGTGTTGTTCAGGCCAATGGCCGTCAGCAGGTAATGCTGGCATCGAATAATTATCTCGGTCTGGCCAATCATCCGCGCATCGTTGCTGCTGCACGCAAAGGTATTGATCAGCATGGTTACGGTCTGGCTTCGGTAAGGTTTATTTGTGGAACTCAGAAAATTCACCTTGAACTAGAAGAGCGTCTTGCTAGGTTTTTAGGCACAGAAGCAGCTATTCTTCACTCTTCTTGCTTTGCCGCTAACGAAGCTTTCTTTGCCGCCTTAGTAGGAGCCCAGCTGGGCGCCAGTGATTATCGCGATGTGATTTATTCAGATGCTCTCAATCATGCCAGTATCATCGACGGTATCAGGCTGTCTCGTATCGCCGTTAAAACCACCGACCTGAGAGCTTATCAGCACAATAATATTCAGCAACTGCGTACCGCCATAAGCGAAGACAAAGCTAAAGACTACCGACTTTCAATTATTGCCACTGATGGTGTATTCAGCATGGAAGGCGAGTTTGCACCACTGCAAGAATTTGTGGAGCTGGCCAAAGCAAATGACGCTTTATTATTTGTGGACGAATCACACGCAACCGGTGTGCTTGGTGCAAGCGGGCGTGGAACTCCTGAACACTGCGGAGTACACGGCAAAATAGATGTGATTTCGGGCACCCTGGGCAAAGCGCTTGGTGGTGCTGCCGGTGGTTTTATCGCTGGCAAAAAGCATCTGGTTGATTTCTTGCGCCAGAAATCGCGCCCTTATACTTTTTCTAACTCCCTACCGCCGGCGATTGTCTGTGCCGCTATTGAAGCAATCAATATGCTGGAAGAAGACACAAGCCTGGTGGAGAAATTGCACCAGAATACTGACTACTTTAGAAAAGAAGTTAAACGATTAGGTTTCACTATATTGGAAGGCATTCATCCGATCGTGCCCGTAATGGTTGGTGAAGCTGCCACTGCCATGGATATGTCCAACCAGTTGCTTGATGAGGGTGTCTATGTGCGTGGTCTCTGGTATCCTGTTGTGCCTAACGGCGAAGCACGTTTACGTGTCCAGATTTCTGCCGCGCACGAAGTGGCAGACTTAGACAAAGCCCTCAGCGCTTTTGCCAAAGTAGGGAAAAAACTGGGAGTTATTTAGACATTCTCAATGAGAAGGATCGAACAGATCCGGTGACACGTTTTTCGAAGCTGAAGCGTCGTAAATTGTCAGCGTCGCTTTTGGTGATTTACCGAAGCCTTTAATCCAGAAGCTCTTACTGCGCACCACTAGTTTCTTCAAAAGCGGTAGCTTTGCCAATTGCGGCAAGCTTTTTTCAGTTACTGAAGTATCTTGTAGCTGTAATGTTTTCAGTTTTGTCAACTTACTGAGGTCTTTAATTGAACTGTCGCCAATTTGTTTGTTGCCACTGATATCGAGATTGGTCAGCTTGATGCATTGACCTATAAATGGCATCTCTATAGCCGTACAGCCAGTCTTGCTAACGTTGAGATCGATAATTTTTTCTGGCAAACTTTTGATTTTACTCAAAGTGCCCGGCTTTAAACTAATTCCACTTAAATTGACGATCCTCAAGGGCAGACCTGTAAGCGCACCAAATCCGGTGCCCGTCACGTCTGTGGTGCTGAGGCGCAAATCAATCAACTCTTTTAAAGACCCAATGATTGGCAAAGACTTATCAGTAATGAGGGCGTCGTTTAAATTGAGTCGCCGAATTTTTGGAAATTTCTTCAAGTGCGGTATGTGTTTGTCTTCAACTTCGAGCTTACTTGCCGAAAATTCTTCCACCAGCTCTCCTAGAGGCTCTAAGCTGCTCAAGTGTTCCAATCCATCAAAATTGAGAATTACTACAATGGACGAATTGACAGGAATTCTAACCACGCCCTGCGCTACTAACCGTGTTCGCCTGGAAGTGGACTGATGATTTACTTCATCAAAATTGTAAACCATCAATTGTGCTAACGACTTATCACTGGGAAATGTAACCGTAATGAATTTTTTTGCCACCGGCACAGCCAGGGTGCTTGCTAAAGGCGACAGTGAAATGCTGGCAAGCAAACCAACGGCTAGTTTCGGCCAGCATTGGGCAAGAGTCGGGTGGTACCACTTATAGTGCCTGTCAATCAACCTGTGCTTACCTGACTTGTTCGGCCATCCACATGCCACCACCGTTCGTTTTGCCTTCCATTCTGGTGCCCTGATATTCAGCTTCGTTGACTACAGAAGCTTTGCCTCTAAATTCTAGTGATCGCTCACCTTTAGCTTTGTTTTTGCCACTGGCTTTAACCGGCAAATATTTGACCCACATTTTGACTTCGGGATATTTATACAAGCCTTTTATGTTGAATGCTTCTTTGCTGGCTCGGTCCATACCGTGACCGACAATTTTATTGCCGTCTTGTTCCAGATACATGCTGGAGCGCACAGTTTTGAATTCGAATTCATAACCGGCATCCCACTTACCAGAAAGATGTGGGCGGTGATTGCTGTTCACCGGTGGTGGAGCTTGCTGGTGCGTGGGTGTTGCGGTCACACCACCACCGCCGGCAATTTCTGCGTCCCACTGCCCTTCGGCAGTCTGACCGTTTTTCACTACTTTATAAGTGCCAGACATATATGGCCCGCTATAGTCGGCACCTTTAGTCATTTCAAAATTACCTGTATATACGATCGGCGGTAGATTGGGGTTTTCGTCGACGTGATAGCGTTTGTGAAATCTGATTGACTTGCCGTTAATTGCACCGGCATCAATGACAAAATTTTGCTGGTCGCTGTCGTCAGTGCCCAGCCCCTGGAAAGATGCACCGTTCTGGCTGATATTCATGTGTGCCGAGCGAGTCTCGCCGCCCACTGAATAAGAGATTTGCCAATTGCCGGCAACTGGAGTGTCTGAGGCGGCTCCTTGGTTAGCGCCGCCGGTATGGGCAGGTTGGTTAGAGAGTTTTACTGACTGGCAGCCAGTCAGCGTAGTAACTAAAAGTGTCAATAGAACACCAGCGATTAAACTGGTGCTGGTAAAAATTATGCTCGGTCTGAAAAAATCCATTAACAGTCATTCCTATAGGATGGCATAGTAGCCATTCTATAGGAAAACAACGTTTGATTTGTCGTCAGGCAGCAGGATTGCCTTGCTTTTTCGCCCATTCTTGCGACTGCGCAGGTGTGTAGTTGCCATTTAGAGATAGTTTCAGAGCGGCATTGACTTCATCAGGGCTAAGGCCAGCAGTTCTCAGATTGCTCCGCTCTCCGGTGACTCTGCTAATCTCGCCGAATTTGGATTCGATCATTGACATTGCGCTGTTGGCTGCCAACATGCCAGAGGTGCTAAAGCTGCTTATCGATTGCCCCATGGCAGCACTCGCTGCGCTGTAGGCGCTACCAAGTACTCCTGCCAGGTATCCAGCATCGATTGAGCCAGGATTTGACATGGCCGATGCAACGATAGATGCAGCATTTGAGGCGGCAGCTTTAGCCGAATGTGCACTGGCTTCAGCCTGCACAGCAGCGCCTTGCATGGAACCAGAAGTTCCGGGACTGCTGAAGTGATATAGCTGACCTTGGGCACCATAAATAGAGCCTTCGCTCGTCAGGCTAAAGGCATCGTCGCCATAACCATAGTTAACATTGCCCTCGGTATCTGTAGTCATCAAATTATTGCCCTGTGCATCATTTATGTGATAAACAGGCTTACGTTTTGAGATGTCTACATCGGCTGTGACGACTCCTTGTTGATTTACCTCTTTATAGGCATGCTCCTTATTAGCAGGGTCAACTAAAACTGTGTTGCCAATCTGCGCGCCCTGGGCATCAGTTGCAACCTGCTTTACTTTACCGTCTGGAGCTACATCTACTGCAACCTTTTTACCGGTAGTAACATCGGTTGCCACCATAGAAGGTTCGCCGTTGTCTGTAGCATTGACCCTAACTGTGAGCTGCCGTTCGCTCAAGTCTTTGCCAGCATGGGTGGCGTCAACATCAATGCAGTTTCCACGCCGGTGCAACCAACCAAATTGTTTTGGATTTTCTTTCAAAAATTGCTCTAATGACTGTTCGCTTCTGACACCTTTATTGTCAGTGGTCACCGTGCCATTTTTAGTGTCAATTACACGAGTCAGTCCCGTGGGATTTTTGCTGGCATCGAGTGTTACTAAAGAAATGGTTTCAGTTGCTTTGTCGGCCTTAATCAAAGTATTGCCGCGCAGCAAATATCCGCTTGTGCCGTCAGTTGCGATGCTGCCATTCGTCATCTTTTTGGCGATAGCGTCACCCTGAGCTACAAGGCTATTAATGACCGTTGTTACATCTTTATAGTCTGACTCGACTTTATCTTTAGAAATACGGGCTACCTTATCACCCGAGGTGGCAACCATCTCGCCGGTCTTAGGATCATAATCGTATTTTTCGCCGGTCTCTTTGTTGGTCAGAACGCGGTGGCCATCTTTAGCCTCCGCCGCCACTTCAAACTTTTTATTGGACGCAATTATATCGCCCTCTTGATTCACCCTAAACACGTTTTCGCCTTGCCTGACGATCACTTTCTTTTCGTCATTGTTCATTTCGGTGTGAAGGTCACGGCTAAAGGAGCGAAAATCGACGAGTTTACCGTGGTTGGTCGTAATTTTGTAATCGCTATCAGTACCTTGTCTTGTGGTTTCGATATTGCCTAATTTGTCAAAACTGGTACTAACACTGTCAAAAATAGAAGTCATAGCGTCCCAGCCATAAGCAGCAGTATCGGCCACTGTCTTAGCGGCATACTCAATTCCGTTGCTAACTTTGTCATACAACCAGGAAAAACCTGATTTTTCTTCTTGCTTGGGTTCGACTTTATTTTCAGGTTTAACTTCGGCCTTGACCTCGGGTTTAACCTCAGGCTTAACAGCTGATTTATCAGCGGGAGTTTTGGCAATGTTGCCGTAATCTAGAGGCGGAATAACAAAATGAGATTCAACGGCTTTCTTAACAGGCACGTGAGAAACGTCTACAGGTTTGATACCTAACCAGGTAGCAGCAGAGCCGGAGGCCGTGCGCACTTCGTCTAGAGCTCTCTCGACCCAAGTTTTTTCGTCTGCTTTGGCTGGCTCTTTATGCTCTGTACCGTCTTTCTTAGCTTCAGTAGCAGGTTTTGTGCCGTCCGCTTTTGTGTCGGTAGCGTCGTCCTTTAGTTTTACCGCGGCTTTATCTGCGGCCTCTTTGTGGGCCGGGTCAGTAGTCTCTTTTGTTTTGTCGACTGCTTTAGCAGGAGCGTCAGCCATATGGAACTCCACTTAAATTCGAAAATATGAGAATAAGGCAAGGAACTGGTAAGTTTCACCATTGTGGGTTAGGCCAGTACCCTTGTCAACGGGCGACTACGTATTTCTCCCACGCTTTTCTTCGTAATTTTCCCATGGTCTGTGAAGAATTAATGCTAAAGGCTATATACCCCCAAAAAAGGGGCTGTAACCTGTTGAGTGAGCGCCCACCTGGTTCAACGTCTACTCTGTTAAAAACTACGGTGGATTGTATTATTGATTGCGACCCTTAGCCAAATTTGGAGTATCGATGGCCATTCCCATGAATACAGCAGTAACCGTTCTTCTTATGAGCGGTGAGCAGGTTGATGGTGAGGTAGCTATGGCCGACCAAGGCACATATCTGTGCTTGCGGCGAGAAAATGAAACGCTTTACTTGCCCTGGTCAGCCATAAAAGTAGTGCGGGGGCCGGCATTGCCTGAGCGCGGCGTGGGCAGCGCGTTGAACAAGTACAGCGTCAGTACCTGAGGCTCATGTTCGTATTTGTGCTTTCGTCGTGCAATCAAATATAAAATCAAGGAGCTTTATCATTTCGCCTGGAAAGCAAATCTTTCACAGTTTCGTTGGTTAAGGGAGTGGATACCGATGACATCGGGCTGGTTTGAAAATCATTGACACCAACAGCGGTGCCTGTTTTGTCAAAAACCGCTCCGCCTGAAAAACCTTCACGAATTGAAAGGCTGGTGACCAGAACGTCTCGATTAGCATCTTCACCTGGTAGAGGCTGAATCATATTACTGAACGTGCCACGTTTTTGTATTTGAGATGCGGTACCGGTAGATGTATAAATCGCATCAGATGTGTATGGTTGTCCGATAGTGATTAGCTCAGGTGACTGCGCCGGGTCAATAACTGTGTCGTGGAATTTGGCGGGTTTGCAAATAGTTTCGGTCTCGGCGCCGGTATCAATTTTTACAAGAGCTAGATCGCGGGCAGGATCAGAAGTGATCACAGAGCCCAAATATTTCTTGCCATTGGCCAGCACAACTCCAACTTCGCCGACTTTGACATGTTGCTGCGGCACCCCTTTGGTCACATGATCGTCGGTAATCACTAAGCAGCTGTTTCCTTCTTTGCCGGCGATGACTCCGCTGCCGCCCCAGGTTTTATCTATTCCAGCTGGTTCTTTACCAGTGCCATCGCTTTTGCCCTGCATTTTAAAGAGAGCCACGCTGGGCCGTAGCTCTCTATACAGTTGAAGCGCATCGATGTCGCCACTGTTGGCTGGCGGCGATTGATAGCTTTGAAGATCGCAGCCTGGCGATCTAAAGTTGCGGGTTATAACAGGCAATTCGTTTTCTTGCGGCTGAATGGCGCAGGCTTTGCCAAAAAAATCTTTAGCAGTTTCTTGAATCTTGGCTGATGTTTTTGGGGAATTTATTTGATCCATTTAAAAATCCATGCGGACCTAACCTGAAAATTTTCATGCTCTATTTTGATGATAAAGCCGATTTGCAGCTTAGCAATACGTATATACACGGCGCTAAACTTGCTAGCACTTCAATTTGCATAAGCTGGTGAACAGCTCCTTAAACTTCCCAGCGATCGACCAGTGAGTTGGCTTCAAACCACTGTCTGATGCGCAGCCGCACTCTTGATTCTCTAAATTCTTTAAAGCGTTCCAGCTCTTCCGGGTAGGGGGTGAGAACTTTAGTAAAACCGGACAATGGGTGCGGGCTTTCAAGGGCCATGTCTAAGATTGGCACCAGACCTTTATTTTCGATAGTTTTTTGAAAATCGCGGAGGTCGTCCTTTAACTGCTGTGGACCAGGCTTGGGCAGATACAGGTAGCGCTCTTTATGTTTTTCAATTTCGTCGGTCAATTGCTTTAAATCATAGAGATTTTGATTGACCAATTTAACTGCACCATTCTTGGTATCAAGATAATAGTTGTTGTCCGGGGCTTCGTCTTGCCAGGCGTGAATCAGCGATACCAGATCGAAGACTAGCTCTTCGTGATACTCTGCCTCATCATCATCAATTTCATCGTCATCATCGAAATCATCGAAACGATACTGTGGCTTTTCCGTTTCCATTTAAGTGCTCCGTTTTAGTGCACAAATCTCTCGTAAGATGCTTTGAAGTTCTTATCATCAGGCTTTTGATCAATGGCGGTTTTTAGTTCAGCTTCACCGGCTTTGCGTTGACCAAGTTTTTCAATCAGCAACATGCCGAGCAAATAGTGAGCGTCGGTGTCAGCAAAATTGATTTCGTTGGCCTTACGAAACATCGCTTCGGCTTCTTTATATTGCTTCGTTTCAGCGGCCAACCATTTACCCATGGCAGTGATATAGGTGGAGTTGAGCGGCTGCAACTTAATTGCCGCCTCAAGCAATGTTTTTGCTTCTTGCGGTTTGTGCAATTGTTCCCAGGTGAGGATTGCTAATAAATAATGGGCGCGGGCGTTGTCAGGATCAGTTTCAATAGCTGTCTGATAGGCCAGCCTGGCGTCGCCTGGTTTGCCGAGTTTTTCCAGCAGTATTCCCAGCCTTTCGTGGCCGAGAGAGTAGCGTGGTTCGATCGCCAGAGCAGCGCGAGTTTCTTCTTCAGCGCCGGCAAAATTTTTGAAAAGTAGTTCCTGCACCCGGGCGATACCCAGGTGGGCCGAGGCATTTTTTGGGTTTACTTTTAAAGCGCGCTTGTAGAGGTCGTCTGATTGGTCATAAATTTTTCGGTAGGTAACCAGACAGTCTGCCAGTGCCACCATGGCTTCATCATAATTTGCGTCCATCTGAATGGCTTTACGATATTCTCGCTCAGCTTCGTCGATGCGGCCCCGTTGATTGAGTAAGAAGTTAGCCAGCAGGTAGTGCGGTGTGCCTTTATCGGCACCGAGTTCAATACCTTTTTTCAACTCCACTTCCGATTCTTCCAGGCGCTTTTTGTCCATCGCTAGAATGTTTCCCAGCTCACTGTGAATGCGAGCATTTGCCGGAGCCAGTTCAATTGCTTTGCGAATTTCTTTTTCCGCTTCTTCTACTTTCCCTTTACGGGCATAAAGCAAGTGACCTAGCGATAAGTGAGCTTCCCAATCATCAACATCGCTTTCTACTGCTTTGCGGAATAAAGTTTCAGATTCGGTCAGATCGCCCCTGTGCTTTTCTAAAAGCAGACCAAGGTTTACCAGGGCTCTGGTGTTGACACTATTGATTTCCAGGGCTTTTCGATATTCCTGCTCGGCTTGATCAACACGATTGAATTTGTGTTCGTTGATATAGCCGAGTAAATTGTGGGCCGTTGAATTGAGTGGATCGAGCGTTATAGCCATTTGCACCTGACGCACAGCTTCTTCGACGCTACCGTCGCGCAGGCTGGCAAGGCTCAGCAATTCTCGGCCTTTAGAAGAACTTTCATCATTAAGCACCGCACGTCTGGCGGCGCTCAACATCTCTTTGCTGCGGCCCTGCAGATCGTAAAGTTCAGCCAGTGTTATGTAACCGTCTATGGTCTCAGGATTGGCTTTGGTAGCCAACTCAAATTCGTGGATAGCATCCCAGGTTTTGTTTCGATTTACCAGTTCATTGCCGAGACGCATGTGTTCAACATATGCCGAAAAGTTGGGACCACCGCTGCCAATAGATCTCGAACCTGGTGTAATTGTTGAGGCCAGCGCGTCGCTCGGTAAGCTGATTGGTGCTTCCCGTGTCACTGATGGCGCCGTTGAAATGTTTAGCGCCGGGCCAGAAAATACGCCTGCCATCACAGGAGTTTGCATTTCGCCTTTGTCTTTCAGGACCGTTGATTGCACTTTGGTACGCATATTATTGAAGGCGTCTTCAATATTAGAGCTACCCTTGGTGCCGGTTTCTTTGAGAGAATCGATAAAATAACGAGTGAAATAACTGTTGTGCAGGTCGTCTGATTCCCATGCTTTTTGATTTTGCGAACTGGATGTAATTACCAGAGAGCCTACACCTTGAGCGGCGTGGTGGCCGTTCACGTTTGTGCGAGTGATCCCTTTGTGCCCGCCCTGCGCGCCGGCACCGCTGTAGCAAGTGTCTAAGACGAGCACGATGCGATTAGTGTGCAGCCGTTCTTTAATGGTGCGCAAGAACTGATTCATTTCAATGCCGGTGGCATAGAGTTTTTTTACTTGCGTGTCGTAGGCGATCACATAATTGACACCATTGATATCCGCTCCGGCAGGTGATCCATGAGTGGATAGGTAAATAACAACAAGATCTTTGGCGCTGGCAGCGTGAGGCAAAAAGGAATCGCCCAGAGCGTCCATAATGTTGATTTTGGTGGCACTTTTATCAAGCAATAGGCGCACATGATCTGGCTTGAATTTGCCTTGGGCCGGATCCACAAGATAATTGTAGAAATCGCGGGCGTCTTTGGCCGAATATTTCAGTTTCGGAATACTGGGATCGATAAAGTCGCCAATGCCGATGATTACTGCCCATTTATCTTCAATGGGAGCCGATGAGCTGATAGGAGCCATCTTAGCTTGTACTACATAGGGTGGACTGACCAGCCCTACCGCTAAAAGCAAAACTAAAGTGCGAATGAACCAGTTAACATTTTTGCGCATTGAGTCGATATTCTGTTGAAGGGAATCCGGGAATTGCAATTTAAAGCTAATTGCTTGCTTATATTGAATAATCGGAGCCTCGATGCGCATGAGCGCTTTATCATAAGGAGGCCCTCTTGCCTGAATTTCCGCCAAATTAGAGCCTGACTGGCCATGATTATTGTTTAATACATCTATGCATTCGCTTACATCTCCTTTGCACATTCCCGCCGCCATTCGCTTTGAGTGCACCAGATGCGCCTACTGTTGCCTTTCATGGCCTGTCCCTCTAAATGAAACAGACGTCAAGCGGTTGACCGGGGCCCTTGCCGTTAGTGAAGAACAACTACCGCTCAGCTTTTTGTCGGAGTCTGAACGTCAAGGCGGACTGGTGGGCTTTACCAGAGCCTTAGAAAAAAGGCCTGATGGTAAGTGTTCGTATTTGATCGATTCTGGCTGCTCTCTACAGAATCTCGCTAAACCGGCTATGTGTCAGCTTTTTCCTTATACGTTTATGGACACTCCCGCAGGTACGTTTGTCGGGCTTAGTTTTGCCAGCAGCGGGGTAATTAACAACAGCGGCAAATTGCTGAGCGAACAAGCGACTGAGCTTGCCTCAACTCTCGCACTTTTTCGTACGCTTTTTCCTCAGCTTGAAAAGGAAACAGTGGCAGGATGGCGCGCTATTAACATGGCCGAAGGCGTGCCACTGAGCTATGAAAGCTATGACCAATTAGAGATTTCATTACTGAACGATTTGCAGCAAGCTCTGGCTCGGCAAGGAATGACACTGACAAAGCACGGCACTGCTACTGCGATTTTATCCAGGTTCTATAAGCTTTTAGCTGACCGGTGCCCCACCGCTATCTGGCGTGAGAACTTGCCCGGCAGCACAGCCAGGCCGAAGCAAATTGATCAAATATTACTGGCTAGCTTTGCCGCTGCTTATGTTGATGATTCTCAAAATCACAAATTGCTTGATGATCGGCTAATCGCCGAGGCCGTCTCAAACTTTTTGATGTCTCCCGCTACCGGACTTTTGTTGCCTTTTGCCGGGGCGAAATTTACTATGGCGCAATTGCTTGATTCAGCATCAGGGCCATTACCACCGGCCTGTGAAGACCTTCTTGTGCGTTTTATCTATGTGCGTATATTTTCAAAAATGTATTTTGGTCCCGGTTTTTCTCAGCTCTCGCTGCTGGCCGGAGTTGGTCACCTAGTTTTGCTTTTGTCTCTGGCGCGATTGTCTATTAAAGCCAGATTGCTATTGCTCAAAGATACTGAGGGCCCAGATTTCAAAGTCGACGACGATCAAATTTTGCTCTGGCTTACGGCGATCATCAGGCAAGTTGACAGCAAATTTGCTAGTGCCAGATATGGTGCCAGTACCAGGGCAATGCTTGAAATTCTATTTCTAGACCGAGAACGCTGTGCGCGGCTCGTAAATTTAAGCTGGTAGTTAGAGTTTAAACCCGCTACCTGAATGATTTGGTAGCTGGTATCATAGGTAAATGCCCGAAATCCCAGACCACGTTCCAGTGTACATATCTTCTGACTTTGCCGACGACGAGCCGCCCGTCGATAAGGTTGGTTCTGCTATGACTGATCCCGCCCGTTTGGAAAGTAAGGTTACGCCGCCAGTATCGAGAGAGTCACTGTTAGAAGATCGACCGGCGACAACATGGCAACCTTATTTGCCCCCTCAAATGCGTCCGGATGCTCCTGGCGAGGCGTCGGCTCGGGCTGCGGACAATGAAAGTTCGGCTCCGTACAGAGCCTCTGAAGCGGCCGCTACTTTTAAATTCAGCAAGAGAACCACTTTTTTGCTTATGGCGCTGACCGGCGTCAATCTGTTTGCCTTCGGTTGTTGGGCCGGTTACTATCTGATTCCTCGAGAACCGGTGATCACGAGTTTGAAGCCCAGCATGGCCAATCTTTTTGTTGAAAGCCGGCCGGATAAAACTCCTGCAAATTTGATCGCCGATATCGCAACCAAAGCCAATCCATCAGTGGTCACTATTGACATTAAATTCAATAGTGCTTCCAGCAATTCACTTAAGCCCGGGCCCAGTATGATACCGCCGGCGGAGGCATCTGGTTTAATCGTCAGATCGGACGGCTACATTCTCACGAACTCGCACGTGATTCATCGTAACTCTGATATCACAGTCACGCTCGATGACAAACGCAGTTTCCGTGCTCGCTTCATTGGCCGTGACGACTACTCAGATCTGGCTGTGGTAAAAATCGACGCTGATAAATTGCCCGTCTTAAAATTTGCCAATTCGAAAACTGTTCAACCAGGTGACTGGGCCATAGCGATTGGCTCTCCCCTTGGTTTTGATCACACACTTACCCTCGGAGTTGTTAGTGCAATTAACCGTTCTCTGGCTGATTTTAAAAACCGCGTCGACTTGATTCAACACGATGCCGCTTTGAATTTAGGCAATTCAGGCGGTCCTTTATTGAATTTAAATGGCGAAGTGATTGGTATCAATACAGCAGTGCGCAGTCAGGCACTTTGTATTGGTTTTGCAACTCCTTCGAACGTTGCTGCCGATGTAGCCAGCAGGCTAATTGCCAGTGGACAGATACCGCGACCTTACCTTGGCGTTTACATGGAAGATATAGATCCGGATCGCACCAGATCACTAACATTGCCATCACATCCGGTTGCAGTCAAAATTGTGCGTCTGGCAAGCGGCGGGCCTGCTGAGAAGGCGGGAATGGCACCAGGTGATTTGATTGTCAAAATCGGCGGTGTGGCAGTGCGCTCGCGCATGGAAGTGCGGCAACTGACTCAAAATAAAAAGCCGGGCGACCAGGTCGATTTCATAGTGCAGCGCGGTACACGCACAGTTCCCTTGAAAATGACCATCGGTGATTTGTCTAAAGAAAGCCCTGAATTTTAAGCGACGTATAAAGGACAACTATGAGTCTTGCTGAAAAAGAATGCGTGCCCTGCCGCGGCGGCGTGCCGCCCCTGACGGAACAAGAATGGCAGCCTTTTCTGGCTGAACTGAAGAACTGGACAATTACCGACGGCAAATTGAGCCGAACTTATGAGTTTAAAGACTTTCGTGGTGCCATGAACCTGGCTATCAAAGCCGGTGATTTAGCTGATCGCATCGACCACCATCCCGATTTACATATATCGTGGGGCAAATTGAAAGTTGAAATCTGGACGCACAAGATAAACGGTTTGACCGAATCAGATTTTATTCTGGCAGCAAAAATTGATCAGCTCGGTGAGTAGCTAAAGCTAGTGCGGGCGCAAAATATAAAATGCGCAGCCGGCGAGTATGAGCACCATTAAAACTATCATCCAGATCGGCACTGCTGGTATGTTATACATTTCAGCTTTTTCTGGAGCTGGTCTTTTCAGGCCTTTGCCACCACTTGGTGTAGCCAACAAAGCCGGTGGAGCTGGACGCGGTTTGTCAGCCGGCGCTGGAATAGCATCGAGTTCACCCCATTTATTGTCTCCGGTGGCGTGAATCGGTTTTGATACTGCAATTGGTTCAGCGTCCGGTTTCGGTGTGGGAATAGCATCGAGGTCGCCCCATTTTGTGGCAGGCTCTGAGATTTCTGCAGTAGGAGCAAGAGCAGGTGCTGGAACAGGAACTGGAACTGGAACTGGTGCTGGAACTGGTGCTGGAACTGGAACTGGAACTGGTGCTGGAACTGGTGCTGGAACTGGTGCTGGAACTGGAACTGGTGCTGGAACTGGAACTGGTGCTGGAACTGGAACTGGTGCTGGAACTGGTGCTGGAACTGGTGCTGGAACTGGAGCAGGAGCCGGAGTACCAATCGAGTCTAAATCGCCCCATTTATTGCCGCCGTTGGACGGTGCTGCTGCCTGTGCGACCGGCTGAGCCTGTACTTGTGGTGCAGCCGTCGGTCTAAATCCTGCTTCGGCAGCAAGGTGAATTTCGCCGGTAGCTTCTTGTGCTTTTGCCGCCGGTGCACTGGCTGTGGCCCCGGCAACTTTAGGAGCTGGAATTTTGTCTAAATCACCCCAGCGACTACCACTTTCAGCTACCGGAGGTGGAGCCGGTTGAGGGGCAGGAGCGGCTGGCGCAGGTTGAGGGGTAGGAGCAGCCGGAGGCACCACTGATGGTGCCGCGGCGGCTTGCAGTTTTGCCACCACAATTTTTATCTGGTTGACCCAGCTTTGCGGATCTAAGAAGTCGAGAGCACCCAGATTGACTGAAGCTCGCACCATGTCTGCATCTAATACACTTTTGCTGACGATGACAGGCAATTGAGGAAAGAGCTGACGAGTCTCAGCCAACAGATTCAAGCCCTCAACCGGCTCATCATCAAGATCGATCCAGAGTAATTTGGTGCCAACTTTAATGGCCTGCTCAACTGCGCGACTGCCGTCTCTTTTGGAGACTGTAGCAATGTAGCGCAATCCCGGCTCATTTTTTATTAGTCCTTCCAATAACTGCTGCGTGGGCTCATCGCCGTCGCAGACTAGTAGGGTTGGAATGCTCACGATTAAGTCGCCCCTTTCGCTGAAACCGAATAATTTGACTATAAGTGTACTACCTTAAGGGTATCGCTTACCGGGCCCCAGTAGCCGCTTGAGCAACATTGCTATCAAGTGGGAAGCCAAGCAGTCGGCCGCTGGTATCAATCATGCGTTTGCGCATTTCATCAACCGGCATGGTGTTTAATTCAACATCTTTATACATTGAAAGCAGCTGCATAGTTGACATCAGGCTCAAATGTTTTTTACCGGCAAATTCTTGCAAGGCTGGGCTGAAATCTGGTTCTGAACGCTCGGCAGGGTGTTTTGACGACCAGGTCTGGGCGATCAGTATTCCCTTTGGTTCAACTTCGTACTCATCCCAGAAAGCAATTACAGATTCGGCCAGCTGTGCCACTTCTGTACGATTGGCAGCGCCAGGGCTATGTACAATTCTGGCAATCGCTTCGACCTGGTCGCCCCGTGACAGCCACAATTCATTAACGTTGCTTCTTGACTGTTGTACTTGCCAGCCCAGTCGCGTCAATATTTCTTGACTGCCACCAAGCAGGGCGTCATTTTCGCCGGTCAGTAAAATTACTTTCAGCGTGTCTACCGCTCTAATTCTTGCTTCCACAGAACTGAGTTTTGCTTGCATCTGGCGAATTTGCTCGGCCATTTGTAAGTGTTCATTCTTTAGCAAGTCAATGAATGGGAAGGAGAATTCGTCGCACCAGGTAGGAGGCGCGGTCTTTGTCATTTCTTCCATCTTCTTTATCAATTCCTTCGGTTGCGGTGCTTCATTATCTTGTAGGGCGGAAAGATCCATGCCGCGGGGGTTGCCATCGCCATTGGTGCCTGGAGCATGGGCCGGTTGGCCGGCTGGCTGTGGCATTGCCTCAGGTTGTTTAGCTTGAGGCTGTTCCATTCTCGGCTGTGGCGTTTCCGCCATGGACATTAATGATGGTGGTACCGCTGGCGTTACTGGAGGTGCAGGCGGCGCAGGGGGCTGATTGGGGTTTTGGAACTCCTGATACTGCTGCATTTCAGCTCCGGGCGCCGCAGGGGCAGCCGGAGCTGTTTGCGGCGCCAATTGAGGCGAAAACTCAGGATTGGACATGGCCTGGGCGGGCACAGTTTGTTCTCGCAAACTTTCTTCGTGCATGGCTTGAACTTGCGCCGGCGAAGGTACAGGCATAGGTAATGCCGGCATTACCGGCGGTTCTGGCAACTGCTTGACAAAATCATGGACAGGAATCTTGGCAGGTTGGGCAGGTTGTTCGGCTTCCGCATAGGTAGGCGTTTCGGTGCGTTCAGGAGCCTTGCTTTCCTGGTCTTCCGACACCGGTGTAAAGGATGAATTCACAACTTGCTCCTCTGCTACTGCTTCAATTTGTTGTTCTAGTGGTTGTTCTAATGGTCGCCCTAGTGATACTTCTAAAGGCTTTTCTGAAAACGCTTCCAATGACGGTTCTGATGGTTGTTCGGGCTGGTGACTGGCCGATGGCACTGCCGATAGTGAGTCATGAGTTTCAAGGGCAGGCTCTTCTTTCTTAGGCGTTGCTTGCGGCTCTAATCTTGATGCACCAAGTGTGTGGAGCAATGAGCGCAGGCTGGACCGCTCTTGTGGTTCTGCCACCTGTGGTGGCAGAGGTGCTTTGCCCTGATAAATTTCGGGTTCGGGTAAAACTGGTGCCGGTGCGCTTTGCTGGCTGATTTCTACTGCCGGCAAATCAGCACTGGACACACCGGCTACAGAATCAGTAGCGTTGAAAACATCAGTAGCTGCTTGCGATGATTCCGGTTGATAATTAAGGGCAGCAGCATCTTCTTCTTTGAGAAACTCAAAGCTTTTGCGAAATTCTTCAATTTCTTTAGCTTCCCTCTCAGCAGTCAGACGAAGCAATTCTTTTTCTGAAATGGTTGGCATTTCCGGTTCGCTTGCTGTCTCAGCTAAAGCCACAGGTTCAGGAATGACCGAAACTTCTTCTTGTGACACATTAGTAGTCTGCGGCTCTTCGGCCAGTTGGTAGCGACCTGTGTCTAGATAGTTACGCGGGGCTTCCATTACGGGTCTTAAAGCCGACTCCAGGTCTCGCGAAGCCGCTTCGATTTCGGCACGTTCTATCTCGGCCATGGTTGGCTCTTGATGCGACGTGGCGGCCGGGGACGCTGGCTGTACCACATTCAAGTTATCTAATCCGCTGCCGGCATGCAACGATTCCATCAACCGTGCAGCTTCAAATTCAAGAGGCGGTGTTTCATCGCGATTTTCGGATACTTCTGACTTGGAACTAAAACTAGAATTGGTTTCTGCCATCACCGGAGTAGAAGTGACATCGGTAACTTCAGGCTCGCTAGGTTCGAGTTCATCTTCTTTATCGTCGCCACCAAATTCTAGACCTTTTAAAATGTCCGATATTTTTGGTTTGGTATTGCTTGTACTGGTAACATTAGGATCGCGTGTGGCGGTTTCAATTTCGTTGGCTTGCTGCACCAGTTGTCTGGCGGTTTCGGCAAACTGCGAAAGGTCCATGGCTGCGGTAGCTTTTTTTAGTTCAAAATTATTAACTACGGCAACATCTGGAGCTGATTGCGTGGCTGCCTCAGCCGGCACTTCGTCAGGGACAATAGGCTCCATTGCTTGAAAAGCGGCAGGATCTTCAGCAGTTAGTTTGGCTGCTACCGGCTCGGCTGGCGATGGTGGAGCGGTGGCAGCAGTGATGAATTCATCATCGTCATCAAATGGATCAAGAGCGTCGGAGGAGAATAATCCTTTTAAGGCGCCTTTCGGCGGCTGTTTTGGTGGCAGGGGCACAGTTTGTGCTTGCTCCAGATTTTCTGCCGGTGCGCTGGCCCTGGCTTCGGCCGCGGCTGTGGAGCTGGCATGGTGAGACGCCAGGCTGGCCATGATTTCTTCTAAACGAGCTTCATCCATAGTCTGAGTTGGAACCTTGTCAGAGTAATTGGGAGTGTCTACTTGAGATTCCATTTCGACGGCCGGCGCAAATGGCACCGAATCATCTTTGATAAATCCTTTAGTGATGGCGTCTTGATACCACTTGTTCACACAGTTCATCAACACCCGATCAAAATCAGGCGAGTATGGTGCCGGAAGAAAAATAACTTTGCCACCGTTGTCGCCGGCCCAAAATTGAGCGGCAATACATTTCTTTTGAGCGGCAGTGGCAAGCACTGAATAATTCGATGAAAGAAAATCAGTGCGGATGATGGTGTTCCATTCGATGCTGCTCTGATCGAGATATTCTGCCATTTCTGAGGTCTTGCCCTCGTCGGTGGCTTCCACAACTCTGCCGTGGCTGAGCGCGCTCATCTGACGGCTGCCATTATCAGGCGGGCTTTTCACTGCCGGTGCATAAACCGACAACCAATCGTAATTGTCTACAGATATAGTAGGACCGGCCAGCACAAAAGGTCTGCAGAGAAAATAAATTAGCAGACCACCCTGAGATAGAAATGGTATCAACTCTTCCAGACGTGAATCAGACTCATTGATCAGTTCTTGGATCAAAGCGTCATCCGGAACGTTGAGCTGGTTTACTCCTTCGGAGAGCAACTGGTTGATGCGGCGAGTGGGTTCTGGTCCCTTGTCGAATAAGTGGAGCAAGCTGACTGGATTGGCAATGATGACTTGATAGTTGTCGAGCGATTTAGCCCTGCCCAGATTGAGGTGAGATTCATCACCAAAACCGGGGCAATTTAGCCTCAGTACTCTCTCCCTATCGATACTTTTCATCAATCCTCACCTTTCCTGGCCAAGTTTTTGCCGACCTCTCACGAGCGATTCACGATTAATCGCGGCGTACTCGGACTAACTCCCAGATTCATATACCCACAATTGCTTGACCAAACCTAGAGATTGCACCGATTACTAAGCTCTACATGTCAAGCGGAGCTGACGAAACGGCCGATAAAAAGAAGAAGAGACCCTCAACGAGACTCTTCTTCTTTTAGGCTGCTATTTTTCCAGAGACTTATTCAATTTCTTCGTCAAGGCTCAATGTGGCCAGGCTGAAAGGATGTTCTGCGCTTTTACCAAATGCGTTTTTGCCACCATAATAGAAACCTTCGCCAGTACCGACAATCAGACCAGCTGGCAAGCTCAACACTGAGGCCATGAGCATAGGTGGAAGACTTTTGTGACCACCGATACTATCGGCCATGCTCTCGTTGTACTCAACGCAATGCTTTCCTGAGCGGCGCATAATAGCCACAGGAATTCCTACTGCCAGACCGGTTGCTACACTGGCGGCTCTTACAGGCAACATGACGGTGTTGTGCACCATTGATTTAGTGTCGTCTGCCATTGCCGGACTGGCCACAAATGGATTAACCACAAATGCCGTTGCCAGTGTAAAGAGAGCCAATTTTAGAGCACGTGTTTCTTTGAAACTAATCACCAATTTTCCTCCAGTCTGAAGATATGCGATCGAAAACGTCCTATTAGGAATAGTGGGTTCATAATAGCATCGTAAATGTTTAAAGAGCACGAACTCTACTGTAAGATGGTTGCCGAGTGGTTTGCCTATATGATTTGTATATGACCAAAGAAAATTCTCCGCACAACTCTAAACCGCCTGCCAATTACCATCGCAAAGGCTTTGGTTTAAAAGACGTTGTCGATGTCGAGTTGAAAAAAGATTATGATTCAGATTTGATCGCCAGGCTGAGAGCAGGAGGCAACGTTCTCACCGTAAACGGTATCACCATCAAGCTGGCCGAAGCTTTTGGGTTTTGCTGGGGTGTAGACCGCGCCGTTTCTATGGCTTATGAGACTAAACAACATTTTCCTGATAGACGCGTCTGGATTACCAATGAGATTATCCACAACCCTGTGGTCAATCAAAATCTTAAAGACATGGGAATCGACTTTATTCAGACTCGGCCTGATGGCAGCAAAGATATAAGTCCAATAGGGGCCGGCGACGTTGTAATTTTGCCTGCCTTCGGAGCTTCTTTAGAAGAGCTGACGCTTCTCGATACTCTCAATTGCGAAATTGTTGATACCACTTGCCCCTGGGTTTCACGGGTGTGGAACCGGGTGGTGAAATACGACAAAAGCGATTTTACCGCTGTGATTCACGGTAAGCCCAAGCACGAAGAGACTGTAGCCACGGCGTCGCGAGCCGGCACCTATTTGATTGTTCAAAGTTTTGAAGATGCCGAATGGGTTTGTCGCTACATCATAGATGGCGGTCGGAAGAGCGAATTTTTAAAACGTTTCGCCAGTGGAGTTTCGCCCGGTTTCGACCCTGATTGCGACCTGATTAGAATCGGCGTGGCCAATCAGACCACAATGTTCAAGGGTGAGACCGAGCAAATCGGCAAGCTTTTTGAGAAGACCATGATCACCAAATATGGTCCGGCAAAAATTGACGAACATTTTCTCAGTCCTGGCGACACCATCTGCGATGCCACTCAAGAACGTCAGGACGCCATGCTTAAACTGGTAGAAGAAAAGCTCGATTTGATGCTTGTTATCGGCGGCTTTAATTCATCCAATACCGGGCACTTGCAAGAGATTGCCCACAAGCGTGGCTTGCCCTCTTATCATATTGATGGCCCAGACTGTCTGGGTCCGGGCAATGTCATTCGCCATAAACCGTTAGAGAGCGATCAGTCGCAATCAAAAGAGCTGTTTTTCCCACAGAGCGGCGACGTTATCGTTGGTGTCACATCCGGTGCTTCCACGCCCGATCAAGTGGTGGCAGACGTGCTGGAAAAAATATTTGTCTTAAGAGCTTAGCTCGTTATTGACTAAAGCTTAGCTCGTTATTAATAAGAGTGATCACTCCGGCAGCGCAAGCCATGCCCTGGCCCACGGCGGTACCGATGCGCGGAACCGTGCCCGCCGTGATGTCGCCGGCCGCAAATATGCGCTGCTGCGAGGTTTTAAACTGATTATCGACGATGATATAGCCGCGCTGGTCTAATGCCAGAAGATCGCCAACGGCAGCCGAATTAGGTACATAACCAATTTTCGCCAGAACAAAATCTACTTTTAGATTTACCATTGCAGCCTGCGTAGCCACCGTAATCGACTCAACTTTATCTGTGCCTGCCAGTTGCTTAATTTCGCTCAGCATCAATGTCTCCACATTATTTAAAGTTGCCACTTCGGCAATCAAGTCTGGTCTGGCATTGAACTTTTCTCGGCGGTGAATGACAAATATTTTCCTCGCCTCTCGCGATAGTTTAATAGCCTTAAGTAGAGCGCTGTCGCCACCGCCAACGATTGCCAGAGTTTTGCCTTGCAAATTTTCATCAATATGGTATCGCACCATCTCATTGATGGGCGTGGGCGGCAAAGCAAGCCTGTTCTCGCTTAAGCCGGTGGCGACCAGCAAATAATTGCAGCTCCATGCTTGATTGACGAGCGGAAAACTGTCGCCACCAATTTCCACCTTAAGTACTTGAGCTTGCCTGATGTTTACGGTACTTTTGGCCACTACCGCTTGCAACCGCAATTGAGCTTCTGCACCATTGCTGAACCAACCGAGAGCAAAATTGCTGATGGCACTGGGAATAGCTGTCAGCTGGCCGCCGCAGGCAGGCTGCTGCTCAAGCACAAGTGCCTCTATTTCTGCTTCTTTGAAGGCCAGTGCGGCTGAAACGCCCGCCGGCCCGGCTCCTAAAATTATGACCGGATAGTGTTGGCCCATTATTACAACGAATCTCATTTGCTGCATCTTCTAGTGCCAGAACGAACTACGATGCTACTATTTCGCTATGCAACCTCAATACTAGCTTTTAAGTGAAAGAATCGATCTTAGAAAATAATATCTTCATGCGAGCTCTGCGCTGCGAGCCGGTAGAACGCACCCCTGTATGGCTCATGCGCCAGGCCGGGCGCTACCAGCCGGAATACCGCGCCATTCGGCAGAAGCTTAGCTTTTTAGAGCTTTGTCACAATTCTCAAGTGGCGGCCGAAGTAACGGTGATGGCCGTGGAGATGCTCAAAGTCGATGCCGGCATAATTTTCGCCGATATTCTTTTGCCCCTGCAGTGTCTCAATGCAGGTTTACGCTTTGCTCAGGGTGACGGGCCTGTAATTGATAATCCCGTTCGCTCAAGCGCTGATGTGGACAATTTGACAGCATTCGATGTGCAAGATGGCCTTGGTTACGTGCTCGAAGCCATCAAGCTTTTTGTTAAAGAAAAACCGCTTGTACCCTTGATAGGTTTTGCCGGTGCCCCTTTCACTCTGGCTTCTTATTTAATCGAAGGCGGTTCGTCCAGGCACTTTGAGCGCACCAAGGCCTTTATGTATCTCGAGCCTCTGGCTTTTGAAAAACTGATGGCTATTTTAACCGACGTCACCATTGAATATTTGTTGGCCCAAGCTGCAGCTGGGGCCAACTGTCTGATGCTATTCGATAGCTGGGTAGGCACTCTTGGTCGAGAAGATTACACTACAGCCATACTGCCTCATTCCAGACGAATCTTTGCCGCCCTGCAAAATGTTGTGCCCACGATTCACTTTGGCACTGCCACCGGTGGCATGCTCGACCTGGTGGCATCGGCCGGATCCGATGTAATTGGCGTTGACTGGCGCATGAATTTAGCTTCCGCCTGGGATTTAATTGGCCCCAAAGCAGTGCAGGGCAATCTTGACCCCACAGTATTGTTAGGCGATCGAAAACTGATTTATGATCGCACCAGAATGGTGTTGGAACAGGCCGGGGGCCGTAGTGGGCACATTTTCAATCTTGGTCACGGCATCGGCAAAGATACGCCGGTAGACAACGTCAAATATCTGGTGGAAAGTGTGCGCGAACTCTCCACTCGAAAAGCACTCAGCTATGAGCCATAGAGTCGCTATCATTGGTGGCGGCATCACTGGTCTGACTTGCGCATTTAAACTTTCACAGAGTAAGGAATTTGAAAGCGGTAACTTGCACATCACGGTGCTGGAGAGCCGGCCGCGCTTTGGTGGCGTTATTGAAACCCTTTATACCCATGGTTGCATCATTGACTGCGGGCCCGACTCTTTTATCACTAACAAAACCTTTATGCTTGATTTAGCCAGACAACTGGGCATTGAAGAGCAAATTATCGGCGTCAATAAGAAGCATCGCGGTGCCTTGATAGTAAACCAGGGCAAGTTCGTGCCCCTGCCGAAAGGCTTTGTCATGCTTGCTCCCACTAACTTGCGCGCTTTTTTTCAAAGCCCGATTTTGAGCATCGGCGGCAAATTAAGGGCTGCCCTTGATTTAGTTTTGCCCCGCCGATCCGACAATAAAGAGGAGAGTCTGGCTGCTTTCGTGCGCCGAAGATTCGGTCAAGAGTTGCTTGACCGTCTAGCTCAACCAATGGTGGCAGGCATTTATGTTGGTGATGCCGATTGTCTCTCGGCAAATTACACCGCCGCCCGTTTTGTCGAAATGGAGCGCACTGCCGGCAGTGTTATTAAAGCGTTGCGTCAGGAGCAATCGGCCGCCGATGGTTCTAAAAATGAAGGTGCTCAAAGCAGCGGGGCACGGTACAGTCTGTTTGCAAGTTTCGAGCAGGGCATGGCAGTTATCGTCGATGCTTTAATAGCAGCCCTGGACAAACCAAATATCGACCTGCGTTTGAGCGCCCCTGTGCAATCAGTCAGTGCTAGAAATAGTGAGGGCCGCAGCTTTGCCATAAGCCTGACTGACGAGCTGATTGAGGTTGACCAGCTCGTTATTACTACCAGTGCCGCCACTGCCTCTGCTTTATCAGAGCAGCTCAATGCTAAAGTGAGCGGCGCTCTCAAACAAATTCCGGCTGCCTCATCGGCTGTGGCTACTTTTATTTTTGAAAGCAATCAGTTCGGCCGCCCGCTTGATGCCTTTGGTGCGGTGGTGCCTGAGGTGGAAATGAAAAAATACAAAATCAATTCGCTGGCTTTTAATTTCGCCAGTGTCAAATTTCCTCGCGCGCCTGAAAATAAGGTTGTGATTCGCGCCTTTTTAGGCGGTATCAACAAAGCTGACTTGCTTGCTTGCGACGACAACAAATTAATTGAAATGGCGCTGAGCGATCTGCGCCTTTTACTCAAATTAACGGGCCAGCCGCAATATCAGGCGTTGCACCGCTGGGCAGATTCCATGCCCCAGTATCAACTCGGTCACGAGGCTTTAATAAAGGAAATTGAAGCGGAGCTGACAGGCGGCGCACTGCACCTGGGCGGTGCTTATTTCAGCGGTGTGGGCTTGCCTGATTGTGTCGCCAATGGCAGCGATTGCGCGCTCCGTGTGCTCAAAACTTCAGGTTCAAGTTGCAACTTACCTAATTGAGTGTATAACTAGTCTATGACTGTACAGCCTAATACTCCTAAGACCGGTGCCGGGCAAGAAACTCCCACTTCAGAGCGGCAAACAGAGCGCAAAAATTCATGGGTCAAAGTAAAAGGCGGCCCGGTCATTGCCGTTATCGACATGGGTACCAATTCATTCCATATGATTGTCTGCCAGGCCAGTCCTGATAAAGATCATTTTGAAGTGCTGGCAAAAGTAAAAGAGGCAGTGCCCTTTTTTCGCCGTTCGCTCACCGCGCATTATATCGATGAGCCGGCTATGCGCGCCGCCTCGCGTATTTTGCGAGACATGATTAAAAAGGCAAAAGAACGCGGTGCCAGTACGGTTGTAGCCGTGGCCACCTCGGCTGTGCGCGAGTCTAAAAATGGTGAGGAATGCCTGCGGCGTATTCGCCAAGAATTGAAAGTTGACGCTCGCATGGTCTCCGGTAAAGAAGAAGCCAGGCTTATTTATCTCGGTGTACTCTCCAATCTCAATTCTTCACGGGCGAAACTTAAAGGTCGGTTTTGTATTGTTGATATTGGTGGGGGCAGCACTGAGCTAATTGTCGGTGATCGCGGACATATATATTTTGCAGAGTCTTACAAACTTGGCGCAGCCAGGCTGACACAGCGTTTTTTTAAAAGAGGCATTGTCACCCGCGAATCAATTCGCGAGCTGCATGATGAAGTAAAAGGTGTCTTGCGCCCTTCTTCAAATGGTATTACCAATAGTGGCGGCTTTGAGACTCTAATTGGTACTTCCGGCACCATTCAAGCCCTGGCGAAACTCGATAGAGTCAGTTGCGGCACGCCGCACGCTGAGCTTGATGGTTGGATTATCGACATCGATCGCTTGAAAGAACTATTGATCTATCTGGAAAATGCCGCCCTCAAGGGTGAAAAACCCAAAGGCGTTTCTGCTGACCGCAACGAAACTGTGCTGGCCGGATCTATTGTTCTGCTTGAAACCATGCGCTCGCTGAACGTAAAACAGTTGTCTGTCTGCGGCGCCGCCCTGCGTGAAGGTGTTGTGGTTGATAGGTTCTTGCAGACCGGTTGGCTTGAAGCCGGGATGACCGTGCACCGCGATCCGCGCTCAAAGAGCGTGCACAATTTGCTCGAGAAGTACGAAGGCTCTCTCGAGCATGCGCAACAGGTTGCCTTTCTTTCTCAACTGCTTTTTACTCAAACCCGGGGTATTCTCCACAATCATTCAGAAGAACTTGGGCATCTGCTCTGGTCGGCATCGATGTTGCACGATGTAGGCATGTTCATTGGGCGCAACGGGCACCACAAGCATTCCTTTTATCTGATCAAAAATGCCGGTTTGCTTGGCCACTCTGAAGAAGAAGTAGCTTTGATTGCCAGCATTGCTCGTTATCACCGCGGCTCTGAGCCCAAAGTTACTCACGAGGCCTGGTACAATCTCGATCTCGAAGGCCGTAAAACTGTCTATGATCTGGCCTCCTTTTTGCGCATCGCCGAAGCTCTTGATCGCAGCCACAAACAAGTGATTAAAGATCTGCGCGTGATAGTAAGCGCGTCCGATGCTGCTGCCACGTCCACCAATATCAGTGCCGCGCCAGCTAGTAAAGAAAATCAAAATGCGCGCACGCTCAATTTGTTTTTGAATTTGCATGACAATACGCACTGTCAGTCTGAAATCTGGGCCCTCAACGAAAAGAAAGCATTTTTCGAAGACCATTTTCAAGTTAAGCTGGAAGTGCTGGTGGAGGCCGGTGTGGCCATGGCGCTGCCCGATTAACTATTTTCGATCTTTTCTGATGCCATTGCAGCGGTGTTCGGCGTCGTCCATGATCTTTTGAATTTGCTGATCATATGGGGCGAGAAATTCACTTTCGAACTCTGGTTTAAGACCGAACTGCCGTTCATAGGTGTCGCCCTTTTGTATTTTGTACCAGCGGCTATTGACCTCTTTGTAGCGCTCCAGCCCTTCCTTTTGCTCTACTTTCACTCTGTCGGCTCTAACTTTGGCATCGGCCATAATGCGTGCTATGTCTTCTTCGGCGCGTTTGCGCTGGGACGATACGGCTTCACCCTTCTCTTCGCCCTCAGCACCGGTTTTTTCCGCGGCCGTTTTGCTGGCGCCGGAGACGCCGGTAGTGGGTTTTTGCACCACAGGCGGAGTCAGAGTCAGACCAATGCGCTCGATGGCCTGCAGGCAATGTTCGCGTACAGTAGCGTCGGGTTGATTGGTTAATGCCAGGGCATAGCAATGCTTGGCGTTGACCAGATCTTTTAATTGCACGTAGCAATTAGCGAGCATATAGTAAGCCTGGTATGAGTTGGGATTTGCCGCCAGAAACTTTTGTAAGCTGACAACGGCGTTTGCATACTTGCCCTGGCTATAAAAGTTGCGGCCCAGAGCAAAACCATCTTGTGCCACTACCGGCAATGCCAGACTGCCCATAATTAGTGTGGCGACAACGGTTGAAGCTAGATTTTTAGACGACCACATATAATTTGCAATCAGCTTATTGTGAATTATATTTCTTAGCTGAGGCCAGCTTAGCATTGATGGTTTCGGCAGCTTCCTTGACGTTCTTGAGGCGCTTCTGCAGCTTCTTGGCGGTGAAGCCGTTTACCACTGAGCGCGGCACGGGAATACCGAGATCAAGATTAGTAGACAATTGCAGTGTGGTGTTTTTGCCGTCAATGGAAGTGAGCACCCAGCTTCCTTCCATTTGTTTGAAACGATCTGATTTGATCAACTTGTAGTCGATGCGTTCAAGTGGAACTTCTTTATTCTGCATCTCGCAGACGGCAGAGCCGAACACGGGTATCAAAACCATTTTCTGCTCGAGAACATATTCATGCTCGCCAGGTACGATGATTTTACTGTAGGCCAGGTCAGGATCATGCTTACGTTCTTCGTGCACAGCCTGCCAGACTACTTCCCTGGGCGCCTTGATGTCAATTGAGGCCTTGACCCATTGCGGCTTTTCTTTTGACCCTGCTTTGGCGGCAGCTGGTTTAGCCGCTGCCTGCTTCGCCGCCGCCTCTCGGCCCGACTCAACTAGAGCCTCCTGAGCCGACGCATTACTCGTAGCCAGACAGGCGCTAATAATCGTCAATAGACCGAGAATTTTTGATTTATGCATTAAGGCAATCCAACGTGGTTGTAAAGAGTTTAGCACCACTTAGCCCAGGGGGCTATTAGAACATTTATACGCCGATAGGGAAAAAGCTTGGTACGAGGCGGCGCCATTTGAGTTTGGTGGCATAGTCTTTGTACTTTTCGCCAAAGGTTTTGACGAGTAGCTCCTCTTCGTACTTTGCTCGTCTGAGCCATAGCGGAGCAACGACAAAAAGGGCAAAAAGCAGGCTCAATGGCGAAAGACCGGCAATAGAGGCGCCTACAAGCGATTGAATAATGCCCGAATAAGCCGGATGCATAACAAATTTGAGCAAACCTGAGTCTTTCACTTCCTGACCTTCGAGCAGCTCCGCATCGGTGGAGAAGGCCTCGCCCAGCGAGTACCAGCCGCCAATCATAAAGATGAAGCCGCTTATCATAATCAGGACGCCTAACCACGAAATCACCAGCAGTGCGCCGCTGGGTTCGCTATTGGTGAGCGAAAGCACAGGTGTCAGCCCTGGGATACCTGAAATGACATTGTTGTAAACCATAAAACTCAAGACAATCAAAGCCACATTGACTCCGGATAGAAGTTGCGGTGCTCTTTGAATCAAGAAGTTCGATTCATAAAACGTGCCTTTGCCCCGCCTCGAGAATCCTTTATAGAGCACAGGCACCGACAGTGCGATACCAATGAACAATAGACCAACAACGGTCATTGATGGAATATTGAAGGTCATTTGGTTTTAGCTCCCTTGAGTGTAAACAGATCATCGGACAGGCCGACATTACCTTTGAAATTATTCCAGACTGAGTACGAGCTGAGCTGGCCGTCTATATAGTCCCACCACTCCACAGGCAGCATGCTCTTAGGATCAACAGCCACACGTTTGAAGATCTGGCCCTCAAGCGACTTGTGATAAACCTCGAGCATATAATTTTTAGAATCACCGGAGGTGGCAACGGGATTTTCAGTCACCCTGGCCACACAGCCATCTTTATCAATAAATTTTTTCAGCGCTTCTGCCAGTGACGTCAGATCTGAATCAACCATCGGATAACCGTTGGCACCGCGCAATAGATCCGAATTGGGCGCGAGTTCAACAGAGACAAACTTGAAAGTGCCGCCTGGTTTTGCTCGCACTTTGCCATTGGCGCCGAGCACCGCTACTGAGCCTTTGCGAAAGTTACCTACTTCTTCAAGACGAATCAAACGTGGTTTTTTGAAATAGAACTTGCCTACTTCTGTTTGTTTTTTGCCTTTGATATTCACCATAGTGAAATCGAAAACATAATCAGGATAGCTGTCCGCTGCTTTGAGCATGCGATCGATAAATGGTGAGGCGTCTTTGTATGCGGCACCTTCCGATTGAGGTGCTCCGTGGCTGCTGATCATTTTATTCTTTGTTGCTTTGACACCACTGGCGGCATCAACTGGTAACTGGGTAGTGAGGACTAGAGCCGTTGCCAAAAGCAGAGTGGAGGTTTTGTTCTGGCTTATTTGCATTTTATTTTTCACCGAATTGCTTGCGAACGTGTACCCCTTCTAAAGCAGTGCCTTCTTCGCAATAGTGACGCATGGAAGCAATCAATCGTTCCGATGAATGAGGTATTTCTAAAGATTGGCGCAAAACGGTCGGTTCTAATCCGACCAGTTGGCACTGTTGGAGATAAAGATTCTGGTAGTGCAGCTCTTGATCAGCTAGCTGATTGAGAAAATTGCGAGGGGCTTCGAGTTTAGCCGGCAATTTGTCGGTAACCTTGACAATATTGGCAGGCAATTCGCGAATAAAGGGACAGAGTTCTTGACATATCTCCTGAGCGCCGTCTATTTCATCTAAGCGAACTTGCTGCACCCAGCCGCTGTGGCTCAATCCCAGATCTAGTTGCGCTTGAAAATCAGGTAACCAGTGATCCCGTTTAGGTCTTTTCGTGGAGGTGTTGTGGCGCCTGAGAACCGGTTCCTGCAATGCTTTGCCTCATTTAGTACCGAGTCTGCCACAGCCCACACTCTTGTCTACCGATTAAGTCCGTGGGCGACAAGCCCTATACTTTACTACGGCACCCTTCAGTGGAACCATGCATTCAGGGATGTTAAACTTTTGATTCACTAATGATTTAGCCATATTTTGAAAGATCTCAACTCAACTTCGACACCATTGCCTGCCATGACCGGCGTCACTCACATTGCTCCAACAATGGAATGGCAGCGCTCATCAGACGATTTGCAATTGGCCTGTCGGACGTGGAAAGGCAAGCCTGGGCTGCCGGTTGTGGCTTACTTGCATGGCATTGAAGGTCATAGCCTCTGGTTCGAAAATACTGCCTCTGCTCTTAACAGTCAGGGGATGACCATATATGCACCAGATAGGCGGGGTTCCGGTCTCAATCCCCGCGATCGAGGCAATCTTTCCAGCTATAAAGTCTATCTGGCCGATGTAGTAGTATTTTTGCGCAAAATTGCCTTTGATCATCTCGGACATTCAATTATCGTTCTGGGAAATTGCTGGGGGGCCAAGGCTGCTTCAGTTATATGTCAAAAAGATTACAAATCATCAACGGGCCAGGATGTCAGCTTACCCATTGCCGGTCTGGTTTTGAGCAGCCCGGGCATTTACACAAAAGTTGATTATGGTATGGGCACCAAGTTGCAGATTGCCTACGCTTCGGTTGTGGGTGATTCGGGACGCAACCGCAAATGGCCGATTCCACTCGATGTGGAGATGCTTACCAATAATCCTACCTATCAGGGTTTTCTCAAACGCGATAATTTGCGCTTGACCGAGGCCACGGCAAGCTTTTTTGTGGAGAGTTTTAAGCTCGGTAAACTGGCGGAAAAAGCGGCTCCAGCAATAGAAATGCCTCTGCTTATTTTGCAGGCCGGCGCCGATATGATCGTCGATGTTGATAAATTAAAAGGTTGGTACGGCAAATCTCCTTCGGCGGCTAAAGAGTTGCGGATATTCCCGGATGCTTCACATACTCTTGACTTTGACTCCACCTGGTTCAAAGAATATGTTCATGTACTGAGCGAGTGGATACTGGCTCAACGTCCAGTCGTAACTTGATGATTGTCCAGTGATCGGGATCTTGCCATGTTGATTCGTTCAATAAATTGCCAGGCAGTAAAGCTGCCTTTTCGATTTTCCTTTGGTCATGCTCTGGCCAGCAGGAACTTTTCAATCAATTTGATTGTCTCTGTACGAGTTGTCCTCGAAGATGGTCGAGAAGTCACTGGTTGGGGTGAATCCGTGCCGCGCGATTATGTTACTGGTGAAAGTCCACAAGGCGCTATGGCTGCCATAAATTATTCTTACGCGCCGCAATTGCAGGGTCGCTTTTTTGCCAATGCCGCTGAATTGCTGGCCAATTTAAGTGCCATTTTTGAAGACAATATGCTCCACCACAAAGCTGCCGGTGCTTCATTCTGCGCACTGGAGCTGGCCGTGCTGGACGCCCTGGCGAAAATCAAAAAACTATCCTTTGCTCAGGTGCCGGCCTTGATTGCCGCTCACCTGCCCTCGCAATTTAGCCATATCGCCTGGCCGATTATAGACGTGAGAAATGAGGCTATGCGTTATGGCGGTGTAGTGCCATTCGGTAAAAAAACGGTGCTCAAGCTTTTGCTCTCGTTTTATAAAAGTTATGGTTTTAAGACTGTGAAACTCAAGGTAGGCGGTTCACTAAATGATGATCTGGCGCGCATTAAACTGGCGCGTGAAATCATGGGTGATGATGCCATTTTACGTGTCGATGCTAACTGTGCCTGGAATCTTGACCAGGCAAAATGGAGCCTGGCGGCTTTGCGTCCTTATAATGTCGCTTCCTGCGAACAGCCGGTGCCGGCCGATGATATTGACGCCCTTATCGAACTAACCAGTAGCGTCCCTGAGACTATAATGGTCGACGAGTCGCTCACAACCCTGGCTCAGGCTCAAAACCTGATAGAGCGCAAGGCCTGTAACGCCTTCAACATTCGTCTTTCTAAAGTAGGCGGTGTTGCCAGCGCCATGAAGATGGTGGAGTTAGCCAGGTTGAACGATATCGAATGTCACCTGGGCGCCCAAGTAGGCGAGTCGGGAATTTTAGCCGCAGCGCAAAGACATTTTGCCCTTTCTTGTGGTGACTTTGCCAATGTGGAAGGCGCCATGAACATATTTTTGCTCAAAGGTGATCTGATTAAAGAATCGATGACAGTGCCACCGGGCGCGGTGGCAAAAGCTCCGGCAGCGGGCGCCGGGGGCCTCGGGGTCACTGTTGTGCCTCGTCTGGTCAGCCGCTATGCAGACTGCGGCAACGAATTTGTGCAGGGCCGATCAAAACAACAAAAAAGTGAGATTAATGCAGTTTGCTAATTTAGACATTCATGCCGGTCAGGCCTTACGCCGTTTGACACACATCAAGCGCTTTTACAAGGCGCTCAAGCAACCGCAGCAAACTCAGTTGGCTAAGCTTAAAACGATTATTGAGGCTAACAGAGATACCGCTTTTGGCCGAGCTCACAATTTTAAGTCTATTAACAGCTACGACGATTTTAAAAAGCACGTGCCCCCGTCACGTTATGAAGATCTCGAACCTTATATCGACAAGCTGCGCCATGGTGGAAAAAATCAACTCACCGTAGAAGAGCCTTTTATGTTTGCCACCACAAGTGGTACTACGGCCACACCTAAATATATTCCTATTACTGAGACTCACCTGAAAGATTATCAGCACGCTTTTCAGGTGCACAATTATCATTTGATCAATGATTTTCCGAAAGGAGCCTACGGCAAATTTCTCATTATATCGAGCAATGACGAAGACGGTTTTACTCCTTCAGGGCTGCCTTACGGTGCCGTTTCAGGTGTGCTGAACAAAAGGCAACCTGATATTATTCGCCGCCACTTTGCGCTGCCTTATGAAATTTGCAAAGTAAAAAATGTAGACGCCAAATATTATTTGCTTCTCCGTGCCGCCCTGATGCAGAATGTCACTGCTCTTTGCGGTTGTAATCCGTCGAGCTTTATTTTGCTTGCCGACCAGCTTAAAGAACGGGCGGAAGACTTGATCGCCGACATAGCGGCGGGCACACTAAACGGTCTCACTGACGATATTGATCCGATGGTTCGCAAGGCTTTTGATCCCTATTTAAAAGCTGATATCCCGCGAGCTAAGCGACTGCAAGGTTTGCTTGATCAACATGGAGTTTTGATACCAAAACATGTCTGGACCGGTATCGACATCATGTCTTTATGGAAGGGCGGACCGATGTCGTTTTATCTGGAAAAATTGCCCCAGCTTTTTGGCCCTCCATCGCAAAGAGACTTCGGCTACATGGCCTCGGAAGGACGCGGCACTGTGCCTATCGACAATGACGGTGCCGGTGGTCCACTGGCATTAACTTCCCATTTCTTTGAATTTGTCGAAGAAGACCAGATGGATTCGCCCAATGCTAAATATCTTACTGCCGAAGAACTGGTTGTGGGCGGACGCTACTACATACATTTCACAACCAGTGCCGGTCTTTATCGCTACAACATCAATGATTTGATGGAAGTGGATAAAATGTTGGATGCTACTCCAGTGCTCAGATTTGTGCGCAAAGGCGGCGGCATCAGCTCAGTTACCGGTGAGAAGCTGACCGAAGAACAGGTGCTCAGTGCACTTGGCCGAGCTGTTAACGAACTTGGCTTACTGGAAATTAAACACTTCACCGCCGAAGTCGAGCTTGGTTTGCCGCCTTATTACGTTTGTTATGCTGAAACCGAGCGCGAGTTGCCCGTCATTGTTGTAGAAAGCTTCTTGCGAGCATTTGATCAATCGCTGCAAATGCAAAATCCTGAATATTTAGATAAACGCACAAGCAAACGTTTGGGTGAGCCCAGGCTAAAATATCTACCGGCCGGCACATATGCGCGCCTGAGACAACAAAGGGTGCACCAGGGCGCCCCGGAAGCTCAAGTGAAAATACCTTTGCTCAGCGCTCAGGGCAATTTCTCCCAGAGTTTAAAATCACTAGAGCGTGTCGCTCTGATACAAGCTATATAGAACACAACTAAAATCGATGATGAGATGAATATGGACAATCTTAAGACGACTGTGGCGATCACGGGGGCCACTGGCCTGGTAGGTCAGGCTCTGGTAGCCGAGTTAAGCAAAGAGTACAAGGTTGTAGCTATTGGTAGACAGAAGGTATTGCTGGATGCAATCGTGGCTAGTGTCGGCACCGAGGCCTGTGCTCGTCTGGCGGACGTCACTGATATTGAAGCTCTCAGCCAGGCTTTTGTCGGAGTGGACGTTGTCATTCACGCTGCCGGATTTGTGGACCCTCTTGCCAAGCGCGAGACAATTTTTGCCATCAATGTCGGTGGCACTGAAAACGCACTGGCAGCTGCGACTAAAGCCGGCGTCAAGCAGTTTATTCAAATTAGCTCTTTATCTGTGATCACCGGTCAGGGCGATCAGTTTAATCTCGATGAAAGCGCTCCGCTTATGCTTTGCGGCGAGGCCTATGCTGATTCTAAAGTCGAAGCGGAAAAACTTGTCAGAGCTGCCAAAGTCACCTATACGATTTTGCGTCCGGGCTTTATTTACGGCCCTCATGAGCGCTCATGGCTACCGCGTGTTAGTCAGGCCATCGCCACAGGGCAGGCCATGCTCGTGGATGGCGGAGTGCGAGAGACCAATGTGGTTTATGTAGGCAATCTGGCGGCGGCGGTGAAGGGCGCCATTTTGAATGAGCAGGCTTTTAACCAGGTTTTCAATATCACTGACGGTGAAAAGGTCAGCAAAAAAGAACTTTTTGATGCCATTGCCGATGGCCTGGGCCGGCCAAGAGTAAAAAAGGATCTGCCCCGCTGGTTGGTTAAGCCCGTCTGTCAGATGGTTTCAGGAATTACACCAATGTTGCCTCAAGCCAGTCAGACCAAGCTGGCCCGTTTCTCTCCTGCCGCTTTTCGTCTTGCGGCAGTTAATCAGGGCTTCAGTATTGCTAAAGCAGAGCGCATTCTGGACTATAATTCTAGTAAGCGCCTACCCTTTAAAGAGGGTATGGCCGTGACCATGAAAAGCTTTACTGAGAAGAAATAGCGATGAAAAATAGAACTGGTGTGCGGAGAATCGGCAAAGCGGCCTCGAGATTTGCCGTAGATTACATGCACCGTCACAAACACCCGGTCAATGCTGCTTTGCACATCGTCGGCGTACCTGCTGCCTTCTATGGTTTCTGGCTAATTGGCAGCAACCTGTTGGCCAGACCGGCCAGAGGCGAGAATTCCGTCCAGCAGTCTAATCTGGCTCTGGGTATGATTTTGGTATTTTTCGGTTACCTGTTTCAATATTTAGGTCATCGCAGCCAGGGCAATGAAGTGGGCGAAGTGACTTTAATAAAGAACATTAGTCGCAGATTCGAACTTGGTAATTTGCAAGCAAAAATCTGGAGCTTGCTTGATGGTGGCGCATTTGGTGCGCGAGCGTCAGCGGGTAAAACTGTTGCCAAAGCCTCTCGCCCGCATAACGGTCATAATGGCCATGCTAAAGGCGACAGCAACGGCGAAAGCGCATCCTCGCCATTCACCAGTCATTCACTGGTGTGGTGGAAACGGCAATAAGCAAATTGAGCACCGGCGGAAATACCAAACAAATTGTTCTGGTGGACGGTGCAACCGGTTACCTGGGTAATCATGTTGTCTCAGCTCTGACTCAGCAAGGGGCAAAAGTGCATGCTCTGGTGCGACCGCAGGCGACGGCCGCTGATGTTGCTTTTCTCGAGCAATGTGGCGCTCAAATTTTTCAAGCTGACCTGACTAATTTTCAGAATACTCCTGCCGGTCAGAAGCGCAAATTAGAAGAAGCTTTTGCCGGCACCACCGCCGCGGTGCACCTTATTGGCTCTGTGGCACCGGGAAAAAACGAAAAATTCGCTCAGCTTCATCTTGATCAAAGTCGCGCTTTTGCCAGCTGGTGCGTGCGAGCTAAAGATGTAAGCGGCTTTGCTCACGCCGCTATGATTACTTCTCTGGGAGCCGATTTAGACTCACCGAGCGAATACTTGCGCAGCAAAAGAGAAGCCGAATTGGCATTACTGGCTGAACTTGATGGCGCTCAAATAACTTCCACCATTTTCAGGCCGTCATTAATTGTCGGTCGCAAGGTTGGCCGACGTGACAGCAAGCTGGTGAAGCGCTATCGCCATCTGGCTAAAACTCGGCCGATGGTGCCACTGATTAACGGCGGCAAAAATCTGGTGCAGCCTGTTTTTGTAGCTGATCTGGCCGACGCTATTGTGGCAAAAATTTCGGCCGCCGGGGTGAGCGATATTTGTGAAATCGGCGGCACGGCGCCCGTTTCGATGCGCCAGGTGGTGAGCGAAATTATGAACGTGCTCAAGATAGAAAAATCATTTTTTGATATTCCCGTCCCGGTGGCACTGTTTGCCGCTTCTATGATGCAACGCTTTCAAAACGTGCCGCTGGTAAGTAAAGATCAGGCTCTCATGGCTGGTTTTGATAACATTTGTCACGACAATAAATTAGCTGAGATCATTGGCCGCCCACCTACAAATTTGGTAGAAGCGCTTTCAACCTATCAAAGCTGGGATGGCGACTAGTGACTGAGCTTGCGTCACCGTCTGTTGGCAAAAGAATTTTAGTAACCGGTGCCAGCGGTTTCATCGGTTCGCACCTGGTACCGCGCCTGGTGCAAGCAGGACACATTGTCAGCACTCTTGGTCGGGCCAGCGGGCAGTCAAAACAATTCAACGAACTGGGCGTCAAACACTACAGCGGCGATGTTACTAATCTCGAGCAAGTGCTCGAAGCTTGTACCGATAAAGACGTAGTTTTTCACATGGCCGGTCTGGTCTCTTATCGCTCTTCAGATTTGCCTCGCCAGCGCGCGGTCAATGTCGACGGCACCCGCAATGTTATGCGCGCTTGCCTGCTCAAAAATGTAGGGCGCGTAATTCATACCAGTTCTATAGCGGCATTTGGTATTCCACCAGAAGGCACCACCGCTGACGAAACTTTTAAATACAATCTTGCCGGTCTGGGTCTCAGTTATTGCGATACTAAGCATGAAGCCGAAGAAGTGGTGGCTGAATATTTTGCCGCCGGTTTGAATGTGCTACTGCTCTGTCCCGGTATTATATTTGGTGAAGGCGATACTCATCCGCACCATCATGTGATTTTCAAGTCGCTCTCAAAAGGTTTTTTGCTCGGTGTGCCCGCTGGTGGCACACCATACTCCGACATCGTCGATATAGTGGACGCGCACGTTAAGGCCATTGACCTGGGCCGGGCCGGTGAGCGCTACAGTCTGGTATCGGCCAATCTTTCATATAAAGAAGCCGCTCAGCTTTTTGCCAAAATATATTCCCGCCGGCCGCCGCTTATGGTTTTACCGAAATTCATAGTGGTTTTCGCCGGCACTATGGCAGAGCGTTATTTGCCAATGCTCAATATTAAAAGTGCTTTGACCTGGCAAGTGGCCTACCTCTCCAATTACAAGATATTTTTTGATTGCAAAAAGGCCCAGACTGAGTTGCAGTTTACGCCTACGCCTTTTGCTACAACCATTAAACGCACAGCCAGCTATTATCTGGCCGAATAATATTGTTTTGCGTGAAGTGAGCGTGCAGCTTTTGTGAAATCTGCGTGAAGTATTTTTGGGGTACCACGAAAGAGCAAAAAGATTGTTAGACTCAGGTTTGAAGGGGTAGAATAAAGGAAGGATTTGGTTGCGTTTCAGCAATCGGCCGATCTCAAATCGATGGTGCAACTAACAAGTAGAGGTATGGATGGTCAGCAGCAGCATTCCCAGTTCAGGACTTCCGTCCTCCGGTGTTCTTGAGCCTTCGTTACTGGACCCTACGGCTAAGCCCGATGCGCCTCTGGCGTCAAATCCTGCCGGGCCATACCCGTGGATTATCTCGCCGATTTTTGATTTTATGTTTGTCTTCGGTGGTGGCGCCATTGCCCTGTTGATTTTGAATTATCTCTATCTGGGTTGGCGTGTGCCTGATGGCCTGGCTACCAATCCGGCGGCCTGGTGGCTCATGACTGTGGGTTTCCTTTCGCAACACATTTTCGCCGATTCGCATAATTCAGCTACATATTTGCGCATCTGGGGCAGTGACGAAGACCGCAGCCGTTTTAAATTCCACCGCACCTGGCTTGCTTACTCAACCATTCCTATGTTCATTATGGGCCTGACTTTACCGGGTATGACCGGCACTTTCGTTTATATCTATCTGGTCACCGTTTACTGGCATTACGTTGCTCAATCATTCGGTATCGCTCTAATTTACTGTTATAAGCGTGGCTATATCTTCAACAATATGGAGAAGGAAATATTCCGCTGGTTTATGTTCTCCATGGTGGGCTATACAACAATTCGTTTTGTCAGCTTCAGAGAATTCAGCCCCCGTAACTGGTTTGGGGTAGATATGCCTTTCTGGGGGCCACTGCCTCCGGTACTGACTGATATCGGTCGCTTCTTGATGATTGGCATGACCATTGCTTTTGTGGTTATGCTGGGCCGCAAGTACTTCAAAGAAAACAAATTCATGCCCCTGCCGGCTTTAATGATTGTCGGTACTGTGGCTGGTCTTGGTCTCAGCCGCGATGTTGCTAACTCGATGTTCTGGTTCTATGTACCTGGATTTTTCCACGGCAGTCAGTATCTGGCCGTTTGTATGGCCTATTACATTAAAGAGCGCGGCATGCCTAAAGGCATGAATACCTGGGAAATCACCAAAGCTGCTCTTGGTTCGCCCGGCATGAAATATCTTGGTCTAGTGATTCTCTCCGGTTGTTTCTTCTATGTAGGTATACCGCATTTCTTCGGTCAAATCGGCTTCCAGTACTCGTTGGTGGCAGGTTTGGTGTTGGCATGCGTTAACTATCACCATTTCGTTACCGATGCGGCCATCTGGCGCCTGCGCGATCCGCGTTGCCGCAAGATTCTTCTCGCTTAGGGGGGCCTTAGATGGTCAGCACCACTTTCACACGTGACGGAGATACAGCACCCCTCCATCCACAGCCGGCCAGAGTTGAAGAAAAGGTTCTAGCAAACCGCTGGATCGTCAATCCGGTTTTCGACAGTCTGTTTGTCTTTGGTGGTGCGCTCTGGGCGATTTTTGCTCTGCAAATATTCTGGTTTCACTGGGACACCATTAACCCCGCATTGCCTGGAGCGGCAGGCACCACAGCCTGGGTGCTGCTTTTTATGAGCACCTTTGGTTCATATTTGTTTGCTGATTCGCATACCATAGCTACGTATATGCGCATCTATGCCACTCCCGAAAACCGTGAGCGCTTCAAGCTTTACGCTTATTATTTGCCCTGGTGTTCAGTGCTGTTATTCAGCCTCTGTCTGCTTTATCCTAAAGCAGCCGGTTTCTGTGTTTACCTGCATCTGATGTGGGTTTTCCAGCATTATGTCGGTCAAACTTTTGGTATCTCTCTTATTTATTGCTACAAGCGCGGCTATTTCTTCAAACCGTGGGAGCGTGAGACTTACCGCTGGTTTATGCATTCGTTTTCAGCCTTTGTGATCAGCCGTATTCTATGCTTCAGAGAGTTGTCGCCCGACGATCTCTACGGTGTCAAATTACCGTTTTACGCTTTACCCTACCAGCTTTTCAGTTGCTGCAAAATCGCTCTGATAGTGATGACCCTGGCCTTTGTCACGGTTGTGGTGCGCAAATTTATTTTAGAGAAAAAGCTCATTCCCCTGCCTACCCTCTGTCTGATTTGCACTATTCTCGGCATCGGTATGTCCACAGGCGCGGCCAATGCCATTGTCTGGGTTTACGGACCGCCGTTCTTCCACGGTAGTCAATATCTGGCTGTGTCTCTTGGATTCTATCTCAAAGAAAAAGGCCTGGAAGAAGGGCGCATGTCTCACGTCGGTCGTCATTTGATGAAAGAGTTCATGGGCAGCACAGCTTTGAAATACTGGGCAATTGTGATTATGGCTGGTATCTTCGTCTATGTCGGCATTCCCAGCATTTTGGTTCCCTATGGTTTTGGCTTTGTTTATGTGGCTACTGTGATTCAGGCCTGTATCAATTTCCACCACTTTGTTACCGATGGCGCTATCTGGCGCCTGCGCGATCAAAAATGTCGAGAAATATTGCTAGCCTGAGCTTCTAACGGGCTTAATCAATAGCTGGTAAACTGTTTCATTGCGGCCTGGTGCGGTCACGCAAGCAATAGGAGCTTCAAGGTGTCATCAAAACAGCTAATACTGGTTATTGGACTCGTTATCCTCGCCGTAGGCGGTATGGGCTTTTACACTAAAAATGTAATCGAAGACAAAATGAAGTTCTATCCAGACAAGCTTTTCGAATCGGCCTTTGACGAGCCCATGAACCGGGCCACCGATTTTGATGGTAAACGTGAAGAAGGCTCAAGTTATGAAGCTTATCTGCATTTCAAGTATCCGCATGAAGCTAAGCCTTTGCACGAGTCAGAGTGGAAAACCACCTGGGTAGGCGAAGCCAGAGACTGGTTTGAACGCAGGTATCCCCAACATCCTGGCCTGCAAGAAATCAACCGCTTGAAGTTTCGCAAGCGCACTTTGAACGAAACAGCTACTGTAACTAATGAGTGGCTGATTTATAACCCGCGCACCGATGATCACTTCTATCGAACCTGGGGCACCATGCGCTAACTGCAGCAACTTAAATCGAATCACTACCACGTACGGAAAATCTGGCCAACCAATATGACAAACGGAAAAAGAATCGTCTTGAAAACTATGGCTCTGATGTTGGCTCTTGCTGCATCAGGGATGTTCAGTTGTCCGGGCGTTTTGGCAGACGACTCAACTTTTGAATGTGGCCGCAATCTGTTTAACTCGAAAATGTATAAAGACGCTTTGCGCTACTTTAAGGCTGCTCAGGTTGAAGCCGGCTATGACAGTAGATCTTATTATTACGAAGCCCTCTGCTACCACCAGATGGGCCAGCTGCAAGCAGCCCTCACGGCGTACAACAACGTCATCAATAAATTTCCAGGATCCGACGCAGCCGAGCAATCACAAAAGGCTGTGGCTTCCATGGGTAAAAGTTATTCCGCAGCCAAATCGGGCAGCGGAGTCGGCAGTCTTGCCAATTTGCGCATGGATCAAATACCACTGGTGAGCACCGTCAGCGCTACAGAAGTTGACGGTAAGCCTGTTGTAGTTGCCCTGGTATCGGGAGCCAAAGTCAATTTTGTAGTGGATAGCAGCGTGCCTAATACCGTAATTGGTGCTGATATCGCTAAAGAAAGCAGATTTCCTGATGTCGCTGCCTTAAAAAAAAGCGACAAAGACAGCTCCTACTTTCTCCATGAGATAAAGCTTGGCGCCATGTCTCGTGTCAGTTTTCCCGTGAAAGTTTCTACGAAAAACCCTAAAGCTGCAGTGCTGGGCGCTGATTTCTTTGCGTATACAGGTCAGGCTTTTGACCCCAAGACCGGATTGCTCACCATCACAAGAGCGCAGGGTTTCAGCAATCCATTTGAAGTCGGTCTAAAATATTTCAACAAGAAGCGATATAAAGAAGCCTATCCACTCTTGCGCAAGGCGATGATTGATCGTCCCAGTGATCCACGCGCACTTTATACTCTGGCGGTGTGTGCCCATCGCCTGAATCGAATTGACGAAGCCCGCGGCTATTATCGTCAGGTCTTGCAACGCTTTAACGGCTCCGAAGCCGAAACCTATGCCACTGCCGCTCTCATGGCCATCGATCCCGGCTTCGCTCAAAAAACACGGGTAGCAGCAGCGACCAAAAGTAATCAGTTACTGGGCCCTGCACTTAAAAAACAAAACAGTGAATTTGAGGTGCCGTACACAGCTGAAAACGGCAATTTTAAAGTATCTGTTTTAGTCGATGGTGTGACTACCGAAATGTATTTTGTCGGTAACGTCAACGAACATTTATTTTCCAGTGAGCAATTGCGAAGAATCGACCCTTCTTATTTAGATGTTCTTGCAGACAGTACCAGCTCCAGTGCTCCTGCAGAACCGAACAATCCCAACAATTTGAATGCTGTTGTTACTCACTCGATCAAAATCAAGCGAATAAAATTCGGCAAAATTGAAGCCCTCAATACCAGTGCTAAAGTTATCGATTCGACTACGCGCTGGGGCGCCGCTGACAGCACTTCCGAGAAGCCAATTCTGGCGGGCATGGAGATATTACGAAATTATCGCTGGGATGTAGTTCAGAATCGCCGTGTTTTACACTTCGTACAATTGAACCAGTAATCATGAGCGTTTGATGTGAAAGGACAGATCTGCGCTATTGGTTTAATAACCATTCTTTCTTTGCGCATGCTGGTTTCCGTGTGCTTGCATCCTTTGCGCATCGGCTGGGATCCGGCTCTCCATCTACAGTGCGCTCAGTTGATTGTGGGCGGCGGCCTTCCTTATGTTGATATGTTCGACGTCAACCCTCCTCTAATCTGGTATCTAGACACCATGCCGGCGGTTGTCGCCGCAGTGTTGAACATGCCGGTCACTCTTGCATTCAATCTCTTTATGCTCGCTCTGATGGTACTGAGTGCTGCACTTTGTGCGCGCATTGTTTTGAGCAAATTGCCCCTGGCCGATTTGATAGTAAACCTGGCTCTGGTTTTTGGTTTGCTTTATTTCAACTTTTTTCTCGGTTTTGATTTTGGTCAAAGAGAGCAAATTTTTGTTTTGCTTTACGCCCCGTTTATGTTTCTGCGCTTTGCTCGCTACCAAGGCGCTGCCATAGCACCTCTAGAAGCACTGATAGTGGGAATACTTGCGGGTATCGGCATCTGCCTGAAGCACTATTTTTTGTTCAATGCCCTTTGCATTGAACTGTTTTTGCTTTTTCACTTCCGCTCAAAGTTGAAAGACCTGGTAAGCAATCGCATTCTTGTCAGAGAGAATTTCGCCGCACTTGCTTTTGCAATTGTTTATCTCGGTCACTTTTTGTTTCTGCCGCAGATTGTCAAAGACAATTATTTTGGTTTTCTGGTGCCTGCTTTTGCCCGCGGCTATCAGTTTTGGGATACGTCACTGGCTGCCAGCCTGGCTGCACCAGATAAGCGCACAGTGTTTCTGTTGCTAGCAGCCGGCCTTGTTTTAGCCCTGGCTTTTTGCCGCCGCTATCCGCTTTTATCATGCCTGGCCGCCTTTGGTTTATCAGGCGTGGTGCCATATCTGATGCAATTCAAGGGCTGGAATTATCAAGATATTCCTGCTTTTGCAGGGGCCGTTATCTTATTGTGCGGCGGCTTAGCAGCTTTGGTGAGCGTTACCATACAGACAATATTTAAATGGCGCTCTGAACAGCAGCTGCCGGCTTTGACAGTAGTAGCCCTTTTACTTACAGCCGGTTTTTCCATCGCCAGCGCCAGTGATGAATTTAAACAGGTAAGTGCCGATCCAAAGTTTGAGATGGCACGCCTTGGTTACAGCGGCACGTCGCCATGGGCTGATATAGATTCGCCTTTCACCAATATCATTTTAGACAATGCTAAAATTTACGATCCGATTATCTTTATTTCAAATGCGGTGGCACCTGGTTTTCCTCCGCTGACCCAACTGCGCATGAAACCCGGATCAAGGCACCTGCACTGTTGTATTCTTTCTGTTCTACAGTACATTCAAGCCGTCTGCGATCCTGGACCTGAAATTACGCGTCTATTGTCTTATCAGGAAAAAATCGCCAGCCAGTATGCAGAAGACATCGCCAAGAATAAACCCGTCTTGATTTTTATGCAAAATGCGCCGTCGGCCGAGTATCTGGCACCATTTGCTTTCGACCGAAATTTTAAAGACTATAAAAAAATAGAATCAGATATCGCCGGTTTTTCGGTCTATAAATTGCAACCATCTGAGAAGGTGGGGCCATGAATAAATTGATTCTTTTTTTCAGTTGTTTGCTGCTCTTGAGCTGGTGCGGCTCTATGGGCGGTTATTTTGCCGCCCACCAGGTTTTATCGCCCGCCGAGCCGGCCATGCATATTTCATGCGCCTCTATGATTTTAGAAGGAGCCGAGCCTTATATCGATTTTGTCGATAATGCCACACCGCTCTTACTCTATTTGTTTACTATGCCTGTTCTCTTGTCTAAACTTTGCTATCTCCACCCTGTTTTGATTTTTAATTTGCTCATTGTTTTATTGACCATTGGCATTTTTTCGGTAGTTATTTTTGCCATCAGACAAAGTGGCCGCAAGGGTCTGCCGGTGCTTTTCTATTTGCCTGCACTGACTGTTAGCCTGGTGATTTGCCAGGCTTATTTTCTTGCTGATTTCGGACAAGAAAGTATGGTCTTTATGCTGCTATTTTTGCCTTATCTGCTTGAGCGCTATTTGACCAGCACCGGTGCCCGGGAGCCTGAACAAAAGCCTAATTCGACTCTGCGTAAAATTATCGCCGGAGTGCTAGCCGCTTTTGGCCTTTTGCTTAATCCCGTTTTTCTACTGGCCGCTCCGGCAGTTGAGCTTATCTGTCTAACGGGTCTGGGAGACGTAACTGTAGGCAAGCTTAAGCGCCGGTATCTTGGTGTCGAGCTATACGCTTGTCTGGCGGCCCTGCTTTTTACCGGGGCGGTTATTTATTTTAGCGCACCACTTGTGGTGGTCACCTATCTTGGACCAATAACCAGCCTCAACTGGTTATCTTACGATTATTTCTATGACAATCTTGGTTTTGTGGGCAAATCTCCCGACCGCCGTGATCTGATTTACGCTTTTGTGGTTTTCTTTATCATGGCTCTGCCGGCTGCGGGCCGTTGTCTTCTGGTGCGATTGATGTGCGCGATGTCTGCTCTGGGCTTTATCTGGCTTGTTTGTTCGGGTACCGTCTATACCTATCAAGCTTTCATTATGACTGCTTTTGCCATCTGCGCTTTTTGCCTGGCACTCTCTCGTTATCTGCGTTCAATGCGATTTACTCACAGGGTTGCTCGATTATTAGGCCGTGCAGGTGAACAGGCCGGCCGGCTCTATATCTGGCAAAGAAAACAGCCTCAGCTAAAGACCGCTTTAGTAGTTGCTTTGCCAGTGCTTTGCTTTGCTGCCGTCAATTATTTCAGTCTCAAAAATGTTGCCTCTGATCAGTATTTCAGTCTGGTCAATATCAACTATTACGGTTTTGGCTTAAAACATGATCTTTCCTTTTTCAGTGATGTAGTGGAGAAAAATAGTGAAGCAAAAGATCTCGTGTGGATCTTTTCGCAACACGCCAGACCTGGTTTTCCTCTCATTACGCAATTGCGCCGCAGGCCAGGCTACCTTGTCTGGGGCTTCCCTTTGCACACTCTTAAAATTTTGCACGAGCGCTCCACCCCAGCGCAAGCAGCGAGCTTAGTTCAATTTGAAGCACTGATGTACGATCATTTGCGCAGTGAATTGAATTCGGTAAGGCCCCCCAAACTTATTCTAATAGAAGACAGCGAGATCTGGGAGAGTCTGAAAGCAGCAGGAATTTGCGCTACCGTTCAAGACAAGTATGAAAGTCTAGAACCGTTAAGCCCCATGAATGGTGAGGAAATAGAGCGCCATCCGCCGTTCGAGTATATCGGCCACCGGGTTAGCTTTTCTGCTTTTAAATTGCGCCGCTAAAACAAGATCAAACCAACAGTTCGCGTACTTCTTTTTTTCTGATGCGCCAGACAAAGGCATCAGTTAAAAAGTGGTGGCAATTTGACATTGAGTAGAGTACACAGAGACAAATATTTTCAGTAACACCATTGCGTATCATGCCTTGAGGCAAGCCGATGGAAAGCATAAAACCAGCGGCAACAAGCACGACGATATAGCCTAGCGATCGGCCCTGGAGGAACTCTTTGAGATGGCTGCCGGTGATTGGCCTGCCTTCTTTTTGGGCTTCTTCTTTCAAAAAATAAGAATAGGTGACAGCCAGATATTGACTGGCATGATAGAAAGTGACGCCCAATAAAAAGAAGGCGTCGCGCTGCGAAAGAGTCAGTGCCGCTACTGAAAAAATAGTAACCAGGGCCGGTAACGGAAAGATCTGTTTCGTTCGCAGATAACGCGCCACTATGAGGAAGACAAAAGCCAAACAGCACAGAGTCAGGACAAAGGCAGCGGTGTACATGGGCCAGAAGGGCAGAGGACCGTAAAATGGTATCTCCATACCAAGGAAGTTTTTCAGGTGGCCGTAAGCAGGCACGGTGAACATGCGCAAGATCACAAAAAACATCAGCGATCGCAAGAGCCATTGCACCACTGCCCGTTCAATTTTAGATAAGACAAAATTGCGTTTCATGCAATAAATCAAAACCACGCCAAATGTCTGAGCGATGTAGTGCTGCACCAGCCAGACCAGAGTGATTTTGGTGAATAACTGTGCCAGTGGCTCGCTTTGTAAAGCGTAAAGGGAAAAGATAATCAGCGCCATCGCCCAGGCAATTACAGCGACGCGCACCGTCATTGGTGTGGTTTTACTTTTGAAGACGCGCACCAAAGTTGCCGGTCCGTGGGCCTCGCTCAGTAGCAAACTGCCCCAAAACAATACACCGCCCAGAATAATCGAAGGATAAGTCTGCTCGCCGGGTTTAACGCCGAGCTGTTCTATTCCTGCCAAAATCCACATCATGCCGCCGCAGCAGAATAGATAGTCTAAAATCGGTGACAGAATCCATGGATGAGGTGTGGGCTCGGGCACAGTTTGCGCGCCGGCTGAGAGATTTGAATCTATATTCGAGGTCTGCATTGGCTAGCTCTTTTATATCTATTAGGGCTCACGACAGACTCGATTGAGCGACTTGTCGATTGCTTGAGCTCGAGTGCGATACTGATTTGCAGCACTCTGATCACCGAGATCGCGGCAGGTGAGAAATAAATTCCATAAAGTGGCGGCCGCTCTGGCTGATTGGCCCAGGCCAATTTTTTCTTGCCGTGCCAGCGCTTGCTCAAGATAGTCTCGCGCCTTTTTAAATTCTACGGCGCGCTCTGGCATTTCAGCTTTGCCAAGGCCGACCATGTACTGCATCAAGCCCATGTTGTTAAAGTCGCGAGCAATGCGGCTGTCTTCTGGCGGCAGATTCTCCTGGTCATATTTGAGCAGGCTTTCGTAACAAGTTAGAGCGGCGCCCTGGCTGTCCAGATCTTTGAATGAACCGGCTAGATGCAAATTGGCATTGGCCCACTTTTCGTTGTAACCAGTGGTTACAAGGCCCCAGGTCAGCGGTAGTTGAGAGGCGTAAATATTAGAGGCTTCGGCAAATTCTTGCGAGCTTGTCAGTGCGGCAGCATGCGCGTCTCCTGCCGCCAAAAGCTCGGCGATGTTGGCCGGATTTTTCTGAGCCGATGCATAACGGGCGGCGGTATTTTTTAGTTCGACCTTGAGCAAGAGGTCGTAGTTGTTGGCTTTACCCTCTTCTACGGCTTGCCTTTGAATGGGATAGGTGGCGCCCAGGACTACGCCAAAAATTGCCACCACAATCAAAATTTTAATCACGGTGCCGGTCATGTTGTCACCTCGCACGCGACAGATCCTGGCGCGCAACTTGAACCCAAGATGTTTTTGCGATTGGCTGCCACCAGCTTGTAGACGATTTCGGCAAAATAAGTAACAACTGGTATGTACAAAAACGGTACCAGGGACCAGAGTAGCGGCAGGCGCAAGGCCATAAAACGAAAAGCTTTAAAGCCGCCTACCCATGTGGCGTCGCGTTTTTGCAGCATGATTTCTTTTTCTGCTTGAGCTAAATCGATGCCTGTCAGCTGACTTTCTTCATCGTTGCGAAAATCAATCGGTTGGATGCGACCAAAAATATCAAGTCTGTGAATGATGCCGATGGTGCGAATACAAAGAATGCAATTGCCATCGAAAGCCAGCTTATAAGGCTCACCATGCTTCATTTTGATTTTATTCTTGATCAGATTGCTGCAGCGGGTTAAGTCTTCAGGATAAATAAAGAGCAGGTAAGTAAAAAGAAAAGCCCATTCGAACATGGGTAGATTCATGCAATATTCAATGCCGGCATGAAGCGACATACCAATGGCCAATACCCAGTACCTGGCCGGGCGCCACCAGATTAAGGTGAAGAGAGCGAATTCTACTGCCAGGGTGCCCCAGGTGAGCAGCATGTAGACGGGCAGTTGATCAAAAAAGTGTGGCAGAGGAAAGCGCATCAGATCGTCATAACGCACGGCATAATAAACGGCAGTGCCGTCATTCCAGTGCTCACCTTCCATCTTGCTATACCAGGTGTGAGCGTAAGCAATACAGAGTTGCACTTGCAAAAGTCTCTGCGCCCATGGCGCCGATAGTCTTGGCCCCAGGCCGGTGACACGCCAGTCTTCTCTAGTGGCGCGCAGCAGATTGTCTAAAGAGAGGGCGTCGCCGGCATTAGACAGGGCAAGGCACATGGTGGCCAATCGCAAATAATTATCACCGGCATTCTGGTTTAGTTGAAAATGTGAGCTGAAAGACATCAACAGTAAGAAAACCGTCCAGGAGCTCACCCTGGTAAATAGGCCAAGACCCATTGTAATGGTGGCGGCCACCATCACCCAGAAAGCGGCAAGAATATAGCGATCGTTCGGTAACAATGCCAATACGTCAAAATATGAACCGCTGCCCCAGTAGAGGCTCATCATATCTTTGATGGGCACAAGCGAATTTTTGCTGAAATAAATATCGAAGTCGGGCAGAAGGTGGACGACCATATTTTCCAGCAAGATAATGCTGAAGAAAATTCGGAAGAGTGCCATCGCCACTGGTGACGTCGGTTCAAACCAGAAACGGTTCCATTTTTCTACAGTTGGATTTATTTCGCTCACTGATTCTTTCACTGGTGCGCTTTCACTAATTCTTCAATTGGCAAGGTCTTTGGCATTTACTTTGTAGCTGAAGAGAATTTCTTTGTTTATGTGCTGTGGCAACTCATCGCGATAGACCCATTTCTTGGGATCAGGAGGTGGTGTCATAACGATATTGCGAATCATGGTTACCTTAACAGGCGGATTGGTTGAGTCGTTGTTGGCCCTGGCCAAATACCGGCAAACACTTGGCCTGAACTGAGCAAAATTTGGCCAGGCAATATTGTCGCCGAATAATTTGCGCATTTTTTCTCTTTGAAATTTTGTCCAGAGATCCATTTTTTCCATGCGCGGAAATTCATAACACTTGACTGTACCGTCAGTAAATTCTATTAGTGCTGTGAGGTGATAGTTTCGATCACGTACTTCGGGACAGAAAAGCGACCAGTACTGCACCCACCCGGTAGTGAGCATAACCGGCCAGGTGTAGACGGTGATATTATTTTTGTAGGGAGTCCACTCGGGCAAAAGCCAGGCGCCCACCACTACAAAAAAGACAAGCAGAAAGCAAGACACCAGAGCTTTCTGACCATCTTTAAAAGGACCAGATGAAGAGGAGTAATTTACTGCTTCTCGAAATGAAAAATATTTTGATCTTGGAGAACTCGATTGCACTGCCGTCCCCAGCGTTTTGACCGTCAACTACCTGAATACATAGAACTTACCCAGAACTTGCTGATTGCTAATGGTCTGTGTGCAAGTTTATCATTGACTATGAGTACCTGTTGATCAGTGATGGCCGATAAATCTAAATCTAGCGCTTCTTTTAGCAATGCGCCTTTGCTTTCATACGAGCAGGCTTTAAAAACCTCATCAATAGATGATTTGCGACCCTTGACGGGCAAAGCTAAAAGTTATGATCGCAAACGTTTGCAGCGCTATCTTTTTAACTGTGCCGTGCTCGGTTTTCTTGGCCTGGCGACGATTCTTGCAGTGGCGGAATTACCGGTGGTGCCGGAAGAGACTCGCAAAAAATTAGTTTTGCTCGGCGCGCCCATCGGCATGCGGCAGGCCTGGAGGCTCTTTTCGCCAAATTTGCGTACAGTTAATTGGCATACACTCTGCTTGATTGAAAGCGCTGACGGCACGCTCAAAGCGCGTGAATTTCCGCGCATGGAAAAGCTATCGCTCTGGGAGCGCTTTTTGCAGGAAAAAAAGCGCAGTGTGCTTGGTGAGCGGTTGCCAAATAATGTCTATAAAAGATATCGTCCGGCTGTGGCCCGCTATTATGCTAAAGCCAATGCTGATGCCACAAATCCGCCAAAGCGAATAACTTTCGTTTTTGCTTCCGCACCTGACTTGACATTGAACGGCAAAAATTTTTACTACCGAGACCAGCTACCGGCGCACATTTTCAAGCAAGTCTATTTTGATTATCAGGTTAAGGTCGAAGATCTTCGCTAGCTTTTAGTATCTGCCAACTTTCAAAAACTAATGTGCATGTGCAAAACAAAAACCCTGGCAAAAGCCAGGGTTTTCATCTTTGTCTCTTTGATCGGAGTAGTTATCCGCCGGTTGTGAACGAACCGGTTGGACCGGAAGGACCACCAGGACCGAGAGGACCACCAGGACCACTTGGACCACCAGGGCCGGTTGGACCACCAGGACCGCCGGGACCACCAGGGCCACCAGGGCCGAATGGACCGCCAGGACCGGAAGGACCACCAGGGCCACTTGGACCACTTGGGCCACCAGGGCCACTTGGACCGCCAGGACCGGAAGGACCACCAGGACCACTTGGACCACTTGGGCCGCCAGGACCGGAAGGACCACCAGGACCGGAAGGACCACCAGGACCGGAAGGGCCACCAGGACCGGAAGGACCTTTAGGACCACCAGGACCGGAAGGGCCACCAGGACCACTTGGACCACCAGGACCGGAAGGGCCACCAGGACCGGAAGGACCACCAGGACCACTTGGACCACCAGGGCCGCTAGGACCTTTAGGACCACCAGGACCACTTGGACCACCAGGACCACTTGGACCACCAGGACCACTTGGACCACCAGGACCGGAAGGACCACCAGGACCACTTGGACCACCAGGACCGGAAGGACCACCAGGGCCGCTAGGACCTTTAGGACCACCAGGACCACTTGGGCCACCAGGGCCACTTGGACCACCAGGACCGCTTGGACCACCAGGACCGGCAGGACCACCAGGGC